>Ga0209297_1000003_pt1 | contig 387074 bp, 350 predicted proteins | sample S_130805_MF_Meta_FD_187322 | JGI IMG/M metagenome (GOLD analysis project Ga0209297, IMG submission 187322) | Freshwater microbial communities from Lake Simoncouche, Canada to study carbon cycling - S_130805_MF_MetaG (SPAdes) (version 2) | ecosystem: Environmental > Aquatic > Freshwater > Lake ...
TGGATTGTCTTGGTAGGATTTGCTATTGCCGTTCGCCACCGCTCGAACGTGGGAGTTGACTGGTTAGTTAGCAAGCTGTCACCACTGAGAAGGAGAAGTGTTGCCTTTGCCCAAGACCTGCTGGTACTTGCCTTCTCGCTCTTCTTCACTTGGGAGGCGTATGTCACTGTTGGCTTCTCCATGATGCAGCGCTTACCAGCACTGGATATCACGATCGCATGGTTGTATGGAAGTGCTCTGGCTGCTGGCATATTGATGGTCCTTTACGCCTCTGCCAACCTTATCGATACGATCATGGGCAGGATTCCACCCGCGCATTTCGAGTTATCTGGTGAGATGGCGCGAAGCGAATAGGAGGTCTAAATGCTAATATTCATTTTGGTATGTGCTTTTGTACTTCTAGTGCTTTTAGGTCTTCCTATCAGTTTTGCGATGGGAATTTCTTCATTCATTGCGCTTGTTTACCACTCCACACTCCCGTTCAATCTAATTGTTCATCGTACGATGATGGGCATTGATTCGTTTGTCCTGCTTTCGATCCCGCTATTTATCTTTGCCGGCACAATTATGGAAAATGGCGGTATCTCAGAGAGACTGGTGCGATTTGCTCAAACATTGCTGGGGCGCTTTCGTGGTGGTCTTCCGATGGTCGTCGTAGGCTCTACTATGTTGCAGTCAGGTATTTCTGGCTCTACTGTCGCTGACGTTTCGGCAATGTCGGCCATGACGCTCAAGCCGCTTGAGGACGAAGGATACTCTCGCCCATACAGCCTCGCGGTGATAGGTGCCTCGTGTGCTTTTGCTATCCTTATACCGCCATGCATCCTAATGGTTATTGTGGCAGCAGTAGCTAACACTTCAGTGGTTGCTGTGTTCGCTGCTGGGTTACTGCCCTCAGCCGTAATCGGTGCAATGATGCTCGCCTTCATACATATTCAAGCCCGAATGCAAAATATGCCTGCAGGTAAAAAGTACTCCCTTAATGAGGTGCTAAAGGGCTTTAAAGATGCTTTGCTTGCCCTAGGCGTTCCGCTTCTGATTTTTGGAGGCATTCGTGCTGGCGTGGCTACAGTTACTGAGATGGCAGCGTTTGCAGTGATCTACTCAATGTTTGTGGGTGGTTTGGTTTATGGACGCCTGAGTTGGAAGGGTATTTATGACGCTCTGGTTGAGACTTGCGTAGCAACCGGCGTGATCACCATGTTGATTGGTTTCGCCATGATTTTTGGGTACCTGCTTGCAACCGAAGGTGTTCCAGCCGCTGTAGCCAGTTGGATGCGAACGAGCGCGATGCCCGCATGGGGCGTGCTGGTAATCTCAGCACTTATTTTCGTCTTCGTTGGCGCTGTGCTTGAAGGAGCACCTGCTGTGTTGATTTTCGTTCCGATCCTGCTGCCAGTGGTCCGGTCAGTTGGTATAGACATTGTGCACTGGTTGACAGTGGTTGTTTTGGCTTCTGGTATAGGCCTTTTCGTACCACCAACTGGACTCGCAGTGATGGTGGCATGTAGCGTCGGTAAAGTGAGAATGGATCAGATGATCAAGCCGCTAATGCCCTTTTTATTGTTGCTGATGCTGGGCCTGGCAATCATAATTTTCTTTCCTTGGATTTCTACGGTTGTGCCACAAGCGTTGGAACTTACTTATTAGCGCACGATAAGTGCTAAGCACAAACAACAAGGATATGCTTTGGAACTGGAATTGCAAGGACGAGTGGCACTGATAACCGGCGCTAGCGCGGGTATCGGCCGTGCTACTGCGCGAGTATTGGCTAAAGAAGGAGCGCAGACGGTGATCGTCGCTCGTCGAGAGGAGTTGCTGCGCACCTTGCACGAGGAAATCATCACGAGCGGTGCACAGGCGCCCATGATCGTGCGCGCTGATCTTACTGAAGTTGATGGACCAGCCTACATTGCCCAAAAGGTGCTGGATGCCTTTGGCCGGGTAGATATCCTTGTGAACAATGCTGGTGCCTCGCGTAGCCTTACCCTTACCTCCACAGAAGTAGAGTGGGAGGAGGCTATTACTCTCAATCTAAGTTCGGTGCGGCGCCTCAGTCATGCACTATTGCCGGTGATGCTTGAGCGTCAATGGGGCAGGGTGGTGAACGTTACTGGCTCGTTAGAGCCACCAGGTATAAACGGGGCTAACATCGCTAAGGCTGGAGTCCATGCTTGGGCGAAGGGGCTATCTCGAGAGGTTGCAGCCGCAGGCGTAACGGTTAACTGTGTAATGCCGGGCCGTATTCATAGTGAGCAGATTGATCACCGCATGTATCCAACTGAGCGGGAGCGCAATGACTTCATTCGCGCAAACGTGCCAGCTGGTTACTTTGGTGAACCAGAGGAAGTTGCATACATGATTGCATTCCTGTCTTCTGCTCGAGCAGGCTATGTCACTGGCCAGCGTATCTATGTCGATGGCGGTATGCACCGCGCGCTCTAGAGGGTAGGTTCAGCTTCCTTTAAGTGATGTAAGACTCTTTAGGAATGGAATTGTCAGAGCACCAAGTCGATTCAAGTTATGCTTGGGCAGTAGCAGCTGCAACGCTCCTCATGGCTTCGCTCAGCTTTGGAGCGGTAACTTCCGTCCCTATCTTATTCGGACCTATTTACCAGGAGTTTGGCTGGAGTCACGGGTTGATCGCGTCGATCCATACCTCTGCGATGGTTGGGGCTGGGATTGGGTCAATCATTCTCGGTCGCATATTAGACAAGCGAGGTTTTTTGATTATCGGATTGGGAGCTGGATTGGCGACCGGCCTTGGCCTAGTGCTTGCCAGCTTTGCAACTTCAATTTGGCAGATGTATCTTGCCTACGGATTGCTGGTTGGAGGTATTGGACAGGGTGCCTTTTTTAGCCCACTGGCCGCGGCTGTATCGCATTGGTTCAATCTGCATCGCTCACTTGCAGTTGCTATCGCGCTGAGCGGACAAGGAGTCGGCGGCCTATTGGCTCCGCCGCTGTTGCGCATCGCCGCAGAAAACGTGGGTTGGCGTGCAACTCTTCAAGGCTACGGTTTATTGTGCACGCTAGCTATGGTAGGTGCAGCTTTTTTGTACAAGCCCAAGGTGCCGAAAGTTCTGACTGTAAGGGTCAGTGCAATTTCTGATGCTAGCCTTCAACCCGAGCGTACAAATCGCAGTGCGCTGCAACTTTGTGTTGCGCTTTGCTGCTCAAATACGGCCACCTTCGGCATTGCAGGTCATATGGTGGCCTACGGCGAATTCGTCGGGTTTGGGCCGGCAGCAGCAGCAGCTATCATGTCTGCACTTTTTGGCATGACTTTATTTTCTCGCCTGAGCGTAGGCTACTTGCTTTCTCGTGGCGGCGCCTACAGGATGCTGCTGGCGATGTCGCTGTTGCATATGGGAGGGGCATGGTTACTCGTAACGGCCTCATCACCGTTTCAATTAATGGCGGCAGTACTGGTTGTCGGCTTGGGCTTCGGAGGCTACCTGCCAACATACGCCTCAATAGTTCGAAGTATGTTCCCTGCTGAGGAAGCGGGTCGACGCCTGTCGGAGTTGTACTTACTGGCCTTTGTGGGTGCGGGTAGTGGAACTTGGCTGGTGGGCGCACTACGCGATCTGAACGGAGGGGCATTTGATTGGGGCTTTCTAGCTACCGCACTGCTGGCGAGTTTGGCCTGTGCGCTACTTATGAATCAGCGTCAAAATCTCAATCCAGTTAGGAGTACCTCATGAACAGATCTTCAAATGATGTCCATTGGCGTGTTGATCCACTTGAGTTGGCATGCCGAACGGCTCGCCTTGCATGGTTTTATTACCTTTCTGAGGAGTCCGGGCCGCAGGAAATAGCCTATCGCGCCTGGCTGCTACGCCGAGGTGACGAGTGTATTCTTGTGGATACAGGGCCGCCACTAGATGAGGCGATGCGACGTGGACTGCGTGATACCGTGCGGGTGGATGTCGCGATGCGGGCCCTTGGAGTTGCTGTTGAGCAGGTGACGGATGTAGTGCTGACGCACCTTCACTGGGATCATGCTGCATCGTCTGACTTATTCGAGCAGGCTACATTCCACGTACAGTCAAGTGAGATTCGGTTTTTTCGCAACGAGGCTCATGAGCACCCTGCTACCAGTCGTTTTTTTAGTCATCGGGAAATGCTAAATGCTTTGCTTGACTCCGGGCGGGTGCAGGCTGTTGAGGGCGATAGTATTCTGCGCGATGGCGTTAGATTGGTGCACGTCGGTGGGCATACTCCTGGCTCGCAGATCGTAGTAGTCGATCGCTCTGACGGTTGCGCAGTAATTGCGGGTGACGCGATTCCACTGAATAGAAATTACTCTGATTTCGTTCCAAATGGAATCCTGGTGAATGTGGTCGATGCAGTAGCGGCTCTCAAGACAGTACGGGCCCTAAGGCCAGTGGAAATCTATACTGGCCACGACCCTATGCCTAGTCTTCTTATCTCAACAAATCGTTAGCAAAATTTAGTTTGAACTCGATTACAAAAAATTAGGAGACCAGATGCCTAGAGTTAACATGAAAACAATTAATCCTTAGATTCCAGGCGTCTGAATTCTTCTAGCGCAGCGCCCCGATTATTTAATGCTAAGGTGCGATGAAGTTTTCCAGCTTCCTCTCCATCACCATTCTTGATTGCGGTGATTAGCCGAACCCAAATTGCCAGAGAATTTTTCCGTCTAGATTTCAATGCTAGTCCTAACCGTACATATCGGCCAATTCGATGAGCGAAATCGTTTATGTAAGAAGCCAGAATGGTGTTATGTGACAGTTCCATGATGGTGTTTACAAGAGCCGCACTAGTTGCTGTATACCTATCTAAATCAGCGACACTTTCTCTAAGCTTGGATAAATGCAAAGTTAGTGCCTTACCTTGAGCTGCGTTGCAATTGGCTGCGGCTAGGCGTGACCCCGTAGCCAAAAGAGAGGCTCGAACTTCAAACAAATCTTCCAATTCTTTGGCTGATAACTGAGTTACATGAGCGCCTCGCTGTGGTTTGATTTGAACCAAATTTCGGTTCTCTAGCAATCGCAATGCTTCGCGTATGGTAGACCTACTTACGTTGAAAAACTGCGCAAGCTCGATTTCACGCAGGCGACTTCCAGGAAGATAAATTCCCTTAACAATTGAAAGTGCTATCTGTTCTTCAATTTGAAGTGGTAATGTTTGCAAAAGCGGTTTTTTGTGCTGGAGTGTTGACATATTAAATTTTTGGGTCAGAAAGCCATTTCGCTCTAAGTGGGGCTAGTTCGCTGGTCTTAACCCCGTATTACAGTGCCGCCAGAAGTATAAATCTTCACTGGGTTCTTTCTGTGAATAGCGTAGGCTTAAGTGGGTCCAAGAGCAAGACAAACTTGATGCCTTTTTGAGCTGAACGCATGTTTCATGCCGCTAGTTGGTGCTGCCCTTGGTAATGAATTCTATTCCCAATAGAGCTCAATCCGGCTCGCTGGTCAGGCAACACACGCAACTGGTTGCCAGTTGGAGTAGTCGCCCTCAACCCCGAGCGCGACAGCGTCATCCGAGACTACTCGGCCGACAAACCTATTCAGCACTTGGCTGCATGAATGAGGGGACAACTACCTTGACGCGCGCCGGATCTGACCCCATTGATTATTGGAACCCCATTTATTTGCAAGGCAATGTAGATTGCTGTAAATGTGTATAGTGTGTATCTTTTTTTGATGAAAAGCAAAAAATTGATAACACTGCTCGTTCGAGATGGATGGACTCTGTGTGGGGTGAGGGGGTCTCGCCATGTATGTGTCCATCCCAATCGATCGGGCCACATCAGCGTTACGCTTGGCAATAAAGACGTGGGCATTGGGTTGCTCGGAAAATTGCTAAAGCAATCTGGATTGAAGGGGCGATAAATTATGAAATTTCCAATTGCCATAGAACCAGGGCACTCCACTCAAGCTTGGGGAGTGGTTGTTCCTGATCTGCCTGGGTGCTTTTCTGCGTCCGATAAAGGCATCGACGAAGCTATCGACAACGCCAAAGAAGCCATCGAGTTGTGGATTGAAACTGCCTTAGACATGAATCAAGCCATACCCAAGCCAAGTAACATTACACAGCTTCAAAAGCAAAAAGAATTTAAGGGATGGATTTGGGCCATGGTTGACATTGATCCTGCGCTTTTGTCGGATGAGGTTGAGCGAGTCAACATTACATTGCCCAAAAGAATTTTGGCCAGATTGGATTCAAAGGCCTTGCAATATGGCAAGACTCGGTCGGGCTTGATTGCAGATTTGGCACTCAGGGTCGCCTGATAATTTTTTCAAGTTATAAAAAATTGCGATCTGACCCCATTAACTTGACCCCATTAACTGTTTAACAGGACACTACTGGTAACGCCATGAGTAAGCGGTGTGGAAGGCGCGGCATGGACATTGACGACAAAGCTAAGATGTATCCCATGACCCGCCTATTCTCCAATCGAAACCGCCATTTCGACATGGGTGATTTGCCCACTGAAATGCTCGCGCGCGATGCCAACGCCCCAGAACTCAAGGCCACATCACCCACAGATCAATATGCGGCCGGCCCGAGCTCGCTGACCGATGCCTTGGCAACTTACCAAGCTCTTTTTGAGCAGCACTTGGAGGGCGAGACTGCCATTGCCCGCGCACCGTTGCCAAAAGATTTAAGCCTTCGAAGCAAAAACCTCAAAGCAAGCGCCTATTTTTTAGATGCAACACTGGCCGGTGTATGCAAGCTTGAGGCCAGTGATTTTTTGACAGGACCGCCTCTGAGTCACACCCATGCTTTCATTTTTTTGATTGAGTTCGCACGCGAGCCAAAAACACAAGAGCCTGGTGCAGTTTGGATTCACGGCAGTAACAAAGCACGAACAGATGCACGCGCAACCGAGGTGGCTGTTGTGCTGGCAGCTTATGTTCGAGCCATGGGGTATGGCGCGCGCGGCCATGTGGCTGGCCATACGCTTTTGAACCTGGAAGCTTTGGCGCAACGCGCTGGCATTGCGCGCAGTGCTAATGGCTCGCTCAAAATGCCTTTTCTGAAGTGCGGCTTTGCATTGGCTGCCATCAGCACCGAGTTGCCAATGGAGGTGGATCTTCCAATAGCACCGCACGCTTCCTTAGATTGGCCAGACTCCGATGCGTACATGGGTAAACACGGCACCCGCCCAGGATGGGCTCAATCGGAAGCCGAATTGCGCCCTGTGCATTGGGGGCGCTACCCCATGGAAACTTTGAAACGGGTGCCAGAGCCCACCACCCTGATTTTGCGTGAGGAGATCATTCGCAATAGCAAACGGGCCGATTTATTCACGCGTGCTCTGGCCGGCGATTTAGGCGAAAAAGCCAAAGCGCAGCGCATGCGTTTTGCCACAAAACATCCTCTGGCGTTTGCCATGACGCCCTTGATCCGCAACATGGTGCCCATGCAAGGAACATACGAGCGTCTTGAACCTCTCAAGGCGAATGATCAGTTGTCTGATGCCCAAAGAAATGCAGAGTCCGTCAAAGCCTTGGCGTATTTTTTAGGTGCTGATTTGGTGGGCATTTGTGAAGCAGAACCTTGGATGTTTTATTCGCACGATGCGCAGCAAGGCATGCCCATTGAGCCCAGCCACAAGCACTGCGTTGTGATGTTGCTTGACCAGGGCTTTGAGACCATGGAGGGTGCCTCGGGGGACGATTGGATCTCGGGCGCACAGTCCATGCGTGGCTATATGCGAGGCGCATTCATTGCGGGTGTGATGGGCGCGCATTTGCGCCGTTTGGGCTTTTCTTCACGTGCACACACCAACGCAGAATCCGATGTGTTGCATATTCCGGCAACTTTGTTGGCCGGTTTAGGCGAGCTCTCTCGCATTGGTGAATTGGTTTTGAACCCTTTCATCGGGCCTCGATCAAAAAGCGTTTTACTGACCACCGACTTGCCCTTGGCATTTGACCAGCCCATCGATTTTGGTTTGCAATCGGTGTGCAGCATGTGCCTTAAGTGCGCGCGTGAATGCCCATGCAATGCCATTCCGTTTGGCCCCAAGGTGATGTTCAATGGCTACGAAATATGGAAGCCTGATGTTGAAAAATGCGGTAAGTACCGCTTGACCAACATGAAGGGCTCTGCCTGTGGACGGTGCATGAAAACCTGCCCTTACAACAGGGAAGATCTGGTTGAATCGGCTCGTCTGCTTGAACTCTCTATCCATCTACCCAGTGCGCGAAGGGCTTTGATTGATTTCGATGATCAAATGGGTGCAGGCATGCGCAATCCCGTCAAGCGTTGGTGGTTTGATCTGGAAATTGTCAATGGTGTGTGCGTCTCGCCCAGCGGCGTGAACGAACGAGATCTGAATTTAGACCGAACACAGAAACTCGCGGAAAATCAAAAGTTGGCATTTTTCCCGCCACATTTGCAACCGCCTGCAGGTACCACCATGTCAACTGCCGTGCCGCTAGAACGTGGGGCTGGGCTTAAAGCTTATGCCGAAGCTGAAAAACCCAGTCAAGCAAAAAAGCGGCAAAAATAATTACCGCTTTTGCAAGGTTCTAGAATTAAAACTCCAAGGTCTGACCTTCACTGATGGCCATCACTTTGATCGAGCTGCCTTTCATGGCTTCTTGGAACTCAGCCAAAGTGCCTTTTGTCAGTGGGTTGGAGTTGTAGTGAATAGGCATCACCATCTTGGGCTGAATCCAGTTGCGTGCAGCAAATGCAGCATCTTCTGGGTCCATGGTGAAGTTTCCACCAATGGGCATGAGCACCAAGTCGGGCTTGTAGCGTTCGCTGATGAATTTCATGTCACCAAACAGGCCCGTGTCGCCCATATGCCAAATTTTGAATCCGTTTTCCAACTCAATGATGTAACCCACGGCTTCACCGGCGGGGTGCGATTCCAGTTTGCTGGTGCTGGGGTTGTTCCAGACAATCAAGGATGAATGCTCTGCTGCGACAGCAGTGACCTTGATGCCAGGCAAAGGCTTCACACTTCCAGATTTGTTGAAACGATGACCCAGGTTCGCTGGGAGCATTCCCAAGGTGATCAGGGGCGTGACCATATCGGCTGGGCCATACAAAACCGTGTTGTTCAATTTGGCTAACTCAGGCGCATCACCCAAGTGGTCAACGTGGCCATGGGTGACCAGGAGCAAATCAATTTTCCCAAGAGCAGAAAAATCGTTCTTGATGTTGGCTGGTGTTTTAGGCCCGCCTTTTAACCAAGGGTCGATCACGATGATTTTCCCCCCTGGTGTTTTAATGCGAAAACCAGCTTGGCCAAGCCACAGCATTTCGGTTTTCCCAGTTGCCGCTGAGGCAGTTTGAGCCTGCGCATGAGCCCCCCACAGTGTGACCGCAGTCACTGCTGTTGCGAGGGCCAGTTTGAGGTAACGATTCAATAACATGCCATGTCTCCTTTAATTTGTTTAACTACTCACTTACTCGGTGAGCATATTTTGATACAGTTCTGAGGCGCGCGCTACATATTTGATGTGCCAGTTGGGGTGCGATCACTGTATGGGTGGGCAGTTTCCAAACTAGGGCCACTTTCAAAAATTTGGCGTACCAGTTCAGCTGGTTCTCCCGGTGGTAAGTTGGCCATTAGATCGGTGAAATAAAGGGTAGCGTCCCCTTTAAGCAAAGGGTAGCGTCCCCTTTAAGCCCCTTTAAGCGTCCCCTTTAAGTGCCTTTGCCCCAAGACCCCCGAGGTTTTACTGTTAGTCGTATATTCTTTCATTGAACATGCGTGCCTTCGCCCCCAGAAGTGACAGGCAGTTTATATTACTGATGATTTTCTACACTCAAGACCCTATGAATTGCTTATCAATTGCAAGCGCATGGCATCGTGCAACGCCTCTTTATCGCCAGCACACCTTGGCCAGTTTGATGGGGTTTGCATTGCTCTTCACGCAGACAGGAGTCTTTGCACAAGACGGCAGTGTCAGCGGACAGGCGGAACCTGCCTCTGGCGTGCAGTCAAGCGTTATTCAGCGTGTGGAAATCGTCGGGCGGCAGGGGTCCACTGAGCTCAGGCGCGCGGCCAGTGTCGCCAAGCAGATATATGGCCGAGAAGAGCTTGACCGCTACGGCGACACCAACGTACTGGATGTGATGCGTCGCCTGCCAGGCGTGAATGTGGACTCTGGTGGGCCGCGGATGCGCGGCCTCGGTGCAGGCTATACGCAAATTCTCATCAACGGAGACCCCGCACCTCAGGGTTTCAACTTAGACCAATTGAGCCCCTCGCAGATCGAGCGCATCGAGGTTTTGCGTGCGCCCACCGCTGATCAAAGCGCGCAAGCCATAGCTGGCACCATCAACATCATTTTGAAAGAGGCACCACGCCGATCTCAAAGTAACTTGCGTCTAGGCCTGGCCACTGGCCGAGACAGGCCAGTGGCCAACCTCAATTATTCGGTCAGTGAAACCAAGGGACCTTTGACAATGTCCTTGCCGGTGTCTCTGTATGAGTGGAGCAGCCAAACACGCACCAAAGTCGAGCGTCAAATGACAGGAACCAATGGACTCAGCGCGGTTTCGGAGCAAGCTGGTACCGGCACGTCATGGGGCCGAGGCTACAACGTCGCACCGCGTTTTAATTTCAAGTTCAGTGACGAGCAAACTCTGGCAATTGCCACTTTTTTTCAAAAAGGCTTTTGGGATAATCGCACCGACTATGTCAACCGCGTTGTCTCAGGCAGCCCGGTTTTTGACGATGATTCGATCCAAGGCGGGTATTGGGAAAATCGCCGAGGTAACCTGACCTGGGTTAACCGCTTTAGCGAAGACCAGCGTATCGAAATTCGGGCGGGCGTTCAGCTGTCTCGCTCGTCCTTCGATGCCCGCAATATGCGCACGGGCGCAACGCAACTGCGAACATTGGGCAACACCCAAGACGAAGCCATCACCCAAGCGGGCAAGTACAGTCAGTTGCTAGGCACTGCGCACACACTGACAGCAGGGTGGGACCTGGAGAGCCGTGATCGCCAAGAACGTCGTACCACCACAGATGGGGCCGGCATCGCACTGTTGCCGGCCTTTGAAGGCCAGCCCTTTGAAGCACAAATGCGCCGTCAAGCCATTTATGTTCAAGATGAATGGGAAATGTCTCCGCAGTGGCAACTCTACTTGGGCTTGCGCAACGAGCGCATTGCTTCAGAGAGCACCAGCATTTCTTACCCTGTGCGCAATGACAGCAGTGTGCTATCGCCGCTGGCTCACGTGACCTATAAATTTGATCCAAAGAGCCGTGACATGGTTCGTGCAAGCTTGACACGCAGCTACAAGGCGCCTGGTCTGAACACATTATTGGCAAGACCGCAAATCAACGGTGGGTATACCAATACCAATTTCACCAACACGGCGCTTGCGCCAGACCGTATTGGCAACCCCTCACTCACACCCGAGCTTGCCACGGGCTTGGACATCGCTTACGAAAATTACCTGGCCAACGAGGGCATCTTCAGTGTTGGGCTTTTTCACCGTAACCTCAACAACGTGGTTCGTAATTTAACGCAGTTGCGCAACGTCACCTGGGCAGCTGCGCCGCGTTGGGTCTCGGAGCCACAAAACTTTTCAGATGCTGTCACCAGTGGCATTGAGCTTGAAGTTCGCGGCCGCGCAGCCGATCTGATGCCTAGTTTGCTCAGCAATGCCAAAGCACTGAACCTGCGTGCCTCATTCAGCCTGTACCGTTCTAGTATTTCCGCACTGGCTGGCCCCGATAACCGCCTGGACGGCCAGCAACCCTGGTCGGCCAATTTGGGCTTTGACCAGCGCATCAGTGGATTGCCGCTCAACGTGGGGGGCAACGTGAGCTTGACGCCTGGCTATGACACACGCCAGGCCGTCGATCAGCTCTTTCAACGTTCTGCTGCCCGTAGCATTGACTTGTTTGCGATGATGTTCTTAAGCCCAACTGTCTCCTTGAGAGCGGCTGCCCGCGCAGGGGTGCAACAATTCGGGCCACCAAACGGCAGCACCCTGACGCTGCTCTCCAATGGCGACTATTCACGCGCCGAGCGCTATGTGAAGCCACAGCTGAGTTTGTCACTGGACATGCGGCTTTAATCCCCTTATACCAGCGTCCCCATTAACCCTTTTAGCGAAAGACAGGGTGTCTATCAGCTGCCAACTGTAAGATCCGTTTGGCGTATGCTATTAACGGGGAAGGAGCACTGATGAGCATTATTCTGAAACAGGCCGTGACAGGCCCTGCGGCTTGGACAGGGCGAGACATCCAAAACGATACGAGCTGGATCGAGCATCTCAAACCGCAAGCGATCCAATCCCTTGACGAGGCATTGGCTGCTTTAAAGGCCAAAGGTCTGAGCTTTCCAAATTTCACGCGCGAAGACTTTCCCATTGGCGCATTGGATGGGCTGCTGTGCGATTTGGCGGAGGTTCTTGAAAATGGCAGAGGTTTTTCGTTGTGGCGTGGTTTGCCAGTGCACCGTTACAGCGAAGCAGAGCTCAAGGCTATTTACTACGGAATTGGATTGCACCTGGGGCGCCCTGTTTGCCAAAACCCCCGGGGTGATTTATTAGGTGAAGTCGCTGCAGTGGGTGATCCAAATGACAAACGCACGCGCGTTTATGAAACCAATCTCTACCTTCCTTATCACTCAGACCCATCTGATGTCGTGGGCTTGTTATGTGTGCGTAAGGCAAAGCAGGGCGGCGTGAGCAGTTTGGTCAGCGTAGCGCGTATTTACAACGAAATTTTGAAGAAGTACCCGGAATATTTGGGGCTGTATTACCGGATGTTTTACTTTGAACATTTGTGCGAGCCGCAACCAAGTCTTTCCCCCATCTTCAGCTATCACAACGGAAAGCTCAGTTGCCGCTATCTACGCCAATATTTAGAACTGGGTTGCGACATCAAAGGTGTGCCACTGTCCAAAGTAGAAATTGAAGCGCTCGATTGTTTTGACCGAATCATGCACTCCAGCGAAATTCGCCTCGACATGCTGATGGAGCCCGGTGATCTGCAGTTTGCCAACAACTATGCGGTGCTCCATTCACGCACAGAGTTTGAGGACCATGAAGAGCCGGCTGCGCGTCGCCGAATGCTCAGACTTTGGCTCAAGATGCCCAATGCCCGGGAGCTTGCGCCAGAGTTCCCTGGAAGGAATGGTTTTCCAGCGCCGTAGAAATATTCAAGCTTCACTTGGGGTTTTCAAAGGGTTTTAAAGGGGACGCTACCCTTTATTAAAGGGGACGCTACCCTTTGTCTCGCTACCCGTTTTTTAAAAACGCGTGCCAGATCGCCCAATCCAAAATTAGAAAACCCCACGGCTTACGTTCAAGATCATTCTGGAAAAACAGCTTCGCCCAGGTTCAGCATCAGTCTGTTGGCCCAGGCAAAAATAGCAACTGCGTGAATCAGATCCAGCAAGGCCAGCGGGCTCAGCCCGGCTGCGCGCACCGCGGTCAACTGGTCTGGACCAAATCCTAAGGGATCACGGGTCAGGTCAATGGAGGCCTGCACGATTGCGCGTTCGCGTGGATTGGTACCGGCGCCATTGGGCTCAGTGAACACCTGCACGATGGTGTCATTACGTTTGGTGAGTTGCTCAAAGCGCTGTGCATGGACGCAGGCGCAATAAACGCATCCATTGACACGCGAGACCACAGCACTGGCCAGTTCCCGGTCGGCGCGGGACAAACCACCCGGCGCGTACATGATGGCATTGAATACCAGTGACCTCTCCTCCAGAATGCGCGGTTGGTGGATCAGGGTCAGGTAGTAGTCCGACGTAGTAGCCTTTGGGTGGCTGGCTTTGAGCACTTCCATTTGAATGGGTGTGGCTTGCACTAGATCGAGCACTGGCAGCCAAGCCTTCCAGCCCAGCGTCTCGCTGGTATAGCCGTTGATGCGCACGGGCTCACCCGGCGCAGGCAGGTTTGCAGGGTGCACGAATGCCAAGGCATCTTCGACAGGCGTCGCCTTCGCTTCCTCACGGATGTCCCCTAATGCACGCAGACCCGCTACAACACGCACCTGGTATGTGACGAATGCAATCAACTGGGCCAGAGCTATCACATCGGGTGTGCTCAGGCCTGCTGACGGCAGCTTGAGCAAAGCTGCCTTGTCGCCCTCCACAGGCCGCAAGGCCAGTGTGCGGCTGAATTGCAAGATGGCATCAAGCTGTGCGCTGGGCGCAGGAGCGGGCAGGGTGGACAGACGCTGCGCATAGTGGGCGGCCAGAAGCGGGCCACCGCTGAGTTCTGCAACAGTTCGGGCTGCCAGAAAGCGCTCAGCCAGCGTTAGCCCGGTGTTGGCTGCGCCCTCGAACACCGGATTAAATATGGCATCGTAGCTGCCTTGGGTTGCAGCAACGACCTTGCTGCGCTGGTGGCGCAAGTTGTGCAAGGGGCTGCCTGTGGGCAGCTGGAGGATGGCGTCAACCACATCGGTGTTGGAGGCGTAAGAGGAGGTTGTCATGTTGGTATCTTTTGACTTGTTGACTGAGGTGCTGCGCGGGTGGCTACAGCACGCTGAAGGAAAGCTTGCACGCCTGCCCACGAAGCCTCGTCGGCATGGGCGTTGGCAGCGGGTGCACCGCCGGTGGTGCTCAGTCGCCCTGACACTGGGTGGGCATACTCCAGTTGGGTGGTCGGGACGTAAGGGAAAACAATGGTATGCCCGCCACCGTCAAAATCAAGATGTTCGACGGGCCAAGGATGATGGACTGAACTCAGTTTGTCAGCAACCATACGGCCATAAAGGCTCGATGGCCAGGAGCCATCATCGCTTGCACTCAGGCAGATGACTGGGCCGCGAATGCGTTCCACCGGGATGCGCGCGCGCGCCACCGCGTCTGGGTCGTCTAGCGCAGTCAGGATGGCATGGGTGTGTCGGCGCGGCTCGGGTCCGTTGTCCCAGGGCGCCCATGTGGCTGTCCGGTTGCCTTGCCAAACATCTGGGATCCGTTGTCCCTTGTAGAGCCAAGCGGGCCCTTCACGCCCTATGGCCGGGTCGCAAGCATTCTGCGCGCAGTGCACCACAGCACCAGGCACATAAGCCACCACCGCCGACACTCGATCAGGAAACATTGAACCCAGCAGAAGTACCAGCTCGCCGCCGCGGGACTGCCCACTGAGGGCCACAAAACCATGCGCGGGTCTAAGCGTTCTCTCAATCCAGACCAGCGCGGTTTCAAAATATTCTAGAGGCGTGTTGCTGATGAAGTCAGACAAGCCTGGCGCCTTGAAGTAGCCCAGAGCCAGTGCGGCATAGCCGCGTGATGCATACAGCGCAGCTCGTGGTTCATTGATGCCGCCGCCAGAGCCATTGAGCACCATGACCACCGGGTGCGGGCCGGCTGTGGGGGGCGTGAACAAGGTGCCCACTAAACCGTCCTCACGCACCTCACTGCGTGTTACGCCATCTGAAATCAGGCGCTGAGTTAACTGGCCAGTCATTGGCAGCAGCGGTATGTGCGTCGCACTCGGCTCTGGGCCATTTGTGCGCATCAGCTCGATCTGAGTCACCAGCGGTGCGGTGGGCTGGGAGGCAAACACATCACGGCTAGCCCAGGCGCGCGCGGCTTGCGGGGCCAAGTCGGGCTTTTGCGACCAGATCAGCCCCATGGGTGAAACGCCGTTGTAGGCGTTCTCCTGGCTATCCGATAGCGGAGCGTCTCGCGTCAGGTCAACCACACCTTGTGCATCGGCCTGAAACCTTGCGGCCGAGCGCCAAGAGACACCCGGCCCGCGCAGCGTGTGGCTACTCAGACTAACCACTTCGCCTTGCGCCAGTCCGGTCACGCAGATTCGGCGCGGCACATCAATCAGCGCGTCCTGGGGCGAGATGGTCAGCGTCACCATGACTTACTTGCCTGCTTGGGTGACTTGCATCGAGGTGGTTCGGTCGCTCAGTAGCGGTGCCACCTTCAGGCCCTTCTTGGCAGCCCAGATGTTCTGGTAGTGGAACAGCGGAATATGGCCTACGTCGTCGGTCACCAGCTTGACCGAATGACGGAACATGGCCTCGCGGCGCGCTGCATCAAACTCCACGGTGGCCGCATCGAGAGCTTTGTCAACCGACTCGTTGCTGTAACGGCCCCAGTTGTTGGCGCCGCGGCCCCGCTTGGCGTCGTTGGTGGCAAGCGTCTGCAACAGGCCGTAGCCAGCTTCCCCGGTGCCGTTGCCCCACGCAATCACGCTCACGGCAAACTCATTTTTGGTTGCGCGAGAAGAGTAGACAGACCATGGCACGACCTGCACTTGCGTCTTGACCCCGGCCCGCGTCCAGAATTGTGCAATCGCCTGTATCGTTTCAGGCGCCTGCGGATAGCGGTCGCCTGGCACATGGATGGTGAGCTGAAAGCCCTGGGGGAACCCCGCCTCAGCCAGCAACTTCTTGGCCTGCTCCACGTTGTAGGGAATGTCTTTGACCTGTGGGTTGTAGCCAAATGTACCCTTGGGCATCCACTGGTTGGCCTCGGTCACTGTACCTTGCAGGACGCGGTCAACGATAACCTTGCGGTTGATGGCCACGCTCAACGCTTGTCGCACACGCACATCCGTGAGCGGATTCTGTGCCAATGGCTTGCCTGCGTTGTCGGTGATGAACTCGTTGACACCAGGTCGATGGCTTGGCTGCAACAGCAAGACGCGCAAACCAGGGTAGGTATAGACGCTGACCGAAGGGGTTTTTTTGAGTTTTTCGACATCGGTCACTGCGACCTTGTCAATCATGTCTACATCACCGGCCAGCAGTGCGGCGGTGCGGGCCGCACCATTGTTGATGAAGCGGTATGTGACCTTGTCCCAGATTGGCTTGGGGCCCCAGTAGCTCGTGCTGCGCTCAAACACGGTGCGGTCGCCAGGCGTGTGCGAGATAAATTTGTAGGGCCCAGAGCCGATCATGGCGCGCCCGGCGTTGTAGTCCTCCGTCTTGGACTTTTCTCCAATGTGCTTGCTGACGATGTAGATGGACGAGATGTCCAGCGGCAGCATCGGGTTGGGTGTATTGGTCTTGACGATGACGGTGTAGGGGTCCTTTGCCGTGGTGGACTCAACAGTTCGCAGTGCGCCGGTGTAAGAAGCTACGCTGCCCGGCACATTGCGAGCACGCTGGAAAGAAAACACGATATCTTCGGCGGTGAATGGCGTGCCGTCTTGCCATTTGATGTCGTTGCGCAGTTTGAATTCCCAAGTCTTCTCATCCAGCGCACGCCAACTGGAGGCCAGCGCCGGCTCGAGCTTTCCGCCGTCACGGGAATTGATGATGGAATCCCAGAAGTGCAGCGCCAAAGAGCGGTCGCCTGCGTGGTTGTTGAGTTGAGGGTCTGCCGAAGAGATCGGGTCGGCAAAGGCAATTGCCAAATTCTGTGCTGACGCATAGCCGCCGCACGTCAGTAGGGTGGTAACTAACAGAGGGTATAGAAATCGTGAATTCATAGTGGTCCTTTGGGTATGCGAAAGTTTACAGCTCAAAGCGCAGCGTCGTCCAAATGGCAGGCACTTTGGTGGTGAATGGCGATGCCGCGCAAGCGCGGCACCTCCGTGCGGCAGCGTGCCATGGCTTGCGGACATCGGGGATGAAAGTGGCATCCTGCAGGCGGGTTGGTCTGACTGGGAATTTCGCCCGTGAGCGCACTGAAACGCGCCCTGCGCTGGTCAATGCGCGGGATTTCAGCCAACAGTGCGCGCGTGTAGGGGTGGTGTGGACGGGCAAACAGATCATCCACGGTTGCGCTCTCGACCACGCGACCCAAATACATGACCACCACACGATCGCAGAGATGCTCAATCACACCCAAGTCGTGACTGATGAACAGGTAAGTCAGGCCCAACTGGTCGCGCAGGTCCATGAATAAATTGAGAATCTGCGCTTGGATCGACACGTCCAGCGCGGCCACTGCCTCATCGCACACCATCATGGCTGGATTGACCGCCAGCGCGCGCGCAATGCCAATACGTTGGCGCTGCCCGCCGCTGAATTGGTGAGGGTAGCGGTGACGCATGGCGGGATCCAATCCGGCCCGCTCCAGTTGTGCGCAGACGTAGGCGTCCTGACCACCTGCGTCGGTCAGGCCGTGCAGCAAAGCAGCCTCGCCCACACTTCGCGAGATTCTCAATCGGGGGTTGAGGCTGGCGTAAGGGTCCTGAAAAACCATTTGGGTACGAAGGCGTGCCGCCAGTTGCTCAGAGGGCGTCATTTGCCTGCGCGACTTGCCTTGCACGTACGCCTCGCCCAACGTAGGCGTCAAGAGACCGGCAGCAATGCGGCCCAGCGTAGACTTGCCGCAGCCTGACTCGCCAACCAGCCCCACGACCTCACCAGCCTGCACCGTCAGGCTGACGCCATCCAGCGCCTGTGTCACCGGCGCTGGCTTGATCACATTCAGGCGTTGCAAGGCTTGGCCTATAACGCCCTTAGGCGCATCGGCGCCAAAGCGCTGAGTTACCACACGCAGTTCGACCAGTGCGGGCGTACCATCTGCTGGCGGGGAGTTGGGGGCAACGCTGGCATTTGTGTTCATGCAGCTGCACCTGGATAGAAACAACGCACGCTGTGCGAGGGTTGGTCGCACAGCGGTGCCAGTTGTGGCATTTGCTCAGAGCATGTGGCTTGCGCACGCCCGCAGCGTGGGGCAAAGGCACAGCCTGAAGGCATTTTCAGAAATGACGGCGCCATGCCTGGAATCTGCCGCAACCGTTGACCGCGCCGATTCGCACTGGGCAGGCTGCCGATCAGGCCTTGGGTATAGGGGTGCTGCGGACGGTCCAGTACATCGTCCACTGGACCATACTCGACGATGCGCCCTGCGTACATGACGGCAATGTCATCGGCCAGGCCAGCCACCACCGACAAATCGTGGCTGATCCAGATCAGGGAGGTGCCGCGTTCATGAACGAGCTTTTGAACCTCAGACAGAATTTGTGCCTGAATGCTCACGTCCAGTGCCGTGGTAGGCTCGTCTGCAATGATCAAATCAGGTCCGTGCAGCATTGCAATGGCGATCGCCACACGCTGTCGCATGCCGCCAGACAATTGATGAGGGTAGGCACGAAGCCGTTCATCGGGGCTAGATATTCCCATCAGCGACAGTGCGTCACTGGCCAGTTTGCGCGCCTGCTCTTTTGAAACCTTGCGGTGCGCATGCACGGCTTCGGTCATTTGCACGTCCACACGCAACACAGGATTGAGCGTACCACTTGGATCTTGAAAAATCATGGTGATGCGGTCACCCCGCAGTGCGCGCAAGGCCGGCGGCGGCAACTGCGTTAGATCGAGTCCCTTGAAAAGCACTTGGCCACTGGTAATGCGGCCTGGCGGATCGATCAGTCCCATGATGGAAAATCCGGTCACTGATTTCCCTGATCCTGACTCGCCCACGATGCCCAGCACCTTGCCTCGTCCGAGCGTGAGGGACACGCCTTCAACTGCACGCAGTTCGCCTTCCCGAGTGTCAAAGCCGGTGCAGAGGTCGCGCACTTCCAGCAGATAAGGCTCGTGACTGAATACCGTCATCTTTGCAACCTCGGGTTGAACACGTCGCGCAGTTGGTCACCCACCAAATTGATGGCCATGATCGTAGCAAGCAGTGCAATGCCAGGAAAGAAACTGATCCAGTATTCGTTGCTTAGCATGTATTGGTAGCCATTGGAAATCAGCAGCCCCAAAGACGGCTCGGTGATCGGCACCCCAAGGCCAAGGAATGACAGCGTAGCCTCCAAGGTAATCGCACGAGCCACTTGCAGCGCGGCGATCACCATCAACGGCGGCAGGCAGTTCGGCAGCACATGGCCGACAGCAATGCGCCAGCTGCTAAGGCCCTGCCCACGCGCGGCTTCCACATAATCGCGCCGTGCCTCCACAAGCGCTTGGCCACGCGCGGTACGTGCGTAGTATGACCATTCAATTAGAACAAGGGTCAGCACCACGTTGCCCACGCCTTTGCCCATCCACGCCAAGATCATCAGGGCCATCAGGATGGTCGGAAATGAAAGTAACAGGTCCACCAGGCGCATCAGTGCTGCATCTACGCTTGCACCCGCATAGGCTGCCAGCAGACCCACCAAGGTGCCGATCACACCTGCTATGACAGCTGAGCCTATGCCAACCGCCATGCTGATCCGCAAGCCATAGACAATGGCCGAATAAAGATCGCGCCCCTGCCCGTCTGTGCCAAGCCAATACGTTCGACTGCCTTCGCTGCTCAGGCTCCCGGGGCGCAGTCGCGCATCAAGCACATCGATCTGCATCAGGTCATAAGGGTTTTGTATCGCGATCCAAGGGGCCAGGAGGGCGGCCAGTACGATCAGCGCTAGCACTCCTAAGGCAACGCTGGCCGGGCGCGACGCTAGGAAATCTTGCCCTACGCGCCACCAGATCGTATGTTCGCGGCTTGGGGCGGTTTTGCTTGTCTGCTCCGTTTTAATGCTCATTCGGTAGTTTCCAGTCGTACTCGCGGATCCAGCAGGTGATACAGCACGTCGACTACCAGGTTGATGGTTACAAAGAGCACCACCACTACCATCAAATAGGCTACCACCACCGGGCGATCGAGTGAATTGATGCTGTCCAGAATCAGACGGCCGGCGCCGGGCCATGCAAAGATGGATTCAGTGACAACAGCATACGCAATGGTTGAGCCCAACTCCAGTCCAAGCACGGTGACGAGCGGAATCAGCGTGTTACGCATCACGTGCGCCCACATCACACGCTGCGGACTCAAGCCCTTGGCACGGGCAAACTTCACGAAGTCCTGCGGCAGAACCTCGCGCACGCCAGCGCGCGTCAGTCGCATCACCAGAGAAATTTTGAACAGTGCCAGGTTGAATGCAGGCATTAGCAGGTGATGCAGGCCATCAAGGGTAAGCCAGCTCCATGGGATGCCCCATACCGTGACGGTATCGCCGCGTCCGCTTGCAGGCAACCAACCAAGCTGCACGCTAAATACCATGATGAGCATCAGAGCTACCCAGAAAGCTGGCAGCGAAAAACCAGCGATGCTAGCGGCCATCAAGGCCTTGGAAAAAATGTGCTCAGGTTTCATGCCGGCATACAAACCAAGCGGAACGCCCACCAGCACCGCCATCATTAGCGCACTCACAGCCAATTCCAGGGTTGCGGGCAGTTTTTGCAATATCAGCCGCAAGGCGTCTTCTTGGTAGACAAAGCTCTTGCCCAGGTTGCCCCGTGCTGCGCCTTCTACAAAGGTAATGTACTGCTGCCAAAGCGGTTGATCCAGCCCGAGTCGGGCGATGGCGGCTAAGCGCTCTTGCTGGTTCAGGTCTTCACCAATCAGGATATCTGCTGGGTTGCCAATGACATGCAGACCCATAAACACGATCAGTGTCATGGCCACAACTACTAACATTGCTTGCCCGATGCGCCCTAGCAGCCAACCGGTCACGCGGCCGGCTCCTGCTCGCCAGACTCTGGCAAGTAGGGAGGGAATTCGGCGGGGTGCCACTCGTCACCCAGCAGTTCTGGGTCTGCATAGCGACCCATCTCTTCGAAGTGGTGTTGCGCGTCTTCGCGCAGCAGTTGCCCGGCTAACCCACGAGCCAGTCTTTGGGCGCCATCGCTAATTTGAGGAATGTCACCCGACCCCGCACCCTGCGATAAAGCGCCTGCGTAATTAAAGCAGTGCACGCGCTCAAGACCAGGACAAGCACCTGGTACTTTGGACTGGAACTCAAACAACGGCCCTAGGTCGGGGGATTCAGCCAGTTCTGAATCTTCTTCACCCGCAGGGGGGGTGAAGCGGTCTGCCCAAAGTCGAACATAGGGTGCAATGTTTGAAAGCTCTGGTCGCAGCGCCCAGTTTGAACGAAAGCCCGTACTGAAAATGATGGCGTCAGCTGCCATAGGGCCTTTTGATGTGTCGATTCGCATCACTCCGTCGCAACGCAGTTTCACGGCACGCACTGCCGCACCGAGATGAAAGTAGGCATTTCTGTGGGCTGACACCCGCAGCGTGCTGCCATGCGGTGGAGGAACCTGTTGCACATTGAGGTAGTGCCGAAAGCGCCATTTCCAGTCGTCAGGCAGCGTGCAAAAGCCTTGTGCCATGCCAGGGTTGCTGCTACCTTTGCCCTTGTTGATGCGAGGCAAGTCGTTACGGCGAATCAGCAAGTCCACCCGAGTGGCACCTGCTTCCAGGGCCGTGGCTGCCACATCCATTGCGGAAGCACCGCCGCCAATCACTGCCACGCGCTGGTCGCGAAACCTGTCGCCGTCCCAGACTTCACCTGAATGCACCCAACGATCGCGCGGAATTTCGTGCGCCCATGCAGGCACCCATGGCCCACCCAAGCCATCACGCCCAGTGGCGAGCACCACGTGGCGAGCTAGTAAACGGTAGGGGCGGCCCGCATTGGCATCATCAGCCATGTCTAACTGAACGACCCCGTCCGAACGGGTATGTATCTTCACCACGCGCTGCAGGTTGCGCACATCGAGTCCGAGGACCTTTCGGTACCAATGCAAATAGTCTGCCCATTGAAGACGCGGAATCTTGTCCAAAGCGGCCCAGGCCGCCTGTCCAAACTGTGCTTCGAACCAAGCGTTAAAGGTCAGCGCGGCAAAGCCTAGGGCAGGCCCGGTCAGCTCTTTTGGCGAACGGAGCGTCTCCATGCGAGCGGTGGTGGACCAAGGCCCTTCAAAACCTTCCGGTGCACGCTCAACCAAGGGCGCCTCTATGCCAAGGTGTAAAAGGCTAGCGCTCAATGCTAAGCCAGACATGCCTCCACCCACAATAACCACATTCAGTACCTCATGGCCATCAACCTTGCTTGGTGGTACCCATCGCTTGGCTGGCAGGCACAAGCAGGCCAGATCTTTTCGCAACCGGGCTTCAAGCTTCTGCAAATTGTGTTCATCTGGAGGTGCCAAGGCTCGAGCACTCATTGCAAACTTCATCGTGTAACCCTTTGAGGAAACATCACTTTATCATGCGCAGGTTGTTTCCACCTACCGCGGCGCCTCCAGCCCCAGCCTTAAAAAGGCCTCGGGTGGTGCGTCATTTTTTCGCATCAACTGATCTACTTGAGTCATCAGGCGAGTTTCCACTTCTTCATCACGGATTGGATTTAACTGATCAGGGTCATTGTGAAGATCAAAAAGCACAGTGGTCGTGTCTTCATAACCGCTTCCTTGACCCGTATGCCCAACGGGTTGACCTTTGGCATTGCGACGGGCTGGTACTTTGAGCAATGGAACGCCTTGCGTGAAATTGAAACCTCGTGCCAATTCTGCTTGCGCAAGATCGGCAACAGCAAACATGGATTTCAAGTGCATGGGCATCAAGGTGTATTCGTACAAATCCTGCTTTGTCATGTCTTGCGGATAGCGAAAATAGGTGTAGCGACCATCTGTGATGTTGGTGCCAGCTCCAAACATACCGTACAGCGCGGCATCACGCAGCTTTGTGTCTTGCTCTAGCAGGGCTAACAGTGAGTGTCCCTCAACCGTCGCCGGGGCTTGCACGCCATGCAGCTCCAACAATGTTGGCATGAGGTCGGTCGTCTGAGTCAGGGCCTGCCTGCGCTGTCCAGCTTTGTGTGCGAAGGCCGGGTGCGCAATCATCAGTGGAATATGAGAAATTTCATTGAAAAAAGGCATGCGATTTTTGCCCCACCAGTCGTGCTCGGCTAACAGAAAACCATGGTCGGTGGTCACCACCACCGTGGTGTCTTTCCACATGTCGTTCAGATCCATGTAGTCCATCAGGCGACCAAAATAGTCGTCACACATGCTCAGCAATGCCGCATAGTTGGCACGCAACTCTTTGACTTCCGATGCGGTTTCTTCGTTTCGTTTGTAGCGCGGCCAGTCGAGTATGGGGCCGCTATAGCCGCTTGGATAGAGCTCACGAAACCGTGCCGGCGCAAAAAACGGCTCATGAGGGTCAAAGCATTCAAGGTGCAGTAACCAGTTGTCAGCCTCGCGGTTGATGTCCAAAAAATCAAATGCTGATTGGAAGCTTCGGGGGCAGCAAAAATCAGCTTCTTCTTTGATGAACTCGCGGTTAACCATCGCTTGGAGGCGCCCATCCTGCGGGCCTTCGGGTTGCTGCATGGGGTGGTACATTTTTTTGAAACGCTCCAGCGGTGGGTTCACCATGGCCTTCCATTTGTCCCACTCCTGTCCACGGATAAACTCCCAGGAGGAATAACGGTTGTGGTAGGTTGATCCACCGTCCTCCCAATAATGGTAATGATCGGAAATCAAGTGCGTGTAGGTGCCTTTGCCACGAAGCAATTCTGAAAATGATTGATCAAAAGGCTCCAGTGCCCCCCAACTGCGGTGAAGAAAATTCAGGCGGCCAGTGTGCAAGTCCCGTCTGGCCGGCATGCACGGGAGGCTGCCAACATAGTGGTTGTCAAATGTGACCGAGCGCTCAGAAAAGCGCTTGAAATGGGGCGTTGCCACATCGCTGCCGCCATAGCATTCCAGTGCATTGCGCACCAAGGAGTCAAACAGCACAACAATAGTTTTCATATTTTTTTGAGTTCTTCGGGGCCCAATCGCCTGTCTTTGCCAGCTAAGTTCTATGTTACTATAAATAGAACTATTGGATTCAAATGAACATTGCCTCTTTAAAAACCATGCATCGCGCACTTCAATCGGTATTTGTATTCGCCAGCCTTTTTCTGGCCGTGAGTGCCGGCGCTCAAACTTACCCTTCTAAGCCGATCCGAATGGTTGTGCCTTGGCCGGCAGGTGGATTGGTCGATGTGGCTGCACGTCAACTCGGGCAGCGCATGCAAGTCGCGCTGGGGCAACCCGTCGTCATTGACAACAAGCTGGGTGCGGGTGGAAATCTTGGCGCAGATCTGGTGGCAAAGGCGCCTGCCGATGGGCACACCCTTTTGTTCACAACCAGCGCCCTCACCATGAACACCGCGCTTCGGTCCGACATGCCATTTAATACGTTACGTGACTTTGAGCGAGTCGCTGTTGTGGCCTACGCGCCTGCCATTTTGGTGGTGAATGCAAACAGTGGCATCCGGACCTTGCAAGATTTGATCAAGGCCGCGCGCAGCCAGCCTGGAAAATTGAGCTACGCATCGGCCGGCATTGGATCTCCCGCGCACCTGATGAGCGAATTGTTCAAATCTCGACACAACATCTTTGTCGTGCACATTCCCTACACTGGCGCGCCGGCGGCCATGAACGATCAGATAGCAGGGCGCATTGACTTTCAGTTCGCTAATGCAGCCGTTGCACTGCCGCAAATCAAGGCGGGCAAGGTTCGAGCCCTTGCGGTGACCAGCACCCAGCGCATGCCCGGGTTGCCAGAGATTCCCACCATGGCCGAGGCGGGAATGAATCAGTTTGAAATACAACAATGGTTGGGTTTATTAGCTCCCCAAGGAACTCCGGCCAAAGTGATCGAGAGAATTGTCAGTGAAGTCAATCAGGTATTGGCACTCAATGACTTCAGTCAAGCGCTGATTGGTTCTGGCACAAGCAGCGCCAAGCCAGGCAAACCTGCAGACTTTGACGCCTACTTTCAACAAGATCTGGCGCAGTGGACGAGCGTGGTCAAGTCAGCCAAAATTCAGCCTGAATAATGTAACAACAGTGACCAATGAAAAAATCTATGACCCAAGACATGCTTGATTTTGGTGAAGGCCTTGAAAAACTATGTCACTGGGCTGTTTCCTGTGAATGGAGTGACATACCAGATCCTATCAAGCAGCGTGCAATCATGCTGCTTTGCGATGACATCAGCGCCATGCTGGCGGGCTCCCTTGAGCCTGAGGTTACAAAATTTCGAGAAACAGCGCTTGCAAGAACATCCCTGGGTCAATCGGTGATCTTTGCGGCAGGCCTGCCCAAAGCGGACCGAATGATGGCCGCCGCTGCCAACGCGCTTGCCGGAAATTGGTGTGAATTGGACGGAGGGTTTCGCAAAACCGTATGCCATGCAGGCATCTGCACATTGCCGGCGTTGCTGGCAGAAGGGCAGGCGCAGTCTTTGTCCTTTGCGCAGCTTTTGCGTTGTGTGGTGCTTGCCTATGAACTGGTCACCCGCATTGCTCTGACCTTTAAATTTGAGACCATGAAAGTGCACTCCCACGCCATGTGGTCCAGCATGGGTTCAGCCGCCAGTGTTGTCTTGGCCCGAAATGGGTCTGCGCAAGAGTTGATGGGCGCCTTGACGGCTGCTGCAACCACCACCCCCATGGGGCCACGCGGTCACTTGATGGAGGGCGTGTTGGTTCGCAATGCCTGGGCAAGTGCTGGGGCAGTGCATGGTTTCTTGAGCGCCGACTGGTCGGCTTGTGGAATCACGGGATCAGTGACCAGCATTCCATCTGTATTCCGGGATATTTTAGGCGCGCAAATGCATCCTGAGGCTTTGACCACTCAACTGGGGCAGGAGTGGTCATTGAGCTCTGGCTATCACAAAATTTATGCGTGCTGTCAACATGGGCATGCGTCGATTGAGGCCCTGCTCACCATGCTGAACTCGGTGGAGGGGGTGCCCTTGGAACAGGACATTGAATCAATTGATGTCTACACATTTCCTCTGGCGATGAGCCTGAACAATGCATCACCAACGACAACGCTGGGTGCAAAATTTTCTCTCCCTCACATGGTTGCAGCCACGCTGGTCTACAAGACGGGGGGCGCGCGATCTTTTTACCAGGACACGCTGACAGATCCGGTCGTTGAAAAACTTAGAAATAAAGTCAATTTATTGCCATTCGATCAACCGCTCACACCTCCGAACGATCGACCCTCACGGATTGTGATCAAGGCCTACGATGGAACAAGATATGAAAGAGAATGTTTGAGTGCGCAAGGTGGACCAGATCGGCCTTTGCCGCACGAAGTTATTCTGCATAAAATCAGAGACATTGGTGCCAAGGACCTCCCTGGTCTGGTCCGACTGGCAGATGGATTTGACTTGTCCAAAGCAACTCAGATGAGCTGGGAAGAAGTCCTGGAGTTGCTTCAGAAATAAGCGAATCAGTTCATGACAATACCGGCCTTTTTAATGACGTCAGCCCATTTTTTGGAGTCGGCTGCGACCAGTGTGGTGAACTCCTGAGCCGTTCCAACCGCAACTTCGGCACCCAAGCCTTCAAGGCGTGAAATCAATGCGGGCTTTTTCAAAGCTTCATTGATGGCGGAGTTGAGTTTATTGACAATCTGAACAGGTGTTCCGGCAGGGGCAAAAATGCCAAACCAAGTTGTGACCTCGTAATCGGGCAGTCCTGATTCAGCAATCGTCGGAACATTGGGCAACGACGCGCTGCGCTTTTTGGATGTAACGCCAAGTGGACGCAGCGAACCATTCTGAATATGCGGCATAGAAGAGGGTAGATTGTCAAACATCATTTCTACACGCCCGGCCAGAAGGTCTACCATCGCCGGCCCGCTACCTTGATAGGGAACGTGAATCATTTTGGTTCCTGAAGTGATGTCAAACAACTCCCCTGAAAGATGCAGGGTTCCGCCATTTCCAGAAGATGCGTAATTGAGCTTGCCGGGCTGTTTTTTTGCCAGCACTATCAATTCCTTGACTGAATGAACTGGCAGTGATGCCGGCACGACCAGCACATTCATGGACGAGCCCATCAAAGCAACGGGTGTGAGGTCTGTCAACGGGTTATAGGGCATGTTGGCAAACAGTGATGGGTTGATGGCGATATTCCCAGCCGCTCCCATTAACAAGGTCAGTCCATCAGGTTTACTGCGCGCGACTTGACTCGAGCCTATATTGCCTCCACCGCCGGGCTTGTTTTCCACGATGAAGGTCTGCTTGAGTGAGCCTGTGAGCTCCACTGCGATCAACCTGGCTAGAACATCCGTCGCACCTCCCGGTGCAAATGGAACAACGATTCGGACACTGGCCAGGGGGTACTCAGAGATGGCTTTGTCCTGCGCAAAGCTGGGAAGGTGGATTAAAGTTGTGAACAGAAAAAAGATCCATCCGGCCCAAGAAAAAAGTGGTTTTGTTCGCATCATGTGTCCCTTTATTTACTTTGCTTTAAGACGCCAGTGTCAATGCATCAACCATCGTGCGCACTGATTTGAATTTGGCTTGGTAGAGTTGACTCGCCCATGCAGCTGATTGCACAGCAGGCCAATTGCTTTGGAGTGAGGTTTGAAATTTTTCGATCAGCTGGATATCGGATATGGGCATATCAGGCGAGCCCATGGGCTCTGAAACGTATTGGCTGTGCTCATCACCATTTGTCAAAATAATCCGAACTCGTGCTGGCCCATGCACCGGATAATTCTGCTGACATTCAGCATCTACACTCACAACAACTTTTTTTGCAAGCTGGGCGATGGAAGCATCACAAAGCGCCGTGGATGAAAAGCACGATAAGTCCACATTGCCTTTGTGCATAGCAACTGCCATGACAAAGGGAAAACTAAGCTGAGCCATATTCAGCGTTTCCCAGCTCAGTTTTGCGTGGGGCATAGCCGCCTCGTAGGTGCCTACCTCCATGCACTTGATTTGATCCGGTGAGATGCGGTGTTTCAGGCGTAAATCAAGCGCTGCATCGATGGCTGGGTGAATATGTCTGCAGCATGGATATGGCTTCAAATAAGAACGCACAACAGCCAGTTCCGTCCGGGCGGCGCCATTGCCATGACGCCAGTCTGCAATGCCTCCGAATGACTTGAATATGCCAGCCTTGGATTCAAGAACCCCCATCGGTCCTTGGACTGCACCTTGCTGTGCAAGCAGTGCGGCCCAGATTCCTTGCCTGGCAGCTTGACCTGGATGGAGTTTTTTGATGTTGCCGCCACCAGTCAAATACGCAAAGATCCCGGCTGAGGAACTGGCAGCAATTCCAATGGCAGACTCCGTTTGTGCAGGGTTGAGTTTTAACAGCCGAGCGGCGCAGGCAGCAGCAGCCAAAACACCGGCGACTGGGGTTGTTTGAAACCCACGCTTGCTGGCGTGAGGGTGTAGAACTTCGGCCACACTGACTGCAACTTCGTACCCCGCCACCACTGCAGCCATCAGAGTTTCAAAGTCGGCATCGCAGTGGTACCCCATGGCCAGTGCGGCAGGAATGACGGCAGTTCCTGGGTGAATGGATCCCTCGCGATTGCCATCATCGACTTCAATGGCGTGACAGCTGATGGCCATCAAGTAAGCGGCAGAATGAATGTTGGTTTTCCAAAAGCTGCCAATGACCGGGATGGTGCAGCCTTGTTCTGCAGATGAATCAAAATCTTGCATCAATTGGGCAATCGATGTGACAAGAGGTTGGTCCAACCCGGCCACGCAGGCCCCCACGGTATCGAGAAAATGGCGCGTGGTTTGCTGTTGCTCATCTTCGGACAATTCTGAGAATTTCACCGCACTTGCAAAGTGGGCCAAAGCTGCCGTAGGCGTATCGCCAGCCATCAACGACTTCCTGTTAATTTTGCTCTGCATTTTGTACTCCATGGATGGCTTGAACGACCGTTACAAACTAGCTCAGTTCGCGTGCACTGCTTCGACCCGCCAAGTACCCCAAACCCAAAGCGGTCAACAGCCCATTGCCAGAGACATAGCCGGCTGCGCCCTTGAAGCCGCTGATCCCAGCCGCAGCACCCCCGCCTGCATACAAGCCCTTGATCTGCGAGCCGTCATGCCGCAGCACATGGGCATGTTCATCGACACGCAGGCCCCCTTGTGTATGGAACATGGCCGGCGTGATGCGTGTCACGCACAACGGTGCTTGGAGTGGCCCAAGCCCCCAGCTCACGCGCCCGAACGGATCGGGTTGACCTGTGCGTGCGCACGCCATGGCTTGCGTGATCGTTGCAGACAGTGCGGATTCATTCATGGCCAGACGCTTGGCAAGCGCTTGCACATCTTCTGCTTGAATCACACCCCCATTGGCACAAAGCTCAGCATATTCGGGCTGTCCGCTTGCGGTGACGTCCCTGATGTTGCGGTCAGAAATCATGTAAAACGGACCTTGATGCGCAAGCTCAACTTCAGCAAAAGCCGAGTAGCCCATCGTTTCATTGCCAAATCGACGACCCTGCGCATCGACAATGATTCCGCCCTTTTCAATGACAGTCCAAGTCACCAGTGATCCATGCGGGTCGGCCAGGCTGGCATGGGCCTGATAGGCGCCCATGTTGGCCACAGCCGCACCCAGTTGCATGCCCCAGATGATCGCTTCGCCTTGACTTCCTGGCGAGCCTGCGTAGGGCGCTTTGGAAATTTCCGGACAAAATTGCGTCAGCAAATCACGATTGGCGCCAAAGCCATTGGTTGCCAGGATCACAGAACGAGCGCCAAGCGATGTGACGACATCATCCGGTGTTTGGGCCATCACACCCGCGACGGCGCCGTCAGATGAGACCAGCAACTGCGTGACAGCATTGTCGTAAACAATGGGAATTTCCATGGCCTGTGCCGTCTTGTGCAGATCGTGCATCAAGTCAGCACCCTTCCTAGAAGGTGGTGAATGAAGGCGATGCACACGGTGTCCAATGTGTTTGTAAGTCTCGACCAGTGTCATCTCAACATGAGCCACGTCGACAAGCCACTCAATCAACTCAGCAGAGATGAAAGCCAGTTGACGCGTGATGTCTGTTGCCTCATGGGCACCGGAAACACCAAACAGATCTTCCATCATGATTTCAGGATTGTCTTGGACTCCCGCAGCACGTTGAAATCTTGTATTGGCTGCTGGCATTGAGCCACTTGAGAGCATGGTGTTGCCCATCAGTCGATCTGCTTTTTCCAAGACTGCAACTTGAATGTCAGGCTGGAGTGCCTTGGCCGCAATGGCTGCAGTCAGGCCGCACCCTCCAGCACCCACGACCAAAATATCAAAAGCGGCATCCACTGGCATGTCAAAAAGTTCCTGATCAATGTTCAATCAACAGTTGCGCCCGAAATTTTCACGCCGCGCTCCCATTTTGTAAGTTCTTCGTTCAAATGTTTGGCAGTTTGCTCAGGCGTGGTTGCCAGAGGTTGCATACCTAACGTGTCTAGTTTGCTCTTGACTTCAGGGCTGGCCAGCACGGAGGCGATATCGGCTGAAATTTTATTGACAATCGCCCGTGGGGTTCCTTTGGGTGCAAAAATACCTGACCAAGGCGCCGCTGCAAAGCCGGGAAAACCTTGCGAAGCAATGGATGGATAACCCGAGCCGCTGAAATCTTTTTCAGTTGTGATGGCGATCAATTTTATTTTTCCTGCCTTGATCAGGGGGACTGCTGTGGGCAGTCCGGTGATGCCCACTTGAACAACGCCCGACATGAGGTCGTTGAGCATAGGCGCTGCACCTTTGTATTGAACGGCACTCATGTCAAACTTGCCAGCATCTTTGAGCAACTCAAGCGTTAAATGTGAAGCAGTGCCATTTCCATCCGATGCATAAGACATTGCAGGCTTGGTCTTTTGAGCATAGGCGATCAACTCTTGCAAATTATTGGCAGGAAAACTGGGGTTGGCCAAAATCGCATTCGGATACTGCACCACCAAACTGATCGGTTCAAAGTCCTTCACGGGGTGGTAAGGCTGTGATTTGAAAAGGGCAGGGCCAATTGCATGGGAGCCTGTAACACCCAGCAGCAGGGTGTACCCATCAGGATCGGCTTTGGCGGCTGCAGCAGCACCCACAGAGCCGCCTGCTCCCGCTTTGTTGTCCATGACCACAGGCTGGTTCCAAATCTTGGAAAGCCCCTCGCCAAGAATACGTGCAGTCACATCCGTGGGGCCGCCCGCGGCAAAGGGCACGATCATTTTGACAGGTTTAGAAGGGTAGTTTGAAGCACCGCTTTGGGCATGGGATATGCCCTGCAAGCTCGCAGCCAGAGTCAGGGCCGTTAGCATGACCCGCGTGGTACTGATTGTTGTTGACATGAGTTTCAATTTTCACCTCGGAATGTAGGAAAACGGGTGGCACTGCGCAAGTTTGAAAGCCAATACAGCGAAGCAGTGCCAGTTCATTAATTCAGTTAAAAAGTTCAGGGCGTATTATCAACCGCAATCCATTTGGATGGATTGAATGTGCCCATGCGATGCGCACAAGAAAACTTGTACCATCGTAAATTAACTAATTGTCATTACTGCAATGAATTGATCATGACAACACTGAACGATGTTCTGACTTGGTTGAGCACGACTCGCGCGCCTGTGACAGTCCGCGAGCGTGCTTGCTTGCTGATCTTGGATTGCTTGGGCTGCATGATCGCAGGCTCGCGTGCACCCGAAGTCAAACGCCTGGCAACCCTTCAGGCAAGACTGGATCCGGGAACGATTGTTTTACCCGGCTCAACTGAAGCTGTGTCTATGAGCGCCGCTGCCTTCAGGTTTGCGCTGGCCACTTGCCGGGACGAGGCCTGCGAAGGGCTGGCGCGTGCCCATGGCAGGCCAGGTGTTGCCGCTATCGCCGCCATCTGGTCGCTAGGCACTCAGATGGGGGCCTCACGTGAAAAAATGGTTGATGCTCTCATCGTAGGTTATGAGGTTGGTAGCCGTTTGGGTGAAGTCATGCGAATCAAAAAAGGCATGCATGTCGATGGAACCTTCACATGTCTGGGGGCTGCCGCGGCAGCAGCGCACATGTTGGATCTGGGGCCGCAAGGCATCCATGCTGCAGTGCAAATTTCAGCCATTCAAATGCCGAGCACCCTGTACTTGCCTATTCGTGAAGGTGCAGACTCGCGCAACACTTATCTGGCACATGCCGCCAGTCTTGGTCTGCAAAGCGCAATCTCAGCCAGTGCGGGGCTGATCGCTCCAACTGACGGCGTTTCGGAGGCATATCAAATCACGCTGGGTCATGATCACCCTTTGCCATCCTTGCCTGCGATCGATCACTGGCACTTGATGGATGGCTACTTCAAACCTTGGGCCGCAGTGCGCCATGTCCACTATGGCGCAGCAGCTGGGTTGCAACTGCGTCAAGCGTTGACCGGCACTGACCAATTGGATGCAGTTCGACTTTTCATTTACGAAGAGGCTGTCGTGTATTGCGCAAATCGTGCCCCGCGTACAACCATCCAAGCACAGTTCAGCCTGACCTGGGGCCTAGCAGCCATGCTGGTTCTGGGAGACTTGGGTCCTGAAGCTTTTTCCCCCGAGGCCTTAGCGAATCAAAAAATTCGCGACCTGGAGTCTTTGATAACGGTGGTGGCAGAGCCTGCGCTGGGAGCCAATGGCATGCGCTCGGCCAAGCTGGAAGTCGACGTGGGCTCGCAAACGCATCGAAGTTTTGTTGATCGCGTTCTGGGGGACCCCGACATGCCCATGTCCAATGACGATGTGATTGCAAAATTTCTGCGCTATGCAAGGCCGAGTTTGGGTGAAAAATTGGCAAACGAGTGGGTCCATCAAATTCTTCACGCCAGCTAGGGGCCGCTCGTGGATGGTCAGCCGTTTGTATGTGCGATGGTCGCCAACTCCAATTCCGAGTCTAACCACCATCTTGGACTGAATTGAAAACCCATTAAAGGTTGAATGAATCAATCCGCCGAGAAACCTGATTTCTTCACAATGGGCCCCCATTTCTGGGAATCTTCGATCATGGTCTTTTGAAGGTCTGCAGGACTCCCGCCAGCTGGGTCGAGCCCTAAAGCAGCAAATCGCACGAGGATCTCAGGGTTTGCCAAAGCTTTGTTTAAAGCTTTGTTAATTTCATCAATCGCGGACTGCGGCGTTTTAGCCGGTGCATACATGGCAAACCACCCTTGGCCAACCACGTCTGGGAAACCCAGTTCTTTGAATGTTGGCACGTCTGGGAGGACCCGACTTCTTTGTTCACCCGATGTGGCGAGTACGTTGACCTTGCCAGCCTTGGCGTTTTGTTGCCACTCCATGACAACGTCAATGCCTGCAGGTGCATGTCCACCGAGCACCGCAGACTGAAGGGCTGCCCCACCATTAAAGGGGACGTGGACCATCTCGACTTTAAGGGCAGCACCAATCATGACGCCGAAGAAATGAGGCAGGCTCCCCGCTGCAGGCGACCCGAAGTTAGCTTGCTGTGGATTCGCTTTGAGCCACGTGGCGTACTCCTTCAGGTTCTTGGCTGGTGCGCTGACTGGAACAGCCAGTGCGAAACCAAAATCACAGATTTTTCCTACAGGCGCAAAGTCAGTTTCGGGTTTGTAATTGAGCTTGCTAAATACCAATGGGGCCAGCACGGGAACGACAATCGGCGTGATCATGACTGTGTTGCCATCGGGCGCAGCAGCCTTGAGTAATTCTGCTGCCAGACGACCACCCGCGCCAGGGCGGTTGTCCACAATGATGGGTCGCTTGAGGCTGTCTTGCATCTTCTCAGTCACGATGCGGGTTACAACATCGACTGCAGCGCCTGCAGGAAATCCAACGATGACGCGCAAGGCCTTGTCGGTTTGGGCCCAAGTCGTTGATGCGGCCATCAGCAAAGTTGTAAAGGCCAAGGAAATAGAGCGGGTTCTGCTTGTCATGGTGTTGTCTCTGTTGTTATTTCATCGAGGTGCAATGTTGAGTGAACTTTGTGTCAAGTTGCACTCGGTACGCTATTGCGGTCATATATTTCTTCCTCCATCCACATCCAGGCAGACGCCGGTCAGGTAGGATGCCTCGTCACTGGACAGGAATGTGACGGCTGATGCGACATCATTGGGGCTGGTAAATCTTCCAAGGGGGATTCGGGCTAAAAAGCGTTCTCGATTCGCAGGGGTGTCGTCTGCACCCATAAAGTCAACCAGCATGCCGGTCTCTCCGATCATTGGACTGACCGCATTGATCCGTACGCCCGACTTGGCAAATTCAAGCGCCAGGCCTTTGGTCAGGTTGAGCACGGCGGCCTTACTGCTGCTATACCAGGCCAGGCCAGGACCCGGACGGACACCGGTGGTTGACGCAACGTTCACAATGCACCCGCTGCCTTGTTGGACAAAACCTGGCAATACAGCCTGCGCTGCCCAATAAATACCCTTTACATTGACTTTGAAGATTCGATCAAATTCTTCTTCAGTCACTTGCAATGCTGGTTTGTTTCGATGAGTCGTGCCTGCGTTATTGACCAGTATGTCTAGTCCGCCAAAGGCCTGACGGGTGGTTAACACCATGTTTTCAAATGAATCACGCTGTGAAATGTCGGCTTCCACACTGATGGCTTGCCCACCTGCAGCAATTATTTTCTCGGCAATGCTTTGAGCCCCAATTGCGTTGAGGTCTGCAACAACGATGCGTGCACCTGCAGTCGCCATGCGTTGTGCGATCGCTGCGCCAAAACCTGAAGCACCACCCGTAACGATTGCAATTTTTTGATTCAGGTTCATGAATTTTCTATAGGTTAATCACCAGCTGGCAAGTAGACAAAATGCAATGTCCTGCAAAGCGACGGTTTCCGCAGCTTGATCATCCTAAGTTGGCGGTGTGATAATAAGGTATTCAAAAATACACTTGTACGATAGAAATTTTTTATATAGGACGAGCGTGAGACTTCTAACAATGCAAGCGCTATTGCACATAGAAGAGTTGGGGAGCATTCGATCTGCTGCTCAAACGATGAATATGACGCAACCAGCTTTGACGGCAGCTATCCAAAATCTGGAAGCTGAGCTCAGTGCACCCTTGCTCGTGCGCAGCAGGCAAGGGGTTACGTTTACCAATTTCGGACAAGCGTTTTTGAGGCATGCCAAATTAATGGTGACCCAGAGCCGAAGGGCGCGGGATGAGATTGCTCAGTTAAGAGGCGATTGGGTAGGCTCAGTCAAGATGGCCATCTCGCCTGCAATCGGATTAGGCTTGTTGCCAAAAGCCTTGCTGCATTTCGCGACCAAGCATCCTGACATCAAGGTGTTCTGCAGTGATGGCCTGTATCCAAGGATTGCGCCTGCAATTCGAGACGGCACGCTGGATTTCGCGCTGACCCCCGTACACCGCATAGATTTGGAGAGGGATCTGGTAGCCACGCCGTTGTATTCAAGTCAGGTGGTCATTGTTTCTGGCGTGTCCCATCCGCTTTCACGGGCAACTCAATTGTGCCAATTGCAGGAATGTGATTGGGTATTGTCAAGCCCATCACGTGGCCCTGGGGCTTTGATCGAAGAGGCTTTTCAAAAGGCCGGGCTGAATGCGCCAAAAGTCAAAATGCTTTGTGAGTCTTTTCTCGCATTGCCTGCGGTGGTGGCGGCGTCAAGGCATTGGATGACGACAATGCCTAAGATTCTTTTTGAAAACTGCCCCTTCAAAGAACTGTTATGTGTGGTACCCATTGTGGACACTCTGCCCAGTCCGCTGATCTGTACAGTAAGGCGTCATGACCTGCCTCTCACGCCGGCTGCTATGGAGTTGATTGACTGGATAAAACACTATGCGCTCAAAAGGTTGGAGCTTCAAGTTGACAATGACCTTTGATGCACGAAGTCTGGCACCAGCGCTTGGATTTCTCCTCGCAACCAGCGGTGCGCCGCGTTGTTGTTGTGGCGCAGGTGCCAAACCATGTACATCGGCATCCTCGGGCATTGCACGGGCACTTTAGCGCTTGCTAAGCCCCTTAGAAGGTTTGATGCCAGCAACCCCGGCGCCGTCGTCAGCAAGGCGCTGCCTTTGACAAAGGGCGCCAGCCCAGCGAACCCAGGCACCATTACCTGAAAATTGCGACGCACGCCTTGCGCATGCATCCATTGGTCCAGGTCTAGCGCGCGCCTTGGTTCGTACTGCACGGTCACGTGTTCGGCCTTGAGGTATTGCGCTTTCGTGCGTGGCGCTTCGCGCATGTCGGCGTCATAGAAAACGCGGTAGTTGTCTTCGAACAAGCGCTTTTGCAGGACATCGGTGCCGTCGGGCGGACGCGGGCTCAGTACCAGTTGGCAGTGCTCGTTTCGCAGCATGCCCAAGCTGGGAATTCCTGACGGAATCACCCTCAGCCGCACACCGGGCGCGCATGCGCGCAGCCGCACCATCAGCGCGGGCAGGAGGAGGTCGCGCTGAAAGTCATTGGCCGCAATGGTGATGGTGGTCCTCCAGGAGGCGGGGTCAAAGCTGCCGGATTGAGCGAACTGCTCCAACCCAGACAGCAGGGCGCGCGCTTGCGCCGCCAGTCCCTCAGCCCGATCGGTGGCCACAATGCCACGCCCAGATTTGACGAACAGTGGATCGCCGGTGATGGCGCGAAGCTTGTTCAGCAGGTGGCTCACCGCAGATTGCGTGACGCCAAGCCGCTGTGCAGCGCCCGTGACCGAGCCTGTCTCCAGCACCGCGAGCAGCAGTTGCAGCAGTTTGCCGTCCAAGTTTGAATAATCGATTTTGCTCATGTATTGAATCATGATTGATATGTTTATATTTGGCAAGAAATAGCCAATACTTCGATTGAATGCCAAATGGGGCACCGTTTTTTGGAGACACACCATGCATAAAGCCGCAGCGCTCACCCCGATTCCCGGCACCACGCCTTTCGATGGCGAACAGGCCAAGAAAGGCTACGCGCTCAACAAGATGTGCTTTTCGTTCAACTCGGCGCAGAGCCGCGAGGCCTTTCTGAAAGATGAAGAGGCCTACATGCGGCAATACGGACTGACCGACGCGCAGGCTGCCGCCATCCGCTCGCGCCAAGTGCTGCAACTCATTGCCGCTGGTGGCAACGCTTACTACTTGGCTAAATTGGCGGGCATCTTCAAACTCGACATGCAGGATATCGGCGCGCAGCAAACTGGCATGACCAAAGAGGCATTCAAGGCCAAGTTGGTTGCAGCCGGGGAATAAAACCCAATTTCATTCGGGAGCAACCCATGGCAAAAATCATTGGCGGACTGGGCACTTCGCACATTCCTGCAATCGGGGGCGCAATCCACAAAGGGCTGCAGCAGGACCCCTACTGGAAACCTTTTTTTGATGGATTCGGGCCCGTTCGAAAGTGGCTAGATCAAAGCCGGCCCGACGTGGTGGTGATGTTCTACAACGACCACGGACTGAACTTCTTCCTGGACAAAATGCCTACCTTCGCTGTGGGCGCAGCAGCGCAATACAACAACGCTGATGAGGGCTGGGGCATCCCCACGCTGCCGCCGTTCGCGGGTGATGTGGACTTGTCATGGCAGATCATCAACCACTTGGTGGACCAGGAGTTTGACATCACCACATGCCAGCAAATGTGGGTGGACCATGCCTGCACGCTGCCACTCAAACTCTTTTGGCCCGAAGGCGAATGCCCCGTCACCGTGGTGCCGATTTGCATCAACACAGTGCAGTTCCCACTGCCGCACGCCCGCCGCGTTTATGCGCTAGGCAAGGCCGTGGGCGAGGCGGTGGCCTCGTGGGACAGCACCAAAAAGGTGGCCATCATTGCGTCCGGCGGTCTGAGCCACCAACTTGACGGCGAGCGCGCCGGCTTCATCAACAAGGCCTTTGACCTGCAGTTCTTGGAAAGCCTGGTCACCAACCCTGAATGGGCTACACAGTTCAGCATCCACGAGTTAGTGGAAAAGTCTGGCACCCAGGGCGTTGAACTCCTCATGTGGCTGGCCATGCGCGCATCGCTCACCCACAGCGCGGCGAGCGGCGTGCGCAAGGTGCACAGCAATTACCACATACCGATTTCCAATACGGCGACGGGACTGATTGCTCTGGAAACTGTGGCGTAACTTGGCTGGGGGCGGCTACCAGCAATAAGTGATCTTTGGTTCTAAAATGGTTCAATAGCGCCCAGTCTTATTGAATCAATATTTAACCTAGGTCATCAGCCCATGAAAGACTACAGCACGCTGCGCTACGAGCTTGCAGACAAAATTTTGACGTTGACTCTGAACCGCCCCGATCATTTGAATTCATTCACGGTGGAGATGTCGCAGGAGCTCGTGCACGCCTTCAGCAGGGCCAGTCAAGACGATGAGGTGGGCGCAATTGTTCTCACCGGTGCTGGGCGAGCATTTTGTGCTGGGATGGATTTGAACGCCCAGGGCAATGTGTTCGGACTGAATGAAAATTTGCGACCAACGCTGCAAGACATGAATGACAAGTTGCTGAGTTCCGAGATCGCTCAAGGCGTTCGTGACTCTGGTGGAAAAGTCACGCTGTCGATGTACGAATGCAAGAAACCGATCATCGGTGCCATCAATGGTGCTGCTGTGGGGATCGGTGCCACCATGACTTGCGCCATGGACATTCGCCTTGCCTCTGAAAAGGCCCGAATGGGTTTTGTATTCAATAAAATTGGCATCACGCCCGAAGCCTGCTCAAGTTGGTTTTTACCCCGCCTGGTTGGGATGCAAACTGCATTGGAGTGGTGCTACACAGGGGAGATCCACAGCGCCGAGACATTGCTGGCTGCTGGGTATGTCAAAGCGGTGCATGGTGCAGATGATTTGCTCGAAGAAGCCTACAAAATTGCACGCAAAATCGTGGCCCATAGCCCTGTTGCCATCGCATTGACACGGCAAATGATGTACCGCAACTCGGCTCAAGACCACCCGCTCAAAGCCCATCAGGTTGAATCTCTGGCCATTTTTTACGCCAGTCAGACAAGTGGCAAAGAGGGTGTGGCATCGTTTCGAGAAAAACGAGCTCCAGAGTTCACCGACAAGGCCTCTACCGACATGCCCGATTTCTACCCCTGGTGGAACTGACTGCGCTTTCCAGTTGATTGATTAAGATGAAATTTTTTTATGGCTGGCGCATGGTCGGTGCTGCTTGTGCAATTCAGTTCCTGCTCGCAGCCTTTCTCACGCAAGCTCTAGGCCTTTACATCGCCGTCCTGTCTGATGAAATGGGCTGGAACAAAACCACTTTATCGGGTGCGGCTGCTTTGCAGTCGGTCGAGGCGGCAATCATCGGCCCGATCTTGGGCTGGATCATGGACCGCTTTGGGCCCCAAAATATGATCCGTGTTGGCTTGGTATTTTTCAGTGCTGGCCTGCTGCTGCTGAGTCAGGTCAATGTGGTTGGCAGCTTTTACATCAGCGCCATTTTGATGGCGATTGGCGCGAGTCTGAGCGGATACTTTCCCCTGTCGGTGGCTCTTGTTCAATGGTTCGAAAAATTTCGAGCTCGCGCGTTGTCCATCATGAGTTTGGGACTGGCCATGGGTGGGTTGGCGGTGCCGCTCATTGCCTGGTCTATGCATCTATGGGGCTGGCGTGCCACCGCCGCTGGCTCGGGTTTTCTGGTTTTGATATTTGGACTGCCCATGGCTGGAATCATCCGCAGGCGCCCCGAGGACCATGGCGAGCATGTTGACGGAATTGACCCTGCATTGATTGTTGCTGAGCAACCCGGTGGCCATGAGGCAGCTCCTGTCCAAGTTGAATTCACCGCTGCGCAAGCCATTCGGACAAGGGCTTTTTGGATGCTTGCAATTGGCCATGGCCTGGCCTTGCTGGTGGTTTCAGCGGTGAACGTACACGCCATCACGCACATGAAAGAAGGTTTGGGCTATTCGGTGGCCAACGCAAGTTGGGTGATCATGATCATGACCTTTGGCCAGATAGCTGGGGTAATTTTTGGCGCCAGTATGGGGGACAGATTCGACAAAAGAAAAGTTGCAGCACTGTGCATGTTGGCGCATGGACTGGGCATGGTGTGCCTGACCTTTGCTACAAACATGGCCATGTTGGTAGCGTTCGGGCTCTTTCATGGTTTTGCTTGGGGGTTGAGGGGCCCCTTCATGTCAGCGATTCGAGCAGATTATTTTGGTCGCAACGCGATTGGCTTGATTTTAGGGCTCTCAGCAGTCATCATCGCAATGGGACAGATTGGGGGGCCCATGATCGCCGGTGTGATGGCCGATCTGACGGGTGATTACCGGCTTGGGTTCAGCCTTCTCGCATTGCTATCGGCACTGGGCTCTTTGAGTTTCATTTTGGCCACCAAGCCCGACAGCTTGTGGCAGAGCAAATCTATTTAATCTCTGTGCACCTCATGCCTGTATCGATCATACTTTGCACGCTCAATGCAAAGTACATTCACGCCTCATTGGGCTTGCGTTATTTGATGGCGAACATGTCGCGGCATGGCAGCGAAGTCTTGGCAACGCGCACAAAGCTGATTGAATTCACCTTGGCACGCAAAACACAGGACATGATCAACGAGTTGCTGGCCCATTTTGGAGCCGCGCAGGAGGGGCTCACTCAGGTGCTTGGCTTGGGCATCTACATTTGGAACGTGAAACAAACCACAGAGCTGGTGCGCCAACTCAAGGCGCAGCGGCCCGACCTGAAAGTTGTACTGGGCGGGCCCGAGGTCAGCCATGAGGCAGAGATTCAGGAGATCGTGCAACTGGCCGACCACGTGATCTCAGGTTGGGGCGATGTGAGCTTTCCTAAGCTGTGTCTGGCTTTGATCCATGGCCCTAAGCCTTTGATGAAAATGATTCAGGGCGAGCAACCCGCCATGGACCAAATTGAATTGCCTTACCGAGAGTTCACCGATGCCGACCTTGCCCACCGCGTGCTTTACGTTGAAGCCTCGCGTGGATGCCCTTTCAAATGTGAGTTTTGTTTGAGCTCGCTCGATAAAACAGCTTGGGCATTTGAACTTAAGCCTTTTCTTCAAGAGCTCAGCACTCTTTACCAAAGGGGCGCGCGCAATTTCAAATTCGTCGATCGCACTTTCAATTTGAAAATAGATGCATCGGTGCAAATTTTGAAGTTTTTCTTGGATCGGCTTGGAGAAGATTCATCAGCCGGTCTGCTGGTTCATTTCGAAGTGATACCAGACCATTTGCCTGATCGCCTGAAAGTTTTGATCGCTCAATTTCCGCCAGGGGTTCTGCAGTTTGAAGTTGGCATTCAAACCTTCAACGAAGAGGTGCAAGAGCGCATTTCGCGCCGCCAGGACAATGCGCAGACCGAGACCAATCTGCGATGGTTGTTGAGTGCATCGAATGCGCATTTGCATACTGATTTGATCTTTGGTCTACCTGGTGAATCTCTGGAAAGCTTTGCCCAAGGCTTTGACCGCTTGTTGGCCATTGGGCCGCAAGAAATTCAACTTGGAATTTTGAAGCGTTTGCGCGGCACGCCGCTGGCGCGTCACACACAAGCGCATGGCATGGTCTACGATCCGCAAGCGCCTTATGCAGTGCAGCAAACGAAGGTGGTGGATGCACAGACCATGCAGCGCTTTTCACGAATGGCGAAATATTGGGATCTGCTGGCCAATTCGGGCCGCTTTCAGAAAACACTGCCGTTAATTCTTTCGCACCATGCGCCTGAATTTTCTTCGTTTGGGTCGTTCATGACTTTTTCGAACGCGCTTTGGGTCCTCACAGGAAAAACCTACGGTTTGACACCCGAAGTGTTGGTGGATGCGGTGTTTGACCACTTGACCACTCAGCGTGGTTTGGACACCGAACTTGTGCGCTCTTTGTTGCTGCAGGACTACTTGGCCAGCGGTGCCCGTGCGCGCCCGGCCTGCCTGGCGCAGGAGCGTTTGCCTTTGGGAGGAGAGTGGTCTGGACGGGGTGAGCGTGATGGCTCTCCAACAGCGCGCCAGACTTTGCGCGACCGCCAAGACCGCCATGCTGATGGTTTGGCCGTCACGCCAAATCGAACTGCAACATAACTGTCACATATTTCCTGTAAAGTTGAAACATAAAAGTTAAATACATTCGCCAAAGTCTTGCTGCACTGGCTCAGTACCTTCGACTGCCTAATTGTCAATAGCCATTGGAAAATTAATATGAGCAATGAAACACAAGCCCTGAATGTTCTTTTCCTGTGCACGCACAACTCTGCGCGAAGCATCTTGGCAGAGGCCACGCTCAATCACTTGGGCAAAGGTCGCTTTAAGGCGTACTCCGCTGGCAGCAGCCCGCGTGAGAACCAAAAACCCAATCCAATTGCGCTTGAAACATTGAGCAAAGCGGGTGTCCCGATCGAAGGCTTGTTCAGTAAAAGTTGGGATGAATACGCCAAGCCGGATGCGCCGCACATGGATTTGGTTATCACAGTTTGCGATAACGCTGCCGGTGAAGTCTGCCCCTATTGGCCCGGCCAACCTGCCACAGCCCACTGGGGCTATGCAGACCCATCCGAAGTGCCTGGTGGAGAGGAAAAGATGCGTGAAGCGTTTGTTCAAACACTTCACCTTCTGCGCAAGCGTTTAGAAATTTTTGTGAATTTGCCTTTGGAGAGTTTGAGCCGCCTGTCGATCGAGCAAACAGCCCGAAAATTGGCGAAATAAATCAACCATAGTGGTGATAAACCTTCGCTTGCCCATTTTTCTGAATGGCTAAAACATCATAGGCATCTTTCCTGCCCTTGTATTCTGGGCCATCCATGCCAGGAGAGCCAATGGGCATTCCTGGCACTGCGAGACCCGCTATGTTCGGCCGTTCTTTGAGGACTCGCGTCACATCTCTGGCTGGTACATGACCCTCAAATGCATAGCCATCGATGAGCGCTGTATGGCATGATCCATATTCAATAGCTATACCCAATTTTTTCCTGGCCAAATCATTCCCATCGTCATGAACCTTGCCAATCGTAAATCCGTTGCTGGTCATGTGGGTCATCCAATCATGGCAGCAACCGCACGTGGGCGATTTCCAAATTTCAATTGACGCTTGAGTTTTGGCGAAAGAAAATTTCAGTGGCAACAGGCTCAAGGCCAGTCCGGCACTGAATGTTCTGCGATGAGTATGGAATGTTTTCATATTCACTTTCAAATCTATGCATTGGAGAAAATCACCATGAGCAAAGCCACCTGTCTTTACAATGCCGCGATTCGCATGATGTTGTTTGGAATGACAGCACTCACCGCCACAGCAGCCTTTGCTGCAGACCCTTGGCCCAATCGTCCTGTCATGGTCGTCAACCCTTGGGCTGCGGGTGGCCCTGCAGAAGGTATTATCCGGCCAATTGCAGAAAAACTGGCAGCGCGGATGGGTCAGCCCTTCATCATCGACACCAAGAGCGGCGCCAATGGCACCATCGGCTCTGCCTATGTTGCGAGGGCCAAGCCAGACGGGTACACCTTGCTTTTTGCACACGTTGGCCCCATTGCGATCAGCCCCGCGCTTTCGCCTAAACCGCCTTACGATTCCATGAAAGATTTCGTGCCGATCACGCAGATCTCCTCAAGCCCAACCGTGTTGGTTGTTCGAAGCGACTTTCCTGCCAAGTCGCTACCGGAGCTTATCACTTATGCCAAGGCCAATCCGGGCAAGCTGGCCTACGGTTCGGTCGGTATTGGAAGTTCCACACACCTTGCGGCTGCTACGTTGGCGCAAAGTGCAAAGATCGACATGATTCATGTGCCTTACCGCGGTTCCTCGTTGGTCAATACCGATTTGCTGGGTGGCCAGATCCAGACGGCTTTCGTGGGCGTGGCCGGCGTTCGTGCTTTGATCAAGGAAGGTCGGCTGCGTGCACTGGCTGTGAGCGAAGCCAAACGCTCAGAAATTTTGTTGGATGTGCCAACTGTGGGCGAACTGATTCCGGGCTTCGAAATGACCACCTGGTATGGCCTGATGGCGCCAGCAGGAACACCTCCAGATACCGTTGCCAAACTCCAATCTGAAGTTGCTGCCATCTTGAAAATGCCTGATATCGCCGCACGAATGCTTGACAACGGACTGGTGCCTGAGGGCACAACTTCTCAAGCGTTTGGCGTTCGCATCAAGGGTGACTTAGTGCGCTGGGCTGCTGCGGTCACTGCGGCTGACATCAAAGAGTAGCCCGTGTGATGGGTGGGTGCCTGTGCTCAATCCATGCTCACTTTAACGGACTTGTTGATTTCACGCCAGCGCGCTAGATCGTTGGCCATGAGTTTTCCAAATTCAGCTGCTGTGCCGTAAACAGCCGGAGCGCCACGCGCATCGAGTTCTTTGATGGTTGCAGGGTCAGTCAGAACAGCTTTAAGTGCAGCCTCAAATCGGGTGACGATGCCGGCTGGCGTTCCAGCAGGGGCAAGCAGGCCGTACCAAAGAGACACATCAAATCCTGGAACGCCTGACTCCATCATTGTTGGCACATCTGGATAAGTGGGTAAGCGTCGTTGACCCATATTGGCCAACAGGCGTAAGCGTTTTTCTTTGACAAAACTCTCAACGCCAGACAGTGGCGTGAACATGAACTGAGTTTCACCTGAAAGCAGGCCTGTCAAAGCGGGGCCTGTTCCGCGATAGGGAACCGGAACAATGTCTATTTGAGCAATGGATTTGAGCCATTCTCCTGACAGGTAGGCAAGCGTTCCCAAACCCGCAGTTCCATGGTTAATCTTGCCTGGATTGGATTTTGCATTTGCAATCAACTGCCGAAAATTGGAAATGTCGGATTGCATGGGTACGACGGCAACCATGGGCGCGATACTGATCAAGCCAAGAGGCGTGAAGTCCTTCATGATGTCGTATTTCAGCGGGCGTTTCGTCATTGCGACGCTGATAACAGACGTATTGGGAATCAGGAGAAGTGTGTGGCCGTCGGCTGAAACTTTGGCCACTATTTCAGCCCCAATATCACCAGCAGCCCCTGGTTTGTTGTCAACTATGACTTGCTGACCCAGCTCGGTGGATAATTTATGTGCCACCAAGCGCCCAACGATGTCATTGCCCCCGCCGGGTGGAAAGCCAATCACCATTCGAATAGGTTTTTCTGGAAATTCTCCTGCCCAAGATGGTTGAACTATGTTTCCAAAAAACATTGCAAGTATTGCAGACAGAGCGAAAATACGAGGCGTCATGGGAGTTACTTTTCTGAATTGCACCCCTAGCTTATCAATTGAGGCTATCGGGGTCAATCTAAGCTGGACAATCTGGATGGATCGATTCATGAATTGAATTGGTTCGACCTGAAATGTTTCAAAAGAGATTGGACTTCAAGACGCATTTCATGACAAAGTGAACTTGGTTAAGTTAATGGAGGCAACGATGCAACGAAACCCACTTCTTTGGATGTGTCTGGCACTGACACTGCTCGCGCCAGCATTTGCAGAATATCCGGAAAGACCTGTCCGCCTGATTGTTCCTTTTGCAGCCGGTGGTGCGACCGATGTCGTGGGCCGCGCGCTTGCTGCTGCGATGAGTAAAAGCATGGGGCAGCAAGTCGTTGTTGATAACAAACCTGGAGCGGGAGGAATTCTTGCTGGGACCTTGCTGGTGAAGGCGCCTGCGGATGGGTACACATTGATTTTGGGCTCGATTGGTATGCTCAGCATTGGCCCGAACTTGCGCTCTGATTTACCCTATAGCATCAAGGATAATTTTGTCCCTGTGGCCCAAGTTTCAGCCACGCCTAATTTGATCGTCGCGCATCCCTCGCTCAAAGCCAATAATTTGCTGGAACTCATAGCGCTGGCCAAAGCCGAGCCAGACAAAATCGCATATGGTTCCTCAGGCCCCGCCACTTCGACGCACTTGAGTGGAGAGCTTTTTCAAGCGATGGCAGGCGTTAAGCTGATGCATATTCCCTACAAAGGGGGCTCACAAGCACTCAATGATTTACTGGCGGGCCAAATCCCGCTGATGTTTGACACGATGTCGGCTGTGCAGTCGGTCAAGGCTGGCAAGCTCAAGGCGTTCGCAATTACATCCGAGCGTCGATCCAATTTGTTGCCTGATATACCCACTGTGGCCGAAGCTGGGCTGCCAGGCTATAAAACCAGTTCTTGGAATGGCGTCTTGGTGCCAACAGGTACTAGCCGTGAGATTGTCTCCAGGCTCAATACTGAAGTTAACAAGGCCTTGGCATCACCCGAGGTACAGAAGTCTTTGGCCGCTGATGGCTCAGAAACTCGTGGCGGTACGGCTGATGAATTTGGACGGTTCATTGTGGACGAAACTCAGCGCTGGGGTAAGCTGATCAAGGCTGCTGGCATCAAGGCAAGTGAATAAATATGAATGCCTCGAAAACCTCCAACGCTACCAAACCAGGCACTCTGACTGGCTTGCGTGTGATTGAGTTTGCCGATGAATTGGGTGAGTATGCCGGTCTTCTTTTGGCTGGGATGGGCGCTGAAGTCATCAAAATCGAACCACCTGAGGGAAATAGAACGCGGTCCATCGGTCCTTTTTATCAAGATACACCCGGAATTGAAAACTCCTTGCACTTTTGGAACTACAACCGAAACAAAAAATCAGTTGTATTGCCACTGGGGCAAGAGGCAGACAGCTTGCTCAAACTCATTGTATCGGCAGATATTTTGCTTGATAGCAGTTGCGGAAAATTAAATAAGATTCTCGGAATTGATCGATCAGAGCTGGCCGCTAAATTCCCATCACTGGTTGTGGGAAGGATCACGCCTTTTGGTGATGAAGGCCCTTGGAAAGATTTCAAGGCGTGTGACCTTGTTCATCTGGCACTGGGGGGTGTCATGATGAATTGTGGCTACGACAGGGATCCGTCGGGACGCTATGATTTGCCACCCATTGCCCCGCAGCTTTGGCATGCTTATCACATTGCAGGAGAGCAACTTTCCATTGGCATCATGGCAGCCTTGGTTTACCGAATGGACACAGGAACTGGGCAAGACGTGTCATGTGCAGTGCATGAAGCTGTGTCGAAAAATACCGAAGTCGATCTCATGTCTTGGGTGATGCGCAGGGCGCCGATTTACCGGCAGACCTGTCGCCATGCGGCAGAAAGTCTTGGCCGCGTTCCCAGTATCAGTCATACGAAAGACGGCCGTTGGTGCATGACTTGGGGTGTGTCTGCGCGCGATGAGGCCAATCTGGTTCCATTTTTGCAGCGCTACAACATGGCTGCTGATTTGGAGTTGCCTGCTGCCACCGCAGACGTGAAGGCTCGAAGCATACCTGGCACGGTTGCAATGAATGAGAGAACTGCTCACAAGTTGGAGGTTATTCAGCGGTTTGTAGGCGCGCACACCTATGAAAACCTGCCTTGGAATGCAGCCCAAGATGCGGGCTTGCTTTGGGCGCCGCTGCGAAAACCGCATGAAAATGCAACCGATCCTCACTGGCTTTTTCGAAAGACCTTCGCGGATATTGAGCACCCCGAATTAGGAAGATCATTTCGGTACCCCACCAGCAAATGGATCAGCACAGCAACGGATTGGCAAGTTGGACGGCGGGCGCCGCTGCTGGGGGAGGACAGTCAAGCTGTGCTTTCTCAATTGCCAAATCGATGGGCCCAGCCACTGGCGATTCAAAAAACAAGTCAAGCTGCGAAGCTCTCTGCACGGGGTAAACCATTCCCATTGCAAGGCATTCGGATATTGGACTTTTCTTGGTTCTTGGCCTCGGCGGGAGGCACGCGAATCACTGCTGCGCTGGGCGCTGAATCCTTGAAAGTCGAGTGGAAAGACAACCCTGACACCCGTTTGGCTGCCATGTCTCCCATAGGTGGACGTGAGGCTCGATTGACTGCTACTGCACCCTTGAAAGGCGTCAATGATTCAGACATGGGCGGTCAGTTCAACAATAAAAATTCTGGAAAGCGCGGCTTGTCGCTGAATATTCGGCATCCAGAGGGCCTTGAAATTGCCAAACGCTTGGTGGCGCAATGTGATGTGGTCGCTGAAGGGTTTTCGCCGGGTGTGCTTGAGCGGTTGGGCCTGGGTTACGAAGTGATGAAGTCGATCAAACCCGACATCATCTATGTTCAGCAGTCAGGCATGGGCAGCGCTGGCACATACGGACGTTTTCGAACAGTTGGACCGGTTGCTGCTTCGTTTGCGGGCACCTCTGACATGTCGGGTTTGCCTGAGCCCGCAATGCCTGCGGGCTGGGGTTACTCCTATCTGGATTGGATGGGTGCCTATGGCTTTGCGCTTGCAATTTTGGGCGCTATTTTTCACAGAAATCGAACAGGGGAGGGCCAATTCATTGACTCATCACAATGTGAGGCTGGGATATTTTTGTCGGGTTCTACGGTGCTCGATTGGTCAGCCAATGATCGACCATGGGCTCGCATCGGCAACAGATCACCCTACAAGCCAGCAGCGCCACATGGGGCTTATCGCTGCAAACCAGATGCTGAGAAAGGTGATGACAGTTGGGTTGCGATTGCCTGTTTCACCGAAGACGAGTGGATGGCCTTGACACAGGCCGCAGGGCTTGAGCATTTGCGCGCTGACAACCGATTCGCAACCCTTGAATCACGACTCACCCATCAAGACGCTTTGGATGAGCTGGTGAATGATTGGACCCATCAGCAAGATGCGTATGAGCTCATGTTTGCACTTCAAAATGTGCAAGTCCCTGCGGGAGTTTGTCAGACGGCAGGGGATCGTTGTGACCGTGATCCTCAGCTTCAAGTCTTGGAATGGCTGACCGAGGTCACAGGCAGCAAAATTGGTCGTTGGCCAGTGGCAGAAATGTCAGCCAAGATGAGCGTGACGCCGCCTTACTCTGGCGGGCCGATTGATCGCGCCGCCCCTTGCTACGGTGAGGACAACCACTACATTTTGACGCAGTATTTGGGTTATACCGACGAAGATGTACAACGCCTGGTGCGCGAGAACATCATTTGATTCATTTTTAACGAGACACCTCTATGACTTCTTTTTTAGACACGGCCAAACCGCTTTCTGGGCGTGTTGCGATCATCACTGGCTCTGGCAGAAACATTGGCCGCAGCGTAGCCTTGGGCCTGGCTCGTGCAGGAGCGAGTGTGGTGTTAAATGGGCATCGCAATGAGGCTGCATTGAAACAAGTTGCCTCAGAAGTGCAGGCGCTAGGGGGGGAGGCCATGACGTACATCGCAGACGTTTCCAAACCCGATCAAATCAATGCAATGGTCAAGGCAACCGTAGAGCGCTTTGGGGGGGTTGATATTGCAGTTTCCAATGTTGGACTGCGCATGCGGCAAGCCTTCCTAGACATCTCGCATGCCGATTGGCAGCAAGTGATGGAAACCAATTTAAGTGCAGCTTTTTATTTGGCACAGGCCTGCATACCTTCCATGAAAGAGCGCGGATATGGCCGCCTGATTCACATGTCCGGGCGGGATGGTTTTTTCACCATTTCGCATCGCGCTCACAACGTCACTTGCAAAGCCGGACTTCATTCTTTGGCAAAGGCCATTGCGATGGAATTTGGTGAATTCGGTATCACCGCCAATACCATTGCGCCAGGCAAGATGGACACGGAGCGTGATGAAAAACATTACCCGGGGTACAAACAGGAATGGGCTGAGCACGTCAAGACAATGCCATTGCGGCGCTTGGGGTTGCCTGAAGACGTCGCAGAAGCTTGTCTGTATCTGTGCTGCGGCGGCAATTATGTGACCGGGCAGCTGTTGCACCTCAATGGTGGCGACTCCATGTATTGAAATAGAAAGCAATTCCATGAACATGAAAGCGCTTAAGAAAAAAATTGCCATTGTCGGGGTCGGAACAACGGCGTATGGTGATTTTCCAGAGATCAGTGACTATGGGCTTGCTGCTCAAGCATTCAAAAATGCGCTCGATGACTGCGGCCTAGAGAAGCAGCAAATCGATGGCATGGTGTGTTGCCGACTGCCTTATTACGTTCGCATGGGTGCGATCTTGGGCATTAACCCCCAATGGACGGTGCAGTTGCCACCGCATGGCCGCATGGCGGGCATGTCCATCATTGAGGCCATGATGGCGCTGGAGTGTGGCGCAGCAACGCATGTTGCGCTGCTGTATGCCAACATTGGGCGTTCACGCCGCGTGAACTACGGGGGTGACGAGAATGTGAGTTTTTGGGATCCATGGGGAATGACTTCGCCGGGTGCGGCACATGCACTGATGTTCAGATTGCACATGGAGCGTTATGGCACCACCACACGCCAATTGGGGGAGGTCTCGGTGGCTTTTAGAAACAATGCAATGCTCAACCCATCGGCAGTGATGAAAAAGCCTATGAGCATTGACGATCATGAAGCTGCCAGACGCATTGTTGAACCGCTGGGCCTGCTGGATTATTGCCTCATCAACGATGGTGCAGTTTGCATTATTTTGACAACAGCTGATCGTGCAAAAGATTTGAAAAAACCTCCTGTTTTGATATCGGGGGTTGGTGCTCAAGAGGCGTTCACAGGCAGTTCCATTCCTAATTTTTCTCAAAATTTTTGGTACGATGAACTTCAAATTGTTGCAAAAGACGTTTATGAAATGGCTGGTGTGGGCCCAAAGGACGTTGATTTATTCTTGCCCTATGACAATTTCAGCCCTACGGTTTTATTCAGCTTAGAAGGCCTGGGCTTGTGCAAGCAGGGTGAATCTGGTGCATTCGTCGAAGGCGGGACGCTGGGGCTCAACGGGGCTTTGCCAACCAATACCGATGGTGGTCATTTATCCAATTCGTACATGCAAGGATGGGGTCTTAACGTTGAAGCTGTCAGGCAATTGCGAGGGGAGTGTGGTCAGCGGCAAGTTCCAAATTGTCAAGTTGCACAGTACGTCAGCGCGACGCCTTGCTGCCGCTCCATCATCTACACCCGAGACTAAGGGGGCCGTAATGTCAGAACAAAAATACAGCAAACCGCTGCCAGTGATTGAACCTTTGACCCAGCCTTACTGGGAGCACGCAGCATCTCACCGCTTAAGTGTTCAATGTTGCGATGACTGCGGTGATCTGCACTTTCCGCCCAGTCCAGTTTGCCCAGCTTGTTTGTCGCAATGCCAATCTTGGAAAATTGTCAGTGGCAATGCATCACTCTTAACGTGGGGCCGATTTCACCGGGCTTATTGGAATGCATTCAAAGATGATTTGCCTTACGATGTTTGCGTTGTCAAACTTGCAGAGGGGCCTGTGATTATCAGTAACTTTTTCGGCGCCACGCCCGAAAAACTGCAAACGGGCATGGCCTTGAAGGCCGTGTTTGATGATGTGACGCCAGGCATATCCTTGGTCCGCTTCATGAAATCTTGAATCACAAATTACAACTTAACACTGTCTTGGAAATTGAGCTGGAGTCCAGGTCGCGGCCAATCCATTTTCACCAATTGCCCTGTCGAGGAAAGAGTAATCCAGGCGGTCTGCATGTTGGGGCCGCCAAAACAAATATTGGTGCACGTGCGGTCGGTGAGTTGAACAAATTCCTCACCCGTGCCATCAGGGTGAACCGATGTCACGCCACCGCGAATCAAGGTGGCGACACAAACCCGTCCATCGGCTTCGACTTTCAATGAATCTAGTCTTTGATATTTTCCCGACCCCCAAAGATAAGTGCCGCCACTGGGCGAGGGGTAGGGCAGTTTCTCTAGTTGACCAGGGCTTTCAATTTTAAATTTCCAAAGACGTCCAGTTTCCGTTTCGGCCACGTACAGCATGTCTTCACTTGGGGAAAGCCCCACACCATTGGGAAAGGGAATAGGGAAGATCACTTCATGGATGTGACTGCCATCTGGCAATGCGTAATAAACACCCCCGCGGTCAACTTCACGGTCACGGCGCTTGCCATTGCAGGTGAAATAAAAGCCGCCGTGTTTATCAAAAACCAGATCGTTCGGCCCATGCAACAAGTGACCATTGCAATGGGCATAGATCACCTCAACCTTGCCAGTTTGAAGATCAACCCGTTGGATGCTCCCGCCCTTGTAATCGAGAGGTTGGCCTCCAGGGCGCAGAACGCCAAGTTGGCGATGCCATTCAAAGCCGCCGTTATTGCAGATGTAGATGGCGCCATCTGGGCCAACTGCGGCGCCGTTGGGCCCTCCCTCTGTATGGGCAACTTTGTTTTTAGTGCCATCTGGAAATACGCGAGTCAGGCAAGATTGCTCAATCTCGACAACCAAGACAGAGCCGTCTGGCATCGCAACAGGCCCCTCTGGAAAGCCCAAGCCGGTGGCCACAACTTCATGGGTGGCGTAGGGGCCAGGTGCCATGGCGGGATGGGGGTAGGTGGGTATGACGTTCATGAATAATATCTCGTGGTGTCAAAGAATAAAGTCAATCAGATTGGCCAATGCAGGGGACATGGCATTCGGATTCCAAAGGAAATACCCGGACGTTTGTGTGTCTGGATCTTCTAAAGTGATGAACTCAACATCTTTCAAGCTTGCGCGTTGGAGAGAGGCTGGCGTTATGGCCACACCTAAGCCTTTAGAAACCAGCAATGCTGCGGTAATCCATTGGCGAACATGGGCTTTCTCGCGCGGATAAAAACCAGCGCGCAGGCACATGGAGACGACATGGTTGTACCCTGAAGGTGTGATGTCGCGCGAGAAAATGATGAAGTCTTCGTTGATCAATTCAGACAATCGCAAGCTGCTTTTTCCTGCAGCCCAGTGTGACTTGTGGACGCAAAGCACAAAGGCGTCATCGGCCAATTTCTTGCCACTCAATCCTGCGGCAATGGTCTGTCCTGATGAAAAACTGGCATGAATTCGTTTGCTGAACAACGCGTCAACCTGCTCTACCACTGTCAGATCAGACAGCCGTATTTGTATGTCAGGGTATTTAGAAGAAAATTTTTCTAAGAATTCTGGCATGCCACGGTAAATCATGGAGCTGGTGAAGGCGATCAGTAAGTTTCCAAGCTTTCCTGCGGCCAATGCACGTCCAGCTTCCTCTGTGGCTTGAGCTTGGGATACTGTACGCAGTGCTTCAGGTAAAAATGCGGCGCCAACAGAGCTTAGTCTCACGCTTCGACTGTCTCTGTCAAAAAGCCGAGTGCCTAAACTTTCTTCAAGTTGACGGATGCTGGCGGATAACGGTGGCTGCGTGATGTGCAGGCGCCGGGCGGCATTGCCAAAGTGCAGCTCCTCTGCAAGTGCGATGAAGTGGCGTAAGTGACGCAGTTCCATGGACATGGTTGTATGCTTGTCTCAGAGGCGACTCAGCTTGGGAAGCCAGTCTCGTTCGTACAATTGACCGAAGCACTTTCGAAACATGACTTCAGTGTCGATGCAATCAAAAAATCCTGCTTGCCGCGCTTTGATTGTGCTGACAAGTCGCGTGGGTGGAGTGTGTGTCATTCCAAAGCAAAATTGACGATCGGCATACATAAAACCTTGCCCTACAAAATCTTCCAGGCTCTCAGGTGATGCAAGCTTGTATTGGCGAACGAGTTCACGCCATTGGGCTTGTTGATTCGGCATGGTTTTGGCCAGAGAAAGTGGTCGATCAATCCCGACGTGCATCCCCAAAGCATCGGCAATGCTTGGCCAAATATTTCGCCATTCAAAGACATCGCCATTCGTGATGTTGAATGTTTCGTTTTGACAAGATGGCGAATTGGCAGCCCACTCGCATGCGCGTGCAAGCAAGTTGGCATCTACGGCCTCACGCACCCATGAGGGGCCACCCGGGAAGTGCAGTGGCTCATTTGCCTGCTTGGAAAGCGCTGCATAAACACCTATGGCTGGAATAATGTTCATATGACTGCCAAGGGATTCACCAAAAACAATTTGGGGTCTCAAGATTGTCCAGTGCCAAGCTTGCCCCAATTGTTTGTGCTGCAACCAATCTTCTTGTAACCAGTAGAAGATGTCATGCTCAGCGCGTGCAGAGCGCTCTCGGGCAGGTACGGGGATCACTGCCAAGGGGGCGCCGTAGGCTTTGGTGCCTTGAAGGAGAGTGACATGTTGCAGGCAATTTTTGACACATAGCAGGGGCTCCATCACATTTTGGAGCATTGCTTTGTTCAAGGCCATTTGCTCAGGCTCCTCCCAACCTCTTGTTCCAGATTTTTCACTGTATGCCGCATAGACGACATGTGTCACATCTTGAAGTTGGCTGAAAGCGTTTGCACATGCACCAGGATCAGAAAGATCAACTGAAATAAAGTTCGCTTTGCTTAGATTTTCTGGCTTGCGTCGAGATACGGCTGTAACGCGCCAACTGGGCAGTTGGGCAAAATGTTTTGCAACGGCATAACCCACAAGCCCACTTGCACCCAGTACAAGCATGTGTTTTAGATTGTCCATAATGTGGTCAAATTTTTCATGCGCTGGCATAAGAATAACTGAATTGATTTCGACCCTTGAGCTTGCTCGTCATCTGGACAAATTGAATCAGTGCAAACTGGTGTTGCTTTGCGTTATAGTTAATTTTCCCGCAGCTCATTTGTTCATATGATGGACAAATTCAACGTTGGGAATTTGAATTTAAGAGGGATGCTATGCATTATTTACGTTTATTGCTTTGTGTTGGTATTTCAGTCGCGTCACTGACCCAGGTCCATGCGCAAAGTGCGTACCCCAGTGCGCCCATTCGTGTCATTGTCCCAACCACACCAGGAGGGGCCTCCGACATCATGATGAGGCAGTTGGCTCAAAAAATGTCGGAGTCCATGAAATCTCCCGTGGTTGTAGAAAACAAGCCTGGTGCGGGTAATGTCATTGGAAGCGATTTAGTGGCCAAAGCAGCACCAGACGGTTACACCGTACTGCTGACTTATACCGATCATGTTTTTAATCCATTTTTGCATGCCAACATGCCTTATGACACAGTCAAAGACTTTGCGCCCATTTCACTGATTGGCTCTGTTCCCCTGTTGCTCGTTACCAATCCACTGGTTGCCGCAAATACAGCAGGTGAACTCATCAGCATGGCAAAAACAAATCCGGGTAAATTAAATTTCGCATCAGCTGGCAGCGGTTCATCTTTGCACTTGGCGGGTGAGTTGTTCAAATTAATGGCAAAGATTGATGTTGAACATATTCCCTACAAGGGCACAACGCCGGGGTTTGTGGATTTGATAGGTGGTCAAGTTCAGTTCATGTTTCCTACAAGTGTTTCTGCTTGGAATCATGTGAAGAATGGCAAGCTGCGTGCTTTGGCCATCACCAGCGCACAGAGATCACCCTACTTGCCTAACATTCCAACAGTCGCAGAGTCCGGCTTGCCGGGGTATGAGGCATCGATTTGGTACGGCATGCTTGCGCCTGCTGGCACGCCCCCAGCCATCGTGGCACGTTTGAATGCTGAGCTGCACAAAGCCATGGCGCAGCCCGATGTGAAGCTGAAACTTTCAGAGCAAAATTTTTCCATCACGCCCAGTACGCCTGAAGAATTTGGTCGCAAAATAAACTCCGAACTCGAGCGTTGGGGTAAGCTGATCAAAGAGGCCAATGTCAAACTCTGAATCAGCGGCAGCAGCTCTGATGCTCACTTGAGCTTTACAAATGACTTGCCGCCAAAATCCCTTCAATTTGCGCCGCGCCCATGGCAAGTTGCTGCGAAAGCATGCTGATCCTTGCGTTGATGCGTTGGGTCACCGAAGAAATGCTCAAAGCAGCGATAGGTTCGCCTGCCAAATTCCGAATGACATGTGCAATCGACTTGACTCCAAGAGTTGCTTGCACTGCATTGATCGCAAAGCCGCGTCGACGCGTGGCAGAAACTGCTTGCCGAATTTGTTGTTCCGTCAAGTTGCCAAAAAGACCATAGCGATGAGAATTTCTTTGCATCATTTCATGTCGCTCAGAAGCTTCCATGGCTGACAATATGGCCAACCCACCCCCACCAACGCCAAGAGGACGCTGGGTGCCGACATCGATAGTAACGATGCGAACGCCTGTGCTGCCTTCTTGGCAAACAATGCAACGTCCGTCGTCACCCACCCGAACAATTAAATACACCGTATCACCAACTTCGCAAGCAATCCGTCGAATTGGCTCTGCGCATATTTTTCGCAGACTTGCGTGTGGACTGATGCCCGTGCTTAAGTTGGCAAAAAAGTCACCTAAAAAATATTGCTTGGTATCTGGGTCGCGATACAAAAACCCTTGTCGCTCCAGGCAAGAGGCAATGCGAAACACTGTGGGTCTGGAGACCGCTAAATGCAACACCATATCGGCCATTGACATTCCATGACGTTGTTCTGCCACTACTTTTCGAAGCAGGTCGGCAGCACGGTCGATCGCTTGTGTCCCAGTTACCAGCCTTGGGAATGTCGAACTGGGCTTGCGTTCTCGGCGCAATTTTTTTTCTTGAATTTCCATTATTTAGATTCTATTGAATGACGATCATGACTTCCTTTGATGCAAAAACCACATCCTTAACCCATTCACTTTCTTTATTTGGCAGGAGTCTTCAATGGGATGATCTGTCGCCAAAGGCGGTTGCACGCGCTAGAACCGCAATTATTGACTGTATAGGTTGCATGTTGGCCGGTACTGTGACGGATCCTGGTCGAATTGCCTCTGATTGGGCGATAGCAGAGGGGGGCTCGCCACTCGCAACAGCTATAGGCTTGGGGTATAAAACCTCACCTTCACTGGCTGCGTTTGTCAACGGAACTACGGGCCATGCGCTAGATTATGACGACGTGAGCCCTCCCATGATTGGCCATCCCAGCGTGTCACTGGTGCCTGCAACTCTTGCGGCATCAGAGATCAGCATGGCCAGCGGTGCGGAAATTTTGGTGGCCTATGTCATTGGTCTTGATGTGCAGGCCCGTTTGGGTCGATTGATGAACCCTGATCACTACGCATATGGGTGGCATGCTACATCCACGTTAGGGGCTGTAGCAGCGGCGGCGGCTGCATCCAGAGTATTGGGGCTTGATGACAATCAATTTCGATGTGCCTTGGGCATCGCAGCGTCAGGTGCGGGAGGTCTTCGAAAAAACTTTGGTTCGATGACCAAAGCGCTTCACGCCGGTCAAGCTGCGCAGCGCGGCATTTCAGCGGCGATGCTGGCTGCAAGAGGATTTGATGCCGACTTGGATATCCTTGATGGACAGCATGGGTTTCTCGATACCTTTAGAGGACATGCGAGCACACCTTGGGATGCAGCATCCATTCGATTTGATGTTTCGCAACCACTTGAAATCACAGAGAGTGGCATCGGAATCAAGCAATATGCTTGTTGTGGGTGTTCGCACACCTCTATTGATGTGCTACTGGATCTGATGAATGAATTTGGTTTTATGCATGATCAAATCGGAAAAATTGATTGTGGTGTGAACAGGCTTGTACCGGGCATACTCATACACCGTTATGCTGAGACTGGTTTTCAAGGCAAATTCAGCATGGCTTACAGCGTGGCCGTCGCTGCTTTAGACAGGCAAGCAGGGCCGCCGCAATTTGATGATGACAGAACTCGCAGAACTGATGTGCAAGAGATGCAAAAACGCGTTGTCATGACGGTGGACCCTGAAATTCCAGTGAGTCATGGCGTTTTTCCTGCTCGAGTCAAAGTCACATTGAAAAATGGAACGGTGCATACAGGAGCCTCGAACAAGGCACGCGGCATGCACCCTGACTTGCCTTTGAGTGATGCGCAAGTCGACGAAAAATTTCGGCTTTGCGCATCATCCATACTCAATACTACAAAAACAAACGAAGCGCTTGCAATGCTTCGCTCTTTAGAAAAACTTCCTAATCTCACTGGTTTGATGAGTTTGATTTCGAGTTAGGCACTGCGCTGGTGGCTTATTCACTTCGAAGCCCTAGGTGAAGTGCGTTTGACACGCTCAACCCTGCGTTGGTGAAAAGCCTTCCTTATGACACTTTGACTGGGTTTACGGCCGTGACAAGCGTCGCGAAAGCGCCCTATGTGTTGGTCGCGAGCACAAACTCTGGCGTCAATTCATTGGCGGACCTGAAGGCACTGGCAAAGCGGTCGCCCCAGGACCTTACTTTTGGTAACGGCGAGGCCGGAATGCGATTCGCTGCCGAGCGACTGGGTGGGGTTCTTGGAGCGCCTGTAACACATGTGAGCTACAAAGGCACTGGCCCCATGATGACAGATCTGGCCGGTGGACACTTGCGCTTTTCCATGACTTCAATCGCGTCTGCGATGCCCTTCAGGAACTCGGCATCGGTGAATTTCATCGCCGTCACGGGCGCTTCGAGAATGCCCGTACTGGCCAATATACCGACTTTGGCAGAGCAGGGTGTGACTGGGTTTGATGCGAGCATATGGTATGGGCTAGTTGCTCCGCCAGGCATGCCAAAACTACTCGCAAGCCAGATCGCCGCCTCTGTGCGATCTGTCATGGGGACTGAAGAAGTCAAAAAGCGTTTGACTACGTTAGCAATGGAGCCCTGGCTGATTGCAGGTGAAGAATTTGATGGATTCATGAGAGAGGATCTGGCCGCAAATCTCAAGCTTGCAAAGCAGTCGGGCATCGAGCCTCAGTAGTTTGGCTGCGATCAAGTGCCTCACCCTAAAAAATACTGAGGTAAAGCCAGAGTCAACGCTGGTATGTAGGTGACTAAAATCAGCACAAAGATCAGCACGCCTAAGAAAGGCAGTGATTCTCGGATCACTGCCTGCGGCGGTTCATTTGCAACGTTGGCCATCAGGTAAATGAGGTAGCCCACGGGTGGTGTGCACAGACCGATCATCAGGTTGATGACGATGACGACGCCAAAGTGAATGGGGTCAATGGCCAGGGCTTGGACGGCCGGCATCAAGATGGGCACGAACACGATGAGCGCTGCCAGTGGATCCATGAACATGCCTACAATCAGAAAAAACACATTCACAACCGTTAGAAATACCCAATCGTTTGTTGTGAAGCTGAGTAAGAGCGCTGCGGCTTCTTTGTTGATCTGTAGATCTGCGATCATCCAGCCCATCACCCCTGAAGCGCCCACAATCAACATGACCGAGGCTGTGCCTTGGGCGGCCGTCACAAGCGATCGCCAGAACTCCTCCAAGGTCAGTTGTCGGTAAACGAAGACCGCGATCAAGCCGCAGTAAACGCAGGCAATGGCGCCTGCCTCAGTGACCGTAAAAACACCGCCGAGAATACCGCCGAGGATGATCACAGGGGTTGCCAGCGCAGCAATGGCCGCGGTAAAGGCGGCAGCAACAGCGGCCAAGCCGCCCCAAGTTCCTTTGGCATAGCCGCGGCGCATGCTGATGATCCACACCATGCCCATCAGCAGCAGGCCCATGAGAATGCCTGGAATGATGCCGCCTACAAACATGCGACCCACCGAGGCCTCAACCAAAATGGCGTAGATCACCATTGGAATCGAAGGTGGAATGATAGGCCCCATCACAGCAGCCGTTTCGCAAAGGGCAGCCGAGAAGGCTGGAGGAAAGCCCGCGCGCTTCATGGCCGGCACCATGACAGAGCCCGTGGCGGCGGCATCGGCGACGGCTGAGCCCGAGATGCCTGAGATGATCATGCTGGCAAGCACCGTGACATGCCCCAGTCCGCCACGGATGTGACCTACCAAGGTGGCGGCAAAATCAACAATGCGGCGCGTGATGCCGCCTGCATTCATCAGTTCGCCCGCGAAGAGAAAAAGTGCGATGGCAATCAGCGGAAAGCTGTCAATTCCGTTGACAACATGCTGGGCCATCAACTCCAAGGGCAGATGAGGTCGAAATATCATCAACGTGGCGAGACAGGCACCCAGGATGGCAAATGCCAAAGGCACTCCGATCAAGCTGAGCAGGATGAGGCCGCCAAGGAGGATTGCGAGTGTCATGTTGGATCACTTAGCACGCGCCATTGCGCAACCACTGTCGCAAGCGAGCGCAGCAACCAAGCAAAGCCCGCAAGAAAGAGTGAAAGGTATACCCAACTGACTGAAATACCCAAAGCAATGTAAATGTCAAACTGGCGCAGATCCATCATGCCCCAAGCCCCTTGGATCAGGATGATGGTGAGTCCCATGACCACGAACTCAACCAAGATGCGTTGCAGTGCTCGCAGTCGCGGCGGGAGTAGATCGACCAAGAAGTCAACTTGCATTCGCGGTGCAGTGACTGCAGCCACCAGCACCATCCAGACAAAAAGCAAGCGCGTGAGTTCTTCGCTCCAGACCAAGGAGCCACCAAAGGCATAACGTACCAAGACCTGCGCGGTAATCAAGACCGTGATGACAAACAAGAGGACTGCTGCCAGTGTGTCGGGCAAGCGCAAGAGCAGCGTTTGCACCGCGCCTGCGTTTTTTGCAGCGGGTTGGGGATGAGTCATCGACAAAAATCAAGAAGCATTGTGCAGCTCAGCTGGGCGGCGATGTCACGCTGTTGCGCACCAGAGATTGAAGGGCTCATTTGGTGGCCAATATGCGGTTGACGATGTCCACGCCATGCGCATCGGTATAGGTCTTTGTTACCGCCTCATAGGCGGCCTTTCGGAAGGCTGGAGAATCAGCTTTCTCGTTCACCAAAACGCCCGCAGCTTTGATCTTGGCGAGATTTTCACCTTCCTGCTTTGCATTGAGATCGCGCTGAAAGCGTGCTGCTTCCAATGCCGAATCCAGCAAGGCCTTGCGATGCTCGGCTGGCAAACCGTTGAAGCGGTTCAGGTTCATCGCAGCGATCGAAGCGGTGTAAGCATGGTTGGTGAAGGACAAGTACTTTTGCACTTCAAACATGCGATTGGCATAAATGTTGTTGATGGGGTTTTCTTGTGCGTCAACTGCGCCGGTCTTCAGAGCAAGATAGAGTTCGGTGAAGGCCATGGGTGTCGGGTTTGCGCCCCAGATCCTAAAGGCTTCGATATGGGCCTTGTTGGGTGTCGTACGGATCTTGATGCCCTTCAGATCGTCCGGAACAACGATGGGTTTTTTAGAGTTGGTGATTTGACGAAAACCAATTTCCCAAAAAGCCAGGCCCTTCATGCGGTTCTTCTCCAAGTCGGCCAGTAGCTCGGTGCCTATGCTGCTGTCCATCACGTTGTGTGCATGATTGAGGTCACGAAACAAGAAGGGCAGATCCATTGCGTTGAGGCGCGGAGCGAACTGTGTGAAGAAAGGATTGCCAGTCAGTGCAATGTCGATTGTGCCTAAACGAACACCTTCAAGAATGGAGCCATCGTTGCCTAGCTCGCCCGCTGGGTGAACGCTCATGGTCAGCTTGCCGCCTGTTTTCGTTTTGAGCAGTTCGGCCATGTGTTGCGCCGCGATATTGTGTGTATCAGTTGCCGAGAGGGTGTTGGCAAATCTTAGATTGGTTTGCGCGCAGGCTGTGGCCATGGTCAGGCCAGCCACAATCAAACTAAGCAGTTGTTTTTTCATTCTGTGTCTCCAGTCAATTATGGATAAATTTGAAGTTTAAAAAGCTGAGTGGCAGTATCCCACCTTCGTGCAGGTTTTGATCATCGTAAAAACCCTCAGCTTGCCGCATTTGATGTTGGCTCATACAGCTTGAATATCGCCGCAGTATCAAGCTCTGAATGACCAAGATGGATCAGCATGCGATACAGCGTCAATGCTTGCCCCGACATGGGCAAGGGCGATTTCAGTCCGCCGGCGAATTCGTTCAACATTTCAAGATCTTTGAGCAGTTGACGCGCATAGCCCTGTGGCGCGAAATCGCGATCGATGATTCTTGGATAGAGTTTTTGCAGCATCGAGCTGTCGGCGTAACCGCCCGCGAGGCACTCGGGAATGCGCGCTGCATCAATGCCTGCGGCTTCGGCAAGAACAGCCGCTTCGGCAAGCACTGCATGGGTGCAGCCCACAATCAGTTGGTTGATCATCTTGGCGGTCAAGCCCGCGCCTGATGGGCCCATCAAAGTGAATTGCCCTGCAATATCGGCCATCAACGGGCGAACGCGGTCGACCTCGGCAGCATCGCCACCCGCCATGATGGTCAGGTTTCCGGCTGCACATGCTGGCGGGCCGCCCGAGACGGGCGCGTCGATCCACCCACATCCCGTTTTCTCTCGCAGCTTGGCTGCGAATGCACGGCCCTTGTCAACCTTGACCGTGGAGAAATCGACAATGAGCTGTGGTGGGCGCATCGCTGAGGCAACACCATGCTCGCCAAAAGCAGCCAGTTCAACGGCATCGGTTGTTGGCAAATTGAGCAGGACGATGTCGTTCTCGCGCACCACTTGTGCGGGTGTGGCGGCTAACTTTGCGCCTGCTGCGCAAGCCGCATCCGTGCGTGCTGAAGCAATGTCGAAGACGGTCACTTGGTAACCCAGCTCCAGCAGGCGACGCGTCATTGGCAGACCCATCAAGCCGATGCCAACATAACCGATTTTTAGTTTTCCCATTGGCTACTCCATTTTGTAGATGCGCATGGCGTTGTCGTGGAACAAAGCACGCTGTTCTGATGCAGAAAAGTCTGAAACGATCGTTCGGAAGCCTGAAAAAATAGTGTCGAAGCTAGCGCACAAGCTGTCGACCGGAAAGTTGCTGGCGAACATCGCGCGTGCTGGGCCGAAGGCTTCAATGGCTGCTAGAACGATGACGCGATTCGCGTCAACGGACCAAGTCTGACCACGTTGGCCAAGGCCTGAAATTTTGATCATGGCATTAGGGCAGGACGCAAGTGTTTTGATCGCGCGCTGCCAACTGGCAAGTGCCTCGGCACTGCGGTCGCTGGGAAGCCCCGTGTGATTGAGGATGATTGTTGTGTCTGGGAAATCACGGGCCAAGCCTGCCGCATCGGCAAGGTGCCACCACGGTGTTTGCAAATCGAAATGCAGCCCTAAGGGCGCAAGCCGCGCAAAGCCGGCGCGCCATTTAGCATCGTTCATGCCACCTGGTGCAGCATCTTGGGGTGATGAGTTTGCTCTGGGTTTATGGCGCACGCTGCGCACAAAGTCAAACGCCGCTTGCTGCTCTAGAACCGAGGCGCAATCATCCCGGTCAAGCCAGGCCTGCGCCACTGTGACGCTTGGAAAATTTGTTTCACGACGCAAATTGGCAATGTAGCGTGATTCTCCGATCGGGTCGGACGGATCCCACTCGGCCTCGACGTAAACTGTTTTGACGACCTTGTGCGGCGCAACGTCGGCAAAATAATCGTCTGGCAAATACCGTTTTCGGATTGCGCTGTAGTCACCATATCGAAAGGCAATGGGCGGCTCGTCACGTAACCATGGGTGATAGTTCTGCGCAATGTTCCAGAAATGCTGGTGCGCATCAACGATGGGAAAGTCTGCGCTCATTTTGCTGTTTTCAAGGCCCACCCATAGCAAGCCGCGGTATCCACGTTGTGAGGCCTGGGACGTAGGTGATCAATAACAATGTGATCAGAAGCGGAACGTAGTAGGGCAGCATCTCTTTGAGCACATCTTTCATGGAGACTTTGGCGATATCTGCCACCAAGAAAAGTGCAAGCCCCATGGGGGGTGTTAGCAAGCCGATCATCAGGTTGAATACGACGACCATGCCGAGGTGAACTGGATCGACGCCAGCGGCGATCAAGGGCTTGGCAATGATGGGAGCGATGACCAAAATCGCAGTCGTGCTGTCAAGGAACATGCCCACCAAAATCAGCAGGACGTTGACGATCAAGAGCAACACGTTTGGATTGGTGGAAATCGACAGCATCAACCCTGTCAGTTGCTGAGGCACTTGTTCGACCGATAAAATCCATCCGAACAGCGCCGCGACGGCGACGATGATCAAGATGCCAGCCGATGCACGAATGGTTTCAAATGCGGCATTGAGAACGCCTTGCCAGGTGAGTTCGCGGTAAAAGAGGCTGCTGATCAGCGCTGCGTACAGCACTGTGACGGCTGCAATCTCGGTCGGAGTGAAATAGCCGGCAAGCATGCCAGCGATCAAGATCAGCGGGGCAACGATGGCTGGGAATGCTGGCTTGAAATCACGCCACAACTCTGCCCAGGTGGGCCAGCGCTCAGCGCGCGGATATTTACGCCTTGTGGCCAGCCATGCCGTCATCAGCATCAGCATCAGCACGCACAGCAGGCCAGGCAGGATGCCGCCCAGCAGCAACTGGATGACTGAAACGCCAGTGACCGTTCCATAAATGATCAGCGGGATAGAGGGTGGAAAAATAGGCCCGACGATGGCCGAAGCGCTTGTCACTGCGGCGGCGAACTGCGAAGTAAAACCTTTGCTGCGCATGGCGTCAATTTCAATCCGGCCCAATCCACCAATGTCTGCAAGCGCGGAGCCAGACATGCCGGCAAATATCAGGCTGCCAAAGATATTGACCTGTGCCAATCCGCCAGGAAGGCGGCCTGTGGCTGTATCGGCGAATTTGTAGATGTAGCGCGAAATGCCGGCGCTGTTCATCAGGCTGCCGACGAACAGGAACACTGGCACCGCTACCAGCGGGAACGAATCGAGCGCATAGAGCGTGCGCTGCGCAACCAGATCGATTGGCAGTCCGTTTGCAAATATGTAAACAATGCAGGGAATTCCAATGGCGAGGACGACCGGAAAGCCCAGCACGAACAGCAACAGGAACGCAGCAATGATAAGTAAACCTTCCATTGAAAACTTTCTTTTTTCAGGTTAGAACGGTTTGTTTTTCTTCGGGCCTGCGGCGGTGCAAGGTATGAAAAAATGCCAGCGCCGTTTCAATCGCCAGCAACAATGAACCCACAAGCAGTGGCCCCATGAACAGCCAAAATGGCATCTCAAGTGTGGGCGTTTGATTCTGCATGTTGTTGCTGATCGTGATGGCGGAAGCGACAAAAATGACTGAAAACATCACCACGCCAGAGATCTCAATCAGCATTTGCAGATACCAGCGTGGGCGCAGCGGCAGCAGACCCTGGAATTCCTCCATGCGGATCTGACCGCCCTCTACGGTCACGTAGGAGGAGGCCAAGAATGTGAGGCAAATCATGAAATAGCGCGCAAGCTCTTCGGCCGAGGACATCGGAACGTTGAAGATTCCGCGCATTCCAATTTGTGCCAGTGGTGTGATCACCAATAGTGCCAGCAGCGCCAGGCTCGCCCATCGCACGGCTGTGCGTATGAATTCAAGAATGTTTGACCACATTTAAAGGAGCCCCCGCACTCTGCGCTGATTATTTGACAGCTCGGATCTGCTCGATGAATGGAGGCCAATCTGGGAAGTCTTTGCCGACCTGAAGCAGCACTGACTTGCGGAAACCTTCAATGTCCAGGCCATCTTTTGCTTCAACAAAAGTCATGCCCTTGGCTTCCAAATCGGTTCTGCATTTTCCGGTGGTTGCACGGTCCCAAGCCAACGTAGCCTTGCCAACTTCGGCCATGGTGTCCTCCAGAATTTTTCGATCTGCAGATGGAATGCCTTGCCAGGCTTTCTCATTGGCGAAAACAGCGAGAGTTGACTGCATGTGGCCCGTCATCATCACGAATTTTTGCACCTCAAAGAGTTTGAGCGATTGAAGATTGCAAAGGGGGTTTTCCTGCCCCACAACGAGGCCCGTTGCGAGTGCTGTGGCGAGCTCGGCCACCTCTACAGGCGTGGCAACTGCGCCCATGCCTGTGAGCATCGAGGACCACAGCTTGATGGGAACGCCGCGGTATTTTTTGCCTTGCATGTCTTTAGAAGAGAGCACTTTCTCATTGGAGGTCAGGTGCCTTGTGCCGGCGAAAAAGCTGCCCACAATCCGGATGTTTCCTTTTTCGACCAGTTGCTTGTTGATATCTCGCAGGGCAGGCGAAGTACTCTCGTTGGTGGCCCGCAAACTGTGCTCGGGGTCACGGTAGACGAACGGCGTATTGAACACAGCAACCGTAGGGACAAGTTTGGCCAGTGATGCAAACTCGTGATGGCCCATCGTTATCGCGCCAGACTTCACGCCATCGACCAATTCGCCGGCGCCACCGAGTTGCGAGTTTGGAAATAGTTGAATGAGAACCCGCCCGCTGGTGCGTTCCTTGACCAGTTTGGCCACTTCTTCTGCATAGAGAGTTTGCGGCGCCCCGGCTGTACCCACGTGTGCCCAACGCAATTTCACCTCAGCCAGGGCAGGGGAAGATAAGAAAAGGCCAGTGGCCAAGAAAACACCTGCTGCTGAAAGCAGTGATTTGAACTTCCGATTCATTTCAGATTCTCCTACGATGTAATAGGCTGGAGCCCATTTATAAATTGTGTAAAAAGCCTAGACTGCATGCGCAAGCACTCTATTTGCGCACCCGTACTTTATGCGCAGCAACACAATGGGTCAAGGGATAAATTTTGAAGTGGAATGATAAAAAAACTTAGTCTCTGAACTCGAAAATTTTGCTTGAAATAATTCAAGCAAAAAGGTGAAGTTGGTTGGCTGAGATTTTGAATATTCCCAAGAAGGCTAAATTGGTTTCTTGGGGTGGCGAGCCATCACGCAGTGCCGACCTTGGCTGCCTTGTCAGTGGCAACTTCTCGCCTGACCCAATCGACGAATTGGGTGATCAGTCGGTCCTCTATGCGGGACTCTGGGTAGACGAGGTAATAGGAAAATTCGACAGGCAGGCTGATCTCAAATGGCCGCACCAGACGGCCTTCCTCAATGTCTTTTTCGACCCAATTTCGTTTGGCCAGCGCAACGCCCAGGCCGTCGATCGCCGCATTGATGACCAAATGACTGGGCCAGAATGACGGCCCGCGCGTTGCATCAATACCATGTACCCCTGCGTGAAGCAGCCACATAGCCCAATTGGGGTTGCTCACGTCGGTATAAGTGCTGTCGTCGTGAAGCAAGATGTGGTGCCGCAGGTCAGCAGGTTCGCGCAATGCATGCTCCCCCTGAAGCAGCGTTGGGCTGCACACGGGGAAGACTTCGACGGGCAGACATAGTTCAGCGTGCAGGCCCGGGTAAACACCACGTCCGTAACGCACGGCAAGGTCAAAGCCTTCACGATCAAAATCAACTGACTGCGCCGATGTAGAGACTTTCACGTCGATAGACGGATGGTCCTTGAGAAATCGGATCAAGCGCGGAATCAGCCACTTGACGGCGAACGTCGGTGGCACATTGATCTTGAGGGTGGACGAATTTTCCCGAAGGTGCAACTGCTGCGTAGCTTCGGCCATCTGGTGAAAGGCCCTTTGGATGCCTGGCAGGTAGGCCTGTGCGGCTTTGGTCAATTCCAGAGATTTCGGTTGTCGCACAAAAAGAACAACCCCCAGACTCTCCTCCAGGGTTTTGATCTGGTGGCTGACTGCTGCTGCGGTCACGGACAATTCTTCTGCAGCGCGCGTGAAGCTGCGATGTCTTGCAGCAACCTCAAAAGTTCTCAGTGGATTTAGGGGAGGGATAGCGCGCGACATCGTTGCTTTCGACGGGCCTGCCTTTGCGAGCAGGTTGGGATAACCGAATACTGACCGAGTGGACTGCGAGCAGGTACCTCCAAGGTGGTGCGCCACCAATGAAATCTGCCAACATCGAAGGGCAGTATAAAGGGTAATTATCAGGTGGCCAATGTGCAGTCATGCATTAAGATAATTGATGATTTTCAGGAGCTAAATGAGATGACAAAAACAACAGATCAACAAGCCATGTCAGTGCATGCAAATATCACACTGGTGGATGCACACCATCATTTTTGGAATTTGGACGAAAACGATTACCCGTGGCTGCAATCTCAGCCTGAGCATCATTTCTTTTTGGGTCCTTACGATGCGCTTAAAAGAAATTACTTGCCCGCTGATTACCGCAAAGACAGTCAGAACCATAACGTGCTGGCAACCGTGCATTGTGAAGCCGAATGGAACAGAGGCGATCAGGTGGGTGAGACACGGTGGTTGACACAAATGCATCAAAGCGACAACGCGCCAACCGCGATTGTTGCGCATGCATGGTTTCACACCGACAACAGCGAAGAAGTCATGGCGGGACAAGCGCAATTTCCATTGGTCAGAGGCGTTCGCTCTAAGCCTGTCACTGCGCTGGATCCTGGGCAAATCAAGCTAGGGCAAACCGGCAGCATGCAAGACCCCAAATGGCTTGCGGGGTTTTCAAGGCTGGAAAAATATGGCTGGAGTTGGGATTTGCGTGTGCCTTACTGGCATTTGGTGGAGGCGGCGGATGTGGCTCGTTCTTTCCCCAAAACTCCGATTGTTTTAAACCATACGGGCTTTCCTTGGGATCGAAGCCCACAGGGCTTGCAAGCATGGCGTCACGCCATGCAAACCATTGCCAAAGAACCTAACGTGTGCCTGAAGGTGTCTGAGTTTGGGCTGAAGAATGAAAAGTGGTCTTATGAATCGAACAGGCAAATTGTCTTAGATGCCATTGGTATTTTTGGCATTGAGCGTTGCATGTTTGCATCCAACTTTCCTGTGGCTGGTTTGCGCATTGATTTTGATACCTTGGTTCAATCGGTTTCAAAAATGCTTGAAAACTTTTCGAGCCAGCAACGGCATGCATTTTTTGTTGGCAATGCCAATGATTTTTACCGCTTGAATTTGAAGGTGTCTTAGCTGGTGCGTTTGAGCTTTTGTGGCTGGTATTTAGACGTGGGTGCCGCCATCGACCATCAAAACAGAGCCGGTCACAAAAGAGGCCTCACTGGAGGCCAGCCATAAAATGGGGTATGCAATTTCCCGAGGGTCACTCCATCTTTTTTGTATGTTGTGCGTGACATCTTCTTGCCTTAAGTCTTGCTCGGTTTTTCCTTGAGCTTGTGCACGTTTGACATGAAAGGGCGTGAGGGTCAGGCCAGGGCAAACCGCATTCACGCGCACACCATGAGAGGCCTCTTCAAAGGCTAAAGTTTTGGTCATTGAAACAATGCCCGCTTTGGCCACATCGTACTGGCCCATGCCGCTGCGCGGATTGACAGCATGGGTGGAAGAAATGTTGACCACAGAGGCATGGCCACTGCTGCGCAGGTAAGGCAGGCACTCACGAATCAAATAGGCATAGCTGAGCAAGTTGACTGACAATATTTTTTCCCAGGTGCTAGCAGTGGTCTGCGCCAATGCCTCATAGGCGCGCACACCTGCGTTATTCACCAGGATGTCAATTTTTTGGAATCGCCGCACTGCACTTTCAGCAATGATTTTCAGTGACGCCTCTTGACCAACGTCTGCAAAAACCATTTCAATTTGAGCGGTCGGAATTTTTTTTAAAATGCCATCCACAACAGCTTGCAAGGGTGAGTCTGGTAAATCGACCATCACAAGGCTGGCGCCCTCTTCGCAAAACAGCAGTGCCGCTGCGGAACCAATGCCGCCTGCGGCTCCCGTGATGATTGCTATGCGTCCTGCTAATCGTGACATGAGTTTCCTAGTTAGATCTTTAACCCAGCGTGATGACTTCTTGATGCTCTTCAAACGATGGGTCCATCAGCAAGCGCGCAAGTGAGATCAAGCTGTAAACAGCCATGAAACAACCACAGAATGGAATTGCCGCGTACCAATAGATTTTGTTGATTTGCAAAAATGGTGTGATCTCGCCAGCCATTAAGGCAAATTCACTGCCTTTGAAAACCAGCACCCAACATAAAGCGATCATGAACAAATGGATGATCACACCCAGAGCGCGTTTAACTGGCTTTGAAAACACATTGTCAAATGCGCCGACCCGATAAAGCATGCCTTCGCGCCACATGGCCGTAGCGCCCAAATAGGTCATCCAGACAAACAAAAACTCAATCATCTCTTCGTAGCCTGATATTTTTAATTCAGGCATGAACCGTTGCACAACCCCGGCGATCATCAAAAGAAACAGGCCAAAAAAACATGCAATCACTGACCACTTCAGGATGGAGGCAATCCAAAAATCAAGGCGTTTGAAATGGTCGATCATTTGACGACTCCATATCCCAATAGGTGCGGCAACCACAAAGAAAATGCGGGAACATATGTGACCATGGCCAGCACAACTAACAATGCGATCAGGTAAGGTGTCAATTCGCCAACGATATCTGCAATAGGCACCTTGGCAATGCCCGAGACCACAAACAAACACAAGCCAACGGGCGGAGTCACCAAGCCAATCATCATGTTGACCACCAAAATCACACCAAAGTGAACCGGGTCAACGCCTATGCTCGCCATCACAGGAGCCAAGATAGGGTAGGTGATGATCATGATGGCAATCGTTTCCAAGAACATGCCCAAAATCAACAACACCACGTTCACGATCAGCAAAATGACAATCGGATCTGCGGACAGTGACATCAAGCCTTGCAAGATGACATTGGGCACTTGTTGTTGAATCAAGACCCAGCCAAAGGGCGCAGACATGGCAATGATGAACAAGACTTGGGCAGTTTGCCTACCGGAGTCCCAAACGGTTTGGACCAAGCCATCCCAAGTTAGCTCTTTGTAAACAAACTGACCTAAGAAATACGCATAGGCAGTTGCCAGAACAGCTGCCTCCGTGGGCGTTACCACACCACTGAAAATGGCGTATAAAATCAAGGGTGGCAAGGCCAAAGCAGGTATTGCGCGGAAGAACACGGCCCATGCTTTAGACCAACTCTCGATGCCCTGGGAGCGTGGTAAATTTAATTTTTTGGCTGCCAAGCCAATCGAAATCATCAGGCCAGCGCTTACCAGCAAACCTGGAACAATGCCTGCTAAAAACAATGCGCCTACCGAAACATTGGCCAAGCTGCCATAAATCACAAATGGAATACTGGGTGGAATGATGGGCCCAATGGTGGACGACACAGCGGTGATGGTGGCTGCATATTTCGCTTGATAGCCCTCCTTGACCATGGCGCGTATTTCTATCACGCCAAGCCCCGCTGCATCGGCAACTGCAGAGCCTGACATGCCTGCAAAAATCATGCTGCCAATGACATTCACATGCGCTAAGCCACCTCGGACGCGACCCACAAATAATTTGGCAACTTCAAAAATTCGCTCGGTTGTACCGCCCACATTCATGAGGTTGCCGGCCAATATGAAAAATGGAATAGCCAATAGAGGGAAGGAAGTGGTTGCAGCATAGGCGCGCTGAATGAAAATCATCAGCAAGTCGGCCCCCGATGTGTAAACCATGATGGCACCAGCAATCATGCCCAGCGCCCCCGCAATGGGGAAGCCGAGTACGATGCTTAAGCCAACTAAAAATAAGATCGAGGCAATGAACATGGGCTCAAACAGTCCTGTTTAAGCGCGTGCAGCAGTGACCAATTTAGTCCATGCATTCCATGTGTCGTCTCCTAAGCTTTTCTTCAAGACTTCGTAGGCTGGGCCCATCTTGTCTCTGAAAGGCGCAACATCAGGGCGCGTGAAAGCCACACCTGCTTTTTGCATGATGGCAATGTTTTCTTCTTCCTTTTCGCGCACCCCTTTGCGAGCGGCTTGGCCAGCCACCGCCGCTTCTTCAGAAATAATTTTTCTTTGCGATTCGTTGAGTTTGTTTTGCCAAGAACGTTGGTTGGCAGTCAGCATGATGGTGCTGTAAATATGTTTGGTCAATGCAATGTGAGTTTGGACTTCAAAAAATTTGGCAGCGAAGGTTGTTCCGATGGGGTTGTCTTGACCGTCCACCGTTTTATTGGCCAAGGCCAAATAAACTTCCTGAAAAGCAATGGTTTGCGTGTTGGCACCCAAAGCTTCAAAAGCTGATTTGATGGCCAACTCGGGTGGCACGCGCAGTTTCATGCCTTTGACATCATCGGGCACACGCACAGGCTTGCGGCTGTTTGACAAAGCCCTGAAGCCCCATTCAAAGTTGGCAATCCAACTGAAGCCAACGGCGGCAAGTTGTTGTGCTAGCCAATCTTTGCCTGTGATGTCCAGGGTTTTATGCGCGTGCTCGTAACTGTCAAACTGATAGGGGATATTGATCACACCCACAGCTTTGGAGATGGATTCAATGTTGGCGGGGTTCATCAAGATCATGTCGATGGCGCCCAATCGGGTTTGCTGCGCAGTTTCTACAGGTGAGCCCAATGAGTTGTTGGGGAAAATGGTGATCTTGACTTCGCCGTTGGTGCGGTCGTGAATGCGTCGAACCATTTTTTCTGCTTCGATATGCACCGGGTGTGACAAATCTGCAGGGTGGGTGAGCTTGAGTTCAACAGCTGCGCGTGCGGGTATCCAAAATGAACCGCAACTGATAGCCGCACTGGACTGCAAAAGTGTTCGGCGAGAAATTTTTGAAAAGTTTGTTTCTGGCTGTGTCATTGGGTGCTCCTTGTGTGATTGGTTCATTTTGCATGCAAGAATTTGAGTCGTCAAGCTGAGGGTTTCCTACCCCTATGGGGTTTGGCGGGGTGTGCTTGCAAAAGGCTTCTGACGACCACCGACAGGCCGTTTTGTACGTGATCAGACATGGCCAGGGAGGTGGCTTTGGGCTTTCGATCACTCAGGCACTTCAAAATCTGCTCATGCTCATGCATGGCTTTGCCCCAGCGCTCAGGCCATAAATTGGAGGCGTACCGGGCCCTGTCGACCCGCAAAGACAGCAAGTCCCAGATCCACAGCAAAGTGCTGTTGTGGGCATATTCCAAAATCTTGCGATGGAAGGCCTTGTTCGCCTTGAAGTAGTCCGGCAGGTCGTCATTGGCCTGGTGCTTGAGCATGGTGTAGTGCAAGATGCCCAATTCGGCAATTTCTGCTTCTGTCACGCGTGCTGCAGCCAGCTCGCCGGCCAAAGCCTCAATCGTAGAAACTACAACGATCAGGTCTGCGGTTTGGTGGGCATCTAAGGGAACGACAACAGGTGAGCGATTGGGTGAAACTTCGATCAATCCATCCTGAGCCAAAGTCTTAATGGCTTCGCGAACGGGCGTTCTGGAGACATTTAAACTTTCGCACAACTCACGCTCATTCAGGCGGTCGCCTGGTGCCAAAGCACCCGTGATGATCATGTTTCTCAACATGGCCACCGCATGAAGGTGCAAATCTCCCTTCTTAGGGACCCGCTCGTCTTTGCGCAAGGCAAGCATGGCCTGTTGGGGTGTCGGGATTGATCGCAGCTTAGCCATGCATGACTTTTTAAAAGGAGCCTCAGTTTGACACAAAATTCATTTTGTATGCAAGAATAAGCCATGAACTTAAATACTATTTTTTCAAAATTTGGAGCCACTTCAGATCAGCCAGCAGGGGTGGGTCTGGTGGGTGCGGGTGAATTTGGTGCCACCTTCATGGCTCAAATTGGCCGAATGCCCAGTTTGAAAATGATTGCGGTGTGTGATCAAAACACACAGCGCGCTGTGCAAGCTGCTATCGGTGTTGGGTTTGCGGTCTCAGACATTCAAGTGTGTGACGATTTATCACAAGCCCTCAAGGCCAGCCAAATGGGCCACTTGGTTGTGGTGGATCGTGCAGAGCTGCTGGTTCAGATGCCGCTGGCCGTGGTGCTCGAAGCCACGGGTGATCCTCAAGGTGCAGCCGCGACGGCCTTGGCGTGCATCGAGGCTGGTCGCCACGTGGTGTTGGCCACCAAGGAAGCTGAGGTTGTGGTGGGCGCCGAGCTGGCTCGCAGGGCGCATGAAAAAGGCGTCGTGATCTCCCCAGTTGATGGGGATCAACCCAGCCTTTTGATTGGATTGATCCAGTGGGCCAAACTCATGGGGTTTCCCATTGTTTGTGCAGGCAAATCCAGTGAGTCTGATTTTGTTTGGGATTCTGCCAGCAGCAGCATCACAGCATGGGGCGAGCAGGCACGATGCCCTGATTTTCAAGAGCACTTTCATTTGCAAGCCCCACAGGGTGTAGAAAAAAATCTTGCAGGCCGCGCGAATGTGCCGTTTGCTTTGACCACCGTTCCTGATTTGTGTGAGATGGGCATTGTTTGCAATCACACTGGTCTCATGCCAGATACCCCAACACTGCATGCACCCTTGGCAAAAACCATCGAATTGCCAACTATTTTCAGACCCAAGGCCGATGGTGGTCTGCTCAATGGCGTAAACCGTGTTGACATGTTCAATTGCCTGCGACGCCCCGATGAACTGAGCTTTGCCGGTGGCGTCTTTGTCGTCATTGAAGCGCCAGATCAAAAAACAGGTCAACTCTTTGCAAGCAAAGGGATACCCACTTGCCCTGAGAATAAATATGTGCTGATTCACAACCCGGTGCATCTGCTTGGGGCAGAAGCCACGCTCTCAGTTTTGTCTGCTGTGAGTTTGCAATGCTCAACGGGCAGCTCTGAGGTACGGCCCTTGGTTGATTTGGTTGCAATCGCCCAAACAGATCTGCAAGCAGGTCAATTGCTTGAGATGGGAGAGCGGCATGTGATCACAGGCTTAAGCCATGCCTTGCATCCGGCAAAAGCTTTGTCACCAGGCAGTCCAATCCCATATTATTTATGCGCGGGGTTGAAAGTTCGCCGGCGTGTTCTCAAGGGTGAATTGCTGTTGTGTGATGATGTGGAGTTAGATACGCAAAGCCCTTTGTATGTGTTGAGAAAATCTCAAGATCTGCACTTCATGAATGCCGCTTGATGGATTCAAGGAAAACCTATGACCACTGGCTTTAACCCCCTCCAAGCCTTTAGCCTTCAAGGCCAAACAGCTGTTGTGACAGGTGGTGGCAATGGCATAGGCAAGGCTGTGGCCCTGGGTTTGGCGCGCTCGGGAGCGCATGTGGTCGTCATGGACCTCGAGTTTTCAGCCGCGCAATCTGCAGTCAGTGAAATTGTGAAAGAGGGCTTGTCTGCACAAGCCATCTGCGTGGATGTCAGAGATGAAACCCAAGTCGATCAAGCCATGAAGCAAGCGTACGAGCATCATCAGCGGCTAGATATTCTCATCAACAACGCGGGCATCGCGATCAGGAAGCCAACGGTTGAATTGTCCTTGGCAGACTGGAGCCGTGTAGTGGAAGTCAACCTCACGGGCGTCTTTTTATGCGCACGAAGTGCTGCACGCTTCATGATCGCGCAAGGCAGTGGCGCCATTGTCAATACGGCCTCCATCATGGGGCTGTCGGGCGGTGGTTTGTACCCCAATATTTCATACCAATCGACCAAGGGGGCCATTGTTAATTTAACCCGAGCATTGGCCGTAGAGTGGGCTTTGCATCAAATTCGTGTCAATGCCATTGCCCCTACTTGGGTAGAAACAGATTTCATCAAGCCACTGATGGCCCACCCGGAGTTGATTGAGAAAATCAAAGGAATGACCCCCTTGGGACGACTTGCCAAGCCCCAAGACATTGTGGGCGCCGTAGTGTTTTTATGTTCGCCCTGTGCGAGCATGGTCACGGGTCACACGTTGGCTGTGGATGGTGGTTTTTTAGCGCAATGACCTTCACAAGACTGTCCATGCACCTTGCCGGCTTGACTCAGGGCCTGGGCTTATCTGGGTACTGGTCAAAAACAACAGCTTGAGCAAACAGTGATTGAATCTGCTCAGTTGAATAGCCCAATTGCAGCAATACTTCGCTGGTGTGCTGACCTAACCACGGAGCAGGCATGCGAATGGTGTTGAGTTCACCGCTTGACTTGATGGGCAAGCCCAAGGTCTTCATGGCGCCAATGATGGGGTGCTCTATGTCATGCACCATCTTGCGTGCCTGAATGTGCGGATCGTGCATGATTTTTTCATAGCCAAAAACAGGGCCGCCAGGAACACCTGCTGCATCCATTTTTTCAACCCAATGTGAAGCTGATTGGCGCATCAAAATCGCTTCAATGTCATGCTCCAATACATCTGCATTGTGCACGCGCAATGCTGGTGTCAAATACATGGGGTTCGCAGGCCAATCGGGTTGGTCAATGACTTTTTTACAAAAATCAATCCACAATTTTTGCGATCCTGCACCCACCGTCACATGGCCATCGGCGCAGCAATAGGCTTGGTAAGGGGCAGCGCGCCTGTGCCGAGTTCCGGTTGCGGTGGGAATTTCACCTGAGCCGAAATACGCCCCGAATTCCCAAGGCGTCCAGGCCAGGCCCGCTTCGAGCAATGAGGTTTCAATGTATTGACCTTCGCCAAATCGAAGTTTGCCAATCAATGCCCCCAAAATGCCAGAAAGGGCCGTCACGCCGCTGGCGATGTCGTTCATGGCGATGCCCACTTTGGCAGGACGACCGCCGGGTTCACCGGTCATCAGCATGATGCCCGACATCCCTTGAGCGATGATGTCAAAACCACCTTTTTTGCCATAGGGCCCAGTTTGTCCAAACCCTGACATCGAGGCGTAGATGACGCTGGGGCTGAGTTCTTTCACGGCTGCATAACCAAGGCCCATGCGCTGAACGACGCCCGGCCTGAAGTTCTCCAAAACGATGTCGGCTTTGGCAGCCAGCGCCAAAGCGATTTTCAATCCAGCAGGGTCCTTCAAATTCAAGGCGACGCTTTTTTTGTTTCGATTGAGCACCGCAAAGCAATAAGACTCGCCATTGACTTGCGGTTCAAAACTGCGAGATGTGTCGCCTTTGGCCGCATTTTCAATTTTAATCACCTGCGCACCCATATCTCCCAAGACCATGCTGCAATAAGGGCCCGCCAATACATTGGTCAAATCCAAAACACGAAGGCCAGACAAGGGAAGTGCCATTGGGAACTCTTTTCAATCTGTGAATTTCGATCCGGCTTCAACGACCTTTGAAAACAGGCTTGCGTTTGGACATGAAAGCGGTTCGGCCTTCTATGAAATCTTCACTGTCGAAACATGCCGAAAACACCTTGTCGCACAATGCTATATCACGTTGGGTTTCGTCTTTGACGATTTCACCCACAATGGTTTTGATGGAGGCGACCGTCATGGGCGCATTGGCAGAAATCATGTCGGCGTATTGGCGAACATATTTCTCTAAGGCATCAAGTGGCACCATGCGATTGATCAGGCCCATGGTCAAAGCTTCTTGGGCAGTGAATTGACGCGCTGTGAAGAAGATTTCTTGTGCGAATGACGGCCCAACAATGTCAACCAGTTTGCGAACGCCTTCGTATTCATAACCCAAACCCAGCTTGGCGGCGGGTACGGCAAATTTTGAATTTTCACTGGCAATGCGAATGTCGCAGTTCAAAGCCACCGCCACTCCACCCCCAACGCAATACCCATTGATCATGGCGATGGTCGGCTTCTTCATGTTTTTCAGAGCTATCCTGCCCTTTGAAGAAATGGCGTCGTATTGCAAAGTGGCCTGCGCAGAGCCACGTTGATTCGCAAATTCAGAAATGTCTGCGCCAGAAACAAAGGCTTTGTCGCCCGCACCATTCACGACGACCACGCGGATGTCGGGGTCAGCCGCAAAGTCTTCAGCAATGCAAGCCAAACCTTCCCACATCTCCAGCGACACCGCATTGAGCCGCGCCGGGTTGTTGAATGTCAACCACCCGATATGGTTTTCCTTGCGGGCGATCATTTTTTCGGTTTTTAATTGGGTCATGGTTTGTGACGTGTTCAATGGTTGCGGTAGTTTATAGGGAGTTTAAAGGGTTAAAGGTTAAAGGGGTTAAAGGGGACGCTACCCTTTAATTAGAGAGGACGCTACCCGATAATTAATGGAGGGTGAAATCCCGAACGTGCACAACCGCATTTTGGACCCTCGCAGATATCAGCGTACCGGCAATCTTTTGAATCGCGGCACTCTCATCTCAATAGCTTTGCAAACTTGGTTCAGTCCGCTGCAAGCAAGCGCTTTGCCAAAGAAACTCCAAACGCCTGAGTGCCAAGCTGTCCGCCAATGTCTCGTGTGGCCTGACCAGTTGCCAACATGGCAGAGACTTCTTTTTCAAGACGCTTTGCCGCGTCTATGAAATGGGGTAGTCCATGACGAACGCCGTACCATGCAAGCAGCATTTGTGCCGATAAAATCAGAGAAATCGGGTTGGCAATATCGCGTCCGGCAATATCTGGCGCAGAACCATGGGCTGCCTGGCCCATGGCAAAATCAACGCCGGCATTGAGTGAGCCAGCCAGGCCGAGGCTGCCTGACATTTCGGCTGTCAAGTCCGATAGGATGTCGCCGAACATGTTCGTGGTCACAATCACGTCAAATTGGTCTGGTGCTCTCACAACATGTGCCATCATTGCATCCACAATGACGTCATCGATGGTGACTTCGTGGAACTCGCGTCCTACCTCACGACAAATGTCAATGAACATGCCATCTGCGATCTTCAGAACATTGGCTTTGTGCACGATGGTCAGGTGCTTGCGTCGTGTCATGGCCAATTCAAATGCGCAGCGAGCAATGCGATTGCAGCAGTGTCGCGTTATTCGTCTTAATGAGATCACCACGTCTGGCGTGACCAACATCTCACTGCTCCCCGATTCAATGTTGCGATCGGCATAGAACCCTTCTGTATTTTCGCGAACCACAACCAGGTCGAACGGGTCGAAACGCGATGTCACTCCGGTATAGGTTCGAGCCGGACGGATATTGGCAAAAAGGTCCAGTTCTTTCCGGAAAAATTTAGACGGGTTAATTTCGCCCTTGCTCTCATCTTTCATGAGGTGTGTGGTCATGGGGCCAAGCAGTAGGCCGTCAGCTTGCTTGACTTTCTGCAGCAATGCCTCAGGCACTGTGGTTCCACATTGCACCAAGGATTTCATACCGGCGGACTGCTCTTGGATTTCAAGCGCAAGAGCGAACCGCTGTGACACGGCCTGAAGCACCGCTGCTGTTGCCTGCATGATTTCCGGACCAATCCCGTCTCCAGGTATGACAACGATTTTCATCACAGAGGCTTGACAGCCAAATCCCCGCGAAAAACGGTACGGGCTAGGGTTTGTGCATGAGCAGCAGCTGGGTCGGGCTCACCTGGCAAGCCAAGCGTGCGGGTGTGCGCGGCAATGGCTGCACCGTTCATGAAGTGGACGTCGCTGTGGGATTTGATTTCGGTCAGCAATTCATCAAGTGCCGCAATACGTGCCCCACGGGTCGATCCGAAGTCGCCTCGCAAATGCAGCGTCAACGGAATCAGCATGCCCTCTTCGTGCATGGCTCGAAACTCGTCACGCCAAATAGAGATCAATCGTGCGTGCGTGTGCCGTGCAGAGTAAACAGGTGCATCGTCAAGAGCAAAACTGCTAGGGATTTCGACGAGACGTTGACCTTTTTTAAGCTCAAAAACATAGGGGTTATCTGCATCTTGGAAGGTGGCGTCATAGGTGAATCCAAGTTCACTTAGAAAGTGTAGTGTTTGGCTTGATAGATTGCCATTGGGTGAGCGAAAGCCACAAGGTGCATGCCCCGTTATGGAAGAAAGAATATCGCGCGAATCTTTAAGAATTTGAAATTCTTTGTCTCCAAGCGTAGCGAAATCCTCCATATCAATACCGCGTGCAGCAATTTCATAACCGTCTTTGATTAACGCGTGAATTTCGTTGGGGTGCCGTTTTGCATCAGCCGCTGGAACAAAAAAAGTAGCAGGAATATCGTGCTTCTGCAGCAAAGCCGTTAGTCTGGGCAGTCCAGCACGTGTGCCATAGCGTCCATATGAGAAGCGACCATATAAGCGCTCGGGAGAGGTTTCTTTCAGATCGAACGATTCGGCGTCGAAATTCACACTGACAAAGACAACAGAGCGCGCGTTGACAGGCCAGGAATAATTGGTCATGTCAGGCTCATCTCTTCAAGTTTGTCGTCATTTTCCAGGCACCATTGAGCAAATGTGCGGTAGTCCATAAAATGAACGCCATCATGGCCCTTCATGTAGGTGATGAGGTCTGACATGACTTTGGTGCGCGAGGCCGTACCTGACCCCCATCCTGATCGCGGGTGCACCGAAAGACAATAAAAGTGATCTGTTTTGTAGATGGAGTCAAACTCCGATTTCCACTGGGCAAGCACTTCGGTCGGTGGTGTGTAGCTGAATTTGTAAAAAGGAAAGTCATCCAGGCTATAGGTGTTGTTTGGCAACTCCACAATCACGTCATCTGTGCCTTTGCCAAAGCGTAAGCGGTAGGGGGCGTCATAGTCTTTGTCGCTGGAATCGTAGATATAGCCCAATGACTTGAGAATGCCTAGCGTCTTGTCGCTCTTTCGCCCTGAGGGTGATCGCCAGCCGAGGACGGCTTTGCCCGTCAGTTCTCTGAGGATGCTGTCAGTCTTCATGAGCAGCGCTCTTTCTTCATCGCCATCAAGATCCCACCCTTCATGCAGATAACCGTGAGCACCCACCTCAAAACCTCGGCGGTCAATTTCTTGAACAGTGTTGGGGTGCTGTTCTGCGTCGTAGCCTGGCGTGAAGAATGTAGCCTTGATGCCATGACGATCCAGCATGTCCATGTGACGTGGGATACCACAACGCGCCGAATAACGACCCCAAGATTGTTTACCCAAAGGGGAAATACCTCGGCCGACTTCATGACTCGGTCCATCAAAGTCAATACCGATCAGGACAACGCATCGCATTGTTTCGGGGAGTTTTGTTTTGCGCATCATGCTTTTTGACCGAATTCTCAATCAAGCTTGATGCGCGCTTCACGTATCACCATGGACCATTTGCTGCGTTCATCAGCTAGAAATTTTGTGTACTCGCGAGGCGGCATGTCCATGATGTCAAAGCCTCGCGTTTTCATGTTCTCTTGTACCTCGTGCATGCCGTAGACCTTTTTTAATGCTTGGTACAGCTTATCGACAACAGCGGGCGAAGTACCAGCAGGGGCGAACATGCCCGTCCAGCCAACAGCACTGAACCCAGGAAATCCGGATTCGGCAATGGTTGGGACCTGTGGGATGACAGGATTTCGCGTAGCTGCGGTATTCGCGATGGGGCGAAGCTTGCCGGCTTTGATGTTGTTGATTTGTGTTCCAACCAAATCGAGCATGAAGTCAAGCCGACCTGACAATAAGTCAACCATGGCTTGGCCTGCGCCGTTGTAATTGATCGCAGTGGCGACGATGCCTGCATCACGTTTAAATTTTTCAATAGCCAAGTGGGATGAGCTTCCTATGGTGGTGACACCGTAGTTGAGTTTTCCGGGATTCGCCTTTGCGAATGAAATTAATTCTGCAAGCGTCTTGATGGGTGAAGCCTCGGGAACGACAACGACATTGTCGAAAGTGGCGATCAAAGAAACTGGAGAAAAATCTTTCACGGGATCGTAGCTCAAATTCGAGTAGAGGAACTCGTTGGCCGAATGGGTCCCTGTAGAGCCTATGAGCAGGGTGTAGCCATCAGCGGGAGAGGTGGCCACAAGTTTTGCGCCAATCGCTCCGCCAGCACCAGGACGGTTTTCGACAACAACACTTTGCCCGAGAATTTTCCCCATTTCCTGTGCAACGATGCGTGCTTGAATGTCGGTGCCCCCACCTGCGGCGAACGGCACAACCATCCGAATCGATTTGGTTGGAAAGTCACTGGACTGCGCTCGTGCTTGGGTAGACCAAAGAGCCGTTTGTGCGGTCATCAAGAAGAAAGCAGCAGCAGACAGGGTATTCAGGGCAACCCTGCGGCTTGGTGAATTGATGATTTTTAGATTTTGCTTTTTCATGATGACTTCTTAAGTTGAAGAAAAAAATATCAGTTTGATGCAAGAGAATATGAAGTGAAGTTAGGGTTTAAAGCGGTCATGTTAGCCACTTCCATCACTCCCCGTGCCGGCTCCATCACCACGGTTGATACTGTGGCACTGCGTGTGTTGCGGCCAAGGTCACCTCGAGGTGGTCTGCACACCGACCACGGCGAATCGAAGTCGTCGAGCAGGGCATTTTTGACATGCTCAATCGTTATCGAACCGATAAAAGGTGAAAGTATGTCACGCACACGTGTGCCCCTGAACAAGGTGCATGGCGACTGAGCAATGCCGGTATCCCGCAGCTTTACTTGTGCAGCAGTACTGATCCAGTGGTTCGCATGAATCAGCAAGCCGTTTTCAGGGCTGATTTGGAATGTTTCATCGGGTGCACACTCAAAATTGATTGCGACACCCTTGGTATGGCTGATGGCCATGTTATTTGAACCACTCTTTGGTGTCGCATGCACCACATGCATGGCCAAAGCCAGATGTTCGCATTCAAGAGCTTTCCGTCTGATCATGGGCAGGGGTAAGCCAATGCGCTTGTAGTCACGGTCAGATTCAAGATTGTTGCCTGTGATTGCAATTCCAGCAGAATTAAAACCCGAGCGTGCGAGCATGCCGGCTTCAGTGAAAGTCAGGATGCTTGGGCCGTCGTCACAGAGGATGCGCAGTACCACGCCAGTTTCTGCACATTCTTCTTTCCAGTCCCAATTCTGTGCGTGAATCAGATGGCCGCTTGCGGTGGCACTGGGCATCACGGTCACGGCCGTGCAGCCATCGGTGGCTTCATTGCTAAGCAATTGGGCCCGTAACTCTGGCTTTACAGCCAGCTTCATCACTTCCGTGCGTGCGTTAAGAAGAAAAATGTCTTGGAACGTGGCACCAGAGCCTTCAGCAATGCCTTGAATTTCCTCAAGATAGGGGGCAAAAATACCTGCAGGTGTGCCGGCACTGCTAACGATGGGAATGTATTTTTCGATGATGGCTGAGAGAGTCTCTTGACTCAACCCCAACCGTTCTGCTTGGGCCTTGTAGTGCGCGATCGATTTGAAGATGCGCTGTTTGGCTTGGCGGCCGTAAGCCAGTCCGCGCATTCGTGGCGTACCTGAAATCTCAACCAGGGGGAAGGGCTCATAGCGCAGAGACGTCATGTTTGTACTTATATGGATGCCTCCCGAGTAGCAAGAAGAATTTGTGTCGTGCTGCGAAGAAGTCGGCTGCTTACTTATATCCGGCCTTGATTGCGTGGTTCGCCTGGTTGCCCAGACTCGCCCGCTGGCCCCGATGCATATCCGCTGACAAGCCCCTCATCTCCTAGAACGGACTTTTTATGTCCATCAAAACATTCAGGTTTAGCTCGCCCCGGTCTGACCTGTTTCACATCACTTCACTCTTTACTGCCTCACTACCCTACAAAGACTGACCATACCCCTTCAAAAGTTGGTTGATAAAAATATGACTCGCCGTTTGTCACACCGTTTGCGGCCTGACGCTCTTAAAGCCCCGTTGGTAACTCTGTTCTTTAGCCGTGACCGCCCAGATTGTTCTGGCCATCTTAGCCGCCTGCGCCACGATCACCACATTGACCGGTCTGCGCGTTTTGATTTGCTCCAGCCACGGGCCAGGCTCTTTGGCGTGTGCCAGCACGGATCTAGCTCCGTGAATCAGCAAGGTGCGCAGGTAGGTGTCACCCCGTTTGGAGATGCCCCCCAGGCGGACTTTGCCCCCAGTACCCGTTTGCTTGGGAACCAGTCCCAGCCAGGCACAGAATTCTCGACCTGATTTGAACGCGCTTGGCTCGCCCATGGTGGCTATTGCCGCTGTGGCCGTCAGCAGGCCCACGCCTGGGACCTGGGCAATACGCTGCATTTGTGGGTCTGCTTTGAGTTGCAGTCCGAGTCGCTTCTCGATCGCCAGCATGTCCTCGCTTATGGCCTTGATGCGGGCGACTTGTTCGCGCAAGCTATCCCGGACCATTTGTGGAAGTTGCGTTGATAAATCTTCGAGTGTCTGCTCGACATCTTGGAACAAGGCTTTGCGCCCCTTGGCAAAGGTGGCGCCGAATTCGTAGAGTAGGCCGCGCAGAGCATTGGTCTGCATGGTGCGCATTTTCATCATCAGCTCGCGTTGGCGGTGCAAAGTGAGCGTGGCTTGCTGGGCCGCAGTCTTGACGCCGACAAGCTTGACGCCCGGTTGCTGCACGGCCAGCCAGATAGCTCGGGCGTCGGTCGCATCGGTTTTGTTGCCGCTTACGAAGGGGCGAACGATTTTTGCGTGCAGTAGCCGTACGCTGTGGCCTTGGGCCGTGAGCTCGCGGGCCCAGTGGTGGGCGCCGCCACAGGCTTCGATGGCAATCAGGCACTGGGGCATGTTGACAAAGTGTTCGAGTACCTTGGCTCGTTTGATTTGAACGTTGACGATTTCACCCGTACCCATGTTCACCGTGTGCAGTTGAAACACGTGCTTGGCGATATCAAGCCCGATGACTTGTTTGCCGCCCATGGTGCCGATGATTTGTCCTGCGTTCATTCCTGTATTACGATTCATGACGGATCCTCTATGGTGTTAGTGAAGACCTTGGTCTATCACACCCTGGGCACTTTGATGCCGTATCCATCAGAGGATCCACCTCGATTGCTCAAGGACTCACTTCCTGATAGACGGCTGTTCGTGCTCTTGGCGCTCAACAGTCTCAATTCCTTGCCCGTGGGCAGGGAGGCATCCATAGCATCTCCTATTGCATTGAATGTATTGAAAGGTATTTTTTAAAGGGGGACGCTTTTTTTTAAAGGTTAAAGGGGACGCTGTTAAAGGGTAGCGTCCCCTTAAACCTTAAACCAAGGGTAGCGTCCCCTTAAACCCCCTTAAACCCTTAAAAAAAAGCGCCACCTTTAAATACTTTAAATAAGCAGCATCAAGCTGGCTGCCGTCGCCCTTTGACTGAAACTTCTTTCTTCAGGGTTGCAGAAGAATCTAGTTGAGATGGATCGGTCATTAATTGGGAGGCAGGCTTGCTTGCCAAGCCCCTTTCGAGCATTTGAGTTAATACCTCGGCAATTTGTGGACCTGTCCATTCGCCTTTGGGGTCATACCACTTGCGGCTCCAGTTGAGTGCGCCCATGGCTACAAAAATTGCGACCTTTGCATTGCAGGGAATGATGCTGCCATCTTCAATCCCTTCTTTGATGAAATCTCGCATTCCTTTCTCAAATGCATCACGGCGCTTTGTGATCGCTTTGACATGGGCTGGTTTCATCGCATTCTCTTCAAGCAGAACCACGTAGCTGCCTTCAGTGCCCAGCATCATTTCAAGGTACCCTTGTAGGGTTAACCTTAGTTTTTGAAGACCTGAGCCATCGGATAATTTGGCTGTTCGAAGACACTCTAACGCCAAATTCATAGCTGAATCGTGGCAGTAATAAAGAAGTTCTTCTTTGCTTGGAACGTAGGTGTAAAGAGCTGCCTTGGTGACACCTAGCTTCGTGGCTATTTCTGTCAGAGAAGTTCCATGGTAGCCCCGGTGGTTGAACGATGCAGAGGCCTCTCTGAGCAAGACTTCACGTTTTCTCTCAAATTGCTGATTTGCAGCGGGTACAACATTTTTCCATGTGGCCATGCTCGGGTCCTTTGTTATAAATCAGCCGCATTTTTTCAAGGGAATCCCTTGTCGCCAGCTTTATCCATGATCATAACGGGACTCCGGCGCAATGCATATGGGTAATTAAACTAACCCATCAGTTAGTTGGTTGACGCACCAGTCATTTTGTTGTTATTATTTGCTCGTATCGCAATTTGCTCTGAGTCGAAATAGGTCGGCAAGGCAGACATTGCAATTGGAGTGACTGTGAATTTGCTTTTTCTTCTATCGAGAGGTTGAGCAATGTTCGGTCGGTGTTTAAAAACCTAAAGGAGATAGCAAGATGAAATTAACCAAATTACTCACCCAATTGGCAGCAATTGGCTCGGCCAGTCTGATTTTTTCTATGGGGCAAGCCAACGCGGCTGATCCAATCAAGATAGGGTATACGGGCCCCTTGTCTGGCTCTCTTTCCTTGCTTGGACAGGCTGTTCGAGATGGCGTGGCAACTTATGTTGCGGTGGTCAATGACCAGGGTGGCGTCAACGGAAGAAAACTTGAATTCATTGCCGAAGATGACGCCTATGAACCGATGCGCACTTTGGCAGCTGCCAAAAAGCTCTCAGAGCAAGATAAGGTTTTGGCGCTTGTCGGTTCGGCTGGCACGGCTAACGTGACGGCACTCGTGGGCTATTCGTTGGAGCGGAAAATGCCCATCATTGCGCCTTATGCATTCTCCAATGCATTAACAACACCAGTGAAAAAATATGTTTTCACCACATTGCCAGAAGTTCGCCTTCAGGCCAATTTACTAGGTGACTACCTGCTCAATGAACTGAAGCATCGCAAGATCGCTGCAATCTACCAAAACGACGACTTTGGGCAAGACGCTGTTTCTGGACTTGACGATCGACTCAAGAAAAACAATGTGGTATTGACCAAGCTCCCGTTTGATCGTGGCACCACCAATTTCAGCGGTGTAGTTGCACAGGCTAAGCAATCGGGCGCAGAGGATGTGGTGTTTCTTGGCATCCCACGTGACGCTGCACTGATCATGAAAGAGGCCAATAAAATGGGTTGGAAGCCGCAGTTTAGTGGACACAACGCATTGGGTGATCCGCAGACCTTCATTCTGGCTGGGGCATCACTTGTAGAGGGTGCTATTGCTGTTGCCGTGATGGAGCCTTTAGATTCTAAAAGGCCACAGGTTGCTGAATTTTTGGCACATCAAAAGAAATTCATGCCGCAAACTACACCCACTACCTACAGCCTTCATGGGTACAACGCGGGCCGTTTATTTGTTGAAGCAGTCAAGAAAATCCAAGGCGAGCCAACAGGTGAGAAATTGGCTGCGGCTATGGAAAGCATCAAAGACTTCAACACTGGCCTGATGGGCCCGTTGAGCTTTTCTGCGGATATGCACGCTGGTAGTCAATCAGTCAGTTTCATGCGCGCTAAGGACAGCAAGTGGGCTATCGTGACAGAATGGCTGCAAGCTAAGTAAAGAATGGACAAAACGGCGTCTCTTGAAGCGGCGATAGCATGCATCAAAAATGGCATGCGCATTGGCCTTGGTGGGATGACGCTCTATCGACGTCCTGTGCTTGCCGCTATTGCGATAGCTGCAGCCGAGTTAAAGGATTTGGAAGTCGTCACTTTAACCGGCGGCATCGAAACTGATCTGTTGGTTGGGGCGGGGTGTGTTCGCACCCTGCGCAGTTGCTACACGGGTTTGGAGGTGGCGGGTTTTGCGCCACACTTTACTCGGTGTATTCAAAACGGCTCTCTGGAATTGATAGAGGAAACTGAATACACGCTCAGTTACGCTGTGCAAGCGGCCGCCATGCGTGTGCCATTCTTGCCCATGCTCGGAGTGATTGATCAAACTGACATTGCCAGTGTGCGCAAGGATTTGAAAAAATTTCCCTGCCCACTCACAGGCGCTGACTTGTATGCTGTGCCAGCTCTGAGTTTGGATGTGGCAATTATTCACACCAGCGCTGCCGATCAATTTGGAAATTGCAATTTTCAAGGTCAACTTGGCATTGATACATATCTGCCAATGGTCGCAGATCTAACGATCGTGACCACTGAACGAATAGTCAGCACAGATGAATTGATCGCAATGCCGGGGGCGGTCCAGATTCCTGGTTTGACTGTGACCCATGTGGTGAAAGCGCCAGGCGGAAGTTTGCCAACGTCATGCCTTCCTTCAGTTTCCTTGGACATGGAGGCCCTGCTTGATTATGCAGATGCTGCGCGAGATGAGAAGCTTTGGCGCGACTGGTTGTCAGATGCGAAACGCAGAGTTGTCTTATGAATAATACGGCTGACTTGAAAGAGGCGATAGACTCCATTGACCAAATGGTGGTGACCATGGTCAGCATGATTGAGGATGGTGATTTTCTTGCCGAAGGTATTGGGACTTTTTTGCCAACTTCAGCTTACATGTTGGCCAAGCATACGCACGCACCAAACTGCACAAGTTTATGCCCCAACGGCAATACTTTGATGCATGGCACACGCCAGTTGACACTGGGCTCTGATGAATTTTCAACAGTACCTGATGCCATGATGTGGCTTGACTATGTTCAAATAAATTTGGTATTCATGCCAACTATTTTCATAGGTGGGCGACCCCGTTGGACCGAATTCATGCGGCCTGCCCAAGTTGATCCTTGGGGCGCGACGAACAATGTTTGCATCGGCCCCTATGACCGTCCGCGCGTTCGATTGCCAGGATCTGCAGGCATACCTGATGCATCGACAGTGGCCCGCAATTTTTATTACTATGTTCCGCGCCATACCCAGGAGGTTTTTGTGGCTGAACTTGATTTTTGCAGTGGTGCAGGAAACAGTCGGGATGGCAGCCCTGCAAGCTCTCCAAAAATGATCACGGTCATTACCAATCTTTGCGTGATGGCCTCAGGTTCGAGAGGCCAGTTGATAGGCATCGCATTGCATCCTGGAGTCAGTAAAGCGCAAGTCGCAGCCAACACGGGTTTTGAAATTGAATGGATTGATTCGCCTGCAATCACAGCACCCCCTTCAGTCAAACAACTTCAGTTGCTCAATGAAGTCATAGACCCTTTGGGCTTACGGCACCTTGAATCTTTGGGTGGGGCTTCTCGCCGCAATAGGTTGCGTGAATTGTCTCGGATTTCTAAAAAGGTGCCAGCATGATCGCTGAACTCATCATTGGAGGCCTGGCCTCTGGAAGTCTTTATGCGTTGATCGCGATTGCCATTGTTCTGGTCTTGCAGGCAACCGACATACCTAATTTTGCTCAAGGCGAGATGTCGATGTTTTCGACTTTTGTGGCGTACACCATTCTCAATCGCTATGGACTCAGTTGGTGGGGCGTATTGCCTTTGACGCTTGTTTTGGCAGCCATTCAGGGCGTGATCGTTCAGCAAGTCGTGATCAGACCTTTGCTGGGCGCGCCCGTACTGAACGCTGTGATTGCAACACTGGGGCTGAACATAGCGCTGCACAGTTTGGCAGCCATGATTTGGGGTGCTCAAACACACGTGATGCAAAGCCCTTTAGCGGATGTTCCTAATTTCAAATTTTTTGGTGTCAATGTAGCGCCTGACAGTGCCTTGAGCATCGTGGTTTCGGTGGCAATGATATTGATATTCACACTGGTACTGAGGCACACTCGAGCTGGAATCGCATTGCGCGCAGCAAGTCAAAACCAAGCGGTTGCAAAGTTGATGGGCATTCCAATCAATCGCGCTTTCGCCATGGCATGGGCGATGGGCGCAGTAGCCGGTGCAGTGGCGGGTCTTTTGGTCGCGCCCATTGTTTTTCTGGATGTCAACATGATGAGTCCCTTGCTTATCAAGGGATTTGCAGGTGCAGTTTTAGGAGGCCTTGGCAGCCTTGGCAGTGTGTTTGTCGGTGGGTTAATGCTGGGCGTGATTGAAAATTTAATGAGTGCCTATATTTCTGCCAGCTTCAGTGAAGCCCTGTCTTTCTTACTCATCATTTTTGTCCTGATCGTTGCTCCTTCAGGGATCTTTGGTCGTGTCAAGACTAAGAAGGTGTAAATGATGACTCAAGCCTCACCTGCGACGCGTTTCCTCACCATTAAAAACAGCATGTTAGGGCTGCTCGGGATTTTTGCAATTGTTGCCTCTCAATTTGGGGGCGGGTACATGGTTTACCTGATCAATCTGGTTTGCATTTTCACGTTGGTTTCAATTGGTTTGAATTTATTGGTTGGATTTTCTGGACAAATTAGCCTTGGCCACGCAGGATTTTTTGCAATTGGTGCATATGCCAGCGGACTGCTCGGGAAAAACCTCGATATGCCGTTTTGGTTGTCGATTCCGTTGGGGTCTATGGTTGCAACGGCTATTGGTGCCTTGATCGCATTACCAGCGTTACGTTTGAAAAATCTTTACCTGGCCATTGCAACCTTGGGTTTTGGAATCGTCACTCAAAAACTCATATTTGAGTGGCGGGCTTTCACTGGGGGCGGTGGGGGGTTACAGGTGCCGTTGCCTAAATTTGCCGATTACGATTTGTCCGACGGCCGACACATGTTTTGGGCCATCTTGTTCTGCTTGGTCATTGGCGCTTGGATGGCGAACAAAGTCGCTCACGGACGAACGGGTCGTGCCTTGGCCATGCTTCGTGAAAGTGAAGTGGCTGCTGGGTGTTTGGGTATTCGAATATCGCACTACAAAGTCATTGCCTTTGCTTTGAGCGCTTTTTATGCAGCAATTGCTGGCGGTTTGTATGCCTATCTGGTTCGTTACATCAATCCAGAAAGTTTCAATACCAATATGTCCATCATGTTTCTGGCCATGATCGTGATCGGCGGTATGGGCAGCATCCCAGGCGCCCTGATGGGGGCGGCTTTTTACGTCATTGTTCCCGAATTACTTCGTGGATTCAAAGAGGCCCCTGGCTTGGTTTTTGGGCTGTCTTTGGTTGCAGTCATGGTTCTCATGCCTACCGGCTTAATTGGCATTTGGCGAAAATTTGAAGCGAAAAAGTCATGAAGCTGGATAATTTACAAGTTAAATCAGTCAGCGTCAGTTTTGGCGGAGTTCAGGCAGTTCGCAACGTCAGTTTCACTGTTGAACCCGGACGCATTGTTGGCTTGATTGGGCCTAACGGAGCTGGCAAGAGTAGCTTGCTGAATTGCATTTCAGGGTTGTCACGTCCGGATGCAGGCAGTGTCATGTTGGGCTCCAAAGAGTTAGTTGGATTGCGCCCTGATCAAATTGCCGAATGTGGACTGGGCAGAGTATTTCAACACCCTGAAGTCATTGGTGAATTGAGTGTTCTTGACAATTTGTTAGTCGCCTGTCATCGCAATCTTCAGTTTTCAGTTCTCTCGGAAATGTTGGGGTTGCCATCTGTAAGACAAGCAGAGATGAAGGCTCGGGAAGAGGTCGAAAAAGTGGCTCGGCTCGTGGGCTTGCATGAGAGTCTTCAAATGAACGCGGCCAGTTTGCCGTACGGCCATCGCAAGCTACTTGAACTTGGACGTGTCATTTTGCTGGGTTCAAAATTATTACTCTTAGATGAGCCTATTGCAGGCTTGAATGAGGCAGAAATAGAACAACTTGCGCAGTTGATTATGACTCTTCGTTCAAAGGGGAATTTGTCGGTGTTGCTTGTCGAGCACAACATGGGGCTGGTGCGTCAACTGTGCGATGAAGCTGTGGTGCTCGATGCTGGACAAGTCATTGCGCAAGGCACACCCGAACAGGTCTTAAACGATCCCAAAGTTTTATTGGCCTACTTGGGGGAGGTCGTTGAGAATGCTTGAAATCAATCAACTCTCAGTCGATTACGGCCCGATTCATGCCCTTGAAAATGTGTCTCTGCGAATCAAAAAAGGGCAAATGGTGGCATTGCTCGGTGCCAATGGCGCTGGAAAAAGTACTTTGTTGCGCTCCATCAGTGGATTGATCAAGCCACACACTGGCAGTATTATTTTTAAAGGGCAAGACCTCAAGACTGTCAAGGCACAAGCAATTGTCAGCTTGGGGATCGGGCATGTACCCGAAGGAAGAGGCATTTTTCCTGATCTTTCGGTGCGTGAAAATTTGATGGTAGGCGCCTATACGCGCAATGACCATTCTGAAATTGCTGCTGACTATCAGAAAATGCTCGAAATTTTCCCTGCATTGGAAAACAGACAGAAGCAAGAAGGCTCCAACCTCAGTGGAGGTGAGCAGCAAATGCTTTCGTTGGGAAGGGCGTTGATGTCAAGGCCTGAAATGCTGCTTGCAGATGAATTAAGTTTAGGTCTGGCCCCTGTCATAACCAAGCAAGTCTTTCAACATTTATTGCAACTGCGAAAGCAAGGAATGACTTTACTCGTGGTTGAGCAAAATGCGAATCTTGCGCTGAAGTGGGCGGATTACGTTTATGTATTGCAGCATGGAAAAATTGTTTTGGAAGGGGAGCCCTCTAATTTAGGAAGTGCCGCCGATTTGACGAAGGCCTATCTAGGCGCTTGACCCTGAAGATGGAAAGTAAATTGTCATGAACGTGTATCCACTTGAACAGCGAACAATCGGTATTATTTTGGCAGATAAAGTAGCTCGAATTCCTGACAAAATTTGTCTGTTGTGGGAGGATCAACGTTACACCTATGCCGATATTGACGCCATGACGAACCGGTATGCCAATGGGTTTCTTGAAAGTGGCGTTTGCAAGGGTGATCATGTCGCAGTGCTGATGTCAAATTGTCCGGAATTTTTCGGTGTGATATGGGGATTGGGAAAAATTGGTGCAGTCGCTGTGCCCATCAATACCGCAGCCAAGGGGGAAATGCTCAGGTACTTCATTGATCAGTCAGACAGTTCTTTTGTAGTGATAGACAGCGATTCATGCGAGAGAGTCAAGGCTGTCAGTGTCGATATCCCCAAGGTGCGGGCATATTTCTATCATTCTCAAAAACTCAAAAGTGGAATTGATTTCAAGATTCTCAATTCTAAAATAATTGATTTTGAAGTTCTTGAAAACGCGAATAATAGTCGACCATCTCTGGACTTGGTTGGCTACGATGACATTCACTTGATCATGTACACGTCGGGCACCACAGGGCCCTCTAAAGGTGTCATGAGTCCGCACTCTCAGGGGCATGCGGTGGGAATGTCTGTAGCGCAAAGTTACGGTTACAGGTCAAACGATGTTTTGTTCACCTGTTTGCCTCTGTTCCATGGGAACGCGCTTTGGTACACATGCTATGCCGCTTTATGGTCGGACGCCGCCATTGCACTGGTACCGCGTTTTTCTGCATCTAATTTTTGGGATGATATTCGGCGCATGGGGGCAACACAATTTAACTCTTTGGGTGCCATGACCAATATCATTTGGAAAATCCCACCAGGCCCGCAAGACCTTGATCACAAGTTGCGCCAGTGCATGACTGTTCCTGTGCCCAAGGAAATTTTTGCTGAAATGCAAGAGCGGTATCACTTAACACTGACGTCCGTTTACGCCATGACGGAAAACTTTGCGGTGACTCTTTTTACGCCAAATGATCCAGTGGAGAAAGTGGGTTCCGCTGGCAAGTCGCGCGGGCAAGCACTGATCAGAATTGTGGACGATGAACGCAAGCCTATTGGCGTGAATGAAGTCGGCGAAATTTGCATCCAGCCAACGAGTGAAGGTCTGATGATGAAGGGCTATTACAAAATGCCTGAAGCGACAGCGCGTGAATTTCAAGAAGGTTGGTTTTATACGGGTGATAGAGGTTATCTGGATGCAGATGGGTATTTGTTTTTCGTTGATCGGAAAAAAGAATCGATCCGACGCCGAGGTGAAAATATTTCAGCATACGAAGTTGAACTGATTATTTCAAGGCATCCCAGTATTCTGGAGGTTGCTGCGGTGCCCGTATCTTCCGAGTTAAGTGAAGACGATGTCATGGTGTACGTGGTTTTGAAAATTGGAGAAGCTCTCACGCATGCGGAAGTGGTTCACTTCGCAGCAGAAAATATGAGCTATTTCATGGTGCCGCGTTTTGTCGAATTCATTGACGAACTTCCTAAAACACCCAGCGAGAAACTGGAAAAATACAAACTGAAAAAGAGTGCGGAAGAGCGTCGTGAACAACTTTGGGATCGCGAGCGCGAGGGCATTCAGATCAAGCGGTAAAACCGCAGGGCCTGAATTTCATTTCAAAAGACTTTTCATCGCGAAGTGCTTCTGGATTGCGTGCAGTTTTAGCCAGGGGAAATTGAAGAAGCTTCAATTTCCAGAACTGTTTGCCCTGCACTGACAACATCACCCGGCTTGCACAGAATTTTTTGAACACGACCACTGCAGCCAGCATTGAGATTGAATATCAGTTTCATGGCCTCCATGACAGCAACTGTATCGCCAGATTCAACTTGTTGACCTTCAGTGACCTGGATGGCTGTGATAACACCCGGCATGACTGCTGTGACACTGTTTTCACCGATTTCGCCCGAACCGTCTGTTGCCACAAGTGACAAGGCATCAATGTTGTGAAGTACTTTGAAGCGCCAACGCATGCCGCCATGCCCAACTTGAATGCAGTCTTGTTCTGCTTCGATATTGACCCACCAATCAGTGGGGTGGCCGTGCTCTGGTGTCAATCTAACTTTGCTGGGTGAAACCCAATCATGAGATACGCGATAGTCCTGATCATCGATGGATACCAGCCAATGGGCTGAAGTTCGTTGGAGGCGAAGTTCTGCTTTGTTGGGACCTTCGGCGACTTGAACCACGGCCTTTGCGGTACGCCCTGCGCCAGCCATGGTTCGAAAGCCACTTGCCTGGTCCCAAGGATTTTGAGAATCATTGGAAATTGGCAATGCTAATTTGTAAATTGAAGCCACGATTCGTGCGCATGCGTGCAATGAGTGATTTGGTTTCCAGCCTTCCTCGCCAAACGCTTGACTCAAGAAACTGGTAGTGAGCCGGCCTGTTCGAAATAACGGGTGGTCGATGATCGCCGCTAGAAATGATTGGTTGGTCCCGATGCCTGTGACATGCAAAGCAGACAGACCTTCCAAGAGCCGATCTGCAGCCAAAGACCGGGTAGCGCCCGAACCAATCAGCTTGGCGACCATGGAATCATAGTAAGGCGTGATGCTTGTGCCAGTCGTTATGCCGCTGTCAACTCTGATCCCATTGAATTGAGGGGCTGTGTATTCGACGACAGTTCCAAGTTCAGGGCGGTAGCCCATGGAGGGGTTTTCACAATTGATGCGTGCCTCAATTGCCCAGCCTTGCACGTGGATGTCCTCTTGCACTAAGTCCAGAGGCAGGCCACTTGCAATTCTTATTTGCAGTTCTACAAGGTCAACACCAGTGACCAGTTCGGTCACCGGGTGTTCTACTTGAAGGCGTGTGTTCATTTCAAGAAAATAAGGCGAGTCGGAGCCTTCGTCGAGTACAAATTCAACTGTACCCAATGAGTCATAACCAATCTCCTTGCCCAGTTTGATCGCGAAATCAAGCAGGTGCGATCTAACGATCGCAGAAAGATTGGGGGCAGGGGCCTCTTCGATTACTTTTTGATAGTTTCGTTGAACGGAGCATTCACGCTCAAAAAAATGAATCAAATGATTGTGCTTGTCGCCGGCAATTTGAACTTCTAAATGCCGTGGCCGTGCAATTAATTTTTCAATCAAAATGCGATCATCGCCAAAAGATCGAAGGGCTTCTTGTTTAGCCAAGGTGAGTTGAGAGATAAATTCATTCTCATGCAAAACCTTTCGCATGCCTTTGCCACCACCACCCGCACTGGCTTTGATCAGTATGGGCCAACCAATGAGCTTGGCTTGCTCAAGCAGATGGGCTGCATCTTGCTTTTCTCCGTGATATCCTGGAACGCACATCACGCCCGCATTTTCTGCAATGCGTTTGGATTCAATCTTCGATCCCATTTTCTCAATCACATCAGCGCGTGGGCCAACCCAAACGATTCCATTTTGCTGACACAGCAAGGGCAAGACGGTTTTTTCTGACAGAAAACCATAGCCAGGGTGTATGGCTTTCGCGCCTGTACTCAATGCCGCATCCATGATCGCTTGCGCATTCAGATAGCTGAGTGTAACTTCAGCAGGGCCGATGCAAATGGCTGTGTCAGCCTCCCTGACATGCAAGGCGTTGGCATCTGCATCTGAATACACAGCGATGCTGCGAATCCCCAGTCTGCGACAGGTTCGGATAATTCGACATGCAATCTCACCTCGATTGGCGATCAGCATGGATTCAAAAATAGGGAGCAGGCTCATGCTTACATTCTAAAAACGGGGGATGGACCAGGTTTGGGAGCCTCTGCTGCAGCCAGGGCCAGGCACAGTCCTATGACGTTTCTGGTTTGATCAGGTTCAATGATGCCGTCGTCCCAGAGTCTTGCCGTGGCGTAGTAGGGGTCACTTTGCTCGGTGAACTGAGTTCGAGTTTGGCTTTCAATGCGTGCAATTTCTTGATCGTCAACCTGGCCTTTCATGCTGCTTCGTCGAAGGTCAGTCAGTACAGTGGTCGCGACATCTGCACTCATTGTGGCTATGCGTGAGTTTGGCCAGGAAAATAGAAAGCGGGGATCGAATCCGCGCCCGCACATACCGTAATTGCCCGCGCCGAAGGAGCCGCCAATGATCACTGTCAAACGCGGAACCCTAGCGGTTGCCATGGCATAAACCAGTTTGGCACTGTGGCGTGCGATTCCGCCACGCTCAGCTTCTGTTCCCACCATGAACCCCATGATATTTTGAAGAAATATAAGCGGGATATTGCGCTGGTTGCACAGTTCAATGAAATGAGCTCCCTTCACCGATGAATCAGAAAATAAAACACCGTTATTTGCCAATATCCCAACAGGGAATCCGCACCAATATGCAGTGCCGCAGACTAAGGTCGAACCAAATTCGGGTTTGAATTCTTGATAGTCAGAGTCGTCAACCAATCTGGCAATGACCTCTCGCACGTCATAGGGTTGTTTCAAATCTGGCGGAATAATGCCCTTTATTTCCCGCGCATCATAGCGAGGTGGTCTCGGAGCTTGAAGTTTTCCGTAGAGCTGTCGCGGCTGATTTATTTTGGCCACAATTTCCCGCACACGTTGCAGTGCTTGAGCTTCATTTTCTGCAATGTAGTCAGAAACACCTGATACGCGAACATGCATTTGTGCGCCACCCAGAGTCTCACCATCCACGACTTCATTGATGGCTGCTTTGACGATCTGCGGCCCGCCTAAGTGAATGCGCGCCTGTCCGCGAACCATGACGACCTCATCTGACAATGCGGGGATGTATGCGCCCCCGGCGGTGCATCCCCCGAAGACGGCGGAAATTTGAGGTATGCCATCGGCAGACATCCGACATTGCCTGAAAAAAGTATTGCCAAAATGATCTTTGTCGGGGAAGACACGGTCTTGTTCAGGCAGGTATGCGCCTCCGCAATCAACCAGGTAAATGACTGGAAGTCGGTGCTCATGCGCAATTTCTTGTGCGCGAACATGCTTCTTGACTGTTTCACTGAAAAAAGAGCCGCCTTTGACGGTTGCATCATTGGCAATGATCATGCAAGTCGTACCGCTTATCTGGCCTATGCCAGTGACGATGCCTGCTGAGGGAACTGCATTGTCATAAAGCCCCCAAGCGGCCAGCGGGGAGAGTTCTAAAAAAGGGGAGAGGGGGTCCAGCAAAATATCGATGCGATCGCGCGCCAACATTTTGCCTCGTTCGTGATGGCGGTCGGTGAATTTTTGCCCCCCACCCGCAAGTGCATGCGCATACCTTTGTCTAAGCTGGTCAATTAAGCTTTCATAGTGAACGAAATTGGATTGGAACGATGCACTGTCTTTGTTGACGCTTGAAACAATGGCGCTCATAGTGACTTAAGCAAGAACGTAGTGGAAATCCGTTACACGTCCTTCTGGCTGGTCAATGAATTTGACCTTGACTCGTCTGCCGGGTTGGAGTTGATTGGCCGCAGCTGGCACGTCGCTCAAGTCCATATTTTTCACGAAATTGAGCATCGCAGTACTGACGCCATCCAGCCGAACATACGCAATGGCATAGGGCGGTGGGGGGAGGTTATCGAACGCTGCAGTCACAATGGTAGAAGCTTCAATTGTTCCTTCAAGCCCAGCTTCGATCCACTCGTCACACGTGTTGAAACTGCGTTCGCAATATGCCCGTGGTGGCAGGTATGTCATGTTGGAAGCTGCGCAGTGAGTGGCAAGTATTTTTTTCTCTTTCAATCCATCAAAAAAATGCGCGCCAACTTCGCCTACAGGGTAGTTGTAGCGTACATGCCAGTCACTGTGAATGATGTGGTGTGCAGGAGTATTTGATTTTGACATACAGATGTGGAGTTGAAGTAAGGAAGGTCAAATAGAAGCGGTTTTTCTGCGTGGCTCATCACTGAGCATGGTGATGACGCCAAACTGTGTAGAGCCACCCGCAGCAGTGGCTAAAACATTGCGTGCATTCTTGACTTGCATATCACCAGCCCTGCCCATGATTTGACGAGCTGCATCAGCAACTCGAACGAGGCCCGTCACGCCAATGGGGTTGGTACACAAGGTGCCGCCAGACGGGTTGATGGCAATTTCTCCATCCATGTCAAAAGCTCCGTCGTCACTCAGGTGCTGCGCCGTTCCGCGCTTGCAAAAGCCTAAGGATTCCAATATGGGGAATTGGAACGTGCTGAATGGATCATACAGTTCAGTGGCTTGAATTTGCTTGATGGGGTTCGTGATGCCGGCCATCGAGTAGCATTTGTTTGCGGCAATCACCAGTTCAGCTTGATCTGCAAAGTCAGTTTCTGCAAACGGGCCCATGCGATCGCCCATGAATACCGTGTTGGATATACCACTGGTACCCGTGACGAAAGCTGGCTTTGAGCAGCGATCACGTGCCAGAGATTCTTTGGTGATGACAACCGCTGCAGCGCCAGCCGAGCGAGGACAAATGTCAAAGAGCTTGAAGGGCCACGAAATTCTTGCTGAATTGAGCACGTCTTCCACAGTGATATGCCCTTTGAGGTGGGCAGTTGGATTGTTGAGGGCATTTTTACGCGCGCGTACAACGACACGCGCAAACTGCTCCTCCGTAGTTCCGTATTTGTGCATGTACCTCTGCGCAGCCAGGGCAGTCATGGTCACAGTGTTCAGTGCAAAATCATGCTCGTAAAAATAGTCCCAAATTAAATTCAATACGAATTGTGCGTCGGGTGTCTCTGTGATTCGGTCCGCGCCAACCACTAAAACCGTGTCATATTGCCCAGATGAAACATGCGCACAAGCAGCTTGAAATGCAGATCCACCCGTTGCGCCACCCGTATGCACCCGCATGAATGGCTTTCCACGGGCCCACACATAGTCGACAGCCCACTTCTCGCAATCGTGAACACCCATGAATTCAGTGGGGGCCATAGAGAAAACGATGGCATCGACTTCTTCATGTGTGACACCTGCATCACGAAGTGCTAAAACCACAGCTTCTTGAGCTAACTCAGGGTATGTTTTGTCATCATAGCGAGAGCGAAATGCCGTTTGACCGGTTCCTATGACGGCAACGTTAATTCCAGTCATTGCTGCACTCCTTCGAAAACCATAAAACCGTGGGCTTGCTGTGCAAACCCCCAAGTACTGTGAGCCATTGCATATTTGGCACCTTGAACCTGATGGTTCCCCGCTCGACCACTGACCTGCCAAACGGCTTCGACAGAATTGAGCAGCCCAGTACAGAAGAAAGGATTTTGTGCCCAAGCGCCTCCGGATGGGTTGATGCTTGTGTTTGCGGGTGATCCCAAAGCCTGTGTGAATGCGATGTCATACCAAGCAGTTTGTGCCTCCAGTTCAACAACATCAATTTGTTCAATGGAGCTGATTTCCGAGCGTTTTAATACGTCTGCCAAGCAGTCACGAAACAGTCCCAAGCCAGCCAGACGTTGTGCGTCAAATTGGTACCGATCCACTGCCCAAGATGAACCTGCGATTCGAGCCAAGGGTTTGACTTGCGGATTGGCCTTGAGCCAGTCTCCTGAGGCCAAAACCATGGCAACGGCTCCGTCTGTCACGGGGGCTCGATGGCCGGCTCGCAGGGGGTGCGCAATGGGTTGGCTGCTTACAATATCGTCAAGGCTCATGGGTGCGGTGATGACTGCGCGAGTGTTTTTACGTGCATCTTCTAAGCGTGCCATCACACGCTGCGCGGCGGTTAGTTCATCAATCCCGTACTTTTGTGCATAAGCGTTTGCAAAAAGAGCATCTGAGATTGAAAAATTCAAGCCAATTGGCCGTGTGTAAAAAGGCTCTGCTCGCATCAGCGCAATATTTTCCATGGGGCCAATAGAGGTCTGATTCCAGCTGACTACCAAGCCAATGTCCAAGTCACCCGATGCAATGCGCATAGCGCCCAATTGAAGTCCACTCAAGCCTGAATCAGTCACGCGCATTTCATCTTTAAGGTAAGCGCCTGAAGGTACAGCCATGACCATGCTGGAAATGCTGCGCCCGTCAAGTTCATCGCAGGCTGCAAGGGTGACATGGTCAATTTCTTTTTGAGAAATTCCAGCGTCGTCCATGGCGCTGCGCGCAGTTTTGTAGCCGATTTCTTCTAGCCGCAGATTGTTTAAAGCTGTTGCAGCAGAATGCACTCCAACACCGATGATAAAGACGTTCATTTCATTCCCTCTACATTATTCAGAGAGTGGGATATTGCTTGAGTTTCCACTCTATTTGCCCTGTACTGAATGCGAAAAGACCCAGTGCTTCTAGAGCAAATGCGGTCGTTGGTGTCACGAAATTCACTTTGAGAAAATGCCACATGCTTTCCTATCTTTGTAACCAAGCCTTCGCAGTAAAGCGTCTCGTTTGCTGACATCAGGTCAACAAAATCTACATTCAAGTTGATAGTGGCGATGGACGTGACAGTTGGACTCACCATGGAGCACACAGCTACAGCTTGGGTGATGTCATGAAGGTAGGCAAGGATAGCCCCATTGACTGAATCGGTTTCAGCCGCCCCTCGGTGATGATCTTCAACTTTCAGCAGCACTTTGCTTTTGCCGTTACCTGCTTCTACAACTGTGGCGCCAGCCCATTTCAAATAAGGCTTTTGATTCCAAAATTGCAAGGTCCACTTGTTCATGCGACTGATTTTAATCTGAAAAATCCTTCTGGTCAATCATCTGACTAAGCGGTTAGTTTGGGGTCAGATGAAATCAAAATTTAGTGCAGGAATCATGGTTTTCCCGAGTGTTTTAAAACGTGTGGAAAGTATACTGACTGGTAGGTTAGTTTCAAAAACCGATGGTTTTTATGCTTGTTCAGCGGGTTTTTTGAAATTGTTACTTCAAGCTTGGAGTTGAATGTGAGCAAAATTTTGGAAAAGCCAACCTTGGTTGGCAAAGCGCTGAGTCTGTCTTGGATCGAACGGGGGATCTGTTTGATTACGCTGACGCGCCCCAAAGAGATGAATACGCTTTCTTTGGACTTCATATCTGAGTTCAACCAGGCGCTTGACTTGATTGAGCGTATCGGTACGCGTGCTTTGATTGTGACTGGGCAGGAGCGCGCTTTTTGCTGTGGTGCTCATTTGAGGTACTTCGCTGGTCCTGATGCGAAAATTTTCAATTCATTTGATGCGCGTGATCGCTATTTGGCTGACATAGCGGTTCTCTTCGACCGTTTGGAAGAAATGATGTTTCCCACCATTGCTGCAATCAATGGGTTTGCATTAGGTGGCGGATGTGAGTTGGCCTTGTCCTGTGACTTTCGCGTTTTGGCCGATCACGTCAAAATTGGTTTGCCTGAGACGCGATTAGGTGCCGTAGCTGGTGCGGGTGGCGTTCAAAAGCTGGCGCGTCATGTGGGGCGAGGCAAGGCATTGGATTGGATTCTGCGCGGGCTCCATATTGATGCGCAAACGGCAGATAAAAATGGGCTTTGCTCTGCCGTTGTTCCTGCCGAAAAATTATTGCAGACTGCCTTGGACCTGGCGCTTGAGATGCGCAAGCTGGGGCCTAGAGCGATAGCGCAATCCAAGCGCAGCGTTTATTTGAGTGAAGACGCCGACTTGCGAACTGCCCGTCGTTTTGGCATTGAGGCACTTTCGATGCTGGTGGGTGGCGATGAATGGAAAGAGGGCATGAAGGCCTTCATTGAGAAAACCCCACCTGCCTTTGACAAGTGGTGAATCAGTTAACTCATGATTGGAGAAGTAAATGAATTTTGATTTGACTGAAGATCAACTGCGCTTGCAGGAGTTGGTGGCTGATTTTGCAAAATCAGAGGTCGCGCCTGTTGCTGAAGAAATGGATCGCAAGGCTGAATTCCCAACCGAGCTCTTTCGAAAAGTTGGAAAAATTGGGATCACATCCATCCCGTTTGATCAAAAATACGGCGGCATGGGGCTGGGTACCATGGACATGGCTCTGGCGATTGAGCAGTTGGCAAAGGCTGATCAAACGCTGGCCGTGACGACCATGGTGAGTGTTGCTGCAGGTCTGATTTTGCAGCGATTTGGCTCAGAGGAACAAAAACTTCGCTATCTTCCGGGAATTATCAAAGGCGAATCTCTGGGGGCTTTGGCGGGAACCGAGCCTCAGGCGGGTTCGGATACAGCTTCCTTCACAACCCGTGCCATTTCAACTGCCAGTGGATGGTCAATCAAGGGTCAGAAGGCTTACATCACAAATGCTGGCACTGACATTTCCTCCTTTGCTCTGACATTGGCGCTTACCTCTGCGCCAGATGCAGACCGCAAGTCCTTTTCACTGTTCTTAGTGCCCAAGGGGGCGAAAGGCTATTCACAGGGCGAGCCATACAGCAAGTTGGGCTGGCGTTCAGGGGATACACGCCCCTTGTATTTTGATGATTGTGAATTGGGAAATGATGCGTTGATGGGCAAGGAGGGGGATGGCCGGCATTTATTGCACAAAGGATACCAGCAGGCGCGTGTTTTTTTAGCAGCCTGCTCAGTCGGGTTGGCTTCTGCAGCCTTGGAGCATTCGATCACTTACGCCAAGGAACGCAAGGCTTTTGGCGGAACAATTGGCAGCCTTCAGCTGATTCAAGAGCAAATTGCTCAGATGGCTGTCAAAGTAGATGCCGCACGTTTGCTGACATACAGAGCAGCATGGTTGGGTGACCAAGGCAGAGTCACCATGAAAGAGTTGTCTATGGCCAAGTACTACGCCTGTGAAATTGGAAACGAAGTGGCAAGTCAGGCGGTACAGGTGCACGGTGGTTGGGGTTACATGGATGACTGCCCAGTATCTCGGTATTACCGCGACAACCGAATTTGCACCATTGGTGATGGCAGCAGCCAGATTCAGATGCTTTTGATAGCACGAGATTTGGGTCTGGATGTTCGTTTCTAATCCATGAAATAAAGTCAAGTCAAAAATATATGACGACTATGGGCAGGTCTGATTCAGCAGATGATCGTTTGACAAGTCTGTTGGCACGTCACTGGACCAGGGTGGGGGACATTCGCATTCGTTTGGAAGAGGCTGGATTTTCTTCTGGCCATTGGCCCACCTGGGATGAATTGCAGAAGGTTAAAGTCAGATCCAAGTCCTCTTTGATGAACGGGCATGATTCGATTATTCCAGACAACCTGTCAGCAAGTGCCTGGTTTACTTCGCCTGGTGGCTTGATTGAGCCCCTGGTGACTGCTGCAGTCGATCGCTTGGCTGAGCAGTTAATGCAGGCAGGATTTTTACCGTCAGACAAGGTGTTGAACGGATTTTCATACCATTTCACGCCAGCCGGACTGTTGTTTCACCATGCACTGATCAAAATTGGTGCGCAAGTCTTGCCCATTGGTCCTCAGCAAACGCAGCAAGCTGCGGATTTTGCTTCGCGGGCAGGCGCTACGGCTTTTGTGGGCATTGCAACGCATCTTCGATTGGTCATGGAGCAAATGGATGCTTTGCCCAAGGAATTGAAGCGTCCAACTATTCGACTGGCACTGGCTGGTGCGGAACCATTTGCACAGGGTATTCGACAGGAAATGTTGCAGCGCTGGGGGATCCAATGTCTTGACTTTTACGGAACAGCAGAGTCTGGCATTGTTGCTATGGGTTGTGATCAGCAACTCGGTCTGCATTTGCATCATGATGTCATGCATGAAGTGTTAGATCCCAATACTGGGGAGCGCAATCCAGATGGAATGACGGGTGAGTTTGTCATGACGCTCGAAGCCCAAGAGTTGCCTTTGCTCAGATTTGGAACAGGCGATTTGGTCCATCTAGAGCATGGGAGGTGTTCATGTGGTCAAACATCCCCCCGATTGCATGTACTTGGGCGAGTAGATGATAGCGCCAGGGTCAAAGGCATGTTGTTGCACGCGAATCAATTGAAAGAATTTGCCAAACGGCTGACAGATCTGGCTGCGTGCAATTTGACTGTGACTCGCACAGATTCCAAAGATAAGATTTCTGTTCGGTGGAGGGGGCAGACAGGGTGCGCGCCCATATCAGAGCAGCGGTTGGCTACAGCGTTCAAAGAGGCATGCCTATTGCGAGCAGATGAGTGGATCCAGGACGAGTCATTGGAGAATGCTTGTTTTGTATTGTCCGATGCAAGACAGCACACGCAGGACGAGATCAATCACCTCGTTCAAATTTCTAAAGTAACCAATCAAGTGGGGCACACATGACTGAGCCTGTACTTGAGGCACGCAATTTATCTCTTTCCTTTGGCGCAATCAAGGCCTTGGATGATGTGAATTTCAGTCTGTACGGGAACGAGTTACTTTCAATCATCGGGCCCAATGGCGCAGGTAAATCAAGCCTGCTCAATTGCTTGTGTGGTTTTTATCAACCCCATCAGGGCAGTGTGCGTTTCATGGGTGAAGATGTGACGCACTTACCCCCACACCGTTACGCTGCATTGGGTCTTGCTCGTACGTTCCAAGGCATCCAGACATACCAGAGCATGACAGTTCGAGAAAATATTTTGTGCGGATTTCACGCGCACATGACATCTGGTTTATTCGCAAGTTTTTTTTACTGGGGACAAGTTCAGCGTGAGGAAACCGCATTCACGTTGGAAGCAGAAAGCATCATTGAATTTTTAGAGCTGGAGGATATTCGCCATGCTCGCGTTGCGGAACTGCCGTATGGGGTTCGAAAGCGTGTTGACTTGGGCCGTGCTTTGGCGATGCGGCCCAAGGTGCTGATTTTGGATGAGCCCATGGCGGGCATGAACATTGAAGAGAAATCTGACCTTGCCAGATACATTCTTGATATCAAAGATGGGCGGCAAATCTCAGTCATTCTGGTTGAACATGACATGGACGTGGTCATGGACATTTCGGATCGTATCGTTGTCATGGAGTGGGGTACCACCATTGCGCAAGGTGCGCCAGAGGCTGTTCGTACAAATCCGCGAGTGATCAGTGCCTACCTGGGGCTTGAAGAATGAGTCAAAGTCACTCAGCCGCCGAGATTCTGGGACAGCACGGAACTGATCCTCGCATGGGGCGCCATCAAACGCTGCCCCGTCTATTGCTTGAGCAAGCCAGCAAATTGGGAGATGCCCCTTTTGTGCGAATGAAGCGATTCGGTATTTGGCAAAGCATGAGTTGGCAATCGTTCAGTCAAGATGTTTTGTCTTTGGCTCACGCGCTTCGAGCACGAGGACTTCAAAAAGGCGATGTGGTTGGGGTCATCAGCGAAAATCTTCCTGAGTCTTACCTCATTGAATATGCTGCACAGGCGGTTGGTGCAAGTGTGACTTGTCTTTACCCAGATGCCTCCAGTGATGAATTGATGTACATCTTGAATCACTGCAAGGCCAAAATTTTATTTGCACAAGATCAAGAGCAGGTCGACAAGACGCTTTCAATCAGCCTGCCTGCAGAACAACTTCAGACCATTGTTTTTTTAGAAGGTCGTGGGCTTTGGAATTATCAAGATGAGCGTTTGTTGGAGTTTCATCTTTTGCTTGCAGAGGGCCATCATCCATCAGAGCAAGATCAAAAAATTCTGACTGAAATAATTCAATCTGCCAAGGACACTGATACAGCCGCACTGTGTTACACGTCTGGCACAACGGGGCGTCCCAAGGGAGTTGTTCTCACTCACAGGTACTTGCTTGACAGTGCTTACCGATTGGTTGCCAGTTTTGAAATCCCTCCCCATATTGATTACTTGAGTTACATATCGCCGGCTTGGGCCGCGGAGCAGATCACAGGCTTGGCACTTGCGTTATTGGCGCCTGCTGTCGTTCATTTCAGCGAGAAGGCTTCAACTGTTCAGTCTGATTTGCGTGAACTGGGCCCTCAATTTTTGTTGTTCACACCTAGGCAATGGGAGATGATGTCTGCGGAGGTGGCGGCTGCCATGCTGGATGCAGGTCCATGGCGACGTCGGCTGGTCGATTGGGCTTTTCGTGCTGGCGCCCAGGGTGGCTGGCAGTCTTGGCTAGCAGAAATACTTGTTCTGCGTGCCGTACGCGATAACTTAGGACTCAAGCGCGCAATCATTTCCTTGTCAGCGGGTTCGGGAATGTCTGCAGAAGTATTTCATCGATTCCATGCAATGGGTGTTCCGCTGCGCAACTTGTATGGGTCGACCGAGTACGGTTTGGTATCGGCACATTGGGGTGGAGCCTTTGATCCTAAAACTCTGGGGCGATTGCTGATGGTGGACCCCAGTGTGGGTGAGCCCTTGCGTGCACGCTTGAGTCAAGACAATGAATTGCAACTGCATGGGGCGAGCGGCTTTGGTGGATACTATTTAGATGAGGCTTCTACCGCGCAAACTTTCCATGAAAATGGATTTTTCAAAACAGGCGACGCGATTCTGCTGAATGAGGCATCAGAGTTCATTTTCATGGACCGAATTAAAGACTTGCGAAAACTTCAAAATGGGAAATCGTTTCCTCCTCAATTCATTGAGAATCAGTTGAGGTCATCGCAGTACATTCGCGATGCCATTGCCATCGGTGACGAAACCCGAGAGTTTGTCACTGTGTTGATCAACATTGATTCACATCTGGTGGGTCGATATGCCGAGCGAATTGGGCTTGCATGGAGCACATTTGCAGATTTGAGTCAGATGTCGCAAGTCCATGAATTAATTTCAAAAACTTTGATCCAAATTAATTCCGTCATGGAGTTGCATGCGCAAGCGGTGAGGTTCGCCTTGTTTCCAAAGGAACTCGATGCCGATGATTCTGAGTTAACACGTTCTCGAAAATTACGACGCGAAGTCATTGAACTGCGCTATGCGCCATTGATTGGTGCCATGTACAGTGGCGAGGACTTTTGCCCACTGGACGTGACTGTGAAATACCAAGATGGTACGGAAGCGCACGTTCGACAGGACGTTCGCATTACCAGTGTTAGGAGCTGATATGGAAGTCCTGCAAACGCTCATCAATGGTACGCTGACAGGGGCAGTTTATGGTGTGGTGGCCTTGTCTTTTGTGGTGATTTACAGGGCATCCAAAATTGTCAATTTGGCACAAGGCCAAGTGATCATGGTGAGCGCATTTTTCGTATGGTTTTTTGTGCAAAAAATGGAGTTTCCTCTTTGGGCAGGGTTGCCCTTGTCCCTCGTGGCCAGCGTCTGCATGGGGGCCGTCATTGAAAGACTCGTGTTCCGACGGCTCATTGGGCAACCAGTTTTCAGCGTGGTGATGGCCAGCATTGGACTTCTAATTTTGCTTCAAGGCGCTGTGCAACTTGTTTTTGGAGCACAAACCAGGCCGTTCCCCCAAGTACTGCCCGATGGGGCTTGGAAAATTGGTGACATATTGCTCAACAAGTCACTTCTGATCGGGGCGCTACTGACATTCCTTTTAACCGAATTGCTGAATTTATTTTTCACTCACACTTCTGCCGGATTGAGACTCGCTGCAGTTGCAGAGGATCATGTGACAGCCATGTCTTTGGGCATTTCGGTTCGGAATGCAACCGCGATTGCATGGATGATGGGTGTGACCTTGTCCTTGATCGCTGCCATCATATTGTTGTCAGGCAAGGTCTTGGGTTTGCAGGCCGCTGAGATTGGTCTGCGGGCATTGCCGGTTGCTTTATTGGGTGGTCTGGAGAGCGTGCGTGGTGCAAGTTTGGCTGGTATTTTGATCGGCATTGGGGAGGCACTTGCCTCGCGCTATATTGATCCGCATACTGCTGGTGCAGCATCCATGGTATTTCCCTACCTGCTGATGGTTTTTCTTTTGCTCTTTCGCCCTCAAGGTTTTTTTGGATGGAAAAGGATTGAGAGATTATGAGCATGCTGCCCTCAGGTGTTTTCTTCCAATCCTATGCGGCAGAGCAAGGTCTGCTGCGAACCTGGCCTCAGCGATTGGGCCTGGCTGCTTCTTTGTTGCTGCTGGCATCTATGGGTTGGCTGATGAATGATTACTGGCTAGGCATTCTCACATTGGGGGGAATCACCTTGGTCGCCGTGCTGGGCTTGCACATCACCATTGGCATGGCAGGTTTGCTGAATTTAGGCCAATCTGCATTTGTGGGTATAGGTGCATTTGTCGCAGCGAGTATGGCCTCCAATGGATGGAGCATCTGGGTCACACTGCCTTGTTCAGGTTTGGCTGCTGGGGTCGTTAGTATTTTGTTTGGATTGCCCGCGGTGCGAATCAAAGGGTTTTATCTGGCTTTAACGACCATAGCAGCGCAAATCATATTTCCAATTGTGATGATTCGGCTGCCTGACGGGTGGTTTGGTGGTTCTGCCGGTATGTCTGTAGAGCCCCCTGTCATTTTGGGATGGGTGATCAACACACCCAGATCGTATTTCTTGCTGGTGCTGAGCGTGGCGGCGGTTGCATTTTTGGCGGCTACCAATCTGGGTCGCAGCAGAACGGGACGAGCATTTCGTGCAATTCACGACAATGACATTGCAAGTTCCGTGGTCGGTGTGAATTTGGCCAAAGTCAAAATACAAGCTTTTTTTGCGGGCGCTTTGTTTGCGGGATTCAGTGGTGCTTTGTATGCTTATTTTGTTCGCTATGTTTCCACGGATCAATTCACGCTGTGGCTTTCAGTTTGGTATGTTGGCATGCTCATTGTGGGCGGCATGCACAGCCCATTTGGCGCAATGTTGGGTGTTGCTGTGATCACGCTTTTGCAGGAAGGCGTGCATTTATTGGGAACGAAAGTGTTGTCAAGCTTCACCGGCATGAGTGGCGGAACAGTTTTTTCGCTGACCAACGTCGTATTGGGGGGTGTCATCATTTTGATGCTGCTGTTTGAGCCCTTAGGGCTAGCGCATCGGTGGTCTATTCTGAAGTCAAGCTACCGAATTTGGCCATATCCGCGGGGATAAATTTTATTGTAAGTTGAAGTTCCACATCTATTAACTAAAAGGAGACATGAAATGAAAATAAACGTTTGGAAATCTACGCGCCGTGCTTTTTTGGCGGCTTCCTGTGCAACGCTGTCTTTGATGGCACAAGCTCAGCAAACCTATACAGTCTCGGTTTCGCTGGATTACACAGGCCCCTTTGCCAATGTGATGGACAGTTGGTGGGCTGGTCAGCAATCCGTATTTGATTGGTGGAATGACACCAAGGGGAAGGCCATTGGGGTCAAACTTGATATCAAGACGCACGATATGCGTTATGACGCAAGCGTTGTTGCCCGGACTTGGCCGCAAATTCTTTCGTCAGATAAACCCATTGTTTTTTTGGGTATGGGGTCGCCTGATTTGGTCAGTCTGATGAAGCGTTTGCCGGTGGACAAGGTGCCCATGATCATGGGAACAGCCATGATCGCGCCGCTGTGGACATCGGATGGATGGCACTTTTCCTACAGGCCCACTTATTCGCATGAGTTTGCAGGATTGTTTGCATATATGCAAGCGCGCTTACCGGAAAAGCGTGCATTGCGCATTGGTACTGTCAGTACGCAGGGCCTGGCCGGATATGTCGATCAGGTCAATGGGGTTGTGGCGCTGGCAAAAGCCTATCCCGATCGATTTAACGTGGTGAGTTCTCAATGGGTGGATAACCAGCCCATTACCGTGACCAGCCAAATTCAAGAGATGGCTAAATTCAAACCTGATTTGATCTTGGTCGGCACCAACACGGCCCAGGTCGTTGCTACATCCAAAGCGTTGAAGGAATTGGGTCTTAAAACGCCCATCGTGACATCGTCACACAATGGGTTAACAGAAGCCGCAAAAGCGATTCCCATGGCAGATTTAGAGGGAAGTTACTCGGTTTTTGCTTTCGCGCCTTACAACGATCCAGCTGTCAAGGTTGCTGATATTTTTGCCAAATACAATAAAGTTAAAGGTGGAACTTGGGGTATCACTGCGGCGCAGACTGCGGGCCAAGCTTTGTTGGCTGTGGCTGCAGTTGAAAAAGCAGTTGCCAAAGTGGGTGCTGGCAATTTGAGTGGTCAAGCTATTTATGACGCTTTGTTAGCTGGGCCGTATTCAGCTGAGTCGTTTCAAGGCCTGATGCCGAGCTTGCAGTTGCGAAAAGATGCGCCTTTCCCAACGGACAATTTGGCAGTCAAAGCCATGACGGTCAAAGGCGGAAAACTTGAAGCCGTCTCAGCCGATTGGATGCCTGTGCCTGCATTGGCCAAATGGTAAACAGCGCAATCAACTGAGTCGATCATGCAGCCGCAAACAATTGCACCGAGTAGCCCAGCCGAAGTGAGTGCGCCAGCACTGGTGTTGAAAAATGTAGATGTGGTGTTTGATGGTGTGATTCAGGTTCTCAGAAGCCTTAGCCTCGAGGTTCCAAGTGGGCAGGTAGTTGCCTTGATGGGGGGTAATGGCGCTGGCAAAACGACCACCCTCAAGGCCATTTCAAGTTTGCTGGGGGCTGAGAGGGGCAAAGTGGTCGGTGGGCAAATATGGGTCCATGGGGAAGACCGTACCAACGCTGACCCTGTGCGCATAGTCTGTGAAGGCACTGTGCAGGTGATGGAAGGACGGCGAGTCCTGCAGCATTTGACAGTCGAGCAAAACTTGCGCGTAGGTGCACATTTCAGGAAAGACGCTGACGTCATTTTGGAAGACATGGAAAGCGTCTACGGCTACTTTCCCGCACTTAAAAAGTTGACCAAACGAACTGCAGGTTTTCTCTCCGGTGGGGAAATGCAAATGCTTTTGGTTGGAAGGGCTTTGATGGCTCGGCCCAAATTGATGCTATTTGACGAGCCTTCCATGGGGCTGGCACCACGAATTGTTCAAGAGCTCTTTGAGCGAATTGAGCAAGTCACAGCAGAGAAAAAGATGTCAGTTTTGATTGTTGAACAAAACGTTCGAGCCGCACTTCGAATTGCACAGTATGGGTATGTGATGGAAAACGGCCGCATCATGCTTCATGGCACAAGCCAAGAGTTGCAAAACAACGAAGATATCCGTGAGTTTTATCTTGGATTAGGGGCTTCTCAAAACACCCAAAGCTACAGAGATGTCAAGCACTACAGAAGAAGGAAAAGGTGGCTTGGATGAAGTCCAGATTGCATAGCTTTTTGGAGGGCATCAAAATAGTCGATGTTTCTCGCTACTTGCCAGGGCCGTTAGCGTCATTGTTGTTGAATGACATGGGTGCGCAAGTGATCAAGGTGGAACCTCCAGGTGGTGATGGGCTTAAGGAGGTCGGACCTCATTTTGAAGATGGCAGGCCAGCTTGGCATGCGTCAGTCAACGCAGGGAAGAAGCTCTTGACAGTTGACTTCAGATCAGAGAGTGACAAACGTGCCTTGCTTGATTTGATTGCAACTGCCGATGTGCTTATCGAATCATTTCGACCTGGGGTGATGGCATCCATGGGGTTTGATCTTCAAGCATTGAGAGAAAAATACCCAGCTTTGATTGTCGTGTCTTTGTCAGGCTATGGGCAAGGTGGGCCGCTGGAGCAGGCCGCAGGCCATGACAACAACTATCTCTCGACAGCGGGGTTTTGGGCTGGTGTTGGATCCTCCAAGATGCTGCCTTCGCTGATTTTCCCGCCATTGGCAGATTGCCTTGGTTCCTTGTTCGCAATGTCTGCGATATTGGGCGCCATTCATGCGCGACATAAAGATGGACAAGGATGCTACATCGACATTGCTTTGGCAGATGTTGTCTCGCCATTGATGTCATTTGATTTGGCTGGATTGGGCTGCTCAGCAAGCATGCCCTTGCGATCTGAAGGCTTGTTGTCTGGGGGGTGGGCTTGCTACAAAATTTATCAAACCGCAGATGACCGTGAAGTTGCACTGGGTGCTGTGGAGCCGAAATTTTGGGCGACATTTTGCGCTGCAGCTGGCCGGCTTGACTGGACAGATCGCCAAGCGGAAGCTTTGCCACAGGTGGCGTTGCAAAATGAGGTAACCGCTTTTTTTCGAAACTATTCACTGCAAGAAATTTTGAGTCGTTTTGAAAATGTTGACTGTTGCCTAACTGCTGTTTTACATATTCAAGAATCAGTTCAAAGTGACTATGCGCGTGAACGCGGCATTGTGAAAAAGGCGCAGGGTCATCCTGGTTACGAGGCCTTGTTTCCTGCCTTGATCAACGGCGTGCCTCCGCAAGGACGCCGACCGTTGAGTCAATTGGATGGTCCGTAGCAAATAGGCGCAAGGTGTGTGGCAGATCAAGTGGGTCACTTGTCTTTAGAGTAAAGCAACTTGACAGAAGCAGGGGTACTGCATAGGATGAGTTTGCAGGTCGATGTTGAAAAATGTTTGAAAAAATCAACCGAATCAAGGGGTGTCATGACGAGTGAAAATTCTTCTTTGAAGGAAGTAACTCTGGAAGATAAGTATCAAGTTTTGCAAGGAACTTTATACCTGACGGGTATCCAGGCACTGGTCAAATTACCGCTTGTGCAGCGCAAACTTGACCGCGAGGCTGGGCTCAACACTGCAGGCTTTATATCAGGTTACAGAGGATCGCCCTTGGGGTCCTACGATCAGCAATTATGGAAAGCCAAAAAATTTCTGGATGAAGCCGGTATCCGATTCGTGCCTGGCGTCAATGAAGAATTGGCTGCCACAGCGATATGGGGGACACAGCAACTTGCATTCGAACCTGGATCTGAGCTGGATGGTGTCTTCGGTATTTGGTATGGAAAGAGCCCAGGCGTCGATCGCTGCATGGATGCCTTGCGCCATGGCAATACAGCCGGCAGCAGCCCCCATGGTGGTGTGCTCGTATTGGCGGGCGATGACCACCCTGGACGTTCAGCTTCTGTTCCTAACCAAAGCGAACTCGACTTGATTTCAGCGGCTATTCCAGTTCTCAATCCGGCTTGCATTGAAGATTACATTCGCTTAGGCCTTCATGGAATTGCGATGAGTCGTTTTTCAGGATGCTGGTCAGGCATGATCGTTTTGGCTGAGACAGTGGACGGCGCTGCTTCAATTGAATTTGATATGGAGTCGATGCGTCCGGTGATTCCTGAGAGTCAAGGTCAAGACCGGCATATTCGATGGCCCGACCCGCATACCCAAGCTGAAGTTCGCTTGCATGAAGAAAAGTTACCAGCAGTGCTGGCGTATGCACGTGCCAATCAGCTCAATAAGACCATCTTCGGTCACGAAAATGCAAAGTTTGGAATTCTCACCACAGGCAAGGCTTATCTGGATGTCCTACAGGCCTTCACGGAACTTGGCTTGAATCAAAACGAAGCAGAGAAGCTTGGCGTGCGGCTCATGAAGGCAGACCTGATCTGGCCACTCGAGCCTACCAGTGCACGAAATTTTTCTTCAGGCTTAGAGGAAATTTTAGTCATCGAAGAGAAGCGGCCAACACTGGAGCCACAGCTCAAAGATCTTTTGTTCAACGACCCTGTACGGCCGCGCATTTTGGGGAAAACGGATGGCCCCTCGATTTGGGAAATTCAAAATAACAAATTGTTGCTGCCGGTTAAGGGGGAGTTGTCGCCCGCACTCATAGCGAAAATTATTGCCAGTCGCCTCTTGAGATTTGAGATGCCTGACGCAGCACGCGCAAAAATCGAAGTGGCGATTGAACGAATTGATCTGGTAGAAAAACAGCGAAGTAGGCCGCGCATGATGGGCATTGCCACCAATGCCTCGGCCATACTCACCCAGGGCGGTCGGACGCCCTCTTATTGCTCTGGTTGCCCACACAATACCAGTACAAAAGTACCGCCAGGAAGTCGGGCTATGGCGGGTATTGGTTGTCATTTCATGGCGCAATGGATATACCCAGAAAGCACTGCGCCATTCACACAAATGGGCAGTGAAGGCTCGGCTTGGGTTGGGCAAGCTGCCTTTACCAGTACCGCGCACATGTTCGTTAACTTGGGGGATGGCACTTTTTATCATTCAGGGGTGCTTGCGATTCGGCAAGCAATATCAGCCAAGGTCAACGTCACCTACAAGATTCTGTACAACGATGCAGTAGCCATGACCGGTGGGCAGCCGGTTGATGGAACTCTCTCAGTTCCCAGCATGGCGGCGGTTTTATTGGCGGAAGGTGTGAAAAAGGTGATCGTTGTCAGCGATGAGTCTGACAAATACACTGGCCTTCTGGCATTGCCAGCGGGGGTGGCGGCCTTTGATCGCAGTCATTTGAATTCAATTCAGCGTGAAGTTCGCGAGATCGCTGGCTGCACTGCCATTATTTATGATCAAACATGCGCAGCGGAAAAGCGCCGTCGTCGAAAAATCAAGACGCTGGCAGATCCTGCCAAACGGGTGGTCATTAATTCAGAAGTCTGTGAAGGTTGTGGGGACTGCAATAAAACTTCTAATTGTTTGTCAATTGTTCCGTTGGAGACTGAACTGGGGCGCAAGCGAGCCATCGATCAGTCATCGTGCAATAAGGATTTTCAGTGCCTTGAAGGTTTTTGTCCAAGTTTTGTCAGTGTCCAGGGAGGGGGGCAACGCAAATCACAACTTCAGGATGTGCCTCCATCGCTCATGCCCAGTGAGCCAGAATTGCCTCAAATTGATTTGAAACCCTTTGAAATTTTGATTGCGGGCGTAGGAGGCAGCGGTGTTGTAACCGTTGGGGCTATCGTTGGGATGGCCGCTCATCTGCAAGGCATGGCGGTGACAGTGTTAGACATGACAGGATTGGCCCAAAAAGGCGGCGCTGTCTTCTCGCATATTCGACTGGCTGAGCGCGGTCAGGCGCTGCATGCCTCACGCTTGCAAGATGCAGATCTTGTGCTGGGCTGCGACATCGGTGCAACTGTTGAGTCTGTGGCATTGGCGACAATGCGCAAGTCTGCCACACGTGCCATCGTTACAAGTGCTGAAGCACAAACTGGAAGTTTTGCAACCGATCCAGACCTCAAACCTATTGCGCCGGCAGCTATTTCAGAGTTGCAAAAAAGAATTGAGCCGCAGAACTTGCAAATCATAGATGCACACAGAACTGCGCTTGCATTGCTTGGAGACACCATCCAGACAAATATATTACTGCTTGGTTACGCTTGGCAACGCGGCTGTTTGCCCATTTCTATGGCGGCTCTAATGAAAGCCATAGAACTCAATGGTGTTGCTGTGCATGCAGCAAAGCAGGCCTTTCATTGGGGGCGAGTGATGGCGGCAAACCCTGAAATGATCAGTGCGCGAATCGGCTCCGCAGGTGGTGTGGTGCTCTTGGGTTTGGATGAAATCATCGAACATCGCGCAAATTTATTGAAAGGATATCAGGACGCTGCCTTGTCTGATCGATATCGCAAGCGGGTTGAAAGTTTTCGCAATGTTGAGGCAACTCTTCTGCCAGGAAGTGATATTTTAACGGTTGCCGTAGCGAAATATTACTACAAAGTTTTAGCCATCAAAGACGAATATGAGGTGGCACGCCTGTTGTCGGCGCCCTCATTTTTAGAAGGCATCAACCGTAATTTCGAAGGGGATTTCAAAGTCCACTTTCATCTTGCACCGCCTGCATTTGCCTCGCGAGACCCTGTGACCGGAATTTTGAAAAAAAGAACTTTTGGACCTTGGCTGGGCCATTTTCTGAAGCTGGCTGCACACGGCAGAAAAATTCGCAATACCTTTCTTGACCCATTCCGCCGAACTCCAGAGCGTTTGGCAGAGCTGGAGTGGGTTCAAGCGTATGAGGAAATCATTGATTTGGTTCAAGGTCACTTGAATACTCGGAATATTGAAGTATGTCGAGAGTTGTTGACCTTGCCTGAGCTCGTGCGTGGCTATGGCCATGTTCGGCATGCTGCGGTGTCTAAAGCCCAGGTCATTGCACAACGCTTGAAATCAGATCTGACAGAGTTAAAGCTTTCAGATAAAAGTTCAGCAGATGTCATTTAACGATTTAATAACCAAAGAGGAGATTTCATGAGCACTTCTAGACGGCAATTACTGGCAGCGGCTGGCGCTTCAGCGCTGGCAATTGCGCCCCAAGCAAACGCACAAACTGCAACCGCAATTCGCTGGCGTATGGTCACAAGCTACCCCAAGTCACTGGACGTCTTGCATGGGGGGTGTGAGCTGATCGCGCGGCGTGTCAGCGAGCTCACGAATGGGCAGTTTATTATCAGCGTGCATTCTGCTGGAGAGGTTGTTCCTGCTCTGGCTGTTTTTGATGCAGTTTCAAATAATACTGTGCAGTGTGGTCATACCGCGGCTTACTACTACATTGGTAAAGATACTTCGTTTATTTTTGACACGGCTCTTCCGTTTGGAATGAACGCTCGAAACCATGTGGCATGGCTTCGCCACGGTGGTGGGCTGGAACTTTTGCGTGACCTGTATAAAAAATCTAGCATCTTGAATATTCCTGCTGGAAACACAGGAGCACAAGCTGGCGGATGGTTCCGAAAGGAAATTAAATCCGTGAAAGATCTCAAAGGCTTGCGCATGCGCATTCCTGGCTGGGGTGCTCGCATCATGGCTGAGTTGGGTGTCATACCGCAAAATATCCCAGGTGGTGAGGTTTATGCAGCTCTTGAAAAAGGCACTATCGATGCGACTGAGTGGGTGGGGCCGCACGATGATGAAAAACTGAGTTTATTCAAGGTAGCCAGTAATTACTACTTCCCTGGTTGGTGGGAGCCTTGTGGTCAATTGAGCATGTACATCAATACCAGTGAATGGGAGAAGTTGCCAAAGCAATATCAGTCTGCCATTGAGACGGCTTGTGGCGAGGCTTATTCTCAGATGCTTTCTGAATATGATGCTAAAAATCCTACAGCATTGCGCCGACTTGTCAGTCAAGGAACCAAGCTTCGTCGCTTTCCCAATGACTTGCTTCAGGCTGCAAACAAAAAATCCAACGAGTTGTTTGAAGAAGAGTCAAACAAGAATCCCGCTTTCAAAGCACTTCTGACGTCTTACCGCGAATTTGAAAAACTCCAAACCCCATGGTATGGATTGAGCGAGTACGGAATGGAGAGCTTTATGCGCCGCAGTAACCCGGGTTGAAGTGATTCTTTAACCCCCTTTAAACCGAAAGTGCATTGAGCCGTTCAATTTCAGTGTTGTTCAGATCGACGATCTGAACAATTTCTTCCAATTGTTCGGGGGTGCGCGCGCTTGCAATCGGGGCGCAGACTTGGGGGTGAGAGCGTAGCCAGGCCAAGGCGATAGCCGAGACTGGGGCGTTGTGGGATTGCGCAATGTCACGCAGAGCGTCAATGAGGTTCCAGTTTTTATCCGAATAAAATTCTGCAACACCCTCGGCTCGAACTGAATCGATTTTCAACCCAGGGCGGTATTTGCCTGACAAGAACCCACGTGCCAGTCCATAAAATGGAAAGGCATTTAAGTTGTTGGCAGCAAGTACAGGGGCTTGCTCAGATTCAAATGGTTCGCGGTGCACCAAGTTGTAATGGTCTTGAAGTGCCATGTAAGAGGGCAGCCCGTCTCGAGCTGAAATATTCAGGGCTTCTTGCAGTCTTGCTCCGGTATGTTGAGAGGCTGCGATGTGTCGCACTTTGCCAGTTTCAATTAGTTTGGCATAGGCACCCAAAGTCTCTTCCATCGGGGTTTGGGTATCATCGCGGTGCGAATAATAAATATCGATGTAATCAGTTTGCAAACGGCGCAGCGAGTCATCGCAAGCGGCCAAAATATTTGCGGCCGACAAGCCAGGGCGGGTGCTGAGCATGGAAACTTTTGTTGCAATCACCAATTGATGTCGATCTTTCCCCTGTAGCCATTTGCCAATCAACGTTTCAGATTCGCCCCCTTGATTGCCGGGCTTCCACTGAGAATAAACATCTGCGGTGTCGATGAAATTTCCACCATGCGAGCGGTAAGCGTCAAGTACAGCGATGGATTCTTTTTCATCCGCGCTCCAGCCAAATACATTGGCACCTAGGCACAGTGGGTGAACGACCAGGTTGGTCATCGGAATTTTGATCATGGTTCTTACTTTTGAAAAACTTAGGCCGGATCTTACGCGGCTTGAACCTCGCGGTGCAGCACGCGTCCAGGTCGCGCGCCAGTGGCCTGCCCATCTTGCCAGACCACCGCACCATTGACGATGACGGCTTCGATGCCACGTGCCGGTGCGATGGGCGCAGCATAGGTGGCGGTCTCATCAACTGTGTCAGCATCGAACAAGGTCAGGTCGGCGTAGGCGCCTTCTTTGAGCACGCCGCGGTCTTTCAGGCCGAAGTTTTTCGCTGTCAGGCCGGTCATCTTGTGCACTGCGGTCTCTAGCGGGAAAAGACCAAGCAAGCGGCCATAGTGTCCTAGTACGCGCGGAAAACTGCCCCACAAACGTGGATGCGGAGAGGCGTCGTGTGGCAAGCCATCAGAGCCAATCATGGTCTGATCAAATTTCAAAATGCGCTGCACATCAGCCTCGTCCATTTTGAAATAAATGGCGCCAGCAGGCAGCAGGCGCTGTACTGCTTCTTCTTGGGGGCAGCCCATTTTTTTCGCTATATCGGTCAGGTCTTGGCCTGCATACTCCGGCAGTGGTTTGGACCAACTGACAATGACGCGAGAAGAGGTTGCCGCCCGGTCAACAGACAAGATGGTGGAGCCGGCCGTGTAGGGGTAGCAGTCAAGACAGATGGCTTGCGTGGCCATGTTTTTTTCAATCAAGGCCAAGGTTTCCGTTGAGCGGCCATGATTGGCCTGCTCTGTTACTTTGTGGTGCGAGATCACAATCGGTACGCCGACTTCTCTTCCGATTCGAAAACTTTCTTCGAGCGAGTCGATCACGCGATCGGCTTCGTTGCGCATGTGCGTGCAATACAGGCCATTGAATTGCTTGAGTGGGCTGCAAACTTCGATCACTTCCTCGGTGGGTGCAGCAATGGCTGGCTCGTAAAACAGACCGGTGGACACGCCGATGGCTCCCGCTTGCATGGCCTCTTGAACCAGCTCGCGCATGGCCGAGATTTCAGTCGAGCTGGCAGGCTTTGACAGGTCGCTCATGGTGGCCACGCGCAACGTGGTGTGTCCCACCAGCATGGCGCAGTTGGTGGCGGCAGGATGTGCGCGCAATTCGTCGAGGTAGGACGCAAAGGTGGGGAAGTGAAACCAGCTGCCTTGATCATCCAAGAGATTGAGCGGGGGCGTGACGGGGTTGGGAATTGGGCGCGGCATGGGCGCGAGTGATACGCCGCAATTGCCGCCGATCACAGTGGTCACGCCCTGGCTGACTTTGGCCGGCATGTCGGGGCTGGACAACATGATGCGGTCGTCGTGGGTGTGGGAGTCGATGAAGCCAGGCGCTGCAATGCGGCCGGCAAGATTAATTTCTATTTCACCGCGCAACGTTGAAAGATCGCCGATGCGAACAATGCGGTCGCCCAGAATGCCGATGTCGCCATTGAAACGCGGCGCACCCGTGCCGTCCACGATGCTGGCGTTGCGAATCAGGAGGTCAAAATTTTTCTGCATCAAAAGCCTTTGAAAAAAAAGTGCAAACCACGATCTAGGTTTACAAGAGCGCACCTCGCGCTGCAATTGGCCACAGAGCCTCGACCCGATCTCCTCGGATGCAGATCAGTTCGTCGTACAAATTGACGGTGGGATCGCAGTGACCGGGCACCAGCATCAGTTGATCACCCAGACTCAGTGCAGCCGCATCGCTTGTGCTGAGCACGCCATGCTCGTCGGCTGCTTTGATGTAACGCAGATCAGTTCGTTGCCACAGGGTGGGCATGCCCGAATCTACGCTGGAGGCTTTGAGGCCAGCGTCAACCACGGCGTAAGCAGAGCTGTTGCGGCTCAAGACGGAGGTGCGCACAAACAGGGCGTGCTCGAATTCCATATCGCCAGCTGCGCGGTGGTTGTCGCCATAGTCGCGGTCCATGAAGATGTAGGAGCCGGCTTGTATTTCGTTGAACACACCGGAGTCGCGTTCATGCATGAAGCTGCCGGTGCCGGCGCCCGTGATGCGTTCAACCGCTATGCCGCAGGCCTCAATGGCCTGGTGGCTCAGGCGGGCGGCCTCGACTGCGCCGGCAATAGCCGCGGCGCGTTCCTGCGGCAAGCGCATGTGCTGGGCGGAGCCGTGGTAGCACTGCAGGCCCGCAAAATAAAGGCCAGGATGGGCAACTATTTGCCGCGCCAGAGTCGCAGCCGCCTCTCCAGGGGCAACGCCGCATCGGTTGGATCCCACATTGACTTCGATATAGACATCCAGATTGACTGTGTGCGCTTTTGCCGCAGCGGCCAGCGCGAGCACCTGCTGCGGGTGATCCACCAAAACTCCTATGCGTGCGGTGCGCGCCAGTGGCGCGAGATGGCGCAGCTTGGCGTCCCCCATGACCTCGTTGGTGATCAGAATATCTTGGACACCAGCCTGAACAAACACAGCGGCTTCACTGAGCTTTTGGCAGCAAATGCCGATGGCCCCCAGCGCGATTTGCCGTTTTGCTATTTCAGGGCATTTATGACTTTTTGCATGAGCGCGAAGGCGCACCTTGCTGCCTTGGAGCGCCTTGGCCATGCGCGCTAAATTTCGCTCGAAAGCATCGAGGTCCAGAATGAGGGAGGGTGTATCAATCAGACTGATGTGATCGCCCGGTTGTGCAGCTTGCCATGGGCTCATGTGTATGTGGTTTTCATTGTGAAAAATGAGTGCGTTTTAAAACGACAGCAAGGCATCAATCGAGTTTAGCGCCAGAAATTCTGACAACTTCAGCCCATTTGATTGTCTCACGACGTGAGAGTTCACGAAACTCCTCCGGCGAGCTTGGGGCGATCTCTGCATCGAGCGTTTGGAACCGTTCACGCAAAACTGGACTTGCCAATGCGGTGCGAATTTCGGCATTGAGTCGGTTGACAAGTTCCTTGGACATGTTCGCTGGCCCGATGATCCCGCCCCATGCCGTCACATCAAAACCTGGAACGCCTGACTCTGCAATCGTGGGAACATCGGGGTATTGGGCAGAGCGCTGGACCCCGGAAATGCCTAAGGCTCGCATGCGCCCAGCCTTGACGTGAGGGCCGAGCACAGGGGTGTTCTCCAGCATGATATCGATTTCGCCTCCGATCAGATCGTTGATGGCGCCCGTTACAGCTTTGTAGGGCACGTGCACCATGGTGGTTTGCGTCATGCTGCGCAAGAGCTCACCGCCAAGGTGGCCAGAGGTGCCATTGCCCGCAGTGCCTTGAACCAATTTGCCTGGATTTTTCTTGGCATAGGCAATCAACTCTGCGACGTTTTTGATGGGCAGTTTGTCTTTCACCACCAGCAGGTTGACCACACGCAGGGCGCCCCCAATCAGCGTGAGGTCTTTGTCAACTTCGTAGGGCAACTTGGTCATCAAGGCGCGGTTGGTGGCCAATGACACGATGTTGCCGTAGCCCAGTGTGTAGCCGTCGGGCGCCGCGCGCACCACCTCCATGGTTCCGATGACGTAGGAGGCGCCAGGCTTGTTGTCAATCACGAAAGGCACGCCCATTTGCTGCGACAACTGTGTGGCCAGCGTACGCATCAAAATGTCGGGTGCACCCCCCGCCGCTGAAGGCACGACCAAGCGGATCGGCTTGTCGGGGTAGGCTGCGAAACTTGACAAGGGCAGCACCGAAGTCAAGGCAAGGACGAAGCTGGCTAAAAGGTGGCGTTTATGCATGTCTCAATCTCCTGTGGGGTCAAAAAATTTATCTGCTAGAGGCGGGTCTTAATGCTGCGTTTTTGCATCCTGGTAGAGCGCATAAAGCTTGGCATACATGGGGCCTGGCTTGCCAAGCCCGACAGGCTTGGCGTCGATCAAAGTGACTGGCAAGAGCTCTTTGGTGGCTGAAGTTAGAAGCACTTCATCCGCATTGAATACTTCATCTTGTGTGACGACGCGAATCTCCAAAGGTATCGCGTGTTTTGCGCAAATTTCCTCAAAGAGGCCGTAACGGATGCCTTCTAAAACCAAGTTGTTTTTCTTGGGGCCTATCAAGGTGTTGTTTTTCACAATCCATACATTGGAAGCAGAGGCTTCTGTTAAAAACCCATCGCGAAATTGAATGGCTTCAAGGGCGCCATTTTGGGCAGCGTGCTGGGCCACCAGAACATTGCCCAGCAAGGATATGGATTTGATATCGCAGTGCAGCCAGCGCTTGTCTTGCAAGGTGACGCAGGCCACACCGTGCTCACGCATATCCTGGGTAGGCGCTGACATTGCATTGACCATCATGAACACCGTAGGTTGGGTGTTCAGTGGGAATGCATGCGCCCGTGGCGCCACCCCACGGGTCACCTGAATGTAGACCAGCAGATCATTGCCTTGAGTTTTTCCGATGAGATTTTCGATGATCCCAAGCCATTGTTCGTTGGTATGTACATTTTCAATTGCCACTGTGGCCAGACTGCGTGCAAGCCGCGCCAAGTGCTGACCAGGGCGAAACATTTTGCGTTGGTAGACCGGAATCACGTCATAGACTCCATCGCCAAATATGAAGCCTCGGTCAAGCACCGAGACATAGGCTTGGGACAAGGGTACAAACTGCCCGTTGAGATAAACGACTTGCTCACTCATGTGTGAAACTCCAATTTGAAAATGATTAACTTCAGACGTTCAGTCTACCTTTGCCCCAGACGCCTTGATAATGGCCGGCCACTTGGTCAAATCATTTTTAATTATTTGCATAAAGGCGGCAGAGGACTGCGGGGGGGCAATGTCAAAGCCTTGAGATAATAATTTTTCCCGCACTTGCGGCATTGCGAAAATCTTTTCAATCAGGCCGTGCAATTTGGCAATGATCTCTGGGGGAGTTCCCGCTGGGGCGATGAACCCAAACCATGTGTTGACTTCGTAGCCTTTGACGCCTGTGGCGTCTAATGTGGGCAATTGCGGCAGCAGGGCAGAGCGCTCAAGGCTGGTCACACCAATGCCTTTCAATTTATTTTCTTTGATTTGGTTGATGACCGTGGGCGTGTTGAAAAAACCTACGTCGACTTCACCCGTCATGACGGCCAAAATGCCCTGTGGAGCGCCTTTGTAGGGTATGTGCTGGAGTTGCGTTTGTGTCAATTGACCAAATAAGACGCCTGATAAATGGTGACTTGTTCCGCTGCCGCCACTGGAAAAAGTCATTCCAGGTTTGGCTTTGGCTGCAGCAGCAAATTCTGCAGCAGATTTGATCGGGCTGTTAGGTGGAACAACCATGATGTTCGAGACGCCACCAGCCAGCGCAATGGGCGCAAAATCTTTCAACGAGTCATAGCCGGGCTTGGCATAAAGCGACAGGTTAAATACCAGAGTTCCTTGCGATGCAAAGGCGATCGTGTAACCGTCTGGCACTGATCGGGCTAACTCTGCCATGGCAATGGTCCCGCCTGCCCCCGCTTTGTTCTCAACCACGACGGCTTGGCCTAATTCGCGCGCCAATTCAGCGCCAATCGTTCTTGAAAGAATGTCCGCCGTGCTGCCGGCTGCCAAAGGCACAAGAAACTTGATGGGGCGCACCGGATAGGTTTGCGCATGTGTTGAAAAGCTTGCTGTCAAAGCCAAAAAAGCCAATGCAGTGGAGGATAAAAATTTAAGCATAGTCAGGTGATTCGGAAGTTTGAATAAGTTAATCATTTAACAAATAGATGGGGCTGGACCAAATGAAATGTCCATCTTCAAGAGTGACGCAGACATACAAAGCATCTTCGGTGACGCGATTTCTTTGGATCGTTTGTTTGATTTTCGTGCTGCGTGTTGGGTTGTCATTGGGGAGTCTGAACAGTCTGGCTTGTCGTTGAATGCCGCCTCCCGTGGACAGCACAATGTCTTTAAGGCCAATGTCTTGAATGTGGATGGATGCATCAATTAGAGGTGTTTTGATATGGACTGTTCCTGCCTTTGGATCTTTGAGCATGATGTCGGCCCCACCGAAACCGCCTGTGGTCAAGGCTTTCCAGGTTAATTCATTTTTCCCTGGTTGGTGAATTTGTTTGTCCAAATTCCACATGTTGATCGATTGAAATGAAAGTACCTCGTTGCCTTGGAAGCTGGCTTGTCCATCCCAAACTGTTTGTCGGCCGCGGCCGCGGTATTCGGAGCCCTCCCAGATGATGCGAATGCGGCTACCTAGGTCAGCCTCCCCATAGGGGCGCCATGTTTCAAGGACCTGTGTGCGGTTGCGTATTTCAATTCGCTCAATGGGCGCACCAGCGGAAACTTCAATTTCAAAAGACACAGTTTCCTCTTTGCAACTCAAAATGTCACCCATCATCGCCTCAGTGACTTGGGCACAGACAGTGCCGCCCATGTTGGGGTCGTCGTTGTACAAAGAGGCCGGTTGATTGAAGTTGACTTTGGTTGATAGATAGGCGCGAGTCCCTGTAGTTGCGTAATGATGTCGTTGGCGCAGGGCCGCAAAAATGGACTCACGGGAAAGATCTTTCGCCAGCACGCATGACAAACCACCGTAGGCACCAAACAGAGATGCACCAGGGTGGCTTGCGCCATGTCGACCCTTGTGTCCGTCAGAGTTGGCCAAAATGCCAACCCGGTAACCTTGCTCAAAAGCATCGTGCAGCAACCACTCAAAAGTACCCCAATCGGAATGGACCTCCACCGATCGTTCAATCTTGCTGTCGTGCGCAATTTTGATGTCGGCATAACGGCCACCGATGTGCGCAAACACCACGCAGTCTTCGTGCTCTAAGGCTTTGAATAAATCAACAGCACTGTTGGCATCTGTCTCCACGTCACTCATGTCCTCCACCAGCGCGTGGTGTGAGCGATGAATTTGTCTTCCTTCTTGCATGAACATCACATTGCGGTCGCCGCCCAGACCTGTGTTGCCAGACCACTCGTAACCCGGAAAAATAATGAACTCATCATTTTGATTGAACTGTGCAGTTAATCGGTTGAGTTCTTGCCAAAACGGAGTGGTGATCTGGAAGTCATTGCCTTGGTGGCTCATGACGTCTAAGAAGGCGATGTCTTTGGCAAATTCAATGAGTTCTTTTGCGCCATTGGTGCCAATGGTTTCTTCGGATTGGCCGTGCAAATCAGCCCAGTAAGGTTGCAGGCTCAATTGCGATGAAATTCGCAATGGATTGGAGTGGCAAAGCGTTGCGCCGTGGGCATCTTTGACGGTGATGACCAGCTCGCCAGTTTGTTCGGTGCTCAGGCCGTCAATGATGTGGGCTCTTGGGCCAGCGTGTAAGTCAATGAATTCAGGCAAGCCTTTTGTGGGCAAGGATGCGTGCAGGAAAAAACGCCCCATGACTTGATGCGCGGGGTTGCCCCAACGGTCTTCGCCTTTGAATCCGAGTTTAAATAGATCGCCTTTTACGCGCTCCGTTGGCAGCAATGCTTTGTATAAAACGGCAGGCCCAGCCACAATGGCTACAGAGGGTTGATTGGGCAACTCAACATAGTTGTAGGTTGCAAAAGCATCTGCCAATACTTTGAATTCAAATGTGGGTTCAGTGAACGTTTGTACGCGTATGCCAGGCGATCCCTGTCGCTGGTCTCCGATGCGGATGACAATCTGATCGCCTTCGCGTAAAAATCCAAGTTGTACGCGAATTAAAAGTGTTTTGTCCCAAGGTCGTATATTGCCTTTTTGGTCATACCGCAATTCGAGCAAGGCGCCGTTACTCGCTTGTGCTGTCACGTAGTTCCACCCCTTGGGGTCAGTGAATTGCATTTTGCCCATGTCACTGGCAAAGCGGTGAACAATTTTCAAACTGCCTGTGTCATCAATGCCAAAGTAGCCCGCTGTATAGGTCAGTGTGAAGGAGGCAAATTCACCGGCAATGCAGGGCCCGGTGGGAGTTATCGTGGCGTGACCTACTTTGTCCTGTAAGTAGGTGGAGTGAAAAGCGTTGTTGCGCATGAATTGGCCTATTGATGAAGTTGCTTGGTGGAGCTGTACTTTTTAGCGATTGTTGGCTTGCCTCAAGGCTGACCAGCCTTCGCTCGCGTAGAGTTGCTTGATCGCTGGCATCTCTCCAACTTTGATGGCGTAAGTGCGTTTTTCGAAATGACAGTCATTGAGTTGACTCCTTGTGATTGAACTGGAATGGACATGTTGGTTCGGATGGCAACAGTTTAATTTCACTGTGACAAGAGCCTTGACTGGGCAAGATGCGCAACTTCAAGTTGCGAGCTTTCAAGTCAGCGTTTCGTTCACTGCCTGGCTTGCCTTCATGGCGCCGATCTGCGTATCGCTCCAGCCCACGGTTAGCGGCCCACGAAATCAGGTTTAAGCTTGGCTAAAAACGCCTTGTAGCCGATCTGAAAGTCCTCGGTATCGAAACAGGCAAAGCCCTCATCGATCTCGGCTTGGGACAGAGGTGTTCCTTGGCTCAAGCGGCGCACGAATTTTTTGTGCCAGCGCGCGACCAAGGGCGCACCGTCGGCAATGCGCTGTGCGGTTGCCAGAGCTTCGGCCTCGACCTGGTCATCCGCAACCACGCGGCTGACTATGCCCTTGGACTTGGCCTCTTCGGCGCCCATGATGCGGCCTTCGAAAAGAATTTCCAGTGCGTTCGACGCCCCAACCAGGTCAAGCAAGCACTTGGTCTCAGCATGGGCCATCACCAAACCGAGCCGGTTGATCGGCGCGCCAAATCGGCTGGATGTCCCACAAATTCGAATGTCAGCCAGGCCTGCAATTTCCAAGCCGCCACCAACGCAGATGCCCATGATCATGGCCACAACCGGTTGGGGTATCGAGACGATGGCCTCAATGCTCGAATGCATGATCGCACCATAGGCCTTGGCCTGCTCAATGTTGGAGCGCTCGGTTGGAAACTCTGAGATGTCATTGCCCGGTGCAAAGGCACGGTTACCCGCGCCGCGCAGGATGACGCAGCGAACCTCGTCCATCGCGGCGACTTCGCGTGCCACCTCACCGAGGCGTTGCCACATTGGTTTGGTCAGCGCATTGAGTTGTTCGGGCCGGTTCAGGGTAATGGTTGCAATGGCGCCATTGCGTTGGAACAAGATCGTGTCTGTCATTTTGGTTTGGTCTTCAGCGGTAGAAGTATTCAACTAAGCCCATGCCTGTGATTGGGATGTACGTGACCATCAGCAGGACAGCCACCAAGACGGCGATGAAATGCAGGTTGACTTTGGTCACCGCCCACATGTCTGCCTTGGCGATTGCGCATGCCGTCATCAGCACGCTGGCCACAGGCGGGGTCTGCTGCCCGATGCCCAAGTTGATCGTGACAATCAGGCCAAAATGGACCGGATCAATGCCCACCGATTTCACCAGTGGCATCACGATGGGTACCACCAAGATGATGGCTGCGGCTGAATGCAAGAACAAACCGAGCAGGAGGAACAGCACGTTGAGGATCGCCAACACAACCCACTTGTTGCTGGTCCAATTGCTGATGGCCAAGGCCAACTTCTGCGGCAGCTGCGCCTCAGTCAGGTAGACGCCCAGCAATGCGCTAGATGCCACCAACAGCATGACAACCGCGGTTTGAATGCCGCCTTCGATGCAGGAGCTTTTGAGGATCTTCAAGTCCAAAGTTCGGTAGACAACGACGCCGATGAAAAGCGATGCCAGCACTGCAATCGCGGCACCTTCTGTCGCCGTGACAAAGCCTCCGAAAATGCTTCCCAGGATGATGACAGGCATCAAGAATGCCCAAATCGCTTGCCGAAAACTGCTCTTGACAATGGACCATTGAAACGATGCTTCAACCGGAAAGTTGTAGCGCCGAGCAAACCAGTACGCCATCCCCATCAGGCCCAAGCCGCCCAGCACACCCGGAACGATGCCCGAGACGAACATTTGCACCACGGAGGTTTCAGCCATCACCGCATACAGCACCATCGGAATCGATGGCGGGATGATGACGGCCAGCGTGGCTGCTGAAGACATCACGGCTGCGGCGAACTCCTTGCTGTAGCCGCGCTCCTTCATGGCAGGGATCAGCACCGAGCCCAGGGCTGCGACGTCGGCCACTGCGGAGCCTGAGATTTCGGCGAAAAACATGGAGGTGCCAATGCTGACAATGGAGAGTCCACCTCGTACCCAACCCAAAAGCGATGTGGCAAAAGCGATCAGGCGCTGTGAAATGCCAGAGGCATTCATGATCGAGCCGGCCAGGATAAACAGTGGGATCGCCAGCAGCGGGAAGTTGGTCGCGCCGTTGTACATGACGATCGGCAGGTTAGGTAGCGTCTCCATGCCTTGCGCAGCGACCAAGGCGACAATGGCAACGAGGCCCAGCGAGACGGCGATCGGCACGTTGATCAAGACCAGCAGCAAGACACAGGCAAACAGTAGCAAAATGGTCATTGTGTGGTTCTCAGTGCGTCATTTCGGCCAGTTGACTGGTCTGTGCTTCACCCCCGCTGCGGGCTTCGGCCAACACCAGAGGAAAGTTAAGCGCCTGCGCTATCAAGATCAGCAGCGCGCTGATGGGAATCACCGATTGCGTCCAAGCCACCGATACGGACGGCAGACTGACCAAGTGGTCCGTCATCAGCACTTCCATGATGTCGAATCCAAACCAGCCGAACAGAGCAAAAAAGATAAGGATGAGCAGTTCGCCAAGAATCACCACCGGCACCCGCAGCGCCGGCTTGAACGAGTTGACCAGACCAGGAAATCCTATGTGTGCTCGCTTTAAGGCAGCCAGTGCGGAACCATAGAATGTCAGCCAAGCCAGCAGGATCGATGCAACTTCGTCGTACCACACCAGTGAGCGACCCAAGGCACGAAATAAAATTCCCAGCGACACCTCAGTGGCCAGTACCACCATCAGCACAATGACCAACCACTCCAGAACGCGCTCGTAACTCACGCGCCATTTGTCAAGTCTTGACATTGGTTACTTCCTTGTTGAAATAATTTTGCGCCATCTCGCATGTGCCACACCGTTCCTTGCAGCCCATGAAGATGCTTATTTGCCTAATGCAATGGCACGTTCAATCATTTCCCGTGCGCCAAGGACTTCCTTGCTGAATTCTTCATAAATCGGCGCGCTGGCTTTGATGAAAGCGTCCTTGTCGACTTCAGTGACCTGGATGCCTGCAGCCTTCATCTTGTCAAGCCATTCTTGTTCGAGGCGATCGGCCGTGTCATAACAAAACTGCTGCACGTCTTTGGCAGTGTCTTCGAGGACCTGCCGCACGTCAGCTGGCAGCGCAGCCCACTTCTTCGCGCCAACTGCCAGAAAGGCAGGCGCATAGACGTGGCCCGACAATGACAAGTGCTTTTGCGCTTCGTAGAGCTTGGCAGAAAAAATCTGGGGCAGTGGATTTTCTTGGCCATCCATCACGCCGGTGGAAAGGGCTGTGAAAAGTTCGGAAAACTTCATCGGACTTGGATTGGCACCATAGGCCTGGAACATCTTGACCCGCCATTTGCCCTCTGGTACGCGCAGCTTGATGCCTTGCAAATCGGCAGGGACTTTGATGGGCCTCTTGTTGTTGGTGATGTGCCTGTAGCCGTTTTCCCACATTGCAATGATCTTCAGGCCTTTGGCCTGGGCCGCAGGATACATTTTTGGCAGCACGATCTCTTTTTCAATCTTGCCAAGATGCTTGCGGTCCTTGACCAAGTAGGGCATTTCGAATAGTCCGAATACATCGGCTTCCGATGACATCACGCTCGAAGGCAGCGACATTTCCAACGTGCCCAGCTTCATCTTCTGCATCATTTCCTTGTCGCCCCCCAACTGGCTCGAGCCGTACAGCGTCACCTTGACCTTGCCGGCCAGTTTGGTGTTGATGCGCTTAGCGTACTCTTGGGCTGCTATGTCGTAGAGGGAGCCTGGTTCGCCTACGTGACCAAATCGAATTTCGATCTGAGCCTGCGCCAGGGGCCCCCAAGTGGCAAGCCAGGTCAGTAACAAGGCTCGAAACAGTAGCTTCATGATGTTTCCTTGGTTGATCGCATCTGCACTGGATAAAGAAATGTCAGTGCAGTGCGGCAAGTATTGCACGTTGCGGGCCTGTTAAATCAGAGGTAAAACCCTGCAAAAGCGCTTTAAATGAGTCACAGCTGAACGGGCTCATTGCCTTGAACCACTCTGGCAAATCGCGCTTGCCGCTTTCCGTTGATTTCAACATCTTCTAAAAACATCGCTTGGGGCCTGACCCATAGCTGTTTTTGATCGCCCAGATCACCATACAGTGCTCTGTAAACAGTCATGGCCTCTAAAGTTTCGCTGTTGCGGGCTGTGCCGACCACTTCATATAAATTACCCTTGTAGTGGCGGTAAACACCAAGTTCAGTCAGTTCTAGAGGCTTCATTTTTTCTAGGGATGATTGGATTGTCCTGGGGGCGCATTTGTGATGTCAGCGATTGAGTATAGGTTGGAGGCTATGGCCTGAACATGAGCCTCAAAATCATATTCATCAATGCTTGGGTTGTCGTACACTAATTTGGCAATGCCGCTGGTGGCAAGCGTGCCCCAATTCTCGCTTTGCCGGCATGACCGACGTAATGAACATTTGAAAAGCCAATCAACCATGAGTGTTTCACGCCCGCCCTTGGCCATCCGCATGCATCCGGATGACAACGTGGCCATCATCGCCAATGATGGCGGCTTGCCTGCGGGTACTGTGATGCCCGCTGGCGCTGCGCAGGGCTTGATTTTGCGAGACAAGTTGCCCCAAGGGCACAAAGTGGCTTTGACTGATTTGGCACCGGGCCAAGCGGTCATGCGCTACAACGTGCCTGTCGGGTATGCCCGTCAAGCCATTGCCGCTGGCAGTTGGGTGCACGAGCGCTTGCTAGACATTCCGCCTGCGCGCGAGCTGAAAAACTTGCCAATGGCCACGCTCAAGCCGGTTGCGCTCGATGCATTGGAAAGCTACAGCTTTGAAGGCTTTGTGAACCGTGACGGCTCGGTTGGCACGCGCAACTTCTTGGCCATCACGACCACAGTGCAATGCGTGGCGGGTGTTGTCAAAATTGCGATCGAACGCATTGAGCGTGAACTTTTACCGCTTTATCCCAACGTGGATGGCGTGGTTGGCTTGGAGCACAGCTACGGGTGTGGCGTAGCGATCGATGCTCCGGGTGCCGAAATTCCGATCCGAACCTTGCGCAACATTTCTTTGAACCCAAACTTTGGTGGCGAGGTCATGGTGGTGAGTTTGGGTTGTGAAAAACTGCAACCCGATCGCTTATTGCCGCCAGGCAGCTTCCCAATTCAGGACGTTCGTGACGAGGGACAAGGCCTCGATTCGATGTGCTTACAAGACAATGAACATGTGGGTTTCATGTCCATGATCGACGACATTGTCAATCGTGCAAAGCCGCACTTGGCAAGGCTCAATGTCCGCCAACGGCAGACCGTGCCTGCAAGTGCTTTGGTGGTGGGTGTGCAGTGCGGCGGAAGCGATGCATTCTCGGGCGTCACAGCCAACCCGGCCGTAGGTTTCATGGCCGACTTGATTGTGCGCGCCGGTGGGACGGTGATGTTCTCTGAAAACACCGAGGTGCGTGATGCCGTGGAGCAGCTGACCAGCCGCGCCGCCACCCCGCAGGTGGCCCGGGCGATTGTGCGTGAACTCGACTGGTATGACCAGTATCTCGGGCGTGGCCAGGCCGACAGAACGGCCAACACCACGCCAGGCAACAAGGCTGGTGGCTTGTCTAACATTGCTGAAAAAGCCATGGGCTCGATCATCAAAAGCGGCAGCTCAGCCATCTCCAGTGTGCTTGCGCCTGGTGAAAAATTAAAACCTCATCAAAAAGGCTTGGTCTTTGCGGCCACACCTGCGAGCGACTTCATTTGCGGCACGCTTCAATTGGCAGCTGGCATGAATTTGCACGTCTTCACCACTGGGCGTGGCACGCCTTATGGCTTGCAAGCCTGCCCCGTGGTCAAGGTGGCCACGCGCACCGATTTGGCAAGGCGTTGGCACGACCTCATGGACATGAATGCAGGGCGCATTGCCCAGGGTGAGATGACCATTGAGCAAGCAGGGTGGGAGCTGTTTCACATGCTGCTGGAGGTGGCCAGCGGCCGCAAAACTTGGGCCGAGCAATGGAAGTTACACAACGCTTTGGTGTTGTTTAACCCAGCGCCGATCACTTGAACTTGAGCCAAAGAACTATGATCTCATGGCTATTTCGCAGGGCATTCAATACTGGGTGTTCGGCTGGCAGTTCAACCCTCTGCAGTCTTGCTTGAGGCGTTGTTCCAAATATTTTTTTTTACAAAACGACAGGAAAAAAATCATGACACATCGCCGCTACTTGATTCAAACTGCACTGGCTTGCGCTGCGGCAATGGCCATGCCCTCGGCTTTCGGTCAAGCCGCTGCCTGGCCGTCCAAACCCATCAACTATTTGGTCGCTTTTCCAGCGGGTGGCACCACCGATATTCTGGCCCGAGTGGTGTCGCAAAAATTGGGCGCTGCACTGGGCACCACCTTGGTGATTGAAAACAAAGGTGGAGCTGGGGGCAGTGTGGGCTCAGAGATTGCAGCCCGCGCACCTGCTGATGGTTACAACTTGCTGGGCGGCACGATCAGCTCACATGCCATCAATGTGAGTCTGTACCCCAAGCTTGGCTATGACCCTGTCAAATCTTTCATGCCAGTTTATTTGTACGGCACCAACCCGGTGGTCTTGGTTGTAGCAGCCAACAGCCCCTACAAAACCTTGAACGATTTGTTGACCGCCGCCCGCGCCAAACCGGAAAAACTCTCTGGCGCATCTGCAGGCAATGGCACTTCGCAACATTTGGCGCAAGAGTTGTTGGCCTTCAAAGGTGGCGTGAAATTCACGCACGTGCCCTACAAGGGCAGCGCACCTGCAATTCAGGATGTGATGAGTGGCCAGGTTGACTTCATGTTTGACACCACGGTTGTGGCAGGCGCTCACATTCAAAGCGGTAAATTGCGCGCGCTGGCGGTGACCTCGGCCAAACGCTTGACGGATTCCATGCCCGATGTTCCTACGGTTTCTGAATCGGGGTGGCCGGGTACGCAGGGGTTTGAGGTGGTGTCTTGGCAGGCTTTGTTTGCACCCGCAGGCACACCCAAATCAATCGTCGATAAATTGCATGCTGAAATTTTGAAAATTATGCAAACACCAGAGATGCAAGAGCGCATCAAAGGGCTTGGCATGCAGCCCTCGGTGCTCACTCCGGATCAGGTGTCCAATTTTCAAAAATCAGAAATCGAGAAGTGGGCCCAAGTGATCAAGGCAGCCGGCATCAAACTTGAATAAAAAATACGACCATGTTCAACAATCAGACCTTCATCATGGCATCTGCTGCTTCATGTGTTGGCTCTGATGGATGGGATATTCTATTCAGCTGTTTCTGCTGCAAATTGGGTATAGAGGTCACTGATGGATCGCGTCAGTGGCCCCGGTTGTCCTGATCCAATCACTCTTCCATCAATTTTGACAACGGGTGTGACCCCCCCCAAAGTTCCAGTTGCAAATGCTTCATCCGCGCTGTATACCTGAGCCAAGGTGAAGTCGCATTCGCGTACAATTTTCCCGGAATTTTTCCAAGCAGTGATAACGTTTTGCTGCGTGATGCCTTTGAACGAGTAGTTGCCACAGGATGTCCACAACTCTGCCTTGCGCACGATGAAGAAGTTGGTGGAATTGCAGCTGGCAACAAATCCTCGTGGGTCGAGCATGAGGGCTTCATCAGCGCCGGCTTTGATGGCTTGAATCAGTGCTTGAATCAAATTCAAGCGGCTGTGTGAGTTGAGTCTTAAATCAAAGACATCAGGGGTGCTTGTGCGGAACGTCGAAGTGAAAAGAGTGAGACCTTTTTGCTTGGATTCGGGTTTGGGCAACTTGTATTCAGCAACAATCACAATCGTTGCTTTGTCAATGACAAATCTTGGATCTTGGTTGGGCGTGTGCTTGATACCTCTTGTGATCATGAGGCGAAGGTGTGCACCGTCCTTCATGTGATTGCGCGCTAAAGTCTCGTGAATGATTTGGGTCAAATCTGCTCGGTTCATGCCAATGTCTAAATCAATGGCCATAGCGCCTTCATACAAGCGGTCCAAATGAGCGCTGAGACTGATGATTTTTCCATTGACCAATCTCAATCCTTCCCAGATGCCATCGCCTAAAGCAAACCCACTGTCAAAAATTGAAATTTTTGCTTCATTGCGTCGGAAGAAGTCGCCGTTGACATAAACCCATACGTCTTGATTACGAGGGTCAGTCACATAGCCTTGTGCGCTGTTGTTGCTCATGGAGTTCCTAAAAATTAAATTCGCGGTGGCGTGCCAAAAAGGTTTGTGTTTTTTCTTTTTTCGGATTTTTCAATACGTCTTCCGGCGTGCCTTGCTCGTAAATCACCCCGTCAGCCAAAAAGAGGACGCGATTGGCAAAGTGATAGGCGAAGCCAATTTCATGCGTCACCAAAAGCATGGTTCGTCCCTCTTGAGCCAGTTGACGAATTGTTCTGAGAACCTCGCCCACCAACTCCGGATCTAAAGCAGATGTGGGTTCATCAAACAGCAGCAGTTCAGGCTCCATCGCTAAGGCTCTGGCAATGGCTACGCGCTGCTTTTGTCCGCCAGATAATCTGGAAGGGTAGGCTTCAAATTTATCTTGGAGACCAACGCGTTCAAGTTCTTCTTCTGCTTTGGTGCGCGCCTGCGGTTTGCCCCAGCCCTTGACGGTGCACAAACCCTCCATGACATTTTCACCGGCAGTCATGTGGGGGAAAAGATTGAATTGTTGAAAAACCATGCCAATGCGTTGCCTGATCAAAGGTAGCTCGGCTTGTCCGTAGGTTCGAGTGGCTGTGGACGTTGTTGCTTTACCTAATAACTGGCCATCTAACGCGATGGATCCAGAACTGGGAAATTCCAGCAGGTTGATGCATCGCAGCAATGTACTTTTTCCGGAACCGGATGCACCCAATATGGCGATGCGATCTCCTGGCATCACCTCCAAGTCAATACCTGAAAGAATCTCCATCGACTGGAATGATTTTTTCAGATTCGTCAGCTTTAAAAGAGCAGGGGGGGTATGGCTTTTCATTGGTCAGAACGTCCAAGACGTCTTTCTAGAAAATAGGTTGCCTGAACCAAGGGAAGCAGGCAGAGGAAAAAAACAATGGCCACCACGGTATAGGTTTCAATGGGATTGAAATTCAGAGATGACAAAAGTTTTCCTTGTTGCAAAAGTTCTACATAAGCGACAGCCGAAGCCAGTGTCGTCATTTTAAATATCTCAATCATCCGGTTGGTCAAGGCGGGGAGCATGCGCCTGAAAGCCTGTGGGAAGACCACGCGCCTTAAAGCTTGGCTTAAGGTCATGCCCAGTGCTTTAGCACCTTCCCATTGGCCCTTCTCAATCGATTGAATGCCGCCTCGGTAAATTTCTGCCGAGAATGCGGCGGAGTTCAGTGAAATTCCTAAAATGGCCGCCATCATCGGTTTGATATCGACATTGATGAGCAAAGGCAAGGCGTAATAAAACCAAAGAATTTGAACCAGAACGGGTGTATTTCTGAAAAACTCAATGAAAGAAATGGCCAGCAGCGACGGTAATTTTGAACCTGAGTAGCGCACCCAACCCACAAACAAGCCCAGACTCAGTCCCAATGCGGCGCAAATGGCAAAGAGTTGGAGGGTGCCCAAAGCTCCAACAGCCAGAACGTCCAAGTTGTCCCATACGGGGGCAAAATTCCAGCGGTAATGGATCACCGAACTGTTCCTTCGCCGGTGATTGCAAATTTATGTTCTAAGTGATTGACAATTTTGCTGGCCACAAAAATCACTGAAAAATAGATCAGCGCAGTCACTGTGAATACTTCCAATGGCCTGAATGTTTTTTGTGCCACTTCGTTGGTTTGAAACAAAAGGTCTGCGTAAGACACCGTCGCAACCAGTGTGGTGGTTTTCATGAGCTCAATGGCGCGCTCAAGAAAGGCGGGAATCATTCTCTTGATGGCTTGTGGCAGTACGACTCGCGTCATCACCTGGGCGGGCTTCATGCCCAGCGCTTGCCCGGCCTCTCGCTGCCCTTTTTCAACGGACTCAATCCCAGCCCTGAACACTTCAGCAAAAAAAGCAGCTGATTGAATGGAAAAGGTCAAGACTGCTGCGATGTAGGGTGTCATTTCAACATTGACCAATATGGGCAATGCAAAGAAAAACCAGAAAAGCTGAACCAAAGGCGGGGTTGTTCTGAAAACCTCAATGACCAAACTCGATGGCCATTTAAAGACCTTGGCTTGCGACAGCCGCATCAAAGCAAGGGTCAGACCCAAGGGCATGCCGAAAAACAATGCGGCTGCAGTGACCTTCAGGGTGTTGGCCAAGCCCAGCACGAGCAAGTCGGCATGGGCCCAGACAGGCTGAAAATTCCAAACGTGCACTGCTCGCTTACTTGAGCATTTCTTTCATGATGGGTGGAGAAGCTTTGGGGTCAAGGCCAAAGCCGACCAAAAATTCCTCATACCATTTTTGAGTTTGTCCGCTTTGGTAAAAACCGGCCATCGATTTATCGACCCAATTGACAAAAGACTTGTCTGTGTCTTTTCGTACGGCTGCGCTCGATGGTTGAGAAACAGCGGGGGTCGGGACAATGATTTTCCCAGCACCCAAGCGCTGCCTTGCTGCCAGCAAAGGCGGGTGGAACAAGCAAACTGCATCAGCTCTGCCTGCCTGAAAAGCGGCAATGGCTTCAGGATTACCAGGAAATCTTTGAATCGAGGCTTTCGCGACATTTTCTGTCAAAAACTTGTCCATGCTGCTGGCCTGTGGCACCGCGATGCGCACTGAAGCCTGATTCAGATCAGCCCATGTCTTGACCTGCAGGTCATCTCTGGCTAGAACAGCTAAGGAGTAAAAAAGCAATGGACTTTGTGGGAAATCAACTGCTTGCGCACGCTCAGGCGTGGCATCCATCATGTACATGATGTCTATCTTGTTGCCTTGAAGGGCTGCCACGGCGGTGCCCCAGGTGACTTCCACAGCTTCAAAGCGAACACCCAATGCTGCTGCCATGGCTTTGCCCATAGAAATGCCAAGGCCGGACGACCATTCATTTGTTTTAGGATCTTTGGAATACCAAGGAGGGGCTTGCGTGACGCCTACCCTGAGAGCGCCGCGCTGCTTGATTTGAGCAAGTCCATTGTCAGCTTGAGCCAATCCAAATGAACTGCTCAAAACTCCTGCAGTTGCTGAGAGGGCTTGAATGGCTCGACGTCTGTTCATGGTCATGGGGTATCTCCGTAAATAGTTGAATGTAATTTTTTCTGGCCAAAAGGAGCGAAATGTCTCGCTCATTGATTTTAATTTTAGCGTGATCCATTGGATGACGCAGTAACAGAGCACCGATACTAAATGCTTTTGCCCAATCAAGCGAAATGACTGCCCCATTGACCCAGAAAAAGATGACTGTAAACTGCGGGTTATGACCCACTTTTTGCCTCATATTGAGATTGAATCTGGCCCGAACCCGACAGCTGCCGTTATTTGGCTGCATGGGCTTGGGGCTGACGGGAATGATTTTGCAGCGGTAGTGCCACAGCTCCAATTAAATGGTTGCCCCGCCATACGATTTGTTTTTCCTCATGCACCCAGCATCGCTGTCAGCGTCAATGGTGGCTATGTGATGCCTGCTTGGTATGATATTTTTGGGGCCAACTTGCTGAGTCAACAAGACGCAGTTGGCATCCAACGTTCAGAAAAAGCCATTACCGCCTTGATTGATCGAGAGCTTGATCGAGGTATCGCGCATCAAAATATTGTTCTGGCGGGGTTTTCGCAAGGCTGTGCAATGGCTTTGCATACAGGCTTGCGATACAAACAAAAGTTGGCTGGCATTGTTGCACTGTCTGGATACTTGCCTTTGGCCGATACCTTGGCGCATGAGCGCAGCCAAGCCAATGCAAACACGCCCCTGTTCATGGCGCATGGAACGCAAGATCCAGTCGTTGTCCTAGACAGAGGCGAGGTGTCCAAAAACGCTCTCAGTGCCATGGGTTATTCAGTTCAATGGAAGACCTATGCCATGGGGCATTCGGTTCATCCGCAAGAATTGGCAGATATTTCAAAATTTTTAAGAGATGTTTTGGCGGCTTGATTTGAAGTGTCGGATTCATAACAGGCTTTCACTTGACTCAATGGCGCTTTCACACCAGAGCGCAAACAAAGGGCTAACTATGATCACGTTGCAAATTCAAAATAGGTGGGTGCCTTTTCTAAAGGCGGGCGTTGCAGCCTTGCTGCTAAGCTCATCCAGCTGGGGGAATGCTCAAACGCAGTGGCCCAGCAAAGCAGTGACCCTTGTTGTGCCCTTTGCCCCGGGTGGTGGCACCGACATCGGCTCGCGCATCGTGGCGCAAAAGCTGTCGCAGCTTTGGGGCCAATCGGTGCTGGTCGACAACCGCGGCGGGGCTGGGGGCAATCTGGGGTTAGAGATCGTCTCCAGGGCCAAGCCCGATGGCTACACCTTGCTGACGGGGAACGTGGGCACCCAATCGATCAACCCAACTTTGTACAAAAAACTCAACTACAACCCAGACACCGCTTTTGCTGCCATTGGCTTGTTTGCTGAGTTGCCATTTGTCATGGCTGTGACGCCCTCATTGCCAGTCAACTCGGTGAAAGAGTTGGTGGCACTGGCCAAAGCTTCGCCCGATAAATTAACCTACGCCAGCTCGGGCAATGGTGGCTCACCCCACCTCTCGGCAGAAACTTTCAAAATCGCAACGGGAACACAAATTTTGCACATCCCCTACAAAGGCGGTGGGGCGGCCATGACCGATTTGATGTCCGGCAATGTGCACATGATTTTTTCCTCAGTGCTTGAAACTTCTGCGCAAATCAAAGCGGGCAAACTCAAAGCCTTGGCCATCTCCAGCAAAAACCGTGTTTCTGCCTTGCCCGATGTGCCGACTTTAGAAGAAAGTGGCATCACTGGTGCTGAGTCTGGATCTTGGCTGGGTTTGCTGGCACCAGCTGGCACGCCGCAACCGATTCTCGATAAAATTTCACAGAGTTTGCAGCAAGTCTTGGCCATGCCAGATGTTCAGCAGCAACTGATTGGCCAAGGGGCAGTGGCCAAGGGTGGAACGACTGCAGAGTTCATCAGCTTGATTGCCAGTGATCGCAAAAGGTACGCCAAGATCATTCTGGACAACAAATTGGTTGTAGATTGAAATGATCACGATATGACTCAAACACCTGTGCTAAAAAAATACGAAGAACTGCGCAGCGCGCGCTGGTTTTTGCCTGATGACTTTCGCTCTTTTGGCCATCGCTCGCGCGCTATGCAAATGGGCTATGACTACCCTGATTGGGAAGGCAAACCGGTCATTGCCATCGTCAACACCTGGAGTGACATTAGCAATTGCCATTCCCACTTCAAGCAACGCGTAGAAGACGTCAAGCGGGGCGTTTTACAAGCGGGAGGTTTTCCACTTGAGTTGCCTGCAATTTCTTTGGCAGAAAACTTTGTCAAGCCAACCACCATGTTGTATCGCAACTTGCTGGCCATTGAAACCGAAGAGTTGCTGCGCAGTCACCCGATTGATGGCGCAGTGCTTATGGGGGGCTGCGACAAGACTACACCTGGGCTTTTGATGGGCGCGCTGAGCATGGACATTCCGTGCATCTATTTGCCAGCAGGCCCCATGTTGCGCGGCAACTTGCATGGCAAAACGCTGGGCTCTGGATCAGACGCTTTCAAGTACTGGGACGAACGGCGCGCTGGCAATGTGAGCAAAACACAATGGCTTGAAGTTGAGACGGGCATTGCCCGCAGCCACGGCACTTGCATGGTGATGGGCACTGCCGCCACCATGATGGGCATTGCCGAAGCCATGGGCATGACTTTGCCCGGAGCCTCGAGCATTCCAGCGCCTGACGCCTCTCACCCGCGTATGTCTGCCGCCTGTGGAAGGCGCATCGTGGACATGGTTTGGCAAGATTTGAAACCATCGAAAATTTTGACACGCCAAAGTTTTGAAAATGCCATCACAGTGGCCATGGCCGAGGGGTGCTCAACCAATGCCATCATTCACTTGGTAGCGATGTCGCGCCGAGCTGGCGTGCATTGCGCAGTGAGCTTGGAGGACTTTGACGCCTTTTCTCGAAAGGTGCCAGTCATCGCCAATATTCGCCCCAGTGGCGATACCTACTTGATGGAAGACTTCTACTACGCGGGCGGCATGCGCGCATTGATGGCACGCTTGCGTGATGGTGGCTTGTTGCATTTGGGGGCGATGACCGTCACGGGTCAAACTGTGGGTGAAAATATTGCCGATGCGCAGGTCTACAACGACGACGTTATTCGGCCTCTGGGCAATGCCATTTACCAAGAGGGTGCCTTGGCTGTTTTGCGCGGCAACTTGTCGCCCAACGGCAGCGTCATCAAGCCCAGTGCTTGCAGCGCTAAGTTTCAACGTCACAGCGGCCCAGCCTTGGTGTTTGACGACTACCCCAGCTTGAAGTTGGCCATTGACGATCCAGATTTGGACGTCACGCAAGACCACGTGATCATTTTGCGCAATGCGGGGCCTCAAGGCGGACCGGGCATGCCTGAGTGGGGCATGGTCCCTATTCCTACAAAATTGGTCAAGCAAGGTGTGCGTGACATGCTGCGCATTTCTGACGCCCGCATGAGCGGCACCAGTTACGGTGCTTGCGTCTTGCATGTCTCGCCTGAGGCCTATGTGGGTGGTAATTTGGCATTGGTCCAAAACGGCGACATCATCTCCATTGACATTCCGAATCGAACGCTTCACATGGAGGTCAGCGATGCAGAATTGGCAAGCCGAAAGGCCGCATGGAAGCCACTGCCCAAGCGTTTTGAGCGCGGTTACGGGCACATGTTCACAAAGCACATTTTGCAAGCCGATCAAGGCTGTGATTTTGATTATTTAGAAACTTCATTTGGTGCGCCTGTGAGCGAGCCGCAAATTTATTAATCGCAGGAGACTTCTTTGGCTTTGAAACCTGAAACTCGCGAAAAGTTAAAAAATGTCAGCACAGCCACGCTGTGCACAGCACTTTTTAAGCGCGGCTTACGCAACCAGTTTATTCAAGATGTGCGCCCCGTGAATGCTGATTTGCAACGGCAGATAGACAACATGGTGGGCGAAGCTTTCACCTTGCGCTACATTCCTGCCCGCGAAGATTTAAATCCGATCACGGTTTTTCAAGATCGTTCGCACCCACAGCGAGTGGCTGTCGAGCAATGCCCACCGGGTGCGGTGCTGGTCATTGACAGCCGCAAAGATGCGCGTGCGGCATCTGCTGGCGGCATTTTGATTTCGCGTCTGATGGTGCGAGGCTGCGCAGGTGCGGTCACCGACGGGGGCTTTCGGGATTCACCTGAAATTGCAGCAATGCCGTTTGCGGCCTACCACAATCGCCCCAGCGCACCGACCAATTTGACATTGCACCAAGCCGTCGACATCAATGTGCCAATTGGCTGCGGTGATGTCGCCGTTTGGCCCGGTGATGTGATGGTGGGCGACCGTGAAGGTGTTTTTGTGATCCCCGCGCATTTGGCCGATGAAGTCGCAGATGAGGCTGTTGAGATGACTGCATTTGAAGACTTCGTCACTGACATGGTGCAAAACCATGAGCGAAATATTTTAGGCTTGTACCCAGCCACCGATCCCAAAACCAAAGAAGAATTTGCGCTTTGGCGGGCTGCTCGAAACCGGTAATTTTTTACAGTTGACGCTTTCAACGCAATTTCATGCTGCAGACCGTCAATCATGTCGTGCTCGATTCCTTGCGCAAGCTGGGTCTGGGGTCTGCGCAGGAGGTTTTGGGCATGGCGCAGTTGTCCGGTGGTGTGTCCTCTGACATTTGGCGGATTGACTTTCAAGACCACAGCATTTGCGCCAAACGGGCTTTGAGCAAGCTCAAAGTGGCGGCCCACTGGGAGGCGCCACTTTCGCGCAACGCCTACGAATATGCTTGGTACCAAGTGATTTCGCCCTTGTTTCCTCACACTGTGCCGCAGATGCTGGGACGAGACGAGGAGGCTGGTTTGTTTTTCATGTCCTACCTCGAGCCCGAGCATCATCCGGTATGGAAAAATCAACTGCTAGCCAAGCAGATTGACCCTGCTTTTGCGCGCAGTGTGGGGCAATCTTTAGGGCAAATTCATCGAAGCACAGCCAACAGCAAAGTGCTGGCGCAACGGTTTCCAAGCGATGCGGAATTTTTTTCATTGCGCTTGGATCCTTATCTCTTGGCCACTGCGAAGAGGCACCCCCAACTGCAAACATTGCTGCAAACCATTTGTGATCAAACCGCCAACACGCCATTGGTTTTAGTGCATGGTGACATCAGCCCCAAAAACATTTTGTGCGGCCCCAACAGCCCCGTGTTTCTTGACGCTGAATGCGCTTGGTATGGCGATCCTGCGTTTGATCTGGCGTTTTGTCTGAACCACTTGCTGCTCAAGGCCGTGCACATGCCAGAGCAGGCAGAGGTCTTGGCCAACAGTTTCAGGCAATTGAAAGAGGCTTACATGGCCATGCTCGATTGGGAGTCGCCTGCGGCTTTGGAGCATCGTGCAGCACGTCTGTTGCCAGCTTTGTTTCTTGCACGCGTCGATGGCAAATCGCCGGTTGAGTATTTGACGCACGAGCCGCAGCGCCAATGCGTGCGCGAGATTGCTCAAATGTGTTTGCTGAACTCTGATCCAGATTTGAATTTGATTTTAGAAACCACAGTGAAAGCATTGCAGCCATGAGCCACATTCAGTCTGTTCGAGCCCTTTCTGTTTGGGACTCCAGAGGTTGTCCAACGGTTGAGGCGGTTGTGCAGTTGAGCTCAGGGGTGCAAGCCCGCGCCATTGCACCTGCCGGCGCTTCAACAGGGGCAGGAGAGGCCAAAGAGTTGCGCGATGGTGGGCATCGGTTCAAAGGCTTGGGCGTTGACCGTGCGGTTCAAGCAGTCAACGAGGTGATCTCTCCCGCTTTAAAAGGCATGCTGATTGCAGATCAAGCGGCCATTGATGCGGCCATGTGCTTGGCCGATGGCACGCCTGATAAATCGCGTTTGGGCGGCAACAGTTTGACCGCTGTTTCTCTGGCCTGTTTATGGGCGGCCAGTCAACAAGCTGATCTTCCTTTGTGGCGCTACCTGTCGGGCAGCGATGAGGTTGGCTTGCCTTTGCCTGAAATCCAAATCTTTGGTGGCGGCGCGCATGCCAAAGGCAGCGTAGATCTGCAAGATTTTTTGGCCATTCCCAATGGGGCAACAAGCTTCACCCAATCGCTGGAGTGGGTGGCCGAGGTTTACCACGCCGCTGGCAAGGCCTTGACGCAGCAAGGCAAGAACTTGGGCGTGGCAGACGAGGGCGGCTTTTGGCCACAGTTTGGCTCGAACGAGGCGGCCATTGAAGCCTTGGTTAAAGCCATTGAGGCAGCAGGTTTTCAGCCCGGTCGCGATGTGTCCATTGGCTTGGACTTAGCGGCCACGCAATACCATGCCGATGGTGTTTACCATTGGCGCAGTGAGAACAAAATCTTTGATCGAGACCAGCTGCTGCAGATCTATGCGCGCTGGGTCAACGATTACCCCATTATTTCAATGGAAGACGGATTTTCTGAAGATGACATCCAAGGCATGCAAGCCATGACCCAACTGCTGGGCCATCGATTGCAAATCATCGGCGACGATTTTTTTGTGACCCATGCATCGCGAATCAAAGAGCGTACGGAAATGGGCGCATGCAATGCGGTATTGATCAAGCCCAATCAAGTGGGCACTGTGAGCGAAACATGGCAAGCGCTGAAGGCTGCCAAGGGCCTGGGCTTAGACAGTATTATTTCAGCAAGATCGGGCGAGACCGAAGATGTCAGCATCGTGCACTTGGCGGTCGGCTGGGGCGTGCCGCAACTCAAGGTGGGCAGTTTCTCACGCTCAGAGCGCATGGCCAAATGGAATGAAGGTCTTCGCATCGAACAAGATTTAGGGCGCACTTTGCCTTACCCGCGAAAACATTTGTTTCCCTGGCTGAGCAAGCCTTGAAAACCCCGATGAAGGTCTTGTTTCACTTCAACGTCAACCCTGCTTTGCAAAAGTGGTTGCGCCAACATGTGCCCGCTGATTGGGAGCTGATTTGCTGCCCTGAAGGTGACGAAACCACTTTCAACAAGCACTGGCCTGGCACGACCGTTTTGTGGCATGTGCTGGAGCCAGTGACTGCGGCGCGCCTGAAGGCCAACACGGCATTGCGCTTGGTGCAAAAAATTGGTGTGGGTGTCAACACCATCGACTTGAATGCTGCCGCCACTCAAGGTGTTTCAATTTGCAATATGCCAGGTGTTAACAGTCGCGCCGTGGCTGAAATGACTCTGGGCTTGATGTTGATGGCCTCGCGGCGTTTGGGCACTGTGGGCAAGCAACTGTGTCAAGGCGTTTGGCCCATCGAGCCTTCTGTACAAGAAAAATTGTTTGAGCTGGGCGGTAAAACTGTGGGCTTGATCGGCACCGGCCATGTGCCTCGCATCTTGGCACCATGGTTGGTGAGCATGGGGGTACGGGTGATCACGCACAGCCGCAATCCACCAAGTGATTGGCCATATGACCGTGTGTCTTTGAGCGAGTTGCTGAGCACCAGCGATGTGGTCAGTTTGCATATTCCATTGAGCGAATCCACACGCGGCATGTTCAATGCACAGCGATTTTCTGCCATGAAGCCTGGCGCTATTTTCATCAACACCGCACGCGGAGAACTTGTAGACGAAGCTGCCTTGACTGCGGCTTTGGACAGTGGCCACTTGTCACTGGCTTGCTTGGACGTGTTCGCACAAGAGCCTTTGCCCCCCGGGCATGCCCTTGCCCTGCGACATGATGTGATTGCCACGCCGCACATGGCCTGGCTCACCCAAGATATGTTTCAACGGGCCTTGAGCATTGCCATTGAAAACACTCGGCGCTTGGGCGTTGGATCTGCACTGCTGCATGAAGTCCATCGCTAGGCCCTCAATGACTGAAAAGTAAGCGATTTAGTCTGATGGCTGAAATCCAGCTTCGCCCATTTGCCAGAGCATGAAAGACAGCATGTCAGCAGAGCGAAGATGCCCTTGCTGTGGGCTCGAGCCAGCACCATGTCCGGCTTGGTAGTCCAGTCGCAAAAGAACGGGCTGCTGGCCTTGCTGAGCAGTAGCCAGTCGAGAGGCGAACTTCAGGCTTTGCCAAACATCCACCCGAGAGTCATTGACCCCATGCATCAGCAGGGTGGCTGGGTATCGCACACCATCGCGCACGGCATGATAGGCGCTGCTGCGAAGCAAAGCATGAAATTCTTCTTCAATTTTCACACTGCCGTATTCAGGAATATTGGCCACGCCGTTGGCACGCTGCTCTGAGCGCACCATGTCCAAAACTGGCACTGAGGGCACAGCAACAGCAAACAAATCCGGACGCTCAGTGATGGCTCGACCGATAAAAATACCGCCTGCACTGCCGCCATACACCCCCAACTTGGCAGGGCTGGTGTACCCATTGGCGATCAGCCATTGCGCAGCTGCAATGCCATCTTTCCATGTGTTGTGTTTGGTGGTCTTGCGGCCAGCATCATGCCATTGGCTGCCAAAGGCGCCGCCACCGCGAACATGAGCGATCGCATAGATGCCCCCACGCTCGACCCAGGCCCTTGCTGCCAAGCTACGGCTTGGTTCTTCCGTGGTTCCGTAGGCGCCATAGCCATACAAAAGGGTTGGGTTTTTGCCGTTGAGAACGACGTCTTTGCGAGAAATGATCGACAGCGGCACCATCACGCCATCGTGACTGGGCAGCATAACTTCACGCGAAACGGTGGTAATTTTTTCATCGATGAAGTTGGGTGCAACCCAATTGAGACGATAAAATTTACCGCTATCGGGGTCATAAATGTGTCGCTCAATGGCCTGAGTCCAACCGCTGAGATTGACCAGCAAGCCTTTATGGTCAAGGCTTGCGTTCATAGTGACATTGCCAGTAAAGGGCAGTGTGATCGAGATGACTGGCACCTGTGCTGAAGATGGGTTTGTGGTGGAGTTTGTTAAGTGCTGCGTAGAAATTTTCAGCAACACCGAATTGACGCCTTCGCGTCGTGTGATGTACAGGCCATCTTGGCCAGCATCGATGGCCCGGATCACACCGTCAGTTTCTGGCAATAAGACCTGAGCTTGTTGCATGTCAAGCGCACTCAATGGGAGTCGCAAAACTTTAAATCGTGGTGCGTTCAAGGCGCTGCGCAGGTAGAGGTTGCCATGGGCTATGTGCACTTCACGAACTTCATGCGACAGATCAAAAATCGTGCGCCACTTGGCTTGGCCGCGCATGACTTCGTTCTTCGGCGCCACATGCAGAGACAAACGGCGGTCAACACCATAAGAGACCACAAGAGCGATCAGCTCAGTGCCTGGCAGTTCGCGCAGGTAGCCGCTCGCATAGGGCGGCAGTTGGAGTTCTGGGTGGCGTGAAGCGTTGAAGATCAGGCGCTGTGGATCAGGAGAGCTCAAGTCGAGAAAGTATCTGCCTGTGTCTGCGAATCGCTCGGTCGCTTTCATGGATTCATAACCTGGGCGCAAGCGAGAAAAAAAGAATCCAGAACCATCGTTTAGCCAAGCCACACTGGCGAATCGAATGCGGTCAATCGGGGGGATCACTTCTTTGCCAGTTGCAACTTCAACCAGGTACAGGCTGCCAATCTCTGAGCCTGAGGCATGCAAGCCATAGGCCATCAACTTGCCGTCGGGAGAGGGGTGAAAGCTTTGAATCGCATGGGGGAGTGCCCCTTTTTTTGCAATGGCTTGTGGGTCCAGCAGCAAGTGCTCTGAGCCCTGAATGCCATCACGCCACATCAAGGTGGCTTGGGTTTGAGTGCGGCCACGTTTCAAATAGAACCACCGATCTCCTGCAGTTCTGGTGATGCCAGACAAGGAATCGCCTGCTGCTTCGTCCATTGCAGAGAAGCGTTCCAATAGAGATTGACGTCCCGGGATTTTTTTCAAGATCGAATCGCTCGCTTGCGCTTGAAGTTGCATCCATTGAACAACAGCAGGGTCTTTGACGTTCTCCAAAAATCGGTAGGGGTCACTGACACTGACACCCCAGTGCACTTCGCGTACATCCATTTCGGGTAAAGGCTTGGGGATATTCACTCCAGCAAAGCGGTAGGCCAGTTGCTCGTTGGCTTGTGCAGAAAAAATCCAGAAAAAGCCCAGCAAGGCCAGAGCTTTCCAGTTTTCGTGTAATCGTAATTTTGGAAAATTAATCGCTGTAAGCGTGGAGATCTTGGTCTTCATAGGCCGGGTTCCATATAGCGTGCAGCCAGATTGTGAAAAGCTTCGCGTCTGATAGGCGCCGTGGTTTCTGACTCGATGACATCGGCCACTGCTGACATGCTCTGCTGAGCTGCCTTGGCATCTAGAAACAAAAGTCGATTGCGCCGCGCAAGAACGTCTTCTACGGTGCGGGAAAATTCATGACGAACAGCAAAGCGGACCATCGCCTCTGTCAAGTCAGGTGCTAGCAAGCGGCCTGCGCCGGGCAACTCATTGACGCGATCTGCTTCGCTGCCATATGAATGCATGCCAAACGCGTTACCAAGCGATGGGGTGCCAATACAGTCAGCACCCAGCAAAGGCGTGGTGGCCGTCACGCAGGGGCAGCCAAGCGGCAACAAGCCTGCATCAATGCACTGGTCCAACACATCTTGCGCCATGGATCGGTAGGTGGTCCACTTGCCACCCGTGACGGTCACGAAACCGTCGGCAGACGTCAGCACTGTGTGCTCACGACTGATTGATTTTGTATCTTGCGCTGAACCCTCAAGCCCCGTATTGACCAGCGGACGCAAACCCACCCAGGTGCTCAAAATGTCAGATTTTTTGGGAGGTACATCGAAAAAATCAGCGCATTCACGCAGCAAGTAATCAACTTCGCCCGGCAAAGGCGAGGGTTCGTGCGGCACATCGGTGCGAGCAGAATCGGTGGTGCCCACGATGGTTTTGCCTAACCAGGGAATGGCAAAAAGCACGCGTCCATCACGCGTTCGAGGCCAAAAAAGTGCGGACGTTCCGGGCAGGAGTGAGCGGTCAAAGCTCAGGTGAACACCTTGACTTGGCGTGACAACCCGCTGCTCGCCTTGATGTGATGCAGTTCGACGCAACTGATCGACCCACACACCTGCTGCATTGATGACGCAGCGACTGCGAATTTTGAATACACGACCCGATTCTCGGTCCACCACTTCGACGCCTGCGGTCGCACCTGCATCGCCAAGCACACTGCGAACCTCGCAGTAATTGGCCAGAACGGCGCCATGATGCTGCGCGGTTCTAGCGATCGTGATGGCCAATCGTGCATCGTCAAACTGAGCGTCCCAATAAGAGACGCCGCCCAACAAGCCTTGGAGCCGCACTGTGGGCAGCATGTTTTGCACGCTTTTCGGGCCAATCCAGTGTGAGGCACCTATTCCGGCCTTGCCTGCCAACGCGTCATAGGCCTTCAGGCCAATGCCATAAAAAGGCATATGCCACAGCTTGAAGGCAGGTAAAACGAAGGACAGGGGTTGTGCGATATGGGGCGCGTTGGCCAAAAGATTTCCACGCTCGTGCAGTGCTTCGTAGACCAAACTGAAATCACCTTGCTCCAGGTAGCGCACACCGCCGTGTAAAAGTTTGCTCGAGCGCGAGGAGGTGCCCTGTGCGAAATCGCCACGTTCAACCAGTGCGACCTTGTAGCCCCTGAGCGCAGCGTCTAGCGCAATGCCGACGCCTGTAGCACCGCCGCCTATGATGATGGCGTCAAAACCTTGTTGACTTGACAGGGCCTGCAGGGTCTCCTGTCGCTGTGCGTCGGCAGCATGCATGGGCCAGTTTCTTTTTTGCGTATTATCTGTGTAATTATAGAAGCTTGTTGCGTGAGCGCAGAGTGCAGCGCCTGTGCTTTCATGCCAACCCTCATATAGGAAATATCAAATGCAATACCGACGCCTTGGCCGAAGCGGCCTGCAACTGAGCGAGCTGTCATTGGGCTCTTGGGTCACTTATCACAATCAAGTAGACACCCACGCAGCCACTGAAATGCTGGCCGCTGCCATGGGCGCTGGCATCAACTTTTTTGACAATGCAGAAGGCTATGCACAAGGTCAAAGTGAAGTGGTCATGGGCGCAGCTTTCAAGGCGTTGAAATGGGCGCGCTTGGATTTTGTGGTTTCGACTAAATTTTATTGGGGTCTTGAGAGCCAAGGAAGGAAAGTCAATCAGCGCAACACATTGAACCGCAAATACTTGACGCAGGCCATTGATGGTTCTTTAAAGCGCATGCAATTAGATTTCGTGGACCTGGTGTTTTGCCATCGGCCTGACCCGCACACGCCGATTGAGGAAACCGTACAAGCGATGAGCGACATGATCACGCAAGGCAAAGCGCTTTACTGGGGCACCAGCGAGTGGAGCGCTACCGATATTCAAACGGCCTATGACATTGCCGACCGTCACCACCTGCACAAACCAGTGATGGAGCAACCTCAGTACCACCTTTTTCATCGTCACCGTGTAGAAAAAGAGTACGCACCGCTTTACGAAAGCATGCAGCTGGGCTTGACCACATGGAGTCCCTTGGCCTCTGGGCTTTTGACGGGTAAGTACCAGAGTGGCGTGCCGCAAGGCAGTCGAGGTGCTATGCAAAGCATGAGCTTTTTGCTCGCTGGCCTGACCGATCCTGCTAAAAATGCCGCCGTGGCCAAATTGGCCGAGGTGGCGGCTGATCTGGGCGGCAATGTGGCCCAATTGGCCATCGCATGGGCACTTCACAATTCGCGCGTGAGCACCGTGATTTTGGGCGCCAGCCAGCTCAGTCAGCTGCATGACAACTTGGGCGCATTGGCGCTGACGCCCAAACTCACGCCTGAGGTGATTGCATGCATGCAGGCGATCACGCAGCCGTTGCAGGCAACCTGAGGTGCTGGTTGACTTTAGGGTAAAGCAGTATGGCTGCCTTTAGAAAATTCTGTTTAACTTCGGACGCATGAATACATCTGTTCATGAGCCCGAACCAAGCTTCCCTTCACGCAGGGGTGTGAACAAGCCCTTGCCAGTGAAAAATCCCAAATCTAAAGATCGCTCAGCCGAGCGCTCCAGCAAGCGCCAAGATTTGGTTCGCTATGGAACAGAACTGCTGACGGAACAGGGTTACCAAGCCACGGGAATCGATCAGGTACTCAAAAAAGTGGGCGTGCCCAAAGGGTCCTTCTACCATTTCTTTAAAAGTAAAGATGAATTTGGTTCGGCGGTGATTGAAAACTATGTTGATTTTTATGCAAAAAAAATGGACAAAATTTTCAATACGCCCAGTACTGAACCCCTTCAACGGCTAAAAAATTTCGTTGAAAAGGCGAAATACGACATGGTCCGGTTTGAGTTTCGACGAGGCTGCCTGATTGGCAATATGGGCCAGGAACTGGCCAGCATCAATGACGGATTTCGAGTGCAACTTGAGGAGGTCTTGGTGTCGTGGGAAATCAAGGTCACTGCCTGCCTTCAGGAGGCAATTGACCGGCTAGACATTTCTGGACAGACCGATGCGGCAGCCTTGTCGCGGTTTTTCTGGATCGGGTGGGAGGGGGCTATTCTTCGGTCAAAGCTGACTAAAAGCGTCCAACCGATAGACCATTTTGCTGACCTTTTCTTTAGCAAAGTAGCCAAATAAGCCCCACAATCACCTTAGCGTCATGTAATTAAGAGGGTAAATCCCAATTTCTAGACGACCGGTCTACTAGAACAATTCAGCCATGGCAAAAATATTGCTCGAATTAAATGAAGTTGATAAGCATTTCGGCGGTGTGCAAGCTGTCAAAAATCTTTCCTTCGCAATTCACGAGTCAGAAATCGTTGGACTCATTGGCCCCAATGGGTCTGGCAAGTCGACAACCGTTAATTTGATTTCCGGAGCGCTTGACGTGTCATCTGGGGCCGTAAATTTTGATGGGCACACATTGAGTGGACTGTCCACCAGCCAGCGTGTGCCTTTGGGGCTGGCACGAACTTTTCAAACGACCACGCTATTTGCTGAATTCACAGTCTGCGAGCAAGTGATGGTGGCTTGTCATTGTCGATATCAGTCAGGTCCTTGGCAATCAGTTTTTCGAACCAAGGCAGGGCAGAAGGAAGAGAGTTCGGAACAAACAAAAGCCATGGAAATAATTGAGTTTGTGGGGCTTGCAGCCGTTGCCAACGTCAAAGCATCATCCATTTCGTCAGCCCAGCAACGTCTGCTGATGATTGCGACGGCCCTTGCGACACAGCCCCGACTCTTGCTTTTGGATGAACCTGCTGCAGGCATGGTCGCAAGTGAGCGCAAAGAATTGGCGAAGTTAATTATGAGCATTCGCGATAGCGGAGTTGCTGTGCTCGTCATTGAGCACCATATGGGCTTGATCATGGAGGTGTGTGAGCAAATCGTGGTTCTTAATTTTGGACAGAGAATTGCGCAAGGCATTCCCTCTGAAATACGCAATCACAAAACCGTTATTGATGCCTATTTAGGGGGCACACACTGATGTTGCGAGTTGAAAATCTGCGCTCTGGTTATGGAAAGGTTGATGTTTTGCACGGCATCAGCCTGAATGTTGAACGCTCAGAATGCGTTGCGTTGGTTGGCGCAAATGGGGCTGGGAAAACGACAACGCTCAAGTGCATATGTGGGATCAACCCGATACGCAGTGGGTCCATCACGTTTGAAGGTGAACCCATCCATGGCCTGCCTGGGCATTTGATTGTGAGACGAGGAATTACCATGTGCCCAGAGGGCCGGCAAGTTTTTTCTGAAATGACGGTTTTGGAAAACTTAGAAATGGGCGCTCATTCCCGTGTGGATGATTCACAAACTAAAGATCTTGACGAAATGTTTGAATTGTTTCCTGTCTTGCGGCAAAGAGCAAAGCAAAGTGCTGGCACTTTATCAGGCGGGGAGCAAGAAATGCTCGCCATTGCAAGAGCATTGATGGCACGCCCCAAACTGTGTATTTTCGATGAGCCGTCACTTGGGTTGGCCCCAAAAATTGTAGAAGAGGTCGAGCAAACTTTGGCCCGAATTAAGGCAATGGGAACGACCATTTTGCTGGTTGAGCAAAACGCTGCCATGGCTTTGCGCTTGTCTGATCGAGCGTATGTGTTTGAAGCTGGAGAAATCGTTTTGCATGGCACGGGTCAGGAGTTACAGAATCATCCCGAGGTCAGTAAGGCTTACTTGGGGTATTAATCAGAAGTTAGTTGTTTCAATCTTTATCAATCCAATAGGAGATCGCGTTATGAAGTCATTTAAGTTCAATTTTTCTATAGTTGCAGCGGCGAGTTTATTTGCGTTGGCCTTTCCAGTGAGTTCCTTTTCTGCTGAAAAAGAGCTGCTACTTGGTATCAACGATGCGCTGACCGGCCCTGGCGCTGTCTATGGGCTTCCACAAGCCAATGCAGTTCAGATGGCCATCGAAGAGATCAATGCACGCGGCGGCATTAAAGCAGGCGCAGACAACTACAAACTCAAAGCTGTTAGCAACGACGATAAAGCAAATCCGACTGAGGCAACGAACAGTGTTCGCAAGCTGATTGACCGTGACAACGTCAAATACCTGGTTGGATTTTGCTGCTCGGGATCAACGAGTGCTGTGGCCTCATTTATTGCCAAAGAAAATGTGGTGATGTTGGTTGGAAATGCGGCTGAGCGGGCTATCACTGCGGCTGGAACACCTAATTTGTTTCGAACACGCCCTCCAGCAGATTTCACGGGGGCAGCAGCAGGGACGTTTGTTGCCAAGCGTGGGGCTAAAAATATTGCCGTGATCGGTTCACTTGATGTGTCTTTTTACACCCAATATTTGGATGCATTTGAGCGTGAAATTGTCAAAGCCGGCGGAAAAATTGTAGCCAAAGAAACCTTTGGCCTCAAAGACAGAGACATGACGCCCCAGTTGACAAAAGTTAAAGCGCTTAACCCCGATGCGTTGTTGGTGCTGGGATATGTTGAGCCTGCCGCATTTGTTTATCGCCAATCAGTTGAGTTGGGAATGAAGTTGCCGCGCTATGGATTCACAAGCGGCAGTGAAGAACAATTTCTGAAAGTTGCCTCCAGCGACCAGATGGAGGGCGTGTGGGATCTGCGGCCAACTGAGCTGACAATTGAAGCATTGGACGCTAACGCCAAAACTTATGTCGCAAATTACACCAAGAAATTTGGAACACCTCCATCGCCAAGCTCACCTTATGCGTATGACCAAGTGTATGTTCTCAAAAATGCAATTGAAAAAGCGGGTGGCGCTGAAGACATCAAAAAGGTGATGAATGAAATTGGCAAAATTTCGGTGCCCAAGGAGGCTGTCATGAAGTACTTGCCAACCGATGGAACAATGTTTGACGTCAATGGCCAAGCCTATACTTCAAACGGTGCATTCCAATGGCAAAAAGGAAAGTGGATTTACGTATCGGATTTGCCTTCAGATACGAAAACATACTCCAGCTTCTTGCGCAGTTTGCGCAAATAATTGATGCACCTCTTTGCAATGTCAATAGTGTATTTTCGCCATGATTGAAGTTCTTCAACAGATACTCAATGGTGTAGCCATTGGCGCTGTGTACACATTGATTGCACTGGGGTTGACAGTTGTATTTGGCATACTGGGGATAGCCCACTTCGCACATGGTTCTGTTGCCATGTTGGGTGGGTATCTCACATTCATGCTGAGCGAAAAGTTTGCATTGCCATTTTTTGTTGCAATGTCGATGGCCATGGTGGTTGGTGCGGTGGCTGGGATGCTCATCGAGCGCTTAGCTTACCGACCAGTTCAAAATGCGCCGCACATCAACGCATTCATCATTGCGCTGGGCTTGACGATGATGATTGAGGGCTTTAATTTATTGGTCTTTGGCGCTGATCAAATCGTGATTCAAACGCCCTATCGGGGGGTGTATAACATCGGCGGTCTGGCTGTCGCAGAGTTGCGGTTGATCGTTATTTTGACGGCGGTTGTCTTGATAGGGGTCATTTCAATTTTAATTCGCAAAACCAAGACGGGTAAATCTATACGAGCTGTTGCGCAAAACCGTTCTGCTGCAATTTTGATGGGGGTTAATGTCACCCAAGTTTCATTGGTTGTTTTTTCAATCTCTTCCGCTTTGGGCGTTGCCGCTGGTGCTTTGATTGGCGCATTGCTGGCCATTGCGCCAGGAGTCGGTGAGGGGCTTGCGGTCAAGGGATTTGCGGTGCTTATTTTAGGAGGCCTGGGTTCTATACCGGGGGCAGTTGTGGGTGGCATGATTTTGGGCGTTAGCGAGGCCATGGCGGCAGGTTTCATTTCTTCCGCCTACAAAGATGTCATTGCATTTCTGGTCATGATTGCCGTTTTACTGTTAAGGCCACAGGGCCTTTTGGGTAAAAGATGAAATCCAATCATTTTCCTTTTTTGACCTGGCTCGCACTGATCGTGATCGGCGCATTGGTTCCGACATTGGTGACGGTGCCGTACTTCATGCACTTGATCATTTTGGCGTTGATCTGGGTGGTGCTTGCCCAGGGGCAAAATTTAATCCAAGGCTTTGTGGGTTATGTATCGATTGCGCAGGCCGGGTTCATGGGGGTTGGCGCTTATTTTTCAACGCTGATGAGTGTCAAGCTGGGGTTGCCAGTTTGGAGCGCGTTATTGCTTTCGCCTTTTGTGACGGGGGTCATTTCCGTCCTCGTTGGCTACCCAAGTCTGCGCGTCAAGGGCCATTATTTTGCGATTGTGACTCTCGCATACAACATGGTGATCTTCACAATTTTGATGACCTACAGTTCACTGACTGGGGGTGAGGCAGGCATCCCCAATGTGCCTCGGCCGGAAGAGTTTCGATTTTTGGGGTGGTTGATTAATTTCGAAGGACGCAGCAATACAAACTTTTATTATTTAACAGTGATTGTTGGATTTTTCAGCACGGGCATATGTTGGCTCATTTTGAATTCAAGAGTCGGCAGGGTCTTGTTGTCAATCAGAGAAAACGAAACACTGGCTGAAGCGGTGGGTGTGATCACATGGCGATACAAATTATTTGCATTTGTCATGAGCGCCAGTTTGGCAGGCTTGGCAGGCTCTTTGTATGCCCACTATATTGGATTTTTAAACCCTGAACCGTTTGGCGTTGACCAATCACTCAATGCCATTTTGGCCGTTATTCTGGGTGGCAGCGGCACGCTGAGTGGGCCGGTGATAGGCGCTTTTGCGGTTACCTTTTTGCCTGAATATTTGCGCATTGCTGACAGCTACAGGCTTGTGACATATGGGTTGATTTTAGTTGTTGCAACTATTTTCTTGCCGCTAGGATTGGTCCCGGTTTTTTCGAAATTGCTGACGAAATTAAAAACTATTTTTTGGCGTCGCCATGACTGAGTTGACAGCATCTGAGTCTGCATTTCTGTCAAAAGCCGAAGCATTCTTGCAATTCAAAGTCAAGCCCAAGCTTGAGCAGTTTTATTCAAAACAAAAAACTTGCAGCGACTTATTGTCTGATGCTGCCAAGGTGGGTCTGCTAAGGCTTGAAGTACCAGTTGAATTGGGTGGCTTAGGGGCCTCCTTCATTTGCAAAGTAGAGCTTGCAAAAATGCTGGCTTCGGCTGACTTTGGCGTAGCGATGTCGCTGATCAATACCCACAATGTGGTTGCCCAAATTTCCAACCTTGAAAAAGGGCCAAGCCGTTCAAGTTATTTGGGCCAGCTAATGTCTGGCCGATTCAGTGCGTGCACTGCGATCACAGAGCCTGGCGCAGGATCTGATGTGGCTGCCATTCAAACGTTCGCTGTAGCCCATGAGGGAGGATGGTTGCTCAGCGGTACAAAGTCTTGGATCGTCAATGCAAGAGATGCACGCTTCATGGTTGTCTACGCTCAAACAAAGCTGGGCGCTGGCGTCAAAGGGATAGCCGCCTTCTTGATCGACGCCGAGGATGCCAACTTTGTAAGATTGACGCCTGAGGGGCAAGGGCCCATTCCAACGATGGGCGTAGGAAGTTTTGCGCTTTCAAATTATCAATGCAGTTCTGATCAAATGATCCTTGAGCCAGGACTCGCATTCAAAGAGATGATGATATCCATCAATGCGGCGCGAATTTATGTTGCTGCCATGTGTTGTGGCATGGTGGAGGATTGCATAGAGGTGGTGCGCAATTATGGCAATGACCGCCATGCGTTTGGCATGCCCTTGAATCAACACCAAGGTTGGCGCTGGACAATCGCAAATGCGCGCGTTGAGCTCGCAGCCGCCACTGCACTCGTTGCACAAGCTGCAAAGTTAATTGATTGCGGAGGTGATGCGCAAATTTTGGCGGCAAAAGCTAAAATTTTTGCAACGCAAATGGCCAGTCGTCAAGTCGCAGAATTGATGCATAAAATGGGTGCGGAAGGTCTGTCAACAGACCAACCGTTTGCGCGTCATCTGCTGGCGGCGCAAGCGGCCAGTCTGGTCGATGGATCAACAGAAATTTTGCTCGAACGCATTTCTCGTGGTGTTTAATAGTGCTATACCCACTGAATCACTCAGCAGCAGATCCACATAAGCCTGCATTTCAAATTCTCGAAACTGGGGAGCAGGTGACGTTTGGTGAGTTAGACAAAAAAGCCAATCAAGTCGCGCAATGCATTCGTGGATTGGGCGTAAAAAAAAGCCAGCATGTTGCCTTGTTAATGGTCAATGACAAGGACTTTTTAGAGGCTTGTTTTGGAATGGACCGGGCGGGCGTCTATTACACAACCATCAGTACACGGCTTACTGTCGATGAGATAGCCTACATTGTTTGTGATTGTGCAGCGCGTGTATTGATTGTTTCTTCTGAGTTGGTGTCGATAGCAGAACGACTGGTTAAGTTGCTTCCCAAAAATGTTCAAGTATTTTCCACGGGCCCGGGCTTGGTTGGGTATTTGTCTTGGCAGGATGCATTGATCAAGCAATCAACGCTTGCCATCTCAGATGGCTCTCAGGGCTTAGACATGCTTTATTCCTCAGGGACAACAGGCCGGCCCAAGGGGGTTAAATGGCCTTTGCCAGAACAGCCTCCTGGACTGCCCACCATGCTTGTGAATCTCTTAGCGCCGTTGTTCAATTACAGTGATCAGACGCGGTATTTGTCGCCTGCACCCCTTTACCATGCTGCACCCTTGCGGCATTGCATGACGGTGATCAAGCTGGGCGGCACGGTCTGGATCATGCAAAGTTTCGATGCGCTTCGTGCATTAGAGGCCATTGAGAAGCACTCGATCACGCATGCACAGTGGGTTCCAACGATGTTTGTGAGACTGCTCAAACTGCCTGTAGAAATTCGAACCCGTGTAGACACCTCATCCTTGAAGGTTGCCTTGCATGCGGCTGCGCCATGTCCAGTTGACATTAAGGAGAAGATGATTGAATGGTGGGGTGCCATCATCCATGAATACTATGCAGGCACGGAAAATAACGGATTTTGTTCTATCACGCCTGGTGAATGGTTGCAACACAAAGGTTCGGTGGGTCGAGCAAGCCAGGGCGTTTTGCATATCTGCGATGAGGAAGGTGTTGAGTTGCCAGTAGGGCAGGCGGGGCTGGTTTATTTCTCGCAGGGGCCTGTTTTCTCGTACCACAACGACCCAGTTAGAACTGCCGAATCACGCAACGCACAGGGTTGGACAACGCTGGGGGATATTGGACGGATTGACGAGCAAGGGTATTTGTATTTGTTGGATCGTCGCGCATTCATGATCATCTCGGGCGGCGTCAATATTTTTCCTCAGGAGATTGAAAATATATTAATTGGACACCCCAAAGTGATGGACGTTGCCGTCGTGGGGGTGCCAAACGAAGACCTCGGTGAAGAAGTCAAAGCCGTCGTCCAGCCCGTGGATGCAAGCGATAGCGGAGCCGACTTGGAAGCTGAATTGATGGCCTATTGCCGAGAAAATTTAGCTGCTTTCAAATGCCCACGCTCGATCGATTTCGATTCAAATTTGCCGCGACATCCTACGGGGAAATTGTATAAAAAATTAGTCAAAGATCGGTATTGGTAGCCCCATCAGAATAAGCGAGCGCTCTTTCAAGGTTCAAAAGGTTTATTTAAAGGTTGTTTAAAGGGGTTTAAAGGGGACGCTACCCTTTGTTTAATCTGGCTTCAACCCTGGCAAAAATTCAATTTTCGTTCGCTTGATCAATTCGGCATAACTGATCGGTTCTGAGCCATTGGATGTGTTTACGTTTTCGTACCAATGCGCCCAAGCTTTGTTTTTATCTTTGTCATAAACAAGTTTATAAAGGTAACGCGGTACATGCACACTCCCCTCCCCAATGCTGGGGCTGCTGGCGATATTGGGTGAGAATACCGGCCCAGTAATTACAAAAACATCACCGCTGGCACGCGAAACGTATTTGCGCGTTGCCGCTTCAACAGATTTGGCCCAAACGCCGCGATTAAGGTCAGGGTTTTGAGGGACCATATTCGCTAAGGAGAAACTTTGCGCCATGGCCTGAGCTGTGGGCATATCGGCGGCAGGGGCCATGTGTCCTCGGTCAAAACCGCTGCTCTTGTAATCTTCTAAGCTGGCCCTTTCTGCGCTTCTCAGCCTTGCATCAGCAAAGAAATGATTGGTCCGTATTTCATCGGCATCAGCTATAGAGGCTTTATTGAGTTTCTCGGCAACAAAAATAGGTGTTTTACTCTGACCAGAGTGCAGCACTGCGAATGCGTCGTAGCACAAAGCCCTGTCGGTGGGTTCAATGGCCAGAAGGGGTGGATTATTTCCAGCAAAAAAATGCAAACAGGCAGAAAAATCCGCCGCCACATAAACGGGGCGGCATGCCACCAATATCAAAAGGAGAAAAACGATTCGAGAGCTGAGAGATTTGAGGCTGGGCATTTAGGTTGATCTTCAATATTCAGCGATTCATGATCTTCAGGCCGACTGTAATGGTTAATGCGGATAAAGGGTAGCGTCCCCTTTAACCCCTTTAACCTTTAACCTTTAACCTTTAACCTTTAACCTTTAACCTTTAACCTTTAAAAAAGTGGTGCATCACCCGTGCTGGCTCGCTCACGCAAATACGTGGCAAGTCTGATCATGGGGATGGGCGAGCCATCGCGCAGGGCAGAAAGTATGACCCGTGCAACTTCTTGCGCATGCACGTCCAGAGGCGTTTCGACTGAGGTGATGGCTGGCTCAAACGAGCCAGCTAAGCCTGAGTCGTTGTATCCGGTGACAGACAAGTCCTTTGGAACATGCCGGCCTCTGGCTTGGCACTCTAGGATCACACCGGCAGCTATCAAATCATTGCTGCAGATCACTGCAGTGGCCTTGACTTCACGCTGGAGCAATGTTTGATAGGCCGCCCGGCCTGCCTGGGCATCGAGTCCGCCATCGTCAACGATGGCGTTGTTCGGTATGGCCAGACCATGCTGCGCCAAGGCCTCGCGGATAGCGATTAGGCGCCCACGAAAACGGTCCCCCAACGCTAAGAAAGGAATGACCACTGCAAAATGACGATGGCCATGTCCTATGAGGTGTTCGACCACGTCGGCCATGGCAGCCCCATGATCAAACGAAACCGAAGGTTCGCCCGGCATGGCAGCCCAGCACCGAAGGTGCGGAACGCCGCGTCGCGCTAGCAGGGGGGCGCTTTCGTCGTGCAAAGGGCGCCCAAATAAGATGACCCCATCGACCCCCTGGGCCATCATGGCTCGCGCACCATCCAACTCAAGTTGCGGATCATGGTTGGCCGAGCTCAAAAGCAATGTGTAGCCCTCGCGCGCCAGAATACTTTGCAGCAACTCCAGCGTGCCCGCGTAATACGCATAGCGCAGTGACGGCATGAGGATGCCCAAGACCATGGACCTGCGACGTCTGAGTGATCGGGCCAGCCCATAAGGTTGGTACCCCAATTGATTTGCGGCCACTTGCACGCGCTGCAGAGTTGGTGCTCCCAAAAGATTCGGGGTGTTGAAGGCGCGGGAAACGGTGGCCGGTGATACGCCTGCCAATCGTGCAACATCCGAGACCGAAGGGCGCGTGTAAGGGGCAGGGGCGACTTTGGACACAGTTGAAAGTTAAAATGAAATCATTTCATTCATCATAATCCGCTAAATATCAAAAAATTACATTGACATTCATTTTTTTGATGTTTAAAGTGCATGAAATCAATTTCATTGAGATCAAACTTATGCCTAACCCGCTATGGACACGCCGCAGAAGCCTCGGTGTAACTGCCGCATACCTCGCAAGTCCTTGGCCTGCCCATGCCAACGAGGCGTGGCCCCTTAAAACGCTGACCATTGTCTCGCCTTACCCTGCCGGCGGCATCACGGATATTTTGTGCCGAATCGTTGCAGATGAATTGACCAAGTTGCTAGGGCAGGCGGTGGTGGTCGAAAATCGCACAGGGGCCAGTGGTGCCATTGCGCACGCCTTGGTTGCCAAAGCACCAGCCGACGGATACACGCTGATCATGGGAGGCAGTGCGCCAACGGCTGCCACGCCGGCATTGAACAAGAGTGTGAGTTATGGCCCCAAAGACTTCGAGCCTATCGGCTATGTGGCTGAGTTGCCAATTGTGCTGACTGGCCACCCTTCCATTCCAGGCAGTACAGCCAAGGAGTTCGTTGATTACGTCAAAGCCAATCCTGGAAAGCTCAACTGCGCGCACCATGGCAATGGTTCGAGTAACCAGTTTGCATGCCTCACGCTGGCTCGCATGACGGGAACGAAAATCGCAGACATTCCCTACCGGGGTGCACCTCAAGTCAATACCGACCTGCTTTCGAACCGGGTGCAAATTTATTTCGGCACACTGCCAACGCAACTGCCGTTGGCCAAAGAAGGCAAGTTGAAAATTTTTGGCATTACTTCCCCAACTCGTGCTGGGAATGCGCCCGAAATACCAACGCTTGATGAACAGGGCCTGACCGGATTGAACTTCACTTCGTGGAACGCGCTTTATGCGCCCGCTGGAACACCTCGCGCCGTGATTCAACGCTTGTCCAAGGAGTTGCTCAAAATTTTGGCCAACACCGATGTCAGAAAACGCATTGAGGGCTCAGGCTGCGTCGTGCGGCCCGATACGCCCGAGGCACTTGGAAAATTGACCCTGGCCGAATTCGAAAACTATAAGCGTATGGCGGCTGAGTCCGGCATCGTCATGGAGTGAACAAATGACTTTTTCAATCGCAGCCCGTTGCCCAAAGACTGGCCAATATGGAGTGGGCATTGCAACCTATTCGCCCAATGTGGGCGTTCGCTGTCCCGTCGTTGTGCCTCAGCGAGGCGCTGCATCGCTGCAAGCGGTGGCCAACCCCTATCTGCTGCCTATTGCACGCAGCCTGATGCAGGCGTCGTTGTCAGCAGAAAAAATTGTTGCAGAACTCTTGTCCAGCGACCCGTATCCGCAGTCACGCCAAATTTTGGTGGTGGATGTTTATGGACATGCACATGCGTTCACGGGTGAAAAAAATCCAGCATGGGCTGGGCACATTGTGGGTGATGGTTATGCTGTTGCCGGAAATGTACTGGCTGGTGAAGGGGTGGTTAAGGCAATGGCCCGTGCCTTCGAAGACGCGCACGACCAAGTGCTGGCTGAGCGCTTGGTGCGCGCAGTCGAGGCGGCTCGAGATGCCGGGGGCCAACCTGAAGGGCAGAATTCCTCCGCGCTGATGGTCTACGGAGATCAGCCATTTCCAGTTGTAGATTTACGAGTGGACTTGCACGATCAACCTGAAGCAGAGCTGCGCCGACTTTGGGACTGGTTTTGCCCGATGGTTCCGTATTACGTTGAGCGCGCAATCAAGCCTGTGCCACGTTGGTGGCAATGGCGTATGGACCATGTGCCAGGGTGGAAGGCCAGGCATCTGGCTTGAGTGAAAAAAGGGTTGAATAAAGGGTAGCGTCCCCTTTAACCCTTTAACAGGGTAGCGTCCCCTTTAAAAGCGTCCCCTTTAAAAACCTTTAAAGCATTCCCTTTAAAATGGGGGGGATGGCTAACAAAGAACTCATTCATTGCCCTTGCGGTCAGCTTGATGCTGCGGGGCGGAGGCTGGACTTTGCGCAATGTTGCGGGCCTTATCTGACAGACTTTCTGGCCTGCTCGGCAGCAGATGCGCAGGCCCTGATGCGTTCGCGTTACACAGCTTTTGTGCTCGAGCGTGCGGACTACTTGCTTGCGACTTGGCATGCCAGCACACGGCCTGCAGAACTGAGCTTTGAGCCAGGCGTCAAGTGGCTGGGCTTGGAGGTTCGAGCGTACCGAAAGATCGATGAGGCACATGCTCAGGTGGAGTTCATAGCGCGTTATCGCGAAGCAGGTGGCCGCGCTGTGCGCCTTCAGGAAAGCAGCCAGTTTGTACGTGAAATCAGCGGCCATGCGAACAGATGGTTTTACGTCTCGGGAGAAGCGCAGCCAGGTGCTAAAGGCAATGCGCCAGACACTGCTGATCAAACCCCTGCGCAGGGCCCTCCTATCGCCTACATTGAACGCACCCACGCATGGTACGACGCCTTGGGCTATGGCAACCCCTACCAATACGCGCACTACTCGACCACGCCCTTTCAGCCGCTGACGCAGGCCTTGTCAAAAACTTGCGTCACGCTGATCACCACGGCTGCCCTGTACCAAGCTGACAAAGGTCCACAAGACGCCAGTGCACCCTACAACGCATCGGCCAAATTTTTCAAAGTGTATTCCGCAGGCACCTGCGCTGAGCATGATGTGCGGGTCTCGCATGTGGCAGTGGACCGCGCTCACCTGAGCAACGACAGCAACACTTGGTTTCCTTTGCCAGCCATGCATCGTGCCGTGCAGCTGGGTTTGATTGGAGCGTTAACGCCAAACTTTCATGGTGTTCCTACCAACCGAAGTCAGCGTCACACGCTGGAAGTCGATTGCCCCGAAGTGTTGCAACGCTGCCTTGCAGATGGCGCTCAAGCGGCAGTGCTCGTGGCCAACTGCCCCGTGTGCCATCAAAGTCTTTCGCTGGTAGCGCGTCATCTGGAGGCCAACGGTATTGCCACGGTGCTAATGGGTGCTGCCAAGGACATTGTGCAATGGTGTGGTGTGCCGCGTTTTCTGTTCAGCGATGTGCCACTTGGCAATGCAGCTGGTTTGCCCTATGACACGGACTCACAGGACAAGACACTGGCTCTGGCTTTGGAGTTGCTGCAAAGCGCCCAAGCTGCAAACACCACCCTGGTCAATCCAATTCAATGGAAGGGAGCCCCTCAATGGCGTCAAGACTACCTCAATCTGCAGGCCTTGGGCCCGGATGAAATTGCCAAGCAACGTGCAGAAAATGATCGCATCAAAGCGCTTGCGCAATCGGTGCGGGACAGCAGCTTGAGCGCAGACCCCACCAAATGACCGCGCCAGCCTACGGTTTGAGCTGTGCGGGTGAGCTGCTGAAAAGGTCGTTTTGGCAGCAGGTTTGGGCAATCAACATTTGGCGCCGATGCTGGGTTTGCGGTACCATCGTGACACGAATACTCGCAAAAAGCCTTCACAAAACGCCAGATGAGATCGGTGCGTACCGCAACGTGCTCCTCTCAAGCCGGGGCCTATGTCGGCTGTGGCAGGCTTGGATTCAACCTATCAAACTGGAGCCCGCAGATGGACGATCTCAAAGGAAAAGTAATTTTGATCACAGGCGCATCCACGGGCATTGGCGCCGGATGCGCGAAGGCGTTTGGGGCCCTTGGCGCCAAGGTCGTGGTGCACTACAACAGCTCCAAGGATGCTGCGCTCGAAGTGGCGCATGCAGTAGAAACTGCCGGAGGCCAAGCTCTGGTGGCACAAGCGGACTTGCGCAAAACATCTGAATGCGAACGGTTGGTTCAATTGACCGTTGCAAAGTTCTCGCAGATTGATGTCTTGATCAACAATGCGGGCGCCTTGGTGCGCCGCATGCCGATTACCGAGATCACAGACGAAGTGCTGGATGACATTTTTGATCTCAACGTGCGCTCGATGTTGATGTGCATTAAATACGCAGTGCCTCATATGGGTCATGGCGGCAGCATCATCAATTTGACCAGTGTTGCGGCTCGTCACGGTGGAGGCCCAGGAGCGGCCATGTACGCCGGCTCCAAGGGTTTTGTCAGCACAGCCACCAAAGGTTTGGCCAAAGAATTGGTGGGCAAACGCATCCGGGTCAATGCGGTCTCACCTGGCGTTGTGACCACGCCATTTCACGATAAATTCTCTACGCCTGACCAGCTCGAAACCATGCGCCAAACCATTCCCATGGGCCGGCTTGGAACGGCGCAAGAATGCGTGGGTGCGTTTTTGTATTTTGCTTCAGAGCAGTTGTCGGGGTATGTGACGGGCCAGATCTTAGAGGTCAATGGTGGCCAATTCATGCCCTGAGGAAGCTGTTTAATGGTAAACACTCATACGCCGTAGGCGCAAATCGAAGTCAGAATAGCGGTTCTTCCGAATACGGCTCTTTTTTGTTGGTATTTCTCTGGAGTTTTCTATGCGCTTGGCATTTCTCAAAAGTTTGTTGACCCTGTCCAGTGTGGCTGCGTTGGTGGCCATGCCTGCTTTGGCGGCAGACAAAGTCAAAATTGGTTTTGTCAGTACCTTATCCGGCCCCTCAGCGGCTTTGGGCGTGGACATTCGCGATGCGTTCATGCTTGCAGTCAAACTCAACGGCGGCAAACTCGGCGGCTTGCCCGCAGATGTTTCGATCTCTGACGATCAGTTCAAGCCCGATGTGGGCAAGCAGTTGTTTGAGCGTTATGTGAAACGCGACAAAGTTGATTTTTTAACTGGTGTGGTGTTCTCCAACATCATGCTGGCCGGTTTGCCTGAGGCGGTGGACAACAAAACAATTTACCTCAGCCCCAATGCAGCGCCTTCCCCCATTGCGGGGGCGCAGTGCTCACCTTACTTTTATGCTGTGTCTTGGCCGAACGACGCCTACCATGAGGCGGCAGGGCAGTACGCCACCAACTTGAAAGTCAAGTCAGCCTATTTGCTGGCGCCCAATTACCAAGCCGGCAAGGACTCACTGGCTGGCTTTAAGCGTTTTTACAAGGGCACTGTTTCGGGTGAGGTTTACACCAAACTGGGTCAACTCGATTACGCCGCGGAGTTGGCCGAGATCCGCGCTGCCAAGCCTGAGGTGGTCTATACGTTTCTGCCGGGCGGCATGGGCATCAACTTCATCAAGCAGTTCATGGCAGCAGGTCTGAACAAAGACATTCGCTTGATTCAGCCTGGCTTTGGCGCTGATCAAGATGTGATCCGCGCGGTGGGCAATGACATGCTGGGCGTGTTTGACACGGCGCATTGGGGCCTTGATTTGCCCAACGAAGCCAACAAGAAATTTGTAGCGGAGTTTGAAAAAGAATACAAGCGCCTGCCTACCCTGTACGCTGCACAGGGCTACGACACGGCACTGCTGATCGATGCCGCAGTGCGCGCCTCAGGCGGGAAGATGGAAGACAAAGACGCCATGCTCAAGCATTTGAAAACAGCCAAGTTCAATTCTGTGCGTGGTGATTTCCGTTTCAACACCAACAACTTCCCGATTCAAAATTACTACCTGCGTGAAGTTCAAAAGGATGCGCAAGGCCGTTTGGTCAACCGCATCGTGGGCCAACCCATTTTGGCCAATCACGGTGACGCCTACGTCAAAGATTGCCCGATGAAGTAAGGACGCCGTTAGCTCTTACATGACAGGTATTTTGATTTTGGAGCAGGCCTTGAATGGCCTGCAGTTTGGTTTGATGCTGTTCTTGTTGGCCTCTGGGTTGACACTGGTGTTTGGCATCATGGACATGATCAATCTGGCCCACGGCGCGCTGTACATGGTGGGCGCTTTTTTCACGGCTTGGTTGGTTCAGCTCACAGATTCTTTTTGGCTGGGTGTCTTGCTGGCAGTGCTGCTAACGGCAGTTGTTGGCATGCTGCTGGAAGCGACGTTGCTTCGAACCTTGTACGCGCGGGATCACCTCTCGCAAGTGCTCGCCACGTTTGCTTTGATTTTGATCATCAACGAGTCGGTGCGAATGATATGGGGCTCGGACCTGCCCCTTTCAGCTCCCCAAGTTTTGGCTGGGCCCGTTGAACTGTTACCTGGCCTGCTGTATTCAAGTTACCGTTTGGTGATCATTGGCGTGGGCTTGGGTATCGCGCTGCTGCTGTTTTTGCTGGTCACTCGAACACGCATGGGTGCCTGGGTTCGGGCAGGGGCTTCCAACCGCGAAATGGCCATGGCCATGGGCATCAACATTCGGGCACTGTTCACAGGCGTGTTTGGCATCGGCGCAGCCTTGTGCGCCGTGGCTGGGGCCATGCTGGGGCCTTTGCTGGCGGTGCAAGTGGGCATGGGCGAGAACATTTTGATTTTGGCTTTTGTGGTGATTGTCATCGGCGGCATTGGATCGGTTTGGGGCGCCTTTGTGGGCGCCATTTTGGTGGGCTTTGTGGACACTCTGGGCCGCACCTTGTTGCCATTTTTGTTTCGCGAAGTTTTCTCGCCCCAATTTGCCAGTGCAGCGGGCCCTGCGGTGGCTTCGATTGCGGTTTATGTGCTGATGGCGGTGGTGCTGTTTGTGCGCCCGCAAGGCCTTTTCTCGGGCCGGTCCTGATGGGCGTGGCATGCGTGCAATGAATCCCAAAACTCCACTGTGGGCTTGGTTGTTTGGCGTGGCAATGGCCATCGGTTTGCCCTTGGTCTTACACGCACTGGGCCAAGACTTTTATATCAGCATGCTCAGCCGCATGTTGATCTATGGCATCGCTGCATGCAGTTTGAATCTAATTTTGGGCTATGGCGGCTTGGTGTCTTTTGGCCACGCCGCTTTCGTTGGAATTGGTGCTTACATGGTGGGCATTTTGATCACCGAGGGTGTGACCAACGGCTGGCTAGGTTTTGCGGCTGCAATGGGCGTCTCGGCCTTGGCTGCAGCCATCATTGGGGCCATCTCGCTGCGCACCCGCGGTGTGTACTTCATCATGATCACGCTGGCTTTTGCGCAGATGATTTATTACTTGGTCAATTCCATCAAAGCCTACGGCGGTGACGAGGGCTTGAACATCAAACGCCGCTCTGACTTTGGTTTTGGCTTGGACCTTAAAAATGATTTAACTTTTTACTTTGTGGTGCTGCTCGTGCTGGTGCTCACCTTGCTCTTGATTTCTCGGATCATGCATTCGCGCTTTGGGCGCGTGATACATGCTTTGCGAGATGACGACGTGCGCGCCGAGTCCATCGGCTTTGCAGCCTACCGTTACAAGTGGGTGCTGTTTGTGATTGCCGGAACGCTGGGCGGTCTGTCGGGTGCGCTGATGGTGAATCATCAAAATTATGTCAGTCCTAACTTGATGCATTGGACCCAGTCAGGCATTTTGATGGTGATGGTCATATTGGGCGGCGTGGGCACACTGGCCGGCGGGCTGTGGGGTGCTTTGGTCCTTTTGATTTTGGAAGATGTGATTGCCGAGTACACCTTGCATTGGCAGTTTTATGTCGGATGGATTTTATTAGCGGTGATCTTGCTCGCGCCCAAAGGCTTGTCGGGTTTGGTTCAAAAATTTCGCTCGCCTGCACGCACGAAGGACTCGGCATGAACGCGTCAGTGTTGTTGCAAGTGCAAGACTTGGTGAAAAATTTCGGCGCCTTGCGGGCCACAGACCATGTTTCTCTGGATGTTTTGCATGGTGAGATCCACGCATTGATTGGCCCCAATGGCGCTGGCAAAACCAGTTTGGTAGCGCAACTCTCAGGCCACCTCAAGCCAGACAGTGGTCGCATCGTGTTTGATCAACAAGATATCACGGAGATGAACACCCACAGCCGTGTGCAGCATGGGTTGGCGCGTTCATTTCAAATCACCCGTTTGTTCAAATCATTCAGCGTGATCGACAACATTGCTTTGTCGGTGCAGGCGCGCAGTGGCACAAGCTTTTCTTTTTGGCGCCCTGTGCGAGCCGAGTCAGCTTTGGTTGAAGAGGCCATGGCAGTGCTGCAAGAGCTGGGCTTGCAAGATCGCGCACATGACTTGGCCAGCGAACTCTCCCATGGCGAGCAGCGTATTTTGGAGCTAGGGCTGGCCCTTGCCACCGAACCCAAATTGTTGCTGCTCGATGAACCCATGGCCGGCGCGGGCCCGGTCGAGTCCGAGCGAATTTTAAATTTGATCTTGAAGCTGCGTGCCAAGGTTTCTATTTTATTGATTGAACACGACATGGACGCCGTGTTTCGCTTGGCAGATCGAATTTCTGTGTTGGTCAACGGCACATTGATTGCCACGGGTACGCCTGAGAAAATACGTCACAACCCCTTGGTGATAGCCGCCTATTTGGGCGAGGAGCACGCATGAGCTTGCTGCAAGTCACAGGCGTTCAGGCGCGCTACGGCGAGAGTCAAGTGCTGTTTGGCATTGACTTTGCTATCGAGCAGGGGCAAGTGATGGGGCTGCTTGGGCGCAATGGCATGGGCAAAACCACCTTGATCCGAAGCCTGCTGGGCCTCAAGACCATCGAGTCCGGGCAAATTCAGTTCGATGGCCAGGGCATTGCCAACAAAGCGGCAGACCAAGTGGCCAAGTTGGGATTTGCAATCGTGCCAGAAGGCCGCCAGGTGTTTGCCAATCTCTCGGTGCACGAGCACCTCACAGCCTTTGCGTGCAATCGACAAAACTCCCGCACGCCGTGGACGCCCGATCGAGTCTACGAACTTTTTCCGCGTTTGGCCGAACGCAAGCGCAACATGGGCACGCAGCTCTCAGGCGGTGAACAGCAAATGTTGGCGATTGGCCGAGCCTTGGTGACCAACCCTCGCTTGATGATTTTGGACGAGGCCACCGAGGGCCTTGCACCCTTGATTCGCGAAGAGATTTGGCGCTGTTTGCGTTTGCTGCGCGAAGAAGGACAGACTTTGATCGTGGTCGATAAATACGTCAACCGCTTGGTGGACATCGCGGATCACCACATCATCTTGGAGCGTGGACAAGTGGCTTGGGCTGGCACTTCTGAGGCCTTGCAGGGCAGCCGGCAACTGTGGACACGCTATCTGGGCGTTTGAGCATTAAAAATGCGTCAAAGCGGCCGCCTTGATCGACTGCAATAACAACTTGCCCGCCGGACTCATGGAGCCCTTGCGCCTGCGCGTGATGCCCACGCGCCTGGCCCATTGGTTGCCTACAGCCTGCAGTGAAACGAGCTGTCCCGCGCGTGCCTCCCAGTAAATGAGCTCCTTGGGAATGAAGGTCAAGACATCGCTTTGCATGACCAGTGATTTCATCAGCACGGTCGAAGTGGTCTCGACTTGTGCCGTCGGTGGCTCGAGGCCGTGACTCAAAAAATAATCATCGAAGGCCAAGCGCTCGAGCTCGCGTTGCCTTGGCAATATCCAAGGGTATTGCATCAGCAATTGCGGTGTGATGAGCTTGTGCCTGAGCAAGGGATGGCCGGCCCGCGCGACCACGGTGGCGGTTTCGGTGAGCAAATGTTCGTGCATCAGATCGGCATCTGCAGAACGCGACGGAACTGAAGACAGCGCAAAATCGACCTCGCCTTGTTTGACCCAAGGCATCAAGGCCTCGTTCAGGCCGTACAGCACCGTCAGTTTGATCTCAGGGCTGCTTTGACGCAATTCTTTCAAGGCCACGGGCAAGAGCCGGTTGGCCTCGGTGGGCCCGCAGCCTATGACCACATGACCGCGCAAAGCGCCGCGCAGGGCTTGGATGGCCCCTTGGGCGTTGCGCATTTCTGCTTCAATGACTTGACCGTGCTGCATCAAGGACTGCCCATAGGGCGTCAGGCTCACGCCAAAGCGGCCACGCTCGAGCAAACGCACGCCCAAGCTTTTCTCCAGCGCCTTGATGCTTTTGGAGAGCGCGGGCTGAGAAATTTCCAGAGAGCTGGCCGCTTCGGTCAAATTGCCATGCCGGGCGGCTGCCAGAAACAGTTGTACTTTTCGGTAATCCATAACCTATGGTAATGGAAAAAGCATGATTTGTTGTAGGTCAAAGTCTTGATCTTTGTTAAGTTAGGGCCTTAGCCCACACAGAGGCCCCCTTAGACTGCTGACAAGGAGTTTTCATGCAATCCATCGATTTGGCGAACTTGGTTCAACCTGACCGCGTTCACAAGAGTGTGTACACCGATCAGGCCATCTTTGATCTGGAGATGACTCACATTTTTGAAAAAACGTGGGTCTATTGCGGCCATGAATCTCAGGTCAAAGAGGTGGGGGATTACTTCACTGTGCAAATTGGTCGGCAACCCATGGTCATGGTGCGCGATGTGGACCGCAGCGTGCGCGTGCTCTACAACCGCTGTCCGCATCGGGGCGTGCAGTTGTGCGGCAACCAAAGCGGCAACACCGGCAAAGGTTTTGTGTGCTCTTACCACGCGTGGAGTTTTCATCTCAATGGCAAAGTCAAGGCCATTCCACTGGTCAAAGGCTATGATGGCACACGCCTGCACACCGATGACGCCGATTGCAGCATGGTGGCCGCCGCGCGCGTGGACAGCTATCGCGGGTTTGTCTTTGCCAGCTTGTCCAAAGAAGGCCCTGGTTTGCTTGAGTTTTTAGGTGACGCGAAAATAGCCTTTGACGACATGTGCGACCGCTCCCCCGTGGGCGAAGTTGAAGCTGTGCCGGTGTGCCACCGCGTGGTGCAGCAGTCGAACTGGAAATTTTTCATGGAAAACCAGCTCGATGCACTGCACCCTTCGGTGACTCACCAATCAACCGGAGTGCCTGCACGGCGCGTTGAAAATCGACTGAAAAAAGAAACAGGCTCGGCCCCTTTGTTTTTTCATTATCTGTCGACTTTCGCTTCCAGCTTTGACCAATGGGACTCCGTGCAGACGGTCAACTTTCCGCACGGCCACGGCATCTTGAAGGCCTATATGGGCCTGCGGCCCACAGACCCTGACACGGTGGAATATGAAGGCTTGCTGAAAAAAGCATATGGCGAAGAAAAGGGCGAAGAGTACCTCTCGCGCAGCATTCACCACGTGCTGGTCTATCCGTATTTGTCGGTTCAGTCGCCCCTGCAGCAACTGCGTTGCCTGCGGCCTGTCGGGCCAGATAAAACCATGTCGGAGATTTGGCATTTTCGCCTCAAGGGTGCGCCCGAGGCAATTTATGAGAGATCGCTTTGGTACTACAACTTGGTCAATTCCCCGGCCACCATGATCAACGCCGACGATCTTGAAAACTGGACCAAAGCTCAAATTGGACTTGGATCCAATGGCGGTGAGTGGGTCAGTTTTCATCGCAACCACGGCGGTGATACAGAAAAAGATGGTGTGCTTTATTCCAACAACGGCACCAGCGAGGTGGTCATGCGCAACCAGTTCAAAGCCTGGGAGTCCTACCTTCGCAGCGCCATTCAATCCACGGCCATAGCCTGATCAGGAGTAATGATTCATGAATCCAAATCAAGTCAAACGAGCATTGGGTGAGAGTGTTGTGATTGAGGCCATTCAGTCCATGACGGGGGCTGAATCGATTGCCCCTGATCACATGGGCCGTGGGCGCATGCCCAGCAGGGGCTACATACCCAAAGCCATGGTGCTGCAGGGTGATCTGCACCGCCAGGTAGAGGCTTTGCTGTACCAGCAGGCCGCATTGCTGGACAACAAAGCTTGGGGTGAATGGGCAGAGATGTTCAGCCAAGATGGTGTGTACTGGATGCCCTCCACGCCGGATCAAACTGACTGGCGGCGTGAGCCTTCCATCTTTGCTGAAGATCGCTTGCTGATGGAAGTGCGAATGGGCCGCTTGCAGCACCCCAACGCGTGGTCACAGGCCGCGCAGTGGGGCACCAACCACATGGTGAGCAACATCGTTGTTGAAGCGGCCACTGACAGTACGCTGGAAGTGTATTCGCGCTTTCACATGCTCGAGTTGCGCCGTGACAATGTGCGGCACTTTGCTGGCAGCTACCGCCATTCTTTGGTCAAGCAGGGGGCGACTTGGCGCATCAAACTGCAGCGCGTGGACATGGTCAATGCCCAGGCTGCCTATGACTATGTGATTCAGGCTTGGGTTTGAATTTCAAGCTCTCCCCGAGTTATCTGAAATGACAAGCAACCCAGTGAGCGCTTTGCCTTAAGCCAAGTTCAGGCTTTTGTTCCTTGCAAATAGCTTGTGCCAGCGGGCAGCGCGTGTGAAAACGGCAGCCTGAAGGTGGTGCAGACGGACTGGGCGGGTCGCCTTCAAGCAGTCGGCGATTGGCTTGTTGGCGGGGGTTGGGAACCGGCACAGAAGATAGCAGTATTTCGGTGTAGGGGTGCAATGGCTTATCAAATAAGTTGTCGCGAGTTGTGATTTCGACAATATGACCCAAGTACATCACAGCCACGCGATGACTGATGTGGCGTACGACCGCCAAGTCGTGCGCTACAAATAAAAGCGCAATACCGAACTCGTCTTGAAGGTCCGTGAGCAAGTTCACAACTTGAGCTTGCACGGACACATCCAAGGCTGAAACAGGCTCATCACACACCATGAGTTTGGGTTTGAGCGCAAGAGCGCGAGCAATCCCTAAGCGTTGGCGCTGGCCTCCGGAAAACTCGTGAGGATAACGGCTGGCCCACTCGGGACGCAAGCCCACTTTGGCGAACAACCACTGCACCTGCTCTTCACGCTCTGCGCGGCTCAGGGTGGTGAAATTTATCAAGGGCTCAGCAACAATATCAGACACCTTCAGCCGTGGATTCAAAGATGCGTACGGGTCTTGAAAAATGATTTGAAGATCGCGCCGCTTTTGCCGCATGGCTGGCGCATCCAAACTCAGAAGATCAACGCCTTGCAGTAAAACCGAACCCGATGTGGGTTCAATCAACCGCATCACGCACTTGGCCGTGGTGGTTTTTCCGCAGCCCGACTCTCCAACCAAGGACAAAGTTTCTGCTGTATCGATTTGAAATGAAACGTCATCAACAGCCAAGACCGGCGCCTGTTGGGGTATGAGCCATCGGCGACCATGGCGCCGTGAAGACCCAGCAGCACCATGTCAACGGGCAGGGCGGACTTCAAGTCACGCAGTAACTCATCGCGCAGAAGCTCATAGGCATAGCGTGAGGTTGTACCACTTGGTTGTGCGCCGGCCACCATGCCCTCAATCAAAGTCCAACCAGCCGGCCTTCCTCGAAGGCGGGCAGCCCAAGTGGGCCCGGAAAACAAAGTCAGGTGGTCAGGATGCTGACCGGCTGCATAGTAACCACGGTCTTTGAATGATGCGAGACCTGTGGGCATGGGGCCAAAGGTGTTGGTTTCGGTTGCAAGGGAGCCACTGAACACGCGCATGATTTGCCCTTTTTGGTTGACTGGGTCATTGCTAAGTGCAGCTTACAGGCTTTAGACACGCCTTGCTGCGAGAGGGTAAGACGGGTCGTTGTACCCCGGGGTAGAAGGGTGCCCGGGCGAGACAAGTTGGTTCACAAAGTCTTCGTCTTCTTGTGTGACGGTCACATCCAACGCGCCCCAATAGTCTTGCCACTGCGCCAAAGTTCGGGGCCCGCCAATGACCGACGTCACAGCCCGGTGCGCCAACACCCAAGCCAAGGCAAAGTGTGAGAGTTGAATGCCTTTTTCTTCGCAGCGCGTACTGAGCTTTTGAGCGATCTCTAAAGACTCTTTGCGGTACTCGGTTTCACGGATGCGTTTGTCGCCGCGCGCTAAACGACTGTCGGGACTGGGCGGTGCGCCGGGTGCATATTTGCCGGTGAGTATGCCTCTGGCAATGGGGCTGTAGGGCGCAACGCCTATGCCGTAATGGGAGCAGGCTTCTAGAACCTCAACTTCTGGCAAACGGTTGAGTAAGTTGTAGTAGGGCTGGCACACCACGGGGGCGGGTATGTTCATTTGCTGGCACAAGCGCATGACCTCTGCAATGCGCCAGCCTCTGAAGTTGGACAAACCCCAGTAACGAATTTTCCCATCGCGCAGCAGAGATTCAATGGCGCGTAATGGCTCTTCGAGGTGCATGCCATTGAAGTCACGGTGCAAGTAATAAATGTCCAAGTGAGTGGTTTGCAAACGGCGCAAACTGTCCTCGCACGCACGCAACATCCAAGCGCGAGAGAAATGCCGCTCATTGATGTTGGTTGACATGATGTTGCCCACTTTGCTGGCCAAGACCCAATGGTTGCGTGAACCTTTGATCAACTCGCCGGTCATCTCTTCTGATTTTCCAGTGGTATACACATCAGCGGTGTCGATGAAGTTGCAACCATTTTGCTGCGCATGGTCAACGATGCTGCACGCCTCGGCCATGTCTGTTTGGTCTGCAAACATCATGGTGCCAAGGCAGATGCGGGAGACTTTCAAGGGGCTGTGACCTAAGTTTTTGTAAATCATCTGGATTACCTTTCAATGCGATGTTTTAAAGAGCCTCTGGGGGCTGAGCATACCGGGGGTGAGCCCTTGTGACATGGCGTGGGAGGGCAAGGCTTGATGCCTTGCCAATGCAGCGCAGCACTCGCCCATGGCGGCCGATGTTTGAATGCCATAACCGCCTTGCGCTGCGACCCAGAAAAAATTTTCCACTTGCGAATCAAACCCTGCCACCAAATCGCCATCGGCAACAAAGGAACGCAAGCCGGCCCACGTGCGAAGGGGTCTGCGAATTTCAAGAGTGGTCATGGTTTGAATGCGCTCGATTGCCATTGCGATGTCTAATTCTTCCGGCTGCACATCGTGAGGCCCGACAGGGTCTGCGTTGGCGGGGGATCCGAGTAGTTTCCCGGCATCGGGTTTGATGTACCAACTCTCGTCAATTCCGACGACCATGGGCCAAGCGGCACAATTCAAGCCTGTAGGCGGCTCGAAAATCAAAGCAGACCGGCGTTTGGGGACAAGTCCAATAGGGCGCACGCCTGCCAACGCAGCGACTGCATCAGCCCAAGCGCCTGCAGCATTGATCAGCACGCGAGCTTCGTAGCTTTGACCACCTGCTTGCACTTGCCAGACTTGGCCGCTGCGCTGGATGTGAGTAACTTGAGCATCGCAAATCAACTGGCTGCCATTTTTTTTCATGCCGCGCAAATAGCCTTGGTGAATGCTGTGAACATCCATGTCAGAGGCGTCCGGTTCATAGATCCCACCCATAATTTTCTCTGACCTCAGGACAGGTAGAAATTCGCACGTCTCTTGTGTGTTGAGCAAGCGTCCTTGCTGCGTGACTTCGCGCAGGACGTCCCAATGCGAGCTCAGTATGTCATCTTGCCCATGCTCGCCCACCATCATGGCGCCTCGGGGGCTTAAGAGTGGATGATCTGCAAAGCCATCAGGAGGCGCCTGCAAAAAAGCGCGACTCGCCATGGTCAATGCGCGAACTTGGGCTGTGCCGTAGCTCTCCATGAACAATGCGGCCGAGCGCCCCGTGGAGTGGTAGCCCGGTTGAGACTCCTGCTCAAGCAACAGTACCTGCGCGTGTCGCGACAGCCAATAGGCAGTGGAGGCCGCTGCAATGCCACCACCAATGATGAGAAATTCTGTCGATCGAGTCATTTTTTATTTGGATTAAAAGCATGCACCAAAGCCCCCGATAACACGCCGGATTTGTAAAGGCCGACGAAATGCGCGTAGGCGTGATCGTATCGGTCAAAATGCTCGCGCCCCAATCGAGTGACTGTTTGCGTTTCTAATGAGCGGTACATGGCGTGGCGATCAACGAGGATGCGCGTCCATTCTGAGCTCAAGTCAATTGATTGAACTGAAGTTAATCCGACATTGGCAAGCCAACTTATATAGTCTTGCAGTGTGGCAATTTCAGAAAATCGCATGCCCTCAAATAAACGATCAGCATTGTCTTGCGAAAGTTTTTGATGGCTCATGATGTCAGAAAAAACCATTCGACCACCCGGCTTTAAGACGCGCGCGCATTCGGAAATAAGCTGCTTTTTGTTTGGGATGTGCGCAAAAGCTTCTTGGCCAATGACACGGGTGAAAGAATTGTCTTCAAAAGGCATCTCGAGCGCATTGCCTTGAACGAAGTCAACGCGGTCAGACATGCGTGCAGCCTGGGTCAGTGCAATGGCACCTGCAACGCGGCTGGCGGTCAAGTCCAGCCCTGTGACGCGGCACCCAGATTTCCATGCAATGTAGCGCGCTGGGCCGCCCATGCCGCTGCACACATCGAGCATATGGTCGATCGATGTGAAAGCGGCTTGCGCCATCAACCGGTCGACAGCTTGGGTGCCGCCGTAATGATCTTGGTCGTGCATCTGCAGGACCTCTTCGGTGATGTCTTCTTTGGCGATCCCACGGGCGGCAACCGCTTCAAAAATTTGCTGCGCACTGATAGGGTGAAAGTCGTAGAAATGTTCAACGGCTTGGAGGCGGAAATTCTTGTTCATGGTGGTGTCTCACGCAATTAAAAATTTTGAACAAATGCCGCACTTGCATCAAAGGCAATGGATTGCTCTAGCAGTCTGGCATAAGATAACAGTTGCGCATCCCCGTGCGGGCGCCCGATCAACTGAAGGCCAACGGGCAGGCCTTCTTTGTTCAAGCCACAGGGTATGGAGATGGCAGGGCAGCCCAGCAGGGTGATCACAAAAGTCAAGAACATCCAGTCGATGTAACTTGTCAAAACTTCGCCATTGATTTCTGTCGGGAATCTTTGTTCAACCGGAAATGCGGAAACAGCAACTGTGGGGCAAATGAGCAAGTCATGATCATCAAAAAACCGAGCGACTCGATGAAACAATTCGTTTCTTGTTCGTCTGGCATGGATAATTTCATTGGCGCTCAGATTAAGCCCTTTTTCAATATTCCAAACGATGTCGGGGTTGATGCGGGCTCTTTCTTTTGGAAGAAGTGCTCCTCGGACATCTGCAAACAACAGCGCCCGCAAAACTTGAAAGCATTCGATGGCGCCTGAAAAATCAGGAATGTCGTCATCAACCCGACAGCCCATGAGTGCAAACTGTTGAGCGGCAGATTCACAAATTTTTCCGATCTCAGAGTCAATGCCTCGAAGTCCTAAGTTGGGGCTGAAGCTGACCCGAGTCGGCGGGCGTGCATGCAACAAGGTCGCTTGGAAGCCCCCAGGCGGAGCGCTGCGCGACAACGGATCGTGCGAGCTCGAAGTAGCCATGGCGTCCAACATCAAAGCCAAGTCTGGCACGTTGCGGGCCATGGGGCCATCCACCCACAGGCTGTCAAATGCGGACAAACCATCGCCCCGGGGGACGAGGCCAGGGCTTGGTCGAAGACCAACCACACCACAAAAACTGGCTGGGATGCGCAAAGATCCACCCAGGCACGAGCCATTGGCCAGCCAAGCCTCGCCGGATGCCAGTGATGCGGCGGCTCCCCCTGATGATCCACCCGCAGTCTTGCCCAAATTCCAAGGGTTTTTGGTCAAACCCCAAACAGGGTTGAATGTGTGACTGCCTGCAAATTCTGGAACGTTTGATTTTGCCAATGGTATTGCGCCATTGCTGCGAAGCACTGCAACCGTTCGGTCATCATGAGACGGCCTGTTGTGCGCATAAATGGGGGAGCCATAGGTGGTCAATTGACCCGCTACATCGTTGTAATCCTTGATGACCACGGGAAGGCCGGAAAGCCATCCAGGGTCAGAATTTTTTGGATGTTTGAATTTTTTGGCAATTTCGCGCGCCTCATCAAAAAACCGAATGGGCAATGCATTGATGTGAGGTTCGACTTTTTCAATTCTGGCAATGGCGATGTCCACCACCTCAAGGGGTGAAACTCCGCCATTCCTTAATTGCTGCACGACGTCAGTTGCAGAAAGTTGCCACATAAGTTAATTGCTCCGTGTTTTTTTTCTGACTCATTAAAATGGCTCCTTTTTACATCTAAACCGCAATGAGTGTTCAATCTGTTCGTGATTTTTTTTCTGACTTGAATTTGCCAGTGCAGATTGTGGAGTTGGAGGTGAGTACGGCCACGGTGGCATTGGCGGCGCAGGCGCATGGTGTGGAGCCGGGCCGGATTGCCAAAACCTTGGCATTTCGCTTGAGCACGGGACAAGTGATTTTGTTGGTTGCCAGTGGCGATGCCCGCATTGACAATCAGAAATTCAAAACTGCTCTGGGCAAGGGAAAGATGTTGGGGTTGGAGGATGTGGCGCAGGTGACTGGGCATCCGGTGGGCGGGGTCTGTCCGTTTGGTTTGGCCACCAACTTGAGCATTTATTTGGACTTGTCCCTGCAAAAGTACCAAGAGGTGTTGCCAGCTGCTGGATCGGTGAACAGCGCTTTGCGAATCAGCCCTGCTTTGATGGCGCAGGTCACGCAAGGGCAGTGGGTGGACGTTTGTATTTGAAAAAGGGGACCACTCCCGGCGATAGGCCGTTAAACCCATGCGCGCCCTTGAATATATGGGCTGGTAGCGGGAGTGGTCAAAAACTCTCATCCTTGGCAACTTAGGTATCGACATAAGTTGCGAGGGCTTGAGTTATTTTTTGGAAAATTTCCCGACATCTTTCCGGCAGGCTTGGTGTTCACGGCGCTTGCATCTTCAAGGGATCAGGGATCCCCATTGGGAAAGGCCAGTCACTCCCAAACAGAACATGACTCGTGCCAAAGAGCTGCTGAGCATGCTCAAGCAAGCTGGGGTCGTGGCAGATGCAATCGACATAAAATCTTTTGGCCGCTTGAAAGGGGCGCTCAACGTCTAAATCTAATCCTGGACGAGCGGTTTCAAACCCTCGCTCAAGCCTTCCAAGCAGCGAGGTCAAGCTGCCACCACCGTGGGCAAGACAAAAGCGTATTTTTGGGAATTTTGCCGGAATGCCGGCCATGATCAAGTGTGCAGCTGCTAGGCCTGTTTCATGGGGGTTGCCCACTAAATTTTCCAGATAAAAAGCGCTCAATCTTGGGTCGCAGCAAGTGCCTGGATGGATGAAGACGAAAGATTCATTTCGATTTGCTATTTCCCACACAGGGTTGTAGGTGGGCGATGAATAGTCAATTTCCAAATGCCCTCCAGCTGCCAAGGCAAGGCCATCAAATTCAGCAAGTGAGTAGTGTTTCAAAAGATCGTATGAAACGTCTGGGTGCTCCATCGGTAAAAAAAGCAGCGCACCTAATTTCCCATGACTTGCCTGTTTGATGCTGAGCAATTCATCATTCAAATAGTGTGACCACTGTGCAGCTTGCATGGCGGGCAGGTGCTGTCGGTAAAGTGGTGGCGGAATGGAGACCAAGGCTTTATCAATCTTGTTTTGATCAAGCCACTCCATCAGTTTTTGAGGAGAAAAAAGGTTGGCAATTCCTAGCTTGTGCCCATCGACCGTCAAGGTTTTGTTTTGATCGTTCCAGGCCACGTCAGCGAAAGATTGAAGGCGCTCAACATGGATGGGTGCTAAATGGGCATGCACATCGACCGAAGTTGAAATTCGATCACTTGCTTTCATGATTGGCATTCATTTCTTTGCCCCAAAATTCAGGCGCCCATTGTGGCCAAATATAGGGCAATTCATTCCAGTCTTTGGCCTGCCACGCGTCACTGATTTTGTCCATGTCGGCGTAGTATTCAACCCAGCTGCCCCATGGATCGCGGGTGTAGTAAAACAAATTTGATGCCAGCGCATGTCGGCCAATGCCAAAGCCTTCTGTAAAACCAGCTTTTTGCATCTGCATGGCGCCAATGCCAATGGCATCAATCGAATTAACTTGAAAACTGCTGTGCTGAAAGCCTCGATGGGTGCTGTTGATTAAACCAAAACAATGATGGTCGCGGATGCCTGTGCCTCCGGCCATGAAGCTGACTTTCCCGGCAGCTCTGTCGCTGACTTGCAAGCCCAAAGCTTTGGAGTAATAAGCTTCGACCTTTTCCCATTCTTGGGTGAACATCAACATATGCCCCAAGCGATTGGGCTGAATCACCTTTGGCAATTCACGCCACAAATGACGATCTACGCGAATGTCGCTTGCAATCTGAGGTGCGTCTACAAGGGGGGAGGTTGGGGTGAGATTGATCCAAGTTCCCCACGGGTCTTGGAACCAGAGCCCCTCTCGCAATCCATTCACAGGCGCAGGTGAAGCTGGTGTGCCGATTTTTTTCAGATGTTCTTCGAATTTCGGTAGGTCGGCGAGGTGGATACCAAAAGCAATGTGGTGCAAGCGTTTTGCTGCGCCGTGTACAGCAATCAATTCGGCAGGGCCTTGGTGCTGACTGTGCATGGAAAGTTGGTCCTTGTGCATCTCTGCGCGAAGACCAAATGCCGTATAAAAATCGGAGGCAACTTGAAGGTCTGGAACTTCAAGGCCATAGCCGCATAGATGATTGACACTGAGTTGTTGCATGGCCAGAGTCTCAATCAGGCAGGACCGCGATGGCATTGATTTCAATCAGGTAATCAGGCGAAGTCATCTTTGTGACTTCGACCATGGTCGAGGCTGGAAGAGGGGGGTGGAAGTACTCCATTCTGACTTTGTGAATGGTGCTGAAGTGCTCCATGTTGCGAACATAGACATCGACTCGGCAAATGTCTTGCAGCGTCCCTCCTGCTTGCTCAACGGCGGCTTTGAGGTTCTCGCATACCTGCCGAGTCTGAGCCTCTACATTGCCAATTCCTGCGATGCTGCCATCTTTTTGACGAGCGGTCATGCCTGAAATAAAAACCAATGTTCCTTTGGCTTGAATGGTGGTCGCCTGTGAAAAATGACCGTTTGGAACTGCCAGAAGTGGAGAGATGATTTGCTTTTTAGTCATGTTGGAGTCCTATCGGGTTGAAATAATTTCCAGTTCCAGGCCAAGATCTCGGCTCTTGGAGAGTGTTGTCAATTGCGCGATGACGTTATCAGGCAGTTGACAGGTGCTCCCCATGCGTTCTTCATGCAAACGTTCGAGATCACCAGGCGCATAAATTCGATCACATTCAGTAGATTTTTTTGAATCGCGAATTTGATTCTTAAAACCATCGACTATGTTCCCAATGCCAGACCCATTGCCTGTTTTATTGGCGTCAATTGCAATGAAGGTGTGCGCGCAGTTATAGGGCGTTTGACTGTTGTTATAAAGCGGCTGAACGCTCGAGCCCAGACCACCTGAAGACAGAGCGCCGCACAACAGGTCAATGGCAACAGCAAGTCCAAATCCTTTAGGGCCTGCAGCAGGCAAGAGCATGCCGTTGATGGCATCTGCGGCAGATGTTGTGGGCTTGCCGTCAGAATCAGTTGCCCAGCCTAAGGGGATTGGACTGCCCTTGGAATCGGCCAGTCTGATTTTTCCCATTGCGGTTGCGCTCGTTGCCATGTCAATGAAAAGTGGCTCATGGGTGGCGGATGGAAAAGCAATTGCAAGAGGGTTGTTGCCCACAACTCGCTGCGCACCTCCTGGTGCGGGCATCAATGGACGGGTATTCGAGAAAGCCATGCCAATCATGCCAACCTCTGAAAATTGTCGTGCCCAATAGCCAGCCGTTCCAAAATGGAATGCATCACGAACAGTGACACAGGCAATGCCGTGCAGTTTGGCGCGTTCGATGCAAATTCTCGCCGCATGTGCCGAAGAGACTTGCCCAAGACCATTGTCTGCGCACATGACAACCAGGCCGCCATGGTCCTCCATGATGGTGGGTGTGGCTGTGACGGAAACACTGCCAGACAGGATACGTTCTGTGTACATGGGCAACAGCATGACGCCATGCGAGGGTATGCCTTGAAGGTCAGCCGAAATCAGTGAATCTGCCGTAATTTGAGCGTCTTCATCTGAAGCACCCAAAGAAACAAAAAGTGCTTTGACAAAATGTGTCAAAGATAAAGTGCTGACATGTGCCATTTTTTTAAATGAATCAGTCTGCGCGAGCGCCAGAAATTCGAACAACTTCTTTCCACTTGCGCGACTCAGACTCTATGTAGGTTGAGAAAAGTTCGGGTGTATCGATGACAAGCTCAACGCCACTTTGAGCGAATCTTTCTTTGATGGCCGGACTCTTCAATACGTCATGAATGCCAGCCACCCATTTTTGTATCACAAAGGCTGGTGTGCCCGCAGTGGTGACCAAGCCAAACCAAGGCGTGGCAGAAAAACCTTCATAACCAGACTCGGCCACAGTTGGAATATCGGGAGCGACCGCAATTCTTTTGTCCTCCGCAACTGCGATGGCTTTTAAATTGCCAGCTCTGACTTGAGGAAGACTGGAGGTGGTGTTGTCAAACATCATCAGAACATGGCCAGCAAGCAGATCATTCAGTGCAGGGGTGCTCCCCTTGTAGGGCACGTGTTCTGCTTGTAGCCCCGCTCGCGTTTTGAATAACTCCATGGCAAGGTGGCCGCTGGAGGCATTGCCTTGCGATGCATAACTTGCTTTGCTGGGGTTGGCTTTGGCATAGGCAAGAAGTTCTTTGAGGTTTTGCACCGGCAATTGCTTGTTCACAACGAGCACAAGGGGTGCAACGGCCACGCGGGCAATGGGAGAAAATGCTGTTTTGGGGTCAAAAGTCAATGCGGGATAGACGTGCACATTGACAGCCACTGGGCCAGGCGCTGTCATGAGCAGGGTGTAGCCGTCTGCAGGACTCTTGGCAACCAAATCGGCTGCCAAATTGCCATTGGCACCCGGTCGGTTTTCGACGATGACGTTTTGACCTAAGGATTTCCCAACTCCCTCGGCAAGCACACGTGCCAGTTGATCTGCAGTTCCGCCTGGGGGGTAACCCACCACCAGTCGAATCGGTTTGCTGGGGTAGTTGCTCTGCGCAAAAGCGGGTCCGGCAAGGTGGAGTGAAATAATGAAAACCAAACAAAAAGCTTGAATATTTTTGAACATAATGCTCACTCCAGTTGGAACCATAATTCAATGCGCATCACGCTCATCGGTGTACCAATCGGGCGTAGTAGGGTAGTGCGGGCCGTCGTATATTTCAACAACCACAGTTTCCTCGTGGGCTAAAGTTGGGCCGTGAACATTGCCCTTGGGGTTGCAGTAGAAAGAGCCCGCCACCAGAGTCACACCCGTTGAAGTGTATTCATATTTTCCACTCAGACAAAACATAAACTGATTGGCTGCATGCGAATGCGGTTTGGGGATGCTTGCCCCTTTGGAAAACTTGATAAGCCCTATCGATGCCCCGGTTGACTCATCACGCCAGAGCATTTTTTCAGAAACACCTGCCAGTGATTTTTCGCGCCAAGTCATGGTGTTGGATTGGATCAAAATTTCGTCTAGCGAGGGCATGCCAGTGGGCATTGGAGGAGATGCGGATGAATTTTTCGTCATGCTGGTGTTTCCTGGGGTTTGTCAAAGATGGGGAAATGTTCAGTGATGCGGTATTTCAGGTGGAAGCCATGGGGCTAGCAATTTTTCAACAAAGACGACCAAAAGGTAGGCCAGCATCCCCATGATGGAAAGAGCAAACAAAGAGGCAAATGCCAAGGCAGTGTTGATTTGAGAAGTTGCGCTCAGCAGCAAGAAACCAAGTCCTTCACTCGCGCCAACGAATTCGCCAATGACGGCGCCGATCACGGCCAAAGTGACTGCAACTTTCGCTCCTGTGACGATAAAGGGAAGTGCCGCAGGAAATTGAACCATGGTGAAAGTCTGCCACCGAGAGGAGCGCAAACTTCTTGCCAATTCAAGTAACTCTCTCGGGGTTGATTGAAGGCCGGCAGAGGTGTCCACAATGATCGGGAAAAAAGCAACCAACCACGCAATGGCCAGCTTTGACTCAATCCCAATGCCCAACCAGACCAATAAAATGGGTGCCAGCGCTACCTTGGGCACAGATTGGAGTGCAATCAGTATGGGGTAAAACATCAAGTTAATGCGGGGGAAAAGTGCAACCCCTACCGCCAGTGGAATGCCTAAGATAAGTGCCAAAGCAAAGCCATACAGTGTGGCTTTGAGAGTGATCCAGCCTTCCACCAAAAGAGTGACCCAATGCTTTTGGATGGCCATGGCCACATCGATCGGTGTCGGCAGCACTGCGCTTGGCATTTTCCAGGCGATGCACACCAATTGCCAAAAGCTCAGCACCAAGAAAAGACCCAAAAATGGGTAAAAAATTCGTTCAAATGAAGAGCGATTCATGCTTGACTGCCCTGACTGACTGCGACTTCTGGCTTGATAATGCCGAGTGCCTCACTGGCCCTTCGCTCGGCTTGCATGAATGCGTTGGTAAACCGAGTTGACTGCGAGCGCTCGTTGCCCAGATCAATGGGCAGGTTCAAGGCGATTCTTGCAGGCCTGCTGCTGAAAACCAAGACTTTGTCAGCCAAGTAAATAGCCTCAGAAATGGAATGCGTGACAAACAACACGCTGGCATGTGTTTCACGGCGAATGCGAAGAAGCAAGTCGTTCATTTCCATTCGAGTCAGTTCATCCAATGCGCCAAAAGGTTCATCCATGAGCAGCAATTTGGGTTTGTGTATCAATGCGCGGCAAAGTGAAACACGTTGCTGCATGCCGCCAGAAAGCTGATGGGGGCGGGCTTTTTCAAACCCATTCAAGCCGACCAGTTGGAGCAGGTCCATGGCCCGAGTTTTTGCATTGGCATCGTTGCTCTTGAGTACGTCCATTGGAAAGAGGACGTTGTCGATCACAGATCGCCAAGGCATGAGACCAGGCGATTGAAAAATAAAACCATAGTCCTCATAGGGGCCATCAATGCTTTTGCCGCCAATGGTGACTTCGCCAGAGGTTCGGCTGAGCAAGCCTGCAATGATCCTCAGCAGTGTCGTCTTTCCGCACCCACTGGGGCCCAAGAGTGAAACTATTTCGCCTTCTTCAAACTCAAACGAAGCATCGTCAAGTGCGATCAAGTCTTGCTTAGCCCCTTTGGACAATTGGTTTTGAGGGAAAACCTTGCGAGCGTTCTTGATGATTCCAAACGGCATGACTGTCCTAGATGATCAAGTTAAAAGTCAAAAAAGATTGTGCTTGCATATTTTGTTTTATATCATATGATATATCAGTGCTGTGTCAATAGTGGTTTTTTATCAACTAATATATTTTGAAAAAAACGAAAGTTAAAAGCAAAATTTCAGCAATTTCCTTGACGGAACTTGCGTATTTGCACATCAAAGAAAAAATTCTTTCAATGGAGTTGCGCCCTGGACTTTTTTTGAATGAGACGAAGCTTTGTGAAATGACAAATTTAGGGCGAATGCCTGTTCATCAGGCTATTCACCTCTTGCAAAATGAGGGGCTGATTGAAGTTATACCTCGAAAAGGGATTGTCATACGGTCAGACTCCTTGCATGATGTGCTGGCCTTGCTCGAGGCCAGGCTGGCCATGGAGCCCAATGTGGCTGCCTTGGCTGCAGAGAGAATTTCTAAGGAGCAAATCAAGGAGGTCAAAGACCTTTTGAAAAAATCCAGCTTGCTCCTGAGTCAAAGCCAAAGAGATTCTTTCAGCGTGATTGATCGAGCATTCCACTCCGTGATAGCAGAGGCCGCTGGCAACAAAATTTTGGCAGATACACAGCGCCCGCTTCATGAGCGCTCGGGCATTATTTGGCATCTGCGAATCATGCCGGAAAAAGGCCTTGAGGTGACGCAGCGTGAGCATGAATCCATATTAAAAGCTGTGATTCAGCACGATGCCAATGCTGCCAGAAAGGCCATGGAAGCGCACTTGTTGTCGCTTCAAAAGCGCATTCTTCAGGCGTCTAAACAATGATTTTTATTTCGTTCCAGTAGATTTTTATTTTTATTCAACCGCGAAAGGAAGCACCGTGAAATTCTTTAAACTTTGCCTGGCAAGTTGCTTGGCAGTTGTCGCAATGAGTTCTGTCCCTGTATTGGCGCAAGAAAAAGAAGTTAAGTTTGCGCTTGATTTCATCCCACTGGGGCGGCACGCGCCATGGTATGTGGCCTTGAACAAAGGTTACTTCAAAGAAGAAAAACTCAACGTCACAATATTGCCCACCAAGGGCACAGCCGATGCAGTTCGCTACCTCGAGTCTGGGCTTTCGGAATTTGCGTTCATTGACATTCCCAGTCTTGTTGCCAGTGGAAGTGCGGGCAAGTCGATTCGCATTGTTGCTGCCAACTATCAGAAGCCGCCTTATTGTGTCTTCAGCTTGAATCCAGGAGCCAATGTTTCTTCGCCCAAGGACATGGCTGGCTTGGAGGTAGGCTCAAGCAGCGCTTCATTCATGCCGAAAATATTTGCGGCTTTCATGAAAATGAACAACGTGGATCCATCGACATTGAAAATTGTCAATATTGATGGCGCAGCACGTGTACCCATGCTGGTTGCTAAAAAGGTGCCTGCCATCGATCAATTTTTGATGGGGGAGCCCTCGATTCGTCGTGCGGTTACAGACGCGCAGCCCAAGTGCTTGCTTTTGGGTGACTATGGTTTAGACATTTATTCCAACAGCATTGGTGTGCGGGAAGATTTTTTAAAGGCAAATCCTGAAATGGTGCGAGGTTTTGTCAAGGCCGCGTTGCGCGGCTGGAAAGACGCTTTGGCCAATCCCGAAGAAGCTGCTCGCATTCAAACGCAGTACCTCAAAGCCTTAGATCCGCAAATCATTGTGGATGAACTGAAAATTTTGCGAAGAATTGCGGTCACGCAAGAAGTCACGGACAAAGGTTTCGGCACCATGAACTTAGAGAAGATGAAGCGGTCTGTTGACTTCATCAACAACAATGTCGAGGTCACCGGTACAAAGCTCACGGCTGAGGGCATTTTGGCTGAAGGCTACTTGCCAAACCCCGCCATCAAACCCTGATTCATGGGAATGGCCGCAAGGATGAATACGAGGCCCGTTGCCATAGTTGGTGCGGGCCCCATTGGCCTGATAACGGCCTTGGGGTTGGCGCATTACGGAATTTCATCGATCATTTTCGAAGATGACCGGCAACTCTCGCTAGAGACCAAAGCTGGAACCATTTTGAGCAGGACCTTGGAGATTTTTGACCGTTATGGGGTCGCTGATAAAGTCCTTTCAAAGGCCTTACGGGTGGATGAAATTGGTGAGATTGATAAAAAAACACAGCTGTCAACGTATCCGGTCAGGCTGGATGTTTTGTCAGATGAGACGCGCTATCCATTTGTGATCAATTTGCCGCAGCAAGATCTTGAGCCTGTTTTGGCTCAAGCTGCAAAGGACTCAGGCTTGGTTGAGCTTCGGATGGGCATGAAGTTTGAGCGCTATGAACAATTCGCAGACCATGTCGTATTGCATGTAACCTCGCCCAGCGGCCTTGAGGCCTTTGAAGCTTCATTCTTACTCGGCTGTGATGGTGGGCGTAGCACCGTCAGGCAGCAAATGGGCGTGAAGGTGGAGGGGATGTCATTGCCCACCAAATATGCACTGGTTGACCTGGAGGTCGACCTTGATGTTGACAACCCGCGTGATTACCCCTATCTGGCATATTTTTCTGATCCAGATGAGTGGATGATCTTGGTCAGGCACCCCCATTGCTGGCGATTTTTGTATCCCATGCTGCCCGATGCTCCCGATCCAACAGAACAAGAGCTCCGAGATAAAACGCTTTCATTCATTGGCGAAGTCAAGAACTTCAAGGTCATCAATCAAGTCACGTACAAAGTGCATCACCGCGTGGCGCAATCTTGGCGGCAAGGCAGAGTGATTTTGATGGGAGACGCTGCACACTTGATCACGCCCATGTGGGCCTTGGGCTTGAACACGGGTGCCCTGGATGCGTCCAACTTGCCTTGGCGATTGGCTTGGTTTCTCAAAGGTTGGGCTGATGTTGCCGTCCTAGATGGGTACGAGCAGGAACAACGCCCCTTGGCATTGCACGGATCTGGTGAGATGGCAGAAGCTGCTCGAATGGCCATGTCCAAACGCGGCAACGTCAGTCTTGCAATGACCGATAACAACTGGTCCAACGCCTACACCCGCACCATGCTAGGGGTGCGTTTGGATGTCAATGCCGTGAATGACTGGTCTTTAGTCGCCAAAGAAACACGGCCGCGATTGGCGGTTGGAGCGCGCTTGCCAAATTTCATGCTGCACACACCGCAGGGCACGCAAGTGCGGGTTCACGACATTTGCCGAGGCAGTTTCACGGCGCTTTATTTTGAAGACGTCAGGCGCAGGCCACCGATTCCATTGAACCAAACATCTGCACTTCGACATTTCATCGTGTCTAGATTTGATGCACCACTCGATGGTGGGCTAAGGGATAGAAGTTTGTTGGACCCTGGAAATGCGCTGCTGGACAGACTGGGAATTGGCTTGGGAATGCTTGTGTTGGTCCGGCCAGACGAGTATGTTGCCGCCATCGTTCCCTTTCAGTCGGATGCGCAACAGGCTGAACAGTTGTACAAACGGGTTACAGGCCAATTTCCGGTGGCATAAAGCAGATTTAAAAGTATGAAAATTAATTTTGATTTTTCCGGTAGAACAGTTTTGGTGGTCGGCGCGGCTTCAGGAATAGGGCGTGCCACCGCAGTGGCCTGCGCTGAGGCAAATGCCAAGGTCATTGCGCTGGATGTCAATGCGGCTGAACTGGCTACTTTGCAGCACCCTCAGCTTGAGACCATGTTGTTGAACATTGCTGACTCGCAGGCGGTGAATCAGGTCATCGCGCAATGCATGAAAAAATATGGCCAGATCGATGCGGCCATACTGACTTCTGCCATTCAAAAAAGAACCCCCATCGATCAATTGTCGGATGAGGAATGGCAGAGTCATCTTGACGTGAACCTCTCTGGAATTTTTTACCTCCTGCGCGCTTTGTTTCCAATCATGAAAGCCCAAAAATCAGGATCCATCGTCGCGTTTACTTCAGGCTTGGCTAGCAACGGATGGCCAGGTGCTGCTGCCTACGCCACCACCAAAGCAGGCATCGTGGGACTTGTGAAGTCGGCTGCGCATGAGCTCAGGCCATTTGGTGTGCGAATCAACGCCGTATCTCCTGGCTTGGTGTTGACACCCGTCTTTTTAGAATCTGCCAGTGTGGATGAGTTGGCCATGTACGAGAGAAGCTTGGGGCTTTCCAAACCAGAAGAAGTTGTGCCTACGCTCATGTATTTGATCTCGGATGCGGGTCAAACTATTTCGGGCAATGTGGTGGAAAGGCGCTTGATCCCACGAGTGGAAGGGTTTTCTTAACCAGTCGGGAGAAATCAGTTGACTTAATTAACGGAATGGTTAATTATTCGGCCATGAAAGAGAAGAAAACCGCCACCGCAACCAAAACCAGAGATGCAGAAAGATCGCGCGGGCTGATCCTTAGCGCGGCCTTGGCGGAGTTTGCAATGCATGGGCTGGGGGGTGCCAGAATAGATCGGATTGCGGAACGATCTAGCCTGAATAAGCGCCTGATTTACTATTATTTCTCGGACAAAGATCAGCTGTTCAAAGCGGTGCTTGAAGCGTCCTATGAAAAGATTCGCGATAAAGAGCGCCAGCTGAATTTGCAAGCCCTGGAGCCTTCTGCTGCGGTGCGAAAGTTGGTTGAATTTACTTGGAACTACTACCTGGAGAACCCAGAGTTTTTAACCATGCTCAACAGTGCAAATTTGCATAAAGCACGGCACATTCAAGAGTCTCCTGATATCCTCACGCTGAACTCACCCCTGATAGAGTTGCTCGGGGAGATTTTGGAGAAGGGGCGCGCTTCAGGTGAGTTCAGAGGCGGTATTGATCCAGTGCAACTGTATGTATCGATTGCTGGGCTATCCTATTTTTACTTGTCGAACAATTCGACCCTGTCAGTCATATTTGGAAGAGACTTGATGACGCCCAAAGCACAGAGTGAGAGGCTGTCTCATATGTGTGAAGTGATCCTAGGGTATATCCTGAGAAACTAGATTTGTCGCATATTGACTTTGCAAGCACTTCTCATACAATTAACTAATTAGTGAATAATTTCCATTCCTCTCATGAAAAATCTGCTCACATCGCAATGGTCGCGGCCCGTTTTATTGATCGTCATGATTTTGATTCTGTGGGATGTGGTGATTCGTGTTTTCAACATACCCCCCTATCTCATACCAACGCCATTCAGTGTTGTAGAGCAACTGTGGAATGAATGGCCGATGCTGGTGAAAGAGGCTGGCCCTACGACGTGGGCAACCCTGGGTGGATTTGCACTTTCTGTTTTAGTAGGCGTGCCTATCGCCATGCTGATCGCGTATTCCAAGCTTGTCGAAAGTTATGTTTACCCACTGCTGGTGTTTTCCCAATCTGTGCCGAAAATTGCTGTCGCACCTTTGTTTGTGGTGTGGTTTGGCTTTGGCATTATTCCAAAAATAATCATCGCATTCCTACTGGGTTTCTTTCCTGTTGTGGTCTCTACAGTGATGGGCTTTAAGTCGGTTGAACAGGATATGGTGGACCTTGCCCGCTCCATGGGCAGCACCCGATTGCAGATGTTTTTCAAAATCAATTTGCCTCAGGCCTTGCCAGCGATTTTTTCAGGAATGAAAGTTTCCATCACGCTTGCCGTAGTTGGCTCAGTGGTCGGAGAGTTTGTAGGATCCAATTCAGGCATCGGTTATGTCCTGCAAAAAGCCAATGGAAATTTTGATCTGCCCTTGATGTTTGCTGCTTTGGTGGTGCTGTCGATGATAGGCGTGATTTTATTTGCCTTGCTGGATGTGCTTGAAAGTCTCATGATCCCTTGGCACGCCTCACAGCGAAATGATTTCCAGGCAACCGCCTGATTGATAGAGTTCCGGTCAGTTCTATATCCATGTCTATTTAAAAGGAGACAAACCATGAAACGAAGAAGTATTGCTGTATCAGTCTTGAGTACCTTGGCCCTTTCCCTCACATGCTTGAGTGCGAATGCGCAGCCCAAAGAAAAAATCTCAATCATGCTGAACTGGTATTTGTACAGCGAACATGCACCATTTTTCTTGGGTAAAGAAAAAGGCTACTTTGAAGCTGAAGGCATTGATCTTGACATTCAAGAAGGGCGTGGATCCGGCCCCACCATTCAAGCCGTGGCGGCCAAGTCGGTGCCTTTCGGCTATGCAGATGTGAGCACCATGATCAAGGTTGCATCCAAGGGTGCACCCGTCAAGACTATTGGTGTTGCTTTGCAAAAAAGCCCAATGTCAGTGATGGGTTTGTCAGAGAAAAATATCAAGAAGCCCGAAGACATTAAAGGCAAGACTGTCGCCATGACGCCAGGCGACTCAATGTCACAAATTTGGCCCTTGTTTCTGAAGAAAACAGGCCTGAAAGAGGGCGATTACAAAGTGGTCTCGGGTGATGGCCAGACCAAGCTCAACGCCGTCATCAACGGACAAGCCGACTTGTTGCTGGGTTACTTGATGGATCAAAACATCAAAATACAAGATGCAACTAAAAAACCTGTGACTGTGATCCCTTTCGCAGATTACGGCATCAACATGGTCGTATCTGGAATCATTGCGCATAAAGACATGCTCAAAGACAAGCCAGACTTGGTCAAAAAATTCATGCGTGCTGCAACTCGATCTTTTGAAGATGCAACAAAAAATCCTGAGGCTGCTGTGGATGCCATGCTCAAGGCCAATGCCAAAGCAGGTCAAAGGGAGTCACTGATCATTGGACTCAAACTGACAACACCGCTGTACCACACAGCAGAGACTGAAAAACTGCGCCCATTCCGCGTTTCACCCAAAGACATGAACGAGTCTTTTGCGATGTTGCTTGAGTATGGTGGCTTAGAGAAATCAGCTGGAAAAGTTGAAGATTACTACACCAATGAATTCCTGCCTTGAATCCATGAATGAATGAAGAAAAAGCCGCCGGTACGATGAGAAAACTGATTGAACTTGATAAGGTCACCAAGATATACAAGACCAACGATGGTCCTGTAGAGTCGTTAAAGCCACTGACATTTCATATCCATGAAGGTGAGTTCGTATCGGTGGTTGGACCGTCTGGTTGCGGTAAAAGCACGCTGCTTAAATTGGTTGCAGGACTTTTACCGATCACCAGCGGTCAGTTGACGCTTTCTGGAAAACGCATTGAAGGTCCGCAGCAGAATGTTGGCATCGTTTTTCAAAGCGCCGTTTTGCTGGCTTGGCGAAATGTTTTAGACAATATTTTGCTTCAGGCTGAAATGCGTCATATGCCCATGGACGCCGCACGCGCAAGAGCCTTGGACCTGATCAAAATGGCGGGGTTGAGTGGCTTTGAAAAAAAGTTCCCATGGCAACTCTCTGGGGGAATGCAGCAGCGGGTTTCAATTTGCCGTGCATTGCTGCACGATCCTGAAGTGCTGTTGATGGATGAACCGTTTGGTGCGCTGGATGCCATGACAAGAGAAAAAATGAACTTGGAGTTGCAGCGGATCTGGTTAGAGTCTAAAAAAACGGTTCTGCTCATTACCCACAGCATTCCTGAAGCGGTGTTTCTCTCTGACAGAGTCATCGTCATGAGTGAAAGGCCTGGGACAATTGATGCCATTTACGACATTGACCTTGCCCGAAGCAAGCAATCTCCAAGAACGCTAGACGTGATGTCCTCGCTGGAGTTTGTGCAATATGCAAAAACCATACGAGCTCACTTCTATGCACAGGGTTCGTTAGATCATTGAGATCAACCAGCTGACTTCTTGCATGTCCTCCAATTCGCCTCTCTTGGAACTGATCGACATTGAGCTATTTGAGCGCCCGGTACTTTTGCGTTTGCCTTTTAAGTTTGGGGTGGTCACGCTCACGCACTGTCCACAAGCATTTGTGCGTGTCCAAGTGCGCACGGCTGGGGGAAAGATTGTGCATGGTGGCGCTGCAGAAGTGATGGCGCCCAAATGGTTTGATAAAAACCTGGCGCTTTCGAATGAAGATAATTTCAATCAGTTGCGGGATGTTTTGCGCATTGCCAAGCAAGCCTATTTATCGGACAAAAAACCCGCTACCAGCTTCGAGCATTTTGCGCGGCATTACGATGCGCAGAAATTCATTTGTGCGCAGCGCGGCTACAACTCGTTGTTGGCAAATTACGGACCCGCTCTGATTGACCGGGCAATTCTCGATGCGCTGTGCCGTGCGCATGACGTTTCATTTTACAAGGCAGTTCAGCACAACCTCATTGGGATCAGCTCTCAAGCTGGCAAGCTGCAAGACGAATTTGCAAGCTTGGGCGTTGCACAATGCCTGTCAGACCTGAAACCAGCGCCCTTCATTGAAGCGCGGCATACAGTTGGCATGCTCGACCCCATCACTTCACACGATATTCAAGCCTCAGTCAACGATGGCTTGCCGGAATCCTTAGAGGATGTGGTGAAAGTGTATGGGCATCGATTCTTCAAACTCAAGGTGGGTGGCAACCTGCATGAAGACTTAAACAGGCTCAAGAGCATTGCCTCGGTCTTAGATGGCATTCAAGCGCCTTACTTTGCCTCCTTAGACGGCAATGAACAGTATGAAAGCGCTGAGCAATTGCAGGAGTTGCTGTCTTGCATGCGAAGCACGCCAGAGTTAATCCGGTTGATGTCGTCGGTGTTATTTGTCGAGCAGCCTGTCAACAGGAAAATGGCCTTGGAGGCTGATTTTCGCGGCAACGCGCTGGGGCTGCCAGTGATCATTGATGAATCTGATGATTCACTGGACAGTTTTGTTGCCGCCCGCGAGCAAGGCTACAGCGGCGTGTCCAGCAAAAGTTGCAAGGGTTTGTACAAGTCTTTTTTAAATGCCGCTAGGTGTTCCCGGTGGAACGCAGAGCAAGGGCCATTGAAATTTTTTATGTCTGCAGAGGATCTCACAACCCAAGCAGGACTTTCTGTTCAACAAGACCTTGCGCTCGTGAACTTGCTTGGCATCACGCATGTCGAGAGAAATGGTCACCATTATGTCAATGGCATGGCGGCATTGCCAGAATCAGAACAGCAAGCCTTCTTGTCGGCTCATCCGGATGTCTATGAACGCACCCATGGTGCTGTTCGTCTGCAAATTCGCAATGGCCGCATTGCTCTTTCTTCAATGGATTGTGTTGGATTTGGCAGCTCAGTCTTACCTGAATTTCAATCTATGAAACCCATTGAATTGAATTCAAATATTGCTTAACCCCCCTTAGGAATAAAAAATGGGCACTCAAAGACTAGGCATCATCATGCACGGCGTTACTGGCCGAATGGGAACGAACCAACACTTGATTCGCTCCATTGTTGCGATTAGAAATCAGGGCGGTGTGACTTTGTCCAACGGCGACAAAGTCATGCCCGATCCCATTTTGATTGGGCGAAATGCCGAAAAAATAGAAGCACTCGCGAAGGCCCATGGTATCCATCGATATGGAACTGACTTGGACGCTGCGCTTGGCAACAAGGAAGACACTGTTTTTTTTGACGCGGGCACCACACAAATGCGGCCTACAATTTTGGCCAAAGCCATTCATGCCGGCAAGCATGTTTACTGTGAAAAGCCGATTGCGACCAACTTGAATGAGGCCGTTGAAATTGCAAGGCTTGCTGAAAATTCCGGCTTCAAACATGGGGCTGTGCAAGATAAACTTTTTCTGCCAGGCCTTCGCAAATTGGACATGCTCAGAAGAGCCGGATTTTTCGGCAAATTGCTCAGCGTTCGAATTGAGTTTGGGTATTGGGTTTTTGAGGGCGACTTGCAACCCATACAGCGTCCTAGTTGGAACTATCGAAAAGAAGATGGCGGCGGCATTATTTTAGACATGGTCTGCCACTGGCGCTATGTGCTTGACAACTTGTTCGGTGAGATCCAATCGGTTTCTTGCCTTGGAGCGACACATATCCCTACTCGCTGGGATGAAGCGAACAAGCCTTATGAGTGCACTGCGGACGATGCTGCTTATGCCACATTTGAATTGAAAGGCCATCAAGGCGAGCAAGTCATTGCGCAGGTCAACAGCTCCTGGGTAACGCGTGTGAACCGTGAAGACCTGGTGACTTTCCACGTGGACGGCACGCATGGTTCAGCGGTGGCTGGTTTGCAAGCTTGCAAAGCCCAAAGTCGTGTCAATACACCCCGGCCAGTCTGGAACCCCGATGTCAAGCAAACAATGAACTTCACAGATCAGTGGCAAGAAGTCCCTGATACGCAAGTCTATGACAACGGGTTCAAGATCCAATGGGAACACTTCATCCGTCATATCGCTGAAAACGAGCCCTACCGCTGGACCTTGGCAGAAGGCGCAAAGGGTGTTCAGTTGGTTGAAGCCGCTTTGCAGTCATGGAAAGAGCGGAGATGGGTCGATGTTGCTCCTTTGAAAATTTGAAGGCGTTGCGCATGAACGATCTACTCAAATTGCCCACCGAAGACAGTCGTTGGGTGACGTACAAATTAGCAGGTAACACGCCGGTTAAGCCTAAGCCTGGCATCAAGTTCAATCGCATTGCTTATTCCGCAGCACACGTGGTTTCAGATCCATTGGCTGCGATTGATCCTTGGTTAGATTGCGCTGTTGATTGGGATGCAACCATTGCCTATCGCCGTCACTTGTGGTCTTTGGGACTTGGTGTGGCGGAAGCCATGGACACCGCTCAACGTGGAATGGGGCTGGATTGGCCGACCTCCTTGGAGTTGATCAAGCGCTCTATAGAGGCTTCTAAGGACATGCCAGGCGCATTCTTGGCGTCGGGTTGCGGCACAGACCATTTGAATTTAGAAAGCATCACGACCGTCGATGAGGTGATTGCTGGTTATGAATTTCAAATGGAAGCGATTGAAAAGCTGGGTGGCAAGCTGATCGTGATGGCCAGCAGAGCGTTGGCCCGTGTTGCAAAGTCACCTGCTGACTACGAACGCGTGTATGACCGAATTTTGAGTCAAGCCAAGCAACCAGTTCTGCTGCATTGGCTGGGAGACATGTTTGACCCAGCCCTCACGGGCTATTGGGGCAGTCCGGGTGTCGACCAATCCATGGACACTGCGCTGGGAATCATTCAAGCGCACGCCAGCAAGGTTGACGGCATCAAGATTTCTTTGCTCGACAAGGACAAAGAAATTCAGATGCGCCGGCGCTTGCCTGCGGGTGTTCGCATGTACACTGGAGATGATTTCAATTACGCGGAATTGATTGCGGGAGATGGCTTTGGTGGGCACGTGATGCATGGACAAAGTGACGCGCTCTTGGGCATATTCGATGCCATTGCGCCTGCAGCCAGTGCGGCCTTGGGAGAATTGGCGCAAGGCCACTTAGACAAGTTTCACGCCATCTTGGGGCCTACGGTTCCCTTGTCTCGCCACATCTTCAAAGCGCCAACACGTTTTTACAAAACTGGGGTGGTCTTCATGGCTTGGCTCAATGGCCATCAAAAGCATTTCAGCATGGTCGGTGGTCAGCAAAGTACGCGGTCCCTGGTGCATTTGGCAGAGTTGTTCCGATTGGCCGATGCCGCTAATTTGTTAGAGCAACCAGATATGGCGGTGCACCGCATGAAGACGCTGCTGGCCATGCATGGGGTGGATTGAAAGTTAAAAATTGTCATGATGATTGATTGAATAGCCAGGGAATACTATGACCCATTTAGCCATTAGGAATTTCAAAATTTTGACAATTGGCGCCGCCTTGGCGCTGTTTGTTTCAAGTGTGTCAGCGCAAACCGCTGCAACTTATCCAGAGAAACCTGTCAAGGTCATCATTCCATTTCCACCTGGTGGCACGTTAGACAAAGTAGGGCGCATGCTGGCCCTGAAAGTTGGAGAGCAGTTGGGTCAGAGCTTGGTTGTTGAGAATCGACCTGGGGGCAATGGCGTCATAGGTGCTGACGTGGTGGCCAAGGCCAATCCGGATGCGTATACCTTGCTGTTCAATGCCAGCACGTTTGTCACAGCGCCTATGACCATGCGGTCGGTCCCTTACAAAGTCCTAACTGATTTCACGCCGATTGGTTTGGTCGCGTTAGCCCCACTGTCTGTGGCAATCAGCAACAAGCTCGGTGTCTCGGATTTGAAAAGTTTCATCACTGCTGCCAAGGCCAATCCAGGAAAATTTAATTTTGCTGTGGGCTCCATTGGCTCGGCTGGGCATTTGTGCACCGTGAAACTCGAGCAGGCAACAGACACTCAAATTGCCGTTGTTCCTTATAAAGGTACTGGGCCTGCCATGACCGACTTGGTGGGTGGGCAGATTGAGGGCTTCATCGATCCTGTCTTGGGATCGGTTCAATTTCATCGCAGCGGGCAATTGAAAGTGGTGGGGGTGACATCCACTAAGCGACTTCCTAATTTGCCAGATGTTCCCACAGTCTCAGAAACCATTCCTGATTTTCAGTGCGCCAGTTGGTATGGACTTTGGGGCCCAGCTAAATTGCCCTTGGATTTGGTTGTGAAGCTCAATGCAGCCATCAACAAAGCGCTTTTGAGCGATATGCGTGATCGCTTAATCGCCGATGGCATAGTTCCTGGCGGAGGCAGCGCTGCAGATTTTGCAAAATTCCAGGCAGATGACATTGCAACTTCTGGAAAACTGATTGCCGATAAAAAAATCACGCTGGAATAATTCAAGCAATGTTATCCAAGCCACCTCCTTGTGCCATTGTGACGGGTGCCAGTTCTGGTATTGGGCGAGCAATTGCCAAAAAATTGCTTTCCAATGGTTGGCATGTTCATGCACTGGACATTGCCAAGGGCAACTTCAATGCCCAAGGTGTCCATGAGTGCTTGGTCGATCTGACCGATTCGAGCGCACTTGAAATTGTGTTGGAAAGATTGCTGGCCATGGGCTTGCCCCAAGCGGTTGTTCATGCCGCGGGTGTGCTCAGAGCAGGGCCTTTGGGGCAATTAGAGAGTGATGCTGGCGAGCAGATGTGGCGTTTGCATGTGGACGTGGCAACGCGACTGGCCAATCGTTTCTTGCCGCTGATGCATCAAGCCAGACAAGGCCGAATGGTTTTGATTGGCAGCAGGGTTTCAGGCGGCATATCAGGCAAAAGTCAATATGCGGCAACCAAAGCAGCGCTGGCTTCTTTGGCTCGAAGCTGGGCCGCAGAATCTATTGAGCGGGGTGTCACGGTCAATGTGGTCTCTCCTGCTGCCACGGATACGCCGATGCTGCACGACCCTGCACGAACCAACACGCCACCCAAGCTGCCGCCCATTGGAAGACTCATACAGCCTGATGAGGTGGCTGCTTTGGTTTTATATCTGCTAGGGCCACAAGCATCGGCCATCACAGGTCAGGACATTACCATTTGTGGTGGCGCCTCTGTTGTGCATTGAAGCAGCGCCATGACAATTGACCTCACACCCACAGAACCACAATGCATTGGAATCGTGGGCTTAGGGCTGGTGGGGCGAGCTCTGGCAGGTCGACTGCGCTCTGCTGGTTATGAATGCGTTGGATTTGATTTGCAGCACGACGCCATGGATTCGTTTGTCGCGCTTGGCTTTCGCACCGAGGCTTCCTTGCCGCACCTGGCTGCGCTGTCGAATATTTTTTTGCTCACGGTGTTTGAAACAGCAGGTGCAATGCAAGTGATAGATGAGATATTGCACAGCCAAAACTCAGATGGCAGCGAAAACACAGCACTCAGGCAAACCAGTCTGACGTTCATTGATTGCTCTACTGGCGATCCTGCATTGCTTGAAAAATTAGCGACTAAATTGCATGGTGAAGGTCATTGTTTGATTGAGGCGCCCCTGTCTGGCTCCAGCTCACAAATTGCAGCTGGCCAAGCAACGATGCTGCTGGGTGGGGATCTCCTTGATTTTTTGAAAATTTCGCCAGTCTTAGAAGTGCTTTCCACCCAGCAAATTCACGTGGGTGGTGCAGGCATGGCGGCGCGTGCAAAGCTGGCTACCAATTTGGTATTGGGGCTCAATCGTGCGGCACTGGCAGAGGGCATGGTCTTTGCGCAGTCCATGGGCATTGAGCCCGATGCTTTTTTGAAATTGGTGCTTGCCACACCGGCGCGTTCAGATGCTGCGGTGGTCAAGGGTGCGCTGATGGTCAGTCAGCAGTTTGAACCTCAGTCACGCATCCGGCAACATTTGAAAGATGTGCAACTCATGTTGGACATAGCGCAGAGCAAAGACCAAGAATTGCCTTTGTCAAATGTGCATGCTCAGTTGCTGCGACATGCGGTTCAAGCAGGCGACGGTGAACTTGACAATGCAGCTATCGTTCGGCAAATCCGACGCGAAAAATCACGTCACTGACACTACTTATTGAATGATCAAACATGCGTGACTTTTCTCTCAACCATGAATGCTTGTCGATCAACACCGCTACTGTTCGAAAAAGCAATGGAATGGATCTGCCTTTGCCAAAAATCATAGAGGCTTGTGTCGAGCGAGGCATAGGTGCGATCTCTCCTTGGCGTGACCAAGTTACGGCAGCGGGACTGTCCGTCGTTTCCAAGCTTGTGAAAAGTCATGGGCTGAAGCTCTCGGGCTACTGTCGTGGAGGCATGTTTCCGGCGGTAGATTCGCAAGCTACCCAGGCCGCTGAGCTTGACAACCGCATGGCTGTAGACGAAGCGTGCGAACTCAATGCCCAGTGCTTGGTCTTGGTGGTGGGCGGTCTGCCCGGTGCTTTGGACGGTAAAGCAGCCCACAAGGACATCGCGCGCTCGCGCCATCAGGTCCACGATGGCATTGCTCAATTACTCAGTTATGCCAAGTCTTGTCATATGCCGCTGGCCATTGAGCCGCTTCATCCCATGTATGCGGCAGACCGGGCATGCATCAACACCTTAGAGCAAGCGCTGGATGTTTGTGATGCATTGGACCCTGATCAAAGCGGCGCTTTAGGGGTTGCTGTAGATGTCTACCATGTGTGGTGGGACCCCAAATTGCAGCAACAAATTGAACGCGCAGGCAAGAGTAGACTGCTGGCCTTTCATGTCTGTGATTGGTTAACCCCCACCACAGACATGCTGAACGATCGCGGCATGATGGGCGATGGGGTGATCGATATTCCCAAAATCAGAGGCTGGGTGGAAGCTCAAGGATTTTCTGGCTTCAGTGAAGTTGAAATTTTTTCAACAGGCAATTGGTGGCAACGTGATCATTCGCATGTGCTTGACACCTGCATTGCAAGGCATAAGAGCTTTGTTTAGTAGCCTTAAAAAATAGGCTGTAAAGCATCGCTTTACACTTGCACAGGCACCTGGGTAGCTGGCGGTGTATTGCGACTTCTGCCGCAGCGCACCAAGCCGTCAATCATGACCATGCCCACGCCGGGTATGTCGCCCAATTGCACGCTTTCGAGCAAAGTCTTGCCTGCGGTGTGCTGTGCACGGTCCATGAAGACAAAGTCTGCCGCGCGGCCCACTTCAACCAACCCGCAATTCAAGTTGCGAATGCGTGCGGTGTTGCCTGTGGCAAAACAAAAAACCAATTCGGCTGGTATGTTGCCAAGGCTTGAGAGCAGGGCCACCATGCGCAGCATGCCCAAGGGCTGAACCCCTGAGCCAGCGGGCCCATCGGTGCCTAAAATCACGCGGTGTGGGCACTTGAGCTCCAAGGCGGCTTTGGCCGCGATGATCGCAACGCGTTCGTTGCCGTTGTGAACGATCTCAATGGCGCGGCTTGATTTCTCGCACAACTCACACACATGTGCTTCAGGCAAAGAAGTGTGGCCCCCGTTGATGTGGCCAATGACGTCAGCGTCAGCTTCAAGCACCACATCTTTGTCGATCAAGCCTGATCCTGGAATAGAAGGGCCGCCCGTATGGATGGTGCTTTGTATGCCGTTCTTGCGAGCCCAAGCCACCATCTCTTTGGCTTCGTAACCAGCCTTGACGGAGCCAAGCCCGACTTCGCCCAAAAGCGTCACACCCGCGGCGGCGAGTTCTTCAAAGTCGTGCTCGGTCATGCCTTTTTCGATGACGGGTGCACCCGCAATGACTTTCACCCCTCCCGGGCGGAAGTTGTCAAAAGCGCGCTGTGCGGTGATGGCCAAGGCTTTGAGGCCCACGATGTCTTTGGGGCGACCGGGCAAGTGCACTTCACCTGCCGAAATCATGGTGGTCACGCCGCCATGCATGGTTGATTCAATCCAGCCAAGTTGGTTTTGACGCGGTGTCCAGTCACCAAAAACGGGGTGCACATGGCTGTCGATCAAACCCGGGGCAACGCAGGTTTGTTGGACATCGATGGTGGTTTTTGCGCCCGAAATATCACAATCTTTTTCCCGCCCAACGGCGGTGATGATGCCATCTTGAATCACAATGGTGTCAGCATCTAAGATGGGGTGGTCAATGTCACCCGAGAGCAGCAATCCAATATGTCGCAAGACCACTTTTCCTGATTTTTCTTCCACAACTGCGGTTGCCATGCGAGCTTCTCCAATGTGATTAATTTTGACAGTATGAACGCAATGCTGAGCACAACCCACACAATGCGATATATTGCCGTTTGAGCGAATTTTTATAACACCAATTTGCAGCGAATGTTACACAAGATGAACCCAATAGACAACTTGCTCGCGACGCCCAAATGACCCACACCCAATCAGACGGTTTACCAGGGCCTGAAGGGGCATCTCCCAATTGGGGCATGGAGCACGCTTCCTTGCGGAACGAGCAAATGGCTGGAAATAAAATTGAGTGCAACGCTTGCCCAGTGCTGTGCCAAATCTCCAAAGGCCGCGCAGGCGCATGTGACCGCTACGCGAATCGGGATGGCCTGTTGGTCCGCTTAGACCCAGTGGTCGTTTTGCAGCAAAGCCTGTTGCAAAAAGACACTCACATTCAAGACAGCAAACTCGGTGAATTGTCATTGCGGGAGGCTACGCAAATCAAAGCGCAAGACCATGAGGCCACGCCATCCCATGGTGTATTTGTGACCGGCGTCGGCTCTTCCACCACTTACCCTGACTACAAACCTGCGCCTTTCATCGTGGCTTCGCAGTCCCGCGGCGTGGACATGGTCACGGTGGTCACGGAGGGTATTTTCAGTTACTGCAGTCTGAAAGTGAAGATCGACACCGACCGGTATCTGGGGCCGGAGCAGGCTGCTGTGCGTTGTCAAGGCGAGGTGGTTGGGCATGTGACCACGGCTGAATACGGCTCTCAAATGTTCAGCCTGGGGGGTGTGCACCACCTGACGGGTGGCAGCAAAAAAGAGGGGCGCATCACCATGAACATGATGCAGGCTTTGGGCAACCGCGACGCTGTGGAGGTTCAGGTCGAAGGGGGCTCTACTGTGGTGCTGCAAGCGGGCCAAGCGCCCATTGTCAACGGCGTGAAGGAGCAGCGCATGCGGGTGGGTTGCGGCTCAGCAGCCATTGGTATTTTTGCGCAGCAGTGGCTTGGCTTGTGTGACGAAGTGGTGGTGGTAGATGACCACATCACTGGCGTATTGAGTGAGCACCAAGCCGGAAAATGTTTGCACATTCGTCCCAGCGGCATTCAAATCAAGGGGCGCAAGTCGACCCCTGGGCGTTACTTTCAAGTAGCCAATCCGGGCACCGGTTGGGGCGGTACTGACATAGAAGACCCCTTGTCTATTTTGGATGCGTGGGACGCCGATGTGGCGCGCCCGGGCCTGCGCTTGTTGATGACCTCGACCACCGGCGAGCACGCAGCTTGGTATGTGCTGGATGAGCAGTTGCAAGCGCAAGAAGCCACCATGCCCGAAGCGGTGCGCCAGGTGGTTGATCGCATCGGTGAAAACTGCGAACCCTCTATGGTGTCCGTGCTGTTTTTAGGAGGAGCGGGGGGCAGTTTGCGTGCGGGCATCACGGACAACCCAGTGCTTCTGACCCGCGCCATCAAAAGAGCACTGGTCAATGTGACTTGTGGTGGCGCACCTTCTTATGTGTGGCCGGGAGGGGGCATTACCATCATGGTGGATGTGCTGCGCATGCCCCGTGGAAGTTTTGGCACCGTGCCCACCCCAGCCATTGTGGCCCCGATCGAATTCACCATGCGCCTGTCAGATTACAAAGCCTTGGGAGGTCATATGGGTTATGTGCGCAGCCTGGACGACAGCTTGCGCCACGGCGCTTGGCACACCGACGGGGCTCCGACACAAGTGCGCTGGGAGGCACCGTCCATCGGGGACAACCCTTGGCCCTTGGACAGTCCGCCGATGTTAGGCTAGCCCCCTATGTCTGCCCAGCGCCGCCTCCTCAGCCCCAACCGTTGGCATTTTCAACACGGCCCCATTGACTTGATCATTCAAGCCGATGGTGATCAGGCCTGCGTTGCGCGGGCGCACGAACAGGCTTGGGGTAAATTTCAAGATGTGCTGCCAACTTTGGCGGGGGAGTTGTCTGTGCTGCGTCAAGCAGTGCAAGCGCAGGCCAACAATCCTTTCAACGGTGCTATTGCACGGATGATGTGGGAAGCTTGTGCACCCTTGGCCAATGCATTCATCACCGGTCACGATGGTTTTATCACCCCCATGGCTGCGGTGGCAGGCTCTGTGGCGCAAAGCATGCTGGCGTGTTACCAACAAAGTGGCGTGACGCGCGCATGGGTTAACAATGGGGGTGATATCGCTTTGCATTTGACAGAGGGCACATCGAGCCGAATTGGCTTGGTCAGCGATATTGCACGGGCTTGGGCGAAAGTGCCAGGCGCGCAAGACCTGCTCGATGGCGAGTTGCACGTGACAGCGCAGATGCCCGTGCGCGGAATTGCCACCAGCGGATGGCGCGGTCGCAGTCACTCTTTGGGCATTGCCGACAGTGTGACCGTGTTGGCCATGACGGCCTCTCAAGCGGATGCGGCAGTCACATTGATCGCCAATGCGGTCAACATTTCCGATGCACGCATCGTGCGTCAACCTGCAAACCAATTGCGTGATGACAGTGATTTGGGTGAACGTTGCGTGACGGTGGCGGTGCCTTCGCTGCCCGCACATCTGGTGGCACAAGCCTTGGCCAAAGGCCATGCCTGTGCGCAAGATTTACAAGCTCGGGGCTTGGTTCACGCCGCCTTGTTGTGCTGTCAAGGACAGTTTGAATACGCAGGGCAAGAAGCCTGCTTAGCTGGATAGATAGAAAGAATCATTCATGAAAGCCAAAATTCGCAAACTCGTGGTGCAAGTGGACGAAACCCATCTTGAAGGCGGTCAAGTCGTCTCGCCCCCCACGCGCCGCGCATTGGCCATGGCGGTGATTGAAAACCCCTATGCCGGGCGCTACAGTGAAAACTTAGACAGCCTGATTCAGATCGGTGAAGAATTGGGCGGATTGCTGGGCATGCGCTGCGTGCAAGCCTTGGGCATTGCGCCGGAGCACGCGCAAAGTTATGGCAAAGCTGCGATCGTGGGAGAGGCGGGCGAACTTGAACATGCAGCCGCTGTACTGCACCCCAAATTGGGGGCGCCTTTGCGCCAAGCAGTCAGCAAAGGTGCTGCTTTGGTGCCATCTGCCAAAAAACGTGGAACCTTGGGTACTGCCATTGACGTGCCATTGGGCCATAAAGATGCGGCCTTCGTGCGCACTCATTTTGACGCCATGGAGGCGCGCGTGAGCGATGCGCCTTTTGCAAACGAAATCTTGGTGGCAGTGGTGGTGACCGACAGTGGTCGTCCCTTGCCTCGCATTGGGGGCCTGCAAGTTGCAGACATCGTCGGGCAAGACGGTCTGCGTTGAATTTTTCTCGTCATCGTGCATATTTACAAAGGAGCCTGCATGAAAAACTTTCGCAATCTCTCACGCGCTGCTGCCGCTGTGGTGTTGGCTTTGGGCCTGACACCGGCCGTGGCGCAAGGCGTCATCAAAATTGGTGAAATCAACAGCTACAAAGCGCAGCCCGCATTTTTGGAGCCCTACAAAAAAGGCATGGAATTGGCGGTTGACGAGATCAATGCGGCAGGTGGCGTGAATGGGAAAAAATTGCAACTCCTGATCCGTGATGACAATGCCACCCCCGGTGATGCCGTGCGCGCAGCTGAAGAGTTGATTTCACGCGAGCAAGTGGATGTGCTCAGCGGCACATTCCTTTCGCACATTGGTTTGGCATTGACAGATTTTTCAAAGCAAAAGAAAATTTTCTTTTTGGCAGGTGAACCCTTGACTGACAAAATTGTTTGGCAAGGTGGCAACAAATATACTTTCCGTCTGCGTGCATCAACTTACATGCAAGCGGCCATGTTGGTGCCAGAAGCGGTCAAGCTGAAGAAAAAACGCTGGGCCGTGGTCTACCCCAACTACGAATACGGGCAGTCGGCTGCCGCCACCTTCAAACAGTTGCTCAAAGCCGCGCAACCCGATGTTGAATTTGTGGCTGAACAAGCACCTGCCTTGGGCAAAGTCGAGGCGGGGGCTGTTGTGCAGGCCTTGGCCGATGCCAAACCCGATGCCATCTTCAATGTTTTGTTTGGTGCTGACCTGACCAAGTTTGTGCGAGAGGGCAACACCCGAGGTCTTTTCCAAGGCCGTGAGGTGGTCAGTTTGCTCACAGGCGAGCCCGAGTATTTGGACCCTCTGAAAGAGGAAACGCCCAATGGCTGGATCGTCACAGGCTACCCTTGGAATGGCATCAACACCGCTGAGCACAAAGCCTTCTTGGGTGCATACCAAAGCAAGTTCAATGATTACCCACGCCTGGGCTCGGTTGTGGGCTACACCATGATTCAAGCGCTGGCCGTGGGCATCAAAAAAGCCAACAGCACAGATGCCGAAAAACTGGTCGTTGCATTCCGTGATTTGAGCATGAGCAGCCCATTTGGCAAAGTCACTTTCCGTTCGCAAGACCATCAATCGACCATGGGCGCGTTCGTTGGACGCATCAAAAACGAAAATGGCAAAGGCGTGATGGTGGACTACCGTTACATGGACGGTGCGGCCTTCCAGCCGAGCAACGATGAAGTCAAAAAAATGCGTCAACCAGATTGAGTTAATACCTGACCAAGCTCGCAAGAGGCGCATGGGACGCCGCTTGCGGGCTATTTTTGACGGAATGTAGACATGGATTTTTCTGGTTTTGCAGTGCAGGGGCTCAACGGTTTGGCGGGGGCCTCTTCTTTATTTTTAGTGGCCGCAGGTTTGTCGCTGATTTTTGGCGTGACACGCATCGTTAACTTTGCCCATGGCTCATTTTTCATGCTGGGCATTTATCTGGCGTATTCCTTAGTCGAGCATGTGGGCAGGGCGGTCGGCCTGTCTGTGAGCTTTTGGTGGCTGCTGCTTTTGGCCGCTTTGATTTCAGGGTTGCTGGGTGGTTTGGTTGAAATGCTGCTGCTGCGGCGCATCTACAAAGCGCCTGAATTGTTTCAGCTCCTGGCAACTTTTGCTTTGGTGCTGGTGATCAAAGATGCGACTCTTTGGATTTGGGGCCCTGAAGATTTGCTCGGCCCACGTGCACCAGGTTTTTCTGGCGCGGTGGATATTTTAGGGCGACGATTTCCAAGTTACGACTTGCTCCTCATTGCAATCGGTCCACTGGTATTGGGGTTGATGTGGTTGTTGCTGACTCGCACTCGCTTTGGCACGCTGGTGCGCGCTGCCACCCAAGACCGTGAGATGGTTGGTGCTTTGGGCATACACCAACGCTGGTTGTTCACCAGCGTCTTTGCATTGGGCTGCGCCCTGGCAGGGTTGGGCGGTGCTTTGCAACTGCCCCGTGAACCGGCCAATTTGGGCCTTGATTTGCTCACCATTGGCGACGCTTTTGTGGTGGTGGTGGTGGGGGGCATGGGCTCGATTCCCGGGGCCTATGTGGCTGCGCTGTTGATTGCAGAAATCAAGGCCATGTGTGTGGGCCTTGGCACGGTAGAGATGTGGGGCATGTCGTTTGCATTTTCCAAACTCACACTGGTGGCCGAGTTTTTGGTCATGGCTGTGGTGCTGATGGTGCGCCCCTGGGGTTTGATGGGTAAGCCGCAAACCAACCCGCGCCACAGCGGCAAAGCCGAGGCCCCTTTGCAACTGGGCGGAGTGGGCAACCAAGTGGTTTGGATTTTGTGTGGCTTGGTGCTGGTGGCTTTGCCGCAGATAACGGCACAGTCTCCCTACACCACAGTCTTGGCCATTGATTTGTTGACTGCCGCATTGTTTGCCAGCAGTCTGCACTTCATCATGGGGCCCGCAGGCATGCACTCATTTGGACACGCAGCTTATTTTGGTCTAGGTGCTTATGTGGCGGCACTCTTGGTTTTGCGGGCGCACGTGCCGATGGAGTTGACGCTGTTTTTTGCGCCCCTGCTCACAGCTCTGGCAGCAGTGGTATTCGGTTGGTTTTGTGTGCGCTTGTCGGGTGTTTATTTGGCCATGTTGACGCTGGCATTCGGTCAAATTTTATGGTCAATTTGTTTTCAGTGGGACAGCTTGACGGGCGGTAGCAACGGTTTGACAGGAGTTTGGCCAAGCCCTTGGTTGGCAGACAAACGAATGTACTACTACCTGTGTTTGGCACTCACTGGCCTAGGCGTCTACGCCCTGCGCCGGATGTTGTTTGCACCCTTTGGCTATGCCTTGCGCGCCTGTCGTGACTCCGCACTGCGCGCAGAAGCTTTGGGCATGAACGTCAAGCATTTGCAGTGGGCGGGCTTCGTGGTGGCTGCCATGTTTGCTGGCTTGGCCGGGGCCTTGTTTGCATTTTCCAAGGGCAGCATATCACCCGACTCGATGGGGGTGACCAAGTCCGTTGACGGCTTGGTGATGGTGCTTTTGGGCGGCGTGCAAACGGTGGTAGGCCCCTTGATTGGCGCGATCAGTTTCACAGGACTGCAAGACAGCATCGCACGCAGCACCGATTACTGGCGCGCTGTGCTTGGCGGCACGATTTTGCTCTTGGTGATGGTCTTTCCGCAGGGTTTGGCTGGGTTTGCGGATGAACGATTCAAAGCCTTGCGGCGCACGCGAGAGGCCGCAGCATGAGTCTTCTTCAAGTCAAAGGCTTGCACAAGTCATTTGGTGGCAACCGCGCTGTGGACGATGTCTCATTTGACTTGGCCCCTGGCGAGTTGCTGGCTTTGATTGGACCCAATGGTGCTGGAAAGTCCACCACTTTCAACTTGCTCAATGGTCAGCTGCAACCCGACAGTGGCAGTATCAGCTTGGATGGCCAAAGCTTGATTGGAAGAACACCGCGCGAGGTTTGGAAAATGGGCGTTGGCCGGACATTTCAAATTGCCGAGACCTTCGCCTCATTGACAGTGGCTGAGAACGTTCAAATGGCCTTGCTCTCAGACGATGCCCGTTTGTTCTCCATGTGGCGCAGAGCCAGTTTGTACCGCAGAGCCGATGCGCTGGCCTTGTTGGCGCAGGTCGGCTTGGCAGAGCAAGCAGGGCGGCCCTGCAGCGAGTTGGCCTATGGCGACGTCAAGCGATTGGAATTGGCCATGGCCATGGCCAACCAACCGCGCTTGCTGCTGATGGACGAGCCCACCGCAGGGATGGCCCCGGCCGAGCGCCTTAAACTGATGACGCTGACGCGCGAGTTGGTTACCAAGCGCGGCATGGCAGTGCTGTTCACAGAGCACAGCATGGATGTGGTTTTTGGTTTTGCCGATCGCATCATCGTATTGGCCCGAGGCGGCCTGATTGCGCAGGGCACAGCACAAGAAATTCGTGACAACCCCAAAGTGCAAGAGGTCTACTTTGGCAGCGGAAAAACCTTTGCGCGAAAGGGGGGGCATGATGTCTAACACCAGCGCTGAAAACCTCTTACTGCAGACGCAAGGTCTGAACGCTTGGTATGGCGCTGCGCAAATATTATTCGATGTCAGCTTGAATGTTGGCCGAGGTGAGGTGGTCGCTCTGATGGGGCGCAATGGTGCTGGCAAATCCAGCACCCTCAAAGCCATCATGGGCATGATGCCCAAACGCAGCGGCAAAATTGAATTTTTAGGCCGTGATATATCGCAAGCTCAGCCCTATCAAGTGGCGCGTCAAGGTTTGGGTTTTGTGCCGGAAGACAGGCGCATTTTCAGTGACCTGACGGTTTTGGAAAATTTAAGTGTTGGCAAACAAGCCGCGCGCCATTTTCAAGATGGCAGCCCGGTACCTTACTGGACGCATGAAAAAATATTCAGCTTATTCCCCAATTTGGGTGAAATGCAAAACCGCCAAGGCGCTCGCATGAGTGGCGGGGAACAGCAAATGCTGACTGTCGCCCGCACTTTGATGGGCAACCCTTTGCTGGTTCTTCTGGACGAGCCTTCTGAGGGTGTAGCGCCTGTCATTGTGGAGCAAATGGCAGACATGATTTTGACCCTCAAAGCAGAAGGTGTGAGCATCTTGTTGTCAGAGCAAAACCTTCACTTTGCGCAATGGGTATCTGACCGAGCCTACGTACTGGAAAAAGGACAAATTCGCCATGAGTCTTCGATGCACGCGCTGACTGAAAATGAAGAAATTCGCCGAAATTATTTGAGTGTTTGAACGAGCGCAACCCCATCTCATGAAACCGGTTCACTTGTCGGTCAACGGCCAATTGCACAGCTTGAATTTGACGCGTCAAGCCAACTTGTTGCATGTGCTTCGCAATGACTTGGCGCTCAATGCGGCCAAGTTTGGCTGCGGCTTGGGCGAGTGCGGTGCATGCACGGTGTTGGTTGACGGTGTAGCTGCGCGCTCCTGTGTGATACCGGCTTGTGAAATTCAAGGACGTGAAATAACGACCTTGGAAGGGCTTGCCCAGGGCCCAAACTTGCACCCAGTTCAACAAGCCTTCTTAGACGCCCAGGCCGCCCAGTGCGGCTACTGTTTGAACGGCATGATCATGACGACGGTGGCTTTGTTGGCAAACACCCCTAACCCCAGTGATCTGCAAATGCAGCAAGCCTTGTCGGGTAATTTATGTCGCTGCGGAGCGCACATTGAGATCATCGACGCAGTACGCCGTGCCGTTGCGCTGATGTCAAAAACCGCATTCAATTCATGAGCACCATGCGCGCCCAACAAATTCGTTCACGCGCAGACATGCACCAATCGCAAGGTGTTTTATTGATCGTGCGTGAACCACTGCCACCTGTGCCGCAGATGCCTGGTCAGCCGCTTTGGGTGGCCTCCAATCCGGCTGAAGGTGTCGAAATATTGTTGGCATTTTGGGATGACGGCAGCGTGACCGCTTTGCATGGTCATGTTGATTTGGGCACCGGTCTGCGTACGGCATTGACGCAAATCGTGGCGGAAGAGTTGGACGTCTCGCCTGCTTGCGTTCACATGCTCATGGGCAGCACCGCAGCTGTGCCCAATCAAGGCGCCACCATTGCCAGTGCGTCACTTCAAATTCATGCCGCACCCTTGAGATCGGCTGCTGCTCAAGTTCGACATTGGCTGGTGATGCAGGCCAGCCGCGACTGGAAAGTTCCATCGAGTTCTCTGCAGATTCGCGACGGACTGGTGTTGGGTCCTGCCCACCAGCAAGCTCGGCTGAGCCATTGGGTGCCTGCGCAGCAAATCGTGCTGGCCTTGGATGCCAATACCGAAGTTAAATCTCCTGAAAACTACCTTGTCGTGGGCCGCAGCTTGCCTCGCGTGGATTTGCTGGCAAAGACCACAGGTGATTTGATCTTTGTGCATGACATGCGCATGCCCGGCATGTTGCATGGCCGTGTGCTGCGCCCCCCTTATGCGGGCGCTGACAGCGGTGAATTCATTGGAAAGACGCTGGAGCGGGTTGATCAAGAATCGATAGCGCACATTCCAGGCATTCGCGCTGTGGTGGTGCAAGCAGACTTTGTGGGCATCGTGGCAGAACGCGAAGAGCATGCAGAGCAAGCCCTGCGCGAGCTTGAAGTGGTGTGGAAAGCATGGCCTGGCATGCCAGGTCTGGACAACACCGAGCAAGCCTTGCGCAACAACCCGAGCACGAGCAGAGAGCTGGTCAACGAAGGTCATATCGAGCAAGCTTTGCAGGGCGCAGCACAAACATTAGACCGCACTTATGTGTGGCCTTATCAGATGCACGCATCCATTGGCCCTTCATGCGCGCTGGCGCAGTGGGTGCAGGGCGCTGACCCACAGGCTCCTCACATTCAACTCAGAGTATGGGCTGGCAGCCAAAATCCGCATGTGTTGCGCGCTGACTTAGCGCTTCTCATGGGCGTGCAAGACATGGCTGTCGATGTGGTTCGCATGGAGGCTGCAGGCTGCTACGGCAGAAACGGTGCCGACGATGTGGCAGCGGATGCAGCATTGCTGTCACGCGCTGTTGGAGCGCCTGTGCGAGTGCAACTGACGCGCGAGCAAGAGCACGCTTGGGAGCCCAAAGGGGCTGCGCAGTTGATGCAAGTGCGCGGAGGTTTGCGGGCCGATGGCTCTCCCGCAGGTTACGATTTTCAAACCAGCTACCCTTCCAATGGCGCGCCCACCTTGGCTTTGCTGCTGACACGCACCATTGAGCCCTTGGCGCAGGCGTATGAGATGGGTGACCGCACGGCCAGGCCGCCCTATGCCTTTGACAATTTGCGGGTCACGGTGAACGACATGCCGCCCATCTTGCGCGCCTCGTGGTTGAGAGGCGTCTCGGCATTGCCCAACTCGTTTGCACATGAGAGTTTCATTGACGAGATGGCCACTGCAGCTGGCGTGGACCCCGTGCAATATCGTTTGAAGGTTTTACAAGACCCAAGGGCTCATGAATTGGTACAGGCCACAGCGCAACGTGCCCAGTGGAAGACGCATCAACAAGCACAGCAGCAAGAGCCGCAGGGTGATTGGTTACAAGGCCAAGGCTTTGCCTACGCTCGCTACATCCACAGCAAGTGGCCTGGCTTTGGTGCCGCTTGGGCCGCGTGGGTGGCCGATGTGCAAGTGCATCGGCATACCGGAGAAGTGCATGTCAAACGCGTGGTGGTTGGGCACGATGCAGGATTGATGATCAACCCGCAGGGTGTTGAGCACCAAGTTCATGGCAACGTGTTGCAAACCACCAGCAGAGCATTGAAAGAGCAAGTTCAAATTGACCCACTCAAGGGCACTGTGGTCAGTCAAGAGTGGGGCAGTTATCCGATTTTGAGTTTTCGCGATGTGCCCGTGATTGAGGTCATGCACATGCCTCGTCTGGGTGAGCCTGCATTGGGTGCGGGTGAGTCTTCTTCAGTCCCTGGTACCGCTGCCATTGCCAATGCCATTTTTGATGCTACCGGAATTCGATTTCGCAACCCACCCTTTACCCCAGAGGTGGTTCGTGCGGCTTTGAATCCACTGAGCCATGCAGCCAGCCCTTTGCAGGAAGCCGGCCCTCCAACGGCTGAAAACTTTTCAGAAACGCCTTCAGAGAAACCCAGCCGCCAGCCAGGTTTGGCCAGCAACTGGCAACGCAGGTGGCGGCAAGTCACGGCGCTGAGCTTGGGGCTCTTTGCGGTGGGGGCTGCCTTGCTGGGCTGGCGCAGCAGTTTGCCATTGGTTGCGCAAGGCAGCACCTCATCTTTCAGCATCAGCATGATTGCGCGTGGCCAGCAACTGGCGGCCTTGGCTGACTGCGGCGGTTGCCACACCGCACAAGATGGACAAATCAATGCGGGAGGCCGTGCCATGGAGACACCGTTCGGTGTGGTCTACAGCACCAACCTCACGCCCGATGTGGCCACCGGCATAGGGGCGTGGTCGTACCGCGCATTTGAGCGCGCCATGCGAGAGGGTGTTTCGCGCGATGGTCATGCACTGTATCCCGCATTCCCCTACACGGCCTTTGCCCTAGTGCGCGACGATGACATGATGGCCTTGTATGCCTACTTGATGTCGCAGTCAGCATTGCCCTCAGAAGTGCCAAAGACGAAGTTGTCATTTCCATTTAATTGGCGGCCCTTGATGGGCATTTGGAACGCATTGTTTCATCAGACGCAAGTGCATACCGACAACCCATTAAAAAGTGCGCAGTGGAACCGTGGGGCTTACTTGGTCAACGGCCTTGGAAATTGCGGTGGCTGCCACACCCCGCGTGGCCTGTTGGGTGCAGAGCAATCACAAACAGCGTATTTGCAAGGGGCCTTGGTGCAGGGCTGGGAAGCGCCAGCTCTCACGCAGCTGAGCCGCGCGCCCTTGCCCTGGACACAAGAAGCGCTGTTCAATTACTTGCGGCATGGCCACAGCGCGCAGCACGGCATGGCTGCTGGGCCCATGGGGGAAGTTGTGCGCGGCCTGGCCACTGTGCCCGACACCGATGTGCGCGCCATGGCGGTTTACTTGGCAGACCTTTCCAAACCATCAGCCAGTGCAGATTTGCCAGCGCAAGCTCGCGACTTGGTGCAAGCAGCAGCGGCCAATGCGCCGCTGCCCGGCACTGCACAGCGTCAATTTGAGGGCAGTTGCGGTAGCTGTCACCATGATGGCGATGGCCCCACTTTGTTAGGCTTGAATCAACCGTTGGCGCTGAATACCACGATGCACAGCGCAAGGCCTGATAATTTAATTCGCGTGATCTTGGAGGGTGTTCAGCGCCCTGCATCCGCTGAGCTTGGCTTCATGCCAGGGTTTGAGCAAAGTTTGACGAATGCACAGATTGCGCAATTGGTCGAATGGATGCGAGCACGCTATGCCCCAGGTCAAGCTCCTTGGGTCAATGTGCCTGAAGCTGTGGCACGTGCAAGAGCCCGATCACACTGAGTCAGAGAACGGTTTAGCGCTGGCCATCGTGGACGGTGACATTCTCTTTGGTCAATCCGCCCAGGCGAGAATGAATTCGGCCGCCAGTGCCCATGACCAGTGCAAATAAAATCTCTTTGGGCCTGGGTGCATCTTGCATGCCCACTTCAATGCCGTTGAAATGACTGCGCACATAAGAGGCATGGATATAGTGCACCGGCACCATCAAACGGTAGCCAGCGCTGGCCACTGCCTTGGAAGCAGGCACCATGGCTTTGGGCTCGCCCAGCACGCTGCGCATGGCCCAGCCACCGGCTTCATGCCACACTGCGCCGTGTTCCATTTCACCGTCTACACCCACGATGGCAGCTTTGCTGTAAACCTCAATCTTGTCTTTGCCCAAGGTGTCGACCAACTCCTGTGCTAGCAAGGTGCCCAGGCTTCGAAGCTCGGCCATGAAGGGCATCAGGTCAGGCTCATACCGGCCTGCGTAAGGATTGCGAATCACCGCACATGCAGCTGCCAATCGCAAGGGTGTGTCTGTGACAGGGCCGCCCTCGTGGTAAGTGGTTTCAATCACGAGACTTCGTTTGCGAATTTCGATCAAGGACATGACTTGACTTTCTGGATGGGTTGAACGGGTAGGCATCAAGCCGATGCCATTGTATTTATTTTTGCTGAACGGGTTTATCCTTCAGACAGGCGGCTCGATCTGCCTCATAGGTTGCCCACATGCGCGAATTGGCATCGGCATTGCTCTTATCTTGATCTTTGTAATAAGAAGCTTTGGGCTTGACCAGTGCCTCCGTGCACTTTTCAACTTCACTTTTGCAAGCCAGCAAAAAAGGCGTGAAAGCCAAGGCCAAGAGCACAAGTCTTTTCGGAATTGACATAAAAATCCTGAGTGAGAGATGGCAGATTACCTTAAATTTCATGCGTTTTCCCAAATGAGCGAATACACTGACTATGAGTCACAATTTGGTTTGACCAAGCACACACAAAATGATGATGTCTAAAAGTAAAGAGATCTGGGGCTGGAAACACCTTCCAAAGCAAAAAATCAGAACAGCTTGCATCTTAATCGCGCTTGGGGCAAGCTCGATTCCTGTGGCCTGGAGTGCTCCTGATGAGGAGCTTCTGGGCAAGTCCAAGTCCTATCCGATCGCGCCCCATCTGTCGCAAGCATTTTGGGAGCCATACCGTGTTGGCTCTTTCAGCGGCATGGACCGCTTGTCGCCCCACTGCGTGTTGGAGCCCTCAGCCAACCCGCTGTCACTGCCCGTTGCCAAAGTTGAGACGACCTTGGAGTACCGTTTTCAGGGCCGCAATTGGACCTTGGACGATTACATGCAAAGGCAGCGAGCCAGTGCAGTCGTGGTGGTGAAAGATGGCCAGGTGGTGGCGCAGCGCATGAACTACGAGCGAAAGCCAGATGACCGGATGCTGTCCAACTCCATGGCCAAGACCATTGTTGCATTGGGCATTGGCAAAGCATTGGAAGAGGGCTTGATCAAATCGCTGGAAGACACGGCGCAGACCTACGAGCCCCAACTTGCAGGAACGCTTTACGGGCAGACCCAGTTGATCAACCTCATGCGCATGGCTTCGGGAGCACAGTTTGTAGAAGATTATTCGGGCAAAGATGACCACGCACGGTTTAACCGAACCATTCGGCAAAGTGGCGCAGCCGCTGGCGCCAAAGTGGTCAGCGAACGCGCGGCAGAGCAGGGCGTGCAGTTCAACTATGCCAGCGCAGAGACTCAAATGTTGGGCTTGGTCTTGCGAGCCGCAACAGGGCAAACGCTGTGCAAATACATTGGCGAAAAAATCTGGCAACCCATGGGCGCTCAGTCAAAAGCGACATGGCTGACCAACCCCATTGACCAAACTGAATTGGCTGGCGGTAATTTCAACGCCACTGTCTTGGACTATGCCCGTTTGGGTTGGATGATGGCCAACGATGGACGGCGAGGTGAGCAAGCTGTCGTTTCGCGCGACTATCTTTTGCGCATGACGCAAGCCTCCCTTCAGCCACAAGCTTTCAGGCCAGGGCAGATGCGCAACAAAGGCAGCACCTATTTGGGCTATGGCTTACAGACTTGGTTGCTGCCAGGCAGTCACCGCAGGTTTGTGCTGCTGGGTGTTTATGGGCAGGCCATCATGGTCGACCCCGAGCTACAGCTGGTGGTGGTTCACATGGCCGTGGGCAAAGACGCATCGGGCGATGCCAGTGGCCATCACTTGGGCGCTGAGCGCGATGCTTTGTGGCGGGGGATTGTGAATCGGTACGGGGCTTGGTAATTTTCACGGCAAGCCACTATCACAGTGGAGTGTGAAATATCCGCCAGCTGTCCGTCCGATCAAATCCGACTTTCATTGACATTGAGCAAGTTTTTCATGCAGTCCAGTCTCTAGACTTGGCGAGTGATTAGCCAACATTCGTTATTCTCCAAACGCAGTATCCTGAGATGGTGTGTCTTGCCATGGTTGATGATGGCCATCACAAGCAGTGCTTCGTTGTGCGAGACAGGCAAAGCCCAGTCGCCCATCAACATCGAGGGGCCAATGCACAAAAGTGCAATGCCCTTGCAGTTTGACTACCATGCTTCGCCCCTGAAAATAGCCAATGATGGGCATACGGTACGGGTGCGCCTGGCCTCTGGCAGCCAGTTGAAAATCGGAAGCCAAAAGTTCCGGCTCTACCAGTTTCACTTCCACACACCCGGGGGAGATCGCATCGGGGGTGAAGAGTTCCCCATGTCTGCGCATTTGCTGCACAAGAGTGACTCTGGGCAACTTCTGGCGTTGGTTGTGTTGTTTCGTGTAGGAGCGAAAAATCAAGCATTGAGCGCGCTGATGCCACTGATCCCTGGCAGGGCCGATGGCGACCATGGTCACGAAAAAATAAGCATCGACCCCAATACCTTGCTGCCCGAGTCACGAGCTTATTACCGTTACACCGGTTCTTTGACTTCTGCGCCGTGTACAGAGGGCGTGGAATGGATTGTCATGAACATGCCAGTTGAAATATCGCCGGCACAACTGGCCCTTTACAAATCTAAATTTGCTGACAACGCGCGACCTGTGCAGGCCTTGAACAAGCGCATCATTTTTGAAAATCAGTAAGCCATTCCATAAAAATCTATGACAAATAACCCATGAAAAAAATCACAAATTTTTCTCAATCCGCTTGCTCGATCGCCATATTGATAGTGCTAGGCTTGTCGATCCCCTTGATAAGCAAAGCGCAAAAGCCAGCCAAGCCCAATAGCGAGACAGGCTTGGCGGTTACCGTGACACCAGAGATGTTGGGCGCAGGCCAAGTCTCAAGTGGCGCGGTGCTTCCCAAAATTCCTCCTGTCACTGGCAATCGATCCAAGCCCGTTGCTTCATGGGGCAAGCCTTTGCCATACCCCATCGTGATTGCAGACAGACGCAATAACCGATTGATTGAAATTGCGCCTGATAAAAAAATAATTTGGGAATTTCCATCGCCTAGCTTGAAGCTTTATCGTGGCAACGAGGATGTCAACTTTTCAGCTGATGGGAAGCAGTTGGCAGTCAGCGAAGAGGACAACTTTGACGTTCACATCGTTGACTATGAGTCCCGCCAAATCACTTGGACGTATGGCGTGCCTGATACCCGAGGCAAAGGGGCTGGACTGCTCAATTACCCGGATGATGCGCACCTGCTCGCAGATGGCAATTTTTTAACGGCCGACATTCGCAACTGCCGTGTATTGATCATCAACCCGAAGGACAACAAAATTTTGACGCAATGGGGCACGCCGGGTAAATGCAAACACAATCCACCCACTGAATTGGCTTACCCCAATGGCGCAACGCCGCTTGAAAATGGTGATATTTTGGTCTCTGAAATTACCGACGCCAAAATCTCTCGCATCACGCGTGAGGGTAAAGTTGTCTGGAGCGTGTCTGCGCCCAATATTCGCTACCCTTCAGATGCCTTTCCCACGGTCGATGGCAAACAAGTGATCGTGGCTGACTTTACCAAGCCTGGCCGAGTGGTTATTTTTGACCCCGCTACACGCAAAATCACTTGGGAATATTTTGTCAAAGAAGGCGAGGCCAGTTTAGACCATTGCTCCATTGCGCGTGAATTACCCGATACAGGCGACATCTTGATCGTGGACGATTTGAACGACCGAGTGATCGTGGTCGACAGAAAAACCAAAGCCATCATTTGGCAATACGGTGAAAAAGGCAAGAAGGGTTTTACCCCGGGCTTGCTTAATTACCCAGATGGGGTCGACCTGGATGTGTTTCGCGATTGGAAGTCTGCACTCTCTCGTTGATTTGATTTGGGTCAATGTCTATGCACCTGCTTGATTGAACAATTCGAAGCTGGCGTGCACTGACAGGAGATCGTTTCATGCTGCAAATTCGAATACACGGCCGGGGCGGCCAAGGCGTGGTCACTGCAGCAGAAATGCTATCGATCGCAGCCTTTGCGCAAGGCCGCCATGCGCAAGCATTTCCAAGCTTTGGGTCTGAGCGCACAGGCGCACCGGTGGTGGCATTTTGCCGAATCGATGACCACGAAATTCGTCTGCGGGAACCCATTTTGGCGCCCGATGTCTTGATTGTGCAAGACCCGACGCTGCTGCACCAAGTTGACATATTCCAAGGTTTGAAGCTCGACGGCTTTGTGCTGATCAACAGCAAGCGCAGTTTTCATGACTTGGGCCTGGCCGAGATGGAGCAGCGCTACATGGCCGAGCGACTGATCACTGTTCCTGCAACAGAAATGGCCATGAAGCACTTGGGTAGGCCCTTGCCCAATGCGGTGATGCTGGGTGGCTTTGCGGCTTTGTCTGGATTGATTTCTCTTGAAACTGTTTCGGATGCCATCCGAAAAAAATTCAGCGGCAAAGTGGCACAAGGCAATATCGCTGCGGCCAGTGAGGCATTTGGCTACGTCAAACAGGCTATGGAGGAGGCGCAACATGCTCAAACAAATTGAAGGCTCTTTGGCGGTGGCCCAAGCAGTGGCGCTGGCGCGCCCTGATGTGATTTGTGCCTATCCCATCTCACCTCAAACGCACATTGTGGAAGGACTGGGCGAGCTGGTGAAAAACGGTTCATTGACCCCTTGTGAATTCATCAATGTAGAAAGTGAATTCGCCGCCATGAGTGTGGCCATCGGCTCATCGGCCACTGGCGCACGCACTTACACAGCCACGGCCAGCCAAGGGCTGTTGTTCATGACCGAGGCGGTGTTTAACGCCTCGGGCTTGGGCTTGCCCATCGTGATGACGGTGGCCAATCGGGCCATTGGTGCGCCGATCAATATTTGGAATGACCACAGCGACTCTATGAGCCAACGCGATTGTGGTTGGATTCAACTTTTTGCACAAAGCAACCAAGAAGCGCTAGACCTTCACATTCAGGCCTTCAAGCTGGCCGAAGAGCTGTCGATGCCCGTCATGGTGTGCATGGATGGTTTTATTTTGACGCATGCGTACGAGCGCGTGGACATGCCCACACAAAGCGAGGTTGATGCGTTCTTGCCCCCCTATGAGCCCAGACAAGTGCTCGACCCCTCAGAGCCTGTCTCCATCGGCGCCATGGTGGGGCCCGAAGCATTCATGGAAGTGCGTTACTTGGCGCACGCCAAGCAGTTGACTGCCTTGGACCACATTCCGCGCATTGCAGACGAATTTGCGCAGCGCTTTGGCAGAGTCTCAGGGGGTTTGGTGCGGTCCTATCAAACGCAAGGCGCGCAGACCATCGTGGTGGCCTTGGGTTCCGTGCTGGGCACTTTACAAGACGCGGTGGATGAAATGCGTTCTGATGGTATTTCTATCGGCGTGTTAGGCATTCAATCATTTCGACCTTTCCCTTTGGCTGCAGTGCGTGAGGCCTTGGCGCAAACCAAACGTGTTGTGGTTCTGGAGAAAAGTTTTTCAGTGGGCTTAGGCGGCGTGGTCTCCACCGATGTGCGCTTGGCCTTGTCGGGCTTTGATCAAAGCGTTTGCACCGTGGTCGCAGGATTAGGGGGCCGCGCAATCACCAAAGCCTCATTGCACCGCACGCTGCGCCAAGCCATTGACGGTCAGCTCGAAAGCTTGTCTTTCATGGACTTGGACTGGCGCATTGTCAATCGGCAACTCGAACGGGAAGCACAGATGCGACGAAGCGGGCCGATTGCAGAGAACTTGCTGCGCGATGTAGGCGCCATTGCCGCGAAGGTGGCCTAATATGACGCAGCCTATCAAGTTTTACCAAACCGGCACATTCACTGTTGGCAACAGGTTGCTGACACCCGAGCAGCGCAGTGTGCAATCGTCCACAGAGCGCAGCAACTCATTGAACTCCGGCCACCGCGCCTGTCAAGGTTGTGGCGAAGCGCTGGGCGCACGCTACGCAGTCGACGCAGCCATGCGTGCCACAAACGGTCAACTGATCGCTGCCAATGCAACGGGGTGCTTGGAGGTCTTTTCGACGCCTTACCCTGAAACATCTTGGCAACTGCCTTGGATCCACTCCCTCTTTGGCAACGCGGCAGCTGTGGGCACTGGCATTGCCGCGGCGTTGAGGGTAAAAGCCCAAAAAGCTGGCCTTGCGCACAGCAACGTGCGTGTGATCGCACAGGGCGGTGATGGTGGCACCACCGACATTGGATTTGGCTGCTTGTCGGGCATGTTTGAGCGCAACGACGACGTGCTCTACATCTGCTATGACAACGAGGCCTATATGAACACCGGTGTGCAGCGCAGCTCTGCCACACCGGCGGCTGCTCGCACTGCCACCACCATGGCCGTGGGAGCGCATCCTGGCGCAGTGTTTGGGCAAGGCAAAAATCTGCCGCGCATTGCCATGGCCCATGACATTGCGTATGTTGCCACAGCCACTGTGGCAGACTTGCACGACTTAGAAGCCAAAGTCACGCACGCGATGAGCTTGCGCGGTGCGCGCTATCTGCATATTTTGGTGCCTTGCCCATTGGGCTGGGGTGCGGCCAGCCAAGACACCATCAAGTTGGCCAGGCTGGCCTGTGAGACCGGTATTTTCCCAGTCTTTGAAGCCGAAAAAGGGGAAGTCACCCATGTTCAAAAAATAAGGCACCGCGTGCCGGTCGAAAATTACTTGCGACTTCAAAAACGCTTCGCCCATCTGTTTGGTGCGCACCCGCATCCGGAGATGGTGGCCCATATTCAAGACCAAGCCGACCGCAACATCGAACGCTTTAAATTGTTGGACATGGAGGTCCACGCATGACCATGCAAAAGCCCTTTGCTATCACACTGGACCCAGGCTCCTCACTGGCCAATAAAACCGGAACGTGGCGCACCGAGCGCCCTGTCTACGTTGACCGCTTGCCGCCGTGCAACGCGCAGTGTCCCGCTGGAGAAGACATTCAAGGCTGGTTGTTTGATGCCGAAAGCGGTAACTATGAAGCAGCTTGGCGCAAGCTCACCAACGACAACCCCTTTCCTGCGATCATGGGCCGCGTTTGTTATCACACGTGCGAGGGCGCCTGCAATCGAGGCAAGCTCGATGAGGCAGTGGGCATCAATTCGGTTGAACGTTTTTTAGGTGATCAAGCGCTCAAACAAGCGTGGCATTTTGAGCCACCTCAGCAAGAGAGTGGCAAAAAAGTATTGATCGTTGGCGCTGGCCCATCGGGCATGTCAGCTGCCTATCAACTTCGCCGCCTCGGACACGCTGTGACGGTGTTTGAAGCAGGCCCTTTAATGGGCGGCATGATGCGTTTTGGAATTCCAAAATACCGATTGCCACGTGATGTGCTGGAGGCAGAAATGCAGCGCATCGTGGCCATGGGTGTCACGGTGCGACTGAACACCAAAGTCACAGATTTGGCTCAAACCATGAAAGAGGGCGCATTCGATGCGGCATTTTTAGCCGTTGGTGCGCACATTGCCAAGCGGGCTTACATCCCCGCCAAAGACTCTTCCCGCATTTTGGATGCCGTGGCTGTGCTGCGCTCCATGGAGGGCGAAGAAAAACCCATGCTGGGCCGCCGTGTGGTGGTCTATGGCGGCGGCAACACCGCCATGGACGTAGCCCGCACCGCCAAACGCTTGGGCGCAACACAGGCCATCGTGGTCTATCGCCGCACACGCGAGAAAATGCCAGCGCACGACTTCGAGGTTGAAGAAGCATTGGAGGAAGGCGTGATGGTCAAATGGCTCAGCACCATCAAACAGGCTGATGCAGGTGCCTTGACCATTGAGAAAATGCGCTTGGATGAAAAGGGCAACCCCCAACCCACTGGTGAATTTGAAACCTTGGAGGCCGACTCGCTGATCTTGGCCTTGGGACAAGATGCAGACCTCTCACTGCTTGAAAATGTTGAAGGTCTTGAATTGAAAGACGGTGTGGTTCAGGTGGACCCCATCACCATGATGACGGGTCATCCAGGCCTTTTTGCCGGGGGTGACATGGTGCCAGCAGACCGCAACGTCACAGTGGCAGTGGGGCATGGTCGGCGTGCTGCGCGCCATGTCCATGCATGGCTGCAAGGCCAGACGCTGCAAGGCACAGCCAAGCATGCCCCTGCGCTCTTTGAGCGCCTGAACCCGTGGTACTACAGCGATGCGCCCAAAACCGTACAACCCCAACTCAACTTGGCGCGGCGCACCAGCAGCTTTGATGAAGTGCAGGGGGGATTGAATGCAGAAAATGCCTTGTTTGAAGCGCGACGATGCCTCAGTTGCGGCAATTGCTTTGAGTGCGACAACTGCTACGGCGTTTGCCCTGACAACGCTGTCATGAAGCTTGGGCCAGGCATAGGTTTTGCCTTTAACTACGACTACTGCAAAGGCTGCGGTATTTGCGCTGCTGAGTGCCCGTGTGGGGCGATTGACATGACGGCGGAGGAAGTTTGAGGTGCAGCCCTAATCAGGGCAGGGTGCTTAAGGGCTTTCAAACAGCACCCACAAAATTTCTACCACGCGCGCCTAGCATGGCTTGCTGTATCAATTCTTGAGCCTGAGCATCGTTGATACCGTAATCTGAAAACTGAGTCGATACACCGACTTGCGCAAAGAAACGCTCCAAGGCCGAAGCAGGGTCTGTTTCAGCAGGGCCAAAGACCTGTGCAAGCACGGCGTCGCGGTCTGCACGTTTGCCTTGTGCCATGCGCCAGACCATGGGCAATGTGAAGGAGCAGGCCAAGCCATGTGACAAGCCATGCGAGAGGGTCATCTCATACGACATGTTGTGTGCCAGCGCTGTTTTGGTGTTTGAAAATGCCAAGCCCGCCATCAAGCTCGCACGTGAAGCAGCAACTCGAAGCGCAGGGTTGCTGGGGTCTTGGAGCAATGCAGGGAGATTTTGTAAAACCGTTTGCGCAGCTTGCATCGCCAACGCGTCTGAGACAGGGTTGGCGTTGATGTTCCAAATGGCTTCCAGCGCATGCGAGAGCGCGTCTAAGTTGCTGTCGCGGGTCACGGTGCTGGGCAATGAGAGCGTCAGTTCAGGGTCCACCAGCGCGGCTTCAGGCCAAGTTTGCGGCAAATGCAAGGAGTACTTTTGCTGCTTGGCCGATGTTCTGTCCCAAAGCGTTGCCCAAGGCGTGACTTCACTGCCTGTGCCCGATGTGGTGGGAACTGCAATCATGGGCAAAGCGCGTGTGATGGTTGGACTTTGCGACAAGGCCAGCGCTGCATGAATTTCAGAAAAGTCTGCGCTGGCAACGCCTGGCAAAAACATTTTTGCACTGTCTAAAACCGAACCGCCTCCTACAGCCACGACCACACAATCGGCGTACTGCTGCCAAAATTGGCGATAGGTGTTGCTGACCCAGGTGAGTTCGGGGTTGGGCTGCACATCGTCGATCACGCCTGCCAAATCTTTGCCAAGCAAACCTTCAAGGCGGCTTAAAAGACCTGCTTGCGCAGCTTGGGGAAATGTCACCACCACCGCACGCCGCCCACGCAAGAGTTTGGGCAATTGCGCAAGACTGCCCCAACCAAATGTCACGGCCACAGGGTTATGGTAATTCCACAAAGCAGTCATTGCAATTTCAGATAAAGCGTTTGCGAATCACAGACGAGAGCAAGTCAATGCTGGTCACAAACAAAATGATGATGAGCAAGACAGCGCAAGTCTGCGCATATTGAAAGCCGCGGATCACCTCGTACAGCACCACGCCGATGCCGCCTGCACCCACCATGCCCACCACCGAGGCTGAGCGCACATTGGACTCAAATCGATACAAAGAATACGAAATCCACAAAGGCATGACTTGCGGCAAAACCCCATAGACAATTTCTTCAATGGCCATCGCCCCCGTAGCCCGAACGCCCTCTACAGGACGAGGGTCAATGGCCTCAACCGCTTCAGAAAATAGCTTGGCCAAGGTCCCGGTGGTGTGAATCCACAAAGCCATGACGCCTGCAAATGGCCCTAGCCCCACCGCCACAATGAACAACATGGCGAAGACCATTTCATTGATGGCCCGGCAGGCGTCCATGGCCCGGCGCACCGGCTGGTAGACCCAGATGGGCACGATGTTGGACGAACTGAGCAAACCAAAGGGAACAGCGCAAATGATGGCCAAAACAGTTCCCCACACAGCGATGTGCAGGGTCGTGATCATTTCTTTGAGGTAGATGTCTAGATCGCGAAAATCAGGCGGGAAAAATTCCTTGGCGTAAGTGACCATGTTGGTGGAGTCGCGAAACAAATCCAACGGCCTGATTTCAGCACCTTGCCATGCCCAGCCTAAAAAAATCAAAAACCCAGCCCAAGCAAACAGTTGCGGCAAAGAGCGCCCCCCAGAAGGGTCCAGGGGGAGTGCTTGGGTTTGGGGTTTTGTCATTTGATGAGTTTGGCCAAGTCTGCCAGTTTTTTGTCAATCTCGGCCAGCTTGGCTGACTTGTCGCTGGCGTTCATTTTGTCATCAGTCTCGTATTTGATCCGGTCTTTGTAGAGCTCGAGTTGGCGGATTGGAACCAGTTGCATGTCGGTGGACTCGCGAAAGCCAGCAATTTGTTGCATGCCCTTGAGAATTTCTTTTTCTCTGGCATCTTTCCCGTAACCCAATACGAATTTTTTAATGGCATCTTTGGCTTCTGGTGGCAAATCTTTGCGCCACACCAGAGGGTCGCGTGGAATCAAAGGCGATGTCCACAAAATCTTAAGCTCTGCATGCTTGGCAGCATCGCGCAGTTTGAGTTTGTCTAATTCTTCGCTATTGTTGGTGGCCACATCGACTTGTTTGTTCAGCACCGCCAACAAATTGCCGCCATGGTTAGAGCTGCGTGTGACGCGAAAAACTGTTTTAGGGTCCAATTTGCGTTGGCTGAAAACGTAGTAAGTCGGCACCAAGGTGCCCGAGGTTGATTGCGGATCGCCCATGCCAAATGACAAAGTCTTTCCGTTGGCAATCATGTCGTCGATTGATTTGAGTGGGCTGTCGCGGTGTGTGATCACATACGAGTAGTAGCCCGGGCGGCCTTCCAAATCGATGAACTGTGCAAACACTTCGCCGCCTGCGCGGTCAACCGCTTCAATGGCTGATTTGTTGCCATGCCATGCCACTTGGACTTTGCCAAATCGCATGCCTTCAATGATCCCGGTGTAGTCAGTTGCAAAAAACCCATTGACTTTCATGCCAGTGGCTTTGGACAAGTCATCTAAGAAAGGTTGCCAAAGCGACTTGAGTGCCGACGAAGAGTCGGTGGAGATGATGCCGAAGTTCAACTCCTTGGGCGCTTGCGCATGTGCAGCGCCCAGCACCAGGAGGGATGCTGCTGCTGATAAAAATGCTTTGCGTGAAATTTTCATGGCGATGAACTCCTTAGATAAAAAGTGAATCAAGTTTTTTCAGGTAGGCGAAGAGGCGAAGTGAAAATCAAGCTGTTGCAAAATCAACGGCTTCAGTGCCGTCCAATAGCTCTTCCACACTGGCGCCATATAAAGTGCGCAAATGTTGAGGTGTTAAGTCTTGCGAAGGGCCGTCGTAGATCACCTCACCCATGCGCAGTGCAATGGTGCGAGGGCAGTAGCGCCTGGCAAATTGCACTTGGTGCAGTGAGACCAAAACAGTGATGCCGTGTTCTTTGTTGATCTTGGCCAAGATGTCCATCACGGTGCGCGCGCTCTCGGGGTCGAGCGAGGCAATGGGTTCATCGGCCAAAATAATCTTGGCATGTTGCACCAAGCAGCGGGCAATGGCCACGCGTTGTTGCTGCCCACCTGACAAGGTGCTGGCGCGTTGGTAGGCCAAGTCTTCAATGCCGATCACACGCAATGCATCATAGGCTTCGAGCTTTTCTGCCTCGGTGAAATGGGCCAGCAGACTGCGCCACAAGGGCACGCGGGGCAGCATGCCTGTTAAGACATTGGTCAGCACATTCATGCGACCGACCAAATTGAATTGTTGAAAAATAAATCCGATGTCAGCGCGCATTGCGCGAATATTGCTTGCGATTTTCCCTTGATCTTGGATCGTGTTGGAGCCCACCTGAATCGCGCCACTGCCCATGTCGGCTGCCAAAAAACCAGAGACATGGCGCAATAAGGTGGATTTGCCAGAGCCTGATGCACCGATCAAGGCAACCATCTCGCCGGGTTCAATTTTCAAACTGGTATTTTGAAGAGCATGCGCCCCAGCCCCAAAGGATTTGGTTATGTTCGTGACTTCAAGTCCGGTCCTCTGGCGTTGATGTGTCATGTCTTTAGACTAAAGAAAAGCGATCGCTCATGCTAAGAGTAAGGCCGGCATATGACATCTGGATGACGCTGCCATGGCCAATTTTGTATATTGTTAACAATTTACCGAAAATGCGACCTATCGTTTACCCCCAATCAGGTCGAAATTTACAAAAAAATCACCAAGTGGCGTTGGCCAAATAGGCCACCGCAGCTGCCACACCGTCCGTGCCAAAAGGAATTTTTTGCACCAGCATGGCTGCCTCAATGCCGGCCAAAGCGCCCAAAATCATGGGCTCGTTCATGTCGCCCAAATGGCCAATGCGAAACACACGACCGGCCAAGGGCCCTAAGCCGCCCGCCATGGCCACTTGGAAGCGCTCGCGCGCCACGGTGCGAAGGGCTTCAGGGTCAATCCCTTGCGCCACTTCAATGGCTGTCACAGAAGCCGACAGGGCCGCGGGCACTTGGCAATGAAATCGCACAGCACCTTGCGTAGCCCAGCGGCCCAGCGCCGCGTGCACAGCGCTGGCCAGCCGTTGGTGGCGCGCAAAGACCGCAGGCAGGCCTTCGGCTTCGAGCAATCCAATCGAGACCTCCAGTCCCGCCAAATGCGCAAGCGGCGGTGTGCCGCAAAATTTCGCCGATTGGTTGTCTGTTTTGCGCCCAACCCAATCCCAATAAAATCGCGGGTCAGCGTGAGTTTTGGACCATTCAAAAGCGCGCTCATTGACGGCCACAAAGCCAAGGCCAGGCGGCAGCATCAAGCCTTTTTGTGAACTGCCCAGTGCCACATCTACGCCCAGAGCGTCCATGTCAAATGGCGCTGCGGCCAAGGAGGCCACCACGTCGACCACGTACAGCGCGGGGTGAGCAGCTGCAGTGATGGCGCGCCTGACTGCGGCCAAATCGCTGGTGATGCCGCTGGCTGTGTCGGTGTGCACCACCATCACAGCGCTGATTTTGTGTGCCTTGTCCTCGCGCAGTGCTTGCTCAATGGCCGCCACATCAATGGGGTGGCCTTCAGTGTGGGCGGTGCGTTGAATGGAAATGTTCAAGCCCAAAGTTTGCAAAGCCCATTGGTCAGAAAAATGGCCAGAGCCGGCAATCAGCAAGGTGTGCTTGGGTGAGGCCAAGTTGGCCGAGACAGCTTCCCAAACGCCGTGGCCATTGCTGGCGTACAAAAAGATATTGGCGTGCTGGGTGCGCAAGATGCGTTTCATGCCTTGCTCACACGCGGCAATGGTGGCGGCCACCCGGGGGTCAGACAGATCGGTCATGGGCCGCTGCATGGCGTGCATGACTTCGTCGGGCACATGGGTGGGGCCGGGCGAGTGTACAAAACGAATGCCCGCAATGCGGGGCGTGATCGAAGAGGCTTGAATCATGGGGAACTGCTTGGTTGAGAGGTAGAAGGGTATTTTGCACCCAATGGAGAGACTTATGACCAGCTGCCTTGATGTGCGTCAAGTTAATTCAGGCCCAAGCGCCTAGGATGACCATGGGTTTACAACAAATAGCAAAGCAGCTTCCATGAAATTATCGTTTTTAGGCGCAGCACGAGAAGTCACCGGATCGTGCTACAGGGTTGAGACAGAGCACTGCAATTTCCTGATCGATTGCGGCATGGTGCAAGGCGGGCGTGACGCCCCGCTGCGCAACCATAAACCATTTGCTTTTGATCCCCAAAGCATTGACTTTGTGCTGCTCACGCACGCCCACATTGACCACAGTGGCTTGCTGCCAAAGTTGGTTCTTGCTGGCTACAACGGGCCTATTTACACAACACGGGCCACGCAAGATTTGCTGGGTGTGATGCTGCCTGACAGTGGGCATATCCAGGAGGTCGATGCAGACCGCGCAGTGCGGCGCAGCAGGCCCAACGCGCTGCCGCCTTTGTACACCGTGCAAGATGCCAAAGACAGTCTGCTTCAATTGGAGTCGGTCCATTACGATGAGCGCTTTTCACCCCACCCCAGCGTGGCCTGTACCTTCCGCGACGCGGGGCATATTCTGGGCTCTGCCATTTTGGAAATTTGGATCACAGAAGGAACACGAACGCGCAAGTTGGTGGCCTCTGGCGATCTGGGGCAACCGGGACGCCCCATTGTGCGCGACCCCACACTGATTGCAGAGGCGGATTTTTTGCTGATGGAATCCACCTATGGCGATCGCAATCACAAAGACCTGCCCAGCACGCTGGACGAACTGGCGCAAATCATTGAGCACACGATGCACAAGCACAAGGGCAATGTGATTGTTCCGGCCTTTGCCGTGGGCCGAACACAAGAGCTGATTTACCACCTGCACTTGCTCACGCAGCAGGGCCGACTGCGCGATTTGAATATTTTTATCGACTCCCCCATGGCGGTGGCCGTGACCAAGATCACGCAGCGGCATTTTGAATTGTTTGACAGCGAAGCCCAGCACATTCACGAATGGAAAAAAAACGCAAAAAAGTTACCCAAAATGCACTTTGTCTCGGACGTTGCTGAATCCATAGCTTTGAACAACGTGCGATCAGGTGCCATCATCATTTCAGCCAGCGGCATGTGCGATGCAGGGCGCATCAAGCATCACCTAAGACACAACTTAGGCCGCTCAGAGTGCAGTATTTTGATCACCGGTTTTCAAGCCGGCGGCACATTGGGTCGGCGTTTGGTTGATGGTGAAAAAATGGTTCGAATTTTTGGAGAAGAAGTTCATGTACGTGCCTCGATCCACACTCTGGGCGGCTTTTCAGCACATGCTGATTTACAAGCGCTGTTGAACTGGTCGGCAAGTTTTAAAAAAGCACCCGAGCGCACATTTTTGGTTCATGGTGAACCAGCTGCAGCCAATAATTTGGCAGAGCAGCTTCGCCTGCAAAATAAGTGGGCCGTCGAAGTGCCTGAAATTGGTCAGAGCTTTGAGCTGTGAACGGACTCAACCTCACGCAACAAGCGCAGTATTGCCTTGGATGCCTTTGCTCATAAAATGGTCGGATGAAGTCACAACGCCTATCTCAAGACATGGTTCCCATTGTCGGTGCAACAAGTCTGCTGGCGCAAGCGTCAAGCGATACGCGGTCTATCCCAGTTGACTCCCCTGCCTTCTCCTTGGTCGTGCACGGCGGCTCAGGCACCATCACGCGGGCCACAGTCACGCCCGAATTGGAAGCGCAATACCGAAGCGCCATTGAGCGAGCCTTGTTAGCTGGGCATGCTGTGCTGCACGCAGGTGGCTCGAGCACCGATGCGGTGGTTGCTGCCATTCGAGTGTTTGAAGATGACCCACTTTTCAATGCAGGCAAAGGCGCTGTTTTTACCAGCGAAGGAAAGAACGAACTCGACGCCTCCATCATGGACGGCAAAACCCACATGGCTGGCGCTGTGTCCGGCGTGACCACCGCCAAGAACCCCATTGTGGTGGCCCGCGCTGTCATGGACAAAAGCAAGCATGTGATGCTGGCCAGCGCAGGGGCTGATGCATTTGTCAAGGCACAAAAACTCGAGCAAGTCGACCCCTCTTATTTCTTCACGCAGCACCGCTGGGACCAACTTCAAAGTGCTCAAAAAAGAGAAATGGTGGAACTTGATTTTGACGGGAAAACTGAAAATTCATACGCACAAGCCCCCCAATCTTGGGAGATCGATCACAAGTACGGCACCGTCGGTGCGGTAGCCTTAGACCGCGACGGCAACCTGGCAGCTGGCACCTCCACCGGAGGGTTGACCAACAAGCTGTATGGCAGAGTGGGGGATTCGCCCGTGATCGGTGCGGGCACCTATGCCGACAACGCCACCGTTGCAATTTCTTGTACTGGCACGGGTGAATTTTTCATGCGTGGCTTGGTGGCATACGATGTGGCAGCGCGCATGAAATACAGTAAGCTGTCTGTGTCGGATGCTGTAGACCAAACCATTCAAACCGAGTTGACAGACAAAAACGGCCGGGGCGGGTTGATTGCGCTGGATGCCAAAGGTAACATCAAGTTTGGCTTTAACACCGAGGGCATGTACCGCGGTTACATCCAAAACGATGGCAAGCCCGTGGCCATGGTTTACAGAGATTAATTTTGCCTGTAACTGAGCATTTCAAAGCACTATGACAACACCCAGTGAGCCCTTGGTGAATGTGGCGCCAGTGCGCCGATTCAAAAACCCTGACTACCAAAATGTGGCCCCGACTTTGGCCCAGCTCAGGCACAAAATTGATGCGCTTGACACGCAGATCATTGAGCTCTTGGCCGAGCGCGCTTTGTGCGTGCAAGATGCCACCCGATTTAAGAAAGACGCATTTCAAGTGTCAGCGCCTGCCAGGCAGGCCCAAGTCTTTGAACGCGTCAAATCATTGGCCAGCGCACATGCCGAGAATTTCCCAAATTTTCCTGGCATCGTTGAAGCCACTTATCAAACCTTGGTGGCTGGATTTATCGCGGCTGAACAAAACCTTTTTCAACAAACCGAAGTCATTGAATCATGAAATTACTCAAATCCATTTTGATCCAGCGCAGCACATTTTCTTTGGCACTTTTCTTAGGGCTGCTCAGCCCCTTGTCCTGCGCTTGGGCGCAGCAAGCTTGGCCTAACAAGCCCATTAAATTGGTTGTGCCCTATGGGCCAGGTTCTTCGCCCGATGTGATTGCGCGGATCGTCGCAGAAAAACTTTCACCCCGTCTGGGCCAGCCTGTGATCATTGAAAACCGCGTTGGCGCGGGTGGTAACACGGGCTCGGGAACAGTGGCCAAAGCTGCAGGTGATGGCTACACATTTTTGATCAGCACCAACGGCCCTTTGGTCTACAACACAGTGCTGTATAAAAAACTCTCTTATGACCCCTTCGCCGAATTGCGCCCTGTGGTGCTGGCGGGCGGGCAGTCCAACGTGTGTGCAGTGCGCACCGACTCTGGCATCAATACATTGGCTGACTTGATTGAAGCCATGAAGAAAAACCCCGGTAAATTTAATTTTTCATCGACCGGCATTGGCAGCTTGTCTCAACTCGGTGTTGAATTGCTCAAGGTAAAAACAGAAACGTTTGCCGTGCATATTCCTTATGTCTCCTCGCCATTGGCCATCATGGCCATTTTGCAAGGGGATGTGCAGTTTGCCTGCGTGCCTGCGGTGGCTGTGCTGCCGCAAGTCAAAGCCGGCAAGATGCGCGCTTTGGCCGTCTCGACCGCCAAGCGCAGTCAGTTTTTGCCTGATGTGCCCACCATGAAAGAGGCCGGCTTGAGCGGCATTGAAAGCGTCGCCTGGATGGCCATCATGGCCCCAGCAAGCACCGCCAATGACATCGTTGCACGCATGAACCAAGAAATAAACACTGTGCTGGCCATGCCAGAGGTCAAAGAAAAACTTTACTCACAGTACATGGAGCCCATTGGCGGCACGGAGTTGGAGTTGAAAAATTTCATGCAACAAGAGTTGCGCGTGATGACACCCGTGATCAAGCGCACAGGGCTGACCATCGAGTAATGGGTGCGTGACTTGGTGCTCGACCTTCGTTTTAAAACAAGACATGCTTCGCAAGAGGAGGTCGATGCAGCGCTCGATTCGCTAGAGCAGCATGCCGGCATTTATTTGGGCGTTGACGCCGGCATTGCAGGGCTTCATCCCTTGCAGGCCTCCTTGCTGGTGGAGCCCGCACTCGCTTTTCATTTGCATGGTGATGGCATCGAGGTGCAAGCCCTGACGCAGTGGGGAAATGCCTTGCTCAACATACCGCAGTTGGCCCTTTGGCAAACTGCCTCAGCCCGAGGTGCAGGCCAATCTGTTCAAGCGTCTTTGCGTGCTTTCTTGTCTTGCTTTGCTGCCTCACCCGACCTCATGCTGATAGGGGCTTTGCCCTTTGATGCGCATCTTTTGAACAGCCCCTGCGACCACGCCGCTCCTTTGGGCCTGCTCTATCTTGGGCAGCACTTGCTGCGCCGAGACAGCGCCGGCCAATGGCATCGCATGGATGGGGTCTTGGACGAACTGAGCGGGGTGTTTCAAGGCTCAGACTTTCATCATGAAGACCAAGTCACCAGCGCCCAGCAGGCAGCGCAGGCAAAGCAAACTGCGCACGAAGGCACGTCAGAGGTGCCTCAAGACGATTCCCCCCCTGGCGGATATGCCGACATGGTCAGGCGGGCCTTGGTCCGGCTCAAAGACTCAGCCCTTGTTTCCCTGACCTTGAGCCAAACGTATCGCAGGCGTGTGAGCATGAAGAGCACCGAAGCGTTTGCAAGATTGCGAAAAGCCAACCCCGCACCAGCGTGTTTTTTCATCCACAATGGCAAAGGGCTGCATGTGTTGGGTGCCTCACCCGATTTGCAATTGATGGTTCAAGGTCGGCGTGTGGTTTCTCTGCCGGTTTGCGGCACCGTTTTGAAAAGAGACAGCCCAGTTGGTGAGGCCTTGTCTTTGCAAGAGTTGATCAATGAGGATGTCGATGCCGCTTCACTGGCAGTTTGCACCGATGCTTTGCGCAACGATTTGGCCCCCTTGTGTGTGCCAGGTTCCTTGAAGCTCACAGACCGGCGCAAGCCCATGATGCTGGCCACCGTGGTTCACACCGTTGACCGCCTGGAAGGCCAACTGCTAGGCACCTGCGACGCATGGGATGCCATCTTTGCTACTGCCGCGCCCGTCATGGTCACTGGCACACCCCGGGCTCCAGCGCTGGCAGCCATTGCGGAATTTGAAAGAAGCCCGCGCGGTTGGTATGGCGGACTGGTGGTGCAGGTGGCAAGCAATGGCAATGCCCTGGCTGGCACCTTGCTGCGCGCTGCGATTGTTGAGCGCGGCATAGCGCAGGTTCGAACTGGGGGCGACCTGATGGCAGACTCGTCGCCTGAACGCGAAGAGCAAGAGTCCAGTTTGAAAGCGCTTTCGCTGTGGCGCGCTTTTGGCCTGGAAGCCGCGCCTACAAATAAAAAATTATCAAACAAAATCAAAATCTTGCCTGATTTTATTAATGTTTTAGATGATGAAGATCCATTTGGTGCCAGCGTGCGCGACTTCGTCATGGGCTTGGGTATTGGCATCGATTCGGCAGCTCAAACTCGGTTGTGTGTGGGGCCTGGCCGCAGTGGGAATTGGCCGGCAACTAATTGCATTGCAATGGGAGATGCTGCCTACCGGTTGCTCCAGCATTCGGGCTTTGATGTATTGGCCGTGCTGCCGCTGAATGGCCGATTGACTGTGAACCGCTCCCGTGCAGGCAGTCCCCCGCAGTTGCCCCAGGAGTTCGTCACGGTCCAATATGCGCAATTTGAAGTTTTAAATGGCGCAGCGCCCCCAGGTTGGACCGTTTGGACAGAAGACGAAAACGGCCAAGCCAGCACTTGGGTTCATGCCGAAAAAAAATTAGCTTGTTTGCTGTTCCGGCCTGACTCTCTCATGTCAGACGCGGGGGCGCAAAAGGTTTTTCTAGAAGCCTTGGTTGTTGTCTCGCAGTAACTTGAAAATACCAAAGACTCAATTTTGAAATCTTCAAAATGAACGCCGATACCCATTTCATTCAAGAGCCTTCGCGAAAAATTCCAATTTGGGGTGAGTACGATGTGGTGGTGGTCGGCGGCGGTCCGTCGGGCATAGCCGCCAGTCACAGCGCGGCCAAGCATGGCGCCCGCGTGCTCCTGGTTGAGCGATACGGCTTTTTAGGCGGCATGGGCACAGCCGCTGGCGTGACAAATTTCGCGGGCTTGTATGGCATGAAAGACGGCGTCATGCAGCAAGTAGTTCACGGTGTCGTCAACGAAATTTTTGAGCGCTTGAGTGCGCTGGGCGGTTTGAATGAACCGCAAGACGGTATGCAAGGCCGAATTCGGGTTCGCTCATACGATGTTTCGGCTTATAAATGCGCCGCAGATCAGATGCTGGTGGACGCAGGTGTTGAAATACTGTTTCATGCTTGGGCCGCACAAGTGGTGATGCAAGGCGATCGCATAAAAGCACTGATTGTTGAATCCAAGTCGGGCCGCCAAGCCATTGCTGCAAAAAGTTTCATTGACTGCTCCGGTGATGCCGATGTGGCGCACTTTGCAGGTGTGCCCTATGAGGTGGGCGATGGCAGCGGCAGCGGCCTGTACCCAAGCACCATGTTCAGAGTAGGGCATGTCGATGCCAGTCTTGCGCTGCAGGCAGTAGGCCCATTTCAAGCCATCAATGATTGGATGGCCAGAGCACAGACGAGCAAACCAGGACAGTACAAATTTCCAAGAGACGGCGCTATTTTGCGACCTCAAAAAAACCCAAGCGAATGGCGCGTCAATGTGACGCAAATCAAAAATCAATCGGGCCTGGCGATGGATGCCACCGATGCGCGGCAACTGAGCGAAGGTGAGCTTGAAGGTCGCAAACAAGTCGCTGAATATTTTCGTTTTATGAAAAACGAAATTCCAGGTTTTGCGCAATCTTCGATCGTTGAAATCGCGCCGCAAGTGGGCATTCGCGAAAGCCGGCGCATTCAAGGGCTTTATGCTTTAACGGGCCAAGACATTTTGAGCTGCGCCCAATTTGATGACAGCATAGGTTGCAACGCTTGGCCTATGGAGATGCATGCAGCAGGTCGCATTGAATGGCAGTTTCCTGAACACCCTAGTGGCCAAAGCACACGACTTTTCAATGATTTGCCATGGCGCATGTTGCTGCCTTTGCGGGTGTCGAATTTGCTTGTTGCCGGAAGGTGCGCCTCCATGACGCACGAAGGCCAGTCGGCCGCCAGGGTCAGCGGCGCATGCTTTGTGATGGGGCAGGCCGCTGGGACAGCGGCTGCCTATCTAGGGCAGGACGAGTCTTTTGCACAGACCCATGTGCCCACGCTTGTACGCAGGCTGCAAGAAGATGGTTGTTATTTAGACTTTTAACTTTTTTACAAGGAACTTCATGAGCATCCAACGCATCGAACCGGGCCCACGCTTGTCTGAAGCTGTGATCTTTCAAAAAACCGTCTACCTGGCCGGACAAGTGGCAGACGAGGGTTGTGGCTCCGATATTTACAAGCAAACCCAGCAGGCCTTGGCCAGCATCGATCGCGCTTTGGCCCTGAGCGGCAGCGACAAAAACCGGCTGTTGATGGCCACCATTTACCTGACCAACATGGACACGTTTGCCGACATGAACCGTGCGTGGCAAGAATGGGTCGTGCCCGGTGCAACGCCTGCCCGCGCAACGCTGCAAAGCGCCAGACTGGCACGGCCCGAGTACGGCGTTGAAATTTGCGTGATTGCCGCGCAAAACTAAAAAGGAACTTCAGTCGGTCGACCAAAGCGCAGGCAAGTCGCTGAGCGTTCGCAAGATGTGGGAAAGTTCACCGCTTCGCACCAACAGACAGGCCTGCGCAATGTCAGGCGCTAAGTAGCGATCTTGCACGATGCTGGGCACAGCACGGCGAAGCAAAGCGTGAACTTGTTCAAGGGCCACCGAGCTTTGCAGGGGGCGCAGAAAATCAATGCCTTGCGCTGCGGCCAACAGCTCAATGCCCAGGATGTGCGCTGTGTTGCTGATCATGGCTTGCAAGCGCCGCGCTGCAAATGTGGCCATCGAGACGTGGTCCTCCTGATTGGCGCTGGTTGGCAAACTGTCCACACTGGCCGGGTGCGCCAAGGATTTGTTTTCAGATGCCAATGCGGCAGCTGTGACGTGGGCAATCATGAAGCCACTGTTGAGCCCCGCATCGGCCGTTAAAAATGGTGGCAGACGTGAGACGCTGCTGTCAATCAGCATGGCGATGCGCCGCTCCGCAATGGCGCCCACCTCTGCAATGGCCAAGGCCATGCCATCGGCTGCAAGTGCCACGGGCTCTGCATGAAAGTTGCCCCCTGAGAGCATGGCCCCATCTTCGGCAAACACCAAGGGGTTGTCAGTCACGGCATTGGCCTCGCGCAGCAAGACCTGCGAGGCGTGCCGCAGTTGGTCCAGGCACGCACCCACCACTTGCGGCTGGCAGCGCAAGCAATAAGGGTCTTGCACGCGATCATCTCCGTCAAGATGCGAGTTGCGAATCGCGCTGCCCTTGAGCAGTTGACGGTAATGCTGCGCCACATCGATTTGGCCAGGTTGTCCGCGCAAGGCGTGAATGCGCGGATCAAACGGGCCATCACTGCCGCGCGCGGCATCGATGGTCAGTGCGCCAATGACCAGTGCAGCTTCCAATACAGGCTCAAAACTCAAGAGCGCATGAAGCGCCAGCGCCGTTGAAGTTTGCGTGCCGTTGATCAAAGCCAGGCCTTCTTTGGCGCCCAATGTGAGCGGCGCTATACCCGCTTGGCGCAAGGCTGCCATGGCGGGCACGCGCTGGCCGTCTACCATCATTTCGCCTTCTCCCAGCAAGGCCAGTGTCATGTGCGCCAGTGGTGCCAAATCACCCGAGGCGCCCACAGAGCCTTGCGATGGCACGAAGGGCACCAAGCCTGCGTTGTGAACGGCCAGCAAGGTGTCAATCACGACCTCACGCACACCAGAGTAAGCGCGCGCCAGACTGGCCGCTTTCAGCGCCATCATCAAGCGCATGACAGGTGGGCTCAGTGGCTCGCCCACACCCACACTGTGAGAGCGAATTAAATTGAGCTGAAGCGCTTGCAGTTGCTCTTTGCTGATGCGTTGGTTCGCTAATTTTCCAAAGCCTGTGTTCACGCCGTAGACCGGAGTGTCACCATCGGCAGCGTTTTGCACCACTTGTTGACTGGCGCGGATACGGGCGCGCGCTTGGTTTGGCAGCTGCAGTTGCACCAAACCGTCATGGATCAATTGAAGCTGCGCCAGCGTCAGATGACCAGGTTGGACAGTGAGAATTTGTGACACAGTGAAAGCAGTTTTATGAAATCAAGCTACGACATTGGCTTTGCTGGCGTCACCCTGGTAGTGTGCCAGCACACGCTTGTCCATCACAGCAAACCAAAGAGGTGGGAAATAGGCCAGTGTGATCATGGCTGCGTAACCTCCCGGCAACTGCGGCGCTTGATCAAAATGTCGCAGTGCTTGATAACGCCTTAAGGGGTGCGCATGGTGGTCAGAGTGCCGCTGCAAGTGGTAGAGCACAATATTGCCCACAATGTGGTTGCTGTTCCATGAGTGTTCGGGCTCGCAGCGCACGTAGCGGTCGTGTGAGTCTTTTTGGCGCAGCAAGCCGTAGTGCTCAACATAGTTGACCACCTCGAGCATGGAGGCACCGTACAGGCCTTGCAAGACCAAAAACACGAGCACACCCCAGCCAAGCCAAGCTGTCAGTGCGCCATACAAAAGCAAGCTCAAAGACCAAGCTTGCAAGTTCTCGTTGTGCAGGCTCCAAACACTTTTCTTTTCGCGTTGGAGTTTGACTTTCTCCAGTTGCCAAGCGGAGCGCAGACTGCCCAGCACTGTGCGAGGTAGGAAGGCCCAAAAACTCTCGCCCAACCTGGCACTGGCAGGGTCTTGTGGCGTGGCCACACGGGTGTGGTGGCCGCGGTTGTGTTCAACAGAAAAGTGCCCGTACAAGGTGGGCGCCAGCGCCAGCTTGGCCAGCCAGCGGTCCAGTTTTTCGCGTTTATGCCCCAACTCGTGCGCTGTGGCAATGCCGATGCCGTTGTATGCACCAACCGACAAGACCAAGCCAAGAAATGCATACCATGGCATGGCATGGGTGGCTGCCAACCAAGCGCCATAGGCCGTGCCGGCAAGCTGCAATGGCACATACGCCCAAACCAAAACACGGTAGAAGATGTCGTTTTCTAATGCGTTCACCGCGCTCTCAGGTGGATTGCTGAAGTCTTCACCAAACACCATGTCCAGCACCGGCATGATGGCATGGATGAAGAGGGGTGAGAACCACAAGTACCACCAATGCCCCGTGAGCTCGAAGTTCACCAAAGACAATGACATCAAAAATGGAATGGCAGGGCTTAAAAGCCATAGCCAGCGCTTGTCACGCCATGCTTCAGGTGCTGAAGACAGCGCGCTCACGTTGGGGCCTACTCTTTGACCGATCCGGTCATGCCAGATACGTAGTATTCGACAAAGAACGAATAAATAAAGGCCACTGGCAAAGAGCCAAAGAGTGCGCCAGCCATAAGAGCACCCCAGTGATAAACGTCGCCTTCGACCAACTCAGTGACAACGCCAACCGGAACTGTTTTGTATTCGCTAGAGGAGATGAAGGTCAGGGCGTATATGAACTCATTCCAGGACAAAGTGAAAGCGAAGATGCCCGCTGAAATAAGGCCGGGCACTGAAAGTGGCAAGATAATTTTGACCAAAATTTCCCAACGATTGGCGCCGTCAATCATGGCGCATTCTTCAAGTTCGAAGGGAATTGTTCTGAAATACCCCATCAGCAACCACGTGCAAAATGGAATCAGAAAGGTGGGGTAAGTGAGAATGAGCGCCAAGCGAGTATCGAACAAGCCGAGCTGGAAAATGACAGAGGCAAGCGGGATGAACAAAATAGAGGGCGGCACAAGGTAGGCCAAGAAAATGGCCAAGCCAGTTTGTTTGGCGCCTCTGAATCGGAGCCGCTCAATGGCATAGGCTGCCAACACCGAAGCAAACAATGAAAAAAATGTTGAAGTGACAGAAACAAGAACAGTGTTCCACATCCACTGCGGATACGCTGTTTTAAAAAGCAACTTTTCAATGTGAGCGAGGGTGGGGGAAATGATCCAAAAAGGATTGCCATCGCGCGACAGCAGTTCATTGTCGGGTTTGAATGCTGTGATGCCCATCCAATAAAAAGGGAAAAGCAAAACGAATAAGAAGGCAATCAGGGGCAGGTAAGTCTTGATGACTTTGGTGGTGTTGCTGTCCAAATAGGACATGCCAACGGTGTCTTGAGTGTCTTTGCTCATTTGTCGCTGCCGCCTTGTTGCCATGTGCGGCGCTGTAGTCCGAAATAACTGAACAGAATGGCGGCTAACAAGAAGGGCACCATGGAAATGGCAATGGCTGCACCTTCACCCAAAGCGCCGCCAGAAATGGCGCGCTGGAAAGACAAGGTGGCCATGAGGTGGGTGGCATTCAAAGGGCCGCCTCGTGTCAGCACATAGATCAATTGAAAGTCTGTGAAGGTAAACAGCACAGAGAAGGTCATGGTGACCGCAATGATGGGCGTGAGCAATGGCAATGTGACATGCCAGAACTGCTGCCAGGGTGTTGCACCGTCAATGGAGGACGCTTCGTAATACGAAGGCGAAATGGTTTGCAAGCCCGCCAGCAAGGTAATGGCGACAAACGGCACGCCACGCCATACGTTGGCTGACAGTGTGGCAAGACGGGCATTCCAAGGCGATCCTAAAAAGTCAATGTAGGTGTCGATCCACCCCATTTTCACCAGCGCCCAACTGATGATGGAAAACTGCGAATCGAAAATCCACCAGAAAGCAATGGCAGACAGTGCCGTGGGCACAATGTACGGCAGTAAAATAACTGCGCGGAAAAAAGATTTAAAACGGATATTTTTGTTCAACAGCAGCGCAAGCCATAAACCCAAGAAGAACTTCAGCACGCTGGCCACCGTGGTGTAAAACATGGTGTTGAACAAGGCCAACTGTGTGACGCTATCGCCCAGTAGAAAAATGTAGTTCTCTAAACCAATCCACTCGCCAACCCGACCAATTTTGGTGTCGGTAAAACCAAGCCAAACACCCAAGCCAAGAGGGTATGTCAGAAACAGCAGCAACAAAAGCGTCGCTGGCATCATGAAGATCAAGCCAAGTACATTGCGGCTGTTCTGAATTCTCTCAAGCAAGGGTGTCATGGGTTCTTTTTAGATTTGAAAAATAATCAAACTTTGTAGTAACGCTCCGCACGTTTTTGTGCGCGTTCGGCAGCTTCTTTCGGTGTCTTAGAACCGCTGGCCGCTTCAGCCACCATGTTGACCACAATGAAGTCAGCACCAGCGCCGGCCGAGGCATAACCCAACTTGCCTGCGTAGCCAGCAGGGCGCATGTTTTTCACGGGGTCGCGATAGGCTGTGTGCTTTGGATCGGAGGTCCAAATGGCAGACTTTGTGTAGAAGTCCAGGGGCGGTGCAATGTAGCCACCAGCCGCTATGAGCCATGGGTCAAACTGCTCTTTTTCCATCATGAAGCGCAAGAACTCTTTGGCCGCATTGGGGTACTTGGTGTACTTCATGACCATCTGGTTGAAGAACAGGTGCGACTCTGTAGGTGTGCCAACAGGGCCAACGGGGTATGGCGCATGGTGCACGTCGGCATTCAATGCGCGCACTTTTTCATCGGTGGATGTCTTGGTGGCGTAGTAAATGGAAATGCCGTTGTTGGTCAAGCTGATTTGACCGTCCAAGAAGGCTTTGTTGTTGTTGGGGTCGAGCCAAGACAATGTGCCAGGAATGAAAGTGGCATACATTTCTTTGGCGTATTCCAAAGCCTTGATGGTTTCTGGGCTGTCAATGACCACTTTGTTGTTGGCATCCACCAATTTGCCGCCGAAGGCCCACACCAGCCAGTTGCACCACAGGCCATCGCCCGTGGCATTGCCCAAAGCGAAGCCCGCGGGTGTGCCTTTTTCTTTGAGGGCTTTCAACAACTTCATGAAGTTGTCAGTGTCTTTGGGGAAAGTGTCAAAGCCAGCTGCCTTGACTTGGCTTTGACGGTAAACCAACATGGCGCCAGCAGCACCCAAAGGCACGCCAATCCATTTCTTGCCGTCGGGTTTTAAATAGGCATGGCAAGAAGGAAAGAAGCCACCGTATTTCTTGCCTAAGTATTCGCACAAGTCGGTCACGTCCAGCAGTTTTTCTGGATAGAGATTGGCATCGTCGTTGGTCGACAAAATGATGTCAGGTCCTGCGCCTGTGTTGGCTGCAACGGCCGCCTTGGGGCGAACATCTTCCCAGCCTTCGTTGTCGACACGAACTTCTACACCTGTGGCTTCAGTGAATTTCTTCACGTTGGCCATGTAGGCGTCAATGTCGCCTTGTACAAATCGGCTCCAACGCAGTACGCGCAGTTTGGCACCCTTTTCAGGTTTGAAGCTTAGATTTTGGGCTTGTGCCGCCGGGCTTACAGCCATGGCACCTATGCCCAGTGTGGTGGAAGCTGCCGCAACGCCGGCTGAGTTTTCCAGAAAATCGCGTCGATTGAGTTTTGTCATGAAATATCTCCTTATGAGTGGTTTAGCGACGAGAGAGAAACAGTGATTGGGTTGAAATGATTTAAAAATTAGGCAACCAAGCGCATGCCAGTGGCCGAATCAAAAACGTGTGAACGTGTCATGTCGGGTTTCAGGTTGATGGTGCTGCCCAACTGAAATTCATGACGCTCGCGGAACACGGCAGAAAACTCAACGCCTTCATGACGGCAAGCTACAAAGGTGTCCATGCCAGTGGGCTCCATGACGGCCACATGAGCTCTGATGCCGCCGCCATCCACCAAGCTCAGATGCTCAGGGCGAGTGCCAAACACGATGGCTTGCCCATTTTGGCCCTTGATGGGGTGGGGCAAATCAAGTTTCAAGCCATCGTTCAATTCAACTTGGCATTGGCCCCCATTGACCACCAATTTGCCTGGCAAAAAGTTCATGGCGGGAGAGCCAATGAAGCCGGCGACAAATTGATTGGCAGGAAAGTCGTAAAGATCCAAAGGAGATCCGGTTTGCTCAATGCGGCCGTCGCGCATGACAACAATTTTGTCACCCATGGTCATGGCTTCAATTTGGTCGTGCGTGACGTAAATGGAAGTGGTGCGCAGGCGCTGGTGCAACTCTTTGATTTCACTGCGCATGGCAACGCGCAGTTTGGCATCTAAGTTGGACAAAGGTTCGTCAAATAAAAACACTTGAGGGTCGCGCACAATGGCACGCCCCATGGCCACGCGTTGACGCTGGCCTCCGGAGAGTTGCCGAGGGTAGCGATCGAGCAAAGACTCCAGCGCCAGAATTTCAGCTGCACGTGCCACCTTGCTGTCGACCTCTTCCGTGGGAGCCTTGGCCAAGGTCAGTGAGAAAGCCATGTTCTCGCGCACCGTCATGTGCGGGTACAAGGCGTAGTTTTGAAAGACCATGGCAATGTCACGGGCCTTAGGGGGCAAGTCGTTGACACGTGTGCTGCCGATGCGGATTTCACCGCCACTGATCTCTTCCAGCCCTGCAATCATGCGAAGCAGGGTGGATTTGCCACAACCCGAAGGGCCTACCAAAACAGTGAAAGAACCATCTTGAATTTCGATATCTACGCCATGAAGAATGGGCACCGGCCCGAAATTTTTCTTCACAGCTGTGATGCTCACGCTCGCCATGGACATTGTTCCTGTATCTTGTGCACCGCACTATAGTGTTTTAGTATCACATTTGCGCTCAAGCAGCAACATCGGGTCTTACCCGAATTGTTCTCGGCACGCTGGGGCCAAGCGCCATTCTTGCGCATATGGATTGATTTAATGGCGCACTGCGGTGGCTGGCACGTAAATAAAGGAGAATTCAAGCTTCCTTACCTCCCCCCCAAGCTCTTTACCCCATCGTATGTCAGAAATATCACAACGCCCCCTCCTGCCGGATCACCTGTCGATCGATCCACGCAGCCCCTTTCACATGGCCGCTGTGTTTGAGCACGACATCGGTATCCGGTTCAATGGCAAAGAGCGAAATGATGTGGAGGAATACTGCGCCAGTGAAGGCTGGATCAAAGTGCCTGCGGGCAAAACGCTCGACCGCAAAGGCCAACCCTTGATGATCAAACTCAAAGGCCAAGTGGAAGCTTTTTATAAATAATTCAGCGTTTGAAATGCAAGCGATTTGGTATTTTTGAAAGTGAAAATTGAACATGCGTATTCCTGATTGGACCCCTGAGCTGCACCCCCAACCGGCCGATTTGGTCAATGCCATTGTGGCGCGCAGGGGCGGTGCATTGTTGAACCTGGACAAAGCCTTGTTGTGGAGCGAGCCTGTGGCCCGAGGTTGGAACGTTTATTTGAAAAATGTGCGAACCGGTTTGTCGGCCTCACGCAAGCAGTGTGAATTGGGCATTTGCACAGTGGCCTTGCTCACGGGTGCCCACTATGAGTACCACCACCATGCACCCGATTTTTTGGTGGCCGGCGGCACGCAAGATGAACTGGATGCGCTGCAAAGAGCTGTTCAGGCTGACCCCTGCGCTGGGGTTGCCGATGCAGCCTTGGGTGTAATGGAGTGTTGGGTGGTTCAGTACGCAGCGCAAATGACCCTGCGCGTGAAGGTGCAAGACGCCGTGTTCAAGGCCTTGCAAGCACGGCTGAGCACCACCGAGTTGGTTGAATTGACCACCGCCATTGCCACCTACAACATGGTGGCCAGGCTCTTGGTGGCGCTTGAAATCACGCCGGAGGTTTGAGCGCAGAGCTTGGGCAGGGCAGTGTTGGTGTGCCTGCTCAGTTGGCTTTGATCCCGGCGTCTTTGATGACTTTTTCCCACTGACGCACCTGAAAGTCGATGTATTTGATCGTCTCAGCAGGTGAGCTTGCTACGATTTCGGCCCCCAGAGATTCAAGGCGTTCCTTTGCATCTGCCGCGCTGAGTGCTTGAAGAATGGCTGCATTGAGCCTGTCAAGAATTTCTACAGGCGTATTCGCTGGTGCCAAGATCGCATAAAAAGTTTCGGCACCAATGCCTGAATAGGTTTCTCCAACCGTTGGGATATCAGGGAATGTGCTCGAACGTTTGAAACCAGTGCTCGCAAGCATCCGAAGGGAGCCGCTCTTGACGTGAGGCCCCAAAGAAGACGGGCTGCCAAAATACATGTCAACCTGGCCCGCTAGAAGGTCCGATTCGGCGGGGCCACTTCCCTTATAGGGGATATGCACCATCGTGATTCCCGCTTTACGCGACAACAGCTCCCCGCTCAGGTGTGGCAGACTGCCCAAGCCGCTGGATGCGTATGTCAGGCCTTGCGGGTGTGATTTGCCGATGGCTATCAGCTCCTCTAGGGTTCGAACTGGAAATTTTTTGGGGTTGACTGTAAGAACCAAGGGCGTGGTTGCGACAAGGCATACACCGCTGAAGTCTTTCACCGCATCAAAGGGCAACTTGATCAGGCCACCATTGATCACGTGGCTGCTCGTTGCCATGACCAAGGTGTATCCGTTGGGTTGAGCTTTGGCAACAAAATCAGTTCCAATGACTGTTGCGCCTCCCGCACGGTTTTCGACAACGACGGGCTGACCCAATATCGGTTGAAGTTTGGCGGCTACGAACCGGGCAACTATATCGCCGCCCCCACCTGGTGCCAGGGGGACAATGAGTTTGATCGGGCGATCCGGAAATTTTGGCTGCGCGATGGAAACGCCAGACACTGCACCTAAGGCCAAACCCGCTGCAGTGCGGATAAATTGTCTACGCATTCTTGACTCCTGTGTGTAATGCTTATTTGAAATAGTCACTCGCCCCGAATGTTGGCTTCTCGAATGACCTTTGCCCACTTGTCAATTTCGCTGACTAAAAATGCACCCAGTGCTTCAGGGGTTCCGCTGGCGGGCTGTACACCATGATTGGCAAACTTGGCCTTCACGTCTGGCATTGCGAGTATCTTGTTCAGCTCTGCATTGAGTTTCGCAATCACAGGGGCCGGGGTTTTTGCTGGGGCGAATACAGCGAACCAAGCCGTCACATCAAATCCGGGTAGTCCAGCCTCAGCAACAGTTGGCACATTGGGCAGCTCGGGGCTTCGAGTTGTTCCTGTGACGGCCAATACGCGTAATCGACCTGCCTCAACATGCTGTATGACTGAAGGAATGGTGGAGAAATAGACTTGCACATGGCCCCCAATCAAATCAGCCACGGCAGGGCCGCCGCCCTTGTAATTGATGCTGACCATTTTGATGCCAGCCATTCGATTGAACAGCTCTCCTGCCAAGTGAGCGGTGGTCCCGGTGCCCGAGTTCGCAAAGTTAATCGGCTGGTTCTGTTTGCCTAAGCTGATCAATTCGCTGACGCTTTTGGCGGGAAATCCGGGGTGAACAACCAAGACCAGTGGCAACGTACCCGCAAGGACAACGGGAGCAAAGTCTTTGACCGTGTCAAATGGCAGCTTATGCAAACTGGGATTGATCGGAAAAGAGGTGATCGGCATGACCAGGGTATAGCCATCGGGGGGTGCTATAGCCACTTGCTGGACGCCCAGGTTGCCTGATGCTCCTGGACGGTTTTCCACAATCACAGGCTGGGCTAGTGCAACTGACAATTTTTCGGCTAATACACGTGCCGTGAAGTCAGTGCCACCGCCCGCAGCAACGGGAACAACTATTTTGACAGGTCGGTTGGGATAGTCGGGATTCGCGTGGACTGCCAGCGATAACCACAAAGTGGCTAAGAAAAACAATATTGAAAACTTTTTATGATCGTGCATGTTCGTCTCCTGCTGGTGGCCTATTTCAAAACTGATCTGTCAAATGAGTGGGTCAAAATAATTTCAGGGCAATTTGTCTGGACTTGGTACGTGAAGGTGCGGCCAAAGTTGAGCAACTACTTCCCTGTGTGCTGCATAGGCAAAGCAGCTGTTGACCTTGGCTTTGCGTTGCTGCTCGTTCGCCGGATCGTTGATCAATGCAAGGCGCATTGGAGCGAGTCCTTGGAAGGCCGTTGTGGCCATTGGCCCGAGAAGTTCGAGGATATGTGTGCACGATGCTGCGCCACTCAGGTGCTCTCTGATCCGGGTATTCCAACCTTGTCCAATTCGCAATCCTTTCAGAGGTGCCAGCGTAGTGGCCGCACCCGTGCAAGTGTCAAAGGGCGTGGCATTCATGATGGCCACCGCATCATGCACCAAAAGCGTTTCATCCACAATCAGGCGCACCAGGATGTTATGAATTGGAGCGCCTGCTGGCGTGTCAACCGGTGATAACTGTCTTTTGAAGGGGAGGGTCTTTGTGTCGATGAGTCGACCTTCAACTTCATACAGGCCATCTGATCGAGAGTAGAACCGCAAGTCAATTTGACGATGATGAAGTTCTTCGCGCACAACTTCGGTTGACATAAATACTCCGGTTGACAGGGTTCAGTGACTGGAACGTACTGGAGCCCAAGCAAATTTATCGGGCCTTGCCACAGCGACTGCTTCAGAGGCTAGGAGTGCAGCGCATTCATCTGGGCTGATGCCTGCAGACTGCAGTATCTCCAATGTGTGCTCGCCATGTTCAGGCGGCGCCAGCGTCTTGATTTCATCATCGGCCGCATTAACGCGGGGGAACTCTGGCACCGCAAAATTCAATCCGCGCAATTGGATGTCTCGCAATTTTCCGGGTTGATGTGCTTGGGGCGCGTCTAGGACTCGCTCGATGGGCAGAACTTCTGTGAATCCAAGCCCTGAGGTTTTCAATCGATCAGATGCATGCTCGAATGTGAATTTGGCCATTTCTGTTTTCACGATAGTCTCTACTTCTTCGCGCGCCTTCTTTCGCGCTCGCAGTGTGGCAAAGGCTTCGCAAATTTCGCGTGGCACTTGCATAGCATCGCAAAATTTAAGCCAATGGCCATCATTGAGCATCACCAAATAAATCCATCGATCGTCTGAGGTGATGTAAGCCCCATAGCCTGGCATGCTGAACTCCCCATTGGGTTCTCTCTCGGGTCGGCCTAGCAGTTGAGTTTTGAGTTGAGATCCGACCAAATCGCGCGATGCCACGTGAAGGCCCGTCTCATAAAGACCGACTTCAACATGCCGGTCACTCGTCGTATTTTTCGGCTGCAACATGGATGCAAGAATTCCGATGACCGCATAAGCGCCTGCGAACTGGTCATGGTAGGACGGGCCGAGTCGGCTGGGACGCCCATTGACACGGTTGGCTTCCATGATGCCAGTCGCTGCTTCGGCAACAGGGTTTGAAGCCAGATCGTTTTCTTGTGGTCCAGCTGCATACCCACGGATATGGCAATAAATCAAGTCAGGATTGACCTGCGCACATTCCTCGCGGGTCACGCCGAGTTTGCGCGCTGCCTTGGGGGCCAAGTTGTGAACCAAAGCATCTGCACTTGCCAGAAGTTTGCGAAAGGCGGCAAGGCCTTCGGGTTTGGCAAGGTCAATGCATGCGCTTTTTTTTCCGTGGCTGTATGCAATGAATGTCCCGCTGGGCCCACCGCGAACCAAGCTTCGTGTGGGGTCTCCCGCTGGGGGTTCAACTTTGATGACTTCTGCGCCAAGTTGAGAAAGGATGTGTGTGGCAAAGGGCGCTGCCAGCATGGTTCCCAGCTCAATGATGCGATGGCCGGCGAGAGGAGGACGAGTCATAGGTCTTCATAATTCGCAAATAATGCATCATACATTCAGATAAATTGCAAAATCAGTGATTTTCAAGAGGTAAACCCTAATGGTTGGCCATTATTTGATTGCATACAATGCATTCTTGGTCGGGCTTTAGATGCTGATCAAGCGCGCCAAATTCCGAACAATCACAGGAGACACTTATATGCTTAGAAGGACTTTTCTATCCACTGGTGCTGTTGCAGCAGCGGTTAATCTTCCCAGTTTGACGCATGCGCAGCAAGTGTCCCCTGGTATTGACCTTGCCAACAAGACGGTCACAGTGGGGGCGTTCACGCCCATTACAGGCCCGGTGCCTTTCTACACGATCCTCACGCATGCGGCCGAATCCTGTTTCAAGTGGGCCAACGAGACCAATTTGCTCAATGGCTGGAAGATCAACTTTGTAACTTTCGACGATGGGTATGAGCCTGCTCGCAGTGTGGCTGTGACGCGCAGGTTGGTTGAAGAGACCAAAATTTTCGCTTTGACTGCTGCAACGGGAACGGCGCAATCGGTGGCCGTGATTCCTTACGCTAAGGAAGTTGGCTTGCCAATGATTGGGCCCATTGGCGGCGCAACTGCTCTGTTCTCTGAGCGTTTGGTGTTCCCTTTACTGCCAGATTATGGTTGGTCAGCAGCATCCAACTTGGACTATGCGTTGGGAGGCCTAAAGGCAGAGCGAGTGGCATTACTTTGGGAGAACGACGAATTAGGAAGGTCTGCAAAGCGAGGTTTCGATCTTCACATGTCTAGCTTGAAAAAGGATGCCGTCGAATCGATTCCCTTTGAAGTGAGCAACACGGATTTCTCGCCACATGTGCGTCGCTTGAATAACGCTAAAGCGGATGTTGTGATTTTGTTCGGCTCTAACGCCAACTTGGCTGCAGCACTGAAGGCGGCCGATCGCATTGGCTACCAGACCAAGTGGATGGCGCCCTTTTTTACGGCTGATCCAACCACTCGCAAGCTGGCCGGCCCATTGCTGGATGGCGTTTATTTCTCGTCTTGGCTCATGCCAGTCGGTGCGGATGACCCAGACATCAAGGCATACCGCGACAACGTTGGGAAATACTACCCCAATGATCCCATTGGCGTTTTTGGCCTTAACGGCTGGAGCAATGGCGCGTTATTCGTCAAGGGCTTTCAGATGTTGTTGGCCAGCGGGAAGGCGCTCACACGTGCGAATTTGGTCGACGTGATGGAAACCATGACAAACGCTACTGTGGGTGGTGCGCGCAATGTCAGCTTCAAGGCAGGTGACCATCGCGGTGCACGCCAAGAGGGGATTATTCAAGCAGCTTCAGACGGCAGTTTCAAACTGGTTTCTGGATTCCGGCCATACCCTGCAGAAGTGTTCAATGCCAAGATTTCCTGAGGAACTTGTGTGACCACGCAATTCGAATCTTGGATTGGTCGCGAGGAAGAGCGCACAGATCGGGCGCACGCCTCTGTAGTGCAAGCCATGGCTGCAACGCTTGACCACAAACACGTGCCTGTGGCGGGGCAGCCCCTACCGCCCGGATGGCATTGGCTTTTCTTTAACCCCACCGCTTCTAGAAGCGGGCTGGGTTTAGATGGTCACCCCCAACGGGGTGGATTTCTTCCTCCGATTGAATTGCCCCGAAGGATGTGGGCAGGCAGCAGAATCAAATACTTGTCTGATCTTCCTGTTGATGGACTGGCAACACGGCGCAGCCTCATTCTCAAAGTAGAAAACAAGATTGGAAAACGTGGTTCATTGTGGTTTGTGACGGTGTCTCACACAATCAGTTGTGAAGGGAAAGTATGCATCGCTGAGGAACAGGACATCGTTTATCGGGAGGCAACACCGGTAGGTGCCGCGGCACAGCCTGCGGCTCCAGCGTATGAGGGGAATGCTCAATTCGTGCAAAACTTTCAGCCCGATACGACGCTGTTGTTTCGTTACTCTGCGTTGACATTCAATGGCCATCGCATTCACTATGACCAATCGTATGCAAAGCACGAGGAGGGGTACCACGACTTGGTGGTCCATGGCCCATTAACTGCAACACTTCTGCAGCAATTTGCGCTCGATCATGGAGGTGGACGACGGATTGCCAGTTTTGATTTTCGAGGTGTCAGCCCCTTGTTTGTAGATCGCCCATTCAACTTGGAAGCTCGAAATGACGAGGGCGGTGGGCTTGCGCTTTGGGCCAGAGGCCCTGATGGTGAGTTGGCGATGTCGGCTACTGCAACATTTTTCTGAATTCATTCAATTTAAATTTATCCATGCACATCATTCAAAGGAGTAACAAAAAATGGCTCAACATCTGAGTGGACCTGCAAGCCTTGAGGGCCAAGTGGCTTTTATCACAGGCGGTGCAGGGGGCATGGGTCGCGCGATTTCTACAGCGTTCAAAAATGCGGGTGCGATTGTGATTTCAACCGACCGAGCAAAGGCCGAAGACATCGGCCCAGGCATTGAATACATGCAATACGATGTGACATCTCACGAACAAACTGACAGTGTGATCGATGCAGTGATCCATCAGCACAAGAAGATAGACATTCTTGTGTTGTGCGCAGGAACTATCACGCGCGTTCCTTTAGCGGACAGTACAGATCAAGAGTGGAGTGATATTTTGAATGTGAACGTGATGGGTGTTGTCAACCCGACTCGCAAACTGTTTCCACTGATGAGCAAGAACGGATTCGGGAAAATTTTAGCCGCTGGGTCGATCGCTGCAAAGAATGGCGGCGTGGCCTCTGGCCCTGCCTATGTGGCTGCCAAATCTGCTGTTCATGGAATGATGCGGTGGATTGCAAAGGCGGGTGCACCCCATGGTGTCTATGCCAACACCTTGGCGCCTGGACCGGTTGAAACGGCCATGTGGGCGAACGTCACAGGCAATGCAGCGCCTTCTGCCCACGCATCGGTGCCCCTGGGGCGCTGGGGCAATGCTGAGGACATTGCGCAAGCCGCTTTGTTCCTGTGCTCGCCTGCCTCCAATTGGATAACGGGCACTTCGCTGGACATCAGTGGTGGCATGTGGATGGATTGAACAGTAAGGCTTGAAGAATGACAACTAATGCAGCTCCTGTGATCGGTTTCGTCGGGCTCGGCGTGATGGGCGGGCCCATGTGCCGAAATGTGGCGCTCAAGCACGCAGGTGAGGTTCTCGCTTTTGATACATCCTTGGCTCCAGTGGAGTCGATTCAGGACACGAAAGCACAGCGTGTGCAAAGTCTCGCTGAGCTTGCAGAACGAGCTGATATTGTCCTCCTTTCGTTGCCCGGCGGCCCAGCCGTTGAGCAAGTTTGTCTGGGGCCTCACGGCTTGACCAGCGGCGTGAAGCGTCCACCCATCATTGTGGACTTGAGCACCACATCGGTGGCTGTCACGCGCAGCGTGTCTCAAAGACTGGCCTTGCTCAACGTGTCTTTCGCTGATGCGCCTGTAGCCCGCACTCGGGAAGCGGCCCAGCGCGGCGAGCTCAGCATCATGGTGGGTGCTGACGATGAACTCTTCGAGCGAGTCAAGTCGGTGTTGGCTTATATGGGATCTGATGTGACGCATTGCGGCGCTACAGGTTGTGGGCAAGTTGTCAAGCTGATCAACAACGCACTGGTTTTTGAAAACACGCTTGCATTGGCTGAAATGATGGTTCTTGGAGAGCGCGCGGGTGTACAACCTGCCACCTTACTGGACGCGGTTTCAAAGGGCTCTGGTGACAGTTTTGTTCTTCGCAACCATGCGCGCAAGTCGATGCTGCCCAGGCTTTACCCTGAGAAATCTTTTCCTCCGGAGTATGTGCTCAAAGACATTGGGTACGTGCTGGAGCTTGCACAGCAGACGGGTGTCAATACACGCGTGACTGAACTTGCAAACAGGTACTATGCTGCAACAGCTGCACATGGATGGAGTGGGCGCTACTTTCCGGCTGTGATTGAGGTGGTTGATCGCAACATTGAACTTGCGCCCATCGCAACCAATTGAGCGCAATCGAAATATGTCCGACTTCATAGGTCTCTTCTGGTCCGGTATGGTCAGCGGTTGCCTCTATGCCATCGGTGCAATTGGCATCGTCTTGATTTACAAGAGCTCCAAGGTTGTGAATTTCGCACATGGGAACTTGGCTGGTCTGGCCGCATTTTTGGTATTTGGATTCACGGCAGGTGAATTTGCAAATATGACCTGGGGTGCGGCAGTATTGCTGACAACAGTGATCATGGTGACCATCATGGCCGTATGTTATTTTTTGATTGCCCCTCTTGTTTTTAAATCGGATTTGACCAGCACCATCGCAACCTTGGGCATCGGGTTGATCGCGCAGGGTGCGACGCAGATGTTATTTGGCTCCAATGTGGTTTCGATGGACCTGCCAATGCCAGACTGGCGCGGACAATTGGGCCCATTGCGTATTTCAACGTACGACTTGACTGTGCTTGGCGTAACGGGTCTCGTGATTGGCTTGCTGTATCTGCTGATTGAATGGACTCGAATTGGCATCGCCTTTCGTGCTGTTTCGGAAAATCCCTTTGCCAGTCGGGTCTGCGGGTTGAATCTACGCCACGTTCACTTGTTCTCTTGGGTGGTCGCCGGTTTGCTTGGCCTGATTGCTTCACTGCTGATCGTTCCTACTACTTTTCTGTCGTCTACAACTGTTTCGTCATTCATGCTTCAGGCCTTTGCTGCCGCTGTGGTGGGGGGCTTTCGCAGCATTCCTGGCGCTGTACTGGGCGGCATCTTCTTTGGTGTCTTGATGAATTTTCTTTCGTTTTATATTGCCGCAGAATTCAACAATTCTTACTTGCTCTTGACCATTCTTTTGGTTCTGAATTTATTCCCAATGGGAATTCTTTCTGTGCGAGGGGGTAGCCGTGTCTGATGTATCAAGCGCACAAGCCAATGAAAAAGAGAAAGCGACTTCGAGCTTGCTCGCGCCGCCTGCTGATCGCAGGGGGATCATCCAACTTGGCGCTGTGATGGGCTTATTGGTTTTGTTCTTGATGCCATTGGTTGCTGGAGGCTACTGGATTTTCACTTTGGGTTTGTGCTTCGCCAATGCGATAGCGATCATTTCTGTGAGTTTCTTAGTGCGCTATGGCGGCGAAGTGTCCATTGGACACGGTGTATTTGTTGCAGCAGGCGCCTATACGGTCGCTTTGCTCGAGAAGTACTTCGGCCTGTCACTGATCGCCAGTCTGCCGGTGGCGGCAATTGTTGGTGCATGCCTAGGGATGATTTTTGCCTACCCTTCGCGCAATATCTTTGGCATAGGGTTGTCCGTCACAACGATGGCGCTGGCACTGGCCTTGCCGGAAATATTGCTGCATTTTTCATCTGTCACGGGCGGCTATGAAGGCTTGTACGTCAAGCTCGATGCTTTGCCGGGTATGACCAAGTCGTTGCAACGCTACTATCTGCCGCTTGCGGGTTTGATCATTGTCGTGATGCTGCTCATGCATTTCCGACGTTCCAGACAGGCCGCAGCGCTGCTGCTGATTCGAGCTTCTGTCCATGCTGCGGAGTCTTTCGGCGTGCGCCGCAGTTGGGCCAGGCTCTCATGCATGACATTGAGCGCAGGTATCGCTGCGATCGCTGGCGCGTTTCTCTCATTCAGTTCCTCGACGGTATCTCCCAATAGCTTCACGCTTTGGACATCGATCTTTTTGCTTGTTGGTTCTGTTGTCAGTTTGTATTCCTTGTCATTGTGGGGCAGCATAGCGGGGGGACTCTTTTTGACCATGATGCCCTTGTTGCTTGCCGGTGCAGGGAACTGGGTGCCGATTCTGTACGGGGGGGCACTCCTTGTGGTTGTGCTGGGAGTCAATGCACTGCCTGCAGGTATTCGTGCACGTTTAGAAGGAGGAAGGGTGTGAACCTTTCGTCCATCGCCAAAGGTCAACCCTTGGTCATTGATGACCTTTGTTTATCTTTTGGTGGCAATAAGGTGCTTCAGGACATCACATTGACTCTTGAGCCTGGTGAAATTTCGGGCTTGATAGGGCCCAATGGTGCAGGAAAAACCAGTCTCTTTAATTGCCTGACAGGCCTTTACTCGCCACAGCAGGGGAAGATTCAATTTGGCCCAACGCCATTGAATGGCTTGGCTCCAACCCAAAGGGCGGCGCTTGGTTTTTCGCGCAGTTTTCAACACGTTGCACTTTGTCCAGAGTTGAGCGCTGTAGAGAATGTGATGATTGGTTTGGAGCGGCAATCCTCTGCTGGATGGCTGGATGCATTTTTGCCGCTGGCGCGTGGTCGAAATGAACGGCTGAGCAATCGCCATTTGGCACTGGCGGCGCTGGGGCGTTTGGGGGTTGAGCGGGTGGCTGATGAATCGCCCACACAACTGCCACCGGGTATGCTGCGCCTTGTAGAGATTGCTCGTGCGATTGCGGGTTCACCTCGCGTCCTACTTTTAGATGAGCCTGCAGCAGGCTTGAATTCTGTGGAAACGCGTGAGCTGTCCAATGCACTGAAAATGCTGCGCTCGCCTTCATTGGTGCTGGTGGTGGTTGAGCATGATATGGACTTGATCATGGAGGTCAGCAGTATCATTCACGTGCTTAACGTGGGCCGCCTGCTTGCCTCCGGTGATCCTGCTCAGATACGCGCGAACCCTGAAGTGGTGCGCATCTATCTTGGAGACGATGATGACTGAGGCAGTATCCAATCTGCTGGAGGTGAAGGGACTGACCGTTCGCTATGGTGGCGGCCCCGTGGTGCGTGCTGTCTCGATGGCCGTGCAAAGCGGTACTGTGGCCGCTTTGCTGGGCTCCAATGGGGCGGGAAAATCAAGCACGTTGCGAGCTATAGCAGGACTTGAGCCGGCACTGGGGAGTGTGCATTTTGATGGGCAGGATGTGAGCCGTCTATCGTCCTCTCAAAGATTTCGTGCGGGTATTGTTTATGTTCCAGAAGGCCGTGCGATCGTTACCGATTTAACGGTTGCAGAGAACCTTACTTTGGGTTCATATTTTGTCGATGCGCTGACCCGAAGCCGACGAAGGCAAATGGTGCTCGAGTTTTTCCCTGAGATCGCTACCCGATTGAAGACGCCGGCGGGGCTATTAAGTGGTGGTGAACAGCAGATGCTGGCCATCGGACGGGGTCTGATGTCGGGTCCTCGACTTTTGCTTTTGGATGAGCCTTCTCTCGGACTTGCGCCTTTGCTGGTTGCCCGAGTCTATGAGCGACTTGCATTGATACAGAAAGAACAAAAGTTGACGGCGTTACTTGTCGAGCAAAGCTTTCATGCTGCAGCCAAGCTCGCGGTACGGGCTTGGGTGATGCGCCATGGCGAAATTGCAGGGGAACTTCAGGCGGGTGATCTGCTCAGCCGGGAAGGGCGTCAAAAAGCCATCAATGCCTATCTTGGTGAGCGGCGCGAGGAAGTTCAAAATGCCTAATCACAGAGAGAATCAGACATGAAAGTACTGCAGTTAGAAGGCCAGGTGCTGGCGACAGGTTTGCAATTCCCTGAAGGGCCAGTGGTGTTACCTGACGGTAGCATTCTTGTGGTTGAAATTGCAGCTGGAAAGTTAAAGCGTGTAATGCCAACTGGAGAAGTTCGGGTTGTAGCGGAGTTAGGCGGCGGACCCAACGGTGCGGCACTCGGCCCAGACGGTCATTGTTACATCTGTAACAACGGAGGATTTCAATGGCGCACAGATAACGGCTTCACGCGCCCGACTGGGGCGGCGGCTGATTACGAGGGCGGCGCTATTCAGCGAGTGAATCTTCAAACCGGGGCTGTGCAGACCTTGTACACCGAATGTGACGGAATCAAGTTGTTTGGACCCAATGACATCGTGTTTGATGGCAGTGGTGGTTTTTGGTTCACGGATTTTGGAAAAACATTGGAGGATCGGATCATGCGTGGTGCTGTTTATTACGCAAGCACCGACGGCCATTTCATCCGGCGAGCGGCCCACCCCGTGCTGACACCGAACGGTGTTGGACTTTCACCCGATGGCAAGGCACTGTATGTCGCTGAAACAGAAACAAGCAGGCTGTGGGCATTTCCAATCATTGGCAGAGGTGAGCTGGCACAAGCGCCGTGGCCTTCACCCAACGGTGGACAGTTGGTGCATGGCCTTGCAGGTTTTCAGCGATTTGATTCATTGGCTGTAGAGGCTTGCGGCAACATCTGTGTGGCCACGCTGGTGCGCGGCGGTATCAGTGTGTTTTCCCCTGATGGTGAATTGCTCGAGTTTCATGAAGCCCCCGAAGGCTACTGCACCAATATTTGCTTTGGCGGACCCAATTACCAAACTGCATTTATCACTTTGTCTGGCTATGGACAACTCTTGTCTGTCCCCTGGCCGCGAGCCGGTCTGGCGCTGGCTGCCTGACCTGTTGAAAATCCATGAAGAAATGATGCTTGTATGAAATCTAATGTTTACCTAATGGCCAAGCCCTTAGCCTGCCTAGGATTGAAACTCCTTGTTGCAGCTGTTGCTGTTTTATCACTGCCCGCAGCTGCGCAAAAAGTCTGGCCAGATCGTCCTGTGCGAGTCATTGTTCCCTATGCTGCAGGTCAGGGGGCTGACGTCTTGATGCGCTTGGTTGGACAAGAGCTTGGCAAGGCTTTGGGTCAGCCCGTCGTCATAGAAAATCGTGCAGGTGCTGGAGGTAACATTGGCTCGAGTGCTGTGGCAAAGTCAGCTCCAGATGGCTATACATTTTTGCTCGGAACCAATGCGACCAACGCGGCCAATGAATTTCTTTATCCAAGCCTTGGCTTTAATCCTGTCACGGATTTTGATGGCGTAGCCATGATTGGATTGCTGCCCATGGTCATTGGCACTTCGGATGCAGATTTCCCCACCAATGGTATTGCTGAATTAATTTCTCGTGCGCGTTCAAAGCCCAACACGTTGAACGTGGGGCTGCCAAGTACAACTGCGAATGTGGTCTTTGCGCAATTCGTCAAGTCAGCGCAGGCCCCCTTGTTTGGTGTCAAGTACAAGTCTTCAGCGCAGTCCATGACAGACGTGATCGGGGGACAAATTCCGCTTGTCATCGATACAGTCACGGCCGCCAGGCCGCAGATCATGGGTGGAAAAATTCGTGCTTTGGGTATCACTTCCTTGAAGGCAAGCGACATGCTGCCAGGGATCAAGCCAGTGTCCGAGCAAGGGGTGCCCGGTTTTGATGTTGTGGCGTGGGATGCCTTGTTCGCGCCACGTGGAACGCCACAAGACATTTTGCAAAAAATGAGTGAACATCTTCAGCGAGTACTGAGTCAACCAGAAATGCGCCGCAAGTTGATGGACATTGGGGTAGAGCCTTTGTTCATGGGGCCATCGCAGTTAGATGTATTCGTGAAAGAGGAACGAAATAAATGGGGCGGCATCATCAAGCTTGCTGATATCCGTATCGAATAACAAAGAGACAGAAATGTATTTCTTAAAAAAATTGAACGTATTTCGAAAATTTCGACCGTTCATCTTGTCATCAATTTTTCAATAGGAGTCTGAATAATGAGCAACACTGCAAGCACACAAGGAGAGGTGGGCCATGCCCCCGCTGAGGGCCTGATTACAGATCAAGCCATTGCCGATGCCCGGGCCATGATTGGTTTGCACCTAAGGCCTGAAGGCCCCTATTTGCAAGACGCTACAGCTGACACGATGCGCAATTGGTGCAACGGCATTGGTGACCTCAATCCCTTGTACCGCGAAATTGGTTACGGTGCAGCCACTCGGTACGGCACGATGGTCGGTCATCCCATGTTTCCCATGGCTTTTGGATGGCTGGGCCGCACCCGCTGGGGTTTGCCTGGAGTGCATGGCTTCTACGCGGGCAATGACTGGGAAATCTTTCGGCACATCAGGCCTGGAGACCGAATCACAGCGATAGAGCGTGTGGTGGGCGTTGAAGAAAAGGTGAGTAAATTTTCTGGCCGTCTGGTGATGCAGTATGTTGAAGCGTCTTACTACAACCAGCGCAGTGAGTTGTTGGCACGTGGCTTAGGTACTTGCACACGCCACGAACGCAAGGCTGCACGTGACACTGGGAAGTACAAAGAAATTGAACAGCACGAATACACCAATGAGGAGCACGATCGCATCGATCAAATGGTGCTAGACGAGCCTAAAAATATCCGCGGCGCCAGCGTGCGCTACTGGGAAGAGGTCGAAGTGGGCGAGGAATTGCCAACGGTTGCACGTGGCCCACTGTCTTTGATGGACACCATGGGTTTTCTGGTTGGATGCGGAAGAGGTCACACACATGGGGTGGTATTGCAAGCGGCTGTGAAGCACCCGGGGCATTTCTTTCGAAACCCTGAGGCTGGTGGCGGGGTTGAATACACAGGTATTGGTCATCACCGCGAATCGGTTGCCAAAGAAGTTGGAGTGCCCGGTACCTATGATTACGGCCCACAACGTTCATCCTGGATGTGTTCTCTCATCACCAACTGGATGGGTGACGCTGGCGTTATCAAGCGCGTTCGCACTGAGATGCGGCGCTTTAACATCATGGGGGATACAACGTTCTGCAAAGGAAAGGTTGTGCGCAAATACATCAAAAATAACACGGGGCTGATTGACATTGAAATTGCGGCGGTGAATCAAAGAGGTGAAGTGACAACGCCTGGCATTGCAACCGTTGCACTGCCTTCACGCGACGTCAATTTGCCGGCGTTCATTGATGGCTCTGCAATTGATCTAGAGTTGCCCGTTGTTCGGTGAACATCTGTAACCCAAGACGATTTCGCAAGACAATTTAATTGCTTTCAAAGTTTGTCATGTCACCACCATCACTTCCTCTTTCAGGCTGCCGCGTACTAGAGCGTTCTCAAACCGTGGCAACCGCTTATGCAGGGCGGTTGTTGGCTGCCATGGGTGCAGAGGTTGTGATGCTGGAGCCCATTCAAGGAACTGTGTTGCGAAATGCACCGCCCTTTCTTCAGGAGACGGGGGAAAGCGCGTTGTTTGCGTACCTTGCAGCAGGAAAGCACAGCCTGGTTTCAGATGCGTTGGCACCTGAGTGGCCTGGCCTTCTGGACAAAGCACTTCAAAGTGTTGATATTTTTTTGGATGACACGCCAATTCATGAGCGCAAGGCCCTGGGCCTGAATGAAGAGGCCATCCGAGAACGGTTTCCCAAGCTGGTGCATGTCAGTGTGCTTCCATTTGGCAGCGCGGGGGCCAAGGCTGACTGGCAAGCTGAGGAAATCAACTTGCTGCATTCGGGCGGTGAGGGCTTCTTGTTGCCCAATGGCTTGTCCAATGAAATGTTTCCTGAACGGCCACCTTTGAAAATCTACGGCCATTTTGCAGGGTATCAAGGCGGTTCTGCGGCGGCTCTGGCAGCTTTAGCTGCTTGGTGGGTGGCCGATGTGGGGGGCGGTCAGTATGTGGATGTATCCGTCCAAGATGCCGTGCTTTCAGTGGGTGCATTTGCTTTGCAACGCCTAGGCGACGGCTCTCTGGAGCATCGCCATACAAGGCGCTTTCGTTATGGTGGCGTTTTTCAGACGAAGGATGGCTTTATCGAGTTGTTAACGCTAGAGGATCGGCAGTGGGGTGCGCTTGTCGAGTTACTTGGCCGCCCCGCATGGTCACAAGATCCGGGCTTGCAGAATCCTTTGGAGCGCAGTCGTCGGGGCGACGAGATCAATGCGCATATTCGAGAATGGATGGCTGTGCATACAGCAGAGGAAATTGTGCGGCGTGCACAGGAGCTGGGTGTGCCTGCTGGAAAGTACCGCACGCCTGCTGAAGTCATTCAGGGTGAGCACGAGCGTGAGCGCGGCCTATTTGCCCCAACAAGATTGCAAAGTGGCATGCAGGCAGATGTGTTGGTGGCGCCTTTCCAATTTCGCGCTACACCCTTAAAAGGTGCAGACTGGGTGCCTGCGATAGGTGAAATGCGGGTAGGGTGCTTGTCATGAAACTTGCCAATGCTCCCTTGGCTGGCGTTCGGATCGCCGACTTCACCATCCATGCGGCTGGACCATTTTGCACACACATGCTCTCTCAATTGGGAGCTGAATGCATCAAAATTGAAAGCCTCACCCGGCCAGACGCCTTTCGCAAACCCCACGCAGTCTATGGCCGGATGTCAGCTGCCACCTTTGATCAGGTCTCTGCCAACAAACTGTCAGTGCGACTCAACCTCAAGCATCCTGAGGCTGTTGAATTGGCCAAGCAACTTGTCAGCATCTCTGACATCACTGCAGAGAGTTTCAGGCCAGGTGTGATGAACCGTCTGGGTCTGGGATTTGAAGATTTGCGAAAGATCAAAACGGATATCGTCATGCTCTCACTGTCATCGTGTGGACAAAGTGGGCCCGACTCGCACTTCGCAGGTTACGCACCTCTTTTTGGCGCATGGGGTGGCCTGGGTTCTATGACGGGTTATAGCGATGGCCCGCCCGTTGAAATGCGCCATGTGATGGACCACTCAGCTGGCTTGCATGCGGCGGTGGCCACGATGGCTGCGCTGCACCAGCGCAGGCGAACAGGTCTGGCGCAGCACGTTGATTTGGCGGCCAGAGAAGTGGCCTCAGCCATGATTGGCGATGCCTTGATTCAGGCCAGCGTCGGAGATACGCCTGTGCGTCCGGGCAATGGCGATCTTGCCATGTCGCCGCATGGGGTTTATGCAACCTCCCAACCTGACCGTTGGCTCACCCTCGCTGTTCGCAATGATTCTGAGTGGCATCGCTTGCTTCAATTGCTCGGGCGTGAATGCAATGATCAGCGCTTTGCCACTGCGCAGGGGCGTGTGCAGTACAGAGAAGAAATTGACTTGTTGCTGACGCAATGGCTTGCAAATTGCAATGGCGATGACATTGCAAAACGACTTCAGCAAGTCGGCGTATGTGCACATATTTCTTGGAATATGCAAGATATCGCATCTGACCCTCATTTACGTGCTCGCAAAGCGCTGGTCGAGGTCAGTGCAGTCGATATCCCTCCTCGTTTGGCAGTTGGCGCTCCGGCGCAATTTGGCCGAACAGACGAAGTTGGTATTCGCAGCTTGACTCCTGCTTTAGGCCAAGATGAGGACTATGTGTTTGGCGATTTATTGGGGCTGACTTCAGCGCAACGTGCAGATTTTCAAGCACGTGAAGTCATACTCTGAGCGCTGCGGTGAAGCGCTTGTTCATAACGATTGAAAGGATAACTTCATGACGAATTCCATTTACTTAGTGCTGGACATGATGAATGATCTGGTTCACACAGATGGGCCCAATGGGAAGGCCGCCTATGGCCAACAGGTGCGTGAACGGCGCGTATTGGAACATACACGCCATGCATTGAACAAGGCAAGGCAAGCAAGCCTGCACATTGGTTTCGTGCGCGTTGGTTTTTCGCCAGATTACCGTGAAGCCCCTCCCAATTCACCTATCTTTTCAGGCGCTCGAAAAAATGGAATTTTCAAGCTGGGTGAATGGGGCACACAAGTGCACCCTGACCTTGGCCAACTCCCCTCTGACTTTGACATCGTCAAGCACCGAGTCAGCCCCTTTTACAGCACCAGCCTTGAAGCCATCCTTCGGGCCAAGGCAATTCAACGTATCTACTGCTCCGGTATTTCCACCAATGCGGTTGTCCAAGCCATGGTCCGAGAAGGGCATGACCGTGACTACGAAATGGTCGTGCTTGAAGATGCATGTTGTGGCATGTCTTTAGAAGAGCACGAGAATGCGATCAAAAGTTTGCAGCGGTTTTGCCGCATGACGACATCGCAAGATGTGACGTTTGAGTAAGTTTCAGATGAGTTTGCTCGAGCGTAGTTTTCTATTTGTCCCAGGGCATCAGCCTGAAAAATTTGACAAGGCGTTTGCCAGCGGCGCACATGCTGTCATCCTAGATTTGGAGGATGCTGTTGCCCCTGATAGGAAGCAACATGCACGGCAAGCCGTGGCTGCGTGGTTGATGAATGGGCAACATGCCGTTGTGCGCATCAATGCCGCACAAACAGATTGGTACGAAGACGACATCACCATGCTCAAAAATGCAGCAGGCGCCAGTGTGATGTTGCCTAAGGCCGATGAGGCCTCGCTGTTGCTGACAACGCGCGCGCTTCCTGGACGCAACGTCATAGGGCTGGTCGAGACTGTGGGAGCCTACATGGAGCTCAGACGCATAGTCAACATGCCTGGTCTGCAGCGAATTGCTTTTGGCAGCGTCGACTTTGCCACCGAAAGTGGCATTGACGATGTGGGTGAAGCCATGACCAGCATTCGCACCCAATTGGTGCTGGAGTCTTACCATGCCGGCCTCTTGCCACCCATGGATGGCGTGAGCCTGAATTTCAGAGATGAAAACCAAATGCGCCAAGACGCACTGCGCTCACGCCAGTTAGGGTTTGGTGGAAAGTTGTGCATTCATCCCAGCCAAGTGCTCGCGGTCAATGCAGCTTTTCAGCCCTCGTTGGAAGAGGCCCAATGGGCTCGGCGTGTGGTGGAGGCTTTCGAGGCGAGTTCGGGTGCTGCAACTTCCGTCGACGGCAAAATGATTGACAAGCCAGTCGTGCAAAAGGCGCTGCAAGTCATGGCTGAATTCAATGCCAGGAATGCCGATTAAAATCGCCCTATGGACTATCGTACAAAAGAAGAACAGGTTGCGGATTACCTGCGAGAGCGAATTATTTCAGGCGTTTTTCCGCGTGGTTCACGCCTGAAACAGGCCGAGCTGGCTGAGCAACTGCATTTGAGCATCACGCCCGTGCGCGAGGCTTTGAAGATGTTGGCCGCAGAAGGCTATGTCAGCGGAGACTCTTACCGCGGCGCTCGGGTAGTTCCCTTTGATGAGTCAGCATCCGGTGAAATTCTCAACCTTCGGATGCTGCTTGAAGCACAGCTTGTTCGTGGCGCTGTAGAAAAAATCACTTCACAAGACATTTCCGAGCTTAAATTATTGGCAGATGAGTTCGATAAAACTTTTGCAAATGGCGACAGGGCCACTGCGCGGGGTATCAACTACCGTTTTCACCGCAGGTTGTACGACATTGCATGCATGCCGCAGACTTTGTATTTTGTTCAAATTTTATGGGCGCGATACCCATTCGATTTGATCAATGCCGTAGACGATCGCGGCAAAGAGGCGGTCAAAGAACACGATGATATTTTGCGCGCGCTCATGACAGGCGATGCATCTGAGGCCATGCTGGCCATGAGAAAGCACATCGAGTCGGGCTGGGCTGTTTTGAAAACCCCCTGAGCATTGACGTGGCCAGGCGCTGCCAACTCCCCGTGCGCAGGGGAGTCAGAGGTCAGCGCAAGGTTCAGTCTGGCTTGATGCCGTTGTCGCGAACAACCTTGGCCCAAGTGTCAATTTGCAGGTCGATAAAACTGCGCGCTTTCTCAACGCTGCCCCCTGAAATCTCAATGCCTTGCGCGACCAACTTGTGGGCGATCTCGGGGTTGCGTAAGGCTTTGTTGAGTTCTTCGTTCATGCGCTTGACAATCTCGGGCGGTGTTTTGGCAGAGGCCAGCAAAGCCCACCAAGCAGGTGCTTCAAAGCCAGGAAAGCCTGCCTCAGCGATGGTTGGAATGTCAGGAAATTCGGCCACACGCTTGGACGAAGTCACAGCCAATGGCCGTATGCGTTTGTTGTCAATGTGGGGTTTGCTCAAAAATACAGTGCCCATGGCCAGTGGCACATGCCCTGCAACTGCATCGTTCATCAAAGGACCGCCCCCTTTGAATGGGATGTGGTTGAATTCCATATTGCCATTCTTGGCCAGCAATGCCATGGACAAGTGACCCAAACTGCCATTGCCAATGGTGCCGTAGGACACGTTCTTCTTGGCCTTGGCCGCCGACACGACATCGGCGAAAGTTTTGTAGTCGGTTGCAACGTGGGTGGTCAAAACCATGGCCGAAGTGCCTACCAAGATCAATGGCAGCAAGTCCTTTTTGCTGTCATAGGGCATGTTGGGCATGAGGCTTTGGTTCACACCATGGGTGTCAAAGACCACGGCAAAGGTGTAGCCGTCCGCGGGCGCAGTGAGCACGCTGGCCGTGCCGATCACACCGGAGGCGCCTCCTTTGTTTTCCACAATCACGCTTTGGCCCAATTGTTGGGACAAGGGCTGCGCCAAAATTCTGGCAACTTGATCGACTGAACCGCCTGGCGGGAAGACTGCAATCAGCTTGATGGGCTGCCTCGTGGGCCAGGCTTGGGACCATGCAAAAAAGGGTAGAAATCCTAAAAACAGGACAAGTCCGACAGTCAAGAGGCGATGTCGTGGGTTTGGGCTAGGCCAAGAGTTCATGTGATGTCTCCCTTTTGGATGTCGTTTGTGCAAGCGTCAGCATCACACAAGCGCTATGATAATAGACCTGTTCAAAATGGAGATAGACCATGCCCGCCTTGCTGCCCAATATCGACCCTGATGGCTTGTTAGAGTTTTCGGTGGTCTACACCGACCGGGCCTTGAACCACATGTCCAAGCGCTTTCAGGGTGTCATGAAGGACATCTCAGCCATTTTGAAAGATGTTTACGCAGCCCACAGCGCCGTTTTGGTGCCAGGCAGCGGCACTTTTGGCATGGAAGCGGTGGCACGGCAATTCGCTCATGGCAAAAAAGTCATGGTCATCCGAAATGGTTGGTTCAGCTACCGCTGGACACAAATTCTAGACATGGGAAACATTGCCAGCGCCAGCGTGGTGCTCAAGGCGCGTCAACAAAGTTCAGATACCAAGTCCGCTTGGGCGCCATGTCCGATCGAAGAAGTTGAAGCACAAATTGCAGCTGAGCGTCCCGCCATGGTCTTTGCCCCGCACGTTGAAACCGCTGCTGGCATGATGTTGCCCGACGACTATTTGATGCGCGTTTCACAAGCCGTGCACAAGGTGGGTGGTTTGTTGGTGCTCGACTGCATTGCCTCTGGTGCCATGTGGGTGAACATGAAAGTCACGGGCGTGGACATTTTGATCAGCGCCCCTCAAAAGGGCTGGAGCGGATCACCTTGCTGCGCCATGGTGATGCTCAGTGAACTGGCTCGCAAGGCCATTGACGAGACCAGCAGCAGCAGTTTTGCCTGCGACTTGAAAAAGTGGCTGCAGATCATGGAAACCTATGAATCAGGCGCGCATTCTTATCACACCACCATGCCCACTGATGCGCTGGCAAAACTGCGTGATGTGATGCAAGAGACGCAGTCTTATGGCTTTGCGCGCGTGCGTGATGAGCAAATCGAATTAGGACGACAAGTTCGCGCATTGCTCGAGTCGCGCGGCTTCCAAAGCGTTGCTGCAACCGATTTCCAAGCCCCAGGTGTGGTGGTCAGTTACACCCAAGACGCCGACATACACAACAGCAAAAAGTTTTTGGCTATGGGCCTGCAAACCGCTGCGGGCGTGCCTTTGCAATGCGACGAGCCGAAAGACTTCATGACCTTTCGCATCGGTTTGTTTGGCCTTGAAAAATTGCATGACCCAGCGCGCAGCACTGCGCATTTGGCCAAAGCTTTGGACGAGATGGGTTATACCGCTACGCGCCAAGCGGAGCCTGCGCTGGCCTGATCAATCTAAGCCGCCTGTCAATTGGGCAGCATGGCCGCCAGGCTAGAGACTGGCCGCCGCAAAGTCGGATCAAACGGGTTGATTTTGGGTGAGATGCTTTGCGCTTCGCGTTTGAGCATTTCCACCACTGTGGGCAAGCGCTCGGGGTTGAGCCTGGCCGAGATGGTGCCCACACTGAGCGCAGCCACGGCCCGGCCTTGCCGGTCACAAATCGGCACGGCTACGCCGGCCATGCCTTCCAACAAGCCGGTGTTGCGCGCAGCAAATCCAAGTCCGCGAACGCGCTCGATTTCTGTGCGCAAATAAACTTCGTCAAACATGCCCAACTCGCGCACGCGAGGCAAGTTAAATCGAATCACTTCTTCGCGTTCAAGCTCTGGCAAAAATGCCAAGATGGCCAAGCTGCCTTGACCCACGCCCAGCGCCACGCGACCGCCTATGTCGCCTGTGAAGGAGCGAATCGGAAAAGGCCCTTCGCTGCGGTCGATGCACACCGCGTCAAATCCGCTGCGCGCCAACAGGAACAAGGTGTCGCCCAAACTGGCGCACAAACGCAGCATCATGGGCCGACACAGCTCGCGTAAATTGACTGGGTTGCCCGCTCTTGCGGCCAAGACGAAAAAATCAATGCTCAGGCGGTAGTATTTGCTGCGCTCATCTTGCTCGACCACATTTTGCGCAATCAGGGCTTGCAAGGTGCGGTGAACGGTGCCTTGGGTTAAACCGATGTCTTTGGCAATTTGTGTCACGCGTGCGCCCTCGGTGGAGGCGGCTGCCAAATGTTGAATGATGGCAAATGCGCGATCCAAGGCGCCGGTGCCAGGCTGCGGTATGGGAACCTCGCTTCTTGGTGAAATCATGGGACTAATTTTATTCTAATTATTTTGTTTAACGGAATAAATAACGAATAAATGTCGTTTAGTGAAATACCCTGTTGACGCAGTGCTGGGTTTAAATGATTATTTGCATGCATTTCAAGGTTTTCAATAGTCTGGCCAGCAGGTCAGGCGGCTTTCGCAGATGAAGGAGGGTGGATGTCTTTTTTGACGTTGACAGATGTTTCCAAGTTTTATGGGCCCAACTGCGTCGTTGCCAACATGAACTTGAGCGTTGAAAAAGGCGAGTTTGTCACCTTGCTTGGCCCCTCGGGCTGTGGCAAGACCACCACTTTGCAAATGATCGCAGGGTTCACCGAAGTCAGCCAAGGCAGCATCACGCTGGATGGGCGCGATATCACCAGCACCCCACCAAATTCACGCGGCCTTGGCATCGTGTTTCAAAGCTACGCACTTTTTCCGCACATGACGGTGTTTGAAAATGTGAGCTTTGGCCTTGAGATGCGCCGGCTTGACAAGGCTCAGCGGCTCGAGCGCGTGTCAGCAGCATTGGCCTTGGTGCACCTGGAAGATTTGGCTGCACGCTACCCACGCGAACTCTCGGGTGGGCAAAAGCAAAGGGTGGCATTGGCGCGAGCTCTCGTGATCGAGCCGCCGGTTTTGTTGCTTGACGAGCCCTTGTCCAATTTAGATGCCAAGTTGCGCGAAGAGATGCAATTTGAGTTGCGCCAAATTCAGCGCAAAGTTGGCACCACCACCATCATGGTGACCCACGATCAGACCGAGGCGATGTCCATCTGCGACCGCGTGGTGGTGATGCAAGCGGGCCACGTCACGCAGGTCGATGTGCCCTACCAGTTGTATGAAAATCCGCAGTCAAAATTTATTTCGACCTTTGTGGGCAAGGCCAATTTAATGCGCGCGCAGCAGGTGCATGGGGGTGGTGCTGGCGCTGCTGTCACAAGCTTGAGCGTCAATGGTGTGCCGTTTCAATGCAAAGCTGCTGAACTTTCATCGAGCACTGAGTTGATGGTCAGTTTGCGCCCCGAAAAAATCAGCTTTGTGCCGCTGGGGCAAGGCCAAGTTGACGGACGTGTGAGCGCGCGATTTTTCTTGGGCAGCCAATGGCTTTATCAAGTTGACACGCCCATGGGCGTGCTGCAAGTGGCTTGCCCTAACAACGACACAGCGCCCCTGAATGAGCAAGACCCCACCGGTCTTCAATGGTCGCCTGATTCGGCGCGCGTTTTGTCATGAAGTTGGTGGCCCGCTCAACGCCTTGGCTGCTGTCGGCCCCAGCCATGCTGCTGTTCAGCAGTTTGCTGCTGCTGCCCCTGACTTTGACAGCGGTCTTGTCTTTCAATGTGTTTGACTACAACACGGGCGTGAAAAACATCTTCACTTGGGCGCATTACGCCGCGATTTTCACAGATGACTATTACTTCGAAATATTTTGGCGCACCTTTTGGATCGCAGGTTTGACCACTTTGATTTGCCTGTTGATCGGTGCACCTGAAGCCTATGTGCTCAGCCGCATGGGAGATCCGTGGCGCACTGTCTTCTTGTTGATTGTGCTCGCGCCTTTGTTGGTCTCGGTGGTGGTGCGGGCATTTGGCTGGAGCATGTTGCTGGGCCCCAGGGGTTTGGTGAATCAAGTTTTTGCATTCATTGGCATGGGGCCTTTCAAAATTCTCTACACCGAGTGGGCTGTGGTGATTGCCTTGGTGCATGTGATGCTGCCCTTCATGATCATCCCGATTTGGACCTCACTGCAAAAGCTCGATCCTGGCGTTGAAAATGCAGCATTGTCTTTGTCAGCGTCTCACTTCACCACGCTGCGCCGCATTGTTTTACCGCAGGTGCTGCCCGGTGTTTTGTCTGGCAGTTTGATCGTGTTTGGCCTGAGTGCCAGTGCGTTTGCTATTCCAGGTTTGCTGGGGGGGCGGCGCTTGAAGATGGTGGCCACGGTGGTGTATGACGAATATTTGCACGAGCTCAATTGGCCCTTAGGGGCGGCCTTGGCTTTGATTTTGTTGCTCGCTAATTTGCTCGTCATGCTCAGCTACAACCGCGTGCTGGAAGGCCGTTACAAGAAGGCCATGGGCTGAGCATGTCAAAGAACGGACCCTTGGCCTTGTGTTTCAACGCGCTGGTGATTGGCTTCATGCTGGCGCCCCTGGTGGTGGTGTGTTTGGTGGCCTTCACGCCTGAAAACACCTTGAGCATTCCGACCACAGATTTTTCTTTGCGCTGGTTCAAAGCGGTCTTTGCTCACCCCGATTTCATGACCTCTTTTTGGAACAGTGTGTGGCTGGCCTTGGCGGCTGCTTCGGTTTCGACTTGCGTGGCCATTCCTGCAGGCTTGGCCATCACGCGCTACCAATTTGCAGGGCGCGACGCCTTGAATGCATTGTTTTTATCTCCCTTGATCGTTCCCCACTTGGTCCTGGGCGTGGCGATCTTGCGCTTGTTCTCGTTGATCGGCGCTACGGGCAGCTTTTTTTGGTTGGTCTTGGCGCATGTGGTGGTGGTCACGCCCTATGTGCTGCGTTTGGTGTTGGCGGCCTCGGCTGGCATGGACCGAAGTTGCGAGCAGGCGGCTTTGTCGCTGGGGGCCAGCCAGTCTGCGGTATTTCGGCGTGTGACCTTGCCCATGATTTTGCCCGGCGTGACGGGTGGCTGGTTGCTGGCCTTCATCAACAGTTTTGACGAAGTCACGATGTCCATCTTCGTCACATCGCCGGCCACAGTGACCTTGCCAGTGCGCATGTACATGTACGCCACCGAGTCGATTGACCCCTTGATGGCAGCCGTCTCGGCTTTGATGGTGGCTTTGACGGGTGGCGTCATGATTTTGCTCGACCGCTTGTATGGCCTGGATAAAATATTGGTGGGCAGCAAATGAGCCAGGCACCGGTGCCTTTGAATGAACCGGGTTTGCTCACGCGTATGTCTGAGACCCAGCGCGAGCGCGTGACATTTTTTTTAGATGGCCAGGCCTTGACAGGCTTGCGCGGCGACACCGTTTTAACAGCTGTTTTGATGCACCGAAAATTTGTGCGCTATTCAGATGAGAGTGGCGCCCATCGCGCTGGTTTTTGTTGGATGGGGGCGTGCCAAGATTGCTGGATTTCAAGCGAAGCAGGGGATCGTTTCAAGGCGTGTTCAACCATGCTCGAGCCGTCCATGAAATTGATCTCGGGGCAAGGCGGCAGCACATGATACAAGCGCTTGCACCCGTGATTGTGGGGGCTGGCCCAGCTGGAATTCGGGCTGCCCAAACTTTGGTCGCCAATGGTCTGAGGCCTGTTGTTGTGGACGAATCAGCCAACTGGGGTGGGCAAATTTACCGTCAACCTCCGGCGCATTTTGTTCGCACAAAAAAAGAGCTCTATGGTTTTGAGTCTGCCAAAGCACAATCTGTTTTAAGTGCCATGCAAGGCTTGCTCCCGCACGTGGATTACCGCCCCCATACGCTGGTGTGGAATGTCCAAGGCGGCCAGCTTGATTTACTGCACCAGGGTCAAACTTCCACTCTGGCTTATTCGCAGGTGATTGTCACAAGCGGCGCAACCGATCGCATCTTGCCGTTTCGTGGCTGGACTTTGCCCGGTGTCTTCAGCCTGGGGGGCGCACAAGTCGCACTCAAATTTCAAGGCTGCTCAATTGGCAAAAAAGTTGTTTTTGCAGGCTCAGGGCCTTTGCTTTATTTGGTGGCCTACCAGTACGCCAAGGCCGGCGCCCATGTTGTGGCTTTGCTAGACAGTGGCAAATTATCAGATCAAGTTGCAGCCATGTCCGATTTGCTTGCGCAACCTGCATGGCTGGCCAAGGGCCTTTACTACGTGGCTTGGTTGCACGCCCATGGTGTGGCTGTGCACCGAGGTGCAGTGCCCCTTGAGGCCAAGGGGCAAGACTGTCTCGAGTCCTTGCTTTGGCAAGATGATCGCGGTGTGCATTCGCTGGCTTGCGATGCAGTGGCTACTGGATACGGGCTTCGCAGCGAAGCACAGTTGGCCGACCTCTTGGACTGTCAGTTTGTTTGGAATGCTGTGCAAGGCGCATGGTTGCCGGTGTGTGACGAATCTGGCCGCACCAGTGTGAGCGGTGTTTATTTGGCAGGTGATGGTGCTTCGGTGGAGGGTGCAGATGCCGCCGAATGGTCGGGAGAGCGTGCTGCGCTGACCTTGCTGTCGGATCGCGCAGGGCATGCCACTGCAGAGCATGTCGCACGCAGTGCGGCTTTGTCTGGGCACATTACCAAGCGCAAAATTTTTGGACGAGGCTTGGCGCGTGCATTTCCGGATCCGTTGAATTGGGCCGCACAAACACCGGACGATCTGCTTGTTTGCCGCTGCGAGGAAGTCACCGCAGGCGATTTACGCCAAACAGCCGCTGAGGCCGGTGTGCAGGAAATCAACCGATTGAAAGCCCTCTCGCGCGTGGGCATGGGCCGCTGCCAAGGCCGCATGTGCGTTTGCGCTGCAGCTGAAATTTTGGCGCAGTGCACGGGGCAGTCTTTAGAGAAAGTTGGTCGCCTCAGAGCGCAAGCGCCCATCAAGCCCATTCCTTTTACCACCATGCTCAAAGCAGAGTCTGTGAGTGGCAAGGACATGGCATGACACGCCGCCTTGATTCTGATGTGGCCATCATTGGAGGGGGGATTGTGGGTGCCTCGGCCGCTTTGTTTTTGCGCAAGATGGGCAAATCGGTGACTTTGCTCGAGCGTGATTTTTGCGGTTCGAGGTCCAGTGGTGTGAACTATGGAGGTGTGCGACGGCAGGGCCGCTCCATCATACAACTGCCCTTGGCCCAGCGTGCCCATGTCATCTGGGGTCAGTTGCCTCAATTGCTGGGCATGGAGGGTGAGTACCAACGCTGCGGTCATCTGAAAATTGCACGCAGCCAAGCCGATGTGGCCAGCCTGGAGGATTATCAAAAGCGCAGCCTGGGCTACGACTTGGATTTGCAAATTTTGAGTGGTGACACCCTGCGCTCGCGCTACCCATGGCTGGGACAAAGCGTGGTTGGCGGCTCTTTGTGCGCGCAAGATGGGCATGCCAACCCTCGCCTGGTATCGCCTGCGTTTGCGCAAGCGGCCAAGCAGGCAGGTGCTGATATTCATGAGCAATCGCAAGTGATCGACATGGCCCACAGTCGCAACGGGTTTGTCTTGCACACCCACAAGGGCCTGGAGGTTCGCTCACGCTATTTACTCAACTGCGCGGGAGCTTGGGCTGGCTTTGTTGCCCAAAGTTTTGCAGAGTCGGTGCCGATCGAGGCATTGCATCCAGTGATGGCCGTGACTGAACCTTTGCGGCCCTTGATGACCTTGAGCTTGGGCGTTGAGGGCGGCGGTATTTATGCGCGACAAGCGGTTCGCGGCAATTGTGTGATCGGTGGCTCACGTGGCTTTGCATTAGATGATTTGCGCGCCCGGCCCAGTCGCGAGGCCATTGGCTTGGTGCTGGCACGCACAGTCGAGTTGTTGCCTGATTTGCACAACGCACACGTGATTCGCACTTGGAGCGGCACCGAGGGCTACTTACCAGACCATGAGCCTGTGATCGGCCCCAGTGGCACCACACCGGGCTTGATTCACGGCTTTGGCTTTGCCGGCTCAGGCTTTCAACTCGGCCCCGCTGTAGGCGAGGTTTTATCTGAGCTTGTCTGCCGCGGCAGCAGCAGCACACCGATCGAAGCATTTTCTATTTCAAGATTTACAAAAGTTTTCCGTCCGTCACTTCAACCATTTCAACAACCCAAGGAGATATTTCATGAGAACTGATTTTTCAAACACTGCCAAAAACACTGGCAAAAAAGCCGGTATTGCCCTGGCCGTTTTGGCAATGGCAGCGGGCGTGGCGCAAGCGCAAACCAAAACCATCTACATCGGCATGAACGGTGGCTCGATGGAGAAAACTTGGACCGAACATGTTTTTCCTGCATTTGAAAAAGCCAACAATGCCAAGGTGGTGGTGGTGCCTGGCACCTCATCTGAAATTTTGGCCAAAGCCCAGGCCAACAAAGACAAGCCCCAAATGCACGTGATTTTTCTGGACGACGGCGTGATGGTTCGCGCAGCTGGCATGGGGCTGTGCGAGAAGCTCAAGCCCAGCGGGCCTTTGAATGAGATTTTCCCAACGGCACGTTTCGGTGGCGACATCGCTGCAGGTGTGACCATGGGCATGACGGGCCTGGCTTACAACAAAAAAATGTTTGCAGAAAAAGGTTGGGCTGCACCGACTTCATGGATGGATTTGGCCGATCCCAAATACAAGGGTAAAGTGGTTTTCCAATCGATGCCTTCGTCTTCCTTTGGTTTGCATGGATTCTTGATGTTCAACCGCATCAAGGGCGGCACCGAGGCCAATGTGGATCCAGGTTTCAACGCTTGGAAAAACAGCGTGGGTGTGAACGTGTTGGAGTACATCCCCAGCTCGGCCAAGTTGTCTGAAATGATTCAAACCGGTGATGCTGCCATCGCACCTTTAACGCCCACAGGCGTAGCCACATTGCAAGAAAAAGGCATTGCCATTGAGTATGCGCAGCCCAAAGAGGGCTCGGTTGTTTTGATGGTGGCCGAGTGTGTGATTGCCAACAACACGGAACCTGTTTTGGCGCAAAAATTGGCTGAGTTTTTACTCAGCGCCCCCGCCCAAGCTGCTGGCTTGCAGCACGGAAATCAAATTCCTTCCAACCCGAAGGCGCCAGCTGTAGGCGATGATGCCAAACTCAAACTCAAACAGTTTGCGGAGTACATGAAAACAGCGGTGGTCTTGGACTGGAATGCCATCAACGAAAATCGCCCAGCATGGAACGCACGCTGGAACCGAAGCATTGAACGCTAATCTCTGAAAGCTCTGAGCACTCACCATGAACTACTGCACTGACATTCGATCCATTTTCAACACCTTGGGTGTGCCCTTGCCCAGTGAGAAGCCAAAAGGTTTCGAAGTTTTCTCGCCTGTGGACGGCCGCTTGCTAGGGCAAGTGGCCGCCAGTTCACAGGCGCAAGTCAGTGCCGCAGTGGCGGTGGCGCATCAGCGCTTCCTGGCTTGGCGCGCTGTACCTGCGCCCAAGCGGGGTGAGCTGCTAAGAGCTTTTGGCGAGACTGTGCGACAGCACAAGGAGCCCTTGGGCCGTTTGATCACGCTGGAGACGGGGAAAATCTTGCAAGAAGGCTTGGGCGAGGTGCAAGAGGTGATCGACATCTGTGAATTTGCACTGGGTCTGTCCAGGCAGTTGTACGGCTTGAGCATTGCCAGCGAAAGGCCCGAGCACAAGTTGCTAGAAACTTGGCACCCCATGGGTGTGGTGGGCATTATTTCTGCATTTAATTTTCCAATGGCAGTGTTTGCTTGGAACGCTGCATTGGCGCTGGTTTGCGGCAATACATTGATCTGGAAACCTTCGGAAAAAGCGGCATTGTCGGCCATGGCGCTGTCGGGCTTGCTTTTGCAATCCGCACGCAACATGGGACTAGACGAGCACGGCTTGGTGGCCGTGGCCCAAGGCGAAAGCGTAACGGGCAAGGCCTTGGTAGACCACCCCGATGTGAAATTGATCAGTGCCACAGGTTCAAGCGCCATGGGTCGTTCGGTTGCCATGGCATGCGCACCCACGTTCAAACGCACTCTGTTGGAGCTGGGTGGCAACAATGCGGCCATCGTGTGCCCGTCGGCCAATTTGGAGTTGGTGGTGCGCGGGGTGGTGTTTTCCGCGGCAGGCACAGCAGGCCAGCGCTGCACGAGTCTTCGGCGCTTGCTGGTGCACAGGTCGGTTTACGCTGATCTGCTCAAGTCTTTGCTCAAGGTCTATGGCAGCTTGCCCGTCGGCGACCCATTGAAAGAGGGTGTCTTGGTGGGGCCATTGATTGACCAAGCCGCGTTTGACGCCATGCAAAAAGCGTTAAAGCAAGCCAAGGACATGGGTGCGACCGTGCATTTTGGCGAGCGCTTGACCTTGGGCGATGCCAAAGCTTTTTACGTCAGGCCCGCCATCGTTGAATTTGATGCACAAAAAGGGCCCATGCTGCAAGAAACTTTTGCGCCCATCTTGTACATGACAGCCTACGATGATTTCGATGTCGCCATTGCCATGAACAACGCGGCCGCACATGGATTGTCCTCCTCGGTCTTTACGCAAGATCTGCGTGAGGCCGAAGTGTTCACCTCTGCGCTGGGCTCGGACTGCGGCATTGCCAATGTGAACATTGGCACCAGTGGCGCCGAAATTGGCGGTGCATTTGGGGGAGAGAAAGAAACAGGCGGCGGACGTGAATCGGGCTCAGACACTTGGAAAGCCTACATGCGAAGGGCCACCAACACCGTCAATTACGGAACCAGTTTGCCCTTGGCGCAAGGCATCAAGTTTGACTTGTGAAAATCAATTGGCAAGAGCTCACCAGTTGGGTTTTCTTTTGTCAATGAAAGCTTGAACACCTTCAAGCGCAGAGGCGTCCATCATGTTGCAAGCCATGGTTTGGGTGGCCACTTCATAGGCGTTTTCAATGCCGGTTTCCAGTTGCCGGTAAAACAATTCTTTGCCCATGGCCAAGGCCACTTGAGGTTTGGCCAAAATTCTTTCCACCATGGTTTCAAGGGTGGCATCGAGCTGATCAGGTGCAGCAATTTTATTGATCAAGCCCTGTGCCAAAGCTTCTTGCGCACTCAAAAAATCACCGGTGGCCAGCATTTCAAAGGCGGCTTTGCGTGACACATTACGCGACAAAGCCACACTGGGCGTTGAGCAAAACAAACCCAGGTTCACACCGCTGACGGCAAAGCGAGCCTCTGACGAGGCCACTGCCAAATCGCATTGCGCCACCAATTGGCAGCCTGCTGCAGTGGCGATGCCTTGAACCTTGGCGATCACGGGCACTTGCAGTTTTTGCAAGCTCATCATCATGCGGCCGCATTGGGCAAAAAGTTTTTGGTAATAGGCCATGGATGGCTCTGCGCGCATTTCGCGCAAATCGTGACCCGCACAAAATGCTTTGCCAGCTGCAGCAATCACCAGCACGCGAAGCGTGGGGCTTTGGGCCAAGGCATCGAGCTCATTTTGCAAATTGGTCAGCAGTGCTTCGCTCAGAGAGTTGAAGGCCGTGGGGCGGTTCAAGGTCAAGGTGGTGACGCCGCGGGCATCGTCTGTGCGCAAGAGCAGGGGAGATTCTGGAGTGGTCATGGCAATTTCCTTAGGGATTAGGCGGTGCAATTTTGGCGCGTTCACGCAACTGAAATTTTTGGATTTTTCCAGTGGATGTTTTTGGAATTTCTTCAAAACGAATTTCTTTGGGCACTTTGTAACTGGCCAATAGCGTTTTGCAATGCGCGATCAATTCAGCTTGCGTCAAAGCAGCACCCTCCTTGACTTCTACAAAGGCCAAGGGTGTCTCGCCCCACTTGGGGTCGGGTTTGGCCACCACCGCACAGGCCATCACGCCAGGGTGGCGGTGCAGCGCGTCTTCCACTTCCAGGGAGCTGATATTTTCTCCGCCCGAGATGATGATGTCTTTGCTGCGGTCTTTGATCTTGACGTAACGGTCTGCTTCCATCACGGCTAAATCACCGGTGTGAAACCAGCCGCCGGCAAAGGCCTCGCGTGTGGCTTTTGGGTTTTTCAAATACCCCTTCATGACAATATTGCCTCTGAACACGATCTCGCCCATGCTCACGCCATCGGCTGGGCATTCGGCCATGGTTTCGGGGTCGAGCACGGTCATGCCTTCTTGCAGCGGGTAGCGCACGCCTTGGCGTCCGTTCAAGCGGGTTTGTTCAGACAAACTTTCGTGTGCCCAAGCATCGCGCTTGACGGCCACGCTGGCAGGCCCATAGACCTCGGTCAGGCCGTACACATGGGTGATGTCAAAACCAATTTTGGCCATGCCTTCGATCATGGCTGCAGGCGGGGCAGCGCCGGCGACCATGCCACGTACTTGTTGATGGATGCCTTCTCGCATTGGCGCCGGTGCATTGTAGATTTGACCGTGCACGATGGGGGCTGCGCAGTAGTGGTCCACTCCGTGCTCGCGCATCGCGTCCAAGATGGCTTGGGCCCCGACTTTGCGCAAGCAAACATGCGTGCCAGCCAGCATGGCCACTGTCCAAGGAAAGCACCAGCCGTTGCAATGGAACATGGGCAAAGTCCACAAGTACTTGGGGAAGTGGGGCATGGTCCATGTGGCAGCATTGCTCACGGCGTTCAAGTAGGCACCTCGGTGGTGGGTCACCACACCTTTGGGGTCGCCTGTGGTGCCACTGGTGTAGCTTACAGCGATGGCATCCCATTCGTCGCGCGGGCCAGGCAGATGTGACAAGGGTTCGTGCGCCGAGAGCCAAGCCTCGTATTCATGCGCGCCCAAGCGCTCTCCTGGCCCGCTGTATTGGCTGTCGCACACATCAATGACCAAAATTTCTCTGCCGTGCTCGGTCTTGAGCAGCTGCAAAGCTTGCGACATCACGGGTGAAAACTCGCGGTCGGTTAACAGCACTTGCGATTCGCAGTGGTGCAATTGCCAAGCAATCAAGGCCGCATCCAGGCGGGTGTTCAATGTGTTTAACACGGCATTCAGAGCCGGCACCGCATAGTGGGCTTCAACCATCTCAGGGGTGTTGGGCAGCATGGCACTGACGGTGCTGCCTCTGACAATGCCGTGGGCTTTCAAGGCCGCAGCCAAGCGTGCTGAACGCTCACGCGTTTGGGCCCAGTTGTAACGTCTTTGCCCATGAATAACAGCTGGCAAGTCACCAAAAACTTCGGCGCTGCGCTCTAGAAAACTGATGGGCGACAAGGCGGTGAAGTTGGCTTGATTCTTTTCTAAACCTTGATCAAAAATAGTGCTCATGTTGAAATTTTTTGCATGGGTTTGTTACGCACTTGCGGCATTCAAAGCTTGGTCAATGTCCCACAAAATATCATCAATGTGCTCCAGGCCCACTGAAATTCGAATCATGTCAGGCCCTACGCCTGCGGCCAATTGCTGCTCGTCATTGAGCTGGCGGTGTGTGGTGCTGGCAGGGTGACTGATCAATGTTCGGGTATCACCAATGTTGACCAAGTGGCTCATGAACTTGGCCGCTTCAATGAACTTGATGCCTTGTGCGAGGCCACCTTTGACGCCAAAGGCCAGCAAGCCCGAAGCACCTCGCATTTGTTTTTGCATCAAGGCGTGCTGGGGGTGGTCTGGCAAGCCCGGGTAGTTGACCCAAGCTGCGCGCGGGTCATGTTGCAAAAATTTCGCTACCTGCAGCGCGTTGCTGCAATGCCGCTCCATGCGCAAGGGCAGGGTTTCAACGCCCTGCAATATTTGCCATGCGCTCATCGGGCTTAAGGCTGCGCCAAACACGCGCAAGCACTCCATGCGGCAACGCATGGTGAAACCAAAATCACCAAAGGTTTCGTAAAACCGCACACCGTGGTAACCATCGGAGGGCTCGGTCATGCCTGGAAATTTCCCGTTGTCCCATGGAAATTTGCCACTTTCAACCACCACGCCGCCCAAGGTTGTGCCGTGGCCTGCCAAGTATTTGGTGGCCGAGTGCACCACCACATCGGCGCCAAAAGCAATCGGGTTGCACAGCATGGGGCTGGGCACCGTGTTGTCGATGATCAAGGGCAGCCCATGCGCGTGGGCCACTTGGGCCACTGCAGCAATGTCCAGCACCAGCATGCTGGGGTTGCCCAAACTCTCGGCAAAGACAGCACGGGTGTTGGGCTTGATGGCGGCTGCAAAGGCCTCCGGCCGTTGTGCATCGACAAAGGTGGTTTGAATGCCAAACTTGGCCAGGCTGACTGCCAAGAGTGTGACCGATCCGCCATACAAAGTGCCGGCTGCCACCACATGGTCTCCGGCTTGCAATATGGTCATCAAAGCCATGGCTTCGGCAGCCATGCCCGAGGCAGAGGCCACCGCAGCGCGGCCGCCTTCCAAGGCCGCCACGCGCTCTTCCAAAGCCGCCACGGTGGGGTTGCTCAAGCGTGAATAAACATTGCCAAAGGTTTGCAGGTTAAACAGCGCTGCAGCGTGCTCTGCGCTGTCAAACACAAAGCTGGTGGTTTGGTAAATAGGCAGGGCCCGCGCGCCTGTGGCGGCATCGGGAATTTGGCCTGCATGGATGGCCAATGTTTCAGGTCGAAAGCGGTGATCGGACATAGGGTTGTGTTGGATTAGACAGGCCGTTTGGCTGAGATCATGCCGGTGTTCACGCCCACCCACTGCAGGCCTCCGAAAATGCGCGCATGCTCAATTTTGACGCAGCGGTTGGTGACCGAAGAACGGCCAGCATTTCGAAAAAGTTGATCTGCTTCGTGGTTTTCAACGCCGAGCTGCTGCCAAAGGCATTTCGCACCGATTTGGAGGGCTTGCTCGGCAATGGGCAGCACATCTTCAGTGCGCCGAAAGACATCCACCAGATCAACTTGTTGTGGAATGTCTAACAAACTGGCATAGCAAGTCTCGCCCAAGATATGTTGAGCTTGCGCAGTGTCAGGCCCTTGCCCAGCTGCGTAGCGGGGGTTGACGGGAATGATGGTGTAGCCATGCGCTTGCATGTATTTGGCTGCAAAAAAACTCGGCCGGTTCCACTGCGCAGACAAACCGACCACCGCAATGGTCTTGACTGACTTTAAAATTTGGCGCAGATCGTGAATGTCGTTGTGCATGAAAAAAGCTTTCTACACCGGCTATTTTGACGCAGACCGGCGTTTGGATCAATGCACTTGCAGTTTTCGGTACAAAGTTTGCCGGCTGATGCCCAGTTGGCGCGCTGCTGCCGAGACGTTGCCGCGCACATTCTCCAAAGCCTGGTGGATGGCTTTTTGTGAGAGTTCATGCAGGTTTTGCGGAGGCGTTTGGGCGTGCATCGCTTGCAAACTGGAGAGGGTTTGTAACTCTGGCACTAAATCGTCAGGCAAGTGCGCCCATGAAATGCAAACCTCGTTCGCATCAAGCATGGCCGCGGCTGTGCGCAGCATGTTGCTGTATTGCCTCAAATTGCCAGGCCAGTGGTACAAGCTCAAGGCTTTCATCACTTCGGGCTCGATGTGCAAGCGTATGGGCCCGCCCCACTCTTGGAGCATACGGTGGGTCAGGGCGCTGAAATCAGTTCGCTCGCGCAGGGCCGGTAATTGCAAACTCAAGCCATTGATGCGGTAGTACAGATCGCTTCGAAAGTGGTTCTTCTCGGCTGCAATGCGCAAGTTTTGATGCGTGGCGCAAATCAATGAAAAATCAACAGGAACCGATTCACCGCAGCCCAAAGGCGTGACCTTTCTCTCTTGCAGCACGCGCAATAAACGAGTCTGCATTGACAAAGGCATGTCGCCAATCTCGTCTAAAAAAAGTGTGCCGCCATGGGCTTGCCGCAAACGCCCAGGAGATCCATTTTTATTGGCGCCGGTGAAGGCCCCAGGCGCATAACCAAACAATTCAGCTTCAATCAAATGCTCGGGCAGGGCGGCGCAATTGATGGCCACAAATGGCCCTGTTTTGTGTGCAGAGGTTTCATGAACAGCGCGGGCAAAAAGCTCTTTTCCCACACCCGACTCACCGAGCAACAAAAGGGGAATGTCTTTGCCTGAAACTTTCCTGGCTTTTTCTGCGGCTAAGCGCCAACGCGCATCACCGGTGTCCATTCGGTCCAAGGCATCCAGCGTCGGCGCAGGCCTTGCTGCAGCCACTTTGATCGACAATTTAGGATGGGTTTGAATCTGTCCAAAAACAGACGCACCCGAAGGTGTGTGCAATTGCAAAGGCCGGCCAGCGCACTTGCTTGCGTGGGCAAGGAGCTGGTCAATTTCCACATCAAACAAGCGGTTCAATTGCGTGCTGCCGATGCTGCTTTTGTGCAGCCCCAATATTTCAAGCGCTCGGCGGTTGGCGCCCATCATCCAGCCGTCTTCAGAAAAAGCCAAGACCCCTTGCGCCACAGAGCCAATGCCTTCTGCACGCGCATGCAATTTCAAAATAATTTGATGCTGGCAGGCACTCAAGACCAGTGTGTTTTCAATCATGCGGGCTGCGGTCGAGACCAGGCCCAGCGTATGGGGGTGACGGCTTCTGTGGTCGCCAGAGATGTCCAATATGCCCATCAATTCGCCAGTGGCCGACATGATAGGTGCGGCTGCACAGGTGAGAAAACCGTTGCGTTCTAAATAGTGTTCTGCACCATTGATTTCCACCTCTTCAAACTCGGCCAGTGCCGTGCCAATGGCATTGGTGCCGCGTTGATTTTCATTCCAAGAGGCGCCACACATCAAGGCCACGCGTTCGGCTTTGCTTAAAAAATCAAGGTCTCCCAATGTGTGCATCAAAACGCCATTGCGGTCTGACAAGATCACCATGCTGTGGCTTTGTCGAACTTGTTCAAACAAATACTCCATGATGGGGTGCGAGTGGCTGACCAAATCATGATTTTGGGTGCGCGCTCTTTGAAGTTCGATGCCGCTTAAGTTGTCTGTGAAGGAAATTCTGCCGATGGGGGACAGCCCAGCCGCCAGACTTCTTCCCCATGAGCGTGAGACCACTGCGTCCACCGAAGGTGACTGGCATTGACCTGTTTCGATCAAGAGGTGCCGCGCTTGTCGCAGCAGTGGGGCGGGCATGAGTGAATGTTCGCGCATGTTGTCTTCCGTTGGCGAGTGTGCTCGCTTGTTTTTGTCAATGTCAGTCTAGCGGTGCCGATGGCATCTCCGATGGACTCGCCTGATTTGTTGTTCTGAGTGTTCCAATTTGTGACAGGTGTTGCTGACACAGCGCGTACAGGTGTCAGTCCTGTAAGCACATTGACGGCATTTGAACCGCTTTGTGCGATTCAATAGTCGATATAAATCAAAGACATGGCAGGTTTTTCAGGATTTGGGGGAAGTAGGGCGTAACTTGGCACAAGGCTTGCAAAACACAGCCCGGAGCAAGGACCTTGAACGTCCACGCCCATCAACCCTTCAGGAGACAGCCTTGATTTATGCAGCCCCTGGCACCACCGGTGCCAAAGTCCAATACAAAGCGCGTTATGACAACTTCATTGGAGGCCAATGGAAAGCGCCCGTGAAAGGTCAATACTTTGATGTCGTCACGCCGATCAGTGGCCAAGTCTATACACAGGCGGCTCGCTCAGATGCCCAAGACATTGAGTTGGCCTTGGATGCCGCCCATGCTGCTGCCGGTGGCTGGGGCAAAACATCCCCAACCGAACGCTCGAATATTTTGCTCAAAATTGCCGATCGAATTGAGGCCAATTTGGAATTGCTGGCCTATGCAGAAACAGTGGACAACGGCAAACCAATCCGTGAAACATTGAATGCCGACATTCCCTTGACGGTGGACCATTTCCGCTATTTTGCAGGCTGTGTGCGAGCCCAAGAAGGTGCTTTGTCAGACATTGATGGCGATACAGTGGCTTACCACTATCACGAACCATTGGGCGTGGTGGCGCAGATCATCCCTTGGAACTTCCCGATTTTGATGGCGGCATGGAAATTGGCACCCGCCTTGGGCGCTGGCAATTGCGTGGTCTTAAAGCCTGCTGAATCAACACCTATTTCTATTTTGCTGTTGGTCGAATTGATCGCCGATTTGTTGCCTCCTGGCGTTTTGAATGTGGTCAATGGTTTTGGCCGTGAAGCTGGAATGCCCTTGGCTTCGAGCAAGCGCATTGCCAAGGTGGCCTTCACCGGATCCACCGCCACAGGCAAAGTGATCGCACAAGCGGCAGCCCAAAATTTAATCCCAGCCACCCTGGAGTTGGGCGGCAAATCACCCAACATTTTCTTTGCTGACATTGCCGATGCAGACGATGGATTTTTTGACAAAGCCATTGAAGGCTTGGTCTTGTTTGCCTTTAACCAAGGTGAAGTTTGCACCTGCCCATCGCGCGCCTTGATTCAAGAGTCGATCTATGACAAGTTCATGGCCCGCTGCTTGGAGCGGATTGCCGCCATCAAACAAGGCAACCCCTTGGACACCGACACCATGTTGGGTGCCCAGGCCTCTAAAGAACAAATGACCAAAATTTCTGCGTACTTGACGCTCGGGCGCCAAGAGGGCGCTGAAGTGTTGTGCGGTGGCAATGTGGCGAGTTTGAGTGGTGAGTTGGGCGGTGGCTACTATGTTGAGCCGACCTTGTTCAAAGGCCACAACAAGATGCGAATTTTCCAAGAAGAAATATTTGGCCCCGTGCTGGCCGTGACCACGTTCAAAACAGAAGCTGAAGCCTTGGAACTTGCCAATGACACCCTCTATGGCTTGGGTGCAGGTGTGTGGAGTCGCAATGGCAATGTGGCCTACCGCATGGGCCGCGCGATCAAGGCCGGGCGCGTCTGGACCAATTGCTATCACGCTTATCCAGCACACGCTGCATTTGGGGGTTACAAAGAATCGGGCATTGGCCGCGAAACCCATAAGGTCATGCTTGACCATTATCAACAAACCAAAAATCTATTGGTCAGCTACAGCGAGTCCAAACTGGGCTTTTTCTGAAGCCGATTCAAGGCTGAATTTCAAGGGCGGAAATATCCGCCCTTTTTTTAACTTTGCACGCATCAAGGGTTTACACCAATGAAGCAATGGCGACGCAACAATGTCATGGGTCATGCTAATCTATTTGGTAAATGCAAAGTTCTGCTGGTTCATCAAATAAAGTCAATGCGAAAGGCCTGCGCCTAGGCTTGGTGTGCGCTTTGCTGGGCATGTTGCTCAGCAGTTGTTCGCGCCATGAGGCTGAACCTTCCAGTGAGCAGGGGGGCAGCATGTGGGCGCAGCAAGCCAACCAAGCCTTGGCGCAGCAAAACGATTATTCCGACCCCCCGTCTTTTGAAGACGCCAAACGCGGCTTCATTGCAGCACCCCAAGGACAGGTCAAAAACGCACAAGGCCAAGTGATTTGGGACTTTGACGCTTTTGCCTTTGTCAAAGGTCAAGCCCCCGCCAGTGTCAACCCCAGTTTGTGGCGACAAGCTTTGTTGAACAACCATGTGGGCTTGTTCAAAGTCTCACCCGGTATTTGGCAATTGCGCGGTTTTGATTTGGCCAACATGACCTTGATTGAGGGCAAAACCGGCTGGATTGTGGTGGACGCTTTGACTTCGCAAGAAACTGCTGCTGCCGCAATGGCGTTTGCGCGCCTGCATCTGGGCAACAAACCAGTGTCTGCGCTGGTTTTCACGCACAGCCATGCGGATCACTTTGGCGGCGCTTTGGGTGTGATCACCGCCGATGAAGTCAAGCGCCGACAAATCACGGTGCTGGCCCCCTCGGGCTTCATGGCGGAGGCCACCAGCGAAAATATTTTGATGGGCTCTGCCATGGGGCGAAGAGCCATGTACATGTATGGCAGTCGATTGCCCCACAACGCCCAAGGCCTGATTGACAACGGCTTGGGCAAGGCCGTTGCGTTTGGGCGCATGGGTCTGGTGGCGCCCAATCTGAGCCTCTCTCAAGCCCAGCAGGAAGTGATGTTGGACGGTGTTCGTTTTGTTTTTCACAATGTGCCCGGCAGCGAAGCGCCTTCGGAGTTGACTTTTCACTTGCCAGATTTGAAGGCCTTTTGCGGCGCGGAAATCATGGGCCACACCTTGCACAATTTGTACACCTTGCGCGGCGCCAAGGTGCGCGATGCGATGCAGTGGGCGGCTTACTTGAATCAATCTTTGCGCCATGTTGAAAATTCCGAAGTGGTCTTTAATCAGCACCATTGGCCCGTGTGGGGCAAAGAAAAAATACAAGATTTCATTCGCAAACAGCGCGACACGTATCAATTCATTCACGATCAAACCGTGCGGCAAATCAATGCGGGTTTGAACGCTTCAGAAATTGCCGAAACGCTGCAACTGCCCAAGTCCTTGCAAGAGCATTTGAATGTGCGGGGCTACTACGGCACGGTTCGACACAATGTCAAAGCGGTCTACCAGCATTACATGGGCTGGTTTGATGCGCACCCCTCCAATTTGGACCCGCTTGCGCCACTGCAAGCATCCCAAAAATATGTGGAACTGATGGGGGGCGTTGACAAAGTGGTGTTTGCAGCCAAGGTGGCTTATGAAAAGGGCGAGTTTCGCTGGGCCTCGGAGCTTCTCAAGCACGCGGTCTATGTGGACCCGCACAACAAAGCTGCACGTGACATATTGGCTCGATCATTTGATCAATTGGGCTTCATGGCAGAGTCGGCTTCGTGGCGAAACTTTTATTTGACTGGTGCTTTGGAATTGCGTGAAGGACCTCCCGAAAAAGGTTTACCCAGAGAAGGCATGATCGACATGTTGTTGCAAACACCTGTCCCGCGTTTTTTGGAAGCCATGGCGGCCTCTTTGGATGGCAAAAAGGCAGAGAACAACGATTTGAAAATCAATTTGGTGCTTTCAGATTTGAAAGAAAGCTATGTGATCCAAATTGAAAATGCAGTCATGCATTTTGAAAAATCAGCGCCCCACAAAGATGCCAACGCCACCTTGACTTTGACGCATGCATTCTTTTTGCAAATGGTCATAGGCAAAGCTGGAGCCAAAGATTTGCTGCTGTCTGAGCACACCAAAATTCAAGGCAGTACCCTTGATTTGGCCAAGTTTTTTTATTTGATTGATCAATCGGCAGGCACCTTTCCTATTGTCACGAGGCCATGAGATATGAATGCACAAGAATTTGACTACGTGGTTGTCGGTGGAGGATCGGCTGGCTGCGTGGTCGCAGGGCGCTTGAGCGAAAACCCACAACTGACGGTTTGCCTTTTGGAAGCAGGCGGCCCCGATGGCTCGATCTTCATCCGCGCCCCATTGGGTTTTGCCGCCACCGCGCCACTGGGCATTCACAGCTGGGGTTACAACACCACACCGCAAGCTGGGTTGAACGGCCGGTGCGGCTTTCAGCCTCGGGGCAAGGTCATGGGAGGCAGCTCCTCGGTCAACGCCATGGTCTACACCCGCGGCAATGCAGGCGACTATGACCGCTGGGCCAGCTTGGGCAACACAGGCTGGTCGTACCAAGATGTGCTGCCTTATTTTAAAAAATCGGAAAACAACGAGTGCTTTGGAGAGACTGCATATCGGGCAGTGGGCGGCCCATTGAATGTGAGTTTTTTAACCAGCCCCAGCCCGTTGAACGAAGTTTTCATTCAAGCTTGCGCCGAGCAAGGAATTCCTTTCAACGAAGACTACAACGGGGCGCAGCAATTCGGTGTTTCAAGAGGGCAAGTGACGCAAAAAAATGGTGAGCGCTGGAGCGCTTCAAGGGCCTACATTGACCCTGTCAGGAGTCGCAGCAACTTGACGGTGCTACCCCATTCACAGGCCTGCAAAATCCTGTTGCATGACAAGCGTGCCGTTGGCCTCGAGTTTGTCCACAACGGACAATCTCAGCAAGTCAGGGCGCGCCGTGAAGTCATCATTTCAGCCGGTGCTTATGGCTCACCCCAGTTGCTGCTGCTGTCGGGCATAGGCCCAGCAGGGCATCTCAAATCGATGGGCATTGAGCTGCTGCATGAGTTGCCCGGTGTGGGGCAAAATCTGCAAGACCACTTGACCACAACCTTGATCTACCGCACGAGCAAAGTCGACGAAGCCATGGGGTTTTCGCTCCAAGGTGCGGTTAACATGGTCAAAGCCATCTTTGAGTGGCGCGCCAAACGCACTGGCTGGATCACCTCCAGTGTCTCTGAAACGCAGGGCTTTATTTCTACCGAAAATAAACCAGAGCACCCTAACATTCAACTCGCTCTGTGCACCGCCATCGTTGACGATCACACGCGCAAACAGCACTGGGGTCACGGCTACAGTTTGCATGTCACACTCATGCGACCCAAAAGTCGTGGAAGTGTGACGCTGCAAAGCAAAAACCCGCTGGACAAACCCTTGATTGACCCCGCTTTTTTAGACCATCCCGATGATTTGAAAACCTTGGTCCAGGGCACGCAAATGGGGCTGGATGTGATGCAGTCTGCTGCACTGAAGCCTTACCGAGGGCCCATGATTCACGAGGCCCAGCGCAACAACGTGGCGCAACTTGAAGCATTTTTGCGTCAAAATTCAGACACCGAATACCACCCTGTTGGCACTTGCAAAATGGGCGCAGCCAGTGACACCATGGCCGTGGTCGACGCCCACCTGCTAGTGCATGGTTTGCAGGGCTTGCGCGTGGTGGACGCCTCGATCATGCCGGACTTGGTCACGGGCAATACCAATGCGCCAACCATCATGATTGCAGAGAAGGCTGCGGACATGATTGCAAAGAGCGCGCCTTAAGTGGGCTGGGGGTCGGGCCAGGGTTGTTGTTTTGAAGGGCCCAACAAAAACACCAGGGGCAACGCGCTCAAACTCACAAACATCATCAAGCGAAAGTCTTGCAAATAAGCCAGCAAGGCAGCTTGACGCGTGACCTCGGTATTGGCCATGGCCAGACCCAGCGACGTGTTCAGATCAACACTGCCCGCTTCGATGGCCATTTGCAAGCCAAAGTTGAAAGGGTTGATGGCTTCAGAAAAAACCGCGTGGTTGATTTGTGTGCGCTGTGCAAGGTAGGTGATCACCACCGAAATGCCAATGCTGCCTCCGATGTTGCGTATCAAACTGAACAATGCAGTGCCTTCGTTGCGCAAATGGGGCGCCAAAGATGCAAAAGTGAGCGTTGTGAGTGGCACAAAAATAAAGCCCAGCCCAAAGCCCTGGAGCAGCCCTGTCGAGATGACGGTCCAGCTCGTGATGTCGGTGGTGAACTTCGTCATTTGCCACATGGAGAAACTGGTCAAACACAGGCCAAACCCAATGACCAAGCGGGCTTCAAAGCGCCCGGCCAATTTGCCGACGATGATCATCGCCATCATCGTCCCGATGCCGCGTGGCGCCAGCAAAACACCAACATCGACAACCGGATAACCCATCAAATTTTGCAAGAACGGCGGCAGCAAAGCCAGACTGGCCAGCAAAATCACGCCCACCATGAATATCAACATCAAGCCAACGCTGAAGTTTCGGTCTTTGAACAGATCGGGCTCGATGTAGGGGTGATTGCAGGTGAACATGTGCGCCACAAACAGGTACAAGCCAAAGCACACAATCATGGCTTCAATGACCACTTCAGGGCTGTGAAACCAGTCTTGTGACTGCCCTCGGTCAAGCATCAATTGCAAGGCTGCAATGCCAGTGCTCAGCAGCACAAAGCCAAGCCAGTCAAATTGTCTGTTTGGATCGACGGGCGTTTCTTTGACATAGGTAGCCAAACCAAACCACGCCAACAAGCCCAGTGGCAAGTTGATGTAAAAGACCCAGCGCCAACTGTAATACTCGGTGAGCCAACCACCTAAGGATGGCCCCACGATAGGGCCGACCATGACGCCCATGCCCCAAATGGCCATGGCCCAGCCGTGCCGCTCGCGAGGGTAGGCGTCGAGCAAAACCGATTGTGAAAGCGGCACCAAGCAGGCACCAAAAATACCTTGCAACAATCTGAATAAAACAATTTGAGGCAGACTTTGCGCCGCACCGCAAAGCATGGAAGCCAATGTGAAGCCGGCAACCGACACCATGAAGACGCGCTTGCGTCCCACGCGAGCCGACATGAATCCTGTCAGCGGCATGAAAATCGCAGCAGCCACAATGTAGGAGGTCAAGACCCATGAAATTTGCTCTTGTGTGGCGCCCATCGTGCCTTGCATGTGAGGCAGAGCCACGTTGGCAATGGTGGTGTCCACGGCTTGCATGATGGTGGTCAGCATGACCGAGACCGTCACCCAAGCGCGATTGGGCTTGGGGCTGGGGGGCAGCGTCGACTCAGACATGTCCAAGGCTTAAAGTGCAAAGCCTAATATTTTTCGGCGGTGCTCAGTTTGCACCTGCACCACTGCACTCAATCCAGCGCGCAAGACCGGTGCATTGTTGTTGTCTTGAATGCGAATTTTCAAAGGAACGCGCTGTGCAATTTTGATCCAATTTCCGGTGGCATTTTGGGCCGGCAAGACGGAAAATTCTGCACCTGTGGCGGGGCTTAAGCTCTCAACCTGGCCTCTCCATTCATGCTCGGGGTAGGTGTCAACGTGAATGACCACAACTTGCCCCGGGTGCATGTGGGTCAACTCAGTTTCAGTGAAATTGGCTTCCACCCAAAGCGATCCACTGGCCACCAAAGCCAAGGCGGTGCTGCCCATGCTGAGGTATTGGCCAGGCTTGGGTGGTTTGCTCACAATGCCTGCCATGGGCGCTTTAACGTCAGTTCTCGACAGGTCCAGCAGGGCTTGTTTGAGCTCCGCCGCTGCGGCAAGGTAGTTGGGGTGTTTTTGCATTGGAAAATCAACACTGCCGCCCAAAGTTTCTGCAATGCGGTTTAACTCTTGTTCCAAGGCCGTGATTTGTTGGGCTGCCAATTCGGCAACTTGCTTGGACTCGTCAAACTTGGCGGCAGAGACAAAGTTTTTACTCACCAAGTCGGCTTGTCGTTGTTGTTCTTTCAAAGCAAATTGAAGTCTTGTTTTGGCAGGGGTGATTTCTGCTTGTTTTTGCAGATGGCTGGCTTTGAGGGCATTTAATTCGGTTCGAGCTTGGGCCAACTTGGCTTGGCTTTTTTCCACTGACACCTGAAACGTTGCTGGATCCAACCGATACAGCACTTGCCCTGCAACGACCGCTTGATTCTCAGCCACAAGCACCTCAGAAACCATGCCGGCCACACTGGCGCTGACGGGAACTTTGTCTGCCTTGATGTAAGCATTATCAGTCTCAATGATGCGCCCGCCCAGCAGATAAAAGTAGGCCACAGCCAACAAAACAAAAGCAGGCACAAGGGTCAAAAAAAATACCCGTTTGGCTGCGCGTGACGCATTGAATTTGGACATGCTAGTTCACTTGAATCTTTGATCGTGTTTGCTGCCGATGATTAAAAAACAGAACCAGACCACACAGTGTAGAGGTCGGCACCAAGGCCAAGTAACCCGCGCTGTAAGTGCCGAACACAGTGGACAGCATGCCAAACAAAGGTGGCCCAATGACCACGCCTAAAAAAGTGATGGCCAGTGTGCCTCCCGTGGCGGTGCTGGCATGCCCTGCTGGGGCTTGTCGAGCCACTTCGGCCAAGTAGACGCCATTCCAGCCAATGGCAGAGGCACCAAACACAAACAATATGATCCAGACAGCCCAAGTTGAAATGAGGGGCAGAAAAACTGCTGTTGCAAACGCACTCACCGCCATGGACCCGGCCAGCAGCACCAAGGTGGGCTGAGCGCCCAACCATCGGTCAGCCACATAGCCCCAGGCAATGCGACCCCCAATGCCGCCGATCTGCGTCACCGAGAGATACAAACCCGCGCTGACCATGGTGTACGACAAATCTTCGTGCAGGTAAGTGACCAAGTATGTCATGAGCGACATCTGTGCCATTGAAAACATGAACGAGCATGCAGCCATGGTAGCCAATGGGCGGTGCGATAAAACCATGCGGATAGGGAAGATCAAACTGCCCCAGTCCAGTTTGGACTCAGGGTTGAGGTCGAGGTCAAACTCAGCGCGTATGGTTTCAGAAAGCAGGGCGCTGGCGCTGCAGACCAAGGCCACAACCAGCAAAGTGACTTGCCAATCCAGCAGCAGCAGCAAGCTGGGAACCACGGCACCGGCGACCATAGCGCCCACAGGCACACCCGTTTGCTTGATTGAAAACACCAGGGCCATCTGGTGTGCAGGCGTTGTGCGCGCTAGCAAATGTGAACTCGCAGGCGTGATCGGCCCGTAGCCCAAGCCAATCAAAAAAGCCCCCACGGCCACTGACGGCAGCCACGGGACTGCGCACAACACCAAGCCTGCTGCACACAGCCACAAGCCCCATTGACTGACCCGAATCGCCCCCCACCGAGCCACAGTGGTGCCTGAAATCAAACTGGCCAGCATCGCACCCAAGTACGTCACAGCCACATACATTCCCACCAAGGCTGGTGAAACTTGCAAGGCTTTGGCGGCCACCGGGGCCATCACGGGCAAGGTCAGAAGGGCCATCGCCACCATGGCTTGAATGGACAGCGTTGCGATCAGCGGCAACCAATTGTTCATGCGGTGGTGTCCATGCTGTAAACCTGCAGCTTAGTGGATATTGAAAACTCGCATGGCGTTGCCGCTTCGAATGGCATCGCATTGTGCTTTGGGCAATTGAGCCGTATTGGCAAAAGCCCCTTTTGTGTCGTGCACTTGGTGCGGCCAGTCTGTGCCAAACATCACTTGCGAAGGGCCAGCGACTGAAATTAAATACTGCAGGGCGCCCAAGTTGTAGGTGATGTTGTCGTAATAAATGTGGCGCAAATAATCTGTTGGCTTGCGCTTCATTTGGCGGCGCTGGGGGATCTCAACTTCATCGCCTTTTTCAAAGCGTCCAACCAAATAGGGCAGGGTGCCACCACCATGCGAAGCAATGATTTTGAGATGAGGGTATTGGTCAAAGAAACCCTCAAAAATCATGCGCGTGATGGCCAGCGTGGTGTCCATCATGAAACCCACTGACCAACTCAAATCAAATTTGCGCATGTCCATCAGGTCCACGCCGGGCGGGTCAGTGGGGTGGACCAGAACAGGCAATGCCCGCTTGTCAATTTCAGCCCAGATCGGTGCAAACAAGGGGTCGGTCAAACTGCGGCCTGAAATATTGGCCAGTACCATCACGCCCGCAGCGCCGTTCTCGCAGGTTCGCTTTAACTCCTCTAGGGCGCGTTGCGGGTACTCCCAGGGCAAGGAGGTGAACCAGCGAATGCGATCAGGGTAAGTCGATTGCGCCTGCGCCATGGTGTCGTTGGACTCGCGGGCCGCGCGGCAGCTGATGTCTTCGTTGCCCCAATAAACATTGGGACAAGTCAGCGAGACGACTGAAATGTCGATGCCCGCAGCGTCCATGTGCTGAATGCGCAAGGCGTAATCAAAGTGTCCTTTTTGAGGAATCACCACCGGCGTATCGCCACGAAAGACCTCTTGCTGGCCATCGGGTCTGGTTTTGATGTTGTAGGCGCCCCCTTCACTTTTGAGCAACTCGAGCCATTGGGGGGTGAACATGTGCGTGTGAATGTCAATGACTGGCATGAAAGAGGCTCCAAAATATTCAATAGCGCTGGGAATTTTTTGTATCATCACGCAAACCCCAATGCAATAGTTCTCGATTATGGCGAAACTCTGCGATTGCCTTTCAAACGACGTTTAACCGCTATAGGATTTATCATGAAAAGAAATCTGCTGAAAATGCTGGCCCTGGTTGCAGGTCTGAGCTGTTTGGGTTGGAGCACACAGGTGCTGGCACAAGACAAACCCACCATGAAAATTTTGGTTGGCTTCCCACCAGGGGGTTCGGCTGACGTGGTGGCCCGCCTTTTGGCTGAACGTCTGCGCACTTCACTGGATCAAAATGTGATCGTTGAAAACAAGCCGGGCGCTGCTGGGCGAATCGCATTGGGGGAAGTCAAGCGCGCCGCGGCAGATGGCAATACTTTGATCTTGGCGCCCAGTGGTGGCTTGGTGATTTTGCCTTGGCTGTATAAAAATTTGGGCTATGACCCTGTCAAAGACTTCACCGCCGTTGCACGCGTGACCACATTTGATTTCGCCGTGACAGCCGGCCCCGGCGCACCTGCGGGCGATATCAAAGCGGTCATGGCCTGGCTCAAAGCCAATCCGGGCAAAGCCAATTACGCTACCTCGGGTGCTGGCACTGTGCCGCATTTTGCGGGCTTATTGATCGCCCAAGCCACGGCCACACCTTTGACGCACGTGGCCTACAAGGGCGGCGCACCTGCTGCGCAAGATTTGATCGGTGGGCAAATCCCACTCATGGTGGACACGGCATCCGAGACCATCGAGCACCACAAATCAGGCAAACTCAGAATCTTGGCAGTCACGGGCGAGACCCGTTCAGCAGCCTTGCCTGAAGTTCCAACGCTCAAAGAGATGGGCATCAACGTCGAAGCGGATGCATTTTTTGGCTTGTATGGCCCAGCCAATATGTCTGCCGATCGCACGCAAAAAATCAGCGATGCCGTGGCGCAAGCCTTGAACAATCCTGAAATTCAAAACCGCATTCGAGGCTTTGGTTTGGTTCCAAACTATGCCAACTCGCAGGCCTTGGCCGCGTCTCAAGCCGTGCATTACAAACGCTGGGACGCACCCATCAAAGCTTCTGGATACACAGTCGAGCAATAGCAAGGCGCAGGGGCATTTAACAGGTGCCCATCGTCAAAACGGCGAAGAGATTAAACTAGCCCCTTTTTCTCTCACCCTTGAAAGCTTTGACATGGACTTGATCCAATCTCTCCAATGGCGCTACGCCACCAAAAAAATGGACTCTACACAATCTGTTTCAGCAGAAAAAGTAGATCGCATTTTGGAGGCTATTCGCCTGACCGCTACCTCCAGCGGTTTGCAGCCTTACGAAATATTGCTCGTCACCAAGCCGGAAATTCGCGCGCAAATTCAAGCCATCGCCAATAACCAAGCTCAAATCACTGAGGGTTCCCACTTGCTCGTGTTTGCCGCTTGGGACGACTACACCCCAGAGCGCATCAACATGATGTTCGATTACACCAACAAAGTGCGTGGCTTTACCACCGAGTCCGGCGATGCCTACCGCGCCATGCTGTTGAAAAATTACCCTGCGCGCGGCCCAGAGGCCAACTTTCAACACGCAGCCAAGCAGTCGTACATTGGTTTGGGCACTGCATTGATCGCAGCCGCAGAGCAACAAGTTGACGCCACCCCTATGGAAGGGTTTGACGCCAAAGCTTGCGACAAAATATTGAATCTGTCTGCGCGCGGTTTGCGCAGCACTGTGCTCTTGCCTCTGGGTTACCGCGATGCGGCCAATGACTGGCTCGCCAAGTTGCCCAAAGTCAGGCGTGACAAGGCGCAGTTCATCACGGAAATCAGCTGAGGTCGCTGAAGATTGCGTTGGCTTAAGGAGTTGGTAAAAAAGTTACGCCATAATCAACGTTATGACTGCAACCACCTCCTGCACCTTCATGACACGCCTTGTGGGGCTGTGTTTCTCACTTTTTTTGAGCTGCACTGCCGCTCTGGCGCAAGTCACTGTGACTGACCCGTGGGTGCGCGCCACCGTGGCACAGCAAAAAGCCACGGGCGCTTTCATGAAGCTGCAAGCCGTCCAAGATGTCAAATTGATCGAGGCCAAATCACCTGTGGCCGGGGTGGTCGAGGTGCATGAAATGGCCATGGAAGCGGGCGTCATGAAAATGCGCGCAGTCCCAGGCTTGGCTTTGCCAGCAGGGCAATCTGTTGAGCTCAAGCCAGGTGGCTACCATGTCATGCTGATGGACTTGAAAGGCCAAGTCAAAGAGGGTGATGTCGTGCCACTGACCTTGGTGGTCGAAGGCAAGGACGGCAAGCGCCAAACTTTGGAAGTCAAAGCCACTGCGCGTGCAATGACCCCAGGCGCGGCACCTGGCAAAGCAGCCGCACACAGTGGCATGAAGCACTGAATTTCACCCAGCTTGATGTAGCTATCCCATGAATCCGCCAACCCGCCGTATGCAAGGCTACGCACGAATCGTGTTGGCGTGGTACCTGCTGTTTGTGGGGGTCTGCGTTTTAGCAGCTGTCATACAGCCGCGCAGCATCGAAGTGGTCTGCAGTGCCATGGGCGTGATGAAGCTCGTTGTGCAAGGCGACGATTCCCAAGCTCCCACCAACACGGCCATGGACTGCCCCTTGTGCGCGCACACCACTCCGGCCATGCCTGCTCCCTCAATCAATCCTGTATTGCAAATTTCATCGCCACTGGCGCATGCTCTTGAGCCAATCATTGAAGCCTTGATGGTTTCTTTGACTGCGCCACCTTTGCCCTCTCGCGGGCCGCCCCATTTGTCTTGATTGCAGTGAAGCCTTGGCCTTGATCGATTCAAGGCCTTGAGTTTCGTCTCGCTTGGCCTTGTGAATCACAGGCAAAGCTTCTTCATCATTCAAGACAAATCATGAAACATCCACGTATTTCTAGGCCTTGCCGTTTGGCTGTGCTGACCCTTGCAGCGCAAGCCTGGGCTATTTCTGCTCAAGCCCAGAGCCTGCTCACGCCCAGCGATGGCATGCTGGTGACTGCCAGTCGCAGCCAAGCGCGTGTCGAGCAAATGCCGCTCAACACTACGGTGATATCGCAAGAGGATATTCAAAAATCAGCTGCATTGACTTTGGATCAATTGCTGCGCAACGTGCCAGGCTTGAACTTCACGGCTGTGCCTGCGGTGCAGTCCGACCCCACGGGGCACCAAACCAAAATGCGCGGCATGGGCAATGCCAAAGTGCTGGTGCTGCTAGACGGTGTGCCTGTCATGGACCCGTTTTATCTGACCACCCAATGGTTCAAAGTACCTTTGAGCAACATCGAACGCATTGAAGTCATACGCGGGGGCAACTCCAGCATTTGGGGCAATATGGCGGTGGCTGGCGTCATCCACATTGTCAGCAAAACAGGACAAAACGATGCGGGCGTGATCAGCGCAACCACAGGTACAGCTGGCACGACCCAGTTAGCACTGAACAAGAACTTCAAAGTCTCCGATACGCTCAGTCTGAGCATCAACCTTGACCAGCTGGACTACAAGGGTTATGTCTCCATACTGCCGCAGCAGCTCTACCGATATGCGGCTTGGCACCCTAACACTGCCGTCAACACCCATGCGCAGCTCACTGCGTTTTTCCAACCCAGCGCTGATTGGAGTGGCTATGTGCGAGCCGGCTACCACGTTCAAGACCAAGACATTGGCTATGTCAATGGAAGCAACTTGCAAAAAAGTCCCGATGCATCTGCCAGCGTGACGCAGCGTCTCAATGTCAAATCCAGCGTGACTGCTGCTGCGTGGTCTCAATATGTGAATTTTGAAAAATACAACGGCGCCACCTGTTATTGGCAAACCACGGGTACGAAATGTCCATCGAATGTCAACGTCACCCCAGCACAGGTAAACGCCAATGTTGTTCAGTACTACTCGCAATATGGCTCGCAAAAATACCGAGAGCAGGGCGCTTCTGCGATTTATGCAACGCGATTGGACGGTCTTTGGCGTGATCTTCAATTGGGCTTGGACTACAGAAACTTAAGCGCCAAAGACTTGGAATTTTTCTACGCTGCTCCCACCGCACTGGTTGCGGGAGGCTTAAACCCCGTCAAAAATTTGAACAGCAGCACCTTTGGTGCCGGCGATCAGAAATTCACGGGCTTGTTTGTCCAAACCAAAGTGGCTCCGGTGCCTGCACTTGAGATCACTTTGAGCGCGCGCCATGACAATTGGGACAATTCAGGAAGAACCAACACGCGCAGCACAGCCGCCGGCGTGACTTTCGCAGGCGCTCAAGCAGACAACAACAAGTCGGCTGTGAATCCCAGCGCAGCCGCACGCTATCAGATCACAGACGATGCCGCTTTGCGCGCTGCAGTTTACAAGTCATTTCGCGCACCCGGTTTCAACAACACCACACGCACCTATGGTGCGAACGGCCCCACCATTGCCAACCCTGACTTAGGCCCAGAAAATTTGAAAGGCCGCGAGTTGGGCCTGGACTTCAAACAAGACCCCTTCTCGCTGAGCGCGACCTATTTTCAATATGACATCAGCAACATGATCGCCACCTACAAAATCAGCTCGTACGCCAGCGCGCCTGCGCTGGTGCAAACGATTTGTGGTGCGAGCCTGTCTTACTGCGCAGGCACTGCGAGTTTTTACAGCAATGAACAAGACGGTTTGTCGCGGGGCTTGGAGCTGCAAGCGCAGTGGAAAATCAACAAAGACTTGTCCGTGGATGCGGGCCTTGTGCACACCACCAGCATCTTGACGCGCAAGGCAGCCAACATCACCACGCCGCTGAATTTGCAATTGACCGGCACGCCAATCAACATGGCCAATGTGGGCGTGACTTGGTTGCCTTTGGCGGGTCTGCGCACTTACCTGCAAGCGCGTTATGTCGGCCGCATGTACTATGACGTCAATACAGCCGGCGGCCCCTATGAGCAAGGTGGCAACGTGATCTACGATGCCAGCGCAAGCTATGCAGTGTCCAAAGCAACAGACCTGAGTTTGAGCGTAGCCAATTTGGCCAACAAACAATATTCAGAAAATGCCTACACCAGCGGGCAGCCTTACGGCATCACTTTGTCGATGCCTCGCATTGTGAACCTGGGTTTGAAAATCAAGTTCTGATGCAATGCACTTATTGGGAAGGCGGATGATGAATCAATTATGGATATTTTTGTCGCTGACGGTTTGCTCTTGGGCCTCTTTTGCGCAGTTGTCAGCGCAAACTGTCTCCGCACCGGCGGCAGGTAAGTCCGAGATCAAGCGTGCCCACCCTGACCGCATACAACTTGCCACAGGGGCTGCGTTTGCCCCTGATGGCAGCTTGTGGATGGTGGGCTTGAACGCCAACAACCGCTTGTTTGTTCAAAGTTCACCCGCCCATGCGCTGGGGGTTTGGTCCAACATGAAACTACTAGAGACCGGCGCCGATGAAATTTCCGCAGACGGTGAAAATCGACCCAAAATTGCCTTTGGCCCCCATGGCTGGGTCGTGATCAGTTACACCCAGCCTTTGACCAAGCCTTATACCGGCTTCATCCGCATGCTCAGAAGCAGTGATGGTGGAAAAATTTTTGGTGCGCCTTTCACATTGCACCAAGACCGTCAAGAAATCACCCATCGGTTTGAATCGATTGCCTTTGACCGGCAAGGCGTATTGCACACGTTATGGGTCGACAAGCGCGACATGCCCCCTCGTGGTGCTGCACAAAAATATGCAGGTGCTGCCATTTACCGCAACGAGTCTGCAGATGGCGGTGCCAGTTTTGGGTCTGATATCAAATTGGCAGATCATTCGTGTGAGTGTTGTCGCATTGCCTTGGCGCCCAACCCACAAGGGCAGTTGCAAGCCACTTGGCGCCACGTCTTTGGCGAACAAACGCGTGACCATGCATTTGCCAGTCTGAGCAGCTCCAACGCGTTGCATCCAGCCAAAGTGGTGCGCAGCAGTTACGATGAATGGCAAATCAATGCTTGCCCTCACCACGGGCCGGGCTTGGCGCCTGACTTTGGCGCTTCGCACGCGGGCTATCACACGGTTTGGTTTGGCATTCGCAAGGTGCAAGGACGAGACGAGGCGGCCATGCGCTACGCCCGTTTGAGCAGTCAAGGCGAGCCCATGCTCGAGACCGTTCGCACGCTGCCCGATCAGCGCGCCGAACATGCGGATGTCATGGCATTTGAGAACAATGTGGCCGTGATTTGGCGCAGCAGTCAAGCCACGGCCACAAGCTTGAAGGCCTGGATTTCCAAAGATGGTGGCCGCAGCTTTCAAATCAAAATTTTAGGACAAACGCAAGGCCCAAACGACCACCCACGCTTGGCACAATCGGGCTCTCGCATGGTGGTGGTTTGGCGTTTGATGCAAGAGGCACAGGTTCATGAAATCAATTTTTAAATTTTCAAACTGGCTGCGCCCAGCCACTGGGTTGAAATTGCGCCTTGGCGGTGCCGAAGCGGTGCTGGCGCTTTGGATACTCTTGTTTGGCACGCCCATGGCCAGTGCGCAATCGGTCAAAACGCCACTCCGATTTGATGAAACAACTTGGGCGCAACTTCTCAAAACTGGCCCCAGACCAGCGGCATATTTGTTCACGACCTCCTACTGCAGCACTTGCCCTGAGGCATTTGAGGTTTTGCACCATGCCGTGCAATCTCAGCGCGCGAAAGTTGAACTGGCCGCTGTCATGATGGATGTGAGCGGCCCGCAAGCCATGCGACACGCCAGTCATTTCATGGGGCTGACGCAGATGTACGCGTTTGAGGGTTTTGAGCCAGCCCTTCGGCAGGGCATTGATCCCAATTGGCCCAATGTCACGCCTTATGTGGTTTTGATTGACAAAAGAGGGCGCTTGCAAAAAACAATTGGCCCGCCTTCCAAAACGATGTTGCAAAAGTGGTTGCCATGAAGGTTTTGGCCCCTGACTTCATCAATCCCCATTCAATTGACCCGCATCAAGCTTTGTGCTGAAAACTGCACCCCCCCGGTGATTGTGGGTGGTTTGTACTGGTTAAATTGGCGCCATGCTTGCAAATCAACTTCATACACCTGCGATCAACAAACACAGTCTGTTCGAGGACGCACAAGGTATTTTTACGGGCTGCTTGTTTGTGGCATTGGGGGTGATGGTGTTTCGCCAAATCGGACTTGTGACTGGCGGCACCACTGGCATTGCATTTTTGATGCATTACATGACGGGCCAGCCACTGGGCTGGATTTTGTTCCTGATCAATTTGCCTTTCTACTTGTTCGCTTGGTTCAAGCTTGGCAAAGTGTTCACGCTCAAGACATTTTTCGCAGTGAGTTTGCTCGCTGTATTTGTCGAGTGGTTGCCCCACTGGATTGAGTTCGGAAACATTGACCCCGTGTTTGCGGCCGTGCTAGCAGGTTTGTTGGCAGGAACTGGCATCTTGATGCTGATTCGCCATGGCGCCAGTTTGGGCGGCGTGACCATCACAGCGATTTATTTGCAAAAAGAAAGGGGCTGGTCTGCCGGCAAGGTTCAAATGGCTGTGGACGCTGCGATTTTGCTGGTCGCCTTCAATGTGGTGGACCTTCACAAAGTGCTTTTGTCTTTGCTCGGTGCAGCAGCCCTGAATTTTGTGATTGGCGTCAATCATCGACATGGGCGCTATTTTGGGGTTTGAACATGCCGTGGGTCAAATTTAGGTCACAATGCAACGTGATCTTCAAAAAAGTCCAAGCTACTTCTAGGCAAGCCCTGATTGTCGGCGTGCACCTTGCGCGCAGCACCCGTGGGCGCTCATGCTCGCCCCCCCAAAATTCAAATTGACCTTTTCAATTTTAATTTTTTGGAGATTTTTGCATGACTGATTTATTTGAAAACCCGATGGGTTTGTGTGGCTTCGAGTTTGTAGAGTTTGCGTCCCCTGTTCCCGGCGTCTTAGAGCCCTTGTTTGAAAAAATGGGCTTTTCATTGGTCGCCAAACACCGTTCTAAAGATGTGGTGTTGTACCGCCAAGGCGACATCAATTTCATTGTCAACCGCGAACCCAAGAGCTTTGCTGGCTATTTTTCCGCAGAGCATGGGGCCTGCGCTTGTGCCTTGGCATTTCGTGTCAAAGATTCGCACAAAGCCTATGCACGCGCTTTGGAGATGGGCGCTCAACCCATCGAAATTCCAACCGGCCCGATGGAGCTGCGCTTGCCGGCCATCAAAGGCATTGGCGGGGCGCCTTTGTATTTGATCGATCGCTTTGAAGACGGCAAAAGCATTTATGACATTGACTTCGAATTTGTGGAGGGTGTTGATCGCCACCCACCAGGCCATGGCCTGAAATTGATCGACCACTTGACCCACAATGTGTACAAAGGGCGCATGGCATTTTGGGGCAACTTCTACGAGAAAATTTTTAACTTTCGTGAAATTCGTTACTTCAACATCCAAGGCGAGCACACCGGCCTGACCAGTCGCGCCATGACCGCACCCGATGGCTTGATCCGAATTCCATTGAATGAAGAGTCAGGCAAAACGGGTGGGCAAATTGAAGAATTTTTGATGCAATTCAATGGCGAAGGCATTCAGCACATTGCCTTGCTCACGGACGATATCTTTAAAAGCATCGATGCCATTCAAATGGCCGGCATCCCCCTGATGACAGCCCCCAACGACATTTATTACGAGATGCTCGAAGAGCGCTTGCCTGGCAATGGCGAGCCTACCGCACAGTTGCAGGCGCGCGGCATCTTGCTCGATGGCTCCACCGCCAACGGAGAAAAACGCTTGCTGTTGCAAATTTTCTCTCAAACCCTTTTGGGTCCGGTTTTCTTTGAGTTCATTCAGCGCAAGTCCGATGAGGGTTTTGGTGAGGGCAATTTCAAAGCCTTGTTTGAATCCTTGGAGCGTGATCAAATACGGCGCGGCGCCATTCAAATTAATGCCACATGAAACAACCCAATATCATCTTCATCGTTGCGGACGATTTAGGCTTTGCCGACCTGGGCTGCTACGGCGGGCGGGACGCTCAGTTTGGCAAAGTCTCTCCCGTTATTGACGCGCTTGCGGCCAATGGTCTGAAGTTCACTGACGGGTACTCCAATTCCCCTGTTTGCTCGCCCACACGATTTGGCCTCATGACCGCGCGCTACCAATACCGCTTGCGCGGCGCCGCTGAGGAGCCCATCAACAGCAAATCGCGCACCAGCACCACCTTGGGCTTGCCGCCCGCACACCCCACACTGCCTTCGTTGTTGAAAGGCGTGGGCTACCGCACCGCCTTGATTGGCAAATGGCATTTGGGCTACCCTCCGGCCTTCGGTCCTTTGCGCTCGGGTTATGACGAATTCTTTGGCCCCATGGCAGGTGGGGTGGACTACTTCACGCACTGCGCGTCCTCCGGCGCGCATGATCTATGGGTGGGCGAAGAAGAGCAACCCCATGAGGGTTATTTGACCGACTTGATCTCCAAACAATCAGTTGACTTTGTCAAGCGCATGTCGCAAGACAAAAGCAAACCCTTTTTCTTGAGCATGCATTACACCGCGCCGCATTGGCCTTGGGAGACGCGGGATGACCACGCCCTGGCACAGACCATCAAGGACAATATATTTCACCTCCAAGGCGGCAACATTCACACCTACCACCGCATGATCCATCACATGGACGAGGGCATCGGTTGGGTCGTGCAAGCGCTCAAAGACACGGATCAACTCGAAAACACATTGATTGTTTTCACCAGCGACAACGGCGGCGAACGCTTCAGCGACAACTGGCCTTTGGTTGGCGGCAAGATGGACTTGACCGAAGGCGGCATTCGTGTGCCCTGGGTGGCCCATTGGCCCCAAGGCATTGCCCCAGGCGGCATCAGCGAGCAGCACTGCATGACCATGGACTGGTCTGCCACCATGATTGAAGTTGCTGGTGCCAAGCCTGATGCAGATTACCCATTGGATGGGGTTTCGCTGTTGCCAGTTTTGAAAAACCCTGCCCAAATTTTTGACCGGCCCATGTACTGGCGCATGAACCACCGCGGGCAACGCGCCATGCGTGTGGGCGATTGGAAATACTTGCGCGTCGATGGACACGATTACTTGTTCAATATTCCCGCCGACGCCAGAGAGCGCGCCAACCTAGGGCGGCATCAACCTGAAAAGTTAGACGGCCTGCGAGCCCAATGGGAAGCTTGGAATCAAACCATGCCGGCCATACCCGCTGATGCCACCATCAGCCTGGGGTTTTCGGCCAAGGACATGCCCCAGCGGTAAAAGGAACTCGTATGTACCGCGCTGGCGAGCCGTCTTCACCTTTTCCAATCAAGCCATTGCGGGTTTGACAATAACCGCTTCTTTGATCGGTAAATTCACCAAAGCAGCCATGCCTGACAAGGCAATGTCCGCCCACCACATCCACTGGTAGTCACCATTGCTCACCAGCACCAAGCCGCCCAAATAAGCGCCTAAGAAACCGCCAATTTGATGCGACAACAATGTCAAGCCAAAGAGCGTGGCAAAGTAGCGAAGGCCAAATAACTTACTCACAATGGCAGCGGTGGGGGGCACGGTGGCCAGCCAGGTAAAGCCCAAACCGGCTGCAAACAAATAGAAGGTCAGCTCGGTTTTAGGCGCGGCCAAATACAGCGCAACCAAGACCGCACGTGAGCCATACATGATGGCCAGTACATATTTGCTTCGGTATTTGTTCACGCACGAGCCCGCGTACAAACTCCCTGCAATGTTGGCCAAACCGATCAAGGCCAAGGACCAACTGGCCACTTCGGGCATCAGGCCGCACAAGCCCACTTCGGTTGGCAAGTGGGTGATCAAAAAAGCGATGTGAAAGCCGCAGGTAAAAAAGCCCAAGTGCAGCAGCAAATAGCTGGGGTTGTGCAGCGCATCACTGACTGCTTTTTTCATGCCCCCTTCTGGCGTTGGCGCAGCAGTGGCCCCATGGCCGTCAGAAGTTAAGCGGGTGACCAAAGGCAGCGCCAACAGTGTGATGACCGCCATGGACCACATGGCACCCATCCAGCCCAAGGTTTGAATGAGTTTTTGCAAAATAGGGGCAAAAATAAACTGGCCAAACGAGCCCCCTGCATTGATGATGCCCGAGGCTGTGCCGCGCGCTTGGGCCGGTAGGCGCTGAGCAGAAGCGCTCAATAAAACTGAAAAGCTGCAAGAACCTGCACCCATGGCAGACAAAAGGCCCAAACTCAAAATGAGCCCTACGTTGGAACTCATCCAAGGCGTGATCAAGGTGCCCAGCGCCAAAAGCACCAAGCCAGTGAGCAAAACGGGCCTGGGCCCATATCGATCTGCAAAAGCGCCGGCCACAGGCTGAATGGCGCCCCATACAAACTGACCCACCGCCATGGCCAAGCTGATGCTGACGATGCCAAGCCCCGTTGAGGTGTTCAAAGGCCCAACAAACAAGCCCAGCGATTGCCGCATGCCGGTGGTGATCATCAAAATTGACGCCGCTATGAAAGTAGTGATCCAAATTGTGCGGTTGTTCATGAATTTTCTTTGAAAGTGCTCAAATGTGAGACGGCTTGCTGCACGCTCATGGCCAGTTGCAGGCCATGGGCTAAAGCCAGATCGTTGAGTGCGCTCACGATGCCGTGGCTCCAGGCATCTTGGGCTTCGCCAATGCGCGCTGAATCGTGTGAGTAAGTGGCTGCGATGACGCCTGCAGATTGCAAAATAGACAGGGCAATTTTGCCGGCATCGTCTTTGCCGCCCCCTGCGTCGTTGTAAAAAACAGCTTTTGGTTTTTGCTGCAAAGCTGTGACAAAGTGTGCAGCAGACAGGCCGCCGTGAGATCCGCTGACAATGATGGCGTCAGCTTGTGCCTGCGAGACCAAGGCGATCGAATCCATCAAAATCAGGGGCGTTTGCATGCGGCTCAATAGTGTGTTGACGCCCATTTTAGTGCAGCGACTGATTTGGCGTGCAGACGCAAAAAAATGCCCGAACTCGAGAGTTCGGGCATTGTGCCTTCAGCGGTGGGCTTACTTTTTGCCGTCTTTGGCAGCGTCTGCTTTGACAGTTTTTTCCACTTTCTTGGCTTCGGCTTTGGCTTCAGCCTTGGCTGCAGGAGCTGCAGGAGCTGCAGCGGGAGCAGCTGCAGCGGGAGCAGCAGCAACTGCCGCAGCAGCAGGTTTTGCACCTTTGGCATCTTTGGCATCTGCCTTAGGAGGATCAGCGGCAAATGCAGCTGCAGAGAATGCGCCAATGATCAGGGTAGCGAGGACTTTGTTCATGAGAGTTCCTTCAGGTTGATTTAACAACTCCACAGATCGGGAGTGAGTATTCAACGCCAGGCAGTACACACTTGTTGACTGAAATATTTAATTATTTATGTCAACTTGCGGTGGGTCTGCGCGTTGATGTGACCATGAAGAGGCTGGCAATCCAGCCCATTCATGCGGTGCCAGAGGCCAACATGGATTGAGCCACCAGGCGCAAACTGGCTTGACTTCGGTCTGCAGGGTTCAACGCAACAGCTTGCGCTATGTGCGTGAAGTTGCGCTGCATGGATGCGAAGTAGGTGGGGTCGTAGTGCAAGGTCAGCAACTCGCGCACCACCGACTCAATGTCGCCCTGCACAATTTGCGCTTGCCACTGCTGCACCACTGCTTTGCCGCGCAAGGCCACCAAGGCTTCTAAGCGGCGGCTAAAGAGTTGCGGGTCACTGACAAACAGTTCGTAATCTTCCAGCAACAATTGAACGCGCTCATTGTCCGATAAGTTCAACTGAAAACACGGGCTTGCACGCATGGCAAAAATCAAAGATTCAGGTACAGACAGGTTGCCAACTTTGCGGCTTTCAGACTCAACAAACACAGGGCGCTCGGTGTCAAATTTTCGCAGTTGATCCCACAGCAAAGTGTCGAAATGTTTTTGACTCGGTTGCGGCGCTCCGGGGATGATGCCCAGCACCGAGCTGCGGTGGCTGGCCAGGTCCTCCAAGTCCAGCACCTGCGCGCCTTCATGGATCAGGCACTGGAGCAACCGGGTCTTGCCTGAGCCTGTGGGGCCGCACACCACGCGCCAATTCAGGCGCAGGGCCAATGCGGGGATAGACGCCACCATCGCGCTTCGAAAAGCTTTGTAGCCGCCTTCCATGATAGCCACTTTGAAGCCAATTTGGCCCAAGATCAAAGACAAGGAACCACTGCGTTTACCCCCACGCCAACAGTAAATCAAAGGTTGCCAACTTTTAGGCAAGTCCATCACATGCTGTTCAATGTGCCGAGCAATGTTGGCAGCAACCAAGGCAGCGCCTCTCTTCTGCGCTTCAAAGGCGTTGACTTGTTTGTACAAGGTGCCAACTTCAATGCGCTGCGCATTGTCAAGCGAAGGCCAATTCACAGCCCCGGGCAAATGGTCCAATTCAAACTCGTCTTGACTGCGTGCATCGATGATGGCGCTGAAGCCACCCGGCTGTCCCAAGGGAATGGCCATGCGTGCAATGGCTTCTTGCGCTGAGACGGGGTGCAAACTCACGCGTGGCTCGCATCTGATACGTGAAGAGCAGCGCCTTGCTGCGCTTGAATGTGGCCCACGACCGCAGCTTTTTCAAAACCATGCTGCTTGAAAATGGTCAAAACATTTTCAACTTCAGCAGGCGCACATGAGACCAACAAACCGCCACTGGTTTGCGGGTCGGTGAGCAAGCTTTGGTCAACTGCTGAAAAATTTTGCGGCAGCAACACATCCGCACCATAGCCTTGCCAGTTGCGTGCAGAAGCCCCCGTCACGCAGCCTTGCGCTGCCAAGTCACGAACGCCGCTCAAGAAAGGCACTTGCTGCCAGTTCAAATGAACGGTGCATTTCGCACCACGTGCCAGTTCTAATAGATGCCCGGCTAAACCAAAGCCAGTGATGTCGGTCATGGCATGAACGCCCTGCAGTTTGGCCAAATCTGGCCCAGGCGTATTCAGCTTCGTGGTGTTGGCAATCATCTCGGCATAAAGTTCGGGGCTCAATACTTCTTTTTTCAACGCAGCCGAGAGCACGCCCACGCCAATGGGTTTGCCTAAAATCAATTGGTCACCCACTTGCGCATCTGCATTGCGTTTGATGCGGTCGGGGTGCACCAAACCCAGCGCCACCAGGCCATAAATAGGTTCCACAGAATCAATGGTGTGACCCCCCGCAATGGGAATGCCGGCGGCGCGGCAAACGCTTTGCCCGCCGTCCAATATTTGACCGATGGTGCTCAAAGGCAGCACGCTGACAGGCATGCCCACCAAGGCCAGCGCCATGATGGGTGTCGCGCCCATGGCGTAAATATCTGAGATGGCGTTGGTGGCCGCGATGCGTCCAAATTCAAAAGGATCGTCCACGATGGGCATGAAAAAATCAGTGGTCGCCACCAAGGCTTGCTCGTCGTTGAGCTTGTACACCGCAGCGTCATCTGCCGTCTCAATGCCCACCAACAACTCCGGGGGCATGGGCATGGCGCTGGTGGATTTGAGAATCTCACTCAAAACGCCGGGCGCAATTTTGCAGCCGCAGCCGCCCCCATGCGAGAGGCTGGTCAGGCGGGGCACATGGGCCGGCAACAAAGGCATACTCAAACGCCTCCGTGTGGGTGTGTAGGGTCAACCCATAAAACGTTTTCGGGTTTTTCGACAGGCTCAATGTCCAAGTTGACAGCCACGGCTTGACCGTCGCTTCGGCACAGCACGCACTCTAAGGTTTCGTGCGCACTGGCATTGATTTCTTGATGCGGCACATAAGGCGGAACATAAATGAAATCACCGGGGCCGGCCTCTGCTGTGAATTCGAGTTTTTCGCCCCAACGCATACGCGCACGTCCTTTGATCACATAAATCACGCTTTCAAGCGGCCCATGGTGGTGCGCACCGGTTTTGGCGTCGGCGTGAATGGTGACGGTGCCGGCCCAAAGTTTTTGGGCGCCTACGCGCGCAAAATTGATCGCTGCCTTGCGGTCCATGCCGGGGGTGGAGGGCACATTGCCATCGAGTTGATCGCCTGGAACAACGCGCACGCCATCGTGCTTCCAGTCGGTGAGGGTAGGGACGGGGGGGTGGGGGTGGGGGTGGTTTGTGCTCATAGCCCCGATTTTGCTGCAAAAAAGTGACTTTAAGTCAGCACAATGCTGACGGTGCTATTTTGAGTTAGGCTCCACTTGTTTGGAGGGACCCCATGAACGCGCGTTACGAATGTTTTTGCAAATTGTCCGATTTGAGCGATGCACTGCCCGAGTTGAGCCAGGCCAGACAACATTTGCACCGATTTCCGGAGCTCTCATTTCAAGAAAAATCAACCGCCCAATGGGTGGCTGATCGACTTGAAACCTGGGGCTATGCCGTCACGCGCCATGTGGGAGGCCACGGCGTGGTGGCCAGTTTGAGCAACGGCGCAGGGCGCGGCATTGCCCTGAGAGCCGATATGGACGCCTTGCCCATCCATGAGGAAACCCACAAACCCTATGCCAGCGAGCACGCTGGCACCATGCACGCTTGCGGTCATGATGGCCACACGGCCATGCTCTTGGGCGCAGCGCAGCAATTGGCTAAAACTCGCAATTTTCAAGGCACGGTGCATTTGGTGTTTCAACCTGCAGAAGAAGCGGGCCAAAACAGCGGCGCTCAGCAAATGATTGCCGACGGCTTGTTTGAGCGCTTTCCTTGCGATGCGATTTTTGGCATGCACAACCACCCTGGTGTAGCGGTGGGCACGTTCATGTTTGGCGCAGGCCCCTTCATGTCCGCCTCCGACAGGGCCCACATCAAAGTCATTGGCAAGGGCGGGCATGCCGCCCGGCCGCATCAAACTGCGGACCCCGTGGTCATGACCGGCAGTTTGATCATGGCCTTGCAAACCGTGGTCTCGCGCAACATTGACCCCACCCAAACGGCAGTGGTGACCATCGGCGCTGTGCATGCAGGCAACGCCTCCAATGTGATTCCCGAATTTGCCATTTTGGATTTGAGCATTCGATCCTTCAGCCCCGAAGTCAGGGACCGCCTAGAGCAGCGCATCAAGCAACTGGTGCACTCGCAGGTGGAATCTTTTGGCGGTCAGGCCGAGATCACCTACGAGCGCGGCTACCCTGTGGTGGTCAACAGCGCGGCCGAAACCGAATTTGCCAGGCAAGTGGCGCAAGAGTTGGTCGGGGCAGACAAGGTGGTTTTCCCCTTTGGCCCCGTCACCGGCAGTGAAGATTTTGCTTTCTATCTGCAACACAAACCAGGCAGCTTTTTGCGCCTGGGCAATGGCCAAGACAGCGCCATGTTGCACAACGCCAAATACGATTTCAACGATGCCAATTTGTCCTATGGCGCGGCCTATTGGACGCGCTTGGTCGAAAGATTTTTAACCCAGGAGACTCCATGAGCCTTTCTATGTACCAGGCCAGCGTGCCACGTTTTGTCAATGCGCTTAAAAATTTATCGCACATTTTGGAGAAAGCCCAAGCCCATGCTGAAGCCAAAAAAATTGACCCGCTGATCTTGGCCAGCTCTCGTCTTTACCCCGACATGCTGCCATTGACCAAGCAGGTTCAAATTGCCAGTGACACTTGCAAAGGCTTGGTCTCACGTTTGGCGGGTGTGGACATTCCATCTTACGAAGACACCGAAAAAACGCTGGTCGATTTGCAAGCCCGTGTGACCAAAACCATGGCCTATGTCGAAAGCTTCACCCCTGCGCAAATCGACGGCACCGAAGACAAAGACATTGTGGTCAAACGCGGTGAGAAAGAAACTCACTACAAAGGCATGCAGTTTTTACTCGGCCACGCCATTCCCAATGTGTATTTCCACATCACGACAACCTACAATATTTTGCGCCACAACGGCGTTGAAATCGGTAAATCCGACTACCTTGGCAAGGTGTAACAAGGGCTGATTTTTTTCAGTCGTCCAGGCCGGTCATGCCAATCCGATGTGCCAAGGGCAGGGGCCCAGAAATTCGGTACATGACTTGGCCAGGCCAGGACAAATAGCCGTCAAAGCGGCGCGAAAATAAAACGCCGTCGGTTTGACTTTTGTAGGTGGTTCGTGCCTTGGGGCCCTGCGGGTTGGCTGGGTCAATCACATCGCAAATGGCTTGTCCCTTTTTCACCTTGTCACCGGGTTTGACGTGGTACACCAAGAAACCGGTACCGCGGCTGTAGCCCACGTCCATGCCGCTCATGGGCGATGCGGGGGCTTTGATTTTTTGAAGCGGCGCTGCAACACCGCCAATCACACCTTGGCGCACCATCCAGCGGTACAAGTTTTTTGCGTCGGCGCTGCCCAGGGCGTCGCTGACATCGTGCTGGCTGCGCATCTCCACAGTGACCGACATGCAAGCCTGCGGAATTTTGGCGTTTGGAAATTTCTCTCCAAGCTTGGCCCACATCGCGCTGTTCGTGCCTGAAAAAGTGGAGGCCAGAGGGTAGGGGTCGTTGTACATCGTGGCCTGTGATCCCAGGTCGGCCGCCAAAGCTTGAATGGCACCCTGCGGCAAATCATTTTTGGCCGTGAACAAATGCAGCGCTGCATAGATATCGCAGTGCAGATCGAGTACGTAGTCAGCGTCAACGCTGAGTTTTTGAATTTCAACGCGCAGGGTTTGAAGCTCGTTCAGGGGCTTCATGGCCTTCAATGCGGCCAAAGCAGCTTTTCGAATGGCGCGCACGTTGGCCTGTGCATCGTTGCCCAACTTTTTACCCACAGCAACCTCAACCGGTCCTGTCAAGTCGATCCAATTGCGATTGAAGTTTTCATAGCTGAGCATGTTGTAACGCCCGGCATGGGAATTACCTATCAACTGAGATTGCCCAATGGGGTTGACGGTGGGCACCAAAATGATTTCACCTTGGATCAAGCCCTTTTTGTCAGCCTCGGCCAGCATAGGCATCAAGTGGTGCATGGCCATGGTGCCAGGCATCTCATTGGCGTGAATGGCCGCTTGCATGTAAACCTTGGGGCGGGCGCCTGTTTTGCCAAAGCGCAGCACCGAAATAGTGCGGCTACTGCCGGGGGTCATGCTGGGCAAAACGATGGCGTGCTTTTTAAAGGCCATATGGCACTCCTTTTGAAGGTGGAAAAAATGAGTTTATTGCGAAACTGTCTAAAGCATAACCCTAATACTCAATTTTTGAATTAGAGTTAGGGTGCAATTTGAGTTGAAAAATTCGGTTTTTAACCCACACCACATCAGGAGAACATGATGAACGAGTCCGGAATACACGATCTGATTGAGCAAGTTCGCTCGAATGCGCTCAGCCGAAAACAATTTATTCGCCGCATGATCGGCGTGGGATTGAGCATGCCCATTGCAGCGCAAATGCTTTTAACAGCGGGTGTGGCGCAAGCCCAAGCGGCTTCCACTTACAAACCCACGAAACGCGGCGGTGGCGGCCCCCTCAAATTGCTCTGGTGGCAAGGCCCGACCTTGCTCAACCCGCACTTTGCCAGCGGCACCAAAGACCAAGAAGGCTCCCGTATTTTTTACGAGCCTTTAGCCGCTTGGGATCACGATGGCAACATGGTTCCCATCTTGGCTGCCGAGGTGCCCAGTTTGACCAATGGAGGCGTTTCCAAAGACGGCAAAACCATTATTTGGAAACTCAAGAAAAATGTCTTGTGGCACGACGGCAAACCCTTCACGGCGGACGATGTGGTGTTCACGGCGGCCTACTCGGCCGATCCTGCCAGTTCCACGTACACAACTGGTTCTTACAAGGATGTGAAGGTCAGCAAGGTCGACAGTTACACAGTGAAGGTGGAATACCAAAAGGCGTCACCGTTTTGGGCCGACCCTTTGGTCAGCGCCGGCGGCATGATCATTCCCAAACATTTGTTCGAGGCCTACAAAGGGGCCGCTTCGCGTGACGCACCGACCAATCTCAAACCGGTGGGAACAGGCCCTTACAAGTTTGCCGACTTCAAACCCGGAGACATGCTGCGCGGTGTCATCAACACCGATTACCACGAGCCCAATCGTCCGCACTTTGACAGCATTGAAATGAAGGGCGGTGGCGACGCAGTTTCAGCAGCGCGGGCGGTTTTGCAAACCGGCGAATACGACTACGCCTGGAATTTGCAAGTTGAAGATGAGCTGCTTTTGCGGCTAGAGCAAGGCGGCAAAGGCCACACCACCATCACCCCTGGCGGGAACATTGAATTCATTCAATTGAACATGGCCGACCCTTGGACAGAAACCGAGGGCGAACGTGCTCACCCCAAGTCCAAGCACCCCATCCTGTCAGAGTTTGCCGTGCGACAAGCCATCAGCTTGGTGGTGGACCGCGCGGGTGTGCAGAAATTCATTTATGGGCGCACAGGCATTGCCACGGCCAATTTTCTGAACAACCCACAAAGGTTTGCTTCTAAAAATACCAAGTTTGAATTCAACGTTGACAAAGCCATTCAAGTGCTCGAAGCGGCTGGCTGGAAAAAGGGTGCTGATGGCATACGTGAGAAGGGCGGCAAAAAGCTCAAGTTTGTGTTCCAAACTTCGATCAACGGCCCACGTCAAAAGACTCAGCAAATCATCAAGCAAGCGGCGCAAAAGGCCGGCATTGACTTGGAGCTCAAAGCGGTGCCGGCATCGGTTTTCTTCTCGTCTGACCCCGCCAACCCAGACACTTACACCAAGTTCTTTTGTGACATTCAAATGTTCACCACCACCATGACGCAACCTGATCCTGAGAAATTCATGGACCAGTACATCAGCTCAGAGTTCTCGAGCAAAGCCAACAAGTGGTTGGGCAGAAACTCAACGCGCTACAGCAATCCAGAATATGACAAAACATACCTGGCTGCACAGTCTGAAATGGACGCTGTCAAACGCGCAGCCATGTTCGTTAAATTGAACGACATGCCGGTGAACGACATTGCCATTATTCCAGTGGTCTACCGCCCGCGTGCATCTGGCATTGTCAACAACTTGGTTGCACCCTTATCTGGGTGGGACAACGACTTGTGGCTGTTGAAAGACTGGTACCGAAGCGCCTGACCTAGCCACTATGTTCCGTTACATTTTGCGGCGATTGCTGATCGCCGTGCCCAGTCTTTTGGGCATCAGTTTGGTGCTTTTTTCAGTGCTGGCCTTGGCCCCGGGCGATCCGTTTGCAGAGTTGGTTTCCAACCCGAATGTACCGCCCGAAGTGGCTCTGGCATTGCGCCTGAAATTTGGCCTCGATGACCCGATCATGGTTCGTTACTGGAACTGGGTCACGGCCATGGTTCAGGGTGATTGGGGGTACTCATTTATCAGCCGCATCAACGTTGAAACCCTCATCATGCAGCGCATTCCGGTGACCCTTTTGGTCATCGGTTCTTCGCAGTTACTGGCTTTGTGCATTGCCATTCCGGTGGGGGTGTATGCAGCCACAAAGCCCTACTCTTTGTTTGACCAAATTGCCAGCACGCTGGCCTTTATCGGTTTTTCTTTGCCTACTTTTTTCACCGGCATTTTGCTGATTTTGTTTTTCAGCATTTACCTGGAATGGCTGCCCTTTGTCTACAGAGCAGACATACCTGACACCGGTTGGCGCTTTTTCTGGGAGCACTTCAAGCAAATGATCATGCCTGTCATGGTGCTGGGTTTGTTTCAGGCGGGGGCCTGGACGCGCTATGTGCGCTCGGCTGTATTGGACGTCATTCGCTTGGACTATGTCATCACAGCGCGCTCCAAGGGCTTGGCCGAAAAAGTGGTCATTGCCAAGCATGTTTTGCGCAATGCACTCATTCCTGTCGTGACCTTGGTAGCCTTGCAAATGCCGGTCATTTTTGGTGGTGCCATTGTCACTGAGCAAATATTTCGCGTGCCTGGCATTGGCTCGTTGATCATCAGTTCCATGCTGGCCAATGACACACCGGTGGTCATGGCTGTGACTTTTGTTTTCTCCGCGTTGGTGATCGCGTGTAATCTTTTGGCAGATATTTTGTATGGCTGGCTCGACCCTCGCATCGCCTTCACCTGACTCTGGGGCTGTTGCAGCCACGCCGTCAGCCCATTCGCCACGCCGCGAGGCTTGGCGTCGGTTCAAGCGCCACAAACTGGCTGTCTTGTGCACGTTTGTCTTGAGTTTCATCGTGCTGGCAGTGCTGCTGGGGCCGTGGCTTTGGCGCGTGCCCATCAACGAAATTGATTTCATGGCCCGCATGCAAGGCCCTTCACTGCAGCATCCTTTGGGCACTGATGACCTGGGGCAAGATTTGCTGGCACGCGTGCTCTATGGGGGCCGAATTTCCTTGGCAGTGGGCCTTTGTGCCATGCTGATTGCCATCAGCGTGGGGGTCTTTGTGGGTGCTGTGGCTGGCATGTCCAAAGGGCCGGTAGACGTATTTTTAATGTGGTTGACAGACTTGTTTTTGTCATTGCCCCAACTGCCCTTGCTGCTGCTGATTTTTTACTTGTTCAACGACAAATTGAAGAAATGGGTCGGCCCCGAAATGGGCGTTTTTATCTTGGTGGTGGCCGTGATCGGGGGCTTGCGCTGGATGCCTGTGGCCCGCTTGGTGCGCGCCCAATTTCTATCATTGCGCGAGAAAGAGTTTGTCGAAGCCGCACGCGCATTGGGCGCAAGCACCTGGCGGCAAGTCACTGTGCATATTTTGCCCAATGCCATGGGGCCTGTGATTGTGGCGGCAACCATCGATGTGGCTGCGGCCATCATTGCCGAGTCCACACTGTCTTTTTTAGGCCTGGGGTTCCCGCCCGATATCCCCACTTGGGGCCGCATTTTGTTTGACGCCAAAGACCACATGGATGTGGCCGTGCACTGGGCTTTGTTCCCTGGCTCCTTGATTTTCATCACGGTGCTGACCATCAATTACATCGGCGACGGTTTGCGCGACGCCTATGACCCACGCCGTGTGCTGTAAAGAGGCCAAGAAATGACCCCACAGCCCATGTTGAAAATTGAGAACTTGAAGGTTCACTTTGACACCGACGACGGTGTCTTGTACGCCGTTGACGGCGTCAATTTGCACATTGACCGAGGTGAAACGCTGGGTGTGGTGGGGGAGTCCGGTTGCGGCAAAAGCGTCACGGCCATGACTATCATGAAACTGCTGCCCATGCCGCCAGGGCGCATTGCGGCAGGTCAAATTTGGTTTGAAGGGCAAGACCTGGTGCAGGCCAATGAGGCGGTCATGCGCCAACTGCGCGCCCGTGAAATTGCCATGATCTTCCAAGAGCCCATGACATCACTCAACCCGGTTTTGAGCGTGGGTGAGCAAATAGCAGAGTCTTTGCGACTGCACGAAGGTTTGAGCAACAAACAAGCCCTGGCCAAGGCCGCCGAGATGCTGGGCTTGGTCAATATTCCAAGGCCCAGCCAGCGCGTGAACGACTACCCTCATCAATTCTCGGGCGGCATGCGCCAGCGCGTGATGATCGCCATGGCCTTGTCGTGCAAGCCCAAATTGTTGATTGCGGACGAGCCCACCACTGCATTGGATGTCACGATTCAAGCGCAAATTTTAGATTTGCTCAACCAACTCAAATCCCAAATGGGCATGTCCATCATGTTGATCACGCATGCCATGGGCGTGGTGGCTGAGACGGCGCAACGTGTGGTCGTCATGTACGCAGGCCGGGTGGTAGAGGAGGCCAGTGTCGATGATTTGTTTGGCTCTCCCAGCCACCCCTACACACAAGGGCTGATTCGCTCGATACCCCGCATTGATTTAGACAGCGTACACAAGCAGCGCTTGCAAGCCATTCCTGGCTTGGTGCCCAAACTGATCAATCCACCGATCGGTTGCCGATTTGCCCCGCGCTGCCCGCACGCCAATGAGCGCTGCGCCATGGAAATGCCTGAGCTGCGCGAGCTGACTTCAGGACACAAAGTGGCTTGCCACTACGCAACATGAGCACAGTGACTTCTACACCTTTGCCCCAGACCTCTGCGCCTTTGCTCGAGGTCAAAAATTTGACCAAATACTTCTCCATCCAAGGCGGTATTTTCAGCACCGAGGTGGACAGATTGCACGCGGTCGACGGTGTCAGTTTCAGCATTGCAGCCGGTGAAACGCTGGGCATGGTGGGGGAATCGGGCTGCGGCAAATCCACCACGGGTCGCTGCATATTGCGCTTGATCGAGCCCAGTTCGGGCGACGTGATGTTTGAGGGGCAATCGGTCACGCAAATGGACAAGCATGCCTTGCGCGAAGTGCGCCGCGACATGCAAATTATTTTCCAAGACCCTTTTGCTTCTTTGAATCCGCGCATGACAGTGCAAGCCATCATTGGCGAGGCCTTGACCATTCACAAACTCACCAACAATCCCAACGATTACCAAGCGCGCATTGTGCAGTTGCTTGAAACAGTGGGCTTGAACGCGGACCACATGCGCCGCTTCCCACATGAATTCTCGGGCGGGCAGCGCCAAAGAATCGGCATTGCCAGGGCCTTGGCGGTCTCACCCAAATTGATTGTGTGCGACGAGCCTGTTTCTGCTTTGGACGTCTCGATCCAAGCCCAAGTGATCAACTTGCTTGAAGACTTGCAGGCCAAGATGGGCTTGACGTATTTGTTCATAGCGCACGATCTGTCGGTGGTAGAGCACATCAGCACTCGCGTGGCGGTGATGTACTTGGGGCGCGTGGTTGAAATTGCCCCTTCTCGCAATTTGTACACGCAGCCGCGCCACCCCTATACCGAGGCCTTGTTGTCTGCAGTGCCCATTCCAGACCCCAAAGCCAAAAAGCAGCGCATCGTTTTAACGGGTGATGTGCCAAGCCCAGTCAATCGCCCCACAGGCTGCCACTTTCACCCGCGCTGCCCAAGGGCCATGGAGCGCTGCAAAGTTGAAGAGCCGCTGTTGAAAAATGTGGCAGATCAACACCAAGCTGCCTGCCATCTCAACGACTGAAACATTTTAGAAAGACAAAAACATGCTCAATTGGATTGACGCCCGGGTCCCGGTGCGATTCGTGGCTTTTTTTGCCATCGTGGCACTGTGGGTATTGTCGACTTTGCAGTTGCTGGTAGGCCAAGCCAGTTTGCTTTGGGTTCTCATGCTCACCGGCCTGGTGGTGGTGGGCGTTCATGACTTGCAGCAGTCCAAGCATGCGATCTTGCGCAACTACCCGGTCATTGGCCACATTCGTTTTTTGCTGGAATTCATTCGACCTGAATTGCGGCAGTATTTCATTGAAGGCGAGTCCGAGGCGGTGCCATTCTCGCGTGCGCAGCGCTCCTTGGTTTACGCCCGCGCCAAGGGTGAATCTGACAAGCGTCCTTTTGGAACCCAGCAAGATGTGCGGGCCATCGGCTACGAATGGATCACGCATTCGATCAGCCCCTCGGTCATCGCCTCGCATGACTTTCGTGTTCAAGTAGGCGGCGCCCATTGCAAACAAAGTTATGCCATCAGTTTGTTCAATGTCTCGGCCATGAGCTTTGGCGCGCTCAGTGCGAACGCCATCATGGCTTTGAATTTGGGTGCTAAGCAAGGCGGCTTTGCGCATGACACGGGTGAAGGCTCTATCTCACGCCACCACCGTCAGCACGGGGGTGATTTGATCTGGGAAATTGGCTCAGGTTACTTTGGATGCCGCGATCAAGCCGGACTTTTTTGCCCTGATCGCTTCACAAAAAATGCCCTGGACCCGCAAGTCAAGATGATTGAAATCAAACTCAGTCAAGGCGCAAAACCGGGGCACGGCGGCGTTTTGCCTGGCCCCAAGGTGACGCAAGAAATTGCCGAAGCGCGGGGTGTGCCTGAGGGCGTTGACTGCGTTTCACCAGCGGCGCACAGCAGCTTTTCCACACCGCTGGAGTTGATGGCTTTTGTCCAGAAATTGCGTGACTTGAGTGGCGGCAAACCCATTGGCATCAAGCTGTGCATCGGCCACCCTTGGGAGTGGTTTGGCATTTGTAAAGCCATGCTGGAAAGCGGCATCTTGCCTGACTTCATTGTGGTCGACGGCGCAGAAGGCGGCACTGGCGCCGCGCCTGTTGAATTCACCGATCACATCGGCATGCCCATGGTCGAGGGTTTGCGTTTGGTCCACAACACTTTGCGGGGAGTGAACCTGAGACAGCACATTCGCTTAGGGGCCAGCGGCAAAATCATCAGCGGCTTTGATGTCATGCGCACTTTGGCCTTGGGTGCAGACTGGTGCAACAGCGCACGCGGCTTCATGTTTGCGCTGGGCTGCATCCAAGCTCAGACCTGCCACACCGGCAATTGCCCCACAGGTGTGACCACGCAAGACCCCAAACGCCAAGTTGCCTTGGTGGTGCCTTCCAAGGCCACACGCGTGAAAAACTTTCACCATCAGACATTGGAGTCGGTGCAGGAAATGCTGCAGGCCACAGGCCTGAAGTCGCCTCAAGAGTTCAGTTTGCAGCACATTGTGCGCCGCTTGAGTGAGCATGAAACACAAAGCTTGGCGCAGCTTTTGCCCACCCTGAAGGAGGGCGCTTTGCTGCAAGCAGATGCCCAACTCGATGGCATGTATGGCCAGTTTTGGCAAGCCTCGCGCGCTGAGAGTTTTCAGATTCAGACCCTGGCTTGAGCCCCTGGCAGGGCTGACTTTCCAAGTCGGCCATGCCTATCCTGCAATGGCCCTGTGCCCAGTAGGTGTACCATGGTCAGCCTATGGAATGCTAAGAAGTTCACTATGAAACGCTTGATTGTTTTACTCCTGATTTTTGCAGGCCAAGCCATGGCGCAAGCTTTGCCAAGCGTCAACCTTTGGCCGCAAATTCCGTTCATTCGCGGCAGCGACTTGTGCCAGTACCACGATGCTTATGGCCGATCCAAGAGCGAACAAATGACCGAATTGACGCGCATCGTTCTGAGTTTGCTCAGGGAAGGCGCGGAGTCCAAAAATGTGGTCAATATCCTCAATGCCATGGACGCGCAAGTCAACAAGCAGCGCAGCATCGCAGCCACCAGCCCGGGCATGGATGTTTTGCTGGCAGCGTCTTTGAAGGCTTCTCTGGATTTTGTTTACCGAGATCGCAACCCCCAAAATCGGCGATTGACGTTCTTCAACCCCACCCCCATGAACGAGTTGCTGCGCCTTTTGCGCGACCCGGCAAATCGGCAAGCGGTCTGGGATCCGAAAGTTTTAAGCCAACTCTCCGGTGTGGCTTGGGGCACTTATTCCTATGCGCCGAGTTGCCGCGGTGATCTGGTGATCACACTGCACATTGAAATGACGTGTGGTCAAAGCTTGAACTTTCAGGCCTTAGGGTTCCCCGAGCAAGTCATGCAAAACATGGGCATTCAGGTGTTTGAAGCTTTTCAACAAACACAATTTCCATCCAAAATCAAATACGGAACGCGTGATTTGGAATTGTTAGGCGCTCCAGGTGCGCCCATTGGCAAAGCACCCACGCCTGAAACGGCGCAGGCGGCTTGCAAAGCCAGTCATTCGCGCTTGCCTACGGCAGATGAATACGAATACCTCTCAGGACTTGGCCAGTGGAACGGCGGCGTGTGCACCAAGAGCAAGCTGTGGGCCATGGCTGGCGGCATGGTCTTGGCGCCTGATTTGAAAAATCCTTCGCCCGTTCGCCATGCCAATGAATTTCCAGGTCAAGATTTCAGTTTTTACTGTGTTCGTTAGTTGCGCATAACGCAAACGGCATGCTTTATAAATTCAAATCCAAAGCCACCGGGGACTTGATCATGCTGGACCCCGATGGTCGGCGCATGCTCCAAATCATGGGTCGCGAAGGTCAAGTCAAGGGCATTTTTTTAGTCGAGCAATTGCAAGGCGCCATCGAGGCATTGGAGCAGGCAGTGGCCGATGAAGAAGCTTGGCTGGCAGCGCAGCCCGACATTCGCACGGATGCTGTTGTGCTCAAGCAACGCGCTCAACCCATGCTCAAACTATTGCGACGTTGCAAAGACCTTGAAGTCGATCTGGTGTGGGGTGTTTAACGCGCAAACCAAAGCCCGTGCATTTATTTTGTAAATGCAGGTCCAGTGAGTTTGTCGCCAGCCTGAATATTGCGCTTGGCAAACCAGCCTTGGTTCATCTCGAGCACAAAGCGCACCGGTTTTTTCGAGCAATGCGAGTCGTCACTTTGCGGCTTCATGTCAACCAAGTTGACGATGCTGCCGTTGTCGCTGACAAAGGCCGCCGTTAAGGGCAGCAAGGTGTTGCGCATCCAAAAACATTGCATGCCGGCTTGCTCAAAAACAAACAACATGCCCTCGTTTTGTGGCATTTCTTTGCGCCACATCAATCCCGTTTGCCGCTGCTCGTAGTCTTGCGCTACTTGGGCTTGTATCAGGTGCATTCCCGCACCCAGGTTGATGCGCTGAAGGCTCATTTGGGGTTGACCTGGCGCCGTGCCCTGCGCCATGAGGGGGGCACTGCACAGGGCGGCCAGCAGGCTGAGCAGGGTTGTGGCCAGCACTTTGCAGACCCCCCAAGCTGTGCGCTTGCGGGCAGGGGGCTGACCAAGATGGGATGGGTTGGGCATGTCTTGGCTTGTTTGAATTAAAGGGTGGGCTGTCAGTTTGACGTGGGATTGTGCCTTTATTTGCCGTTAAAATCCATGCAGACTCTTGTCCTGGGCAGGTGCTCATCACGCTTTACAGGACTTTTTTATCTCAACGGAGACGCAAGTCCATGTACAAGCACATTAAAGTTCCCGCACAAGGCCAAAAAATCACAGTCAACGCCGACATGTCGTTGAATGTTCCCAACGAGGCCATCATTCCCTACATTGAAGGTGATGGCACTGGCTTGGACATCACCCCCGTGATGCTCAAAGTGGTTGACGCCGCTGTGGCCAAAGCCTACAAAGGCCAGCGCAAAATCCATTGGATGGAGGTTTACGCCGGCGAGAAATCTACCAAGCTGTATGGCCCCGATGTGTGGTTGCCCGAAGAAACTTTGGAAGTTTTGCGCGAATATGTGGTCTCGATCAAAGGCCCGTTGACCACGCCTGTGGGCGGCGGCATTCGCTCATTGAACGTGGCACTGCGCCAAGAGCTTGACCTGTATGTCTGCTTGCGCCCTGTGCAGTATTTCAAAGGCGTGCCTTCCCCCGTGAAAGAGCCCCATAAAACCAACATGGTGATCTTCCGCGAAAACTCCGAAGACATCTATGCTGGCATCGAATACGAAGCGCATTCCGAAAAAGCCAAAAAACTGATCAAGTTTTTGATCGATGAAATGGGCGTCACCAAGATCCGCTTCCCCAACACGTCGGGCATCGGCATCAAGCCAGTTTCCAGCGAAGGCACAGAGCGCTTGGTGCGCAAAGCCATTCAATACGCCATTGACAACGACAAGCCCAGCGTGACCATCGTGCACAAAGGCAACATCATGAAGTACACCGAAGGTGCTTTCCGTGATTGGTCTTACGCCTTGGCACAAAATGAGTTTGGTGCTGAGCTGATCGACGGCGGCCCATGGTGCCAGTTCAAGAACCCCAAGACAGGCAAAAACATTGTCGTCAAAGACGTGATTGCAGACGCCTTCTTGCAACAAATTTTGCTGCGCCCCGCGGAGTATTCTGTGGTGGCTACATTGAACTTGAACGGCGACTACATCTCGGACGCTTTGGCAGCCCAAGTCGGCGGCATCGGCATTGCCCCAGGCGCCAACTTGTCAGACACCGTGGCCTGCTTTGAAGCCACACACGGCACTGCGCCCAAGTACGCTGGCAAAGACTATGTCAACCCAGGCTCTGAAATCTTGTCGGCTGAGATGATGCTGCGTCACATGGGCTGGACAGAGGCGGCTGACCTGATCATCAGCTCCATGGAAAACTCCATTGCCAGCAAGAAAGTCACTTACGACTTTGCACGCTTGATGGAGGGTGCAACCCAAGTCAGCTGTTCAGGGTTTGGTCAAGTCATGATCGATCACATGTAATTGCAGCCGGCCTTTTGCTCAACCCCAGTGGAGTTTTTCACTGGGGTTTTTTTCTTCCAAGTTGCCACCCGATTCAAAGCCCCATGTCTGAAGACAATCAAGCGTTTATTCCAGATTCATTCATGGCCTTGTATGTCGATCCAGGGCGATACAAGCCGCGCATCGGCCGCGCAGAAATGATTAGGCGCTATGAATTGTGCGAAGACATGGCCAATATGCTGATGGACACGGCCAGCACCCAGCAGTTTGATTTGGGCATCACGCCAGACGATGTGCTCGAGCGCTGCCACAGGGGCCTGCAGGGCACGCCCGCGCTTGTGACCGAAGAGGAATCTGTCTGGGTGATTTGCCGTTTGGCGGAGCTTTTGAATTGGCCTAGCCCCAAGCTCAAGTAAGATGCTTGGAACAATGACTAACCAAGCCGCTTCACCCCCACCATTGCGCCGCTTGATCGTAGGCATCAGCGGAGCCTCGGGCATTGTTTATGGCGTTCGAATTTTGCAAGCGCTTCAAGGCACGGGCATCGAAACCCATTTGGTCATGAGCGATGCAGCCCATTTGACCCTGGCCACTGAAATGACCATGGGCCTCAAGGAGGTCGAAGCCTTGGCCAGCCAAGTTCACAGTGCCAAAAACATTGGTGCTTGCATTGCCTCTGGCTCGTTCCAAACCATGGGCATGGTGGTGGCGCCTTGTTCCATGAAATCTTTGTCTGAAATTGCTTACGGCATGACCAGCAGTTTGCTCACCCGCGCTGCCGATGTGGTTTTGAAAGAGCGCCGCCGCTTGGTCTTGATGGTGCGTGAAACGCCCTTGCACACAGGGCATTTGCGTGCCATGCTGCAAGCCTCAGAAAACGGTGCAATTGTGATGCCACCCGTACCAGCTTTTTATGCCAAACCCAGCAGCATTGACGATGTGGTCAACCACACTGTGGGTCGCTGTTTAGATTTGTTTGAGATTGAGACTTCGCTGGTCACGCGTTGGCAAGGCGTGGGCCACGACCACGCTCAGCACTCAACGGCCATTTCCAAGAATTGAGCAGCATGCAACAAGACATCTTGATCAACTTCACGCCCCAAGAAACCCGCGTGGCTGTGGTGGAGCAGGGGGCGGTGCAAGAGCTGCATGTCGAGCGCACCTTGGAGCGCGGCTTGGTGGGCAATGTGTATTTGGGCAAGGTTGCACGGGTCTTACCGGGCATGCAGTCAGCCTTCATTGACATGGGCCTAGAGCGCGCAGCCTTCTTGCATGTGGCCGATGTCTGGCAACGCCAGCCCGAGGGCGAGCCTCCTCAAACTGCCCGCAGCGCGCTGCCCTTGGTGCCCATTGAAAAACAAGTCTTTGAAGGCCAATCCTTGATGGTGCAAGTGGTCAAAGACCCGATTGGCAGCAAGGGCGCGAGGTTGTCAACGCAAATCAGCATTGCAGGGCGGCACTTGGTGTTTTTGCCGCAAGACGATCACATCGGGGTTTCACAAAAAATTCCCACCGAGCAACGTGATGCACTGCGTGAGCGATTGAAAAGCATTGTGGGCGCGCAAGGCGGCGGCTTTATTTTGCGAACCAACGCAGAAGACTCCAGCGATGCCGAGCTGTCTGAGGACATCTCTTACTTGCGCAAAACATGGGCGCGCATCAAGGAAGCTTCTTTGCGTTTGCCTGCGCAGTCCATGCTGCACCAGGACTTGACTTTGCTGCAGCGTGTGCTGCGTGATTTGGTCGCAGAATCCACGCAGACCATTCGCATTGACTCCAAAGAGCAGTTTGAAAAACTCATGGTGTTTGCCACCGAATTCATGCCCGCTGCGGCCCAGCGCTTGCAGTTGTATAAAGGCGAGCGGCCCATTTTTGATTTGTATTCGATTGACGAAGAAATTGCCAAGGCCTTGGGCCGCCGAGTTGATCTGAAGTCGGGCGGCTACTTGATCATTGACCAAACAGAAGCCTTGACCACGGTGGATGTGAACACCGGCGGCTATGTGGGCGCTCGCAATTTTGACGACACTGTTTTCAAAACCAATTTAGAAGCCGCGCACGCCATTGCGCGCCAATTGCGATTGCGCAATTTGGGTGGCATCATCATCGTGGACTTCATTGACATGTCGCGCGCGGAGCACCAAGAGGCGGTGCTGGCAGAGTTCCGCAAACAGTTGTCGCGCGACCGCGTCAAAACCATGGCCGGTGGTTTCTCGCAACTGGGCTTGCTGGAGATGACCCGCAAGCGCACGCGCGAGTCTTTGTCGCACATGCTGTGCGAGCCTTGCCCCACCTGCGCGGGCAAAGGCAATGTCAAAACCACACGCACCGTGGTGTACGACATCTTGCGCGAAATTTTGCGCGAAGCTCGCCAGTTCAATCCGCGTGAGTTTCGCGTGGTGGCCGCCCCTGGCGTGATAGAAATGCTGCTTGACGAAGAAAGTCAACACTTGGCCGCTTTGTCTGACTTCATTGCCAAGCCGGTGTCGCTGCAAAGCGAGGCGGCCATGGGGCAAGAGCAATACGACATCGTTTTGCTCTAGCGCAAGCCTTAAGCCTTAAGCCTTAAGCCGTTTCACCTTTGTTGTGCAAACGTGCATAGGCGCCGCCTGCAGCAAGCAAGTCTGCGTGCCGGCCTTGTTCCACAATCTGTCCGCGCTCCATCACCACCACACGGTCAGCGTGTTCAATGGTTGACAAGCGGTGCGCAATGATCAAGGTGGTGCGCCCTTGCATCAAGCGCTGCAGGGCTTCTTGCACCAAGCGCTCTGACTCGTTGTCCAGCGCCGAGGTGGCCTCGTCCAATATCAAAATGGGGGCATCTTTGTACAAAGCGCGTGCAATGGCCAAGCGCTGGCGTTGCCCGCCCGACAATTGTGTGGCATTGTGGCCGAGCAAGGTGTCCATGCCCTGCGGCAACAACGCAATATGCTCTGTTAAATTGGCTGCATCCAAGCAGCGCTGAACTTTCGCGCGGTCCAAACTTTGACCCAAGCAAATGTTGGCGGCCACACTGTCGTTGAGCATCACCACATCTTGACTGACCATGGCAAACTGCGCGCGCAGGCTGGCTAAATTCCAATCACTCAGCGCTATCTGGCTCACATAAACTTGACCGCTGCTGGGCAAAACAAAGCGTGGCAGCAAATTGACCAAGCTTGTTTTACCGGAACCCGAGGGCCCTACAAACGCAACGGTTTCGCCGGGCTCAATGGTCAAGTCAATGTCGCACAATGCCGCAGGGCCATCGCCTGGGTAGCGCACTTGCACATTTCGCCATTCGATCCAACCTGTTTTATCAGGGTCGTTTTGAGGTGCTTGGGCTTGACCTTCAAGTTCGGGCTGCACATCTTCTAGCAGCATCAAACCGCGCTCTAACGCAGCCAAGCCGCGCGTCACGGGAGTGGCAATGTCGGCCAAGCGTTTGATGGGCGAGACCAGCATCAGCATGGCCGTGATGAAGGCCACAAAGCCGCCCACCGTTGCGCCTTGCAGGCCACTGCGGCTTTGCACCAAGGCCACCACCAGCACCGTTGACAAGGCCACTGCGGCCATCAACTGCGTCAAGGGCGACATGGCCGCAGAGGCAATCGTTGATTTGAGCGCCAAACTGCGCAGGCGTTGGCTCAAGGCCTGAAACCTTCCCAGTTGATTGGCCTGTGCGCCATGCAAACGCACCACGCGATGGGCCAGCACATTTTCTTCCACCACGTAGGCCAAATCGTCTGTGGCTTTTTGAGAGTCGCGCGTGAGCCCATAAAGTCGCTTGGAGAGTTTCTTCATGATCCAGGCAGAACCTGGCACCACAATGAAAACGACCAGGGTCAATTTCCAATTCAAAATTAACAAATACCCAATCAAGGCCAGCAGCGTGAAGCCGTCGCGTGACAAGCCGATCAAAGCTGAAATCAATTGAGTAGCCCCGGTTTGCACTTCATAGACCAAGGTGTTGGACAAAGCGCTGGCCGACTGCTGGCTGAACACCGCCATCTGAGCTTTCATCAAGCGCTCAAACAAGGCGTTGCGAAGGGCCTGCATGCCATCGTTGGCAATGCGGGCCAGTGCGTACTGCGAGACAAAAAACGCCGCCCCTCGCACCAAAAAAATACCAATCACGGCGGTTGGCACGGCCCACAAGGGCAGGGAATTTTCCGCAAAACCTTGGTCCAGCAAAGGCTGAAACAAAGCCGGTATCAAGGGCTCTGTGCTCGCCGCAATCAGGGTGGCCACAAGGGCCAGGAACCAAACACTGCGCTGCTTGCCAAAATACGGCCATAAACGCATCATTCGGTGCTGGAATGAGGCCGCAGGAGCGGCTTGCAGCACGGCTTGAGGCGTTGTTGACAATGGGTCGTGCGGGGTCATGGGGGCTGATTTTACGCAGTCAGGGTGTAAGGCCCAGCAATTTCTTGCCATTCCTGCGTGTAATATTGACGTTGCAGCATCACTTCATTGACTCTCGCAAGGATAATTGCATTGAATTCAACATCCAATTCCGATTTTTTCAACCCTCTGCGCCTCGTTTGGCTTGCTTTGGCCCTTTGCGCTGCGCCGGCATGGGCTCAGTTCAAAGTTGATGTGACCGGCGTGGGCATGACGCAATTGCCCATTGCCATTGCACCCTTCAGAGGGGAAGATCTGGCGCCTCAAAAATCTGCCGCAATTGTCTTGGCCGATTTGGAGCGCAGCGGCCAATTCCGCGGCGTGGACAGCGCTGGCTTGAGCTTGGATGAAAGCAGCCGGCCCGACATGTCCAATGTGCGCCAGCGCAATGCCGATGCCTTGCTGGCAGGCAGCGTGCAGCGCCTGGCCGACGGTCGCTATGAGGTGCGTGCGCGTTTGTGGGATACGGTCAAAGGCCAAGAGCGGGGCGACTACAAAGAGAGTGTCAACGCGGCCGACCTGCGCTTGTCAGCGCACCGGTTGGCTGACTGGGTTTATGAAAAACTCACCGGCGAAAAAGGCGTGTTTGCCACACGCATCGCCTACATCACCAAGGCGGCCAACCGTTACACCTTGTGGGTGGCCGACTCCGATGGCGAGAATGCCCAATCGGCCTTGGCCAGCGCCGAGCCGATCATCTCGCCCTCTTGGTCACCCAAGGGCAATCAATTGGCCTATGTGTCATTTGAATCGCGCAAACCGGTGATTTATGTGCACGAATTGGCCAGCGGAAAACGCAGGGTATTGGCCAATTTCAAAGGCTCCAACAGTGCGCCGGCTTGGGCTCCCGATGGCCGCAGTTTGATCGCCACTTTGAGCCGAGACGGCGGCTCGCAGCTCTACCAAATCGATGCCAATGGGGGGGAGGCTAAACGCCTGACCCAAAGCACTGGCATAGACACCGAGCCGGCCTACTCACCTGACGGATCGCAGATCTATTTTGTCTCTGATCGCGGCGGCAGCCCTCAAATTTACCGCATGCCTTCAGCCGGTGGGGCAGCCCAGCGCGTGACCTTCAGCGGCAGTTACAATATATCGCCTGCCTTGAGCCCAGACGGGCGCTGGTTGGCCTATGTCACTCGAGTGGCGGGGCAGTTCAAATTGCAGGTCATGGAGCTGGCATCTGGACAAGCCAGCGCCATCACAGAGACCACCGCAGATGAACGCCCAAGCTTTGCGCCCAACAGCAAACTGATTGTGTACGCCACTGCGCTGCAAGGCCGCGAAGCCTTGATGACCAGCACACTCGACGGCAAAATCAAAGCCCGTTTGGCGGGCAAGGGTGGAGACATTCGCGAGCCCAATTGGGGCCCGTTTCGCTGATTTTTAATTTGTTATTTTGGAGTTATCAATGATCAAACGCAGCCTCTGGATTTTGGTTTTAACTGGCGCGCTGGCCGCATGTTCGTCTGGCGTGAAGTTAAGCGAAGTGCCTGTTGAAGACAAGAACGCCAGCAGCACGCCCGTGGCCGATCCCAGCAGCAACGCACAAAGCAGCACCGCGCAAAGCAATGTGGCCGCTGTGGTGGCTGACAAGTCTGGCGCAGCAGGCGTTGCACCCGCAGGCGTGAATGTGGTTTATTTTGACTACGACAGCTTCACCTTGAAGTCAGATGGCCGCCCAGTTGTCGAGCGCAACGCCTCACATTTGCAAGCCAACAAACAATATAAAGTGATGCTGGAAGGGCACACCGACGAGCGCGGTGGCCGTGAGTACAACTTGGCATTGGGCCAAAAACGCGCTGAAGCTGTGCGCCGTTCTTTGACGGTTTTGGGCGTGAATGACAACCAGATTGAGGCTGTGAGCTTTGGCAAAGAAAAGCCTGCAGCAGCGGGCTCTGACGAAGCTGCGTATGCCAAAAACCGCCGCGTTGAATTCAAATACTGAAAAGCCAGATGACACTGAAACAGAACCCTCACATTTGGGCTGCGCTTTGCTTGGCTGGCCTGGCCACTGTTTCACAAGCGGCTTTGTTTGACGACGACGAAGCCCGTCGTGCCATTTTAGATTTGCGCACCGAGACGCGCCAACGCTCTGAAGCTCTGAGTCAAAGCTTGAACCAAAGCTTGAACCAAGGCTTGAAGGCGCAAGCCGAGGAACTTGCGACTTTGAAGCGCGCTTTTCTGGACTTGCAGCAGCAAATTGAAAATTTAAAAATCGATCAATCCAAACTGCGCGGCAGCAACGAACAATTGGCCCGTGACTTGAGCGAATTGCAAATCAAGCACAAAGACATATTGCAGTTGCTCGAGACAAGGCTGAGCAAATTCGAGCCTTTCAAAGTGAGCTTGGACGGTCTGGAGTTTCAAGTTGAACCATCTGAAAAGAAAGACTACGACGCGGCCTTGGCAGTCTTTAGAACAGGCGACTTCGCAGGCTCGCAAAATGTTTGGTTGAGCTTTTTGCGCCGTTACCCCACCAGTGGCTATGCCTCTTCGGCCCTGTTTTGGTTGGGCAATGCGCAGTACGCTACCAAAGATTACAAAGAATCGATTCTTAATTTCCGCAAGTTGCTGACCATTGCACCCAAGCACGCACGCGCAGCAGAGGCCACGCTGGCGGTGGCCAATTGCCAAGTTGAGCTCAAAGACTTGAAAGCCGCCAAAAAGACCATGGAAGACTTGCTTCAAGACTTCCCCGGCTCAGAAGCTGCACAAACTGCCAAAGACCGCCTGACGCGCATGCGCTGAATGCTGCGTGCTGGCAACATAAGTGGGTTGAATTGATCATGGATGATGCACAACTCGCACACCTTCAAACTTTGGTTTTGATGGCCGTGGGCCTGATGTCCATCTTCTTTGGCGCCTTGTTGCAGCGCTCGCATTTTTGCACCATGGGGGCAGTCAGCGACATAGTGGTCATGTCTGACTGGACGCGCATGCGCCAATGGGTCTTGGCCATTGCTGTGGCCATTTTGGGTTTTGGCTGCATGACCTTTGCAGGGTGGATAACGCCTTTGAAAACAATCTATGCCACCCCCAGCGCCATGTGGCTGTCGGCCATTGTGGGGGGTGGCCTTTTTGGATGGGGCATGGTGCTGGGCTCGGGCTGCGGCAGCAAATCTTGGGTGCGCTTGGGCAGCGGCAATCTTAAATCTTTGGTGGTCTTGATGGTCATGGCCATCAGCGCCTTGGCCGCCATGAAAGGGCTGTTGGCACTGCCCCGCGTGCTGTGGCTTGAATCTGTGCGTTTAGACCCCGGCCCTGGTGTGTTTGCATCGCAGTGGCTGGCCTTGGCCACCGGATGGGCGTTGCCCCAAGCGGCACTTGCTGCATCACTGGCGATAGGTTTGGCCTTGCTCGCGTGGGTTTTGAGCGAGCGATCATTTATCACGCAGCACAACATGCTCACCGGCACTTTGGTAGGACTGTGCGTGTGTGTGTTTTGGTGGATCAGCGGCGTTTGGGGTCATGGCTTGGAACACCCGCAAACTTTGGATGAATTTTTTCTGGCCACCGCCAGCAATCGCATGGAGTCCTTCAGTTTCACAGGCCCAACCGCCTATGCGCTGGACGCTTTGCTCTATTTCAGCGACGGCAGCAAACGCTGGACTGTGGGCTTGGTCTCTGTTTTTGGCGTGGCCGTGGGCGCGGGCATCAGCGCCCTCATGAATGGCAGCTTCAGGTGGGAAGGCTTTACCAGCAGAGCCGACATGTCGCGCCATATGTGGGGCGGCGCTTGCATGGGTGTAGGCGCTGTGGTGGCCATGGGCTGCTCCATAGGGCAAGGCCTGAGCGGCCTGTCCACCTTGAATGCGGTCAGCTTGTTGGCCACCTTGTCGATCATTGGCGGTGCAGTGCTGGCACTGCGCCAACAAATGCGCGCTTTAGAGCGACAAGCGTGATCGACTCTGGTGTGGCCAACACAGACACATTGGCCCGGCGATTTGGCGGCACGGCCAGGCTCTATGGGGTGCATGGCGCCAACGCCATTTCAATCGCGCATGTGGTGGTGGTGGGCATTGGCGGCGTAGGCTCTTGGACTGCCGAGGCCTTGGCCCGCAGTGGGGTGGGGCGCTTGACCTTGATTGACCTGGACCATGTGGCCGAATCCAACGTCAACCGCCAAGTGCATGCGCTGAGCAACACGCTGGGCCAGTCCAAAGTGGGGGCCATGAAAGAGCGCATAGCCTTGATCAACCCTGCCTGTGAAGTGCGCTGCATTGAAGAATTCGTAGTGCCTGAAAATTGGCCTGTACTGTTATCTGACTTAGCAGATGATCGCTTTGACCGTATTGATGCGCTGGTCGACGCCTGCGACCAAGTCAAAGCCAAGGTGGCCATGGCGCACTGGGCCAAACTGCAAAGCGTTTGCTTTGTCAGCCTCGGTGCTGCAGGGGGCAAACGCCAAGCGCAAATGGTGGAGCTGGGTGATTTATCTGGCGTCACGCACGACCCCTTGTTGGCACAACTGCGTTACCGCTTGCGCAAAGAACATGGCGCGCCCAATGAGGGTAAAAAAATGGGCGTGCAATGCGTTTTTAGCCGAGAAGCCGTGGCCCCGCCCGACCCTTCTTGCCATGTCGAAGGTGACGGCAGTTTGAACTGCCACGGTTATGGCTCCTCTGTCATGGTCACAGCCACCTTTGGCTTGGTGGCAGCCTCGGCAGTGGTGAACTTTCTTGCTGGCAGCTTGGCAAAGGCCGTTAAATAACGCTATAATTTAAGGCTTGTCGGGGTGTTTTTCACCCTAACAAGCCCTGATGGGACGTTAGCTCAGTTGGTAGAGCAGCGGACTTTTAATCCGTTTGTCGTGGGTTCGACCCCCGCACGTCCCACCATCATTTTTGAAATCAACAGTTCGCAAGGGCTGTTGATTTTTTTTCGTCTCAAAATAATTTGAGTCAATAGCATGGCAACACGAGTCGCAATCATTCACCCGCAGACCGGACTGATGAAGTCTGCTTACTTTGGTTTCAGTTGGACTTTGGCAAATCATCATTGCCTTTCTCCACAACAAACAGTACATGACTCGCATGTTGGAGAAGGGGTACGTACTCAAGGACACCGAAGAGGTCAATGACTTGCCTAAAGATCGGTCGTCTCGCTTTTATCAACTCGGAATTTTGAAATGGGTGTAAGGTGTCTGTTTGACAGTTATTAGATTTCGAACTGTCAAAGTGAAGGCCAAATGGCATCGGACACAAGCGCACCAACGGTCTTAACATTCAGCCCCGCTGATGAAGCCTCTGGCGCAGCCATAGCCGCTCATATCAGCCTGACCTTCAGTGAAGATATCGTCAGGGGCTCAGGAACAATTGTCTTGAAGACGGCTGCAGGCAAAGTGCTTGCAACTTACGATGCGGCCACCAGCAGCAACTTGGACATCTCTGGCAGCACCCTGACCATCAACCCTGCTACAGACCTGAGCTACAGCACCTCCTACAAAGTAGAACTTTCTGCAGGTGCTTTCAAAGACGCGGCTGGCAACAACTGCGCTGGCATTTCAAATTATGAATTCACGACCGTTGCCGAGAGTCGTTATGGCGGATCAGGTAACGACACTTTGATTGGCGGCGTTTATGACGACGTTTTATTTGGCGGCGACGGCAATGACAGTCTGGATGGCGGCATAGGCAACGACACTTTGAATGCCGGCAGCGGCCATGACACCTTGCGCGGTGGGGACGACAACGACAGCCTGGATGGCGGTGTAGGAAACGACACACTCTACGGAGGTGTGGGCAATGACACACTGATCGGTGGTGTGGGCAATGACTACATCAGCAAGTCCTTCAGCTCGGGCAACAGCACGCTGCTGGGTGGCGCAGGCGAGGATTCGTTATCGGGTGGTATTGGCAACGACATCCTAGATGGCGGAGACGGCAACGATAAGTTGTACGACCAAGCCTCGGGCCTTGATACTTTGCTGGGCGGGGCGGGAGACGATTATTTGTCCACCTCCAACAGCACCGGCCAAGACAGCCTAGATGGGGGCAGCGGAGATGACAGTTTGTATGGCGGCGTGGGCAATGACACGCTGCTAGGTGCCGATGGCAATGATTACCTCACTGGCGTGAACGGCAACGACAGCTTAGAGGGAGGTGCAGGGCTTGATACGCTGATGGGCGGTGCAGGCAATGACACTCTGTTCGGTCAAGATGGCAATGATTCCCTCAGTGGCAGCGACGGCAACGACAGCTTGGATGGTGGCACAGGAAACGATACGCTCAGTGGCGGCACAGGCCAGGACACATTGATCGGTGGTGATGGCACCAGAGCCGAGCTGGCATTTTCTCAATGAACTCGATACCAGTGTTGGCAACCAAGCCATGCTCAAACCGGGCTTGGCGCAGCTCAGCATTGCGGCAGAACTTGGCAGCACAAGCCCTGTGCATGTGGGTTTGGTGGCCTATCTCAGCGGAGATGTAGACGGTAGCTATGAAGGCTCTGCAGATTCATCGGACCTGGACGTCACAGAGCCGAACTACTTTGTGACGCTTGTTGCCAACCACCCTGGGGTGCTCAGTGCGGCGCAGTTTGGGGGGTAGGTTTTGAATGCAATTCAATTCCCAGTGAAGAATTCCCTTCATTCGCGCGCTTGGGTGCCTGCTCAGCGCAAAGGTAAAGCAAATACTTTTTAATTCATATTTCTTCTTTCACTCTTAAGCTTGGCTTCATCTGGCCGCGTTAAATTCTAGTTCTCAGCACACCGACTCACGAGGACACTATGAGCAACGATTCCAGCAAGGGCTACCAATTCACCATCCTGAATGGCGTTGTGACAGCTGTTTATGTGGTCCAAAATGGCCATGCCAAGTTTGAAGAAATGGACCGCGACGAAGCCTGGACTGTCGATGGCAATAACATCATCAAAACAGAAACAGAGCACGGTCGTGTAAAAACGACGCTTTACAGTGATGTGGATGGTGATGGTATTTTCGCCAAGATGTCTCAAGCGAATGAGGCGAACTCACAGATAATTTTCTCGAATGTACCTTCTTCAACTGTTGACTTATTTTCTACTACCTCTGGTGAGTTCGAAGAGTTGGAAAAGTTGGAAAACCACCACTTGGATGGCACGAACCACACAGACACACCCGAGTCCTTGGCCATCAAAAATGCGGTTGACCTGCATGACGCCATTGCGATTTTGAAATTGATCGTGGGCTTGCCCGTCAACGGTTCTGCCAATGGGCTGGACAATGCGCTTTTGTCTTATCAAGCTCTGGCAGCTGATTTCGACGAAGACGGTGAAGTAGGCTTTCAAGACGCCATTGGTGTTCTCAAACTGGTGGTGGGATTGGACGCACCACAACCGACTTGGCACTTTCACAATGAGCTTGAGACCGGCATCAGCCCTACTCACGAGGGCCAGAGGGCCTACCTTAACGGCGATGTGGACTCAAGTTACTCTGGCCCAGCAGGGGCTTCTGATCTGGTCCTGACGCAAACCAACGACTTCATCACACTGGTGGCCAACCACCCCGAGGAGAGCAGTGCGGTGCAGTTTGGTGGATAAGCACACGGCGATCTTTACACTTTGCTGAGCGGTAAATTGTCACTTTGGCGCATTAGAATTGTACTAAAGCATTCACCCTCTTCCAACTTGAAGGACCTGGCATTTTGAAGCTTCACCTACCGCCAGTTATGGCCATGATTTTCGCAAGCTTGATGGGCTTGCCCGCTTTTGCGCTGGAGATCGGTCAACTCGCCCCTGACTTCGAACTGCCCGGACGAACTGCCCCCATCAAACTCAGTGATTACAGGGGTAAGACTGTTTATTTGGATTTCTGGGCATCATGGTGTGGCCCATGCAAGCAATCATTCCCATGGATGAGCGACATGCAAGTGCGCTACAGTGACAAAGGTCTTCGCATCATTGCAATTGATGTGGACCAAGTCAAAGACGAGGCCAAGGCCAAGGCATTTCTCAAGGACCACCCCGTGCGCTTTGAAGTGGCGTTTGACCCCAGTGGCAAAACACCTCGCGCCTATGCCGTCAAGAGCATGCCCACCTCGGTGCTGATTGGCCCAGACGGCAAGGTGCTCATGATTCACAGTGGGTTTAGGCCTGAGGAGAGTCAGGCGCGAGAAGGTCAAATCAAAATGAGCTTGAAATAAAAATGGCACAACTGGCAATGAAACTCTGGATGCTGGCAGCTTTGTCTGGCTTGGTAGCTTGCACATCGCTGGGCCAGGTCAGTGCCTGGGAGAAGGGCGATCTGGCCAAAACTGAAATGGGTTTTGAAGGAGATCGGCTCGAGAGCACATTTGCCGAGCACACCTACAGCAGCAAGGAAGCCTCCTCCGGCGGCGCTGGTGTGGGCGGTGGTGGTTGTGGCTGCAATTGAAGAAGCACTTATGGCAATCGGAAAAATCTCCATTCAAAAAACTTCAAACGTTCAGCCGCCATCGTTGAACGAGGCAGCTCAGCTGCAGACCTTGGGCGCAACTTTGCTGGCCGCGGCAATGGCATTGCCGCTGGCCGTTCAAGCCGAAAGCGCGCCAGAGCGGGGCCTGATCAGCTTCAAGAACCTCAATTACCTTGACAGTCAACCTGGTGAATCACGCATCAAAGTCAACACCAGCGCATTGATGGTTTTGGCGCCCATTGGCAGTGAGTGGACCATTGGTGGCTCATTAACCTCTGATCACATCTCGGGAGCCTCCCCAGCCTATCAGAGCTCAGAGCTGACCAAAATGAAGGACGAGCGTCACGCTGTTGAGACTGAAGTGACCCGCTATTTTCCAAATGCCACGATCTCAGTGGGGGCCAGTTTGTCCAGCGAGTCAGACTACCTTTCTCGCGGTTTGTCTACGCGGGCAACCTACTCCAATGAAAGCAAAAACACGACGTGGAGCGCAGGCATAGGCGTGAACAATGACTCGATCAATCCGTCGAACATGATTGTGAGCAACGAGACCAAACGCGTGACGGCATTGTTGCTGGGTGTGACGCAAGTTCTAACGGCCCAAGACATTGTGCAGGTCAACCTGGGCCATTCTGGTGGGAATGGTTATTTCTCAGACCCCTACAAGTTTGCCGACAATCGCCCGCGTGACAAAGACAGCAACACCTTGATGGTGCGGTGGAATCACCACATTCAAACTCTTGGTGCAACCACAAGGTTGAGTTACCGCCATTACGCCGATAGCTGGGGCATACGCTCTCACACCATGGGCCTGGAGTACGTTCAGCCTTTGTCGGATGGCTGGACATTGACACCGCTGTTGCGTGTCTACAGCCAGAGCGCAGCACGCTTTTATGTGCAACCCATAGACGGCAGCTACCCTTTCGCACCGGCCTCGACAGGTTATTACTCTGAAGACCAACGCGTTTCCGCCTTTGGCGCCCGCACCATGGGCCTGAAAGTGGCCAAACAGCTCGATGCCAACTGGTTGGTTGACCTGAAGTTGGAGCAATACAAGCAGCGTTCTGCATGGAGACTGTTTGGCAGCGGCAGCCCAGACCAAATTGACTTCAATGCACGCATGGTGCAAATTGGTTTGTCGCGTCAGTTTTAACGCCATGCACTCAAAGCTGACTTAGCCACGAATACATGAGGACTTTTCGAATTCCCTTCAAAGCCATGGCCAGCGCGTGCGAGCTTGTCCTTGCAGTGGAAAGCGAGCAACAAGCGCAGGACATGGCCAAGCTTGCAATCGAGGAAGTTCAGCGCATTGAGAACAAGTACTCACGCTACCAGCCCCAAAGTATTGTCTCGCACATCAATGCTGCTGCTGGTTTGCAAGCAGTGCAGTGTGATGAAGAAACACAGTCTTTGCTGGACTACGCAAACACTTTGTACCAAGCGAGTGATGGTTTGTTTGACATCACCTCCGGCGTACTTCGGCGTGTTTGGGATTTCAAAAACCAATGCCTGCCAACTCAAGAAAGTTTGGATGCAGTGATTCAGCTCATTGGCTGGCACAGGGTTGAGCGGGAAGGGCATTCGGTCAGATTGCCTGAGTGCGGCATGGAGCTTGACTTCGGGGGCTTTGGCAAAGAGTACGCGGCCGACCGCGCAGGTGCCTTGTTGGCAGCGCAGGGCCTCAGCCACGGCTATGTCAATCTGGCAGGTGACATGCGGGTGCTGGGCCCCAAGCCCGATGGCCAGCCCTGGGTGATCGGCATTCAAGACCCGCGGGTGAAGGGGAAAATTCTTGCCACCCTACCGGTCGAGCGCGGCGGCTTGGCCACCAGTGGTGACTATGAGCGCTTTTTTGAAATGGACGGCAGGCGATACTGCCATGTGATGGACCCTCGCAGTGGCCAGCCTGTCACGCATTGGCGATCGGTCAGTGTGCTGGCACCACTGGCTGTGGTGGCGGGCAATTGCACAACCATCACGATGCTCAAACAGGCAGATGGTTTGGAATTTTTAGAGGTTTGCGGTGTGACGTACTTGGCAGTTGACCACAATGGTGTGGTTCATGGAAAAAATCCAAGTCATGCGTCCGAGCAGAGCACAAGTGCACCGCTTCCTCATTGACTAATTTTAAGAAAATTGAATGCCAAGTACAACCAACGGAACATCAGGAAACGACGCTTGGCGTTTCACCTCTGCGCCCTCTGGCAGCTTTATCCTCAATGGTCAGGGCGGTACCGACTCACTTGACTTTGGTACAACACTGCGCGCGGGCTACACCTACGTCAAAGCCAGCGATGGTGGGGTGCATGTGGACTCGGTCTCTGGCGCTAGTTCTGCACTTCATGGTGTGCTTTACAACATGGAGATTTTGTATTTCAACAGCGGCAAAGATACGCTGAATCTGGCCACATATTTCAACTCAGCGCCAACCGGTACGGTCAGCATTACAGGCACTCCCACCCAGGGTCAGACCCTCACAGCCACAAATACCTTGGCCGATGCAGACGGCATGGGCACGGTCAGCTACCAATGGAAGGCCGCAGGCGTGGCCATCAGCGGTGCCACATCGAGCACGTTTGTGCTGACGCAAGTGCAAGTTGGCAAGGCCATCACAGTGACCGCCAGTTTCACCGATGTCCTCGGTACGGCCGAGTCAGCGACCAGCAGCGCAACCGCTGCAGTAGCCACGCTGAACAACTCTAGTGGCACAGAGCAAACAGTCAACTTGCAAGCCTACATTTGGAAATCTCACACACTGCTGAGCAGCGTGGCCTTGTCAGCAGGCACGCACAGCAGCACGAGCGACTCACTTGGGGCCGCCAATTTCGCCGCCGTGACCGAGGCCAGTTTGAGCCTGACAGCCAGCCGCGCGATCCCCACAGCAGAGGCCACAGCCACAACAGCGGCCGTGAACCTGCAAGACGCTATTGCAATTTTGAAAATGATCGTGGGCTTGCCGGTGAACGGCACGACCAATGGTGTGGCAAATGCACTCTCACCTTACCAAGCTTTGGCAGCCGACTTCAATGCAGACGGAGAAGTAGGGCTGCAAGACGCTATTGGTGTGCTCAAGTTGGTGGTGGGTTTGACGGCGCCCGAGCCAAGCTGGCATTTTCTCAATGAGTTAGACACCAGCATTGCTGCCAAGGCAAACCTCAAGCCCGGCGCAGCACAGACCAGCATCACCGCCGACCTGAGCGGCACAAGCCCCGTGCACGTGGGTTTGGTGGCCTACCTCAGCGGCGATGTAGACGGCAGCTATGCAGGCCCAACCGGTGCATCAGACCTTGACGTCACACAGCCGAACTACTTCGTGACGCTGGTGGCCAACCACCCCGATGTGCTCAGCGCGGCTCAGTTTGGGGGGTAGCGCTCAGGGGGGGGCGGGTTTGTTGATGCACATCAATGTGGCATACTTCACCAACGCCAATAACGAAACTCAGAGTTTGTGCAGATAAGCAGGATGTTGGCAGGGTTGCTGCTCTGCATGAAGACTTACATCCACATTTGCTTATTGAACTGGAACAGCCAAGCTGACAACTAAATGGCTACAGCTGATACAACCAATCCCACTGTCACCGCCTTCAGCCCAGCAGATGAGGCCACCGGCGTAGCCGTTTCCAGCAACATTGTTTGGACCTTCAGCGAAGACATAGCGAAGGGCACAGGAACAATCGTCTTGAAGACAGCTGCCGGTACTGTGGTTGCCACATACGATGCAGCCTCCAGCACCAACTTGAGCATCTCGGGCAGCACGCTCACAATCAATCCAACAGCGGACCTGAGCTACAGCACATCCTACAAAGTAGAGATGGCCGATGGCGCAATCAAAGACCTGGCCGGCAACAACTACGCGGGTACAACAAGTTACAACTTCACAACCGTTGCGGAAACACGTTATGGCGGCAGCAGTGACGACACTTTGGTGGGTAGCGTCTACGATGACGTTTTATTTGGTGGCGATGGAAATGACAGCCTTGAAGGCGACATAGGCAACGACACTTTGAATGCCGGCAACGGCCTCGATACCTTGCGGGGCGGTGCGGGCGATGACGCGCTCTCCTCTCGAACCACCAGCATGACTGCAGGCTCCAATGATGGCGCCAACGTGATGGATGGCGGCCTAGGCAATGACACCCTGGCAGGGGGCAATGGCAACGACACACTGCTTGGTGCCGAAGGCAACGACTCACTGACTGGCAGCGATGGCAACGACAGTATTGAGGGGGGAGCTGGCATCGACACTTTGTTTGGCGGCGCAGGCAATGACAGCCTATCAGGTGGAGACGGCAACGATAAGTTGTATGACCAAACTTCAGGGACCGACACCTTGGTGGGCGGAGCTGGCGACGACTACTTGTCCACCTACACCAGCACAGAGGGCGACAGCCTTGAAGGCGGCCAAGGCAATGACAGTCTGTATGGTGGTACTGGCAATGACACGATGGTGGGTGGTGATGGCAACGATTCCCTGTCTGGCAGCGATGCTAACGACAGCGGCGACGGCGGCACCGGGGATGATACTTTGTCAGGGGGTGCTGGCAATGACTATCTATTAGGTGGTGATGGCAACGATAAGTTGTATGACCAAACTTCAGGCACCGACACCTTGGTGGGCGGAGCTGGCGACGACTACTTGTCCACCTACACCAGCACAGAAGGCGACAGCCTTGAGGGCAGCCTAGGCAATGACAGTCTGTTTGGCGGCACTGGCAACGACACACTGATGGGTGGCGATGGCAATGATTACCTGTCTGGCAGTGATGGCAGTAACAACCTGTATGGCGAAGAGGGAAACGACAGTGTTTACGGCGGTACTGGCGATGACAGCATCGAGGGTGGTCTTGGCAACGATGATCTCGAGGGTGACCTTGGTAACGACACCATTGAGGGCGGCGCGGGCGATGACACCATCGATGGCGAACCAGGCAACGATTCTGTTTTAGGCGGAGATGGCAATGATTCTCTGGTTGGAGGCGAAGGCAACGACAGCCTGAATGGCGGTGCAGGACTTGACACCTTGTTTGGTGGAAGCGGCAACGACAGCCTTTCTGGTGGCGATGGCAACGATAACTTGTACGACCAAACTGCAGGTGTTGATAGCTTGCTGGGCGGCGCCGGTGACGACTACTTGTCAACCTACACCAGCACCGGCGCAGACAGTCTGGATGGCGGCCTAGGAAATGACAGCCTCATTGGTGGCACTGGCAACGACACGCTGAACGCTGGTGATGGCAACGATTACCTCTCGGGCAACGAAAACAACGACAGCCTTGAGGCCGGCATCGGCAACGACACGCTGCATGGCGGCTTAGGCAATGACACTTTGGTCGGCGGCCTAGGCGACGACTCTCTGCTGGGTGGCGAGGGCGACGACACGTACTACATTGACAGCACCAAAGATTTTATCTACGAGTCTGGCGGCAATGACACTGCCTATGTGTCCACAAGTTTTGTCAAACTTCCCAGCAGCATCGAAACTGTTACCTACACCAACAATGCGCTGGCTTTGCCCTACTGGATCAGTGCATTGCTGCCTGATGACGCTGCCGGTTTGAATTATCAAACCATGCTGGGTGATGCAAAAACATTCGCTTATATTTTTCCCGCAACACTGCCAAGCTACGACACAAGTTCAGATGATGCCAATGGCTACACAGCATTCACGGCTGCTCAACAAGCCAGAACATTGGTGGCACTTCAGTACATTTCATCTTTGCTTGACCTTCAGTTCATTCAAGCAACAGATGCCGCAGCAGTAAACACCTTTTCTTTTGCGAGCAACACGCAAACAAATTCATCAGGCTATGCACAAAACCCATTGGAAAGCTATGGCGGAAGCGATGTTTTCTTAGATATTGCTGACTACAACACCACTTTGGCAGACGGGACATACGGCGCACTGACTCTGATCCATGAGGTTGGCCATGCACTTGGTCTCAAGCACCCCTTTCTTCATGAACAAGCAGGTGAGGGGGGCGTTGCAGAACCACCTTATTTAACTGGAACAGAAGAAAGCACAACCTGGACAGTGATGAGCTATGACGATACGTCCGCTCAATGGCATCTTCAATACAGCCCACTTGATATCGCAGCCCTGCAGTACCTGTATGGCCCAAGCAACACTTCAAGAACTGGCAACGACACCTACACCGTGTCTTCGTCAGCCACCAATTTAATTTGGGATGGTGCTGGTGTGGATGTGATCGATGCAGCCTCTGTTGGGCAAGCCGTCACGATTTATTTAACCCCTGGGTATTGGGGCTACGTCGGCACAGCTCAAGCATCGACCATCACAAGCGCAGGTCAAGTGACGGTCAATTTCGGCACAACGATTGAGAATTTAATTGGGTCTGCTTTCAATGACCATTTGTATGGAAACGAAGTTGCCAACAGCATTCAAGGGGGTTTGGGCAACGACACTTTGAGCGGTGGCGAGGGCATTGACACTGCGGTGTTCAGTCAATCCAAATCCAAGTACACATTGACTTCGACCGCTGCTGGGTGGGTGGTGGCTGGGCCGGATGGCAGCGACACTTTGACTGACATCGAATTCGCCCAGTTTGCTGACCAAACATGGGCGCTGAAGAATTCTTTGCCTAGCGGCAGCGTCAGTTTCAGCGGCAGCGTTTCACTTGGTTCGACCTTAACTGCTTCCAACACATTGGCCGATGCAGATGGCATTGCACAAAGTGGGGCGAGTGCAATCACTTATGCCTGGAGTGCCAATGGCACATTGATTCCCAGCGCAACGGGTGCAACTTTAACTGTGACTGCGCCTCTTGTGGGGAAACTGATAACGGTTGCGGCCAGTTATGTGGATGCTGGGGGGGCAACTGAAACAGTTTCAAGTGCAGCCTCTTATCTGAAAACCTCTTATGATTTGGCGCAGCCTAAGCTATGGTTTTCATCGCAATCCATACTCAGTGCATCTGGCACGGTCTACACCCAAGACAACCCACTGCTTGTGATCCAGACCGCGCAGGTGGATTTGAACAACGATGGCTTGGAGGACTTGTTCACCTACGACAGTTACCCACTGGACATTCCAACGCCCAATCCGCCCCCCAGTGTTTTCCTTAATACTGGAGATAGCCTCAAAAAAGCAGTTTGGACAGGTCCAACTCTGCGTGATCCACATGGAACCAAAATACTGGTTGGCGATTTCAATGGGGATAATTTACCCGACTTGTTTTCATTGGTCGCGGTGGACCCGGCCAACGGCGCCTTTCCTGACCTGAAGGATTTTAATAACCTTCTTTTTAATTCTGCGACGGGGTTCAACCAGGTCAAAGAGTTTGACGACAAGCTGGGCTTTTGGTACGCGGGGGCATCAGGCGACATCGATAATGACGGTGACCTCGATGTTGTGATGTTCAATTTCCATGTTGCAAGTAATGGCGTCAAGAACCAAATTCTTTGGAACGATGGCGCTGGAAATTTCACCTATGACAGCACTGGTATGGGTGACATTTCTATTGTCGACCAAGCGGAGTTTCGCGATGTGAATCGCGACGGATACTTGGATTTGGTCATTGATCACATTGACACACAATCGACTCGAACGCCCACCGTCAGTGTGATGTGGGGCAATGGTTTGGGTTACAGCTTGGCCAATGCGACCCAATTCAATCTCGGGAGTGACGCGTACCTGTGCAACATTTGTTTTGCAGATCTGAATGCAGACAATCTGGATGAAATTATCCTCTCAGGCGATAACGCAGCCGGTCAATACTGGATCAAGGTCTTCCGGTCTGATGACAATGCCGTCTCCTACTTGGACGCCACCTCGCAGTACATCGACCGGAGCAGCACATCGATCCGATTCGATCACATTCGAGTCACTGACATTGACGGCGACGGGTTGCTAGATATATTTTCTCCCGATAAGTCTGATGCCGTGCGTTGGGAGTGGAATGGCTTGAAGTTCATCAAGCAGAACACGCCAGCCAAGGGCACTGTCAATTGGAGTGGCAGCGTTGCACAGGGAGAGACATTAACGGCAACCAACGCCTTGACTGACCTTGATGGCCTGGGCACGATCAGCTACCAGTGGAGAGCCGGTGATGCGAGCATCAGCGGCGCCACCAGCAGCACTTATGTGCTGACGCAAGCCGAGGTTGGCAAGCTCATCACAGTTGCTGCCAGCTTCACAGACGATCAAGGCAGCGTGGAAACGGTTTTGAGCGCCGCCAGTTCAGCAGTTGCCGGCCTGTCTGGCAATACCACTGCTATTCAAGCCTACATTTGGAAATCTCACACACTGCTCAATGGCGTGACTTTGACTGCTGGCACTTACAGTGGCACAAGTGACTCTTTAGGCGCCGCCAATTTCACTGCCGTGACCGAGACCAGTTTGAGCCTGACGGCCAGCCGCGCCATACCCGCAGCAGAGGCCGCGGCCACAACAGCGGCCGTGAACCTGCAAGACGCCATTGCAATTTTGAAAATGATTGTGGGCTTGCCTGTGAACGGCACGAGCAATGGTGTGACAAACGCACTCTCACCTTACCAAGCCCTGGCAGCCGACTTCAACGCAGACGGCGAAGTAGGGCTGCAAGACGCTATTGGCGTGCTCAAGTTGGTGGTGGGCTTGACTGCGCCCCAGCCAAGCTGGCATTTTCTCAATGAGCTCGATACCAGCGTTGCTGCCAAGGCCAACCTCAAGCCCGGCACAGCGCAGACCAGCATCACCGCCGACCTGAGTGGCACAAGCCCTGTACACGTGGGGTTAGTGGCCTACCTCAGCGGCGATGTGGACGGCAGCTATGCGGGCGCAACCGGTGCATCGGACTTGGACATGACAGAGCCGAACTATTTTGTGACCCTGGTGGCCAACCACCCGGGCGTGCTCAGCGCAGCGCAGTTTGGCAACTAGTGCAGCCGATAGGGCTTGGCATGTGATGTGGGTTTCATTTCAAAATTTCAGCCAAGGAAGTCATGATGGTTAGCAAACTGCTCAGAACATGGTGCACGCTGACCTTCATCTCAATCATGGTGGGGTGTGGGGGTGGCGGCGTAGAAAGTGGCAATCCAAACATCGTCAATGCGGACGCAGCAGTGGCCGATTGCAAACTGCCCACCACGGGCACGGGCCGCGGCGTTTACTTGGGCTTTCCGCGCCGGCCCAATGGGCTTAAGACCACCGGCACGGTGAATGTGAACGTGGCGATGGTTGATTTTCCAGATGCAGTGGCCACGATGACGCCGCAGGCCGCATTCAACTTGATTTCTCCAGGCGCGGTGGACTTCTTCACTGCAGCCACCTATGGTCAGATGAAACTGGTGCTAACACCCACCTTGCGTTGGGACCGGATGAGCCAAGACTCTACGGCCTACAACATGACGCGCAGCACCATCTCATTTGCAAGCCAAAAAGCTTATGCCACTGAGGCGCTGACATTGGCGGCGCGCACTTTGGATTTTTCCAGCACCGATGCATTTTTGGTTCTGACCAACCCTGATGCTTCCGTGATCGATCTTGGCCCGACCTTCACTGCCAATCCAGGTGCTGGCATCACCATCAATGGCCGCACCTTGGAAAATGGTGTGACCTCGGGCGCTGACCTCAAATACTGGGGTGCTTATTGGCTCAATCATGAAATGGGGCATGCTGCGGGCTTGGTCGATCTGATTGATTTCAACCCCGGCACATTGCACCGTGATCACTGGACTGGCACCTTCAGCATCATGACTGAAATCAACGCATTGGCGCCCATGTATTTCGCATGGGAAGCATGGCAAAGTGGGTGGATCACGGATGCGCAGATCACTTGTGCACCCATCGGAAAAACGGTGGTGACGCTCACACCGATTGAAGATGTGGGGGGCATGAAAGCCGTGGTCATTCCCACCGGAAAATACTCAGCGGTTGTGGTGGAGAGCAGGCGTGCCAAGGGGCTTGACAGCAAACTGCCGCGAGGCGGCCCCTTGGTGTACTTTGTGAACACCGATGTGGGCACCCAGAACCCCAATGGGTCGGGTGGAATCAAGGTTCTTCCACTCGACGACACCGATGACACCAAGGTCAATAAGCTGCTCAATGTGGGCCAAAGCGTCACGTATCAGGGCGTGACTGTGACGCTGCAGGAACTCATCAGCGGCAACGATGTGATCAGCGTAACGCGGCCGTAGCCACTTTGCCTGTAAACTCCTGCAACTTTGCACTCGTGCCAATCCATCTTCAAACTAAGGCGTCACCATGAATCGATCGGTGTTACATCGCTGGCTGCTACTGACTGTGCTTGTATTTTTGGTCTCTTGCGGCGGCGGCGGTGATCAAAATACAGTTGCAACGAACTCATCGCAGCCAGGATTTGAGCAGCAGGTGCAGTTTCCTCCTTCAGCCTCAGAGTCTGCAGCCGCGAGCACAACTTCCGCACTTGCGAGCCAGGCCGTCAATCTGCAAGATGCGATCGCCATTCTCAAAATGATTGTGGGCCTGGAGGTCAACAGTTCAGGGCAAGCTGTTACTGCGTATCAGGCGTATGCGGCTGACGTGGATGGCAACGGCAAAGTTGAGTTGACCGATGCGATCGCTGTGCTCAAGCGAGTTGTTGGCCTTGAAACACAATCAGCCAATTGGCTGTTTTTCAACCAGTCAGGGGGCTCTGCCCCGGTCGTCAGCGACAAACTCAATCCAGGTTTGGCACCCGATTTGACGGCCTATGTGACAACTTCCGCAGCCACTTCCAATGTGGGCTTGGTGGCTGTGCTGCGCGGCGATGTGGTGGGCAGTCAGTTCAGCTACGAATGGTCGCTGACTTCCAAGCCTGCCAACAGCAGTGCTGCATTGACGGGTGGCACGGCAGCCACGCCCGCCTTCACGGCAGATGTGGTCGGCTCTTATGTGGCCGCGGTCAAAATCTCGGATGGCAGTTCGAACACATCGTCGACAACGCTCACCCTGACAGCTGCGGAGCTCATATTGCCTGGTGCACCCACCATCGGCGCAGCCACGCCGGGTGATGCCACTGCGAGCATTGCCTTCACGCCAGGCGTGACAGGCGGGAAAACAGTGACGTACACCGCCAGTTGCACCGCAACCGGAGGCACCACTGGCTCCGGCTCAAGCACGGCCAGTCCAGTTGCGGTGACTGGTTTGACCAACGGCCTGACTTACAACTGCACGATCACGCCTTCCAGTTCGGTTGGCACGGGCACCGCTTCAAGCGCCGTGTCGGTCTTGCCGGTTGTTGCTGTGCCTACTGCGCCCACCATTGGCGCAGCAACGGCCGGTAGCACCACGGCCAGCATCAGCTTCACTGCGGCCAGCACCGGCTCCACCGCCACCAGTTTCAGTGCTACCTGCACTCCCACCAATGGCAGTGCTGTGACTGGCGCCGGCAGCGCAAGCCCCATCTCCATGACAGGCCTGACCAACGGCACAAGTTACTCCTGCGCTGTCAAAGCGGTCAACGCTGGGGGGCAGAGTGCAGCATCCTTGGCGGTGACGGTGACACCCGTAGCAGCCACTGTGGCAGTGACGTATTCAGCCCCCGCCAATTTCCAAACTGCTGTGCAGCGCAGCTATACCGCGGGCACGCTTGTCTCTGTCAGTGCTTTCACAAACCGCTCGCGCTACATGATCTCTGACTCGGCCAGCGCCAGCAGCACTTCAAACTACCTCAATATTGGCTCGACCTACAGCGCCACAACGGGTTATGCCGTCGAATCAGCCACCATCCCTTCGCAGGCCACCTACAACAGCTACCTGTCAAAACTGGTGCATGTGGTCACCGACGCCTCAGGCTATTTCCGATTGGATTCGCATTTGCATCCGAACAATTCCATTGATTTTGACGCCACTGATTCCAACAAACTCAAGTTCCGAAATAATTTTGGCAAGGCCTCGTCGCTCTATGGCTATGTGACGTTTTCTTATGACGCCACAACCAAATTATTGCAAGCCAAAAAGCGTTACAAATACAGCTACACCTCTGGCACGGCCACCAATGGCAATACGACCTACACCCCTTCTTGGACGGAAGATACAGCCTTCAGCAGCAGCGCCCAAAATTACTATGTGAACTACACTGGTGGTGTTTATAAATTAGTGGCTGCAGCAAGCTCTGCCACGCCTCTTTATTTATTCAACTCACCGATCGATTTGGGCATTCCAAGTTTCATGAATCCCAATGCGGTCGCTTTTGTGACCAATAGCCCAGCACCCTTCCTGTCAAAAGTCACCACAAGTTCTGTGGAGGGAACAAGCGGCAGCATCTATTCGCAGCTCAGCTCCACCTACCTCAATCAGGTTGCAACGGCAGGCAGCGACGCCACCACCAAGCTCTACGCCGATGCTTATCTGGCAACCATCAAGACAGCGGTGGAAGCTGCCGGTGGCAAGCTGCGCTACTCGCCCGAGGTGTATACAGCCTACAGGGACGCCGCATTGGCAACCAAGCTCGTGAGCGACTCCATCTCTGATGGTGCACCTGGGCAAAATTTGGTGCCCTACGTTTACTTCACCAATGAGAAAGATACGGCCGGTGCTTACCATCCGTTCATGATCGTTGTGACTTACGGCAATCAAGCCTCACCCAACGGGCTCGTCGACATTCCTCACCCGCCCGGTGACGGTTCGGGCGAATATCCCGCATCGAAGGTCACGCGATTTTCAAATCTTGAAAATTACACCACGATGATTCCGATGAAAGATTACGGACTGGTCACCTCCGTGTTGGACAACGCTTCCGTGATTACAAAAAATCTCTGGACGGAGCGCACCCTCAGCACTCTAGAGGCCAATGTGTATACCTATGCAGACAGTGCGGACAACGGATTGCTGATTGACGGCTCGGTAATTTTCCCGACCTATAACAACGCGCTGGTGCCATCCCATCTTCAGGGTGAATTATCGGCCAGCGGTTGCCATGTGGGTCAAGGCGGGGGCGGCCCACACTGCCACAGTGATGGCTATCAATCGGGGTTTGGTCTTTCGCTTTACAACGACAGCGATTACACGAATAAAACGCACCCACCATTGCTAGGGTTTGGCTACGATGGCATTGCGCTCTTTGGCATTTACAGAAGCCCAACCGACAGCGCCATGCTGGGCGCGAGCACGACCCTCGATGCTTTTGGCGCACACAACCATGACAGCATTGGATACCACTACCATGCGCACACCGTGAGCAATTACAAGGCGGAACTGCTGAGCTACACCACGACGCTGCATGTTTTGATGAAGGGTGCTTACATTGGGAAGGTGACAAGCGTTCCGTATTTTAGGCAAAATTCATCATTCAAAGACAATAAATACCTTGGCGGTAGGTAGTTGGGGTGTCCATTGAACAGTCTCTCCTTGAAACTCAAAACATGTTTGGTGTGTTTGTTTTTGGGAGCGGCCAGCCTGCAGACTGGGGCTGGAGAGGTTCACTTCAATCAAGTTGAAGTCAAGCGCGAAAACAAAGAAAAGCTCATCTTTGTTTTCAGCCTGAATTTGCCGCAAGCATTGCATCAACTTTGGGCGCCGCAACTGCCCTTTGCTGAGTTCTTGACGAAATACGCAGAGCTGCCAGAGGATCAGTTTCAAAATGCATTGAAGACAGCTGCGAGCCAACTGGCTGGAAGTTCATTTTTTGTACTTCCATCAGGAGCCAAAGTGAGTTTTAAAAAGTGGCAGTTGCCTTCAAATCAGGCCTTGCGCGAATCGTTCAAGGCAAATCTTTTCTTGCTTCAATTGCCCCCTGGACCGCAATCTCACTTGCCTCCTGCGGTGGTGCAGACTGAAGTGCAAACCAAAACTTCGATCAACCGAGCACAGTTGCAACTGCACAAAGCACTGCATCCGATATTTGTCAAAGTGCAGCAAGACCAATTTTGGCTGACCGAGCAGATCCCGATGGCAGTGGTCAATTTCGAATAAATGCCAGCTCATGCCCGCCATCATTGCGCAGCTGCAGTCAAACGGGCAGCAACGCTGCTGTGCCTATTGGTTTTTAGCTCGGCGGCCATTGCGCATTGGATGCCGGCTCAGCAAGGCTCGATCAACCTGGTCGACAAAGATGTTTTTTTGGTTGCTGCGCTGCCAGTCTCGGCCTTATCCGGGGTCGATGATGACCGAGATGGCCGACTTTCAGACACAGAACTGCTGGCGCACACGCAGAGCATCAAAGACCAGATCGCTTGGCGCTTGAGGTTGCTGAATGACCAAGCAGCAGGCCAGCTGGCTTTTTTGCAGGTGATGACAGACCCCGATGGCGCCGAACACTTTGTTGTGTTGATGAAATTCAGTTTTGCAGGGGCTCCTGAAAATTTGCAAATCGAAACGGACTTGTTTGGCAATTCTGACAAAGAAAGGCAACTGACTCTGAAGGCCACCCGAGGGGCAGACACAGAGGCCGTTGTTTTAACCCCGCTGCATGCAAGCCACATTTTTTTTCGCTCGCCTGCGCAAGTTTTGCTGAACTACCTGTTGCTGGGTGTTGAGCATATTTTGCTGGGGATGGATCATCTTCTTTTTCTGCTGACCATCCTGGTGGCCGCCGCTGGGTGGCGATATTGGCTGGGCGTGTTGACCAGCTTTACCGTGGCGCACAGCATCACGCTGACGGCATCATTGATGGGCTGGCTGCAGGCGCCTGCTGCGGTGGTGGAGCCCATGATCGCAGCCAGCATTGTGCTGATGGCTTTGCTGAACTTGACGCAGCGATCTGCTGCGCTTCATCGGCGCATGGCCATTGTGTTTGCATGTGGACTCTTGCATGGCTTAGGATTTGCCTCGGCCATGATGGACATGGGCCTGCACGGCGCCTACCGCGTGACCAGCGTCGTGGGGTTTAACTTGGGCATTGAGCTCGGGCAAGTTTTGTTTTTAATCGCTATCTTGGCACTGGTGCGCAGCATGCGTTTGCTTGGATTGAACGGATTGCTGCAGCAAATGGGGTTGAGTGTGCCTCTGACAAAAATAGCGTCCGTGTTCGCGCTGTGTGTGGGTGGATTTTGGTTCTTGCAGCGTTTGGGTGTCTGATAGCCAGCGCTATTGGACGCTGCCTTGCAAATACACTGAAACCGGAATGTAGCCTTGCTGCTCAGCAAACACGGCGTCAGGCACTTCAATCTTCAAAGTGTGGGCGCCCGCGCTGAGCTTGCCCAAACTGATTTGGCGGATGGGCACCGCATCTCCCGGACACCAATTGTTGAACGACTGCCACTCTTGCGGCGTTCGCGGCGTTGGCCCGTAGATGCCGTTGCGCTGGCTATTCAGATGCCTGAAAGGCTCGCAGCTCTCACGTCCAGGCATGTAGGTGAGCCGCAATTGGCCATCGACTTCAATGTGATGAAGGCGGCGTGTATATTCTTCGCCATCTTTGTTGGAGCCGTGGTTGGAGGTGATCAGATAAAGGGACGCATCAGCAACGTCAGTTGGCAGATTGAAATGGATCACCCGCAAGGTCTTGCCAATCACATCGGTAGCGCTAGCTGCGTAATTGTTCAAATCTTTTTTGAAATTCAAGGGCAATAAAAAATTTCGGCCTGCTGGAGCTGCCCCATCTGCGGTAGAGATAAATTGCAAAGAACCCAAAAACACATCGCTTCTACCGGCACAACCCTCAATCTGTTTTTGGGCTGCATAGGGCACCCCAAAAATTTCAAGCTCAATCCAAATGTCGTATGCGGCAAGCAGGGCTGGGTCATTGAAAACTCGTGCGACATTGGACACATTGAACGAGTAAGAGGCCTGCGCGGGGGCTAGGTTTTTATTCATGAAAGGGGTGATGAAACGCCCGATTTCAACTCGCTGCACATCAGGGGGTGAATAACTTGCACTGCCTTTGGGAACCAATGCAAAATTCACATTTCCAATTCGATCGTAATTGTCGCAAACGGCTTTGACAGTCACATGCATGGTCAACGATGAGCCCAATGAACGCAGTTGTTGTTCAGTTAGTTTTTTGGCGTTCAGGTCGTTGCGGTGACGAATCACATCAGGAGGAGTAGCAAGGCTGACAGCAGGCCCGTAACCATCGAAAAAAAGGATGTCTTTGAAAACGGTCAGTGAAATGGGCGCGGTGGGTGCATCGCTTGCTGCAAAAGAATGGCAGCACACGCTGAGCCATGCAGCTGGAAATACAAACGCATAAAAGATCCTGACAAGCACTCGGCGCATGGACAACAAGCCCTTAATTGGAGTCTGAATATGAAACGTTTTCAAGCAACTGAAGTTCTTCGGACCAGTCAAGCCACTGCGCTTCCAGTGCTTCTAGCGCTGTGCCCACAGCTTTCAATTGCCGCCCTGTGTCCGCGATTTCACCAGGGCTCAGGGCTGTTGTCAGCTTGTTTTCAAGCACCGCTTTCTCGGCATTCAACTGCGCCATGCGCTGATCGGCTTGCTCAATTGATTTTTTCAGCGGCCGGGCCAATGCGGCTTTTTGCTGACGTGCCTGCGCGCCGAGCTTTCTTTGATCGGCAGAGGTTGATGGGGAGGCCGGTGCAAGGCTGGGAATGGCGGGCTTGATGGCCATGGCCTGGGGCTGCACTGCGGGCGCCGTAGGCGCTGCATCTGCGACTTTGGCCTCCTCGCGCAAGCGCTTGGACTCTTCGAGCAAATAGCGCTGGTAGTCGTCTAGGTCACCGTCAAAGGGTTTGATTTCTCCGCGGCCCACTAACCAGAACTCGTCACACACAGCGCGCAGCAAAGCCCTGTCATGGCTGACCAGCATCACGGTGCCTTCAAACTCGTTCAAGGCCATGGACAAGGCTTCGCGCGTGGCCAAATCTAAGTGATTGGTAGGCTCATCCAGCAGCAAGAGGTTGGGGCGTTGCCAAACAATCATGGCCAAAACCAAGCGGGCTTTTTCGCCGCCGCTCATGCTGCCCACGGTTTGCTTGACCATGTCGCCGGTGAAGTTGAAAGTACCCAGGTAACTGCGCAAATCTTGCTCGCGTGAAGATTGGCCTGGCACAGCACCGAGCTTTTTAACCAAGCCAATCATGTGCTCCAGCGGGGTGTCTTGCGGGTGCAGTACATCTAATTCTTGTTGCGCAAAATAGCCCACATTCAAGCCACGGCCTTCAGTCAAAGTACCGCACAAAGGCTGCATGGCGCGCGCAATGGTTTTGACCAAAGTGGATTTGCCTTGGCCGTTGGCGCCCAAGATGCCAATGCGCTGGCCTGCGAGCACGGAGCGGCTGACATTTTTCAAGATGGGTTTTTCAACATCGTCCACGATGTAGCCAAAGTCAGCATCAGAGATGGCCAGCATCGGGTTGGGCAAGTTGACCGGTTCTTTGAATTCAAAAGTAAAGTCTGCATCGGCCAGCACAGGCGCAATTTTCTCCATGCGCTCCAAGGCTTTAACGCGACTTTGCGCTTGCTTGGCTTTGCTTGCTTTGGCTTTGAAGCGGTCAATGAATTTTTGCAAATGCGCAATCTTGTCTTGCTGCTTCGAAAAGGACGCCTGCTGCAACTCAAGTTGCTGTGAGCGCAAGGTCTCAAAGGCGCTGTAGTTGCCGCCGTAGCGGTTCAATTTGGCTTGGTCGATGTGCAGAGTGACCGAAGTCACGGCGTCCAAAAACTCTCGGTCATGGCTGATCACAATCATGGTGCCGGTGTAGCGTTTGAGCCATGCTTCGAGCCAAACCAAAGCGTCTAAATCCAAGTGGTTGGTGGGTTCGTCCAAGATCAGCAAGTCCGAGGGGCACATCAGCGCGCGCGCCAGTTGCAAGCGCATGCGCCATCCGCCCGAGAAGCTGTTGACGGCTTGGTCCAGTTCGCTGGACTTGAAGCCCAATCCCAAGATCAAAGATTGGGCGCGCGGGACAGCGTCGTGCTCGCCGGCGTCGGCCAGATCCACGTGGGCGTGCGCCATGGCCATGCCATCTTCCGACAACTCGGCTTCGTGCAATGCAGCGCGCAGCTCGGCCAAGCGGGTGTCACCCCCCAAAACAAAATCGGTGGCGCTTTCCTCGGTTTCAGGCATGTTTTGTGAGACTTGCGCCAAGCGCCATTGCTTGGGCATGGAAAAGTCGCCACCGTCTTCGTGCAATGTGCCATTGAAAAGCGCAAACAAAGTTGATTTTCCAGCGCCATTGCGCCCGACCAAGCCGACTTTTTCTCCGGGGTTCAGGGTAACGCTGGCTGCATCGAGCAAGACTTTGGCGCTGCGGCGCAGAGTGACATTTTTAAGTTGGATCATGGGTTCGAGACAGATCGGAGCTGCGCATTGGCAACCCCATTCAAGCAAATTCGTTCAGGTTGATTGTAAGTAAGCCACGAGCGCTTCGCGGGTGATCAACAAAACTTGATCTTCTCCGGCGCTGGTCTCTAGCCAAATGGCTTGCAGTTTGGCAAAGGCATTCTCAAAGTGAGCGCGCTCATTGCCAATTTCAAGAACCAAGATGGCTTTGTCGTTCATGTGCGCAGGCAAATCGTGGAGCAACTGCCGCACAAAGTTCATGCCATCACTGCCGCCATCCAAAGCCAATAAAGGCTCGGCCAAATATTCAGCTGGCAATTCTTGCATGCTTGCGTGACAAACATAAGGCGGGTTGCACAAGATGCAGTCAAACTTGCCAGCAATCGAAGTCAGGCCATCACTGGGCTGCAATTGAATGCGTTCTTCAAGGTGGTGTTTCTCAACATTGATGCGCGCGACTTGCAAGGCTTGCTCAGAAATATCAGCGCCCAGCACTTGAATTTCGGGGTAAGTCAAGGCGGCCAAAACTGCCAAACTGCCGTTGCCAGTGCACAGATCTAAAAATTGGGTTGATTGCTCGCTCAGCCAATAATCCAAGCTGCCATCTGTGAGCAACTCTGCTATGAAACTGCGCGGCACGATGCTGCGCTCATCGATGTAAAACGCGATGCCTTGCAGCCAAGCTTCTTGCGTGAGGTAGGCGGCTGGTTTGCGTGTGCGAATGCGCTCATCTATCAAACGCTCACAGGCTTGGATCTGTTCTGTCGACAATTCTTCGAGAGGTGCATGAAGACCTTCTGAGGGGTTCAATGCCGCAGGTTCTGCAATCTGTGTATCCAGTGGCAAGCCCAAGCGCCACAAGACCAGCCAAGCCGCCTCATCATGCGCGTTGTCCGTGCCATGGCCAAAAGCCACGCCCGCCGCACTCAGGCTGGCTGCTGAGCGCTGAATCAATGTCTGAAGATTCATGGGAGGGTGTTGGCCTGATGGCTGCGCAAACACTGCTGGTTCAGCGCGACCAGCACTTGACGGTAAATATTTTTCAGTGGCTCGATGTCAACCACGGCCAAGTGCTCATCAATTTTGTGGATGCTGGCGTTGGGCGGGCCCAGTTCAATGACTTGTGGGCAAGTTTGCGCAATAAAGCGCCCATCGCTGGTGCCACCCGTTGTTGACAGCTCTGTCTGCATGCCTGTCTCAAGCAAGATAGCCTCTTGCACCACGGTGACCAAGCTGCCGGGGGTGGTCAAAAACGGCAAGCCCCCCAGGGTCCATTCCAAGCGGTATTTCAGCCCATGACGATCTAAAATTTGATGTACACGCTGCTGCAAAGATTCTGCATTAGAGGCTGTGCAAAAACGAAAATTAAAGTCAATGATCATCTCGCCTGGAATCACATTGGTGGCGCCGGTGCCCGCGTGCACGTTGCTGATTTGCCAACTGGTGGGTGGAAAAAATGCATTGCCTGTGTCCCACAGGGTGCTGGCCAATTCAGCCAGTGCCGGGGCTGCACGGTGCACCGGGTTGTCGGCCAATTGGGGGTAAGCAATGTGGCCTTGAATGCCCAGCACTGTTAACTTGCCACTCAATGAACCGCGCCTGCCGTTTTTGATCATGTCGCCAGTTTTATGAACCGAAGTGGGCTCTCCCACAATGCAAAAATCTGGTGTCTGTTTGCGCTTTGCGAGCATCTCGCAGATGCGCACCGTGCCGTCCAGGGCGGGGCCTTCCTCATCGCTTGTCAATAAAAAAGCCAAACCCAATGCGGGCTCTGGGTGAAGCGCCAAAAATTCTTGCGTGGCCACCACCATGGCGGCCAATGAAGTCTTCATGTCGCTGGCCCCGCGGCCATACAAATTGCCATCGCGGTGCGTGGGTGTGAACGGGTCGCTGTGCCACTGATTCAAGGGGCCGGTTGGCACCACATCGACGTGCCCTGCAAAAGCGAAAACTTGACCCGATGAGCCCGGGCGTTGTGCCCACAAATTGCGAACTTTGAAGTCATCGGGGCCTAAGTCGATCACTTCGCACGCAAAACCCAAGGGGCTCAAATGGGAAGCGATCAACGCGGTGCATCCACCATCATTGGGTGTCACAGAGGGCAGGGCAATCAGCTGCTCAGCCAGGCGCAAGGTCTGGCTCATGCAGGGCGTCCTGCGCGGATGAAATTGGCAATGCGATGGGCCGCCTCCAAGCATTCTGCCGTTTGCGCGACCAGTGCCATGCGCACCCGACCTTGCCCAGGGTTGACGCCATTGCCCATGCGGCCGATGTAACTGCCCGGCAGCACTGTCACATTTTGTGAGGCATAAAGTTCTCGGGCAAACTCGGTGTCACTCATATGCCAGGCGCCAGGAATGCCGGCCCACAGGTAAAAACTGGCGTCAGGCAAGCACACATCCATCACGGCTGCCAAGACGGGAGTGACCTGCGCAAACTTGGTGCGGTACAGGTTCCGATTTTCAAGCACATGGTCTTCGTCGCCCCACGCAGCGATGCTGGCCGCTTGCACAACCCCGCTCATCGCGCAGCCGTGGTAGGTGCGGTAAAGTAAAAAAGGCTTGATCAATGCGGCATCGCCCGCCACAAACCCACTGCGAAGGCCAGGCACATTGCTGCGCTTGGACAGGCTGGTGAAAGCGATCAAGCGTTTGAAATCTGTGCGGCCCAGCGCCGTGGCTGCCTGCAAGGAGCCCAGCGGGGGTTCATCGCGGAAATAAATTTCGCTGTAGCACTCGTCAGAGGCAATGACAAATCCATATTTTTCACTCAAGTCAAACAGCTTTTTCCATTCGACCAGAGACACAACTTTGCCCGTGGGGTTGCCTGGCGAGCAGACAAACAGCAATTGCGTTTTGGCCCAAATTTCGGACGGCACACTGTCCCAATCCACGGCAAAGTCTTGTGCAGCTTGGCTGCCCACAAAATAGGGTTGGGCACCACCCAAAATGGCGGCGCCTTCGTAGATTTGATAAAAAGGGTTGGGAGTGACCACCAAGCCGCCAGGCTTTGTGGGGTCCAAAACGGTTTGGGCCAAGGAAAACAAGGCTTCGCGAGAGCCATTGACCGGCAAAATTTGGGTGGCAGGGTCGACTTGAACTTGGTAGCGCTTGGCCAGCCATGCCGCGCAGGCTTGTCGCATAGCAGGTTCACCTGCTGTGCCGGGGTAGCCCGAGAGCGCAGTGTCCAACGAGGCTGCCAAAGCCTTTTTGATGAATTCAGGGGTGGCGTGTTTAGGCTCGCCAATGCCCAAACTGATATGCGCAAGGCTTGTGGGTGGGGTCACGCCAGCAAACAATTGCCGCAGACGCTCGAAGGGGTAGGGCTGCAAGGCGGCCAAGAGAGGGTTCATCCCCCAATTATCCGGGATTGTGAGCCCTTTTGAAGGGCTGGGCAGGTGCAATTCCCCCTGTTCGGTCGGTTAACATGGAGGCTGGGGGCACAAGGGGTGCCTTTTGACTCAAATTCAGACTGCTGTGCGCCTTAATTCCATCAAACTTTCAGGATTCAAATCCTTCGCCGAGCCCACCAACTTTGTCTTGCCAGGCCAGTTGGTCGGGGTGGTGGGGCCCAATGGCTGCGGAAAATCAAACATCATGGACGCTGTGCGCTGGGTGTTGGGTGAGTCGCGCGCCTCAGAACTGCGCGGCGAGTCCATGCAAGACGTCATCTTCAACGGCACCAGCACCCGAAAGCCCGCAAGCCGCGCCAGCGTGGAATTGATCTTTGACAATGCAGACCACCGCGCCGGAGGCCAGTGGGGGCAGTTTGCAGAAATTGCAGTCAAGCGTGTATTGACCCGCGACGGCAACAGCAGCTACTACATCAACAACCAACCCGTGCGCCGCCGCGATGTGCAAGATGTGTTTTTGGGCACAGGTTTGGGCCCACGTGCCTACGCCATCATTGGTCAAGGCACGATCAGTCGAATCATCGAATCGCGCCCTGAAGAGTTACGCCTTTTTTTGGAAGAGGCTGCAGGCGTTTCGAAGTACAAAGAGCGGCGCCGCGAGACTGAAAATCGCATGTCTGATACGCGAGAGAATTTAACCCGCGTGGACGACATCTTGCGTGAATTGAACGCCAATTTAGAAAAGTTGGAAAAGCAAGCTGAAGTTGCGCAGCGCTTTAATTCACTCAAAGCCGACAGCACGTTGAAGCAGCACCAGTTGTGGTTCTTCAAGCGTTCAGATGCGCAGGCTGATCAAGTTAAAATCAAAGCCGACACCGACAAAGCGATGATCGATTTAGAGTCGCGCATTGCCGACTTGCGCCATGTGGAAGCTGATTTGGAAACCATTCGCCAAGGCCATTACGCCGCGGGCGACCAAGTCAACCAAGCGCAAGGCTTGTTGTACGAGGCCAGTGCCGAAGTGGGCCGCCTCGAAGCTGAAATTCGTTTTGTGGTTGAAGGCCGCCAGCGTGCAGAGCAGCGCATGACGCAGCTCAAAGAGCAATCTGCCGAGTGGTCAGAGCGCCAACTGCAAGCTCAAAGTGAGCTCGAGCAATTGGCAGAACAGGCCTTGCAAGCAGAAGATCAAGCCATCACTTTGGCTGCGCAGGTTGAACACCAGGCTCAGGCTTTGCCAGATTTGGAAGAGGCATTGCGCCAAGCCCAAACCAAGGCCAATGCGCAGCGCAGCAGCGTAGTTGAAGTGCAGCAGCAAATACAAGTGCTGGCCGCTGAGCAGCGCAGCATTCAGGAGCAAACGCAGCAACTCACATTGCGGCAAGAACGCTTAGAGACCGATCGCAACGCACTGGACGCACCCGACGAGCAGCGCCTGGCCCATTCGCGCGAACAATTGCTGCTGGCCCAAGGCTTGGCACAGGAGTCTGAAGCGCGCTTGCACGAGTTGCAAGAACAAACCCCATTGCTCGACCAAGATCGCCGTGACAAGCAGCACGAAGTGAACCAAGAATCTGCCCGATTGGCCGATTTAACGGCCAAGATCGAAGCTTTGAAATCTTTGCAAGAAAAAGTGCGCACGGACGGCAAACTCAAACCCTGGCTGGCCAAGCACGGTCTTGAGAATCTGAACGGGCTGTGGAGCCGCATGCACATGCAGCCCGGTTGGGAAAACGCCATGGAGGCAGCGCTGCGTGACCGCTTATCTTCGCTAGAGGTCTCTAAGCTTGAAGTGGTTCGCTCTTTTGCCGCTGACGCACCACCGGCAAAATTGTCCTTTTACAGCCCCCCCAATGCCACGACTGCCGTTGCCCGCAAAGGCCTGCCTGCGGCTTGCAAACCGTTGTCGGATTTGCTTTTGTTGTCCGACGCCGGCCTGTCTGCTTTGCTGACCGATTGGTTGCAAGGCTACTTCACGGCGCCCAGCTTGGAAGATGCCTTGGCTTGGCGCGATCAACTCAAAGCGGGTGAATGGTTTGTGGTGCAAAGCGGGCATGCCATTGGCCAGCACAGTGTGAGTTTTTATGCGCCTGATTCTGAGCAATCTGGCCTTCTTGCGCGCGCGCAAGACATTGAAAACTTTGAAAAACAGCAGCGCGCGCAAACCTTGATATCGCAAGAATCACGCAGTGCTTCGGTGCGCGCCGAGGCCGTCTACGCCGATGCTGCGCAGCGCCTGGTCTTGGTGCGCAAAGAGGCCAGCGACGCACAGGCCAAAGCCCATGAGCTCCAAGTCGAGACACTGCGTTTGTCGCAGTGGGCCGATCAAACCCGTGCGCGCACTGAGCAAATTACTTCTGACATGGCCGAGGTGCAAAACGCATTGAACGATCTGCAAGAGCGCCGATCAACTGCAGAAGGCCGTTTTGAAGAGCTCGACATGCAATTGGCCGACACACAAGAGCGACATGCGCAATTGGACGAACATGTGATTCAAGCTCAGCGCCAATTGTCTGAATGCAGTGAGCAACAAAGAAGTCTAGAGCGCAGCGCCCAAGAAGCTGCATTTGCGCAGCGCACATTGCAAGCGCGAAGCTCAGAGTTGCATCGCGCTTTAGAAACTGCAGCGCAACAAATCAAATCCATCGAGGAAGAGCAGCAACGCGCCCATGATGAGTTAACACGTTTGAACGATGCGGCAGCGCAAGCAGGCTTGCAAACTGCCTTGTCGATCAAATTGGAACGCGAGCAAACATTGTCGGCCCGGCGCAGTGAATACGATGACTTGACGGCACGCCTTCGCGCCAGCGACGAGCGGCGCATGGGTTTTGAGCGCGAACTCGACCCGATGCGCCAGCGCATCACAGAGTTGCAATTGAAAGAGCAAGCCTCTCGCTTAGGCTTGGAGCAATACAACCAACTGCTGCTCGATGCAGAGGCTGATTTGGAGGCGCTGGCCCGCTCCATCGAAGAGGGCAATGTGCGCTTGACGGGCTTGCAGTCTGAAATTGACCGCTTCAACCGCGAAATTGCAGCGCTAGGCCCTGTCAACATGGCCGCGTTGGACGAGTTGAGCACCGCCAGTGAGCGCAAAATTTTCCTTGACGCGCAAACTGCCGACTTGACCGAGGCCATGAACACTCTGGAAGATGCCATCAAGAAAATTGATGCTGAAACCCGTGAACTTTTGGCTGGCACCTTCAAGATTGTGAACGAGCATTTCGGCCGCATGTTCCCCGAATTGTTTGGTGGCGGCAACGCGCGCTTGGTCATGACGGGCGATGAAATTCTAGACTCTGGCGTGCAAGTCATGGCGCAACCGCCGGGCAAGAAAAATCAGACCATCCATTTGCTCTCAGGGGGTGAGAAAGCCCTGACTGCGATTGCTTTGGTTTTTGCTATTTTTCAGCTCAACCCAGCGCCCTTTTGTTTGCTCGACGAGGTCGACGCGCCGCTGGACGACACCAACACCGAGCGCTACACGAAGTTGGTGGCCAGCATGTGCAAAGAAACGCAGTTCTTGTTCATCAGTCACAACAAAATCGCCATGGAAATGGCCGAGCAGTTGATTGGCGTGACCATGCAAGAGCAGGGCGTCTCGCGCATTGTGGCCGTCGACATGGAGGCCGCCGTGTCCATGGCCGAAGTCTTTTGATCGTTTTTTAAAAATTCAAAACCATGAGCTCATTGCAAAACAGTTTGGTCATCGTTGGGGTTGCAACCCTGATCGCGGTTGTGCTCTACAACTTGTGGACTGCACGGCAAAACGCACCCCGCCAAGCCGAACCCGAAAACATGGCACAAGAGCCATCTTTTGAAAAATCAGAGAGGCAGATCCACGACTTGAACTCTGAGTTTTCAGATGACTTGACCGGCCTGCCTGTGCCTGAGAAAAAACCCACCTTGGACATTTTGATCGATGTGATCGCCCCCATCGAAATGGATGGGCAAGTCTCGGGTGATGCAGCCTTGGCCGCCATGCCAGCCACTCGGCGCGTGGGCAGCAAGCCCTTTGCTGTGGAGGGCTTGAGTGACACCACAGGAGAGTGGGAGTTGCCTCAAACCGGTCTTCGTTATCATGCATTTCAAGCGGGTGTTCAATTGGCCAACCGTGTTGGCCCCTTGAACGAGATTGAATTCTCTGAATTCGTGATCAAGGCGCAAGCCTTTGCAGATGCGGTCAACGGCGATGCTGAATTTCCCGATATGCTCGAAGAAGTTGCGCGGGCCCGCGAGCTCGATCAGTTTGCCAGCGAGCACGATGCACAGTTGAGTTTCACTCTTTGCGCCACAGCCGCCGCCTGGAGCCCGGGCTACATTCAGCAGCACGCTGCGCGTTGGGGGTTTGTGGCTGGCGTGATTCCGGGGCGCATGGTGTTGGCTTCGGCTGTGCAAGGCTTGCCACCCATTTTGTCTTTGTCTTTTGACACCCAAGCAGCCATGGCCGATGACCCCGCCTTGACTGCTATTCGAGAATTCACTTTGAGCTTGGACGTGCCTCAAGTGCCCAGAGATCAGCAGCCTTTTGCGCGTTTGCGAGAGGCTGCCAAAATTTTGGGTCATGAAATGGACGGCGCCATCACCGACGGGGCGGGCCACACGCTGAGCACATCCGATCTGGATGCCATTGCAGCCGATCTCGAGCAGCTTTATGACGCCTTGGATGCCCGCGAACTCTCAGCCGGATCAGCACAGGCGCGCCGCTTGTTCTCGTGACCCTCGATCTGTTCGCTGACGCGTCTGATGACCCCAAGGAGGAGTCAGCTTCTTCTTTGCAAGCGCGCGCAGAGAATTTGCGCAAATTGCTGCATCACCATGGGCATTGTTACTACACACTCGATGCGCCCGAAGTGCCCGATGCTGTGTACGACCGCTTGTTTCAAGCCTTGCAAAAAATTGAGCAAGATCATCCAGAGCAAAGGCGCTCAGACTCCCCCACACAGCGCGTAGGGGGCGCCGTTTTACCGGCCTTTGAATCGGTGCGCCACGCTGTGCCCATGCTCAGCATCCGCACCGAAACCGATACCGAATCGAGTGGTGCTAAAGCATTTGATGCGCGTGTTCGGCGCGAGCTGAATTTGCCTGAAGACGCGCCAGCGCTGGAATATGTGGCGGAGTTGAAATTCGATGGCTTGGCCATGAGCCTTCGCTATGAGCAAGGTATTTTGGTGCAAGCTGCAACCCGAGGTGACGGCGAAAATGGCGAAGATGTCACGCACAATATTCGAACCGTAGGGCAAATTCCGTTGCAACTCCCGCCCGGTGTGCCGGACGTCTTGGAGGTGCGCGGCGAGGTCTACATGCGGCGCGATCATTTCAATCAACTCAATGAGAGGCAAAGCGCCAAGATCGAACAGGGCGCCAAAGGTGAGAAAACATTTGTCAATCCACGCAATGCCGCCGCAGGTGCCGTGCGGCAATTAGATTCCAGCATTGCAGCGCAAAGGCCTTTGAGTTTTTTCGCTTACGGCTTGGGGGAGGCTCAACCTGCAAACGCGCAGCAGGCACTGTTCAAAACCCACTACGACATGCTGCAAACTTTGAAATCTTGGGGTTTCCCGGTGGCCTCACAAACCGCCTGCGTGTTGGGCTTAGAGGGTTTGGTCGACTTTCACCAAAAAATTGCAGCACAACGCGACTGCTTGCCCTTTGACATTGATGGTGTGGTCTACAAAGTCAACAGCCTGGCTTTGCAAGCGCAGTTGGGCTTTGTGACCCGCGAGCCGCGTTGGGCCGTGGCACACAAATACCCTGCGCAAGAAGCCTTGACCACGGTCTTGGCCATTGATGTGCAAGTGGGCCGCACTGGCAAACTCACGCCCGTGGCCAAGTTGACGCCGGTGTTTGTGGGCGGCGTGACCGTGACCAACGCCACCTTGCACAACGAAGACGAAGCTCGACGCAAAGACGTGCGTGTGGGTGATACCGTGATCGTGCGCCGCGCGGGCGATGTGATCCCTGAAGTGGTCTCTGTGCTGCTGGACAAACGCCAACCTCAAGCTGCTATTTTCACCATGCCCCGAATCTGTCCAGTGTGCGCCAGTGTGGCCGAGCGGGACGAAGGCGAGGTCGATTTTCGCTGCAGTGGTGGCCTTTTTTGCAGCGCGCAGCGCAAACAAGCCGTGCTCCACTTTGCGCAAAGACGTGCCGTGGAAATTGAAGGACTGGGTGACAAACTGGTGGACCAATTGGTCGATGCGGGCTTGGTCAAAACCTTGCCCGATTTGTACCAAATGAGTTTGAGTGCCTTGTCTCAGCTCGACCGAATGGCCGAAAAATCTGCCCTGAATTTATTGAAAGCCTTAGAGACGTCCAAAAGCACAACACTGGCGCGATTTGTATTTGGGCTGGGCATTCGTCACGTCGGCGAAGCCACAGCCAAAGAATTCGCAAGGCACTTTGGCACACTCGATGCGTTGATGCAAGCCAGTCAAGCGCGCTTGCTCGAAGTGTCCGATGTGGGCCCCGTTGTGGCCCACAGCGTGAGAACTTTTTTTGACCAAGCGCACAACCTTGAAGTGGTGGAACAACTGCGCGCTTGTGGCGTGCATTGGCCAGAAGGCCCGCCAGCTGCGCGCGTGGCGCAAATCTTGTCTGGCATGAGCATTGTTTTAACGGGAACTTTACCAACACTAGAGCGCGAGCAAGCCAAAGAGATGCTGGAGGCGGCTGGGGCCAAGGTGGTGGGCTCGGTCAGCAAAAAAACCAGCTACGTGGTGGCCGGAGAACAAGCAGGCAGCAAATTAGAAAAAGCGCAAGCCTTGGGCTTGCCGGTTTTAGACGAGGCTGGTTTGCTACGCCTCCTGAGTGGCGATGTAACTTGAAAGAATTGAAATGACTGTTCGTGAAATTTTAAAAATGGGTGATCCGCGTTTGCTGCGTCATGCAGCCCTTATTACTGAATTTGACACCCCGCAATTGCACGCCTTGGTGGCTGACATGATGGAGACCATGGTGGCTGCCTCGGGCGCAGGTTTGGCAGCACCGCAAATTGGCGTTGATTTGCAATTGGTGATTTTTGGCACGGGGCAAGTCAGCCCGCGCTACCCAGATGCACAGCCCATTCCAGCCACCGTGCTACTCAACCCCGTCATCACCCCCATGGGCGCCATCGAGCAAGAAGATTGGGAAGGCTGTTTGTCGGTGCCCGGTTTGCGCGCCAAGGTGCCCAGGTGGGAGCAGATTCGCTACACCGGCTTTGACGTGAAGGGCCAGCGCATTGAGCGCGTGGCGGACGGATTCCATGCGCGCGTGGTGCAGCATGAGTGCGACCATTTGATCGGTGTTTTGTACCCGATGCGCGTGCGTGATTTCACGCACTTTGGATTCAACTCTGTGCTGTTCCCCGGCTTGGCAGCAGAATCGGACGACTGAAGCTCAAAGGCGAGCGAGCCGCTGCAAGGCTTGCTCCAAAGTGCTATCTTGCTTGGCAAAACAAAAGCGGATGACCTTTTGATCAAACTGATCGCCGTAAAAAGCCGACAGCGGAATGGCCGCAACCCCCACCTCGCGCGTGAGCCATTGACAAAAATCCGATTCGCTCAAGTTCTTCTCGGGCACGCCTAAATTTGAAATGTCCACGCATTGAAAGTAGGTGCCCTGGCCAGGCAACAATTTGAATTTTGTTTTGGACAATCCGTCTCGAAACAAATCACGTTTGCGTTGGTAAAACGCAGACAAACCCGCGTAGGGCTCTGGGTCCGCCATGTAGCGCGCCAGGCCATGCTGCACAGGTGTGTTCACGGTGAACACATTGAACTGGTGCACTTTTCGAAACTCCGTGGTCATGCTGGCAGGCGCGGCCACAGTGCCCACTTTCCAGCCCGTCACATGGTAAGTTTTGCCAAAGCTCGAGACCACAAAAGCGCGCTCGGCCAAGCCGGCAAAACTCGAAGCGCTGTGGTGCTCAAGCGGCGCGTAGACCATGTGCTCATAAACTTCGTCGCTGATCAGCAAAATCTCCGTAGGTTCGAGCAATTCTTGCAGTTTGAGCATCTCCTCTCGCGTCCAGACCATGCCGCTGGGGTTGTGCGGTGAGTTGATGATGATGGCCCGTGTGCGGGGCGTCATAGCAGCTTGAATTTTTTCAAAATCAGGCCGGAAACTGCCAGGGCTCAAGGGCACACGCACTACGACGCCCCCGGCCATCTCGATATTGGGCACATAACTGTCATAGCAAGGCTCAAGTACGATGACTTCATCGCCAGCGTGCAGCACGGCCAAGATGATGGTCAAGATCGCTTGCGTTGCGCCCGCAGTCACCGTAATTTCAGTGTTTGGGTTGTAGTCTCGCCCATACAGGCGTTTGATTTTCTGCGCCATCGCTTCTCGTAAGGGCGCTACGCCCGTCATCGGTGGGTATTGATTCAAGCCCTCCTGCATGGCGCCATGCACAGCGCTGACCAAGTTCGGGTCGCAGGCAAAGTCTGGAAAGCCTTGGCCTAAATTGACTGCACCGGTTTCTGTCGCCAAAGCAGACATCACGGTGAAAATGGTGGTCCCCATATTGGGGTGTTTGGAAATAAGGGAAGGTGTCATCACAGTTCGTAATCGTTGACGTGTCCGGTCATGGCTCTGGTGACCAGAGCTTGTGTCAATCGGTCACTTAAAAGTTCGGCGAAATAATAAACGAAATTGCGCAGATAAGCGCCGCGCTTGAAAGCCACGCGCGCCACATTCATGCCAAGCAACGCGCCCATAGGCCTGGCCACCAAATCACCCACTGGGTCGTCTTTGATGGCCATTTCAGCCACGATGCCCACGCCCAAACCCAGTCGCACATAAGTTTTGATCACATCCGAATCGATCGCTTCCAAGGCAATTCGGGGGTGCAATTTCTTGTTTGCAAAGGCTTGGTCAATGCGCGTTCTGCCTGTAAACGATGGGTGGTAGGTGATCAAAGGCTCTTTGGCAATGTCCTCCAAACTCAAGTGGGGTTTGCGCAGCAAAGGGTGATCAGGCGGCAGCACCAACATGTGTTGCCACTCGTAGCAAGGAAGCGTCACCAAATCTTCATAGGACGCCAAAGATTCAGTGGCCATGCCGATCTCAGCCGTGTCGTCCATGAGCATGCGCGCGACTTGATCGGGCGCGCCTTGGTGCAAGCTGATATTGACCTTTGGGTACTTGGCGCGCAGGCGCGAAACGGGCACAGGCAAGACATAGCGCGCTTGGGTGTGCGTGGTGGCGATCGACAGGGTGCCGCTGTCTTGGGCGCTGTATTGCTCGCCGATGCGCTTTAAATTGCCGATTTCACGCATGATCACATCAATGCTTTGAAGCACATGCTGGCCTGGCTCTGTGATCCGCTTGAGGCGTTTGCCATGGCGCGCAAAAATATCAATGCCCAGCTCGTGCTCCAGCTCGATGATGGCCTTGGACACACCGGGCTGCGAGGTGTGCAACGCTTTGGCAGCTTCGGTCAAGTTCAAATTTCGCCGTGCTGCTTCTTGAACAAACCTGAATTGGTGCAAATTCATGCAGATTAATTGTGTAAAGTTTTATAACAAACACCGTTATTATGCTTTAAATGTCTAAAGCTTGGGTGCTTGCAAAGCCAATTGCGCCATCAGCTCGGTCATCGCAGGCTCTTGTCCAATGGGCATTTGAAGGCTCAAGACAAGCTCAGGGTAGGTCTTTTGCAGATCCGCCATCAGCACGGGCAGATCCTCGCGGGCATGACGCCCCACACCCAAAAACATAGGCACCACATGGATGTGGCGCACGCCTTGAGCAACCATGTCAGCAGCGGCCTGGGCCAACGTGGGTTCACACAGCTCGAGGTAAGCGCAACTGACCTTGACCGAAGGGGCAAGCTCGCACATGCGCGCTGCAACGGCCTCAACAGGCAGTCGCCACAAGGGATCGCGCGAACCATGCGCGAACAACAAATGTCCGGTCAGTGGTGTGTCTTGATGCATCGATGAAAGCTTCACTGTCGAAAAACCAACCAAGCAAAAGTGGCCAATGAGACCATGCTGTAGATCAAGGCCGGTGCGGCGGCGGTCAACCAAGGCTGCCAATTTTGCAAATTGCCCATGAAACCAAAGACGTTGTTCAGCAGGTAAAAACTGATGCCCGCCATCACGCCGCCAAATACATGGCCAGCGATGTTGCCAGACCTGAAGTGCAGATAGGCAAAGGGCAGGGCCAAGGCCAGCATCACCCAGCAGCTCAAGGGGTAGAAAACTTTGCGCCAAAATTGGATCTCGTAACGCTGCGCATTTTGGCCGTTGGCCGACAAGTGGCGAATGTATTGAAACAAGTCCAGAGTTTGCATGCGGTCGGGGCTGAGTAGCGCAGCGCTGACCATCTGCGCGCTGATCTCCGTGGGCCAACGCCACTCTTGCAACTTTATGTTTTCAATCGAGGAAGACCCCTTCGAGCCCATCTTGAAAATCTGCCGTTGCGCCGATTTGAGCAACCATGCGTTGTCCGGTAAAAACTCAGCCGAAGCAGCTTGCGTGATCGAGAGCAAGCGTCCATTGGCGTCAAATTCGTGGATCCGAATTTGTTCAGGTTGTCCGTCGATACTCAATGCCCTGACGTTCACGGCAAACTGCGAAGGGTCTTGCTTTTCTTTGAGCCACGCACCGGTTTGTCCAACGCTCACCTGCCCTTGGTAATGGGCTTTGAGCAACTGCGCTTGGCGCTCGGTCCAAGGCGAGATGTAGTCACCTAAAACAAATGTGATCAGCACAAAAACCAAGCCCAATTGAAACAATGTTTTAAGCGCACGCCAAGGGTCCAAGCCGCCGGTTCTCAAGATGGTGAACTCTGAACTTTGTGCGAAACGGGCCATCACAAAAATACTGCCAATCAAAACTGAAATGGGCAGCAGTTCATACAAGTGACTGGGCATCAACAAGCTCACGTAGATCAAAGCATGCTGCAGTTGATAGCCCTGCGCCTTGCTGCGACTGAGAGCTTGCAATTGGTCGACCAAATCAAAGAAAACAAACAAGGCCAAAAACCCAAGCGCCACAAAGCTGACTGCGCGAATGATTTCGCCGTGGATCAAACGGCGTAATGTTTTCATGCGCCCAGCTCCCGCGAAGGTGCAGTTATTTGCGGCAGTGCATTGCGCCACGTCAGATTCCAATGGCGCTGGGCAAGCCAAGCGCAGGCCATCAAAAATGCGCCGCCATGCAAGGCCAGCATGAAGCCTGGCATGCTCACGCGGCTTGAAGCAATCCAACTTTGTCCTACATTGACCATGTTGTAGTAGCTCACAAAACAAAACAGCGCCAGCGCAAGGTGATAACTGCGCCCCACACGCGGGTTGACGCTGGCCACAGCCAGTCCCAACAGCATCAAGTTCAAAGCAGCCAAGGCCAACCCGATACGCCAAGACAGCTCCCCTAAATTAACCGGGGAAGGTTGGCTCAGCAGACCCAGCGTGCTGATCATGCGGCTGGGGGCATCTGCGACTGCCAACTTGGCGTTGGGGTCAATCAGCAGTTGATAGTCCTGAAATTCGGTCATGCGAACTTCTCCAGTCTGATGATTTTTAAGCATTTGCTGGCCTTGCTGCAAATATAAAAAACGCTCACCCCCTGAGATCTCGATGCGGCCTTGTTTGGCAGTGGTGATGCTCTCGATCGGCCCGTCCACGCTGGAGACAAAAACGTTGCTGCCGGTCAAGTTGCTGGGGCTGTCTTTGTCAATGAAAAAAACCCGTTTGCCACCCGCTGATTCTTGAAACTGACCGGGTGCCACCCTTTCGATGTCGTTGCGCTGCTCAAAACGGTCTCGCAGATCTTGAATTTGCCGGTTGCTCCAAGGCCACACGAACAATGCCAGCAGCCCAATGCCCAGTAAAATAGGCCAAGCAAAGCGAAACAAAGGGCGAATGAAACTGCCCAAGCCATGACCGCTTGAAAACCAAATCACCATTTCACTGTCGGCGTACATGCGCGAGAGGGTCGAGACCACAGCAATGAACAAACTCAATGTCAAAATAGTGGTCAAATGCCCAGTCACCGTCAAGCCCATGACCAGCAGGACCTCCGAAGGGTTGACCGAGCCGCGCGTGGCCTGACCCAAGGTGCGAATCAAAAGGATGGTCATCACAATGGTGGCCAAGACCACCACCGTGGCCCCGAAACTTCGGGCCAGGTCTTTGCGAAATGAAGAATGGAATAACATCGTTTGTCTGGAAAACCTCAATTATGAACTTTGAATTAAAAACCCTGTCCCTCGTGGCTGCGTCCAAAACAAGCGCCGACACCTTGATCGTCTTAGTGGACGACAAGTTTCAGCCTGGCAAAGACCCCGTCTCCAAACTCATTGAGGCCGCCTTGGCTGCCAAAGATTTAACGCACAAAGCCGGCAAAACCTTGGCCGCTTACCGCGTGGCCGGCATTTCTGCCCCGCGCATTTGCTTGGTGGCCGTTGGAGATGGGCATGTCGCCCAAATCAAAACGGGCCTGTCGGCTGCTTTGCCCACTTTGAAATCGACAGGCATTGCACGATTGGCCATTTGCTGGGCCGGCCCCACCGCTGCTGCTTGTGTTCAGGCCGCTGTGCTGGCGGTGTCTGAGGGTACGTACGTCTACGGCGGTACACAATCGAAGCCGGCTTTGCGCAAATTAAACCAAGTCACTCTCGGGCTGCCCAGCTTGAATGCGGGGCACCAATCGAGCTTTGCCACAGCGGTGGCCATGGTGCAAGGTATCGAGCTGGCCAAAGAATGGGCCAATCGCCCCGCCAACCATGCCACGCCCACGATGCTGGGCAAAGCGGCTCAGAATTTGGCCCAATCACCCCACATCAGTTGCGAAGTGCTCGGCCCACGCGAAGTGGCCAAACTGGGCATGGGCTCCTTCATGGCAGTGGCGCAAGGTTCTGCCGAGCCATTGCGTTTCATTGTGCTGAAGTACAACGGCGCTGCCAAATCTGAAGCCCCCGTGGTCTTGGTGGGCAAAGGCATCACTTTTGACACAGGGGGCATTTCTATCAAACCTGCCCCCGAAATGGACGAAATGAAATACGACATGGGGGGAGGCGCCAGCGTGCTGGGGGTTTTCAAATCCCTGAGCCTGTTAAAGCCCCATTTGAACGTGGTGGGCCTCATTCCAGCTTGCGAAAACATGCCGGACGGCACAGCCATCAAGCCCGGGGATGTGGTCACCAGCATGAGTGGGCAAACCATTGAAATTTTGAACACCGACGCTGAAGGCCGCCTGATCTTGTGTGATGCCTTGACCTACGCCGAGCGTTTTAAGCCCCGGGCCGTGGTTGACATTGCAACCTTGACTGGTGCGTGCGTGATTGCTTTGGGCGCCGTTCGCTCAGGCATGTTTGCCAGCCAAGACGATTTGGCCGAAGCTTTGATGCATGCCGGGGACGCGGCCATGGACCTGTGCTGGCGCATGCCGCTAGACGATGACTATGCACTGTCTTTGAAGAGCCATTTTGCCGATGTGGCCAACGTGGGCGGGCGTCCTGCAGGCGCCATCACCGCAGCAAAATTTTTGCACCGTTTCGCCAAGAAATACCCTTGGGCCCATTTGGACATCGCAGGCACAGCTTGGCGCGGTGGCGCTGCCAAAGGGGCCACCGGCAGGCCAGTGGGCTTGCTTTTGCACTACTTGCTCAGCCAGCAAGTCAGTGCCAAGGCAGTTGAACAACGCACTTCACCCAAGCGCAAGCCGCCCGCACGCAAGCCTGCGGCCAAGGTGGCCTGAAGAAGCGGCTTTCCAGGTCCGTCATGCCCCAGGTTGAGTTCCATTTCAATGCCCCAGACAAACTCAACTATGTTTGCCGTTTGCTTCGAAAAGCCGTGTCGCAAGGGGCAAAAATGGGGGTGCTCACCAGCCCGCAAAGCCTGCCTGCATTGGACGATGCTTTGTGGAAACTCCTGCCCACAGACTTCTTGCCCCATTGCCTGGCCTCGGACGAGCCCCCATTGCTGGCGCACTCCAGCGTCATACTGGCCAGCGAGACGTCGGTCTTGGCGGGCATGCCCAACCTGAAAATTTTGCTCAATTTGCAAGAGGCGGTGCCCAGCGACTTGGCGCATTTCGAGCGGGTGATTGAGGTGGTCGGGCAAGACGAGCAAGACAAAGCCATGGCCCGCTTGCGCTGGAAGCACTATGCGAGTTGCGACATGGCCTTGCTGCGTCACGATTTAAAGACCTGAGTCAATTTTTTGTTGATTTGTGCCGCAATTGTTTTGAATGCCCCTTCAAGTCCTGCCCAATTTGGGGTATCGTTGCTACTTGCTTGATTGAAGCAAACCCTTTTTTTCGGAGTTTTGAATGACAAAGTCTTCCCTTAAGACCCCCCTGAGCGCTGTTGCCGTGGCTGCGCTTGTTCTGACACTGGCCGCTTGTGGCAAAAAAGATGAAGGCCCTCAGGTCATCAAAATCGGCCACGTCGGCCCCACCAGCGGTGCCATTGCTCACCTGGGCAAAGACAATGAAAACGGCGCCAAAATGGCGATCGAAGAGTTGAATGCTGCAGGCACAAAAATTGGCGACAAAGTTGTCAAGTTTGAGCTGTTGGCCGAAGACGATGCTGCCGATCCTAAACAAGGCACGGCTGCCGCTCAAAAGTTGGTCGATGCCAAAGTTCAAGGCGTGATCGGTCACCTCAACTCAGGCACAACCATTCCTGCGTCTCAGCTGTACAACACTGCTGGCATTCCGCAAATTTCCCCATCTGCGACCAACCCCAAATACACACGCCAAGGCTTTGCCGGCGCATTCCGTGTGGTGGCTGACGACGTGCACTTGGGCGGCACTTTGGGCAAGTACGCAGTTGAAACTCTCAAAGGCAAAAATATTGCCGTGATCGACGATCGAACAGCTTATGGCCAAGGCGTTGCCGAAGAGTTTGAAAAAGCCGTGAAAGCTGCTGGCGCGACCATCGTTGGACATGAGTTCACCACCGACAAAGCTTCCGATTTCAACGCCATCTTGACCACACTCAAGGCCAAGAAGCCAGACGTTTTGTTCTTTGGCGGCATGGACGCGGTGGCCGGCCCTATGCTCAAACAAATGAAGCAACTCGGCTTGAAAGCCAAGTTCATGGGCGGTGACGGCATCTGCACAGCAGAGTTGATCAAGTTGGCAGCTGAAGGCATGGGCGACGAAAACGTGTTCTGCGCTGAGGCCGGTGGTGTTGAAGGCGACCAAAAGCCCGGCATGGAAAAATTCCGTGCTGACTTCAAAGCCAAATACAACGCTGACGTGCAGGTCTACGCACCTTATGTGTATGACGCCGTCAAAGTCATGGTCGCTGCCATGGTCACAGCCGGTTCATCGGACCCCGCCAAATACTTGCCAGCTCTGAAAGCCACGAACTACAAAGGCGTGACAGGCAACATCGTATTTGATGAAAAAGGCGACATCAAAAATGGCGCGTTGACTTTGTACACCTACAAAGCAGGCAAGCAAGAAAAATTAGCGGTGATTCGCTGATCGAGCAATAGCTAGAACGAATGGCTGGGCGGAAACGCCTGGCTTTCACGCCCCGCTCGAGCCGGGGCTTTTTTTCGCCTTATGCCAAGCCGCGCTTGGTCAACAAAGGCGTGACTGTGGGCAGACGTCCCCTGAATGCCTGGTACGCCAGCATCGGTTCTTGTCGATTGCCTGCCGAGTAAATGTGCTCGTACAAGCGTTGTGCAGGTTCGGGTGCGAAAATGTCACCGGCTTCGAGGAAGGCGTCAAAACCGTCTGCATCCAGCACTTCAGCCCACATGTAAACGTAATAGGCTGCCGCATAACCATTGGAGGAGAACAGATGAGAAAAATGCGGCAAACGATGCCGCATGCCCACGGCGGGAGGCATCTGAATGGACTTCAATATGCGAGCTTCAAATTCGGTGAAATCCAGTTCATCAGGGGACGTGTTTTCGTGCAAGGCCAAGTCCACCAAGGCTGAGGACACATACTCCACCGTGCTAAAGCCTTGGTTGAAAGTTTGCGCCTTCAAGATGCGCTGCATCAAAGCCAAGGGCATGGGTTGACCTGTTTGCGCGTGCAGGGCAAAGCGCTGCAATATCTCAGGCTGCATCAGCCAGTTTTCAAATACCTGCGAGGGGAACTCCACAAAGTCACGCAGCACGCTGGTGCCTGCCAAGCGAGGAAAGCGCACGGTGGAGAGCAGGCCGTGCAAGCCATGGCCAAACTCATGAAACAAAGTGCGCGCATCGTCCAAGCTCAGCAGCGTGGGTTGGCCCACAGGGGCTTGCGAGAAATTATTGTTGTTGACCACAATGGGCCGCACCGATTGGGCCATGTTCGAGGGGTCGCGGTAAGTGCTCATCCATGCGCCGGAGCGTTTGCTGCTGCGCGCAAAATTGTCACTTAAAAACAAACCCACGTGCTGGCCCTGCGCGTTGCTCACTTCCCAGCCTGTCACGCTGGCGTGGTAGCGTGCGATGTCCTTGACCTCTTTAAAGCGCACGCCAAACAAACGTTCAGCCACATAAAACATGGCTTGTGTCAAATTGCTCAGTTGCAAATACGGCTTGATTTGCGCTTCGTCCAAATCAAATTTTTCTTTGCGCACGCGCTCGGTCCAATAGTGCCAGTCCCAAGCTTGCAGGTCACTCAAGCCAGAGAGTTTCACCAGGTCTTCGCGCTCTTGCAGGGCCCGCGCACGCGCGGGTTGCCACACACGCAACAACAAGTCTCTGGCCGCCTTTGGACTTTTCGCCATGGTGTCGGCCAGCGCATATTCGGCAAAATCTTTGTATCCCAAGAGTTGGGCTTGAGCCAAGCGCAGTTGCAGTATTTCGTGCATGACCGGGTGGTTGTGATGCGGGCCTGGATTTTCCCCACGCGCGCACCATGCTTGCCAAAGCTGTTGCCGCAGATCACGCCTTTGAGAAAAAGTCATGAAAGGCGTCAAAGAAGATCGCGAGAGGGTGATGGCGTGTGCATTGTCCTGCGTCAGTCCTCTTTCAAGTGCCAATTGCTTGGCTGCTGCGCGCACAAAATCTGGCAAGCCTTGCAAGTCATCTTCGGAGTGCAAGACCATACAGTAAGCAGACTCATCCGCCAATACATTTTGAGAAAACTGCGTGAAGCAAGTGGCCAGGCGTTCGGTGTTTTTTGCGAAAATTTGACGCTCGTGTGCATGAAGTTTTGCGCCCGCGCGCACAAAGTCCAAGTGGTAACGCTCTAAGACACGCAAACTCTCTGGATCCAGCCTCAATGTGGCTTTGTTTTGATGCAGCGAGTCGATGCGCTGGAACAGTGCTTCATTTAAAAATAAGGCCGCATGGTGCGCAGCCAATCGCGGCGCCATCTCGCGCTCAATGGCTTGAATCTCTGGTGATGTGTGCGAGGCACTTAAGTTGAAAAATATCGAAGCCGTTTGGTCGAGCAATTTGCCACTGGACTCCAGCGCCAGCACCGTGTTGTCGAAACTTGGAGCCTGGGGTGCATTGGCAATCAAGGTCAACTCGTTTTGATGCTGTGTCAAAGCAGCTTCAAAGGCCTCAGGGAAATTGTTTGCTTGTATGCGTTCAAACGGCGGCATGCCAAATGGGGTTTGCCAAGTTTGCAAGAGAGGGTTGTTAGCATTCATGAAGGTCTTAAGTGCGCAGATAACGCTGCATTAAATGATTTTTGAAGTGTGCTGGATTCAAACTGCTGCCACTGGCCATTTGAGCCAAAGTGTCTGTGGGCCAGAAACTCGCTTGCTGCCAGATGTGCGTTTTCAGCCAATCAAATATCGGTTGAAAGTCACCTGCAGCAATTTGTGAATCTAATTGGGGCAGGGTAGCGCGCATGCTGGCAAACCACTGCGCAGCATACATCGCGCCCAAACTGTAGCAAGGAAAGTAGCCAAACAAACCCATGGGCCAATGCACATCTTGCATGGGGCCATCTTTGAAATTGCCTCGGGTGTCTACGCCCAGAAGGCTGTGCATGGCGCTGTCCCACAAAGCGGGAATGTCTTCAGCTTCGATGTCGCCTTGAATCAATTGACGCTCAATGTCGTAGCGCAACAAAATGTGCGCAGGGTAGGTCACCTCGTCTGCATCGACTCGGATAAAGCCTGGTTTGACGCGGGTCAGCAGCATGGCCAAATTCTCGGGTTCAAAAGCCGCGTGCGCGCCAAATTGAAGCTTCATCAGAGGCGCAATTTGACTTAAAAATCCGGGGTGGCGGCCCAGCTGCATTTCAAAAAACAAAGACTGGCTCTCGTGGATGGCCATTGACCTGGCCTGCGAGGCGGGTTGGCCCAGCCAATCTTTGGGCCGGCCTTGCTCGTAGCGCGCATGACCGGTTTCATGAATGGTGCCATACAAGCTGGTGATAAATTCTTGCTCGTTAAAGCGCGTGGTCAAGCGCACATCTTCTGGCACGCCGCCACAAAAGGGGTGGGTGCTGATGTCCAAGCGGCCAGCTTGAAAATCAAAGCCGAGCAGGCGCATGATGGTTTCGCACAAATCACGTTGCTGCGGTATCGGGAAAGGCCCTTGCGCAATGGCCACAGTCTGCGCTGCTTGTTGGGCCACCACTTGTTGAATCAGGCCTGGCAGCCATGTGCGCACATCGTTGAAGACGCGGTCCACGGTTGCTGTGGTCAAGCCAGGCTCGTATTGGTCCATCAAGGCTTCATAGGGCGATACGCCTAATTTCTGAGACAAGGCCTTGGCCTCTAGGCGCGAGAGGCTCACAACCTCTTTGAAGTTGCTTAAAAACCCTTGCCAGTCGTTGGCGGGGCGCTGGGTGCGCCAAGCGTGTTCGCAGCGCGCGGTGGCCATTTGCATGCGCCTGACGCTCTCGGGTTCGATGGCCGTGCGAGCAACCCACTGACGCTTCATTTCAGTCAAGTTGGCGCGCTGTTGCTGGCTGAGTGATTCTTTTTCAGCCGCATCGTGCTGGGCCGCCAGATCGGGCGCAGTGAGTATGCCGTGCAGCAAGACGGCCATCTCGGCCATGGCGGCGGCCCGAGCTTCATTGCCATGGGGCGGCATGTTGGCGGCTTGGTCCCAGGAGGCTATGGCTTGCAAGTGGCCCAAGTGATGGGCGCGTGTCCAGATGTTGGCCAAGTTTTGGTAAGCGCTTTGGGGTAAGTCAGAGGATGTTGTCATGCAATGGATATTGAAAAAACAAAAAGTGAGGATTCAAGCAACCGTCAATTTAACGCTTTTCAGCGCTGTAGGTTGCTTGAGTTCGACAAAACCCTGCATGAAAGGGACATCCTCGAAGCACACAGGTGCCCTGATGCCTTATTCTTGGGCTTGAACATTTTGGAGATTTTTTGAAAATGCTCGGTCATATGACTTTCTTGCGAATTCACGGATAAGCTCAGCTATGGCCCGCAGACCCCCACCGCTCATTCCAAATATTTCCGACTATTTGCTGGAGGTGCGTGAGCTCACCATGGATCTGACCAAGACCTCAGGGGCTGTCGTCAGAGCTGTCGAGGCAGTCTCTTTTTCAATCCCGCGAGACCGCACACTGGCCTTGGTGGGCGAGTCTGGCAGCGGAAAATCTCTCATTGCTTTAGCGATCATGGGCTTGCTGGATCCGCAAAGTGCGCAAATTTCACCCATCACAAAAATGCGTTTTGACGGCCACCCCTTGCGTGATTTAAGTCCATCGCAATGGCAAAAAATACGTGGCACTCGCATGGCCATGATTTTCAAAGATCCCAGCACTTCGATGAACCCCTTGCACAGCGTGGGTGCCCAATTGTCGGAAATGCTGCTTGTTCAGCGGAAATTGCCCAAAGCAAAAGCACTGGCGCGCGTGATGGACATGCTGCACGAGGTGGGCATTGAAGCGCCTGAGCGCATCGTCAAGGCCTACCCGCATGAATTGTCGCGCAGCCAATTGCATCGTGTGGTGATTGCCATGGCGCTGGCGTGTGAGCCTGAATTGCTCATTGCCCACGCGCCTGCTGCAGGTCTGGACATCACGCATCAGCGTGATATTTTGCAGCTCCTGGCGCATCTGCAAAGACGCCGCCGCATGTCCCTTTTGCTGCTGACCGAAGATTTGGGTTCCGTCAGTCAAATGGCCGATGAAGCCGTGATTTTGCGCAAAGGCAGAATGCGTGAGGCCGGGCCCGTCAGGGCGTTGATGATGAACCCCAAGGATGCCTACACCCAGGCCTTGCTCTGCTGCCGTGCGAGCATGGCGCAGCAAGGCCTTCGGCTGCGCAGCATCGCGCAGTGGATGCAAAACGCTGCACCCATCGCGCTCCAAGCAGCGCCAGCGCCCACCAGCGCGCAGCCCTTGCTGCAAGTCATAGGATTGAGCAAAGTATTTGCACCTCTTGGCAGCGCCCTCCAAAATGACGAATTGATGGCCATCGACAATGTCAATTTTCAATTGCACTGTGGCCACACCTTGGGTTTGTTGGGCGAATCGGGCGCGGGTATACCAACGGTGGTCCATTGCCTGCTGCGTTTGCAAGAGGCCACTTCGGGTCAAGTTTTGTTGGAAGGTGAAGACCTCTTGGCCCTGACGCCATCAGAATTTTGGCCGTTCAAAAAACGCTTGCAATGGGTATTTGACAACCCTCTCACAGCACTGAACCAGCGCCAGACAGTTTTGCACATCTTGTCTGAACCCATGCAGCTGCATGGCATAGGCAAGGGTGGCGCAGACTGGAAAAATTTTGCATTGAGCCTGCTCGATCAAGTTGGCATGCCCGCCGCAGCACTTGAGCGCTACCCGTTTGAGCTCACTGCTGAGCAAGGCCAACGCATTGCCATTGCGCGAAGTTTGAGTTTGTCGCCACAAGTGCTTGTTCTAGACCAACCCACACGATGGCTGGATATTTCTGCTCAGGCCCAAGTTTTGAATTTACTCAAAGACCTTCAGCAAAACTTGGGGCTGAGCTATGTGTTCATCTCGCGTGACCTGGAGGTGATGCGCTACATGAGCGAGACTTTGTTGGTCATGCACCAAGGTCAAGTGATCGAGCAAGGCCGCACATCCGATGTGTTTGCCCAGCCCCAGCATGCCTACACGCAGAGCTTGTTGGCCGGTGTACCGCGCACCATTCCCGCTGAGCTTGTTTGGACGCCAGCTCAGGTTTGATCTGGAAGTTTTTTGAGATTTCGCAGGTGCGGCCGCAGACCTGCTATCACGGCCACCAGCAAGGTGCCTGCCCCTGCGCAGGCCAGGGAAGAGCGCATGCCCCAGTGCTCTGCCATCCAGCCGCCGATCACAGCGCCCGGGCCGGCTGGCAGCAAGATCAACCAGCGCATGGTGGTGGTCATGCGGCCCAGCAGTTCAGTGGGGGTGAGCGATTGACGCAGTGACAAAAAATTAACAAACAGCAAGGTAGCGCCCCAGCTGAAGCACAGAAGCATCCAAGAAAACAACAAAATGCTGGGCAGCAGGCCTTCTAGCAACAGCATCAACAGCCACCCCATGGAGGTAATGGCAATACCACTGACCAAAGCCGGGCCAGGCCCTAGTCGCGAGGACAGTTTGGGCCCGGCCATGCCGCCCAAAATCGAGCCCAGACCCAAAGCCACAAAGCTCAATGAAACCCAGGTCTCGCTCAAGCCCAAATCTTTCACGGCATAAATAATTTGTACTGACAAAGCCAGTTGCGCAAAAAATTGCCAAGCCCCCACGGTGGCGGCCATCTCAATCAAGAGTGGGTTGGATTTAACGAAACGCAAACCCGACATCAATTCAGCTCGAAACGAGCGCTGCTTCCAACTGGCGCGGCTGGGCACGACTTCGTGAATGCGAATGCCCTTGAGCATCAGCACTGAGCCAATCAATAAGAGCGCGTCCATGATCAAGGCCAATGGTGCGCCCAACACGCGGATCAAGATGCCCGCCATTCCAGGGCCTAAAACTTCCGCAGCAGACCCGGCAATGGCGTTTTGTGAATACGCTTGAACCAAATTGTCTCGGCCCACCAATTGCGTTAAAACAATTTGCGAAGCGGAACCCGCAATGGTGTAGACCGTGCCCAAGCCAAAGCACACGGCATACATCAGGCCCATGGTCAGAAAATCAAGCGACCAAGCCAAGGGAATCAGCAGCAAGAGCAAGCCCATCATGATCTCGCCTGCAATGTAGATGGGCAATTTTTGTAAGCGATCGAGCAAAACGCCACCGGGCAAAGACAACAAGACGAAAGGGGCAATTTCCATGGCGGTCAGCCAGCCCATCTGACTGGGGCTGGCATTGAGCAAGAAAACCGCAGTCAAAGGCAGGGCGAGCATGGTGATCTGCCCGCCTAAGTTGCTCAAAAAAATGGACAACCACATGCGCCGGTAGCCGGGGATGTTGAACAATGGACTGTGAAAGGGCGTCATGGGTGTAGCAAAAAACCCCGCAGAGATATCGGCTCTGGCGGGGTTTTGATTTTCTGGCGGAGCAGGCGGGATTCGAACCCGCGGTGGGGATAAACCCACACACGCTTTCCAGGCGTGCGACTTAAACCACTCATCCACCGCTCCGAACCTTTGATTATAACAGTGCACATTCGCAACAAATGACCGCTCCGACTGATTCGGGCCCGTTTATTCCTTACACTTCGCGCTTCGATTCAACAATTTTGGCCCAGACTTGGAGCTGTCCATGAAATTCCGTTTTCCGATTGTCATCATCGACGAAGACTACCGCTCTGAGAACACCTCAGGTTTGGGCATTCGTGCTTTGGCGCAAGCCATTGAAACTGAAGGCTTTGAAGTCTTAGGCGCCACCAGTTATGGCGACCTGTCGCAGTTTGCGCAGCAGCAGTCCAGGGCCAGTGCGTTCATCTTGTCCATTGACGACGAAGAGTTCACACCCGGCCCCGATCTGGACCCGGCCGTTTTGAGTTTGCGAGCTTTCATTGAAGAGGTGCGCCGCAAAAATGCCGATGTGCCGATTTACATTTACGGCGAAACCAAAACCTCGCGCCATATTCCCAATGACATCTTGCGCGAATTGCATGGCTTCATTCACATGTTTGAAGACACGCCAGAATTTGTCTCGCGCCACATCATTCGCGAAGCAAAGAGTTATTTGGAAGGCTTGCAACCCCCATTTTTCAAAGCCTTGCTCGACTACGCCGAAGACGGCTCTTACTCTTGGCATTGTCCAGGGCACTCCGGCGGCGTGGCATTTTTGAAAAGCCCTGTGGGCCAGATGTACCACCAGTTTTATGGCGAGAACATGCTGCGCGCAGACGTTTGCAATGCCGTTGAGGAACTGGGCCAATTGCTCGATCACAACGGCGCCATTGGAGAAAGCGAGCGCAATGCTGCACGCATTTTCAACGCCGACCATTGCTTTTTCGTGACCAACGGCACTAGCACGTCCAACAAAATAGTCTGGCACCATGCCGTGGCCCCAGGCGATGTGGTGGTGGTCGACCGCAACTGCCACAAGTCCATTTTGCACGCCATCATCATGACGGGTGCCATTCCAGTTTTCTTAAAACCCACGCGCAATCACTTCGGCATCATTGGACCCATCCCTCAGAGCGAATTTGAGGTTGCCAACATCCAGGCGAAGATCAAAGCCAATCCGCTTTTAAAAGGTGTGGACGCCAAAAAAGTTAAGCCGCGTGTGATGACCCTGACCCAGTCCACCTACGACGGTGTTTTGTACAACACCGAGACCATCAAGGGCATGCTCGATGGCTACGTGGAGAACTTGCATTTTGACGAAGCATGGTTGCCCCATGCGGCCTTTCACCCTTTTTACGGCACCTACCACGCCATGGGCAAAAAGCGCTCACGCCCCAAAAATTCGCTGGTGTATGCCACGCAGTCGATTCACAAATTGCTGGCCGGTATCAGCCAAGCCAGCCACGTGCTGATTCAAGACTCGCAAAACACCAAGTTGGACAGGCACTTGTTCAACGAGGCTTATTTGATGCACACCAGCACCAGTCCGCAGTACAGCATCATTGCCAGCTGCGACGTGGCCGCCGCCATGATGGAGCCTCCCGGTGGCACGGCCTTGGTGGAGGAAAGCATTGCCGAAGCACTTGATTTTCGCCGTGCTATGCGCAAGGTTGACGACGAGTTCGGCAAAGATTGGTGGTTCAAAGTTTGGGGCCCTGAGAACTTGGTGGACGAAGGCATTGGTCGCGCTGAAGACTGGATCATTCGAAGCGACTCGCGCAAGAAGGGCAGCAAATGGCACGGTTTTGGTCAAATGGCAGATGGCTTCAACATGCTCGACCCGATCAAGGCGACCATCGTCACGCCGGGTTTGAATTTAGACGGCAAGTTTGACAAGACCGGTATCCCCGCTTCTGTGCTCACCAAGTTTTTAACCGAGCACGGTGTGGTGGTTGAAAAGACGGGCTTGTACAGCTTTTTCATCATGTTCACCATCGGCATCACCAAGGGCCGTTGGAACTCTTTGCTCACGGCTTTGCAACAGTTCAAAGACGACTACGACCGCAACCAACCCATGTGGCGCATCATGCCCGAGTTCTGCCAAAAGCAGCCCAAATATGAGCGCATGGGCTTGCGTGATTTGTGCCAACACATTCACGCCTTGTATGCCAAGTACGACATTGCACGCTTGACCACCGAGATGTATTTGTCAGACCTGACACCCGCCATGACGCCCGCAGATGCGTACGCACAAATTGCCCGGCGTCAAACACAGCGCGTGCCCATTGACGAACTCGAAGGCCGAATCACTGTGGGGCTTGTGACGCCTTACCCGCCTGGCATTCCCTTGTTGGTGCCCGGTGAAGTGTTCAATAAAAAGATCGTTGATTATTTGAAATTCTCACGCGAGTTCAACAGCCAATGCCCTGGCTTTGAAACCGACATTCACGGCCTGGTTGAAGAGACCGGACCCGATGGCGTGAAAGGCTATTTCGCCGATTGCGTGCGAGCAACTTGATTGCCTTACAAGAACGGACAATACACGGTGAGTCAAAAAAGTTTTTTCATCGCATTCCTTGTTTTGGCTCTGATGGGCGCGGGCGCTGGCACTTGGAAGTGGATTCGCGATAAAGACGCAGAAAAAGATAAAAAACCAGAATTGGTCAAAGTTTTCCATGCCAATGAGCTCACGCAGCCCAAGTTGCAAGCATTGAGTGGGCGCGTGGACATGTCTGGCGTTTTGCAGGCCACGGAGTCTGCAACGCTGCGCGCTAAAACAACTGGCACTTTGCTGCGACTTCATGTGAGCGAAGGCAGTGTCGTGCGCGCAGGGCAATTACTGGCCGAAATCGACACGGTTGATTTGAAAACACGCGTGCTTGAACGCGAAGCTGCCACGCAAGCGGCCAAACAAGCCTTCCAATTGGCGCAGGTTCAGCACAAAGCCAATGTGGATCTGGCGCAAAAAGGGTTTATTTCAGACACCGCCTTGAGCAGTTCACTGTCTTCAGTGGCGTCAGCCCAAGCGCAACTCAAAGCAGCGGAGAGCTTGTCGGTTGCCTTGCAAAAACAAATAGCAGAGGCGGTCGTGACTGCGCCATTTGATGGGGTCGTCTCCAAACGCAGCGCACTGGTGGGCGAAAAACTCAGCGTGGAACAAGAAATCCTCAGTTTGGTGAACCCTCACAAACTGGAGCTCAAAGCCGTGGTGGACGCTGCAGCTGGGCAACACCTCAAGCCTGGGCAAGCCCTGCGCGTCAAGCTCGAAGGCCTGGATCAAGAGGTGCCCGCGGTGATCGTGCGCCTGAGTCCTGGCAACGACACAGGCAGCCGAGGCTTGCCAGTTTTCTTGCGCTTAGGCCATTTGCCTGCGCCACTGCTTGCACAAGTGCGGCCCGGCTTATTGGGCCAAGCCAGTTGGGTCTACGCGCTGTCCGCGCAGGGCCTCACAGTGCCAGTCACTGCGGTTCAAAATGAGAGCGGAAAAACCATTGTGTGGGTGATCACCCATGGCGTGCTCAACCGCCGCTCGGTCACACCCGGCGTGAAAGATGCCGATGGCCTGCGCGTGTATGTGCTCGAAGGCTTAGGCCCAGAGGAGTCAATTTTGGCCTTGCGCTTCGAAGGTTTGAAAGACGGCGCCAAAGTCGAGGTCAAGCCTTAATGTGGATCACACGGGTTTCTATTGCGCGGCCTGTGTTTGCCGTGATGGTGATGTTCGCATTGTGTGTTTTAGGGGTCTTTTCATACATCAAATTAGGCGTCGAACAATTGCCAGATTTGAATTTGCCCGTGGCCTATGTGGATGTTTTGTACCCTGGTGCTTCGCCTCAATCGGTGGAAGAGGAAATCACCAAGCGTGTTGAAGAAGCCTTGAACGGCATTGCAGGCGTCAAGCGCATCACCTCCCGCTCTTTTGAAGGCCGCAGTCAAACCGCTGTGGAGTTCAATTTGAATGCCAATATGGCGCGCGGCATGCAAGACGTTCGCGACAAAATTGCGGCCATTCAAGCCGCTTTCCCCAAAGACGCCAAAACGCCTTTGGTGCTGCGCGTGAACAACGAGTCGTCCGAGCCTGTGGCTGTGATCGGCCTGCTGTCATCGAGCAAATCCCACAGAGATTTGTCGATGCTGGCCGAGTTGCAAGTGGTGCGCCGCTTGCAACGCATTGACGGCGTGGCGTTCATCAATATCTCGGGCAATGCCACGCGTGAAATCCGCATTGACTTGAACCAACAAAAATTGCGTGCGCATTCGGTGTTGCCAAGCGACATCAGTGCCGCGCTGCGAAATCAAAACCAAGATGCCCCGATTGGTTTGATTTCCAACGACACACAAGACGGTATTTTGCGCATGGAAGGGCGCGCCACAAACTACCTCGACTTGAACGCCGTGGTGGTGCAGCAGCGCAACGCTTTTCCTGTGGCCGTGGGCGATTTGGGCCATTTGTACATGCGTGAGAGAGAGTTCGACAGTTTGGCCCGCATCAACACGCAAAGAGCCATCAGCATCGAAGTGTTCAAGCAGCAAGATGCCAACATCGTGAGCACAGGTGAGGGCGTCAAACAGGCCTTGGAAGAATTGAAAAAACAGCTGCCCTCCGACATCGAACTGCGCGTGATCAATTTGTCCAGTGATGGGGTCAAAGACTCTTTGGTCGGTGTGCAGCGCACCTTGATCGAAGGCGCACTCTTGACAGTGGCCATCGTCTTGTTGTTCTTGAAATCTTGGCGCAGCACCGTGATCACGGGCTTGACCTTGCCCATTGCCGTGGTCTCCAGTTTCATTGCCGTGCAGGCCTTTGGCTTTACCTTGAATTTCATGACCATGATGGCTTTGTCCTTGTGCATCGGTTTGTTGGTGGACGATGCCATCGTGGTGCGCGAGAACATCGTCAGGCACTTGGCCATGGGCAAGTCGCACATGGATGCAGCCCGTGAGGGCACTGAAGAGATCGGTTTGGCCGTGCTCGCCACCACCTTTGCCATCTGCGCCGTGTTCGTGCCTATGGCCTTCATGGACGGCATTGTGGGCCGCTTGTTTTTCCCCTTTGGCATCACGGTGGTGGTGGCCGTGATCATCTCTCTCTTGGTCAGTTTCACGCTCGACCCCATGCTTTCCAGCGTTTGGGCTGAGCCCAAAGACGCCAGCTTGCTCAAGGTGCCTGTTCTTGGGTTTTTGATTCGACGTGTCGACCGATTCATGGCCCTGAGTCATGCCCTGTACGAGAAGTTGATTCACTGGATATTTGCGGAATCCAAATGGGTGTGGGGGCGCTGGATCAAGGTCTCACACAGGGCCTTGGTGTTGGGCTTGGCTGCGCTGAGTTTGTTGGTGGCGTTTGCATTGGCAAGCGTTGTGGGCACTGAATTTATTCCGCAGACCGACAGAGGTCTGATCCAAATTACCATGCGCTTGCCCGTGGGTTCGAGCTTGCCCCGAAGCAGCGAAAAACTCAAACAAGTTGAAGAGGCCATTCGCACATTGCCCGAGGTCACCACCATGGTCACCGTGATCGGTGGCAGTGATGCAGGTTTCTTGGTGGGCCGCAACCAAGCGGCATTGAACATTGTTTTAAAGCCACGCGCAGAGCGAGCACGCAGTCAAAAACAAATCGAAGATGCCATGCGCAAACTGACTGCGCCCATATCGGGCATTGAAGTCACCATTGGCATGGACCGTCCGATCTACATCGCTGTTTTAGGCAACGACGCACAACGACTGGCCGAATTCAGTCAAAGTTTTGCAGAAAAAATCAAAACCATTCCTGGCATTGTCGATGTGGACTTGTCGGTCAAGCCCGGCCTGACGGCCTACAGCGTCAAGCTGGACGATTTGGCTGCGCGTGAATTGGGCTTGAACGCCAGCCAAGTGGGCGCAGCTTTGCGCGCCTACATCAATGGTGAAATCGCTACCACCTGGTTGGCGGGTGACGGGGAACAAATTCAAGTGGTTTTGCGTTTGCCCCAAGCAGACCGACAGCAATTGGCTCAGATCGGCAAATTGCCTGTGGCCTTCAGCAAAGATGGCCAAGCCATTGAGCTGTCGCGCGTTGCGAAAATTGAGCCCACGGCCAACCCGGAAGTGATCCGAAGGCAAAACCTGATGCGTCGCGAAGCCATATTTGCCGGCGTGCAAGGCCGCCCCTCTGGCGATGTGGGGCAGCAGGTGCAAGACATGATGAAGGCCACGGCCTTGCCTGAGGGCATTTACTTTGATTTAGGCGGCTCAACCAAAGACCAGAAGGATGCCTTTTCCGCCATCACCAGCGCCATGCTGATGGCCGTCTTGTTCATCTACATTGTCTTGGCCAGCCAATTCAACAGCTTCAAGCAACCCATTGCCATCATGGCCTCCTTGCCCTTGGCAATGATTGGCGTGATGCTTGCATTGCTGATCACGGGCACCACGCTGAATTTGTTTTCCATGATTGGCATGGTCATGCTGATGGGCTTGGTCACTAAAAACGCCATTTTGTTGCTCGATTTCGCCAACGGTGCGCGCCTACGTGGCCTCAAAGTCAAAGAGGCCTTGCTGGAGGCTGGCCAGGTGCGCATGCGCCCCATCATGATGACCACCTTCGCTATGATTTTTGGCATGCTGCCCTTGGCGCTGGCCTTGAATGAGGGGGGTGAGTTGCAAGCCGGTATGGGGCGCGCCATCATCGGTGGGGTGATCACTTCCGCCCTTCTGACTTTGGTGGTTGTGCCCGTCATTTACTCTTACCTGATCAAAGACGAACCCGCGCCATGATGGCCGTATGAAGGGCCTGTGGCGGCTGCGCCATGGCGCAGGGTGGGCTCATGTCAAAATACAAGCTCTTAAACCAATGAAGATTTGAAATGAGCTTTCTCTCGGGTAAAAAAATTCTCATCACGGGCTTGTTGTCCAACCGGTCGATTGCCTACGGCATTGCCAAAGCTTGCCACGACCAGGGAGCGCAACTGGCCTTCAGTTACGTGGGTGAGCGGTTCAAGCAGCGCACAGCTGAATTTGCCGCCGAATTCAATTCAGCGTTGATTTTTGACTGTGATGTTGCAGATGACACACAAATTCAAGCCATGTTTGAAAATTTATCTGCCCACTGGCCCCAATTGGATGGCTTTGTGCACAGCATAGGCTTTGCACCGCGGGAGGCCATTGCTGGTGATTTCCTCGATGGTCTGAGCCGCGAGGCGTTCAAGGTGGCCCATGACATCAGTGCTTACAGTTTCCCGGCCATGGCCAAAGCGGCACTGCCTTACCTCAGCCCAGGGGCGGCCTTATTGACTTTGACCTACCTGGGCTCGACCCGAGTTGTGCCTAGTTACAACACCATGGGCTTGGCCAAAGCCTCTTTGGAGGCCTCGGTGCGCTATTTGGCCGATTCTTTGGGCCCTAAAAACATCCGTGTCAACGGCATCAGCGCCGGCCCCATCAAAACCTTGGCGGCCAGCGGCATCAAGGGCTTTGGCAAGATTCTAAGTGTGGTGGCTTCTGCTGCGCCCCTTCGGCGCAATGTCACCATCGAGGAGGTTGGCAACGTTGCCGCCTTCTTGCTGAGCCCTTTGGCCTCGGGGGTTTCGGCGGAAATTGTCTATGTGGACGGTGGTTTCAGCCAAGTCATGGGTGGCTTTGCGCCCGAAGCAAGTGATTGAAACACCAAGGGTTGCGCGGTTAGAGGAGTGAATTTTCGGGCGCATTATATTCCAAATGAGTGAAAATTTTATTTAGAAAAAACCCTTATCTTTTTTTCGTGACAAATGTGTGAACATGTGAGTTGTTTCAATCACTGTTGGAGTTTATTAAATGAGTCAAACTAAGAATTATTCTTTGCAATCTCGCAAAAGATCACAGAAGATCATGCGAACGTCTTTGTCCCTCGCCGTCGGCTTGTTTTTGTCGTCGGTGGCTTTTGCGCAAAGCTCAGAAGGCTCGGTTTACGGTCAGGCCAAGGCCGGCTCAACAGTCACAGTGACCAATATCGAAGGCGGCGCCAGCCGTTCAATTAAATCCGATGCGGCCGGCAATTTCTCGCTGGCAAAACTGCCGCCAGGTCGCTACAAAATTGAAGCGGGTGGCGTCACCCGTGAGGTTGCAGTTTCCATCGGTTCTGGCACGCAAGTCACCCTGGAAGGTGCGGCAGTCGAGCAGATCGAGGTCACGGCCAGCCGCGGCCGCTCGGCCATTGACGTGTCAAGCGTCGAGTCCAACACAGTTTTCACCCAAGAGCAGTTGCGCAATTTGCCCGTGGTGCGTGACATCAATGCAGTTGCATTGCTCGCCCCCGGTGTTGTCAAAGGTGACGCAGGCTTGGGCGCTGGTGGCATTCCCTCATTCGGCGGTGCATCGGTTGCGGAAAACGGCTACTACATCAATGGTTTTGACGTTACCAACATTCGTAACTTCTTGTCCTACGCCAACCTCCCATTTGATGCGGTGGCAGAGCAACAAATCAAGACCGGTGGCTATGGCGTGGAATACGGCCGTTCATTGGGCGGCGTGATCAGCTTGGCCACCAAGCGTGGTACCAACGAGTGGAAGGGCGGCGCCTCGGTGTATTACGAGCCATCGGCCCTGCGATCCAAAGGCAAGAACGTCAAAGGCAATGAAGTCGAAGATGCTGGAACTTATTGGATGTTCGGTGAAGCCAGCAAGCGCCAAGCTCTCAGCACGAACCTTTACGCTGGCGGCCCCATCGTCAAAGATAAATTGTTCATCTTTGCTTTGGCAGAAGGTGTGAATAACACCACTGACACTTTCGGGAACAACTTTAGCAATCATGTCAAATCAAGCCGCCCTAACGGAATTTTGAAAATTGACGTGGTGCCAAATGAGCAGCATCGTTTTGAGTTGACATCGATTTCCAACCAAAAGGAATACACGATTGCCGACTATACCAATTTGGCTGCTTACAGCACGACCCATGATGGCGCTCCTAAGATGAGCAAACAGACTGAGGGCGGCGAAGTCAAGATCGGCAAGTACACAGGCTACCTGACTGACGACTTGACAGTCTCGGCCTTGGTCGGTGAAGTGAAATACCAAACTCCGTTGACCACCGGTGCGCGCACGGCAGGCGCCGCATGCCCCACCGTGTATGTGCTTCCAGGGACAACCTATGCAGGTTGCTGGAACGAGCCCTTCCCTGGCTTGCCAGGCCGCGACCCCAACGCACCTGCTACAGACAGCGACGTGCGCAAAGCCTTCCGCTTCGATGTGGACTACACCATTGGCAAGCACACGATCCGTGCTGGTATTGACAACCAAAAATTCAGCTCTGCAGAGGCAGGCGGCTCCAGCTTCAGTGGTGGCCAGTATTTCCGCGACCTCGTTTCAACAGGCAACGTGAATGGTGTTGTGGTTCCTTCCGGAACGGTTTACACACGTTTGCGTGAGAGAAGTGCCACCAGCGGCGTGTATGCGGTTGACAACACAGCGCATTACTTGGAAGACAGCTGGCGCATTCAAAAGGACGTTTTGTTGTATGGCGGCCTGCGCTGGGAATCGTTTAACAACATGAACGGCGACGGCGAGAGCTTTGTCAAGAAAGACAACCTCTTGGCACCGCGTTTGGGCGCATCTTGGAACGTGAACGGCGACTCTTCTTTGAAGGTCTACGGCAATGCAGGTCGATACTACATTCCTGTTGCATCTAACACCAACATTCGCGCAACACGTGGCGAGTTGTACACGCAGCAGTTTTTCACCTTCACAGGTCGTGACCCAGTCACTGCCAAGCCTTTGAACCTGGTCAAGATTGGGCCTACCAACATCATTGGTGGTGACGGCTCTCTCGCGATTCCTGCAACCATTGCGGACACCAATTTGCAACCCATGTCGCAAGACGAGTTCATTTTGGGCTTCCAAAAAGCCATTGCCAAAGGCTGGACTTTCGGAACCAAGTACACACACCGCAAAATTCAAAACGGTATGGATGACTGGTGTGATCCCGCCTCAGTTGGTGCTTGGGCGGTTGCCAACGGGTACCCCAAGTTTGATTACCACACCATGGCAGGTTGCCAAATTGTCAACCCAGGCCGTGATGTGACATTGAACATGGATGTGTTGAACGACGGCGTTCTCAAGCCAACCACAATTCCAGCATCTGCAACTGGCTTGGCGCTTTACACCCGCAAGTACGATGCTCTGGAGTTCACTTTGGACAAAGCTTGGGACGGCAAGTGGGGCGGCTCTGCTTCCTACACCTTCTCTCGCAGCAAAGGAACAGCTGAAGGTTATGTGAACTCCACCATCAACCAAGAAGACGCTGGTGTCAGCCAAGACTTTGACTTCGGCTCGTTCACTAAAGGTTCTTACGGCTATTTGCCCAACGACCGTACGCACCAGATCAAACTCTTCGGTGTGATGGCTGTCACTGACGAAATTCGTGTCGGTATGAACTTGAACTCCACTTCGGGTCGTCCGCTGAGCCGAATTGGTTTTGTGCCAAGTGACACCCCAGGTGATGCTTCTCAGTACACAACTGCTTCAACTTACTACTACTTGAACTCGGCAGGCCAAACTGTTTTGGGTCAACGCGGAGACCAAGGTCGCTCTCCTTGGAACCACACCATTGACATGCAAGCTTCTTACACCAAGAAAATGGGTGCCAACACCTTGACGTTCCAAGTGGGCATCTTCAATGTGTTGAATACGCAGCAAGCAACTGAGCTCAATGAGATCAACGACTACAGCCGTGCGACTACCACAGTCGATATGCCAGGTCGTGTCAGCTTGAACTATGGCTTGCCAACTTCGTACCAATCACCTCGCTCAGTTCGCCTCACAACTCGTTACGAGTTCTGATCAGCAAGCTTTGCCAGGAGTTAAAAGGACCGCTTCGGCGGTCCTTTTTTTATGCCGATTCAAATCAAATCACAAGCTACTTGCGCGCCACTGCTCAAACTTCGAATCTCTGGCTTTTGCTCAGCGCAGGCAGCAATTGCTTGAGGGCAACGCGTGCGAAAAATGCAGCCCGAAGGTGGGTGGATGGGTGAGGGCAATTCGCCCTGCAGCAGTTGCAGTTTTTTGTGGCGCTCGCGCCTTGGGTCAGGGCTTGGAATGGCGCTGAGCAAGGCTTGGGTATAAGGGTGCTGCGGAGCTAGGTAAAGAGCTTGTTTGCTGGCCAACTCCATGGCGCGCCCCAGGTACATCACCATCACGCGTTGGCTGATGTGGCGCACCACCGCCAGGTCGTGCGCAATGAAGACCAATGCCAAGCCCATCTGGGCTTGTAGCGCCATGAGGAGGTTGATGATTTGCGCCTGAATCGACACATCCAGCGCCGAGACCGGTTCATCGCAGATCACCAACTTTGGCTCGAGCACCAAGGCCCTGGCAATACCAATGCGTTGGCACTGGCCCCCTGAGAATTCATGCGGGTAGCGGTTGATCTGCTGCGTTGTCAGGCCCACCTTTTGCATCATGGCGCGCACGCGCTGCATCACTTCTTGCGCAGGCAGCTGCGGCAGGTGTGTGTGCAGGGGCTGCGCAATGATTTGGCCAACTGTCATGCGCGGATCGAGGCAGGCTAGAGGGTCTTGAAAGATCATCTGCACGCTTTTGCGCAAAGCGTGCCATTCAGGCGCACCGGCGCCGCGCATTTCCTGACCCTGCCAAATGATGCTGCCTGCGGTTGCGGGAATGAGGTTGAGCATAGCCCGGGCCAGCGTCGATTTACCGCAACCCGACTCGCCAACAATGCCCAAGGTCTCGCCTGGGAAAACATCAAACGACAAGCCGTCAACCGCTTTGAGCAACTGGGGCTTGGCCCATGGCCAGGGCGAATCGCTGGCCACCTTGAAGTGGACCTGCAGATCACGAACTGACAATAGGGGCGTGCGGTCAGTCATGGCGCTGGGCTTGGCTTGAGTGGCTGAATTTGAGCGGCGCTTTTGTGGCAGGCGCGCCATACATCGGGCTTTTCAGGCAGGGCGGTCAGGGCGGGGCGCTGGCTCACGCACTGGGGTTCACGCCATTGGCAGCGCTCGTTGAAGGGGCAGCCTGATGGCAGGCGTGCCATAGATCG